>Ga0070738_10000403_pt1 | contig 124604 bp, 109 predicted proteins | sample Coa_R2_2_FD_66446 | JGI IMG/M metagenome (GOLD analysis project Ga0070738, IMG submission 66446) | Surface soil microbial communities from Centralia Pennsylvania, which are recovering from an underground coalmine fire - Coalmine... | ecosystem: Environmental > Terrestrial > Soil >... | reverse complement strand
TTTGCCGAGCCGTGAATTCCGGCGCCGCGAGCGTGTCCTTCCAGCCGATAAAGTCCCAATAGTCGATCGAGAAGCTCAGCGCGACGATGGCAGGATTGGTTGCCATCTGCGTGAGCAGGCGATCGGCAGGCGGACAAGACGAACAGCCTTGCGACGTGAAGAGTTCGACGACGCCGCTGACCGCGTTCGGCGCGTTAGCCGCGAAACCTGCAACCGGAGAGCCCAGCATCATCAAAAGAGCGGCGCTGCAGGTGCGAACTGCCGAGTGGCGAGCGGAAGGCAAAGGCGTGCGCATCATCGGGTCGAGAAATTAAGCCAATCGACTCGCGACGCGAGTCAATTCGCGGTGAGCAATGTTCCTGCGCGCGATGGAAAATTTCGTGCGTTGAATCCAATTCGTTTTGCAAAGCAGTTTGTTTGGGCTCGCGCAATCAAAAATACGAGATCGCGGCGAGACCGATGAGTACGCCTATTGGCGCCCGCGCAGCGCCGTCAGAACCGAAAGACTCGCGCGTCCGTCCGGCTTGAGACCGACCTTGGCTTGAAAATCGGCGATTGCCGCTTGCGTCTTTTTGCCGAGCACGCCGTCGATCTTGCCGTCGAGATCATAGCCGCGCCGGATCAGCAGCGTCTGCACTTCACGCCGGCCGGCACGCGAGAGTCCTGGATCGTTCGTCGGCCACGGCGTGACGATCGGGCCGCGGCCGCGCAGCCGGTCGGAGAGAAGCGCAATCGCGAGCGCATAGGACTCGGCTGCATTGTAGGAATAGATCGCATCGAAGTTGCGCGTCACGAGAAAGGCTGGTCCGCGGGGGCCGGCCGGCAGAAGCAAGCCGACTTTGGTGCTTCCAGACAGAGGCGAGCCGTCGATATGCGCGATGCCTTGCGCCGCCCAAAAAGATTCGGGCCGCTTGTCGCGCCGCCCGGAGGGTCCGTCGTAATTTGCCGGGAGCTTCACCTCGAAGCCCCATGGCAGGCCGGCAATCCAGCCGCTCTTATGCAGATAATTGGCGGTCGAGCCGAGCGCATCGGGCACCGAATTAATGACGTCGCGATTACCGTCGCCGTCGAGATCGACCCCAAGGCGCAGAAAAGTCGAAGGCATGAATTGGGTGTGGCCGAAGGCGCCTGCCCAGGAGCCTACGAAGTTCGACGGATTGGCGCCGCCCTCGCCTACGATCTGCATCGCGGCAAGGAATTCGCGCCGGTAATAGGATGGCCGCCGGCTCGCCGAACAGGCAAGACTGGCGAGCGATTGAAGAACGGGGCGCGTGCCGAAGTTCTTGCCGAAATTGGATTCCACCCCCCAGACCGCTGCAATCACCGAAGCGGGTACGCCATATCTGTGCTCGGCCACCGCCAGCCAATGGCCCCAGCGCTGCATGGCTGCTTGTCCATCGGCGATCCGCTCATCGTCGACGAGGCCCGCAATATAGTCCCAGATCGGCGTCACGAATTCCGGCTGCTCTCGCTCGTAAGTGAGGACATCCGGATTGAACGTGAGATCGCGCGTCGCCGCTTCAGCGACGGCGGGCGAGACGCCGTTTGCTTGCGCTGCCGCGCGCAATTCGCCGAGACAGGATTGGAAATCGGCACGCGCCGGGCTTGCCGTGATCGCCGCCGCAAGAAGGCCGACCAGGCCGAAGGAGAATCGCCTCATGCGCCGATTCTACCGTGGCGATCGCGGCTGTTCCAGGGCAGGCGCTCGGCATGAATTTGTCGCGCCCGAGGGAAGCAAAAGCTCGGAGCCGCGCGGCTCCGCAATGTCGGCGCCGCCGACTTAGAGATGCCCCGCAAGGGCGGAGAGTCCAGCGGCTTTCAGACATTGAGACACTGGATCACCTCCTTTCGGTTGTTGACGATGGCGGGCTTTTTATCGCAGCCCGCCGGCGCTGCCAAGGAGGGATCAGCCGACCACGCCGGGGCCCAAGACTACGACTTTGGTGCCCACGGATGTCTGATTATAAAGATCGATCACGTCCTGATTGATCATCCGGATGCAGCCGGAGGACACGCTGGTGCCGATCGTCCAGGGCTCATTCGTGCCGTGGATGCGATAAAGCGTATCCTTGTTGTTCTCCCAGAGATACATGGCGCGCGCACCGAGCGGATTCTGCGGCCCGCCGGGCATCCCCTGCCCGCTCTGCAGGTCGCTCATATATTTCTTGATATCCGGCTGGCGGGCGAACATTTCGGGCGGCGGATACCAATCGGGCCATTCCTGCTTGTCGTGAATGGTGGCAATGCCCGACCAGGCGAAGCCCTCGCGCCCGACTCCGACCCCATAGCGCATGGCGCGACCGCCCGGCCGCACGTGATAGAGATAATGGTGCTGCGGATCGACGACGATCGTCCCGACCGGCTCGTTCGTCTGATAGGCGACTTCCCTGCGCAGGAACGCCTGATTGAGCTCGGAGAGCTTCACGGCGGGAATCGGAAAGGTGTCGTTCACCGGCCCATACATGCCGGTATAATCCGCTTCCGCGCTGCGGCTCAGTGGCTCGGTGGGCGGGCCGGCGTCCGCCTCGACGACGGGGCTCGGCTGGGTGGTGACGCAGCCCGCGAGGGCCAGTGACAGACCGGCGGCGGAAGCCCCGGTCAACATCGTACGGCGGGTGATCGGACGCATGAGCTCACTCGTGCTGAAATTCGGCGCCAACTTGGGTCCCTCGGGCCGCGAGAATCGCGTTCTCTCCTAGTAGTAAGAGAAAACTTGCGGCCGCGGTATGACCGCCAGGCCACGCCTGCGGCTTTTTTGACCTAACGTCGCAACGGTGCCGTTCAAGGACCGCTGGTCACAAGAATTCGTGAGTCGGCTCTCGAGTTCCTCGGCCTCAGACCAGGGCGGCGCTCATTTCCTCGAGCACGCGGGCAACCGCCTGATGGCGCCGGCTCGTCTCGATATAGCGGGCAACTCTCGGATAGGCGCCGATCAAATCGCGGTCCATGAAAGCGCCGATTGCGCGCGGCACCCTGAAGAGGGCCGGCGCCAATTGGCAATCCGCCAGGGTGAGCTGCGAACCCACGGCGAATTCATCGCCGGAGAGAATGTGTTGCAGCGTGGCGAGGCCGCGGACGATTTTCGTCAGTCGATCCGCGGCGCGCTCGTCGGGCGCGTCTGCGTCCGGCAGGCGCGCCAATTCGACCGTCTGGGTCGTTATGTGCAATTCGCCGATGCGCTGCAGCAGGCGCACCTGCGCGCGCGCCTCAGGGCTCATGGGAAGCAGAGCCGGCTGAGGAAATTTCTCTTCGAGATATTCCATTATGGCCGAAGATTCCGGCAGCCGCGTGCCGTCGTCGAGCATGAGGCAGGGTATAGTGCCGAGCGGATTGATCGTATGATATTGCGCCGATCGCAATCCTCCCGGTGGCGCGACGATCTCGATGTCGAGCGCCTTGGCATAGATCGCAATCCGCACCGGCGCGGAGAAGGGGGAATAATTCTCCGAATAGAGGCGCATGCTCTTTAGATATTTTCATCGTCCGGCGCGATCTCCTTCAATCGCTCCGGCCGCGGCATGGACATGATATTATAGCCGCAATCGACATGGTGGATCTCCCCGCTCACGCAGGCCGAGAGATCCGAGAGAAGATAAAGTGCCGCATGGCCGATCTCGGCGATGGTGAGGGGACGGCGCAGGGGCGCATGCGCGCTCTGGAAATTGAACATTGCGCGCGCATCGGCGATTCCGGCGCCGGCGAGAGTGCGCACGGGTCCGGCGGAAATCGCATTGACGCGGACCGCTTGCGCGCCGAAATCGGCGGCGAGGTAGCGCACGCTCGCCTCGAGAGCGGCCTTGGCTATTCCCATCACATTATAGTTCGGCATCACCCGCGTGGCGCCGGCGAAGGTGAGGGTCAGGAGCGAGCCGCCGTTCGGCATCAAAGCAGCGGCACGTTTGGCCATTTCGGTGAAGGAGAACGCCGAAATCAACAGAGTGCGCTGGAAATTCTCGCGCGTCGTATCGGCGTAGCGGCCGCGCAGCTCGGCGCGGTCCGAATAGGCGATGCAATGGACGGCGAAGTCGAGCGATCCCCAGGCCCGCTCGAGCGCGGCAAACAATGCGTCGAGCTCGGCGAGATTTTCGACGTCGCATGGAAGGACGAGAGAAGAGCCTAATGTCTGGGCGAGCGGCTTGACCCGTTTTCCGAGCGCCGGCGTCTGATAGCTGAAAGCGAGCTCGGCGCCCGCTCGATGCAGCGCATGCGCGATGCCCCAAGCGATCGAATGATCATTCGCGACGCCCATGACGAGCCCGCGCTTGCCCTTCATCAGGGCGCCCTGGCCCTCCTCAGGCATCGAGGTGCTTCAGGACGAGCGAGGCATTGGTGCCGCCGAACCCAAAGGAATTGGACAGAACGGCGCGCAATTGCACGTCGTCGCGGCGCTTGCGGACGATATCCAGATCGGCAAAAGCCGGATCGAGCTCTTCGATATTGGCGCTTTCGCAGATGAAGCCGCTCTGCATCATGAGCAGACAATAGATCACTTCCTGGACGCCGGTTGCGCCGAGCGAATGACCGGTCAGCGATTTCGTCGCCGAAATCGGCGGCGCCCGGTCGCCGAAGACGGCGCGGATCGCCTCGATTTCGCGCAAATCGCCGACTGAAGTCGAGGTCGCGTGCGGATTGATGTAATCGATCGGCGCCTTCGCGTTCTCAAGCGCCATGTTCATGCAGCGCACCGCGCCTTCGCCCGACGGCTGCACCATGTCGTAGCCGTCGGAGGTGACGCCATAGCCCGCCACTTCACCATAGATTTTGGCGCCGCGCGCCTTGGCATGCTGCAATTCTTCGAGGACCACGACGCCGGCGCCGCCCGAAATGACGAAGCCGTCGCGGTTCTTGTCATAGGCGCGCGAAGCGACGGCCGGCCTGTCGTTGTACGAGGAAGAGAGCGCGCCCATCGCATCGAAAAGGACGGAGAGAGTCCAGTCGAGCTCCTCGCAGCCGCCTGCAAACATGACGTCCTGCTTGCCGTATTGAATCATTTCGTAAGCATTGCCGATACAATGATTGGACGTCGCGCAGGCGGAAGAGATCGAATAGTTCACGCCCTTGATCTTGAACCAGGTGGCGAGGGTCGCCGAAGCGGTCGAGGACATGGCTTTCGGGACCGCGAAGGGACCGACTTTCTTCGGGCCTTTGGTGCGTGCGAGGTCGGCGGACTCGACGAGCGTGCGCACGGACGGTCCCCCCGAACCCATGATGAGCCCGGTCCTTTCGTGCGAGACTTCGGCCGGCGAAAGGCCGGCATCCTGGATGGCCTGATCCATCGCGACATGGTTCCAGGCCGTGCCGGCCGCATGGAATCGCATGGCGCGGCGGTCGATCATATTTTCCGGGTCGAGGGTCGGCGCGCCGTGGACATGGCTGCGAAATCCGAGCTCGGCATATTTCTCGGCCTTGACGATGCCGGATTTCGCCTCTCGCAAAGATGCGAGAACCTCTTGCGTATTGTTCCCGATCGCCGAAACGATGCCCATTCCGGTGACGACGACACGTCTCATCCCTATCTCCTGCTTACGGCCAGGGTCATGATATTCTCGGCCGCGATATTCAGGCCGGCACGGCGGCTTTGAACAGGCCGACTTTGAGATCTGTGGCTTCGTAGATCCGGCGCCCGTCGGCTTCGAGCCAGCCGTCGGCAATGCCGAGCACCAATTTGGCGTTGAAGACGCGTTTGAGGTCGACCCCATAGATGATTCTTTTGACCGTCGGGAGAACCTGCTCGGCAAATTTCACCTCGCCGACGCCGAGCGCCCGACCGCGTCCCGGCAGGCCGAGCCAGCCGAGATAAAAGCCCAATAATTGCCAGAGCGCATCAAGGCCCAGACAGCCGGGCATCACCGGATCGCCTTTGAAATGGCAGCCGAAGAACCAATGGTCGGATTTGATCGCGAATTCGGCGCGGATCGTGCCCTTGCCGTTGGCACCCCCTTGTTCCGAAATATCGGCGATCTTGTCGAACATCAGCAAAGGCGGCAGCGGCAATTGCGCATTGCCGGGCCCGAACAGGTCGCCACGCCCGCAAGCAATCAGATCTTCATAATCGTAACAGGAGCGTCGCTCCATCGCGCTTTCTCTTTCTTTGTGCTCGCCCCGAAGGCGGCGCAGCGACGCGGAGCGAAGTTCGCGGCTTCTAACATAGGCCGCAGCAGCGAGGAAGCGGCCCGAAACTCAGTACCGCATCGAATTCCCTGCTCAATCCAACGCCGCTGCTCCCGCCTGCTCCGGACGCCAAGATATGGATCGCGGCGCGCCTCGCAAGGGGAAGCTGCGCGTTAGGCTCGGTTGCGCTGCAGCAACAGCGAACGTCCTCCGGATGAGCTGCGCACCGGCGCTTCTCAGCCCGACTCGGGCCTGTGAGGCCGGCGCCCGCGGTCTGTGGCCATACCGGGCAAAGCCCTTGTCAGGACGTGAACTTGTCGTATCTTTCGAGAGGAGACGGCGGCGGTTAAGGGAGCCAATGAACGAACCGAAGGCAAACCAGGGCGGGTCGATCCAAAGGCCGGCGCCAGGCAGCGCGCCTGTCGGCTGTCCGGTCCACGACTTGCGTGCGAAATTGCGCTCCGCTGGGCTGAGGCCCACGCGACAGCGCGTCGCACTCGGCTGGCTTTTGTTCAGCAAGGGCGACCGGCATGTGAGCGCCGAAAAGTTGCTCGAAGAGGCACAAGCCTCGCGCGTGCCCGTCTCGCTCGCGACAATCTATAATTGCTTGCATCAGTTCACCGAAGCGGGCCTTCTGCGCGAAATCGCGGTCGACGGGTCAAAAGCCTATTTCGATACGAACGTGTCGCAGCACGCGCATTTCCTGATCGAGAGCAGCAATACGCTGATCGACATTCCGCAGGTCGAAATCGACATGAGCCGCCTGCCAGAGCCGCCCAAGGGCACGCGGATCGACCGCGTCGATGTGGTGATCCGGCTGAAGGGTTAGCTGCAAGCCAGGCTATTGGTGTCGATGAGCCTTGAGCCGCCGGCGATGGGCCGCTTGCTTCGCCCGGTTTCCGCAGAGAGCCATGCTGCACCAGCGCCGCACATGGCCGCGCGTATGATCGGCAAAAAGCAGCGTGCACACGGGCCCCTCACAAGCCTTCACATTCGAAAAATCCTCGGTGCAAACGAACTCGGCCAGCGCTTCGCCGATCGGAAGGAGAAGCGCCTCGGGCGAACGCCATCTCCGCTCGAATTGGAGTTCGAACGGCAAACCTTCGTGCTCCCGCGGCACGATCCGGCGGAACGCCTCGTCGCGGCCGAGCAAGCGATTCAACGGCTCGAGTTCTGCCAGGCTTTCCTTCCCCAAGGGGCGGCCCCTGTGCTTTTGCACGAAACCTCTGAACCATTCGCGCAGACGTCTTGCTTGATCTGCGGCCTCGTCGAGTTCACGCGGAAGCGCCTCCACTCGAATCGTTTCGAGCACTGAGACGGGCACAAGCCGCGCTTGTTCCAGCCAGTTCAGCAAGCCCTCTCCGTCGCTGATCCAATCGATAGGGGTATCGACCGGCGTCGCGACTGAATTCAGAAAATCCAAGCCGGGTGCGTCGCCGACAAAGATCGCAGGCGAGCGGGTCATCATGGGTCCTCTTGCGTGCCCGATCGCTTGCGGCAGCTTTGGGCAGGGGGAGATTTGCGCTCCAATGAGCTAACCTCTCTATAGCGCCTTGACAAGTTACTCGGCCCAGAATAACCGTCTAGATCACATTAATAAGGTTATGCCGTCCGAGGGACAGGATGAGCGAGACGGTCGCCGTAAGCCGGCAGCAGCTCGTGAGTCCAAACAGATCCCAAGGCCCCACCGGAGAAGGAAATCCACCATGACCGCCATCAAATACCGGACTGCCGACGTAGACGGTTTCAAGATCTTCTATCGCGAGGCCGGCCCGACACATGGCCCGAAACTCCTGCTGCTCCACGGCTTCCCGAGCGCCGGCCATATGTTCCGCGACCTCATCCCGCGCCTCGCCGACCGCTTTCATATCGTCGCCCCCGACCTGCCCGGTTTCGGCAATTCCGATATGCCGGGCCGCGGCCATAGCTTCGAGAAGATCGCGGACGCGATCGATCGCTTCACCGATGTGATCGGATTCGATCGCTTCGCCGTTTACGTCTTCGATTATGGCGCGCCGACCGGCTTCCGGCTCGCGGTGAAGCATCCGGAGCGGATCGCGGCCATCATTTCGCAGAACGGCAATGCCTATGAGGAGGGATTGAGCGAAGGCTGGAATCCGATCCGCGCTTATTGGCAGGATGGATCGCAGGCCAATCGCGAAGCATTGCGCGCTTTCCTCGAGCCCGAGGCGACGATCTGGCAATATACGCACGGGGTGCCCGACCCGACGCTCGTTTCGCCCGACGGCTATTCACTGGATAATTTCTATCTGAACCGCAGCGGCGCGGCCGACGTGCAGCTCGATTTGTTCGGCGACTATAAGAGCAACGTCGCGCTCTATCCTACGTTCCAGAGCTATTTCCGCACCCACAAGCCGCCGTTCCTCGCCGTCTGGGGCAAGAACGATCCGTTCTTCCTTCCCCCGGGGGCCGAGGCATTCAAGCGAGATATTCCGGACGCAATTGTCCGCTTCTTCGACACAGGACATTTTGCGCTGGAGACACATGCCGCGGAGATTGCTGCGGCGATCCGCGACTTTCTCCTCCGCTGAAGCGGCAAATCCTGGGCCGCCGCTCCCCGAGCGGACGGCTCATTCGATCTTCTCGTTGGGATAGACGCCCCACAGCAGGGTCTGCTGGATGTAACCGTCGAATCCCTCTCCCGAGATCTCGCACCATTTGCCGTCGCATGAGTGGATACTGCCGATTACGCCGGTTTCCAGGCGCGCGACGGGATCGGAATCCGCGGCGGGCTGGGCATAGAGCGGAAAGGCCTCGCCCTTTTTCCACGGCGCGATAATGGCCGTGCGGCGTCCGGAGAGGACAGTGTGCAACACCCAACCTTCCGTTCCGTCCGAATCGCGCACCTTGCGCCAAATTCCGAACTCGGCGGTAACTTCGATCGGCAGCCCGGCGCGTTCGTAAATCCAGGTCGTGCGATGATCCTTCGAAGGGCCCTCGCGGAGATTGACCCGGTCGAACTTGAGGCTGACGAAACGCGGCAGCGGCAGGCCGCTCACGCGCCCGACCTGTTGGCCCTCTTCTTGTGCGGCGGTCTCGGCATGTGCCGGCACGGCAAGGCCGCCGAGAATGAAGGCGAAGCCGCACATCCACAAGAATTTGAGGCTGCGCCGCACGCTTATGCTTTCAATTCGACGTGCCGCCATCCGATGAATCCGAGAACCGTCCGAACACGCTGCACCTAGCACAGTGCCGGCCATCCGGGAGATGCGATTCGGCGCCGCGTGCAATATGGCCATCGATTTTGCGCCAATCGTGACCTGTGGTCTCCTGTTTACGCGCCGCCGCGGCGGCTTCGCAGGCTGGACCGGTCGCATGAGCCGTTCGCCTTGCCATTCTTGTGTTTGGATGCCCATCTGCTAGAGAGGCCGGCGGATCGGGGCCAAATGCCAAGGCCCGATCTCGTCCTTGGCCGACCCGGCGCCGAGGGTTCGTGCGAGAAGATCGGCGCCGCGGCCCCCGCAAGCGGCCCAACACGGGATGAAGAATGGGCAAAAGGAAGCCTCTCGTTATCGTCACGCGCAAATTGCCGGACATCGTCGAGACGCGCATGTGCGAGCTTTTCGACGCGCGACTCAACCTCGAGGACAAGCCGCTGTCCGAGGCCGAGCTCGCCGAGGCCGTGAATGTCGCCGATGTCCTCGTTCCGACGGTCACCGATCGGATCGATGCGGCGTTGATCGAGAAGGCCGGCAGCCAGCTCAAATTGATCGCGAATTTCGGCAATGGCGTCGACAATATCGACGTCGGCACAGCGGTGAAGCGCGGCATCACGGTCACGAATACGCCAGGCGTGCTGACGCAGGACACGGCCGACATGACGATGGCGCTGATCCTTTCCGTCGCGCGCCGCCTCGTCGAAGGCGCCAACATCATTCCGGCGGGCAATTGGGGCGGCTGGTCGCCGACCTGGATGCTCGGCGCGAGAATCACCGGCAAGAGACTCGGCATCGTCGGGATGGGCCGCATCGGCCAGGCGGTCGCACGACGCGCGATGGCGTTCGGCTTGCAGATCCATTATCACAACCGCCGCCGCGTCGCGCCGGCGATCGAAGAGGCGCTCGAAGCGACCTATTGGGAATCGCTCGATCAGATGCTGGCGCGCATGGACATTGTCTCGGTCAATTGTCCGCATACGCCCGCCACCTATCATCTGCTTTCGGCGCGTCGGCTCAAATATCTTCGCCCGCATGCGATCATCGTCAACACGGCGCGCGGCGAGATCATCGACGAGGACGCGCTGATCGAAATGCTGGAAACGGGCGAGCTTGCCGGTGCAGGCCTCGATGTGTTCGAACATGAGCCGGCGATCTCGCCCAAGCTCGTCAAGCTCGCCAATGCGGGCAAGGTGACGCTTCTTCCGCACATGGGTTCGGCGACGCGCGAGGGCCGCATCGACATGGGCGAGAAGGTCATCGTCAACGTCAAGACCTTCATGGACGGACATCGGCCGCCGGACCGCGTGCTGCCGAGCGCTATGTAGCTGCACCGAAAGCGCCAGTGGATCTATCGGCGCCGCGCCGGTAGGTTTTTGTTTCAGCATCGGATTTCCAAAGCCGGCTTCCACCTTTGGGCAGCTACTCAGGCGCGCCGACCTCGACGCGCCGGCCTTGAACGCGCCGGCCCGCCCTCCATATTTTCGAGACGGAGGCGCCTTGCGGGCCTCCACCACGAAGGCCTGAAGGCTTCGCTCATGTCACGCACGTTGCAATCGCCTTTTCTGCTCGGCTTCGACGAGTTCGAACGGGCGATCGATCGGGTGGCAAAGGCCGCCGACGGTTATCCGCCCTATAATATCGAGCGGATCGCCGAAAGCGGCGGGCAAGCCGAACGGATCAGAATCACCTTGGCCGTGGCAGGCTTTGTCCGCGACCAATTGGAGATCGAGGTCGAGGAGAGACAGCTCGTCGTCCGCGGCCGGCAGAAGGAGGAAAGGGAGCGCCAGTTCCTGCATCGCGGCATTGCAGCGCGCCAATTTCAACGCGTGTTCCTGCTCGCCGACGGAATGCAGGTTGCCGGAGCCGATCTTACCAATGGACTGCTCACGATCGATCTGATTCGGCCTGAACCGGCACGAATGGTTAAGAAGATCGAGATCATGATGCGAGACTGATGGTTCGCATCCGTGCGGGTCTCCGAGAGACCGCAGAAGGAGTGACAATGTTGGACCGGACCAAATCCCCACCTTTCAGCGAAGAGCAATTCGCCCATTTGGGCGGCGGCTCGCTCGCCTATGTCCGCGAAATGCGCTCGGAGGACGTCTCCAAGCTCTTTCCGCAGGCTCCGCCAATCCAGCCCGGTCTGCAGCTCTTTGCCCTCCTTGGCGCGGACGGCGTGCCGATCGTGCTCACCGATTCGCGCGACGCAGCGCTCGCCAATGCAATGCAGCACGAGCTCGAGACGGTCAGCGTGCACTGACGCACCCTCTGAAAAGAAAAGGCTACGCCCGCACGCATTATGAGTGCACGCGGATCCGCGTCATCGGGAGGTTGACCGAGCCTAGAACAATCCGAAGAACGGCTTGTTCTGATCCGCCGCCTGGCCGTTCGGAATGGAAGCGGGCGGAACAAGCCCATTATCTTCGCGCCGCGCCGTCCGCGGCGCGACGTGCATCGGAGCTTGGCCGAGCGCGATCGGCGGTCCCGCTCTCTCATGCGCCGGGTTCGCATGATCCTGCCCGGTCAGAAAATTGAAGATATCGCTCGCGATCGGAATCGATTGTGTCTGCGGCGCGCTCCAAGTGCCGCCGGGAAGCGGCTGAGGTGACAAATCCTCATGCGCCACACGCATGAACTTCGACCAGATCTCGACCGGCAGGCTGCCGCCTGATGCTTTTTTTGTCGGCGCGTTGTCGTCATTGCCGAGCCAGACGCCGGCAACGAGCCGGCTCGTGTAGCCGACGAACCAGGCGTCGCGAAAATCCTGGCTCGTGCCGGTCTTGCCGGCCGCATCCCAGCCGGGCAATTCCGCCCTCCGCGCGGTGCCGCTTACCAACGTCTCGCGCAACATCGAGTTCATCATCGCGACATATTCGGGCTCGATGACGCGCGGATAATCTTCCTCTTCGTGCTTGAAGAGGAGCTTGCCGCGCGCCGTGCGGATCTTGGTGATCACATAGGGTTCGACGCCGACCCCGCCGTTGGCGAAGGGGACATAGGCGGTCACGAGTTCCAGCGGCGTGACTTCCGACGTGCCGAGCGCGATCGAGGCATTGGCCTGCAGATCCGAGGTGATGCCGAGCCGATGCGCGGTTTTGATGACGGCGCCCGGCCCGACCTCGAGACCGACCCGCACCGCAACCGTATTGAGCGACAGCGCCAGGGCCCTCGTGAGCGTCACCGGCCCCAGATATTGGCGCTCATAATCTTCCGGCCGCCAGCCTCTGATATTGATCGGCGCGTCGTTACGCACCGTGTCGGGGGTCAGTCCGCGTTCGAGCGCGGTCAAATAGACGAAGGGCTTGAAAGTCGAACCCGGCTGCCGCTTGGCAGCGACCGCCCGGTCGAACTGGCTCTCCGCATAGCTGCGCCCGCCGACGAGCGCGCGCAAAGCCCCGTCTGGGTCGAGCGCCACCAGCGCCCCTTGACTGACGCCATAATGTCCGCCCTTCGCGTCGAGCTCTTCCGTGAGTGCGTGTTCCGCCGCAGATTGCAATTTGGCGCTGATCGTGGTCGAGACGACGATGTCCTGGTCGATCGCCCCGATCGTATCGTCGAGTTGATCCATCACGTAATCGGCGACGTAATTGACCGAACCCGAGCCCTTTCCGCTGACCGGCTGTGCGGGGCGCGCCAGCGCCAGGCTCGCCTGCGCCTCGGTGATATAGCCCTCCTGCGCCATGGCGGTGATGACGTCGGTGGCGCGGTCGATGGCGGCGGAGAGATTATGGTTCGGCGCATAGCGCGTCGGCGCCTTCATGAGGCCGGCAAGCATGGCGGCTTCCGGCAAAGTCACAGTGCGCGCGCTATGGCCGAAATATTTCTGTGCGGCGGCTTCGACGCCGAACGCGCCCGAGCCGAAATAGACGCGGTTCAAATAGAGCTCGAGGATCTGATCCTTCGAATATTTATGTTCGAGCCAGACGGCGAGGATCGCTTCCTGGATTTTGCGCGAGAGCGTGCGCTCTTGGGTCAGGAACAGGTTCTTGGCGAGCTGCTGGGTCAGCGTCGAGCCGCCTTCCATTGAGCCCCGGCCGATGGCATCGCGGAAGAGCGCGCGCAGAATGCCGAGCGGATCGACGCCCCAATGTTGGTAGAAGCGGCGGTCCTCGATCGCGATAAAGGCTTTGGGCAGATAGTCCGGCAGTTCCGAAAGGTGGATAGCGGCGCCCCCCGTATCGCCGCGATTGGCCAGCAGCGAACCGTCGTCGGCAAGGATCGCGATATTGGGCGGGCGCTTCGGAACGGCGAGTTGGTCGATCGGCGGCAATTGCGCCGCGTAGTAGAGAACGAGGCAGGTTGCGCCGACGGCACCCCAGATGACGAGCATCAGCGACCAATAGACCAGGGCGCCGAGGAGCGAGCGCCTTCGCTTTCGGCGCCGCGGCCGCTCGTCTTCTTCCTCGTCCTCGAAGGTCGGTTCGCGCCGCGCGCCGCTGCCCTTGGCCATGCCCGTGCGCCTGATGGAGACATCCCGCCGAACGCGAGGTCCGCGACGGGCAGATCAAGGCTAGAGCGGGCGGATTAAGGTGGGGTAAAATAAGCGCCGGCGCGAGGAATGTTGGGCATTTGGCCGGCCCTTCGCTTGCGATTTCGCCATAGCCGCGCCACAGTTGCGCCCCCGGCGGGGTGGCCGGCACGGGTTGAGCAGATTGGGTTTGTCACATGCAAGTAACTCTCGAAAGAGCTGCCCTCGTAAAGGCGCTGAGCCATATGCATCGCGTCGTTGAGCGACGCACGACGATCCCCATTCTCTCCAACGTGCTGTTTGCGGCGGAAGGCCGCTCGGTGCTGTTGAAGGCCACCGATCTCGACCTCGAAGTCACCGAGCGCATTCCCGCCGACGTCGGTCAGGCGGGTGCGACGACGCTGCCGGCGCATATCCTCTACGAGGTCGTCCGCAAATTGCCGGAGGGCGCGCAGATCTCCCTCGAAGGCGGCGAGGATAGCGCCCAATTTCTTCTGCGCTCCGGCCGCTCGCGTTTTCAGCTGCAGGCGCTGCCCGAAAGCGACTTTCCCGATCTCACGGCTTCCGACTTCACGCATAAATTCAAATTGTCCGCCGCCGATCTCAAGAAGCTGATCGACAAGACGCAGTTCGCCATTTCGAACGAAGAGACGCGCTATTACCTCAATGGCATCTATCTGCACGCGATCGAGTCCGAGGGGCACCCGATGCTGCGGGCGGTTGCGACCGACGGCCACAGATTGGCACGCGTCGAAATCGCGGCGCCCCCCGGCGCAGTCGGCCTGCCGGGCGTCATCATTCCGCGCAAGGCGGTGAGCGAGGTGCAAAAGCTGATCGAGGATTTGGCGCAGGAGGTCACGGTCGAAATCTCACCGACCAAGGCGCGTTTCAGCTTCGACGACGTCGTACTGACGACCAAGCTCATCGACGGCACATTTCCGGATTATGCGCGCGTCATTCCGACCGCCAACGACAAATATCTGACCGTCGATCGCGTTCCGTTCCAGCAGGCCGTCGATCGCGTCTCGACCATCTCGTCCGAACGCGGCCGCGCGGTGAAGCTCGGAATAGCCGACGGCAAGCTCACGCTCTCCGTGAACAACCCGGATTCCGGCTCGGCGGTCGAGGAGCTCGAAGTCGATTACGACGCGGCGCCCATCGATATCGGATTCAACGCCCGCTACCTGCTCGACATCACCGGCCAGCTCGACGGCGATACCGCCCTTTTCAAGCTGGCCGATGCCGGCTCGCCGACGCTCGTCCTCGATCGCGAAGGGGCCGCCGCGCTCTATGTGCTGATGCCGATGCGGGTTTGACCTATTTCGCCGCCGATGTCTCGAGATAGGCTTTGAGCAGCGCCGCGCGGGCGCGATTGGCGGCGCCGGTCGGGTGGCCGTCGCCCGGAATCTTGAGCGCGATGCCCGGGAAATCCTGCGGGGCGAGGCTGGCGTCGATGAGCTCGAGCCCGGAGCGGCGCAATCTCTCCTTGATCATTGTGTCGGTTATGCCGGAATTCTTCAGGTAATCGCCGTCGTCGGGCAGATAGAGCACAACGAGCCGCGCGCCATATTTTTCCTTGGCGAGCTCGGCGCTGCGGCGCAGTTCCGCGATATAAAGGTCGATATCGGCCGGTGTCGCAGTGTCGACGAGCGGCTCGACCAAACGATGATAGGTCGCGCTGCCGACCACAACGTCGCGAAAGACGCGCCGGAGGCCTTCAGCGCATCGGCCGGCGTAGACCGGCTCGTCGCCGTGCAATTCGTAGCGCGGCGCGCGCGTGACATAGGAGGCATGACAGGCGGCGCGATCCGCATGCCGGGCCGCCGTCTCGAACACGAAGGTCTTTGCACCGGCGAGCAGCGGATCGAAAAGCCCAGTTTCGAGCGCGCGCAACATCTGCTGCGGCCCGTAACCCGGAAAGCCGAAGTTGAGCACCTTTGTCTTGCGACCCGCGAGATCGGCATAGATCTGCGGCAGAGTTTCGGAATCGGGCAGACCCTGGCCGAACATGAAGGAGCAGCCGAAGAAGGCGATGGCGGGCCCGTTCGGTCCCGACAAAGTGCGGCGCAAGAGATGATCATCGATGCTGTAATTGACGTCATAGGTGCGTCCGCCTTTCGGCCCGGCCTCCCAGCTGCGATAGACGCCGGGCGCCGAAGGCCCCCAGCCGAGAATGGGACGAGAGACCGAAAAGCCGCGCGGATAGACCGGCTGAGGAGACGCCAAAGCGGCGCAAGCGAGCTCGATCGCCGCAAGGCCCAAGAGAAGGCTCGCGAGCATCGTTGTCGCGTTGCGCCATCCCCCGCGCAGCGCAATGGCGAGATCCGCGGCGAGCAAGAAGCCGAGCGAGAGATAGATGCCGCGCGTGTATTTGGAATATGCGACAACGGTTACAACGACGGCAGTAAGGACGAGCGTGAGCGGTATGGCGACATAGACGATCCCCCGGCGTACCGAAATCGCATGCCCCGCGACACGCGCGACTTCCGCGGCATCCTTGTTCTCGAAGCGCAAGACATCCATGGAAGTAAAGGATCGAGCCCTCAATCCGGATCGAAGGCGTGCTTATAATCGCGCGCAAGATCTTTGTTCTGCCGTTCTTTATGCAAGATGCAATTGCCGATAGCGAGAAATTCGATCTCGGTTCCCATGAAACAAGCGAAGGCATCTTCCGGCGTACAGACGATCGGTTCCCCGCGCACGTTGAAGCTCGTATTCACGAGCACCGGACAGCCGGTCAGTTCTTCGAACCGGCTCAGGAGCGCGTGATAGCGAGGATTTGTTTCCTTATGCACCGTCTGGATGCGCGCCGAAAAATCGACATGCGTGACGGCCGGAATTTCGGAGCGCAGCACATTGAGCTTGTCGATACCGAAGAGCGCCTCCTCGGCCGCGCTCATCTTGCGGCAGCGCGAAGCCTTCACGTCGGCGACGAGCAGCATGTAGGGCGAATCGGAATCGAGTTCGAACCAATCTGCGACGCGCTCGCGCAGGACCGAGGGCGCAAAGGGGCGGAAGCTCTCGCGATATTTGACCTTGAGGTTGAGCGCCTTCTGCATGGTCGGCGAGCGCGGATCGCCGAGGATCGAGCGTGCGCCCAATGCGCGCGGGCCGAATTCCATCCGGCCCTGGTGCCAGCCGACGGCCTTGCCGGCGGCGAGCGCTTCCGCGGTCTGCGCAATGAGCGCGTCCTCGCTCACGACTTCGTATTTTGCGCCGAGCTTATCGAGCCGCTGTTCGATATCGGCTTGCGCATAAGCTGGTCCGAGATAGGCGCCTTGCATCGAATCCGGGCGCTTGAGAAGGCTTTTGCGCGCAGCCGCGCGCCGATCGTCGTAATAGGCGGCAAAAGCTGCCCCTAGCGCCCCGCCGGCATCTCCTGCCGCGGGCTGAATGAAGATTTCGTCGAAGTGTCCGTCACGCAGCACCTTGCCATTGGCGACGCAGTTCAAAGCCACCCCGCCGGCAAGGCAGAGATTCTTCAGCCCCGTTTCGGCTTGAGCCGCGCGGCAGAGCCGCAAGACGACTTCCTCGGTCACGGCCTGGATCGACGCGGCGAGATCCATGTGGCGCTGTTCGAGCCATTGATCGGGCCGGCGCGGCGGGCCGCCGAACAAGGCGTCGAATCGCGCATCCGTCATCGTAAGACCGGTGCAGAAGGAGAAATAGTCGAGGTTGAGCCGGAACGAGCCGTCTTCCTTCACGTCGATTAAATGATCGAAGATCGCCTGCGCATATTTCGGCTCGCCATAGGGCGCGAGCCCCATCACCTTGTATTCGCCTGAATTGACCTTGAACCCCGTGTAATAAGTGAAGGCCGAGTAGAGCAGCCCGAGCGAATGGGGAAACCGGATCTCCTTGACGATGTTCAGATCGTCGCCCTGCCCGATCGCCATAGTGGTCGTCGCCCATTCGCCGACCCCGTCCATCGTGAGGACGAGGGCCGAAGCAAAGGGCGAGGGATAATAGGCCGAGGCCGCGTGCGAATAATGATGTTCGCAGAATCTGAGCTTCGCCTTGTCGCCGAGCGCCGGATCGAGCGCCTTGAGCTCGCGCAAGAGAAGATCGCGCTGAAAGAGCTTCTCGCCGATCCAGAGCGGCATGGCCTTGCGAAAGGAAGTGAAGCCTTTCGGCGCGAAGGCGACATAGGTCTCGAGCAGGCGCTCGAATTTGACGAAGGGCTTTTCGTAAAAGACGATGCGGTCGATCGCGCGGCCGTCCGCCTTGCCCTCGGCAAGACAATAAGCGATGGCATTGGCCGGGAAGTCAGGATCGTGCTTCTTGCGCGTGAACCGCTCTTCTTGCGCTGCCGCGACGATCTGGCCGTCGCACAGGAGCGCGGCGGCGCTGTCGTGATAGAAGGCGGAGACGCCGAGGACGAGCATTCGTGGCGGTTCAGAACAGAGTGTAAATGAAGGGCGCGACCACGGAGCCTTGGCTCAAAACGAAGAGGCCGCCGAAGAGGAGAAAGAGAGCGAGCAGAGGGATCAGCCAGAATTTCTTCCGCGTGCCTAGAAATTCGAGAAGCTCGGCGAGGACAGACATCGATCCCTCCCTCAATATTGTTTCATGAGCGTTCCGGGGCGAGGCCCGGGCGGTTCGCGCCGCGTCCAATAGGTTGCGGCATCCGGATCGCGCTTCAACTTCAGGGGATCTTCTCCGCGCAGCCGAAGAACCCAGCCGACGGGAACGACGGCGCCGAAAAAGAGAAGGCCCATGACGACCGGCCCGACAAGTCTGTTGAGAAAAAGGCCGAGACGGAACCAAGCGCGATTGAAAGGGCCGAGGGCGGCAGGGAAAAAGAGACCGCCGGCGAAAAGGATGATGCCGATGGCCAGAAGCCAGATTCGCGGAGAATGATGACGAAGGAGCGGCCACAGCGCCAGAGCGGCCAGGACGATCCCGAGCGTGAGGCCGAATTTTCGATCCGAACCCGCCGCGACCTTCCTGAAGCTGACGATCGTCTCGTGCGTCTGCATCGGCACCTCTAGATCGCGATGCTTTGGATCGGATCGATCCAGGCCCGCCTGGCATAGGCTAATCAAATGGGCAAAATTGCGACTGGACGGCGCACAAGAGCATGATCCGGAAAAGTGGGTACCGGTTTTCCGGCAAGATCATGCTCAGACAAAGAGCATAATCCGGAAAAAGCCGATCAGTTGAACAGATACTGCTCGCAGATCGTCGTGCCGAGACGGGTATTGTCTTCGACGAAAGCCGTGACGAATTCGTGCAGGCCCGACTGGAAGATCTCCTTCGTCGTCGAGGACATGAGCCTCGTCAGCACGCTATGCGCGTGGATTTGCGCGGGCCCCTTGCGGCCATAGGCCTTGCCGATCGAATCCAGGAAGCGGACGATGTTTTCATAACAGGCGGTGAGCGAACGCGGCATTTCCGGCCGCAGGATCAGAAGGTCCGCGATCAGCCAGGGTTTCAGGCTTTCGCGATAGACCCAATGATAGGCGGTGAGCGCCGAGACGGCGCGCAGGATCGCCGCCCACTGGAAATAATCGAGCGAACCTCCGATCGCCTCCGTCTCGGGCAGAAGGATATTGTATTTGACGTCGAGAATGCGCGCCGTATTGTCGGCGCGCTCGATATAAAGACCGAGGCGCGAGAACCAATAGGCGTCGTTGCGCAGCATGGTGCGGTGCGCTGCGCCATCATAGTCGAGCGATGCCTTCTTCACGAATTCGAGGAAGCGGCCCGACTGTTCGCGGTCATAGCCGTGCGTCGTGCTCAACACGTAGCGCTTGAGCTCGATCCATGCGCCGTTGATCGCGTCCCACATTTCGACCGTGAGCGCCGTGCGCACCGCGCGTCCGTTGGTGCGCGCCTTTTCGATGCAATTGCGGATCGACGACGGATTATCCGCCGAGAACATCAGATAATCGACGACGCTTGATTCATCGGCGACGCTATGTGCCTGACGGAATCCCTCCGCCGCGCCGGAAGCCTCGAGCGTCGAATCCCATTCGGTCGAGGGTCCCGTTTCCGAACCCGGCACCGTTGCGAGCCGTCGCGTCGCATCGATGATACGCGCCAGAAAATCGGCCCGTTCCATATAGCGCGCGAGCCAATAGAGATTGTCGGCGGTGCGAGAAAGCATGTGCCACTCATTGGTTCAGTTCGGCCTGTGCCTGGATCTGTGCCTGGCTGAAAGTACCGCTGGGAAGATTTTCGAAACGGGCGTCGTCGACGACCCAAGTATCTTTCGTTCCCCCGCCTTGGCTCGAATTGACGACAAGCGATCCTTCTTTAAGCGCCACCCGCGTGAGCCCGCCGGGAACGACGCGCACACCGTCCGAGCCCGAGAGCACGAAGGGCCGCAGGTCCACATGGCGCGGCGCGACCCCGCCATCGAAGGATGTCGGGCAGGTCGACAGGCCAAGCGTCGGCTGGGCGATAAAGTTCTCCGGCTTGGCCGTGAGCTTCTCGCGGAAGAGCGTAATTTCATCCCGCGTGGCATGCGGGCCGATCAGCATGCCATAGCCGCCGGAACCGTTGACTTCCTTGACGACGAGTTCGGCCAGATGGTCGACGACATAGGCGCGCGCATCCGCTTCGCGGCAGCGCCAGGTCGGCACGTTCTTCAGGATCGGCTTTTCCCCGAGATAGAAGTCGATCATATCCGGAACGTAGCTATAGATGGCCTTGTCGTCCCCTATTCCCGTGCCGACTGCATTGGCGAGGGTCACATTGCCGGAAATATAGGCATTGAAGAGTCCGGGCACGCCGAGCAGCGAGTCCGGCCGGAAGGCCAGCGGATCGAGGAAATCGTCGTCGATGCGCCGGTAGATGACGTCGACGCGCTTCGGCCCCTCAGTCGTGCGCATGTAGACGACATTGTCGCGCACCAAGAGATCGCGACCCTCGACGAGCTCGACGCCGAGCTTGTCGGCCAGGAATGAATGTTCGTAATAGGCCGAATTATACTGGCCGGGCGTCAGCAGAACGATTGTCGGCTCCCGGCGCGCAGCGCTGGGCGAGACCGAACGCAAAGTGGCAAGCAGCGCATCGGGATAATTCTCGACCGGCGCTACGCGATATTCAGCGAAGAGATCGGGGGCGAGCCGCATCATGACTTCGCGGTTCTCGAGCATATAGGAGACGCCCGAGGGCGTACGCAGATTATCTTCGAGAACGTAGAAGTCGCCTTCGTCAATGCGCACGACGTCGATGCCGGCGATATGAACGTAGATGTCGTGCGGAATGTGCCTGCCGCACATTTCGCGCTGGAAATGGGCATTGGTGAGGATCATGTCGGCCGGAATCACGCCGGCCTTGACGATCTCTTGGCCTCCATAAATATCGGCGAGGAAACGGTTGAGCGCGGTGACGCGCTGGACGAGCCCCGTCTCGAGACGAGCCCATTCGGAGCGGCCGATCACGCGCGGGACGATATCGAACGGGATCAGGCGTTCGGAGGCGTCTTTGTCGCCATAGACGGCAAAAGTGATCCCGATCCGGCGAAAGAGCAGTTCGGCTTGCGCACGCCGGGAGGCGAGCAATTCGCTCGATGTCTCGGCGAGCCAGCGCGCGACCTTGCCGTAGACGGCGCGGGTTGCGCCATCCGGCAGAGTCATTTCGTCGAAACATTGCGGCATTTCGGCCAATCCGGCTCGTGGAGGTCCGCAGACGTTTCAAGCAAGATCAATGCAAGCTTACCGAAAAGCCTCCCCTCTCCGCGGGCCGTTGCGCATGGTGAAGGATCGGTAACCAATTGTGGTTAATTTGCCTGAAATCCAAAGATTTTCCAGGCAGGCCCCCATGAATCTTTCGCCTCGATCGGGTGTGCTCGAGCGGACGAACCGCCATCCGAGCGCAGTCTCGCCGGGTCAGATCGCCCGCGCCATGCTCATTGGCGGTCTTTTCGCGCTCGTTTTCGCCTGGTCGGCCACGCCGCACGCGCCGGCACCCAGCAGCGCACACCAGATCTCAGGCTAATCTCAGTTCTGGCCGGAACTCGCCAGGAACACCAAGCGGTCCTTGTCGGTGTCGAGCGAGGCCACCGAGGGGCCTTCGAAATGATCGGCCGCGAGATCGGTCGCCGCATCGCCGAACCGCGCCACATAATCCGATTCCAATTTGTTCGAGAGGGCGGCCGTCTCCACCCGCGCCGCGCGGCGGATTCCGGCAAGCGTCGGCCCGAATATAGTCTGGCTTTCCATTTCGGCGGTTTCGGTCGTTCGCGTGAGGCTTAGGAAATCGGATCGATCGAGCCGCGCAGGAACCACGGGATTGGACTGAGCTCTATGCTTGCTATGCGCCGCCGACCGCAAACCTTCCATTTGCCCAAGCGGCGCATAGGCAAGCGCCTCGGATTGCGAAGGTTCGGGCGAACGCATCAGGCTTTGCGTCGTCCGCTCGTCATTGGGACCTTGGGTGATGATTCCCGGAAGGTCCGAGATCGGAGCCCGGAGGTCCTGCGGCCGGGAAGTTTCGGCCTGCTGAGGCTCGGCCGCGGCCAATTGCATGACTGGACGCACGGGCGGCATCGGGACGTCGAGCGAAGCAAGATCCGTCGGCCGCCGCGGCGGCACCGGCGGCGGACTATCGGCCACCGTTTCGGCAGCGGATTTGCCGGCGGACGTATCGGCTTGATCCTGATCGGCGCCCGGCCGGGCGGCTGCGGTGTCGGCATTGGCGGCCGCGGTGCTTTCCCCGGCCGGCGCAGCGGCGGCCGCGCTCTGCGTATCGGCGATCTGCCCATTCTGGGCATCGGCCACATAGGCCGAGCCCGCTGGCTGCGGGCTCGCGGCGCTTTGATCCTCGCGTTCGTCGGCGCCGCCGCCGGTCATACCGCCGAAGAGCCACGCGAAGAAATTGCCGCTATGCTCGGGCGGGGGAACGCTCACGTCGCCGCGCGACTCGAGCTCGGCGCGCGCCTCTTCATAGCCCGGCAAGGTGCGGCCATCGGCGGCAATATGCACAGTCTTGCCGTCCGGGAAGAGACGGACGAGCTGATCATAAGTCATGCGCGGCCAGGCACGCACGCCGCCGACGTCGATATGGACGAAATTCGAACTCGGATAATAGCCGACCCCGCCCATCTGCAGGCGCATCGCGACCTCGCGGACCTGCTCCATCGACATGCCCGGCATGGTCGTATCCATGGCCTTGCCGAGAATATGCTGGGAATGCTCGGCCACGCCGCGCGAACGACGCCGCAACATCGCATTCGTCTCGGGTGAACGATAGCCGCACAGCACAACGATCGGCTGCGTTGCGCCGGCTTCGCGATAAGTCTCCCAAACCGCATCGAAGAGCCGCGGATCCATTTCGGTCTCTTCATTGCGGCGCCAGTCGCGCAGAAACCAATCGAGCTTCTTGACCACGTCCATATCGTAATGGCCGTCGACGAGATAAGTCGCCGAAATCGATTCGCCCGTATGCGCGTGATAAAGCTCGATCGTTCGCGTATCGCCGTTGGCGACCGCCGATTCGGTCGATGACGGGATAAGGATGCAGAGGGAAAGACCGACGAGGCTTGCGCCGGCCAGCAGACGCGCGGCTTGCGATTGCGCGGGCCGGGACGCGATGGAGGAGAAGCGCGGAAGGCGCGATGCGAATAAATGAGAAAGGGCGAGGCGGCACCGACGCAAGCAGACTTCGAGATCCGTGCTGAGGCGCGGTTTCGGCAAAACAAACCCCCGGTTCTCGGACCCATCGGCGTGTGGCCGATCGTCTCTGTTCGGCGATTACGCCGAGACGCAATTAGTTACCGAGAACCGTTAACGTCGCGTAGCCACGTGGCCGGCAACGTCCCCCCGTTCGCGGCCATCTCCACTTCGAAAGAACAGGTCGAAGACCCAAGTCGATCGAAGCAAGATGACTTAGACGTAATCCAGTAAATATGGCGAACCTGTGTCGTCGCAACTTCGATTTCTTCAAATAATGGGCGCGCGGGCCGTCGCCGGCAGACGGTGCCGGACGTCATAACATATTGATATTGCTTATCTTATTCGAAGCTTTCGGCACCGGCGTGACAATGCTTTCTTGCCTCAAATCTCTACTTCGGCTCGCGTGTCGCTGCCACAATTGGCGGGCCGAATCATGGATGACCGGCAATCAAAGGCTGGTCTTGGCTCGGATCGCTCCAATATTGCCGATTCGCCTGCGATCGATGCGGCCGGCCCGCCGGAAGCCGGTCTTGCTCGCCCGGCGACGTGCGATCTGCGTCGACCTCCTGCGAAGTCCGCACCTCGTCGGCAGGCTCCGGTTTTTCAAGGCCGAGTGCCGCTTCGACTTTGCGGACGTAGCCATATACGTCGTCGCGGACCTGTAATTCGCCGCCGTCATCGACATAGGCCGTGAAATATTCGATGTGAATCGGCAGGGGCTTCGGTAGATAGACGTAATGCTCTTCGCTGCCCAGCAGGCGCTTCAATCTTTTCTGCGGCCATTCGGGGCCGAGCACGGTTTCGGCGAATTCGAACGGCTGATCGACGCGCACGCAGCCATGGCTGAAGGCGCGGCGTGCCGCCGAAAAGAGGTGGCGCGACGGCGTGTCGTGCAGATAGACCGAATATTGATTCGGGAACATGAACTTGATGTGGCCGAGCGCATTGTCGTCGCCGGGCGGTTGGCGGACGAAGAGCTGGCCGTGCCGGCTGAAGACTTGGAAGCCCATCTCTGAGAGATAATAGGGGTCGCCGGCAACCTTCGGCAGCATTTCCTTGCGCACGATCGACGGCGGCACGTTCCAATAGGGATTGACGATCAGAAATTTCATCGTGTTGGAAAAGACGGGCGTCGGCGAATCGGGTTTTCCGACGATCACTCTATTGTGCAGGACGACTTGACCGTCCTGCACAACCGTGACCGAAAAATCGGGAATATTGACCTCGATGCGGCTTGCGCCGAGGTCGCGCGGCATCCAGCGCCAAAGCTCCATATTGGCGAGGATCTCGTGTTCGAGACGGGCCGGACGCGAGAGACTCTCGACGGTGCGGCCGGTCAAGACGCCGGAGGCGGGCAAGCCGTTCGCCCGCTGATAATCCGCGACCGCCGCTGCAACCCCCGAATCGTAGAGATCCGCGTCGTCCGCTCCCGCGTCGAGGCCGAACCGCGCGCGGATCAAGGGCACGCGCGGATCGCTCATGCCGACACGCAGCGATTTCCCGTTCGGAATGGTAAGGCTCGCAGAATCCGCCTTGCTGGCGCGAAGCTCGGCGAGCTTGGCGCGGAGATCCTGATATTGCTTTTGCGGCGGGTTGAACGACTCCAGCAGATCGGCGCCTTCGCTTCCTGCTGCAACCACGGCCGCGAGAATGAGCGCCGGATCGGGAAGGTCAGGTTTGGCGCCGATCAGATTAGAGATCGACCCCGGATCGACGCGGCTGCCGGAAGCTTGCCGCCCGTAAATCACGACCTGCGCCGAGAGGGCGACATCGGCCGCGGCGAGCTTGTCGAGGCCCCCGGAAAAGACAGGCGCCACCAGCCCGGCGAGATCAAGCCCGTCATCGGCCGCATGCGCGAGCCGGTCCATGACCGCGGATACCGCGGGCACGGGCTTACCGTCCTCGATCCACAAGGGTTCGTAATCGCGCGCCGCATAATAGGCCGCAATTGCCGCACGCTCTTTGTGCAGCTCCGCGGCCTCGCTGCCTTCGGCGCGTGTCGCAACGAGCGCATCGACCGCCTGCTTGACGAAATTCGCCGCAGCCGAAAGCACCGGTTTCGCGGGTGGTTGCAAAGCGCCCGCAGCCGGCGGCGGCGTGCTCGGCTGAGCCGCTGGCGCGGCATTCTGCGGCACCGCAGGAGCGGGCGCGTTCGCAGCCGGTGCCGGAGCGGTGGGCGCCGGCCGCGCCGCGGCATCGGGCGGCGTCGGCGCCGGCGCCTGCGAACCCAAGGGATCTTGAGGCGGAAGACTGTCGGGCGCACGATCGCTCGGCGGGGTCGCTGGGATATCTCCCGTCGGCATCGCGGCGTCCGGTGCCTGTGGCGGCTCCAAATGATCGGCAGCTGCCGTCTCGACTGCGGCGGCCGGCGTTGCGAGAGCCGGCGCTGCCGCAGGAGCCGGCGGAGAGAGTTCGGCGCTTTCGGCCGCAACCGCGAAAACCTGCGCAGCCCGCTCTTCGCCAGATGGCGAGGCCTCAATCGTTGCCGAAGGACGCGCCGCCTCGATCGGAGCGGGCGGGAGCGAGAGCGTCGGCACCTCCTTCGCCAGCGAGACTTCGGCCGGCGGCGGAGCAAGCGCCGACATTTTCGGGGCGAGCAAGGCGCCGGAATCAAGAGCCGGAGAAAGGGGAGCGAGGTCCGGTTCGGATCCTGGTGCGAGCGCAGCAGCAGAAGCTGCAGAGGAGAGCACGGGCGCTTGGGCAGCGATGCCGGCGAAAACCTGCGGAGCGCCCTCTTCGCGCGACGGCGAGGCCTCAATCGTTGCCGAAGGAAGCGGCGCCTCGGTCGGCGCGGGCGGGAGCGAGAGCGCCGACATCTCCTTCGCCCGCGAGACTTCGGCCGGCGGCGGAGCGAGCGCCGACATCTTTGTCACGAGCGGCGTGTCGGGAGACTGCGGGACGAGATCCTCGGATCTCGATGCAAGCACGGCGACGGGCCCGCGTCGTTGGTCCGTATGGCTCAATTTCGCGAACCGGAGCGCGCTTGCCGCCGGCTTGGTCGCGTAGATTTCCGTAACCGCTTCAGCCGCCGGCTCGTTGCCGCTGCCCGACCAAATCACCTCGCGCACCGACTGTGCACGGACGGCGCCGAACGAACACGAAAGCACAGCAGCGGGCAAGACCCAGCGAAACGACCGAGACATCTTGCGACGCGACATTCTCGCCCCTCGCGGCAGCCCGCCTTGACTCGCGGTGCACTCTCAAAATCGATTGCTGCGCGCAGCGCTGCGGTGAGGCCGTGCGCCATTGCGCGCGATGCGGCTGAGCCGCCCTATGGATTTAAGCCGCCGCATCGCTGTCGTCATCAACATTCTCAGTCACACTCTCGTCATAAGCTTGCTGGAACCCATATTCCTTCATCTTACGGTAGAGAGTCGAGCGACCGATTCCGAGTTTGCGCGCCACCGCGGACATTTGGCCGCGATAATAGGCGAACGCGAAACGGATCGTCTCGGCCTCGAGCGCATCGAGCTGGCGCAGATTGCCTGTCTCGTCGAGAAGTCGCAGCACGTTCGGATCGCGCACCTCGACGCGCACGATCTCGCGCTCGGGTCGTTGCTGCTTGACGAGCGCGGTCGGTGCGGCAGGGATACGGACCTCGAAGCCTTTCACCTGCGCGGCGATTTGCGGGAATTCGGCAACGGTCAATTCGTCGCCGTCGGCGAGAACTACGGCGCGGAACACCGCATTCTCCAGTTGGCGCACATTGCCCGGCCAGTCGTAGCTTTCGAGCAAGGCGAGAGCCTCGGCGCCGATGCCGCGCAGGCTCTTGCCCTCTTCCGCGGCGAACCGCGCGGCAAATCGGCGAGCGAGATCGGCGATGTCGTCGCGACGCGCGCGCAGCGCCGGAATGGTGATCGGGAAAACGTTGAGCCGATAATAAAGGTCCTCGCGGAATGCGCCCGATTTCACGAGCTCGATAAGATCCTGATTGGTCGCCGAGATCACTCTGATATCGACCTTGACCGGACGTTTGGCTCCGACGGGATCGATCTCTCCGTCTTGCAAGGCGCGCAGCAGCTTGACCTGCGCCTCCGGCGGAAGTTCGCCCACTTCGTCGAGAAACAACGTCCCGCCGTTGGCCTCGACGAACCTGCCGAGATGTTTTTCATTGGCGCCCGTGAAGGCGCCCTTCTCGTGGCCGAAAAGGATCGATTCGACGAGATTCTCCGGCAAGGCGCCACAATTGACGGTGACGAAAGCCCGGCCCCGTCTGTCGGAGGCACCTTGAATGGCGCGCGCGATCACTTCCTTGCCGACGCCCGATTCGCCTTCGAGCAGCACCGGAATGGTCGATTTCGCCGCCCGCTCGCCCAATCTGATGACGCGTTCCATCTCGGGGCTTTTGCTGGCGAGATCTTTGAAGGTCAGCGTGCCCGAGGTTTGGCGATTGAGACGGCGCACTTCCTCTTCGAGCGCGTCGACACGCAAAGCGTTCTTGATCGAGACCTGCAATCTTTCGACGCCGACCGGCTTGACGACGAAATCGATCGCACCGGCGCGCATGGCCGATATCACCGTTTCGATCGAGCCGTGCGCGGTCTGAACGATGGTCGGAATGGCGCGCTCGCGCTCGCGCAGCCGCTCGAGGACGGTCATCCCGTCGATGTCGGGCATGACGAGATCGAGGATGATGAGATCGACCGCTCGGCCGGCGCCGGACTCGAGCCGGGCGAGCGCCTGCGCGCCGCTTTCGACAACCTCCGTCTCGTAGCCGAAACGGCGCACGAGGGATTCGAGTAGCCGGCGTTGGACCGGATCGTCGTCGACGATCAGTACGAGACAGGACATGGGCTCTTTCTTCGGCAGGCGGCATGCCGCCTAGATCGGGACGCGGGTTACATTTCAGCCGGAGCTCGGCTCTGGTCAGCCGTCACGCTTCACGCGCAGGCCAGTGGGTGTGCCACCCTGCGAACATGCTGGCCGATCAGAGTAAATGCGATGTTAATGGCGCTTCGGCTTTTCGCCGCGATCGGGCTTTCGGCGCGCGATCCGACACGGAAATCGTTTGAACACGCACAAATTGCGCCGCATGGCTGCGGTCGATTGCGCGCGGATGCCCTGCCCGCGTGCGCGTGCAATCGATCGGCTGCGATTGATTACCGGCCGAGCGACGCCTATTAACCCCGCGATCGAGAACCTCTTCGGTGGCACGATGACCACGCAACTTGCCGGATTTTCTGAACAGACCGCGGCGCTCGGGCCTTTGCCCGAATGGAGCCTCGCCGATCTCTATCCTTCGATGGATTCGCCCGCCTATGCGGACGATCTCGCGCGCGCCGAGAGCGAAAGCAAGGCTTTCGCCGAATCCTATCGCGGGCGCCTGGGAGCGCTCGCAAAGGCTGATCTTGCCGAGGGCACGTCGAAGCGAATCGCGGAAGCCGTCGCCCGCTACGAGGGGCTCGAAGATCTCATCGGCCGGATCGGTTCCTATGCCGGGCTCGTCTATTACAGCGACACGAGCGACCCGAAGCGCGCCAAGTTTTTCGGCGACGCGCAGGAGAGGACCACCTCCGCCTCCACCCATCTCCTCTTCTTTCAGCTCGAGCTCAATCAGCTCGACGATCTCACGATCGAAAAGCTCGCCGCATACGAGCCGCTCGCACGCTATCGGCCCTGGCTCGAGGATATCCGCAAGGAAAAGCCGTACGAGCTCAGCGACGAGCTCGAGCGCTTGTTTCACGAAAAGCAGGTCACCAGCAGCGCAGCGTTCAATCGGCTGTTCGACGAGACGATCGCTTCTTTGCGCTTCAAGGTGCGCGGCGAAGATCTGCCGCTCGAGCCCGTTTTGAACTTGCTGCAGGAGCGCGATCCGGAGATCCGCAAGGAAGCCGCCGAGGCGATCGCTGCGACGCTCAAGGACAATCTACGCACCTTCAGCCTCATCACCAATGTGCTCGCGAAGGACAAAGAGATTTCGGATCGCTGGCGCGGCTTTGCCGATGTCGCCGATTCGCGCCATCTCTCGAATCGGGTCGAGCGCGAAGTGGTCGAGGCGCTCGTCGTCGCGGTCGAAGCCGCCTATCCGCGCCTGTCGCACCGCTATTATCGGCTCAAAGCCAAATGGTTCGGCAAGGACCGGCTCGATCATTGGGATCGCAATGCGCCTTTGCCGGATGCCGGGACGCGAACTTTCCCCTGGATCGAGGCGCGCGACACGGTACTTGGCGCATATGCGAGCTTTTCGCCGCGCATGGCGGCGATTGCGCAGCGCTTCTTCGATTTGAACTGGATCGATGCGCCGGTGCGGCCCGGCAAGGCGCCCGGCGCCTTTTCCCATCCGACCGTACCGTCCGCGCACCCTTACGTGCTGTTGAACTATCAGGGCAAGCCGCGCGACGTGATGACGCTGGCGCATGAGCTCGGCCACGGCGTCCACCAGGTTCTTGCCGCCCCGAATGGCGCACTGATGGCGCCGACGCCGCTCACGCTTGCCGAGACGGCCTCCGTCTTCGGCGAAATGCTGACCTTCCGCGCGCTGCTTGCCCAGACGGACAAGGTTGCGGCCCGTCGTGCGCTGCTTGCCGGTAAGGTCGAGGACATGATCAATACAGTCGTGCGGCAGGTCGCATTCTACACATTCGAACGCAAACTGCATCTCGAGCGGCGGGAAGGCGAATTGACCGCAGACCGGATCTCGGCGCTATGGCTCAGCGTCCAGACCGGAAGTCTCGGACCTTCGATCCGGCTCGGCCCCGGCTATGAGACGTTCTGGGCCTATATCCCGCATTTCGTTCATTCGCCCTTCTACGTCTATGCCTATGCCTTCGGCGACTGCCTGGTGAATTCGCTCTACGGCGTCTATGAAAACGCGCGCGAGGGTTTTGCGGAGCGCTATCTCGCCTTGCTCGCGGCAGGCGGCAGCAAACATTATTCGGAGCTTCTGAAACCCTTTGGGCTTGACGCGAAAGATCCCGGATTCTGGCAAATCGGGATTCGAATGATCGAAGGAATGATCGAGGAATTGGAAGGGCTTGAGAGCTAAACGCGCGCTATCCCCAGGCGTGACGCACTGCCGCAATCGCTGCGGCGATTGACGCAGGCCCCTCCGCGTGTGAATTGGTTTCAGCGATCGTGCCGCCCCGAGCCCAAGCCATGGATCCTGCGATCATTTTCTCCTATCTCGGCGCGGCTTGGCTGATCGTTTCGCTCGCCATTCTCCTTTCGACAAGCTTTTGTGCGCTCCTCCAGCCGCACATTCAGGCGCGTCGCGCGACCGAGACCGAACAGCCGCCCGTCTCGACGCTTCTGCCGATCAAATTGCGCCATTCGGGATTCGACGAGGCGCAAACCTCGATTTTCGGTCAGGCCTATCCCGAATACGAGGTCCTGTTCAGCGCGACCGAAGCGAGCTCTCCGGCGCTCGAAGTTGCCGAAAAGCTCAAGCACGACCATCCCGAGATACCGACGCGGATTTTACAATCGCATGCCGATTTCGCGGTCAGTCCCAAGCTCAACACTTTGGCTCCCCCTCTATCCGTCGCCGCACATGATTTTGTCCTGGCGAAGGATTCGAACATCGTGCTCGATCCCGACTCGATCGCGGACTTCATGCGCAATTTCACGGACGGGGTCGGCCTCGTCTGCGGCGTGCCCGTCGCCGAACAGGCGCTGAGCCTGGCAGGCCATGTCGAGGCCTTGATCATCAACAGCCATGCTAGGCTTTTGCTTACGGCGTCCACCTTGGGCCTTGGATTTGGCGTCGGCAAAGTGATGTTGTTCCGGCGCAGCGATTTCAGCAAAGCCGGCGGCTTCGACGCAATGGCACATACCATTGCCGAAGACACGGCGATCTCGAAGGGGCTTGCGGCGATCGGCCTGAAGACCGTTTTCGCCCACCGCACGCTGCGCCAATTGATCGGCGCCCGCACGTTCCGGGAAGTCTACGAGCGGCAAGTCCGTTGGAGCGTGATCCGCCGCGCACATGAACCCATGACTTTTCCGCTCGAGCCGATCGCCAGCCCGCTGCCGGCCGCCTGCGCCGCTGCGCTCGCCGCGCCGCTGTTTGCCGCCCCGCCGCTCGCCGCCTTCGCCCTCACTCTTGCCGGATGGTTCCTCTGCGAGAGCGCCGTCGCGCGGCTCAAGGGCTGGGAAATTTCGCTGGTCGCGCCGCTCGCTTTTCTGTGCCGGGAAGTGCTTGCGCTCGCTGCTTGGCTGCGCGCCTTCACCACCTATCACGTCGTCTGGGCGAACGGACGGTTCGACGTTTTCGTCGGCGCGCAAGAGCCGGTGCCGCGTCCGGCGGTTTCCTTGCTCACGAAGAGCCAGCGACGCAAAGAAAACTGATTGCGATCGGGCTCGATTTCAGGAGCGCCGCTCGCGCTGGTGTTCGGTGCCGAAGACCTTGTCCCACCAGGGCGCGCTCACGCCGAAACCATGCTCCGGATCGCGAAAATGATGCAGCATATGAAGCCGGCGCAAGGCGAGGCCAAGGCGCGTGCTCGGCTCGGCGTGGTGCACGTAATAGTGAACCATATCGTAGATGAGATAGCCGAGAATGAAGCCCATCAATGTCGGATAGACCAACGGGCGGCCGAAAAGGATCAGCCCGATCAAAAGCGCTGCCAGCATGATCGGCGCGCTCAAGAGCGGCGGCATGACGAGGCGCAGCGGATCGTTCGGATGTTCGTGATGGACGCCATGAATGAGGAAGTGAATGCGGGCGCCCCATTTTCCGGGAAATTCGGCGTGAAAAAGATAACGATGGCCGAAATATTCCGTGAGCGTCCAGATGAAATAGCCGGCGATCAGAGCAAGACCGATGCGGACCGGCGACAGGGTCTCGAAGCTGAGCCAGCCGAGCAAGGCCACGAAGGGCAGATAAAAGGCGAGCGGCATCGACCAATGGACCCGCGACAACTTGTCGAGCATCGGATTTTCGAAGAGCCGCGGAGAAGCGCTGAGGCGATCGACACGCCCTGCGGCGTCTTCGCGTTGAAGCGAGGCCATAAATCTGCCCTTTCGATCTCGGCGCCCCTTGTAGCAATGCGTCCCTGTCACGGCAAGTACCGCAAGGGGCAACTAGCTTCGCCGGCGAAATCCCGATATCGTTGTACGGCGCCGTTGCGGCGGGGCAATGTTCTGCCCGCGACCGGGTGCCGAATTCTCCTCTGACGCACGCGGATCATCCTCGATCGACGAACAATCTCATTTGTCGAGCAAGTTCGGCCGGGACTTTGTCGGATCAACAGACTTATTTCGCATCCGGGAACGTGCCACTGCGCGAAAGCAATGTGGAAGTCGTCGTACTCGATAACGGGCTGCGCGGGCGCGGAGAGCACAGCTATCAGCTTCTGCTCGAGGCCTGCAAAGGCTTGTCGCGGCGAAACGTGGGCTATCGAATCTACGGCTGGAGGCGAATGGACCGCGCGGTCATGGCGGAGCTCGGCGCGATCCCGCACTTCCGCGCTTGTCTCTATGAGGGAAAATTCGCACTCCCTCGAGAGTTTGCTGCGAACGTGCGGGCGCGCTGGCGCGATTTCCTCGCCGGGCGGCCGATCTTCTCCGAAGAGAGGACCTGTCGTCTCCACAACGACTCCTACCGGCGCGATCTCGGCCGCCTGCCCGCCGAAATCTGGACACCTGAGGCCCTCGTGCTTGTGCCGGCCATTTCGCAGAACCAGATCCTCGGTCTCGTCGAACATCTGCTGTCATTGCCGCAACAGAGCTTGCCGAAAGTCGTCTGTCATTTGATGTTCACACCGAGTTGGACGCCCTGGGGGCTCAATGGCCGCTTGGGCGCTTCTTATTATCGGGAGGCCTTTCGGCTTGCTGGCGGCCTGATCGACAGATCGCTCTTTTTTACGACCGAAAACGAGGCTTTGGCCGAAGTCTATCGACGCGAATTCAAGATCGGCACCAAGATCCTTCCCATTCCGCTCGCCAAGTTCGAGCCGGTTCAGGCACGAAGCGAAAGGGTCCGCCTCGGCTTTTTCGGCTACTCGAAGACCGAAAAGGGATTTCATCTCCTGCCCGAAGCGATCGAGATCTGCCGGGCGAAGGGATTGCCGGTCGAATTCATCGTGCAAATCCAGCACAGCAGCTGGGAAGCCGAGACGATCGCGGCAGAGCGGCGATTGCGTCGAATGCCGAACGTCACGCTGATCGACGGCACGATGAGCAATAGCGATTATGCAGCCACGACCAATGCCGTCGACGCAACGCTCCTGCCCTATGATCCGGAAAGATTCGGTCCGCGCGGCTCGGGACTCTTCACCGAGGCGGTCGTCGCCGGGCGCCCGATCATCGCGGCGGAGGGCACTTATGCAGCGACGAGCGTGAAAAGGGGCGAAGCCGAAGGCGAGACCTTCTCCCCCTACAGCAGCTCCGCCCTGGCTCAAGCGATCGAGCGGCTTCTGCCGCGCCTGCCCGAATGCCGGACGCGTGCTGCGCAGCATGCCGAGAAATTCGCCAGCCGTCACACCGGCGATACTTATGCCGAGGTCCTCTTGAGCTTCGTAAAGGGCTGAAACCGTCGAGCGGCTGGCGTAGCCGGAATGAGCCGGGATCGGTAAATTTTTCCCTCTCCCAATCTTCCCCGCTTTAAATCTTTAGAATCGATCACGTTCATGCTTCGGATCGATCCTATCGAGAAGCATCGTGATCTGGCGCCCTCGCCGGCGGCCCATTCTTGCGTTTCGATTCTTTTGAGTCATATGCCGAAATTGGCTAGTCTAAATTGGCTAGTCTAAAGAGCCGGCTGGTTCTGCCTCGTCCGATACCGCGAGGCCATAATCATCGAACATCAGGGTGGTCATGCTCGAGATCGCGCCCGCCAGGGATCTGGGCACTATTTTGCAGGAGCGAACAGACGCCGACGCGAGCCTCGCGCCGGTTGCCGACCTCGTCCGGCGCATTGCCGATACCGCCCGTCAAATGGCGGAAGTGATCGCGCTCGGCCGTTTGGCCGGCACGGAGGCCGCGGTCGGCCATCTCAACGCCGACGGAGACGTGCAAAAGGCGCTCGATATCTTCGCCAATAATTTGTTCGTCAACGTCCTGCGCGAGGGGCCGGTCGCTGCGATCCTTTCCGAGGAGCTCGAAGAGCCGCTGCAGCTCGACCCCGACGCGCCCTTGGCCGTTGCGATCGACCCGCTCGACGGCTCCTCCAACATCGATGCCAATGTGTCGATCGGGACGATCTTCTCCATTCTGCCGGCTCTGCCCGAGGCGGAGAGTGCCCGGGCGCATTTCACGCAGCTCGGCCGCAACCAATTGGCGGCGGGATTTGTCATTTACGGGCCGCAATGTTCGCTCGTTCTCGCCTTTCCGGAACGCACGAGCATTTTCATTCTCAACCGCCGCAAGGGTATTTTCCACGAAGCGGTCGAAGCCGTGCGGATTCCGAGACAATCGAGCGAATATGCGATCAACACGTCCAATTATCGGCATTGGGCGCCATCGGTGCGCACCTTCGTCGATGATTGCGTAAAAGGTACCGAAGGGCCGCTTGGCCGCGATCACAACATGCGTTGGATCGCCTCGCTCGTCGCCGAGGCCTATCGCATTCTCGCCCGCGGCGGGGTATTCCTCTACCCGGGCGATCTGCGGCAGGGCTATAGTTCGGGTCGGCTCCGCCTGATCTACGAAGCCAATCCGATCGCGTTCATCATCGAACAGGCGGAAGGCAGCGCGACCGATACCGTACGCCGCATTCTCGACATCGTGCCGGCGGATATGCACGTCCGCACGCCGTTCGTTTTCGGCTCTGCGAACGCCGTCCATTTGATCACGCGCTATCATACAGATCCGCAATTCTCGGCCGAGCATTCTCCCTTGTTCGCGCGCCGTGGACTGATCCGCTCTTAGGCGAAACCCCATGTCGGCCAAACATCCGATCATTTCCGTCACTGGCTCGTCCGGCGCCGGCACCACTTCGGTGAAGCGCACATTCGAGCAGATCTTCCGGCGCGAGAAGATCGCCGCCGCCTTCGTCGAGGGCGATGCCTTCCATCGTTACGACCGCGAAGAAATGCGCCAGGTCATGGAGGAGGAAGGCACACGCGGCAATCACCATTTCAGCCATTTCGGGCCCTCCGCCAACCTGCTCCAGGAGCTCGAGGCCGTGTTCCGCACCTATAGCGAGACCGGCCGGGCAAAGACGCGCCATTACGTGCACGATCTCAACGAGGCCGAGCTTTACGGCGGCGAACCGGGCAGATTCACGGATTGGCGGCCGCTGCCGGAAAAGACCGAGCTGCTCTTCTATGAAGGCCTGCATGGCGCGCTGATCACGGAAGAAGTGGACATCGCGCGCTGGGCCGATCTAAAGATCGGCGTCGTGCCCGTCATCAATCTCGAATGGATTCAGAAGATCCATCGCGACAAGGCGGCGCGCGGCTATTCGGCCGACGCGGTGATGGACACGATCCTGCGGCGCATGCCCGACTATGTCCGTTACATCTGTCCGCAGTTCACCGAGACCGACATCAATTTCCAGCGCGTGCCGACGGTCGATACCTCCAATCCTTTCGCGGCACGCTGGATTCCGACATCGGACGAATCCATGGTGATCATCCGCTTCAAGAATCCGCGCGGGATCGACTTCTCTTACTTGCTCTCGATGATTCACGACAGTTTCATGTCGCGGGCGAATTCGATCGTCATCGCCGGCAGCAAGCTCGATCTTGCCATGCAGCTCATCCTCACCCCGATCATCATGCAGCTCGTCGAACGCGCGAGACGAGCTGTTTAAGGAGCATAGAATGAATGTTGCGCCGAAAGCGCCCGTGACCCACAAGGATATGGCGAACGCGATCCGGGCGCTCGCCATGGACGCGGTTGAGAAGGCCAATTCCGGCCATCCCGGCATGCCCATGGGCATGGCCGACGTCGCAACCGTGCTTTTCACCCAATTCCTGAAATTCGATCCCGCCGATCCCGCCTGGCCCGATCGCGACCGTTTCGTGCTCTCGGCCGGACACGGCTCGATGCTGCTCTATGCCCTCCTTTATCTGACCGGGACGAAGGGCATGACCATCGAGGAGATCAAGCGCTTCCGCCAGCTTCACTCGAAGACTCCCGGCCATCCGGAATATGGACATACGTTCGGCGTCGAGACGACAACGGGTCCGCTCGGACAGGGACTGGGCGCCGCCGTCGGCATGGCGCTTGCCGAACGCATGCTCGAGGCGCGCTTCGGGTCGGACCTCGTCGATCATCGCACTTACGTCATCGCCGGCGACGGCTGCCTAATGGAAGGGATCAGCCACGAGGCGATCGGCCTTGCCGGCCATCTGAAGCTGAACAAGCTGATCGTGCTCTGGGACGACAACAACATCACCATCGACGGGCGGCTGGATCTTGCCGATTCGACGGATCAAATCGCGCGGTTCAGGGCGGCCGGCTGGGAGGCCTGGCGCATCGACGGCCACAACCCGGACGAAATCGCCGCGGCGCTCGGCAAAGCGCAGAAGTCCGACAAGCCGGTGATGATCGCCTGCAAAACGACGATCGCATTCGGCGCCCCGACAAAGGCCGGAACGCATGGCGCGCATGGCTCACCCTTGGGGCACCAGGAAATCGCCGGCGCGCGCGCGGCGCTCGGCTGGTCGGCGGAGCCCTTCGAAATTCCCGCCCCCATCGCCGCCGCTTGGCGGCAGGTCGGCGAACGGGCTGCGAGAGCGCACCAGGATTGGGAGGCGCGACGCGCCTCTGAGCCGGCTGATAGGCTCGCTCGCCTCGACGCCGATCTCGCCGGCACGCTCGATCCGGATTTCAGCAAGGCTGTACTTGCCTTCAAACATGCGGCAGCGAGTGCCGCTGCCCCACAAGCGACGCGCGTCTCGTCGCAAAAAGCCATCGAAGCAATCCGCAAGTTACAAGGGAATCTCATCGGCGGCTCGGCCGACCTCACCGGCTCCAACAATACCAAGGTCGGCGAGATGAAGATCGTGACGGCGGGGGACTCCTCCGGCAATTACATCCACTACGGCATCCGCGAGCATGGGATGGCGGCGGCGATGAACGGGATCGCGCTGCACGGCGGCTTCATTCCCTATGGCGGAACATTCCTCGCCTTTTCGGATTACTCGCGCCCCGCGATTCGTCTCGCCGCCTTGATGGGCCTGCGGGTGGTCCACGTCCTGACGCATGATTCGATCGGGTTGGGCGAAGACGGGCCAACGCACCAGCCAGTCGAACATCTCGCCGCTTTGCGCGCCATTCCCAATCTCCTCGTTTTCCGGCCGGCGGATGTGATCGAGACGGCAGAAGCTTGGGAACTGGCGCTGAAGAGCCGGCATGCACCGTCCGCGCTTTGCCTCACGCGTCAGAATGTGCCGCTCGTGCGCAAGGCCCATGTGGACGAGAACCTTTCGGCCCGCGGGGCCTACATCCTGCGGGACGTCGAAGGCTCACGCGACGTGACACTCCTGGCGACGGGCTCGGAAGTCGCGCTCGCGGTCGAGGCTGCCGAAAAGCTCGCGCCAGAAGGGATCAAGGCGGTCGTCGTCTCGATCCCCTGTTTCGAGCTCTTCGCCGAACAGGGCGAAGATTACCGGCGTTCCGTCCTCGGGCAAGCGCCGCGGATCGGTATCGAAGCTGCGATCCGGCAGGGCTGGGACGCCGTGCTCGACCGGCAGGACCTCTTTATCGGCATGACCGGCTTCGGCGCCAGCGCACCGGCCGGCGACTTGTATAAAGCTTTCGGGATCACGGCAGAGGCGATCGTAGCGGCAGCGCGCGGGGTCGGTTTCAATAAGGCGTAGGAGACGAGGATGGCCCTTGCGGTCGCGCAACTTTGTCGAAGCCGTCCGGGCAATCGCCGTCACGGCATTGATGAAGCTCGCCGTTTTCCATTGCACGACGACTCAAAAAGGCCGCCATTGCGGTGCTATAATGGGCGCAGGCATGGCAATTGCGGGTGCAGCGCCATAAATCCCGTGTCGAGCGCTAGCGCCCAGGCCCAAAGGCCAATCTCTCTAGAAGCCACCGGCACCTCGCGCATGGAAATTGCGCGTTGCGCGATTTGACCGGCGTGGTGTCGCCGCATAGCGAGGAATTGAGAAGATGAATGTGATCGACAAGAAGGCGCAAGCCTCCGGCGAAAAGCGCAGCCGCTATTCGGCCGGTGTCCTCGAATATCGGCAGATGGGCTATTGGGACCCGGATTATCAGCCGAAGGACACGGACATCCTGGCGGTCTTCCGCGTCACGCCGCAAGAGGGCGTCGATCCGGTCGAGGCGGCAGCGGCCGTCGCCGGCGAATCCTCGACCGCCACCTGGACTGTCGTTTGGACGGACCGTTTGACGGCTTGCGATAAATATCGCGCCAAATGCTACCGCATCGATCCGGTGCCGAATACGCCCGGCTCCTGGTTCGCCTATATCGCCTACGATCTCGATCTTTTCGAGCCGGGCTCGATCGCCAATCTCGCCGCTTCCATCATCGGCAATGTCTTCGGCTTCAAGCCGCTGAAAGCACTGCGGCTCGAAGACATGCGCCTGCCGGTCGGCTATGTGAAGACCTTCCAGGGACCCGCGACCGGCATTGTGGTCGAACGCGAGCGGCTCGACAAATTCGGCCGCCCGCTCCTCGGCGCGACGGTGAAGCCCAAACTCGGCCTCTCCGGCCGCAATTACGGGCGTGTCGTCTATGAGGCTCTCAAGGGGGGGCTCGACTTCACCAAGGACGATGAGAACATCAATTCGCAGCCCTTCATGCATTGGCGCGACCGCTATCTTTATTGCATGGAGGCGGTCGCCAAAGCCGAAGCCGCGACCGGCGAAGTCAAGGGCACTTATCTCAACGTTACCGCCGCGACCATGGAGGACATGTACGAGCGCGCCGAATTCGCCAAGGATCTCGGCTCGGTCATCATCATGATCGACCTCGTGATCGGCTATACGGCTATCCAGTCGATGGCCAAATGGGCACGCAAGAACGACATGATCCTGCATCTGCACCGTGCCGGTCACTCGACCTATACGCGGCAGAAGAGCCACGGAGTGTCGTTCCGCGTCATCACCAAATGGATGCGGCTCGCCGGCGTCGATCACATTCATGCAGGAACCGTGGTCGGCAAGCTCGAAGGCGATCCGAATATGACGCGCGGCTATTACGACCTCTGCCGCGAAGACTTCAATCCGATGCGGCTCGAGCACGGCCTCTTCTTCGACCAGCACTGGGCCTCGCTGAACAAGGTCATGCCGGTTGCTTCGGGCGGCATTCACGCCGGGCAAATGCATCAGCTCCTCGATATGCTTGGGGAGGATTGCGTGCTGCAATTCGGCGGCGGCACGATCGGCCATCCGGCGGGGATCGCGGCGGGCGCCACGGCCAATCGCGTGGCGCTCGAAGCCATGATCTTTGCCCGCAATGCCGGCCGCGACATCATGCGCGAAGGCGAAGACATTCTCGAAGCGGCGGCAAAGAAATGTCTGCCGCTGAGACAGGCGCTCGAGACCTGGAAGGACGTGACTTTCGACTATGCTTCGACGGACACGCCCGACTTCCTGCCGACCGCGACTGCCGCCGAATAGGAGAAAGCCGTGCGCAATACACAGGGCTGCTTTTCCTTCCTGCCCGATCTCAGCGACGACGAGATCCGCACCCAGGTGCAATATTGCATCGAGAAAGGATGGGCCGTGAACATCGAGTTCACTGAAGACGCCCATCCGCGCAATACGTTCTGGGAAATGTGGGGCCTGCCGATGTTCGACATCAAGGACGCGGCCGCCGTGATGCTCGAACTCGATTCCTGCCGCAAGGTTCACGCGGACGATTATATTCGCGTCTCGGGCTTCGACTCGACCCACGGCTGGGAGAGCCTGCGGATTTCCTTCATCGTCAATCGGCCTAAGAAGGAGCCGCGCTTCCGGCTCCAGCGCACCGAAGGCGCCGGGCGCACGGTCCGCTATTCCTTGGAGACCGAGCCTGCCGACTGATACGACCGAGAGCCCCGAAGTCGCCGAGAGCGCAGGCATTGACCTGCGCCGCGAACTTGCCGACACGCAAGTCGCCGAAGTTCTCGACGAGCTCGACAAAGAGCTGATCGGCCTCGTGCCGGTGAAGACGCGCATCCGGCAGATCGCCGCGCTGCTTCTTGTCGACCGCGTGCGCCAGCGGCTGGGATTGACGTCCGAGACGCCGACGCTTCACATGAGCTTCACCGGCAATCCCGGCACGGGCAAGACCACGGTTGCGCTGCGCATGGCGCAGATCCTCCACAAGCTCGGCTACATCCGGCGAGGCCATCTGATCTCGGTCACCCGCGACGACCTCGTCGGCCAATATATCGGCCATACAGCGCCGAAGACGCGCGAAGTGCTGAAAAAGGCCATGGGGGGCGTGCTTTTCATCGACGAGGCCTATTACCTCTACCGGCCGGAGAACGAGCGCGACTATGGCCAGGAGGCAATCGAGATCCTTTTGAGCGTGATGGAGAACCAGCGCGACGATCTCGTCGTGATCTTCGCCGGCTACGCCGATCGCATGGATCGCTTCTTCCGCTCCAATCCAGGCTTCCGCTCGCGCATCGCGCATCACATCGATTTCCCCGATTATACGGATGAGGAATTGATGGCGATCGCGGAGAAAATGCTCGCGGCGCAAAGCTATCGGTTCGACGAGTCCGGCGCTGCGGCCTTCCGCGACTATATTGCGGCGCGCCGCAAGCAGCCGCATTTCGCCAATGCGCGCTCGATCCGCAATGCGCTCGATCGCATGCGGCTGCGCCAGGCCAACCGGCATTTCGAACAGCCGGGCCTCGTCTCGCTCGAAGATCTCATGACGATCAGCGCCGCGGACGTGCGCGCCAGCCGCGTCTTCGAAATGGATCAGGAACGGGCGAAGGGCGGGTGAGGGCTTCCCCTCTCCCCGCTCGCGGAGAATGAACCGGCGCCATTCCCCCGCCCGCGATCCTGTTCTAGCCTGAGCGCATGCATCGGCTCGGCCTCGCCGGCTTCGTCTTCTTTCTCACGCTCGCTGCGACGCTCAGCGCGGCAGTGCTCGGCCGCCTCAAAGCGCGGCGCGGTGGCGAAGAGGACCTTGCCGGGCGCCGTCTCAATAAATGGCTGATCGGGCTCAGCGCCGGGGCGGCCGGCAACAGCGGATTCATCGTCACCGGCGCGGTCGGCATGGGTTATGCCGGCGGCGTCCACTGGCTTTTGATGCCGATCGGCTGGATGATTGGCGACCTCGTTTTCTGGGCCATATTTCCGGCCCGGTTGAATGCGCTGGCGCGCCAAGCCAATGCGGTAACGCTCTCCGAGATTTTGACCTTCGATCTTTCCGGGCGGCTCGCGCGCCTTCTCTCTATCCTCGTCGCGCTGCTGCTCGTTGCCTTTCTTGCGACCTATACGTCGGCGCAATGGCTCGCGGGGCGCAAATTTCTCTCCGGCATTCTCGATCTCAACGGATTTACCGCGCTCGTTTTCTTTTCCGCGACCATCGTCGTGTATTCGGCGCTCGGCGGGTTTCGCGGCTCCGTCTATGCCGATACGTTGCAGGCCTTCATCCGGATCATCGGCACGACGCTGGCGCTTGCTGCCGTCATTTGGTTCGCGCTGAGCAGCCCCGACTTTCGCCACAACATCGATGCCGCCGGTCCCGGCTTTCTTGCCCCCTTGCCGAACGGCGCTATAGCGGCGCTCGGCTTTGTGCTCGGCTATGCCGCCGCCGCCATCGGCTTCGGCCTTGGCCAGCCGCAGATCGTCACCCGCTATTTCGCCGGTTCGAGCCCGCAGGAGACGCGCGCCGCCTGGTGGATCTATATCGGGTTCGTGCAGGCGACCTGGCTCGCCATGAGCCTCTTCGGCATTCTGCTGCGCGGCGTAATGCCGAATATCGCCGACCCCGAGACGGGCCTCAGCCTCTTCTTTCAGAAGAACATGGGCGCGATCGTCAGCGGCATTATTTTCGCGGACGTCTATGCGACAATCGCCTCGACGTCGAATTCTCTCCTCGTCGCCATCGGCCAGGCCGTCTATCGCGATATCATTTGCTTTCGCCAATCGGTCGCCGAGCGCCGCAAGACCACGACCTTCGCCGCGATCTTTCTCATCGGGCTCGCGACAATCGGGCTTTCGCTCGTCCTGCCGGGCAATGTCTTCTCGATGGCAATCGGCTCGATCACCAAATTGGGCGCCGCCGTCGGCGCGCCGGTGATGATCAAGACGCTGCGCTTCAAGCACACGGCCGGCTCTCTCCTCGCCGCCGTTCTCGCAGGACTTGCCAGCGCTTATGGCTGGGACAGGCTGGGCTATGGCGGCTTCGTCAACGAGGCAGCCATCGGATTGGCTTGCAGTCTCCTGGCAAATCGGGTCGCGATATTCTTCGCGAACAAGAAGGCGACACCGAAAGCGCTCGCCAATCCCCTCTCCCCGTTTACGGGGCGAGGGAAGGATGGGCGGCCGGGTTAGCCCCCTTCGCTTTGCTCATGCGAGAGGCGATGCGGTCCGCCGCCCGCCGCGTCCTTCGAACAGCCAAGTCGCGATCATGCTGCTCAAGAGAACGAGGAGCCCGACGAGGCCGATGGCGAGCGGCGCAATGCCGACCCCACGCACCTGCGCCGCGCCCGTCCGCTTGATTGCGGCATAATCCGAGCCACCATAGATCGGGCTGTCGCGCATGGCGACGATGCGCGGAAGATTGACGTTGCCGGTCTCGGCGCTCCCGATGCGCCGCACGGTGCCGCCGGTCGCTTCAGCGAGCGGCCGCAGCTTTTCGGTGGTCGAGACCACTTCCTGGAACTCGCGCGGATTTGCGGGGCCGACATTGACGAGCGCCGTCAACGTCCCGTCCGTGACTCGGTAGAGGCCGAGTTCGGAGACTTTCACCTGCGCGCGCGAAAGACCGGGCTCCGCCGGCGTCAAAGTCGCGGTGATCTCCTTGCCCGAAGGGGCAATGATTTTGACCGGCGGAATCGTGTCTTTGAGGCTTTGGCGTTCAATAGCGAGCTCATGGCCTTGAGCCTTGGCACGCAGCGCCTCTTCCTCGAGCTCCGGCTCCTTCATAAGCCAATGGGCGAGCCGACGCAGCAGATCGAGATGCGGGCCGCCGCCTTCGAAACCGCGCGCCCAGAGCCACATCTGGTCGGAAAGCAGGAGCGCCACGCGGCCCTTCTCCTCGCGCGAGAGCACGAGCAGCGGCTTATTGTCGGCACCCGAGAGAATATTCGTGCCGCGCGTTACGTCCGCATTCACCTGCCGGAACCATTGGCTCCAGGAGGGCGGCGTCTCGTCCGACCCAGGCAGCCCGCGCGTCACCGGATGTTTGGCACCGATCCCGGTGATCGTCGGACGGAAGGCGTGCTCGGTCACGGTTCCGTCGGGACGCGCCGGCGAGAGCTGGCCGAGCGGGGTATAATACATTCCCTCCGGCTGGGCGTAATCGGGCCCCGCCGCGATCAGCAGAGCCCCGCCGTCGCGCACATAGCGCACGATATTGTCGAGGTAGATCGGCGGCAGGACGCTCTGGTCCGAATAGCGGTCGAAGATGATGAGATCGAAGTCCTTGATCTTGCGGCCGAAGAGATCGGCAGTCGGAAATGCGATCAGCGAGAGTTCGTTGATCGGCGTGCCGTCCTGCTTCTCCGGCGGACGCAGAATGGTGAAATGAACGAGATCGACATTGGCGTCCGACTTGAGGAGGTTGCGCCACATGCGCTCACCCTGATGCGGTTCGCCCGAGACGAGCAGGACCTTCAGCTTGTCGCGCACGCCATCGATCGTCAGCACGGCCTTGTTGTTGATCATCGTGAGTTCGTCCGGCAGGCCGTCGACTTCGAGCTCGACGACATTCGGCCCGCCGTGCTCGATCCGAATCGGAACTTGCACGCGCTCGTCCGGCATGGCGGTCACATCGGCAATCGAATTGCCGTCGCGCCGAACGTGAATGGTGACCGGCTGATCGGTATGAGGCGTATCGATGACCTTGGCGGCGACCGTGACCTCTTTGCCGACGATGCCGAAGCGCGGCGCATCGAGGAGCTCGATCCGCCGGTCGCGTTCGCCCTCGTGTCCGGTGACGAGGGCATGCAGCGGCGCCTTGAAGCCGAGCGCCGCCGGGTCGGCGGGAATATCGTGCACGACGCCGTCGGTGATCATAAAGACGCCGCCGATCCGCTCGGCGGGCACATCGGCGAGCCCTTGGCTCAAAGCCGCAAAGAGCCGGGTGCCGTCTTCTTCGCTATCGGTGAGGCTGCTGTCGATCACGCGGACATCGACATTGCCCAGCGCCGCGAGACGTTTCTTGAGCTCGGCCACCGCATTGTCCGTCTGCTCGGTCCGGTTTCCTATCGTTTGGCTGGCGCTGTGATCGACGACGATTGCGACCACGTCCTTGAGCGGCTTTCTGTCTTCACGCACCACCGACGGATCGAAAAGCGCGAGGAGCACGAGGCCGAGGCCCAAGGCGCGCAGCAAGGCGCCGCGCTGGCCGCGTATGAGGCCGAGCACGGTGATGGCGGCCGCAAGCGCGCCGAAAGCGGCGAGCAGCGCCCAGGGCAGAAGCGGTGTGAAGGAAAGACTGACTTCGTTCATCCGGGCCTTTATCTATGGCGCTTTGCCGTGCCGGCCAAATATTAAGCGCAGCCAGAGGCCAGGCTTCCGACATTTTGATGGCTTTTGGGCACGATCCGGAAACCGGGAACCGGGTTTCCGAGAAGGTCGCGTTCAAACAACGAGGAGACCGGCGCGGAAATGCCGCGTCAGCGTCGGGCGGCCGTTACGCCCCCTGCGCACGGCAGCACGGCGTAGTCGGCGATCCTGTGCCAGGCATAGGAACCATCCGGCTCTTCCGTCATGAGAAAGGAAGGGACGGAGGGCTGCCAATAGCTCGGTTGCAGGTTCGAGACTTCGTCAGCTGGCGCGACGATCCAGGCCGGCGCATCGCGGCGTGCGCAAAGCTCGGCCACATTGGTCGCAGTCAGATGCGGTAGGGAATTGCTCGGCGGCACCACGTCCGAGACCCCGTGCACAAGATCATGCGCGATGAGGAAATTCATCCGCTCGCGCCATTTGATCGCGAGTTCGGGCGAGAAAACCGTGCTGACGCCTTGTTGCGGAGAGGCCCATTGCGGGCGGCCGGCGAGATACCATGCTTCGGTCAGTCCACCGATCCAAAGCACTTCGCCATCGCGGCTCGCCAGCAATCGGGTGAGCGCCGGCGGCGGACGGTCGGCATCGATCAATTTTTGGAAAGGTGCGCGGCAATCCCAACAGAGGGCGACCAGACCAATAAGCAAGAGGCTCACGGCGCATTGCGCCGCCCAGAGCGCGCGAGAGGGCCTTGCGAAAGCAAAGGCGAGCGCGAGAGCGCCGATCGGCAGAGCGACGTAGCGCCGGTTCCAGAAGAAACCGAAGCCCGGCGGACCGCCGGCCGGGATACCGGCGAGGAATTGGCTATAGCCGGCGAAATAATGCAGGTTGAGGCATACCGCCAAAATGGCAAGGGCCGCCCAGCCAATCCAGGCCGCCGCCCATGGGATCGGCACGCGAATGAGGCTGGTGCCGAAATGGAGGCAGAGGGCGATTGCTGCGATAGCTGCCGTGCCCGCCGGATCTTCCCGCAAGAGCCACGCCGCTGCGAGCAGCGCGAGAACGAGATGCGCGCGCGGGCCGCGTTGTAAAAGCATAATCGCGCAGAGCGCCAAGGCGAAATTGCCGAGCGCGGCGAGCAGCCAGGCCATGCGCCAGAGCTGCGCCTGGATGACGAGCAGCGAAGAGAGAAAATCGCCGAACAGAATTTGCGCGCCGATCCCGCCGAGCCCGGCGACGACCGCGGCAAGCAAGATGACGCGCAGACGCCCTGCGTAAAAGCTCGCCGCAACCAGAATGGAGGCTGTTTGAACGACGAGAGGGCCGATCGCCTCGAGCGGCCATTGCGTGGGAAAGAGCAAATCGCTGCGGCTCGTGGCCAAGGCCTTCAAATTGGGGCTCATGACCGTGAATAGGCGGCCGAGGAGCGGGGCACCGAGTGCGGCCCCGACGAGCAGCGCGCCAACGGTAAGCGCGGCCGCGAGCCGCCAGCGCCGATTCTCGGAGCACAGAACAAAGCCCAATACAGCCCATCCGGCGAGTGCCATCAAAGGGTGAACGAGGCTCGCGATAATGAGCGCCAGGAAGGCAAGCCAGATACGCCCCCCGGCGACCGCCGTAAGCGCGGCGAGTACGCAGGCCTCGGCAAAGGGGCGCGGGACCGACATGACCTCGGAAAAGCGGAAGCGCCAAGGCATGCCATAGGACGGAGGCAGGACGGCGAGGAAGATCACGACGACGGCGACCCAATGCCAGGCCACGTAGCGCCGCGCGAAGATCGAAAGCGCCGCAAGCCAGGCGAACATCGAAACGACCGCAAGCAGTATCGCTGTGGCTTCGACGCCAATTCCAGAAACGAGATGATCGAGCGCGAGCGGGAACAGGCTGAAGCGCGATTGTCCGTCATTGACGAACATCATGTCGCGGCCGAGCCCGTTCGGGTCGAGGTCGGCGAGCGCGCGGGCGATATAGACCGCGCCATCGCCGATCACGCCCATGAAGGGATGGCTCAGAGCCCATAGCGCGACGGCGATCAGCGGCAGGAAGATCCTGCCGTCGGCCTGTTTCAGCACCCCGCTCAGCGGGCCAAGCCTCACGGGGAACGTCTCGGCTTCGGCGGTATCGCGTCTGCTGACCGACGGATTGGACATGTCCCGCTCTCAGGGGCGCGGAGCAAAAAGCAGCGCGCGACGCAGGAGAAAGTTGAAGAGGAAGACGAGAGCCGCGGTCGGTGCCTTGGCGAGCGCAACTTCGAGCCCGCCGAAATGGACGAAGAGGAAGATCAGCACTTGGTTGAGTGCGAGGCCGGCGAAGCCGATTGCGAAGAAGCCAAAGATTTCGGTCGAAAAATTCCGCCCGCGCCGGGCACGGAAGATCAGGAAGGCGCTGCCGAAATAGGCGAGCACCATTCCGGCCAGGAAGCTCAGCGCGGCCGCGGCAAGATAATTCACGCCAGCCTTGACGAATAGGATCAGAAGCGACCAGTCGACCGCGAGGGCGGCTGCGCTGCAGAGGCCATAGAGGACGAGATCGGAGGCAAAAAGCCGGATTGCGGCGGCTCTTGCTCCGGCGGCCGGATTGGTTCCCCGCTCCGTCCGCCATGCAGACGAGCGCACCGCCATTGCGAGCGCAGCGGCACCATCGGAGAATTTGAGCCGCAACCCTCCGCGAGCCGGAAGGCGACCTGACGAAGCGATTGGCTCGATCGCGCTCATTACGCCGCCTTCTTCGGCACGAGGCGCAGGCTCTTCAAGGCCTCTTGCGCGCCGGACGCGCCCGCTTCGCCATATTCGGCGTCTTCATTGACCTGCCAGACGTCATAGACCGTCTCTCCGGCGATGATATTGGCGGCGGTGAGCATGCCGGTCATCATCGCATGATCCTGGTTGTTGTATTTGTGCATGCCGTTGCGCCCTACGAGATGGAGGCCCGGATAGCGCAAGGCCAGCTCCTTGCGGATCATCGCCAGATGTTCGGCATAGGATTCGTCATAGACGGGATAGGCCTTCTTCTGCCGCACCACGCAAGCGTCGCGAATATGGGCGGGGTCCATGAGCCCGATGCGGCCGATCTCCTGCCTTGCGAGCGCGATCAGATCTTCGTCGGCCGAGGCCCAGAGCCCGTCGCCTTCGAAGCAGAAATATTCGAGGCCGAGGCAGGTCGAGGTCGCATCCGGAATCATTTCGGGCGACCAGGCGCGAAAATTCTGCACGCGGCCGACCTTCACCTTGGGGTCGTGGATATAGATCCAATTGTCGGGAAGATCCTTGGCCCCTTCGCCGATCAGGACGACGGTCAGAAAGTCGCGATATTTCAATTCGCGTGCGTGCAGCAGCGTAAGCGCCGTCGGCCTTAACGCCGAAACGAGCTCGCGCACCGGCGCGGACGAGACGACGTGCTCGGCGCCATAACTTTCGATGGCGCCCGCGGCGCTCTCGACTTCGACCGTCCAGGTCTCGTGTTCCTCGTCGCGCGTCAGCGACTTCAACCTGCGGTCCATCACGACATGGCCGCCGAGCTTCTTGATTTTTTCGGCGCAGGCTTCCCACATCATGCCGGGGCCGCGGCGCGGGTAGCGGAAGGATTCGATCAGCGTCTTGGCGACGGCGCCTTTTTTTCTGCGGCCCAGCGAACGGCGCAGGCCGTCGAGGATCGCGGCGGAAAGATCGAGGCCCTTGATCCGCTGCGCGGCCCATTCGGCCGAAATCTCGTCGCAGCTCATGCCCCAGACCTTTTCGGTATAGGTCTTGAAGAAGATCGAAAAGAGCCGTTCGCCGAATTGATTGCGCACCCATTGATGCACCGTCTTCGGCTCTTTCACCGGAAAGGCGCGCGCATAGGCGAACGAGGCAAGGCAGAGCGCGCTTTGTACGGGCCCGAGCTTGCGCAAAGCCTCGAAGGCTTTCAGCGGATAGGCATAGAACTGGCCGCGGTAGAAGATGCGCGAGAGGCGCGGGCGCTCGATGAAGTCATCCGGCAGGATCTCGTTCCAGAGATCGACGACTTCCTTCGATTTGGAAAAGAACCGGTGGCCGCCGATGTCGAAGAGGAAACCTTTGTAATTCACCGTGCGGCTGATGCCGCCGACGTAAGTTGCGTCCTGTTCGAGGACGAGGACGCTGCGCCCCGCTTTGGCGAGCATATAGGCTGTGGTCAATCCGGCCGGGCCGGCGCCGATAATGACGGCGTCGAAGGTCTTCAAAATCGCTGCTCCGCTAAAGGCTTCGAGCAGCAGGAGACCATTAATAGGTTAAAGCGGGCTTAGGGCGATCGCGTAGGGGAAGGGGATTGGATCAATGGAATTGCCGCTCGAGGGGCGGCCTCCTCCAGCATGATCTTACTCGAAGCACGTCTGGAAAGAATGTTTTAACCTCATCGCGTATCTCGCGGCCATGCGAGATCCGAAGCGCAACCGCTTCATCCTTCGATCAAGACCTCACGAAGGCTCGCGCCGCGGCCCCGGGCGCGAGCACCGAGCAGGCCGCGGTGGCGGCCTCAACCTCGATCCCGCGGCGCGCCGTGCTTGTGTCCTGCTGAGCTTTGTTAATTATCCAGAAAGCTTCTGAGCTTCCTTGAGCGGCTCGGGTGTTTCAGCTTGCGCAGCGCCTTCGCCTCGATCTGGCGGATGCGCTCGCGCGTCACCGAAAACTGCTGGCCGACTTCCTCGAGCGTGTGGTCGGTGTTCATGCCGATGCCGAAGCGCATGCGCAGCACGCGTTCCTCGCGCGGCGTGAGCGAAGCCAGAACACGCGTGGTGGTCTCGCGCAGGTTCGACTGGATCGCCGCATCAATCGGCAGGATCGCGTTTTTGTCCTCGATGAAATCGCCGAGATGGGAATCCTCTTCATCGCCGATCGGCGTCTCGAGCGAGATCGGCTCCTTGGCGATCTTCAGGACCTTGCGCACCTTCTCGAGCGGCATGGCGAGCTTTTCGGCGAGCTCCTCGGGCGTCGGCTCGCGGCCGATCTCATGCAGCATCTGGCGGCTGGTGCGCACGATCTTGTTGATCGTCTCGATCATATGCACCGGAATGCGGATGGTGCGCGCCTGGTCGGCAATCGAGCGGGTGATCGCCTGGCGGATCCACCACGTCGCATAGGTCGAGAACTTATAGCCGCGGCGATATTCGAACTTATCGACGGCTTTCATCAGGCCGATATTGCCTTCCTGGATCAGATCGAGGAATTGCAGGCCGCGGTTGGTATATTTCTTGGCGATGGAGATCACGAGGCGCAAGTTCGCCTCGACCATTTCCTTCTTGGCCTGGCGCGCCTCGCGCTCGCCCTTCTGCACGACCTGGACGATCTTGCGGAATTCCAAAATCTCGAGGCCGGTCTCGGTCGCGAGCCCATGAATGTCGGCGCGGATCTCGCGGATATGCTCCTTGCGGCGGGTGACGAAATCCTTCCAGCCGCGCCCGCCGAGCTTGGAGACGCGCAGCAGCCATTTCGGATCGAGCTCCGAATTGTGATAATTCTTCAGGAAGTCTTCGCGTGCGACACCGCATTCCTCGGCGAGCCGCAGAAGCTTCGTCTCGAAGCCGATGAGGCGCTTGTTAATGTCGTAGAGCTGCTCGACAAGAGCGTCGATGCGGTTCTGGTTGAGCGACAGCGATTTGACGTCGGTGACGATCTCTTTCTTCAGCGTCTTGTAGCGGCGCTCCTGCGCGGGCGTCAGCGTCTCGTTCTTCAGCTTGTTCTCGACGTTCTGAACCTGCAGCTTGTTGAGCTTCTTATAAGCGTCGGCGATGCGATCGAAGGTTTCGAGCACCTTCGGCTTGAGCTCCGCCTCCATGGCCGAGAGCGATACGGAATTTTCCATATCCTCTTCTTCATCGAAGGTCTCTTCGATGACCGGCGCTTCGCCCTCTTCGTCGGCGGCGCGCAGCCCCGCCGGCGGATTGAGCGGCGCGGTTGCAGGCGCGCGTTGCGCGAGCGCCTCGGCGGCGCCCGGCGCCGTCATGTCGATTTTCGGCGCGTTCTTGCCGTCGGGGCCGGCATAGGTCGCCTCGAGATCGATGATGTCGCGCAAGAGGACCTTGCCTTCGTTCAATTCGTCGCGCCAGATGATGATCGCCTGGAAGGTGAGCGGGCTCTCGCAGAGGCCAGCGATCATCGCCTCGCGGCCGGCTTCGATGCGCTTGGCGATTGCGATCTCGCCCTCGCGCGACAGCAATTCGACGCAGCCCATTTCGCGCAGATACATGCGCACCGGATCGTCGGTGCGATCGGCGGGCTCGGAAGACTTGGTAGCAAGCGCCTTCGGCTGAGCGATCTCGACGAGCTCGCCCCCCTCGATCTCTTCCTCTTCGCCTTCCTCGGCGTCGGCCTCTTCGGCCTCCTCGCTCTCGATGACATTGATGCCCATTTCGTTGAGCATCGCGAGAATGTCCTCGATCTGTTCGGAATTGACCTCTTCGGAGGGAAGGACGGCATTCAATTCGCGATAGGTGACGAAGCCGCGCTTCTTGGCGAGCTTGATCATCCGCTTGACGGCGGCATCCGACATATCGAGGAGAGGGCTGTCGGTCGTCTCGACAGTGCTGGCTTCGGCTTCGGTTTTGTCGTTATCTTTCTTCGCCATCAAATTCCTCATGCCCGGATTGGCGCCTAAGCCCTCATGGACCGCCGCGGGTGCCAGGAATACCGGCGCTGCGTGCAATGGCTGGGCCAACACGCCGCCCGGCACTTTCTCTCGCCGGCCCCGGCGCACCTCTTAAACCCATATTTCTTCAACCGCTTTGCGGAGCAAGCTGAGCCGCTCGCAAATCGGTCACAAAACTCCGCTCTGCCGGCCGGAAGCCGCCCCGAATCCGTCGATCGCGGCTTCGATTCCTGCCAGTGCGGACAATTGCTCGTGGATAGATTTCAACCGCGCGAGATTGATCTCGCTCGCATCACCCGCCAAAGCCGCTTCCGCCAAGACAAGTTCCCTATTTAGGGCCCGCATCTTATGGTGCAAGGCCAGCGCTTGTTTAAGCGATTCCTCGGCATCGCAATCCGCCGCTTCGGGCGAGACGGTCCAGAGGCTGGCATGCCCTGTCATGGATTCGAGGCGCCGTCTCGCTTGTGCCAAGCCACTGCGATCAAGTTCTGCCTTCAGTTCGTTGGAAGTGAGGCGACGGCCGGCCCAAAGATCAAGGAACTTATCCCGCAAGGCCTCTGCCTCGCGACTGCCAAGCTCAAGCTCCGCGAGCGCCTCGCCATAGGCGTCGATAAGACCAGGATGATTGAGGAAGATTAACAAAATCAGAGCTTCGCGCGCGGAAATGGCGACGGGCTCCCGGCGCAGCAGAGGCGAACGCGCGAGACTCGTGCCAAGCTGCGGGGGCTGGCGCAAATAGGATTGCGGTTCCCGGGGCTCAAATCCGCGGCGCTGCGGTCCGGCCGTGCCGCGCGCCGGACGCTCGGTTCGCGGCGCACCGAAAAGCGCGGCGAGCCGGTTGCGAAATTCGATCTGATAATGACGCCGGAGCGTCTCGTCGCGGATTTCGCTCGAGAGCGTGGCGAGCTTTCGTTCGAGCGCGGCCCGGCGCTCGGGGGTTGTGAGCGCCTCGGCCTCGGTTTCCCGCTGCCAGATGAGGTCGACGAGCGGCAGCGCCCTTTCGAGCACGTCCGCGACCGCCCGCCCGCCGCCACTGCGCGCGAGATCATCGGGATCTTTGCCTTCCGGCAGGAGCGCGAAGCGCATCGATCGGCCGATATCGATCAGCGGCATGACGAGGTCGATGGCCCTATAGGCTGCCTTGCGGCCGGCCTTATCTCCGTCGAAACAAAGGATCGGCTCTTCCGCCATCTTCCAGAGGAGTTCGCATTGGTCGGTCGTAAGCGCGGTGCCGAGCGAAGCGACCACATTGGGAAAGCCTGCCGCCGAGACCGAAATTGCATCGATATAGCCTTCGACCGCAATCACGCTGGCCTTCTCATGCGCCGCCTTGCGCGCCCGGTGATGATTGAAGAGAACTGCGCCTTTATGAAAGAGCGTCGTCTCGGGCGAATTCAGATATTTCGGCTGGATTTCGGCGCTGAGCGCGCGCCCGCCGAACGCAATGATCCGGCCCGTGCGATCGGCGATCGGAAACATCACGCGATCGCGGAACCGGTCATAAGGGACCGCAATATCCTCGCCATGGATCAGGAGCCCCGTCTCGATCATCGCCTCGACCGCAATTCCTTTGGCGGCAAGGTGATCGCGCAGGGCGAATTTCTCGGGACCCGCATAGCCGAGGCGAAATTCTGCCTGTATGCCCGGATCGAGGCCGCGCTGGGCAAGATAATCGCGCGCTTTCGTGCCGGCGCGGGAAGCAAGCTGCGCCGAAAAATAGCTGGCTGCGAGGTCGAGCACGTCCAAAAGGCTCGCCCTTTGCTTTTCGCGCGCCTCGGCCTCTTGCGAGACTTGCGGTAGAGGGAGACCTGCGAGCTCAGCCAGGCGGGCGACCGCTTCCGGAAAGCTCAAGCCCTCGGTAAGCATCACGAAATCAAAGATATTCCCGTTCTTGCCGGCAGAATGATCGAACCAGGCCATCTTCTGGTCATTGACGAAAAACGAGGGCGTGCGCTCGGCATTGAAAGGCGAGAGACCTTTCCATTCGCGCCCGGCCTTCACCAGTTTCACGCGCCCGCGCACGACTTCCGAGACGGGAAGTCGCGCCTTCAGCTCTTCGAGAAATGAGACAGGGAATCGCATCGGCCTTCAGCTTTGAGGCGCGCCACTATAGATAAGCCGCGCGCGCCGAGTAAGGTGCGTCCACGCAATTCACAAGCGCCCGCGGCGCAAACCGAGCCTCATGCACAGAGCGGCCCGATTTTTCGAGATGAAACGGCTCGGCCAGCCGATCGCCGTCCTGACCGCCTATGATTATCCGACCGCCAAGGCCGAGGCCGAGGCCGGAATCGACCTGATCCTCGTCGGCGACAGCCTCGGGACCAATGTGCTCGGCTATGCCAGCGAAAGGCAAGTCACCCTGGCCGACATCGCACACCACCTGCGCGCGGTCAGGCGCGGCGCGCCGCAAACGCCGATCCTCGCCGACCTGCCCTTCGGTCAATACGAGACGCCGGCCGCGGCAATTGTTAATGCGCGCGAACTGGTCGAAGCCGGGGCCGACATGGTGAAATTCGAAGGCGCACGGCCGGAGATCGTCGCCGCACTCAAGGAGGCCGGGATTCTTTGCTGCGGCCATCTCGGTCTCGAGCCCCAGCATCACGAGGACAGAAGGCTCAAGGGCCGCTCCGTCGAGGAAGCAAAGAAATTGCTCGCTGACGCGATCGCGCTCGATAAGGCGGGGATTTCGCTGCTCGTGCTCGAACTCGTGCCGGAAGAAGTCGCCGAGCAGATCACACGAGCCTTGGGGGTTCCCACGATCGGCATCGGCGCCGGACGCTTGACCGACGGCCAGGTGCTCGTGATCAACGACGTCCTTGGAATTACGCAGGCGGATTTCCGCCACAGCCGCCGGTTTGCCGATTTCGGCCGGCTCACCGGCGAGGCGCTCAAAGGCTATATCGGCGAAGTGCGTGAACGGCGCTTTCCTGCCGGCGAGAATGTGTTCCATATGGGGGATGACGAACTGCGGGCGTTCGGCGGCCGGTCGTAAGCCGGAACCGAGGCGAGGCCCACCGCGTCTTCTCGTTGGTGGAAGGTGATGGAGCTGATCTACAAGATCGTGCCTGCGGATCTCTGGCTTCAGGCCGAAGAGACGGGCGCCTTTGCGGGCGCGCCCATCGACCAGCGCGACGGCTTCATCCATTTCTCGACGCGGGGCCAAGTCCGCGAGACGGCTGCCAAATATTTTGCGGGCGCGGACGATCTCCTGCTCATCGGCGTCGATCCGGGAAAGCTCGGCGAGGATTTGCGTTACGAGGTCTCGCGCGGCGGCGCGCTCTTCCCGCACCTCTACGCGCCACTCGATCTTGCCGCGGTCGTTTTCGCGCGGCCGCTGCCGCTTGGCGCCGATGGCGCGCATTGTTTTGACGGCCTGGTGCCATGACGGCGAAGCGGGCGCTGGCAGATCTGGGCCTGCGGCTTGTGCTTCTGCTGCCGCCGGAAATGGCGCACCGGATCACCATCCGCGCACTCACCCTGATGCCGGAGCGCCCGCCGCCGGCCGATGACGCAAGACTCCATACGCGCGCCTTCGGTCTCGATTTCCCCAATCCGCTTGGGCTCGCTGCAGGTTTCGACAAGAACGGCGAGGTCGCCGACGCGATGCTCCGTCTCGGCTTCGGCTTTGTTGAAGTGGGGACGGTCACGCCGCGGCCGCAGTCCGGCAATCCGCGTCCGCGGCTCTTTCGGCTGAAGGAAGATCACGCGATCATCAACCGGCTCGGATTCAACAGCGCCGGACATGAACGTGTGCGCGCGAGGCTCCTGGCGCGCGCAGGCCAACCGGGACTCGTTGCCCTGAATCTCGGCGCCAATCGCGATTCGGAAGACAGGATCGGCGATTATCTCGCCGGCATCGAGACCTTCGCCGATCTCGCGCAGATGTTCGTCATCAATATTTCCTCGCCGAATACGCCCGGCTTGCGCGACCTGCAACGCCAGCAGGAATTGAGCGATCTCCTGCCCCGCGTGCTGGCGGCGCGCGACGCGGGCGCTGCGCGGCGGCCGGTGATCGTCAAGATCGCGCCCGATCTGACGGAAGACGAGCTCGACGGGATCGTCCGCGTCTGCCGCGCGCATAGGATCGACGGGCTTGCGGTTTCGAACACGACGCTCGCCCGCCCCGAGCTCACGGATGAAGCCAAGGCGAAGGAAATCGGCGGTCTTTCGGGCCGGCCGCTCTTCGTACCGGCGACGCGGATCCTGGCGCAGGCCTATTTGCGTGTCGAAAACCAATTCCCGCTGATCGGCATTGGCGGGGTGGAGGATGCGGCGACTGCCTTTGCCAAGATCGAGGCCGGCGCCACGCTCCTCGAGCTTTATTCCGGCCTCGTTTTCAAAGGAGCGGGCCTCATCGGGGAGATCAAGCGCGGGCTTTTGGGCAAACTCGAGAAAGAGGGCCGGCGCAGCCTCGAAGAGGTGCGCGGCCGGCGCGCCGAGGATTGGGCGGAAGGGCGGATTACCGACCTTTCGAGAGAAGACTAGCTGCTCAGCAATTATGCCCGTCGCTATCGGATCCGCCGGCGTGGTCGCTCCCGCCGCTTGCAGAATATCCTTGGTCAAAATTGCCGGATCTTGGCGCGAGGCGCGCCCTTTTCAGAAGCGGCCGGCAGGCAAGGAAAAGTGCTCCGACGACCAAAAGGCTCCCAGCGGAAAAGCCCACCATGATATAGACCAATTGAGCCATGGAACTCTATTCGCGAACAATGCCGAGGCTAAACGTCAAACCTGGCTTTGATCTGTGTTCGAACCCTATTTCTCGAAAAATATCGATCACCGGCCCCGGACACTGAGGAGCCGCGCGACAAACCATAGCGGCACGACGATCATGGCGCCGGCCAAGAGATAATCGCCCATTTCGTGCAGCGCCTCGAAACCGAGCGACCAGATCCGGTGGACAAAGCGGAGCAGTCCTTGCACGAGATCGATCGGCCTGATGTCGAACCACATCAGGAGCGCGCCGACGATGATCGACAGCAAGAACAGTCTCAGAGCGACGCTCAAGGGGGAGCCGCCGAGAAAGCGATTGAGCGCCGGCTCCGGCCGCTGCCAATTGGTGCGCGTCTGGGACCAAACTGGCTTTGTCTCTTCGATCATGCGATGTCTCGTGCGATGGTGCGATTCTTACGCGACTCGCGTCGCCATTTTCTTCTATTTCGCGGTATTTTCGGACGCCGAAGGGCGGCTGGCAAGCGGCTTGACCTTGCGTGATTGAATTGGCGTGACTGAACAGGACGATCTCGTAGCGCGCGACAAGATCGACGGCGGCTTCAGCTTTGCGCTGGCGGCCTTTGCCGTGGGGCTCGGCCTCATCGCGGTGCTGGAACGGGTGGGCCTGCCCGAATATGCCCTGCGGATCTGCGTCGGCGTCCTGGTCTTTTCCGAATTCCTGGTCATTGCGGCGCTTCTGCGGACCATGCGGCCGGTCGATTTCTACGCCTGCGGGCGCAGCCTGCCGGCACCCTATGTGGGGGTCGTCTATGCCGGTCTGGCGCTCGGCCTCTTTCTGCCGTTTCTGCCGCCCTTGCCCGCGGGAATTGGCTTCAAATCGGTAGCGCTCGGATTCGGGCTGGGGCTCATCCTCGCCGTCTTTCTGACCGGCCCCAATCTGCGCCGGGCCGCCGCCTTTTCGGTCGCCGATTTCGCCGCCTCGCGCTTTCCCAATCCGGTTGCGCGCTTTTTGATTGCCGGGATCGTGTCCTTGAGCGCGGGCCTCGTCGCGCTCGCCGGTTACGAGATCGCGCTCGGCGCCTTCATCGCCGCGACCGGGCTCGAGCGGTCGTTCAGCGCGGCGATCGTCGGCATTGCTCTCGTCTTTCTGCTCGTACCCGGCGGGCTTTCCGGCGCAATCTGGCTCGCGGCGGGCGCCGTCGTCGTAAGCCTTGCGGCGCTCGCGTTGCCGGCCCTCTTAATGCTGCGCGAGCCAACCCCTTGGGCGCTGGCTCGGATGAATTTCGACGCGCTGACAGGTCTGCAGCCCAATCTCCCTCTCGCGCCCTCGGTAGTCCTCGCCTTGACGCTCGGGCTTGCAGCGCTCGGGCCATTGTTCGCCCCGGCGATCGCCAGCCGCGATCGATTGAGCGCGGCGCGCGGGGCTCCTCTGAGCTTTGTTCTCATGGCGCTCATTGTCGGCCTCGCCGGGATGACCATGGCGCGCGCGACGCTCGCCTTCGATGCGACCCTCGTCGGCCATACGCCGGCGAGCTTGGCACCGGGCATTCTCGCAGCGAGCGGCGAAGGCAGGATTTCGATCTGCGGGCTTCGCTCCGCCGACCCGGCGGCGATTTTGATGGCCTGCGCGGCGGAGCCCGGATTTACCGGCGCCCTTCGCCCGCAGGATCTGGCCGCCAATGCGGGCTATCTCCTCGAAAGCCTGGCGGCGCTGCGCAAGGAAGGTCCGACTTTGGCGGGGCTTGCCGGCGTGCTCGGACTCGCGCTTGGCGCCGGAATTGCCGCGGCCGGGGTCCAATCCTTCGCGACGAGCCTCGGTCACGACATCCTACACCCCAATCGCCGCCGCTTCGGCCCCGTGAGCCGCAGGCTGGCCTATGCAAGAGCCCTATCGATCGCGCTCATAGCGCTTTGCGGAAGCCTGCTCGCGCGCGGCGGCATCGATCCGCGCACGCTCATCGCGCTCGCGCTGGCGGTTTCTGCCGCCCTCGTGGCACCGGTCCTCGCGCTCAGCCTCGTCAAGCGCGCGAGTTCGATCGATGCGCTTGCGGCAATGTTCGTTGCGGCAATGGTCATGGCCGCCTTCATTGCTCCCCATCAGAAGGGCTGGCCGCCCATCGAGCTCGCCTCAAACGTCGTCTTCGCGGCGCTCGACGGGTTTCTCGGCGGTTGCTTTGTCAGCCTCCTGCATGGTCGCGATTCGCTGATCACCCGCCCGGCGCAAATTGCCTCGAAAGACGAGCCGCCGGGTCCCGACTAGAGCATGATCCGGAAAAGTGGGAACCGGAGCACCGCCTTTCCCGGCCGGAGCGAAGCGAAGAGCCGGGATCCAGGAGCGACAAGCATGATCCGGAAAAGTGGGAACCGGTTTTCCGACAAGATCATGCTCAGATGAAGCATGATCCGGAAAAGTGGGAACCGGTTTTCCGACAAGATCATGCTCAGATGAAGCATGATCCGGAAAAGTGGGAACCGGTTTTCCGAAAGGATCATGCCTGAGCACCGCTTTCCCGGCCGGAGCGAAGCGAAGAGCCGGGATCCAGGAGTGACTTCCGCGGGCCTGAGCTTCGTCCGCTCTAGACTGGCGACTCGTCCGGGACGCAGCGGAAACCAGATCCCGCCATTCCGGACCCAAGCGCTCGCTCATTTCTCGCTCGCCAGCAAAGCCGCCTGATGATGGGTGATGAGCGCATCGACGATTTCGTCGAGCGCTTCGCCGGCGATCACTTTATCGAGCTTATAGAGCGTCAGATTGATCCGGTGATCGGTCACCCGGCCTTGTGGGAAATTATAGGTCCGGATCCGTTCCGACCGGTCGCCCGATCCCACTTGCGCACGCCGGTCGGCGGCGCGTTCGGCATCGCGCTTCTGCCTTTGCATGTCGTAGAGCCGCGCGCGCAGCAGCGCCATGGCCCGAGCGCGGTTCTTGTGCTGCGAGCGCTCATCTTGCACGAAGACGATCGTGTTGGTCGGCAGGTGGGTGATGCGGATCGCCGATTCCGTCTTGTTGACGTGTTGGCCGCCAGCGCCTTGCGCGCGCATCGTGTCGATCTTGAGATCGGCCTCATTGATGTCGATGTCGATGTCTTGCGCCTGCGGCAGAACCGCGACGGTTGCGGCGGACGTATGAATGCGCCCTTGGGTCTCGGTTTCCGGCACGCGCTGCACCCGATGCACGCCGGACTCGAATTTGAGCCGCGCGAAGACGCCGCGGCCTTCGATCTCGGCGATTATTTCCTTGAAGCCGCCGAGTGCGCCTTCGCTCGCCGAGACGATCTCGACCCGCCAGCCTTTGAACTCCGCATAGCGCTGATACATGCGGAAAAGATCGCCGGCGAACAGCGCCGCCTCGTCCCCGCCGGTGCCGGCGCGGATTTCGAGAATGGCGCTCTTCTCGTCGGCCGCATCCTTCGGCAGGAGCGCGATACGCAGCTTCTGCTCGAGGCGAAGGAGCCGTTCGCGCGCCTCCTGCCGTTCGGCTTCGGCAAGGCTGCGCATCTCGGGATCGAGGCTCGGCTCTTCGAGCATCGCCTCTATTCCGGTGATCTCCTTTTGCTCATTGCGATAGTCGCGAATCGCGGCGACGACATCGTCGATCTCGGCAAGCTCGCGCGACAAGGCGACGAAGACCGCCGAATCGGGACCTGCGGCAAGGCGGTCGGAGATTTCCGCGTGGCGGCGCAAAATCAGATCGAGTTTTTCTTGTGGCAGCATGATCGAAAACGAGTTGGACGAAGGTTAAAGCCTGACGGGCGGCTTGAGAAGAGCGACGGCGGCTAGACCGGAATCCGGTGGGCGCCGGCGTAGCGAATGAGCGCGTCGCGCAGCGAGTGGGCCCCATCGCGCCCTTCGACGAGTTCGTTCACGTAGCGGGCCGCGGCTCCGAGGTCGGTTGCGAGAATCATCGCCTTGACCGGACCGATCGCCGCCGGCGACATCGAGAGCGAACGATAGCCTATCGCCATCAGCGCCAGAGCTTCCACGGGCTTGCTGCCCATTTCGCCGCACAAGGTCAGCGGGGTGCCGGCCTTCGCCGCCTTTTCGACGACGATCTTCAAGGCGCGCAGCACTGGCGTGGAGAGCGGATCGAACCGGCTGGATACGCGCTTGTTGTCGCGATCGGCCGCAAACAAATATTGGACGAGATCATTGGTTCCGACCGACAGAAAATCGGCGCGGGTGCAGATCTCCTCGAGCTGCCAGAGAAGCGCCGGCACTTCAACCATGGCGCCGAGCTTGAGATCGCTCGGCAACCGATGGTCGTGACGCGTCAAATAAGCGACCTCGCGCTCGGCGAACGCCTTGGCCTTCTCGAATTCGGCAACCGTCGCGATCATCGGAAACATGATGCGCAGTTCGCGCCCGGCGCCGGCCCGCAGAAGCGCGCGCAATTGCATGCGCAGCAGCGCCGGGCGGTCGAGGCCGATCCTGATCGCGCGCCAGCCGAGTGCCGGATTCTCCTCTTCCACTTTGGTCATATAGGGAAGGACCTTGTCCGACCCAATGTCCAGGGTTCGGAAGGTGATCGGCTTGCCCGGAACCGCCTCGAATGCGGCCTTGTAGAAGGCCTGCTGCTGGCGCATGTTGGGGAATTGCGAGACGATCATGAACTGCAGCTCGGTGCGGAAGAGCCCGATCGAGACCGCGCCGGTTTCCTCGACATGCGGCAGATCGACGAGCAAGCCGGCATTCATATGCAATTCGATCGGCACGCCGTCGCGCGTGACGGCAGGCTTGTCACGCAGCTTGTGGTATTGCTCCTGCCGCTTTGCTCTGAGCCGCGCCTTCTCGGCATAGGCGTGTTCGATGTCCGGCGGCGGGCGCACGTGCACATCGCCCGAGGTTCCATCGACGATCACCGCATCGCCCGGCTCGACGAAGGCGACAATGTCGGACACTTCGCCAACCGTCGCGATGCCGAGCGCACGCGCAACGATCGCCACATGGCTCGAAGCCCCGGCATCCTCCAGCACGAGGCCGCGCAATTTGGTGCGATCATAATCGAGCAGCGCCGCCGGTCCCATGGTGCGCGCCACAATGATCGCGTTCTCCGGCAGATCTTCGTGAGCGGTCACGAAGCTGCGCCCGGCGAGCTGATAGAGCAGACGGTTGGTGAGATCGTCGAGATCGTGCAGCCGTTCGCGCATATAGGGGTCGGTCTGGCGCTGCAGCTTGGCACGGGCATCGCTCTGCACGCGCTCGACCGCCGCCTCCGCCGTGAGGCCCGTGGCGACCGCTTCGCGCAGCCGCCGGATCCAGCCGCGGTCATAGGCGAACATGCGGAAAGCTTCGAGCACTTCGCGATGTTCGCCGGGGCCGACGTCGCCGCGCTCGATCAGCTGGTCGATGGTTTCGCGCACGGCATCGATTGCCGCATCGAGCCGTTCGGTCTCGGTTTTCACATCCTCGGCGACGAGCTGTTTGACGACGACGCGCGGCTCGTGCAGCACGACATGGCCAAGGCCGACGCCTTCGGCAATCGGCACGCCTCTAAGCGCAAGCGGACGATGCAGAGGGATTTCGGTATCGAGCAGACCGATCGCCTGCAATTCGCCCGACGCCACCATTTCGGCGAGCAGCATGGCCGTGGTCTGCAGAGCCTCGACTTCCTCCTCCGAATAGAGGCGTCGTACGCGGTTCTGCACGACGAGCACGCCGAGCGTGTTCCCGCCGCGCAGAATCGGCACGCCGAGAAAGGACGAATAGATCTCCTCGCCCGTCTCGGGCCGATAGGAGAACGAGGGATGGTGTTGGGCGTCGGCGAGCGCCAGCGGCTCGGCCGTTTCGGCGATGAGGCCGACGAGGCCTTCGCCCTTGCGCATGGTCGTCAAATGAACCGCTTCACGGTTGAGACCCTCGGTCGCGAAGAGTTCGAGCCGGCCATCGGCGCGCAGCACATAGACCGAGCACACCTCGGCTACCATATTGGCGGCGATGTGCACGACGATCTTGTCGAGCCGCTCCTGCGGGCTGATCGGCTCCGCCATGACCTCGCGAAGCCGCCGCAGCAATAGGCGCGGTCCGCCGATGGGGCCCCGCATGAAAAATTCCTTTTTAGGAGCCTCGCGATCGTGGATCGGCGGTAGCGCACCGAATCACCGGCGAGGCGGGTCTTCCTAGAATATCGTTCGGCATTGCGGCCGCCGCACGGCTCCGCCGCTGGAAAAATTGCCTAAGCGATAGTTGCCGCAATCACGTCAGCGGGAGATTTGCTGCACCTGCGCGCCAGTCCAATTTTACCGAACCCGCGGAAACCGCGTGCCGCCTCGATCCCTATAGCTAATGCAAAGTCCGGACCGCAAGCACGAAGCTGCCGCCGACCGCAACATAGGCCGCGCAGTTCAGCTCTTATCGAGACCATAGATCGCGTGCAGCGTGCGCACCGCGAGCTCCGTATAGGCGGCATCGATCAATACCGAGAACTTGATCTCGGACGTGGTGATCGCCCGGATGTTTATGCCCTTCTCGGAGAGCGCCTTGAAGGCGAGGGCGGCAACGCCGGCGTGGCTGCGCATCCCGATCCCGATCGCCGAGACTTTCGCGACGTCGCCGGCACCTTGCAATGCAGCATAACCGACCTGCGCTTTATTCTTTTCGAGGATCGCCTTGGCGCGATCGAAATCGCCGCTCGAGACGGTAAACGTAATGTCGGTCGTCACCGTATCGTCGGAGGCGACCTGGACGATCATGTCGACGTTGATTCCAGCTTCGGCGAGCGGCATGAAGATCGCCGCTGCGACCCCGGGCCGATCGGCGACGCGCCGCAAAGTGATCTGCGCTTCGTCGCGCGAGAAGGCGATGCCGGTGACGACCTGCTGTTCCACGATGTCCTCCTCATCGCAAATCAAGGTGCCGGGGCGCGGATTTTCCGGATCGTCGAAGGACGAGCGCACGAAAGTCTTGACGCGCTTTATCATGGCAAGCTCGACCGAGCGGACCTGCATGACCTTGGCCCCGAGCGAGGCCATTTCGAGCATTTCTTCATAGGTCACGCGATCGAGCCGGCGCGCCTTCGTGACGACGCGCGGATCGGTCGTATAGACCCCATCGACGTCGGTATAGATATCGCAACGGTCGGCTTTGATCGCAGCGGCGAGCGCAACCGCGCTGGTATCGGAGCCGCCGCGGCCGAGCGTCGTCACGCGCCCGTTCTCTTTGTTGAGGCCTTGGAACCCCGCGATGACGGCGACCTCGCCGTGCGCGAACCGCTCGACGATCCGCGCGCCGTCGATGCCCGTGATACGCGCCGCGCCTGCCGCCGCCGTCGTGACAATCGGAATCTGCCAGCCTTGCCACGACCGGGCGGGGATGCCCATTCCTTGCAGAACGATCGCAAGCAGGCCCGCGCTGACTTGCTCGCCCGAGGCAACGACCGCATCATATTCGCGCGGGTCATAATGCGGCCAGGCTTCGGCGCAAAGCCCGACGAGCTCATCGGTCTTGCCGGCCATTGCCGAGACGACGACGGCGATTTCGGCGCCCGCATCGAGCTCGCGCTTGACGTGCCGCGCCACGTTGCGAATGCGGTCGATGCCGGCAACGGACGTGCCGCCGAATTTCATCAGGAGTCGGGCCATGGGTCCGGCTTTCCAAACTCGACAATCGTGCGCGGGAGACAGCGACCGGAGCGCTCGCGCTGCTGGGATGGGCGGCGTATACACGAGCGGCGGATCAAGTCAATTTCGGCACTTTGGAGCATGATCCGGAAAAGTGGGAACCGGTTTTCCGAAATAGATCATGCTTAAGGAGGACCTGGAGCGGATCGGGTTCGATCGAACTCATCCCGCTTTGACCCGATCGATAGCAGAGTGGAGTTCCCGATGAACGAGCGACATGACACGATCGATCCGGAAGAGGTCGCCCGTTTCGACCGGCTCGCCGAAGACTGGTGGGATCCGGCGGGGCCGATGCGGGCGCTGCATCGATTCAATCCGGTGCGCGTTGCTTACCTCCAGCAGCTTTTCGCCCGGCATTTGCATCTGCAGGAACGGCAAGCCGGCCGTCCGCTCGCCGGGCTCAAGATCCTCGATATCGGCTGCGGCGCCGGAATTCTCTCCGAAGCTTTGGCAAGCCTCGGAGCGGAGGTGACCGGCATCGATCCCGCGCCTTCGAATATAGAGGTTGCGCGCCGCCATGCCGAGAAATCGGGGCTCGCGATCAATTATGTCTGCACGACGGCGGAGGCGCTCGAAGGCGAAGCGTTCGATGTCGTTCTCGCCATGGAAGTGGTGGAGCACGTGCGCGACGTGAAGGCTTTCGTGGCAAGGGCCGCGGCATGGGTCCGGCCCCGCGGGCTATTCGTTCTCGCCACGATCAACCGCACGGCAAGAAGCTATCTCTTTGCCATCGTCGGCGCCGAATATGTGCTGCGCTGGCTGCCCAAGGGCACGCATCGCTGGGAACATTTCGTCACGCCGCGCGAACTTGCAAAAGCGCTCGGTGCGGCGAGCCTCGAGGTGATCGATCAGACGGGGATTGTCTTTAATCCGCTCGGCGGCGAATGGCGGCAGAGCCGCGATATGGAGGTGAATTATATTCTCGCGGCCGCGCGGCGTTCGGCCTGACGACACTTTGCTTCACGGGACAAGCCCCCGAAGTGGACGCAGACCCGGGAGCCGCCCTGGATCCCGGCTCTGGCTTCGCTCCGGCCGGGAAGGTGGGTGCTACCGAGGGAAGCGGCAAAGCACGCCGACTGCTGAGATATAATCTATCAGAGCGGGCTCCGCATGCGATCGATGGCGGCGCCGACGCGGGCGATCGCTTCGCTCCAATTGTCGCGCGCTTTTTGCCGGAAGAGGCGCATAGTCGGATACCAGGGCGAATCTTCCCGCTCGAGCAGCCAGCGCCAGTCGGGGACCTGTTTCAAAAGGACGAAAACCGGCCGGCCGAGGGCGCCGGCGACATGAGCGACCGACGTATCGCAGCTCACGATGAGATCGAGATTCTGCATCACCGCTGCGGTATCGACGAAAGCGTCAGGTCCGGCATCGAAATCCTCACCAAGCGTTTCGATTTCGAAGGGCACGGATTTCAGCTCGTCGAGCCCGTCGCGCCTCTGCAGGCTCACAAGGCGCACGCCATCGCGCGCGAGCGGCTTAAAAAGCGCGAGCGGGATCGATCGGCCTGGATCCGCCCGCAGGTCCGGATTGCCATGCCAGCAGAGGCCGATCTTGAATTCGCCGCCCTTCAGACGCCTTGCCCATGTCTCGACCAGCTCCGGTTCGGGCGAAAGATAGGGCACGGGGGAAGGGACGCAGTCGAGCCGCGTTTTCAAAACGCGCGGCAGGCTCACGAGCGCGATCTGGCTGTCGAATTTTTCGTCCGGACCGAGGTCGTTGACGCAGCGGATGTCGAGCCCGCGCATCAGCCGCAGCAGGCTCGAGCGGCAAAAGAAGGTAAGATCGACGCCGGCCTTGGCGATGAGCGGCAGATAGCGGCAGAATTGGATCGTATCGCCGAACCCCTGCTCGTCGTAGACGATCACTTTCTCGCCGCTCTCGAGCGTGCCGCGCCATTCGGGAATCGGAAATTCGAGCTTCGCTTTCGGCGTCAGGCCTGTGATCCAGCGATATTCGTAGCCTTCCCAGCCGTTGGCGAAATCGCCACGCAAGAGCTGGAGCGCGCCCTTATTGTTCTTGGCGTGAGCGGAATTCGGATCGCGGGCGAGCGCGGCATCGAAAGAGGCGGCGGCCGCATCGAACTCGCCCATTTCCTTCAAGGCGACGCCGCGGCCGACGAAGGCTGCGACGTGATCGGGCGAGACAGCGAGCGCCCTATCGAACAAGGCCAGCGCCTCCTCCGGAGAGGCGAGCTTGAGGAGGAGCGTCCCAAGGTTGAAGAGGGCCTCCGGAAATCGCGGCTCGGAAGCAAGCGCAAGATCGAAAGAGGCGCGGGCGGCTTCGAGGTCGCCGAGATTCTGCAAGGTCACGCCGCGGTTGTTGCAGAGATCGGGATTTCCGGGGAAGATTTCGAGCGCCTCTGAATAGGCCCTGAGCGCGCCTTCCAGCGAATCGAGCTGGCGCAGGAGATTGCCGCGGTCGAGGTGGGCTTCGAAGAATTCGGGCTTGAGGCGCAGCGCCTCTTCGAGAAACTCCAGCGCACTTTCGAAGAGCCCCGCTTCGCTCAGCAAGCTCGCGCCGGTACGCAAGGCCTCGGGATAAGCCGGTTTGAGCCTTAGAGCCTCGTCGAAAGAGGCGATCGCTTCGTCCTTGCGGCCGAGCGCGCAAAGAACCAGTCCGCGGTCGTAGAAGGCCGTCTCATCCATGAGACCAAGCCGGAGCGCATCGTCATAAGCTTTGAGCGCTTCTTCGTTGCGGCCGAGCCCCTGAAGTGCGGCGCCCATAAAGCGAGCTGCGCCAGCGTGCGCCGGATTGAGCGCCCGCGCCTGGGCGAACCAGGCGAGTGCCTCGGTCAGAGCCTTCGTGCCGATGAGGATCAATCCGGCGAGCTGGCACCGTTCGAGGCTCTTGCCGAGCGCCGGATCGAAGGCCGCGAGCCTGTCGCGCGCCAAAACGGGACGGCCGCCACGCAGATCCTCAGCAGCGGCATTGAGCGCGGCGTCGAAGAGGGCGTCGGAAAAGGGGAGCGTCGAATGTGGCGGACGCTCGGCACTCGCAAGATTTGAGACTGGAGCCATGAGACGAGATTCGTGGAGCCTCGCGGCAGAATGCGCCGTATCGGCTTGCGCGAGACTGGATTGAGGCGGCAGGCAACACGTCGAATTGCCATGGCACGCTAGTCTTGGCTTCCCCTCTGAGATTGGTGAGGCTCCGCGACCACGAGCCTAATTGAAATCTTCAGGTAGAAGCGGGATCGGCAGAATGTGGATCCCCTCATCGAGGAGTTGCTTTGCCTCCTCGGCCGAGGCTTGGCCGCGGATCGGCCGGTCCTCCCCCTCCCCTTCGGCGATCTTGCGCGCCTCCTGCGGGAAACGGCGCCCGACGTCTTCAGCGACCGCCAAAACGTAATGGCGGAAGGCGCGCAGCTCGGCAAGCATTTGCCTTTTATCTGCGAGCGCGGTTCCGGCCTCGTACGTATGCGCCAAAGCCGGGGCCATGATCGCCTTGCTCACGTCGGACGTCTCACAATTAGGACAGATGATGCGCCCTTGCGTCACCTGATCCTCGAAACTTGCCGCGCTCGCGAACCAGCTCTCGAACTCGTGCCCGCCGCGGCATTTCAAAGAATATTTGATCATTGCGCGCGATCTGAAAGGAGCACGTCCAGCTCGCCGCTCGCGTGCAGCTCATAGAGGTCGTCGCAACCGCCGATATGCCGGTCGCCGAAAAAGATCTGCGGAACCGTGCTGCGCCCATGCGCCCGCTTCGTCATAAGAGCGCGCGCTTCGAAATCTCCATCGACCGGAATTTCGTGGAACGCCAGCCCGCGGCGCGCGAGGAGCTCCTTGGCCCGCCGGCAGTAGGGACAGGTGCGGGTGGTATAGATGGTGATTTCCGGTAGCTCGGACATCGGCGACTCGCGAGGATATCGCGACTATATGGGCATTCACGCGCCTGTCACAACCCGCGCGAAGACGAGCACATCGACGCGCTTGGCGCCGGCGCGGAGCAAGGCGCGGGCCGCCGCATTGAGGGTCGCGCCGCTCGTCATGACGTCATCGACGAGAACAATGGCGCGCCCTTCGACGGCAAGCCGCGCCTCTTCGGGTACCGCGAAGGCGCCTTGCACGTTGGTGGCGCGCTGCGCGCGCGTGAGACCGACTTGCGGCGCCGTCGGCTTCACGCGGACGAGGGCGAAGGGATCGACCGATTTGTCGCACATCTGCGCCACCGAGATCGCCAAGGCATTGGCCTGATTGAAGCGGCGCCAAATCAGCCGCCGGCGATGCAGGGGCACTGGAACGAGAAGGTCGGCCTCGGCGAGGATTTCGCGCCCGGCTCGCGCCATCCAGAGCCCCAGAGGCCGTGCAAGCTCCATCCGGTCGTTATATTTGAGACGGTGTACCAGCGTGCGGACGGGGCCTTCCTCGAAACGGGCCACGGCGCGGGCGCGGCCATAAACCGGGGGATCGGCGATCGCTTCCGGCGAATGGAGCCCCTCCATCCCGAGATCATAGGGAAAAGGCGTCCCGAGCCTTTCGCAATAGGGCCGCTCGATGAAACTGATCCGGCCCCAGCATGCCGGGCAAAGTGCGTCGTGCCCGGCCGTCGCCTTGCGGCAGGCGAGGCACGCGGGCGGAAAGACAAGATCGAGAGCGATGCCGCAGAGCCGGCCGGCCGAATCGCAAAGGAGGCGACCGGCTTCCCGCACCCGCTCGAGCGGCGGAACCGGGACGATGGGACCTTGGGAGAGATCGACCTCTGAGACCATCCAAGAGAGCATAGAGCAGGTTTGCCGGATTGCCGATATGGTGATCCCTCCGATCGAGGAGCGCATGCCCGATTTCCTGATCTTTGATCGCCCCTTGCAGCGCCGCAGGCTCGCGCGTGCCGCTGCTGCCGGCCCGGCGCTCTTCCTGCTCGACCGGGCGATGGCGGAAATCCTCGACCGTCTCTCCGTGGTGAAACGAAAATTCACGTCCATCGCCGATATCGGCACGCCTTCTCAACGCCTCGCCGTGCGGCTTGCTCAGCCCGGTGTTTTGGTGACCCGGCTTGCGCCTTTCCTGGAATCATCAAGTCCTTCCGGTCTCCTGCAGCTCGTAGGCGAGGAGGAGCTTTTGCCCTTCAGGCCGGAAGCTTTCGACCTCGCCCTCTCGCTGCTTGCCTTGCAAAACGTCAATGATCTGCCGGGCGCGCTGGCGCAGATCCGAAGCTCGCTGCGTCCCGACGGGCTGTTTCTTGCCTGTCTCGTCGGCGGGAACACGCTGAGGGAATTGCGCCAAGCGCTCGCCGCCGCAGAGAGCGAAATTACGGGCGGGATCTCGCCGCGAATCGCGCCTTTTGCCGACATGCGCGACATGGGCAGCCTGTTGCAAAGGGCAGGTTTCGCTTTGCCCGTGACGGACGTCGAGCCCGTGATCGTGCGCTATCGGCATATGTTCGCGCTGCTTGCCGACCTGCACGCCATGGGCGCCACGAACACCCTTATAGAGCGATCGCGCAGGCCGACGCGGCGGCAGATCTTCCTGCGCGCCGCAGAGATCTATGCACGCGACAATGCAGACCCCGACGGGCGACTGCGCGCGACCTTCGAGCTGATCTTTCTTTCCGGCTGGGCGCCGCATGAAAGCCAGCAGAAGCCGCTGCGACCCGGAGCCGCGCGCATGCGGCTCGCCGACGCGCTGGGCACGGAAGAAAAGAAGCCGGATTAGAGCGGGATGCGAAAAGTGGACACCGGTTTTTCGCGCAAACCCGCTCCAAGGCTTCAGAATCGGATCAGGTTCATCCTCTTGGATCGATTCGATCCAAAAGCATCGGGATCTAGTGCGTCAGTTCGAACGTGACTTGCACGTCGGTCTGCAAGGTGAGCGTGCCGGGCTCCAGCGGAATGGCTTCGGCCGCGCGCGCCCGCGGCGCCGCGGCGAAGGCCATGTTGGTGCGCGTCTCGCCGCCGGCGAGCGGGGCGATTTCAAGAACACGTCCAAGGCTCAAGCCGATGGACGGCAGATAATCCTTGGCCCGGCGCTGGGCGTCGCGCATGGCTTCGTCGCGGAGCTTGCCATAGGCTTCGGCTTCGTGCTCGTAAGCGAAGCTCACGTCCTCGAGCTCATTGGCGCCGGCATCGATGAGCCGGCTCGCAAGCGTACCGGCCTTATCGATCGCATGGACGCGCACCGCGATCATATTGCGGGCGACATAGCCCCGCAGGACGGGTTTCGTCCGCGTCGCATCGTTCATCTCCTCGTAGTCCGGCGACAGCGCCACCGATTGAGTCTGGATATCGCGTGCGTCGATCCCTTGCGCCTTGACGGCGGCGATGAGCGTCTGCGCCGCCCTCGCATTCTCGGCCGCCGCCGCGTCCGCCGTCGGCTTCTCGGTGACGACCGCCAGAGAGAGGATGGCGATATCCGGCACGACTTCCATGCTGGCGTGACCGGTGACGGTGATATGCGGCACGGAGTCCTTCAAGGCCGCCTGCGCCAACGCCATATCAGGGGCAAGCCCCAACAGAACAAGGATCGGAAGAACGCTTTTGCGCATGGAATTCCTCTCTGCCGTATCTTTGGAGATCTCTCGGAAGGTCTCTTGGACTCTCCTGGAGAATGACGGTGGAACGTGATAGAAACCGCCGATGAATCTTCAGCCATCCTCACCGGTTCTGCGGCCGGATTGTGACGTCAAGCCCGGGCTTGCCTCGCTGGTCGGCGCAACGCGCGCCGAGCTCGCTGCGATTTTGCGCGGCCGCGGCATAGCAGAGAGCGAGATCCGGATGCGCGTCGGCCAGCTCTGGCATTGGATCTATTTCCAGGGCGCGACCGGCTTCGATCAGATGCTCAATATCGGCAAGGCGCTGCGCAGCGAACTCGCCGCGCATTACAGCCTGGCACGGCCCGAGGTCGTCGCCGAGCAGGTCTCGCAAGACGGGACGCGCAAGTGGCTGCTGCGTTTCGCGCCCATAGGGCAGGACAAAGGCGCCGAAATCGAATGCGTCTATATCCCGGAGAGCGACCGCGGCACGCTCTGCATTTCGAGCCAGGTCGGCTGCACGCTCACCTGCGCTTTCTGTCATACCGGCACGCAGCGCCTCGTCCGCAATCTTTCGACTGCCGAGATCGTCGGCCAGCTCGTCGTCGCGCGCGAGCGGCTCGGCGATTTCCCCGGCCGCATTGCGCCGACGGACGGCCTATTGCCGAGCGGCGACACGCGCCCGATCACCAATGTCGTTTTCATGGGCATGGGCGAGCCGCTCTTCAATTTTGAGAACGTGCGCGATGCGGTCGGTGTGCTGGCCGACGGCGAAGGCCTATCGATCTCGAAGCGCCGCATCACCGTCTCGACCGCCGGCGTCGTGCCGCAGATCGCGGCTCTAGGCAGAGAAGCCGGTTCGATGCTCGCGATCTCGCTGCATGCCGTGCGCGACGACTTGCGCGACACTCTGGTGCCGCTCAACAAGAAATATCCGCTGAAAGATCTGCTTGCTGCCTGCCGCGCCTATCCAGGCGCCTCGAATGCGCGGCGCATCACTTTCGAATATGTGATGCTGAAAGGCGTCAATGATTCGCCGGCCGAGGCGCGCGAGCTCGTGCGCCTGCTCAAGGGCATTCCGGCGAAGATCAATCTCATCCCATTCAATCCCTGGCCGGGCACCGAATTCGAATGTTCGGATTGGGATAAGATCGAGGCCTTTTCCGAAATTGTCTTCAATGCGGGCTACGCGAGCCCGGTGCGCACGCCGCGCGGACGCGACATTCTTGCCGCCTGCGGGCAGTTGAAGAGCGAGACGGAGAAGCTGCGGGCAAGGGCAAGACTGGCGGCCGAGGCGTGAGCCTCAAAGATTGCGCGATCGCGCGATCCCGAACGCCGCGAGCCCCGCAAGGACGACCGAAATCACGGCGTTCCAGCCCGCCAGCGAAAGACCGAGAATCCGGATCGCGGCGGCGTCGCAGCGCACGACCTTGATCGTATTCAACTGATGCAGGAATTCCTGCATGGAGCTTGCTTTGCTCATGCTGCCGGTGCAATCGGCCGGCCCCGGCCAGAAGCCCCATTCGATCCCTGAATGATAGACGCCGAGCGCGGTGCCGGCCGCGAAGACCAAGAACAAAATGCCGAAGCACGCAGGCAAGAGCGCGCGCGGGCCGCGAATTGCGAGCAGGATTGCGATGAGCGCCAGTCCCATGCCGGCGTAATAGGGAATGCGCTCCTTGAGGCAGAGCTCGCAGGGGATATAGCCCGAAGCCTGAAACGCGAAGGCGCCGGCGATCGTCGCCGCCGCGATGAAGAAGATCGCAATCGCGATACGCAGGACTTCGACGCGCGCCATGCTCACATCCAATGCGTTCCGATCCAGAAGCCGATCACGATCGCGGCGGCGAGGACGATCAGGAAATAGCCGAAATATTTTTCGAGCGCCGCGCCGATCGGCTGGCCATAGCGATTGAGCAGCGCCGCCACGAGAAAGAAACGCGCCCCGCGCGTGATCAGCGAGAAAATGATGAAGAGCGGCAGACTATAGGCGAGCAATCCACTGGTGATCGTCACGATCTTGAATGGAATCGGCGTCAAGCCCTTGATCAGGATAAAAGCCCAGCCCCAATGCGCATAGACGGCGCGCACTTCCGCGACGCGCGGCCCATAGCCGTAAAGATTGATCAGCCATTTGCCGACCGTCTGAAAGAGTAATGCGCCGATTGCATAGCCGAGCAAACCGCCGGCAACGGAAGCTAAGGTGCAGATCAGCGCATAGAAGAGCGCCCGCTTCGGCTTCGCCAGCGACATGGGCACGAGGATCGCATCGGGCGGAATCGGAAAGAACGAGCTTTCGGCAAAGGCCACGAGGCCGAGCGCCCAAGGCGCATGCCGGCTCTCGGCCAGCGAGATCGTCCATTGGTAGAGCTTGTTGAACAAGGATCCTGGTCCTTTGCGCGGGAGCTCTTGCTCTAGCAAGATTCACGCGAGCTCCGCTAGAGCGGCGGGCGAAAAAGCGCACACTAGAGCATGGTCCGGAAAAGTGGGAACCGGTTTTCCGATAAAGACCATGCTCCCCACCCAAAGAGCATGGTCCGGAAACGTGGGAACCGGTTTTCCGATGAAGACCATGCTCACCCAAAGAGCATGGTCCGGAAAAGTGGGAACCGATTTTCCGAAAGGGATCTGCTCGGGCGTTTAGATCCCATCGCGCTTCAGCCTTCTATTTCCTCGCGCAGGATTTCGAGTTCGAGCCAATTCTCCTCGGCCTTGCCGAGATCCGCCTCTGCGCGGGCCAGGGCCTTCGAAGTTTCTTCGAATTTCATCCTGTCGCGCCGATAGAGATCGGGATCGGCCAAAATTGTCCTCAACCGCGCTATGGTGTCGCGCAACTCGGCCATCCGCGCCGGCAGGGTGTCGAGCGCGTGCTTTTCCTTGAACGAAAGCTTTCGCTTCTGCTTTGGCTCGGGCGTCTTCGCGGGCTTCGGCCTGGTCTTTTCTTGCGCGACCTTGCCGACGATGCCGGCGCCGCGCTGTGCCACCATGTCCGAATAGCCGCCGGCATATTCCCGCCAGCGCCCTTCGCCTTCTGCAACGAGAACGGAGGTTGCGACGCGATCGAGGAAATCGCGATCGTGGCTCACGAGGATCACGGTTCCTTTATGGTCGGCGAGCATTTCCTGGAGCAGATCGAGCGTCTCGAGATCGAGATCATTGGTCGGCTCGTCGAGAACGAGAAGATTGGCTGGACGGGCGAGCGCGCGCGCCAGCATCAGGCGGCCGCGTTCGCCGCCCGAAAGACGCCCGATCGGCGTGCCCGCCTGTTCCGGAGCGAACAGAAAATCCTTCATATAGCTCATGACATGTTTGCGCTTGTCCGCGACGGTCACATAATCGCTGCCGCCGCCGGTCAGAGCGTCCTTCAGGCTCGTTTGCGGATTGAGGCTCGCGCGATTCTGATCGAGGCTAGCCAGCACCAGATTGGCCCCGTGCCGCACGCTGCCCGAATCGGGGGGAAGAGCGCCGGAAAGCAGATTGACCAATGTGGTCTTGCCCGCGCCATTGGCGCCGACAATGCCGAGCCTGTCGCCGCGCAGAATGCGCATCGAGAAATCCTTGACGATCGGCCGGCCCTCGTAGGCTTTGGCGATATGGCGCGCTTCGATGACGAGCTTGCTCGCAATTTCGGGATCGCTGGCCGCGAGCCTGACGCTCCCCTGAATCCGGCGCTCTTCGCGATGCGCGCGCCGCATGGACTCGAGCCGCGCCAAGCGCTTTTGATTGCGCTTGCGCCGTGCGGTCACGCCGTAGCGCAGCCAATCCTCCTCTGCCGCGATGCGGCGCTCGAGCTTGTGACGCTCGGTCTCTTCTTCTTCGAGCAGACGATCGCGCCAGGCTTCGAATTCGGCGAAGCCGAAATCGCGGGATAATGTGCGCCCGCGGTCGAGCCAGACCGTCTTGCGCGACAGGTTCTGCAGAAAGCGCCGGTCGTGACTAACGAGAACCAGAGCCGACGACATGGCGGCGAGCTTGGCTTCGAGCCATTCGATCGCCGGCAGGTCGAGGTGATTGGTCGGTTCGTCGAGCAGCAGAATGTCGGGCTCGGCCGCGAGCACGCGGGCGAGCGCCACGCGCCGGGCCTGTCCGCCGGACAGCAGTTGAAGGTCTTCCGCACCCGTGAGGCCGAGTTCGGCAAGCAGCGCCTTGCCACGATGGGCGCTCCCGTCTTCGTCTGCGCCGACATAGGCGAGCGCATGTTCAAAGCCCAGAAAGTCCGGCTCCTGCGCGAGATAGCGCAGCCGCGCATTCGGCTGCAGAAAGCGGCGGCCCGAATCAGGCTCGATCAAGCCCGCGGCGATCTTGAGCAAGCTCGACTTGCCGGAACCATTGCGCCCGACAAGGCAGAGCCGCTCGCCCGCCGAAACGTAAAGTTCGGCGTCGCTCAGGAGCGGCGTGCCGCCGAAACTCAAAGAGATGGATTGCAAAGTGAGAAGAGGCGGAGCCATGAATTCCGAGGGGCAGAAGCTTGGAACGGTTGCGGAGCCAGATCTTGGCCGCCCTCACCGGCTTGTGATGCCGGCGGCGCGTAACCAGGAGACCTTTCGCTTCGTAGCTGTGATCGGGAGCTAAGCCCACAGGCGCCGCTGGGCAAGCGGCGCTGAATTTCGACAGAACCCAGATCAGGGCGGAGGAAGCCCATGTTCACCCGCAGAAATATCTTTCTTGCCGGAGCGGCGGCGGCAGCGCTCGCAATCCGCTTTCGGCCGCAGCCCGCCGGGGCCGCGCCGACGTTCGAGGTCACGCATAGCGATGCCGAATGGCGCAAGCTTCTGACCCCCGCCCAATATAATGTGCTCCGCGAGCAAGGAACGGAGCCGGCGTTCAGCAGTCCCTTGCTGAATGAACACCGCACCGGCACCTTCGCTTGTGCCGGCTGCGACCTGCCCCTCTTCTCATCGAAGACGAAATTCGAGAGCGGCACCGGCTGGCCGAGCTTTTGGAAGCCGCTCGACAATGCTGTGATCACGGCCGCCGACAATTCCCTCGGGATGGTGCGAACCGCCGTCGCCTGCCGGCGCTGTGGCGGCCATCTCGGCCATGTCTTCGATGACGGGCCTCCGCCGACCGGCCTGCGCTACTGCATGAACGGCCTCGCGCTCAAATTCGTGCCGGCCGCGGCCTGACCGCCCGCTTTCCTGGATAGGAGCAAGTCATGAACCGCCGATTCGAACTCCTTGCCTCGACCTTCTGCGCGGGCGCATTCGCAGCCGCGCTCCTCTGGTCGGCCCATCCAACCTTAGCCGACCCGGCTCGTGTCCCCCCGCCCGCGGTCGACGAAAGGACCACATCGACGGCAGAGACGGCCGTCTTGGCCGGCGGCTGTTTCTGGGGTGTGCAGGGCGTCTTCCAGCATGTGAAGGGTGTGAGCGAAGCCGTCTCCGGCTATTCGGGCGGGGGGAAAGACAGCGCCCATTATCAGCTCGTCGGCACTGGCCAGACGGGACACGCCGAATCGGTCCGCATCAGCTTCGATCCGCGCGTAATCAGCTATGGCAAGATCCTGCAGCTCTATTTCTCGGTCGCAACGGACCCGACCGAGCTCAACCGGCAGGGACCCGACGTCGGCAGCCAATATCGGTCGGTGATTTTCGCCACGAATCCGGAACAGGCCCGCGTGGCCCGCGCCTATATTGCCCAGCTCAATAGCGCCGGCGTTTTCTCCCGCCCGATCGTCACCAAGGTCGACCCCTTCCGCGGATTCTATCCGGCGGAAGCCTATCATCAGAACTTTGCCGCACTGCATCCGGACGACGATTACATTGCCTATAACGACCTGCCGAAGATCGAAAATCTGCGCCGGATGTATCCCGATCTCTATCGCGCGCAGCCGAAACTGGTGAGCGTCAGCGCGGGTGAGTAAGGCTCAGCCGCGCTCGGAAGTGGCGAACAGGCGATAAAAGAAACCGGCCGCCGCGCCGGAAGCAAGATCGAGCACCAAGGAGTGCTGCGCCCCGAAAGCGGCAGCGATCAGCGAATAGCCGCCGGAGGCCGCGGCTCCGGCAAGCGCGTAGGCGAGATAGCCCGTGCGCCCCAGCCGATCGAGCAGAGCATGGGCGAAGAGGAGCACGAAGGCGCTGGCGCGCGCGCCGCTCCAAAGCCCGGCGGCCGCGAGGAGCACCGCGACCGGCACTTTCGCGTCGCCCAACACGTTCTGGACAAGTCCATCGCCTACATCCAGGACGCCGGTCGCGTGAACTGCGGCATTCAGGAAGCCGACGATCAGGCCCGCTAGAACGGCGCCGCGGAACGACCAGCCGACTTTCGTCACCCTTGATCGCTCGACGGCGGCCTCTTGGCCCGCCGGCTGCAAGATCGCGGCGACGAGATCGGGCGGCAACGAACGCTGCTCCGGCAGGCTCGCAGCGAAGGAAGCTTGCTTGGTTTGCGAAAGGCCGCGCCGGCCGAACGTAGGTTTGGTCATGCGCGCAGCTTAGGGCCTGCGCCCTACCGAATGATTGATTCAAAAGAGGCAACCGGAGGGCAATGGAGCTGCGGATCAAAGAAAAGGGCCGCGTCCTTGTGGAACGCGGCCCAGGCACAACCACCCTACGGGGGCATCGGGGGTCGTGAGGCTTGCAAGCGCCCCGAAGGCGCCTTAGCCCTGCAAATCCGTTGAAGCTACGGCAAAATGAACGTCATGCGTGGCAGGGGCCGGAGCGTTGCTTCCGGCCGGTTCGTCGAAGCGAACCAAGAGCCCGAGCGCGAACGCCGCCAGCGTCAAAATCAGAATAAGAACAAGAGAAATTTGGAATTGCCGACGAGCGGCTTGTGAATCATAGGAACGGACGAACCCGGCGTCCGGTGCATGATCGAAATGATCGGCGATAGACATTGTTAACTCTCCCTCCAGCACCCACCTCGAGACGACCCGGTCTTTGCCCCTCCCGTCTCTGCACTACGCTGTTTGACGCAACGCAGTCTTGACGGAGCTCAATCAATCGCCGGCCGAGGTAAAAAACTCATGCGTAACTTTAACACAACAGTCCAAGGAAAAGTTGCGGACTCCGCAACAATTTTGTTGACCGTGCTGAAATAGTCTCGCGAATCGCCTCGCGCTAGATCTGCGAGGGGTCACTTTTCGGTGACCGCTTCGCTCGGCTTGACTGAGGAACGCAGCCGCAACGCCGCGGTTCCCTGAGTTGAAGACCCAGCAAAAACAACGATTCTCTCAAAGAGAGCCGGATGAATCTCATCCGCGCGAGGGAAAGCCGCTTTGCTGCGAACGCGAATTTGGCCGAATTTTTCGCAAGCGCGTTACGGGTCTTCACGGCATTGGGTCAAACGAAAATTTTCCGGCGATTGTGGTGAAAAGAATGCAACCGAATTCGTGCGCCTTGCGCTGACGCCAGCGGCTCGTTGGCCCGGGCTTCGACACATCGCGACCTGAGCGAATTGCGCTCTCGGCCGACACTTCCGCGCTGTCTCCGAGAGGGAGTTCTTCCGCGCAATCCCTCGCTTCGGAGCACCGAAAGAGGCCGACGAAGAAGAACAGGGGCAATGATTGCCCCGAGCGGAAGATCTATTGTCCCCGCAAAGGGACGCGCAAGACGAGGGGATCGGTTGTCAGGCGCTCGCGCGTCACCCAAGCGCCGCGCCGCAAGGTCTCGAACATGCGATCGTGTCGCGAGATGATCGCGGCGCGCCTTAAGAATTGCTCAGATCCGGGGCGCGGGCGCGCCGGCGGATGCGGCAATCACGAGCTTGATGCGCCAGGCTCACGCCCCTAGTTTGGCCCGCAATCAGGTACCAGGAGCCATCATGGCCTTCATTTCCGATGCGCTGCTTCGCGTAAAGCCGTCTGCGACCATCGCGGCGACGCAGAAGGCGCGCGATCTCAGAAATGCCGGACGCGACATCATCTCGCTGTCGGTCGGCGAGCCCGATTTCGACACGCCCGAGAACATCAAAAAAGCCGCGGTTGCCGCCATCATGCGCGGCGAGACGAAATATACGCCAGTCGCCGGCATCCCGCCTCTGCGTGAGGCGATTGTGGCGAAGTTCAAGCGCGAGAACGGGCTCGACTACAAGCCTTGGCAGACGATCGTCGGGACCGGCGGCAAGCACATCCTGTTCAACGCCCTGCTCGCCACCGTCAATCCGGGCGACGAGGTGATCATCCCGGCGCCTTATTGGGTGAGCTATCCCGACATGGTTGCAATTGCCGGCGGCACACCCGTAGCCATAGAGACGAAGATGGAGCACGGCTTCAAGCTTCAGGCCGAGGATTTGGAGCGCGCGATCACCTCGCGGAGCAAATGGCTGATCCTGAACTCGCCGTCGAACCCGTCGGGCGCCGCCTATACCTATTCGGAGCTGAAGGCAGTGACCGACGTGCTCCTGCGCCATCCGCATGTCCACGTGCTCTCCGACGACATCTACGAGCACTTGACCTATGGCGACTTCAAATTCGCGACGCCGGCCGAGGTTGAGCCGAACCTGATGGATCGCACGCTCACCATGAACGGCGTATCGAAGGCCTATGCCATGACCGGCTGGCGCATCGGCTATGCCGCCGGCCCCGCCAAGCTCATTCAAGCCATGGACATGCTGCAGGGCCAGCAGACTTCGGGCGCCTGTTCGATTGCACAATGGGCCTCGGTCGAAGCGTTGAACGGGCCGCAAGATTTCATTCCGGAGCGGCGCAAGATCTTCGAGAAGCGCCGCGACCTCGTCGTCTCGATGATCAACCAGGCGAAATATCTCACCTGCCCGTCGCCGGAAGGCGCTTTCTATGTCTATCCATCCTGCGCCGAAGCGATCGGCCGCAAGACGCCTGAAGGAAGGAAGATCGAGACTGACGAGGATTTCGTCTCGGCTCTGCTCGAAGCGGAAGGCATTGCCGTCGTGCAGGGGTCGGCCTTCGGCTTGGGGCCGAATTTTCGCATTTCTTATGCGGCCTCGACAGAAGTGCTCGAAGACGCCTGCCACAAGATCCAGCGCTTTTGCGCAAGCCTGGTGTAGCGGTCCTCGAGGACGAACCAAATCCGCGGTCTCTGAAGCGCAAAAAAGCCCGGTTCACCTTGAGATGAACCGGGCTTTTGCCTTCCCCTCGGCCTGTGCGATGAGCCGTGGCCCCCCGGCCGGCTATACAGGTCGTCAGCGAGAAAATGTATAGCAAAGGGAGGCCGCGAAGTCTGTCACCTCCATGCAACAGAGTGGCTGGAAAACATCATGAGCGGCACAAGACCAAGTGCGATGCCCAGGCTTGATCCGCCCTTGAAAGATGCATCAAGCCGGCACGTCGGTCGTACAGCTGCATCCACAGCCGCAACCTCAAACGGCCGCCGGTCCGGGCTCGTTGCAGACGGACAGTATATGGCCCCGAAGAACGCGATCCGGCACGCTCTTCTTTGAACTGTCACACGGAAGCAACACCTTTTGCTAACACCTTTGCACGTAGTTTCCGTTGCGTCCGATTCGGCCATTCCAGCACACCGACCCGTGTCCAAGCTCCTTCCGAAATTGCGGCTGATCCACAAGTTCGCCGCGGTCATCGTCGTGTTTGCGGCCCTGACCGCCGTCTGCGCTTCGATCTTCTGGCATGAGTTCAGCGTCCTACGCGACGTGCTCATGGACATCACCCATCGCCAATATCCTGCCCGGGTCGCAATCGTCGAGGCGAAGGCATCGGAGGCGAATTTCACCGCTTTCGCTTATGAGCTGGAGCACGCCGATGCGGACGATGCGCAGCAGACGGTCGAGTCATTCCACGACGAGGCCAGACGCTTCCGCAATTGGATCGCGATCGCGCGCGCCTTCCTGCCCGAATGGCGGGGCGATCTCGACGGCATTTCGACCCGCTTCGACAAGATGCTCGCCTTCCTCGAGACATTCTCAAAACAGCAGCCCAGTGCCGAGACGCGCGAGTTTCAGCTCGATTACCGTTTCGGGCCGTTGCGCGACGATCTGGAAGCCGCGCTGAACCACGTCTCCAATGAAATCGCCGGCAACATGAACGACCGCATCGCCCATGTCGACGATGTGATCAATCCGCGCTTTCAGCGGCTGAGCGCCTTGTTCGCGATCGGTTTCATCGTCTGCTTCCTCGGGGCGCTCGCCTGGGCTTCTCTGGCGCTCGCCCGCCCCATGCTGCGGCTGGCCGCGGCCATGCGCGAGCTCGCTGCCGGCCATCTCGACACGCCGATCGGCTATACGCGCCATTCCGACGAATTGGGCGACGTGGCCCGTGCAATCCAGGTCTTTCGCGACAAAGGCAAGGCGCTGCAGGTGCTCGAGGCCGAAACGCGCTCCGCCGAGGCTCGATCGCAACAGGCGCTGCAGGCGGAGCGCGAACGCTTCGTCGATATGTTCGAGGGCGACGTCCTCGGTGTCATCGACGCTCTGTCGGCAGCAACGACCGAGTTGCAACGCGACGCAGCGGCAATGCGCGACATAGCCCAGGCGACGGACGACAGGACGAAGCACGTCGTCCGATCCTCGCATGCGAGTGTCGACATGGTCGCGGCGCTTTCGCATGCGGCGCATGAGTTCGGCAGGGTCATCGAGGCGGCCAACCAGGACTTTTTCAGCGCCAACCAGATTGCCGCGCGGGCGAGGACCGACGGGCACATGACATCGGCTTCGGCACATGAACTTGCCGAGGTGGTCGAGACGATCGGCCAGATCGCCGATTTCATCGGTGGCGTCGCCTATCAGACCAACCTTCTCGCCCTGAATGCCACGATCGAGGCGGCGCGCTGCGGAGAAGCGGGACGCGGCTTCGCCGTCGTCGCGAGCGAGGTGAAGGCCTTGGCGCAGGAGACCTCGCGCGCGGCTGCCGATATTGCGGGCCGGATCGGCGGCGTGCGGGCCGCGACCGAACATGTGGTCAAGGCCGTCGACGTAACGGTCGAGCGCATCGGCCGCATCGGCGCGATCACCGAGACGATCCGGGAAGGTACCGTGCTGCGCGAAAAGGCGGCGGGCAAGATCGGCGAATATGTCTCAGCCACGGCCGGCGAAGCCCAGCAGCTCTCGAACACGCTCCAGGCGGTCGCTCAATATACCGGCGAAACCCAGCGGATCGCCGTGGAAATGCTGCAGGCGACCAATTCGCTGTCGGAACAGACGGAGCGGCTGCTTATCCGCTCGCGCGAATTCTGCGGCCGGATGCGGGCCCGCAAGGCAGGGTGAGCCGGCGGTTGCATTTGCGCGAGGGCTCTGCTTTTCTGCGCCGCATCGGACGAGGCAGAGGTCGACATGTTCAGGGACGTTCCCGGCGGCGGGCGGCGGCCTCGCCGCAATGTCTTGGGCGAACCGCTCGAACCTTGTTCGCTCAACCCCTTGACGGGCTTCTATCGTAACGGCTGCTGCGACACGGGGCCGGAAGACGTCGGCAGCCATACGGTCTGCGTCATTGCGACCGAGGACTTCCTCGCTTTCTCCAAGGCGCGCGGCAATGATCTTTCGACGCCGATGCCGGAATTCGATTTCCCCGGCCTGCAGCCCGGCGACCGCTGGTGTCTCTGCGCGCCGCGCTGGCAGGAAGCTTTGTTGGCCGGCAAAATGCCGCGCGTCGTGCTGCGCGCGACCCACGAAGGCGCGCTCGAATATTGTTCGCTCGAAGACTTAAAGCGCCACGCGGTCGATCTCTCCTGAAGCGCCGTCCCTCCCCGCGCCCGGCCCTCGGACCCGACCGGCCTGGGGTTCCCACTGCCGCAAATTTAGTCTAGCGAAGGCAACCCCAGCGCGCTCCATTCCGCGCGAAAGCGAAGCCGAGGCATGCCGAAGCGGATAGATATTTCGACCGTCATGATCATTGGCGCCGGCCCGATCATCATCGGCCAGGCGTGCGAATTCGATTATTCCGGGACACAGGCCTGCAAGGCCTTGCGCGAAGAGGGCTATCGCATCGTCCTCGTCAATTCGAATCCCGCCACGATCATGACCGATCCGGATATGGCGGACCGCACCTATGTCGAGCCGATCACGCCCGAAGTCGTCGCCAAGATCATCGCCAAGGAGCGCTACGCGGCGCCCGGCGGCTTCGCGCTTCTGCCGACCATGGGCGGCCAGACGGCGCTGAACTGCGCGCTCTCGCTCAAACGGATGGGCGTGCTCGAAAAATACGACGTCGAAATGATCGGCGCGACGGCCGAGGCGATCGACAAGGCGGAAGACCGCGAGCTCTTCCGCGAAGCCATGAAGCACATCGGCTTGGCGACCCCGCGCTCGCATCAAGTGAAGACCTTGGCGCACGCGCTCGCCATCCTCGACGACATCGGTCTGCCGGCGATCATCCGGCCCTCCTTCACGCTCGGGGGCACCGGCGGCGGCATCGCCTACAACAAGGAAGAGTTCATCGAGATCATCGAGCGCGGAATCGACGCGTCTCCCACCAACGAAGTCCTGGTCGAGGAAAGCGTGCTCGGCTGGAAAGAATTCGAGATGGAGGTCGTTCGCGACAAGGCGGATAATTGCATCATCGTCTGCTCGATCGAGAATATCGATCCGATGGGCGTGCATACCGGGGATTCGATCACGGTGGCGCCGGCACTCACGCTCACCGACAAGGAATATCAGGTGATGCGCGACGCGGCGATCGCGGTTTTACGCGAGATCGGCGTCGAGACGGGCGGCTCGAATGTGCAATTCGCGGTCAATCCGAAGAATGGCCGCCTCGTCGTCATCGAGATGAATCCGCGCGTGTCGCGCTCTTCTGCGCTCGCCTCCAAGGCGACCGGCTTTCCGATCGCCAAGGTCGCAGCGAAACTCGCAATCGGCTATACGCTCGACGAAATCGCCAATGACATAACGGGCGGCGCCACGCCCGCCTCTTTCGAGCCGGCGATCGACTATATCGTCACCAAGATCCCACGCTTCGCCTTCGAGAAATTTCCCGGCGCCGAACCCATTCTGACGACCGCGATGAAATCGGTCGGCGAAGCCATGGCGATCGGACGCACCTTTGCCGAAAGTCTGCAAAAGGCCCTACGCTCGCTCGAAACCGGCCTGAGCGGTCTCGACGAAGTCGAGATCGAGGGGATCGAGCTCGATAACGACAAGAAAATTCTGCGCGCGGCGCTCGGGCGCCCGACGCCCGACCGCCTGCTCGTCGTCGCCCAGGCGCTGCGCTACGGCCTGACGGAAGAAGAAATTCACGAGGCTTGCGGGATCGATCCCTGGTTCATCGCGCGGATCAAGGAAATCCTCGATCTCGAGGCCAAGGTCCGCGCCTTCGGCTTACCGCAAGACGGCGCCAATTTGCACATGCTGAAGGCCGCCGGATTTTCCGACACGCGGCTTGCAACGCTCGCCGGGGTCGAAGAATCCGCTGTGCGCGCCCTGCGCCATCATCTCGGCGTGCGCCCCGTCTTCAAGCGGATCGATACCTGCGCGGCCGAATTCGCTTCGCCGACCGCCTATATGTATTCGACCTACGAGGCGCCTTTCGCCGGCGTGCCCGCATGTGAGGCGGAGCCCTCCCCGCGCGAAAAGATCGTGATCCTCGGGGGCGGGCCGAACCGCATCGGGCAAGGGATCGAATTCGATTATTGCTGCTGCCATGCGAGCTTCGCGCTGCGCGCCGCGGGCTTCGAGACGATCATGATCAACTGCAATCCGGAGACCGTCTCGACCGATTACGATACGTCCGATCGGCTCTATTTCGAGCCTTTGACGAGCGAGGACGTGCTCGAGATCATCGCCAAAGAGCGCGCCGCCGGCAGGCTTGTCGGCGCGATCGTCCAGTTCGGCGGCCAGACGCCGCTGAAGCTCGCCCGCTCGCTCGAAGAAGCGCAAGTTCCGATCCTCGGGACGAGCGTCGATTCGATCGACCTTGCCGAGGACCGCGATCGCTTCAAACGGCTGCTCGACAAGCTCGGCTTGAAACAGCCGAAGAACGGCATTGCCTATTCGGTCGAACAATCGCGCCTCGTATCGGCCGAACTCGGCCTGCCGCTCGTCGTCCGCCCCTCCTATGTGCTCGGCGGCCGGGCCATGGCGATCATCCACGATCAAGCGGCGTTCGACGATTATCTGCTCGGCACGCTGCCGGGCCTCGTCCCTTCCGAAATCAAGGCCCGTTATCCGAACGACAAGACCGGCCAGATCAATACGGTGCTCGGCAAAAATCCATTGCTCTTCGACCGCTATCTCTCCGATGCGACCGAAGTCGACGTCGATGCGCTTTGCGACGGGCGCGAAGCCTTCATCTGCGGCATCATGGAACATATCGAGGAGGCCGGAATCCATTCGGGCGACAGCGCCTGTTCGCTCCCGCCCCACTCCTTGTCGGCAGAGACGATCGCCCTCCTCGAAGAAGAAACGAGGAAGCTTGCCCTGGCGCTCAACGTCGGCGGGCTGATGAACGTGCAATTCGCGCTGAAGGACGGCGAGATCTACGTGCTCGAAGTCAATCCGCGTGCTTCGCGCACCGTGCCCTTCGTTGCCAAGGTGATCGGCGTGCCGATCGCCAAGATCGCCGCCCGGGTCATGGCCGGGGAGCCGCTTGCGAATTTTGGTTTGCAGCCGACGCGGATCGCACATGTCGGCGTCAAGGAGGCCGTCTTTCCCTTCGCCCGTTTCCCGGGCGTCGATACCGTGCTCGGACCTGAAATGCGCTCGACCGGCGAGGTGATCGGCCTCGATCGTTCCTTCGACATCGCCTTCGCCAAGAGCCAATTGGGCGGCGGCACCAAGGTGCCCACGAGCGGCACGCTTTTCGTCTCGGTGCGCGATGTCGATAAGCCGCGCATCGTCGGCTGCGCGAAATTGCTCATGGGCTTGGGTTTCGGCATTGTCGCCACCGGCGGGACGGCACGCTACCTCGAGGCGCATGGCATTGCGGCGCAAAGGGTCAACAAGGTTTCCGAAGGGCGCCCGCATGTGGTGGATGCGATCAAAAACGGCCGCGTCCAGCTCGTTTTCAATACAACCGAGGGGGCGCAGGCCCTGGCCGATTCACGCTCGCTGCGTCGTGCCGCCCTCTTGCATAAAGTGCCTTATTATACGACTGTAGCGGGTGCGATCGCAGCTTCGCAAGGCATAGCGGCCTACGTGGCCGGGGACCTCGAAGTGCGGGCGCTTCAAGATTATTTCGCTGCATGAACGGCGCGGCTCGGACCCGCGGACTGCTTGAATTGATTTGCGAGACGGGTCAGACTTGACCCTCTGAATCGCAGCTCCGGGCGCCGGATCGGTCGCCCGGTGTTCTGTGAATCGCGAGAAGTTCCAGGAACTTGCCGCGACCGGCACCGCAAGAGCGGGGCGGGTCGCGGACAAGGGGCCGGGGCCGCTTCTAGGCCTCGTGGCAATTTTACCGAAACAATGGACCGTTAGAGCTAAAAGACGAGAGATCGGTGATGGACAAAATTCCGATGACGGCGCACGGACATTCCGCCCTCGAAGAGGAATTGCGGCGTCTTCAGCAGATCGAGCGGCCGCGGATCATTCAGGCGATCGCCGAGGCGCGCACGCACGGCGATTTGTCGGAGAACGCCGAATATCATGCAGCAAAGGAAGCGCAATCTTTGAACGAAGGCCGCATCGCCGAGCTCGAAGACAAGCTGTTGCGGGCGGAAGTCATCGATGTTTCGAAACTCTCCGGCTCGACGATCATGTTCGGCGCCACCGTCACGCTCGTCGACGAGGATACCGAAGAGAAGAAGGTCTACCAGATCGTCGGAGAATCCGAAGCGGACGTGAAATCGGGCCGGGTGTCGATCACCTCGCCGACGGCGCGCGCACTGATCGGCAAAAAGGTCGGCGATACCGTCGAAGTCAATACGCCCGGGGGGAGCAAAAGCTACGAAATTCTGAAAGTGGCTTTCATGGTGCCGGCACGTTGAAAGCAGGTTCACATTGCAAAGCGCCCCGAGGATCGGGGCGCTCTTAAGCTTTCGAGATGCAGCAGGTCGAAACGCTCGCCTAACTTTGCGCTTTGCCGTGTGAAACGACGCTGAAGTCCTTGGACTTCGTCCGCGGATCAGGCTCCTCAAAACCTTCGGCGACCAATCCGCGCTTAAGGAGCTCGCGAATTGCCGCCGCACGGCTCGGCATCCGGCGCGCAAACCGCCAGTTGTCAAGTGCCGTTAACTCCGCTTCCGTCAGCATGATCTGCAGCCGTTCCGGCCGACCCAAGGACGGCATTTCTACCTCCTATGGAATCTCTGCATTCCTACTCATTATCCGCCACATAGGTCTCCAACGCATAATTTATAAGCGATGCATTGGTTGCAGAATTTTCTTATTACCAAGAAATCAACCAGTTAGCTTTCCTTTTCGGTTGCGCGTGCCACGCGTCGATGGAATCATCGCCCCATGCCTCTCCGACTGATAGCCAATGCGTTCGAGCCCGACGGTTCGCTCGACCGTGCGGTTGAAGCGGAGCATCGAATTGCAAACAACTTGGCGCTCATTGCGAGCCTCGTGCGGATGCAATCCTCGAGCCTGCCGACGGGGCACAGCATGCCGGTCGAGGACGTGCGTATTCAGCTCGAAGAGATCTGCGCGCGAATCGAGACGGTGGGGCGCCTTCACAGGCTGCTCGTTCGGCGCGAGGGGCAGACAAGCGTCGATTTGGGAAGCTATCTGCGCGAGATCAGCGAGGTCATTGTCTCGTCCCTGGCAAATCGCGAGCGCGTGTTGCTCGCAGCAGAGCTGGAATCCTGCTGCATCACAAGTCCGAAACAGGCCGTGGCGGTCGGATTGATCGTCTGCGAGGCGATAACCAACTCGCTCAAATATGCGCATCCGACCGGCGTGGCAGGTAAGCTGCAGCTCGGATGTAGGCAAGCCGCCGACGGCGTTGCCATCGAAGTGACAGATGATGGAGTTGGACTGCCGGAGGGATTGGACCCAATGACGGAGGGCGCATTGGGCTTCCGGCTCATGCGGACATTGGCCGCGCAGCTGGGCGCACGGCTCGAGTTCGAGGAATTGCCGATTGGGCTCTGCGTGAGGATCACCTTGCCTTACGAGAACTGACGGCGATTTGTTCTATGCCTCGCGAGCGCTGCATCCCCCTTTGATCGGAAGCGATTCGGCGATCGCGCGCCGATCGCCGCCAGGATCCGAGAAGCCTTGTCGTCGCCTGCCGCCGCCGTCGCGACGCTGTCGAACCTGGCTGACGCAACGTGATTTCTGGCCGCTCAGATTTTCCCCCGCTCTTACGGCAGCGCTTGCGCCGATGCCATCCACTTGCGATGCGCGGTGCTAGTGCAGTGCAATCGAAAAAGTTACTCTAGCGCCGCCGTGATTCGCGCGGCATCACCTCCTTGGATGAACAGGATGGACATTGACATCGAACAGGTCAGGACCCGGGCCTATGAAATCTGGGACCACGAGGGGCGGCCGGAAGGGCGCGCTCTCGATCATTGGGATGCGGCGCTGAAAGAATTCAGGACCGGCGTGATCGACATTCCCGTATCCGTGCCGACAATGAAGGCTGCGGTTAAGGGCACAAAGTCTCGGAAGCGGAAATAGCCGAACGGCATCGAGCGACGCGCTCGGCACATAAGCGCGAATGGTCGGAGTGAGAGGATTCGAACCTCCGGCCCCCTCGTCCCGAACGAGGTGCGCTACCAGGCTGCGCTACACTCCGACAGGGCCAAGCCCTTGCGCGCTGCGTTATAGCGACGGCAAAAGCGGCCGGCAAGCCGCCGCTTTTGTTTGTCCGGCTTTTTCGAGTCAGAGCGCGGGAGCGCCGGCAGTCGGCTTCGCAGATGAAAGCTGCTCGACTTTGGCCATGCCGGCCTTGACCGCCGCCTGCACCTTTTCGAAGGCGCGCACTTCGATCTGGCGCACGCGTTCGCGCGAGATATCGAATTCGTCCGACAATTGTTCGAGCGTGATCGGCTCGTCCGAAAGCCGCCGCGCCTCGAAAATCCGCCGTTCGCGTTCGTTCAGAACACCGAGCGCCTGGTGCAACGCGCCGAGGCGATTGTCCGTCTCTTCGCGCTCGGCAAGCAGATTCTCCTGGCTCGCGCTTTCGTCGACCAGCCAATCCTGCCATTCGCCTTCGCCCTCCTCGCGCAACGGCGCGTTGAGCGAAGCATCGCCCGACATGCGGCGATTCATATCGATCACGTCCTGCTTCGAGACGCCGAGCCGGTGGGCGATCGTATCGACCTGATCGGGACGCAGATCGCCTTCATCGAGCGCCGAAATCTGGCTCTTGGCCTTGCGCAGGTTGAAGAACAGCTTCTTCTGGCTCGCAGTCGTGCCCATTTTCACGAGCGACCAGGAGCGCAGGATGTATTCCTGGATCGAGGCTCTGATCCACCACATCGCATAGGTCGCAAGCCGAAAGCCGCGCTCCGGCTCGAAGCGCTTGACCGCTTGCATGAGACCGACGTTGCCTTCCGAAATGACCTCGCCGATCGGCAGGCCGTAGCCGCGATAGCCCATCGCGATCTTGGCGACGAGACGCAAATGCGAGGTTACGAGCTTGTGCGCGGCCTCGGGGTCCTCGTGCTCGCGCCAGCGCTTGGCGAGCATGTATTCCTCCTGCGGTTCCAGCATCGGAAACCGCCGGATTTCGCGGAGATAGCGGGAAAGCCCGTTCTCCCCCGAGAGCACTGGAAGTGCTGCAGTCGTTGCCATTATCCCTCCTTCCGGCCCCCGTTCCGGCGGGCCAAGGCGCGGTCGCCAGCCCAGGCCAACCGCGCGGACGTTAGATATAGGTTGCCTCTCACCGGCCGGAAAGAGCCGCGCAAAGCACCAGGAATTACAAATGCGTAACGCGGCAATTGCTTCGATCTTGCGGCGCCCGATTCGGGCGACGCTCAGACCTACTGGCCAAATGATAAGAATTGCGATCGGTTCCCGCGCGAATTTTCCTTAAATTTCGCAGCGAATCGATCCGATTCGTTATTCGTCCGCGGGGGCGCTTCGTTACACCATCTGCTCGGCTATGAGAAGCGCGTCATGCAGTCGCTGGAGCTCGGGCGGCAGTGCGCTCTCGAAGAGGCAGGCCCGACCCGTGATCGGGTGAATGAAGCCCAGGGTTGCGGCGTGAAGCGCCTGCCGGTCGAGGCCGGCGAGCACAGCCCGAGCTTCCGGGTTAAGAAGCGCCGCCTTGGTCCGAAAGCCGCGCCCATAAAGCGGGTCCCCGAGCACCGGATGGCCGATGTGGGCGAGGTGGACCCTGATCTGGTGGGTTCTCCCGGTCTCGAGCGAACAGCAGAGCAGGCTCGCGACGGGAGCGCCCTCGGCGCCTTTATAGACTTCGCGCAGCTCCCAGTGGGTGACCGCCTCCCGCCCTTCGCGGGCCACCGCCATCTTTTCCCGGTCGCTCTTATGGCGCGCCAGGGCCGTAGCGATCGTGCCTGCCGGGCGCTCCGGCACGCCCCAGACGAAGGCGAGGTAATCGCGGGTCAGCGACAGGCTGCGGCCGTGGTCGGCGAAGATCGCCGCGAGGCCCTGGTGCGCCCGATCGCTCTTGGCGACCACGATCAGGCCCGAGGTGTCCTTATCGAGCCTGTGCACAATGCCCGGCCGGCGGACGCCCCCGATCCCGGAGAGTTCCGCGCCGCAATGGGCGATCAAGCCATTGACCAAAGTTCCGGTCGCATGACCGGGCGCCGGATGAACGACGAGTCCCGCCGGCTTCTCGAGCACGATCAGATGCGCGTCTTCGAAGCGGATGGCGAGCGCCATGGTCTCCCCGCGCGGCAATGGGTCGCCGGCCGGCGGCACGCGCAACAGGATCTTCTGCCCCGCTTTGACCTTGATCGCAGGGTCTTTGACGCCCGCACCATCGAGCGATACCGCGCCATTCTCGATCAGGCTTTTGAGCCGGGTGCGCGACAGACCGGCCTCCTGCGCCTCGGCGCGATCGGCGAGAAAGCGATCAAGACGCAAGCCGGACTCCGCCGTCACAACCTCGAAGGCGAGGCAGAGATCATCGTCTTCTTCGAACTCGAGATCGTCAGGCTCTGCCATATCGGATCGACCAGCCTTTCGGCGACATGTCTCATATAGGTTGAGGCATCCGGATTTTCGCGGTGCCGCCAATCGCGCCGCGGTGCCGAACTTGCGGCGCGCGGCGCAGATGTCTTAAGCAGCTCATTGCACAAGTTCGATCGCTCATGTCGCTCGCACGCATCTATCTCCGCTCCTTTCGGCTCGTCGGCCCGGAAACCGGGCTCGCGATCTTTCTCGTCCTCGGCAATCTCGCGCTGGCGAGCGCGCAATTCGCCGAGCCGGTTCTTTTCGGCCGCATCGTCGACAGGATGAGCGCCGGCGAGGCGGCCCATCATAACCCCGGCCTCTTGGAGCTGGCGCCACTCATTGCCGCCTGGATCGGATTTGCGCTTTTCTCCATCCTTGGATCGGTCTTCGTCGGCCTGCATGCCGACCGGCTGGCGCACCGGCGCCGCCTCGCCAGCATGGCCGCCTATTTCGAGCATGTTCTGCATTTGCCGATGAGCTTTCACGGCTCCGTCCATTCCGGCCGGCTGCTCAAGGGCATGCTCGACGGAACGGCGGGGCTGTTCTGGCTCTGGCTTTCGTTTTTCCGCGAAAAATGCGTTGCCTTCATCGCCCTCCTCGTGCTCCTGCCGCTTTCGCTCATCGTCAATTGGCGGCTCGGCCTCCTGCTCATCCTGCTCGTCGCGGTCTTCGGCGCGCTCATCATTTTCGTCATCCGCCGCACGCATGTTCTGCAGAGCAACGTCGAGCGCTATAATACGAACCTTACCGAGCGCGCTTCCGACGTGCTCGGCAATGTCGCGGTGATCCAGAGCTTCACCCGGATCGAGAGCGAAGCGCGGGCGTTCGGCCAGCTCATCGACGCCGTGCTCACCGCGCAATTGCCCGTCCTCTCCTGGTGGGCGGTCGCGGTCGTCGCCGCGCGCGCCGCGGCAACCCTCACGCTGCTGGCGATTTTCCTGCTCGGCATTTGGCTTCATGCGCAAAATCTCGCGACCATCGGCCAGATCGTCACGTTCATGGCCTTTTCGACCATGCTCATCGCCAAATTGAGCGATGTCGTCGGATTCATCAACGGCATCTTCATGCAAGCGCCGAAGATCGAAGAATTCTTCGACGTGCTCGACATGAAGCCGCGCGTCGCCGACCTTCCGGGCGCGCACGATCCTGGCCGGCTCAAGGGCCGCGTTACATTCGACCATGTGTGCTTTGCCTATGGCCGCGACCAAATGGCCGTCAACGACGTCGATTTCGACGTCTTGCCCGGACAAACGGTGGCGCTCGTCGGCGCGACGGGTTCCGGCAAGACGACGACGCTCGGCCTCCTGCACCGCGTCTTCGATCCGCAATCGGGAAGCATCAAGATCGACGGGACCGACATTCGCGATATGACGCTCGCGGGGCTTCGCCGCAATATAGGCGTCGTATTCCAAGAGCCGATGCTGTTTGCCCGGTCGATCGAAGAGAATCTGAAAATCGGCAAGCCTGATGCGCATCCGGCGGAGATCGGCCAAGCGCTCGAACGAGCGCAGGCCAAGGCTTTCGTCGCCCTGCAGAGCGAAGGGCTTGCAACGATGATCAGCGAACGCGGTCGCTCTCTTTCCGGGGGCGAGCGCCAGAGGCTGGCAATCGCCCGCGCTCTGCTCAAGGATCCACCGATCATGATCCTCGACGAAGCAAGTTCGGCGCTCGATGCCGAAACCGAGCGCCAGTTGCAGCTCGCGCTCCAGACCGCCACGCAAGGCCGCACCACGTTCATCATCGCCCACCGGCTCGCCACAATCCGCAATGCCGACAAGATTTTCGTCTTCGAGCACGGAAGAATCGTCGAACAGGGCACGTTCGGCGAGCTCGTCGCCAAGGGCGGCAAGTTCACCAAGCTCGCGGCGGCGCAATTCGTCCACGCCTCGCCGGAGCCAGAGGAGATGAAGCGCGAGCGCGCCGCGGTCTAGAGCGTGAGCCCAGTCGCGAGAGCGGCTCCCATCACACATTGAGCGAAAGCATCCCGCCCTAGCCCTCTTCTTCCTCCTTGGGCGGACCCACCGGCGTCACGCGCAGCGACGTGATCCGGTTGCGCGTTTTGCGCAGGACTTCGAAACGGAAGTCGTAGAAGGTGAAGACCTGCCCGATTTCCGGAATCGCACGCGCCTCGTGAATGACAAGGCCGGCGATTGTGGTCGCCTCTTCGTCCGGCAGATGCCAATTCATCAGACGGTTGAGGTCGCGGATCGGCAGAGAGCCATCGACGGTCACCGATCCGTCCGGGTTCTGGCGCAAGCCGAGAACGAATTGATCGTGTTCGTCCGCGATCTCGCCGACGATCTCCTCGAGAATATCCTCGAGCGTAACGAGCCCCAGCACCACGCCATATTCGTCGACGACGAGAGCGAAATGCGATTTGCGTCGCAAGAAGGCCTGCAGCTGATCTTCGAGGCGCGTCGTGTTGGGGACGAACCAGGCTTCGAACGCCACGGCATCGACCTTCAGATGCGCGATATCGCCGCCCGATCTGTCGATCGCGCGCAACAGGTCCTTGGCGTGAACGACGCCGATGATATTGTCCGGCTCGCCACGCCAGATCGGCACCCGCGTATAGGGCGAGGCGACGACTTCGCGCACGAATTCCCGCGGCGGCAGATCGGCATCGATCGTATACATCTTGGTGCGGTGAACCATCACGTCCTCGACGACAAGATCGCGCAGGTCGAGGAGACCGCCGAACATATCCCGCTCCACCCGCCGCACGCCGCCTTCGAGATGCAGAAGATCGACCGTGCTTTTCAGCTCCTCGCGCCCGGAGAGCAGAGCGTGCTTTACGCTTGTATCGATGCCGAGCAGCTTGAAGGTGCCTTGCACGATGGTTTCCACGGCCGCGAGTATGGGACCGAACAGGGTGACGAAAAAGCGGATGAGGGGGGCGACGAAAAGCGAGACGCGGTCCGGATAATTGATCGCCAGGGTCTTCGGCGTCACTTCCGCGAAGACCAGCAAGAGCAAGGTCATCACGCCCGTCGCATAGATGACGCCGCTATAGCCGACGAGCTCTTCGAGCACGCTGGTCAGCAAAGCGGAGGAGCCGATGCTGACGAGCGTATTGCCGAGCAACACGGCGCCGATCAGCCGGTCTCGGTTGGCGAGCAATCGGTTGACCGTCGTCGCGCGACGGTCGCCGGCGCGCTCGAGCGCGTGCATGCGGGCGCGCGAGGCGGCCGTCAGCGCCGTCTCCGATCCGTTGAAGAACGCGGCCAACAAAATGCAAAAGACGACGATCGCAGCGGCTATCCAAAGCTCGAGCGTCGAAGAACCGGCGTGCACGCCGTGCATGGGCGAAGATCCCGTACTCACCGCGTCCGGCGCGATTCCCTCAATTCGTCGCAAAGAAAGGCGCGCACATCGTCGGCCTCGACATTCTTCGCGATAAAGCAGCGGCCGATCCCATGAGCCAGAATGAAGGTCAATTGACCGCGCTTGACTTTCTTGTCCTGCATCATGGCCTCGATGAGGGCCGCCGCATCGGCATCCCATCCTGGAATGTCATGGATATGAATAGGCAGGCCGGCGGCGACGAGATGGTTCTCGACGCGCACGGCTTCCGCCTCGCCGGCAAGGCCGTGGCGGACGGAGAAACGGAACGCGCAAGCCATGCCGATCGCAACCGCCTCGCCATGCACCAGGCGGTCGCCATCATAATGCGTCAGTCGTTCGAAAGCGTGCGCAAAAGTATGGCCGAGATTGAGCAGCGCCCGCTCGCCCGATTCAAACTCGTCGGCCGCGACGACTGCCGCCTTCGCCGCACAGCTTTTGGCGATCGCATGAATCCGCGCGGGACCGCCGGCGAAAACATCGCGCCAGTTGGCTTCGAGCCAGTCGAAGAATCCCGCGTCGCGGATGAGCCCGTATTTGACGACTTCGGCATAGCCTGCGCGGAACTCGCGCATCGGCAGCGTGACGAGCGCGGCGGTGTCAGCCAGAACGAGAAGCGGCTGATGAAAGGCGCCGATCAGATTCTTGCCGTGTGGAGAATTGATCCCCGTTTTGCCGCCGACCGAGGAATCGACCTGCGCCAATAACGAAGTCGGTACTTGGATGAGCCGCATGCCGCGCCGCACGCTCGCCGCGACAAAGCCGGCAAGGTCCCCTACGACGCCGCCGCCCAGGGCGATGATGCAATCGCCGCGTTCGAACCGGCCGGCGAGGACCGCGTCGCAGACCCGCTCGAAACTTGCATAGGATTTCGATCCCTCCCCGGCCGGAACCATGAAGCTCTGGTGGCGGATGCCCGCCGCCTCGAGGCTCGATTCGAGATTGGCCAGATGATGGCGCGCGACGTTCTCGTCCGTCACGATCGCCGCGGCAGCGCCCGGCGCGAGCCGCTGAAGATGCGCTCCTGCCTCGCCGATCAGGCCGTCGCCGATCAGAATATCGTAGCTGCGCGGCCCAAGATCTACCGGCACGCGCTCGAAGGCGGCGGCGGGCATCGGGGCCTCGCTCGATTGGCCGCTGCCGAGATGCGATTCGAGACCGGCCAGAATGTCCTCCACCACGGCATCGTGCGGTCCCTCGCGCGAGACAACCGCAATGTCCGATTGCGCATAGATGGGGTTGCGCTCCTCCATTAGCCGCTTGAGCGTCGCCTCGGTATCGACATTCTGCAGCAGCGGCCTATGATTGCGCTTGCGCACCCGCCGGCAGAGGATGTCGAGCTCGGCCTTCAGCCAAACCGAGACGCCGGTTTCGCGGATTTTCGCCCGTGTCTCCTCGCTCATCACGGCCCCGCCCCCCGTGGCCACGACGCAGGGTCCCCCTGTCAGCAGCCGCGCCATCACTCGCCGCTCGCCGTCCCGAAAATAAGGTTCGCCATAACGGGCGAAGATTTCCGGAATGGTCAGGCCGGCGGCGCGCTCGATCTCGAGATCGGAATCGACGAATTCGAGGCCCAGCTTCTGCGCCAGGCGCCGGCCGATCGCCGTCTTGCCAGAACCCATGAGGCCAACGAGGACAATCGTGCGCTGGCCGAGCGCCGCAACGAGGCGGCCGGCGCGCGCATCCGGCTCTTCACCGTCGCTCGATTTAATTCCGAGGGTCATTGACGCTGATGTAACACGCCGAGCGCGTCAATTTAAGCGGTGCGGATGCCGCCGGTTCGGTCTGAGACCCCGGGCCTGCGGTGTAAGCTGTTGTTTTTGTATATGATTTTGTGGAAATTCCCGTCTTGCGAGCGGCCGCGGCCCGAACGGCCGGCTCGCTTTGGCCGTCCCGGCGCTCCGCCGAAGCGATGCACGCCTTTAACCGAGGCCGTATAACAAGCGAGAATCGGATCGATTCGGAGAGGGCGGTGCCGAGTCTTTTTCGCCTCCTGCTGACGGTGGCGCTGCTTGCGGGCCTCGCTTACGGCGCGATGCTCGCGCTCGTCACCTTCGTCACGCCTGAGCCGCATGAAATCATCCAGAACGTGCCGGCCGCGCGTCTCAACAAGTAGGATCCCGATGTCGAGGGAGCGCGACGCCTTTCTCGAGATGATGGCAGCGGAGCGCGGCGCGGCGGCCAATACGCTCGAGGCCTATACGCGAGATCTTACCGATTATCAGGCGGCGATCGGCAAGGCAGGCAAATCGGCGCTCAACGTCGATACCGACGGCATCAGGGCCTATCTGCGCAGCCTCAAGGGCCGCGGGTTTTCGGCGACGACGAGCGCGCGGCGACTCTCGGCGATCCGCCAGTTTCATCGCTTCCTTTATGCGGAGGGCCTGCGCGGCGACGATCCCGCCCTGATCCTCGAAGGGCCGCGCCGGGGCCCGCGTCTGCCCAAGATTCTGTCGATCGATGAAGTCGAGCGCCTGCTCGGTGTTGCGCAGGCGGCGATCGAAACGGCAAAGACCGAAAGAGCGCGGCTGCACGCGGCGCGCACCGCCTGCCTGCTCGAACTCCTCTACGCGACGGGTCTGCGCGTCTCAGAGCTTGTCGCGCTGCCGAAAAGCGCCGCGCGCCGCACCGAGCCGCTTCTCCTCATCCGCGGCAAAGGAGGTCGCGAAAGACTCGTGCCCATTTCCGATCCGGCAAAACGCGCAATCGCGGTCTACCGCAGCTTCCTTGAGAAGAAGGGCCTGGGCGGCGGCCCTTGGCTCTTTCCGGCGGAGGACGCAAGCGGACATTTGAGCCGGCAGGCCTTCGCGCGCGACCTCAAGGATGTGGCAGCCTTGGCCGGAATTGCGGCATCGCGCGTGAGCCCCCATGTGCTGCGCCATGCTTTTGCGAGTCACCTTCTGCAGAACGGCGCCGACCTGCGCATCGTGCAGGAATTGCTGGGGCATGCCGATATATCGACGACGCAGATCTATACCCATGTGCTCGATCAGCGGATGAAGGCGATGGTGCGCGATCTCCATCCGCTGAACGAGGACTAGGCACCAATTCCAACGTCACGCGCTTTCCCGGACGGCGCGCAGCGCCGACCCGGGATCCAAAGCCGCCGGACCGCGGATCTGCGCTCCCTGCGCGGGCGTCTCGGGAGATGTGGCCGCTTGGCGCGACTGCGCGCCTGAGGTCCCCTCGATCCAAGCCGGCAGAAAGGCATCGAGCCAGCGCGCCACCGCGGCGTCGTGCCGGTACCAGCCCTCGAGATTGAGATGGCGGGGATGAGCACCCGGCAGATTCATGCGATCGATGCCGCGAACCGTCCAGCAGCACATCATCGCGTAGGTGACTTCGGGATGGAACTGAAAGCCGAAGGCAGATCCGCAGCGGATCGCTTGCGCGTCGAAATCCTCCCCCGAAGCAAGCAGCGCCGCCCCGCGCGGCAGATCGAAGCCGTCGCGATGCCACTGATAGACGTGGTTGGGAAATGGGCAGGCACATAGCCCGTGCCCATCGTCTGTGGGCTTTACCGGATAATAGCCGACCTCGACCCTACCCTCCGGATGAGAAAAGACGCGGGCGCCGAGATGACGCGCGAGCATCTGCGCGCCGAGACAAATGCCGATGAACGGTTTGTCCTCTTTCAGCGGCACGCCGATCCAATCGATCTCGCGACGCAGCCAATCCTCTTCGTCATTGGCGCTCATCGGTCCGCCGAAGATGATGGCGCCGGCATAATCGGCGAGGGTCGCCGGTAGAGGATCGCCGAAGCGCGGGCGGCGGATGTCGAGCTCGAATCCCAGCGCGGCAAGAAGGCGTCCGAATCGGCCCGGGCTCGAATGCGCCTGGTGGAGAACGGCGAGGATTTTACGAGAATTGAGTCTTTGAAGCATGAGGATCGCGCGCCAATCGACCGAGCTTGGTGAGCGCATTCATCGGCAGGTTTATGGCAGGACTATTCCTTGACTGCGGCCGCCCAAGGCCCTCCAAATGGCGTGCCCACCGGCTGCACCGCGACCCGGTGGCGCAGCGTTACCCGGTCGTGCGCCGAGACGCCCAAAAGCTCGGCAATGCGCGCGACGATATTCTCTTCGACCTCGTGGATGACGCCGTCGGCGAAGGCGATCTCCCACATCATTTCGATGATCCTGAGCCGGCCGGCCTGATCGAACGTGCGACAGAGAACGCGGGTGAAATGATAGAAATCGACGGCTTCCTTGTCGCTCGCCTCCGCCGATTGGATGAGTCGCTCGGTTTCGACCGGATCGAGCCCGAAATTTTTCTCGATGATTTCGGTCAGCCGCCGGCGCTCCGGTGCGTCGGAAGGCCCGTCAGCCTTGGCGAGATGGACCAGCAAGGCGACAGTCGCCAGCCGATAATCATCCTCGCCGAATTCGCGCGCCGCCGGCGTGCCGGCGAGTTCGGCCATGAAAGTCTTCAGTCGATCGAACATGTCTTGCACATATAGGTATTTCCGCGCCGGCGGCGCGTGGAGGTGTCGAAGGGCACGCGGGACGAATCAGCGCAGGATCATGCAGGTCCAGTAGCCTTCAATCCCCGAAAAGCGTCGCCGTTCTGCGCGCTGCCAAGCCATGCACTCACGACGCGAGGGGAAACAGAGCTTTTGGTCCTGCCAAATAACGGAGGCGGCGGGTGCCCCGGACTGATAGGTGGCAAGGCCGCCGGAAAAATGTCCAAACCAAACGGAGCGCCAGGGCAGCAGGCTCGCATCGCAGGCGATGCCACGGCCGAAGAGCCAGGGCTTGCCAATATCCGTCCCTGTCGCGTGCGCGCCGCAAGCTGAGCCGAGCACGAGGAAAGCCAGGACCAAGATGGATCTAAGCGGCCGGCGTGACATCCTAGGCGAGGCCTCCGAAGATCGATCCTGCGTGCGGCGACGCAGATCAAGTGCGGTTAGACCACCAATCCGCGCAACGCGTCAACCAGAGCCTGAGGCGAAAAAGGCTTGCCGAGCACCCGAAGGCGCCTATCCCGCACATAACGGGCCGCGACGTCCGCTTGGCTGAGCCCGGTCGTCACGATGATCGGCAGGTCAGGGCTTACCGCCCGCAATTCGGCAACGAGCTCGTCGCCCGGCCGATCCGGCAAGCCGAGGTCGATGATGGCGGCGGCGAGATCGCCCGATAGAGCGCGGAATTTGGCCATCGCCTCCGCGCAGCTTCCCGCCTGTTCGAGTTCGTAGCCGTGATCGGCGAGGCTGTCGGCTATGAACATGCGCAGCAGCACTTCGTCTTCCGCTACGAGGACGCGTGCCGATCCGGCCTTACGGCTTGAGCGGCGATCGAGGATTTCACGCAGGCGTCTGCCCAGCGAGCCGAGGGTAAACGGCTTGCTGAGGAGATCGACCCCCGGATCGAGCCGCCCCTCGTGGACGAGGGCGCTTCCGGCATAGGCGGTCGTGATCAAGACTTTGAGCCCTTCGCGCATGCTTTGCGCGCAAGCGGCCAGAGCCTTTCCATCCATTCCGCCCGGCAGGCCGAGGTCGGTGAAGAGCAGTTGGATCGTCGGCTCGTTCTCGATGATTTCAAGGGCCGACGATGCCTCGCCGGCTTCGAAGACCTTATAGCCCAACCCGCGCAGGCCGCTTGCCGCATAAGCGCGCACATCGGGGTCGTCCTCGACGATAAGGATTGTTTCGTGCCCCGTCGAAAGAGGCTCCGTCTGTTCGATGGACGGTTCCTGCGAGAAAGGATCGCCCATCGCTTTGGGAAGGTAGATCTTGACGATGGTTCCGTGGCCGGGCTCGCTATAGAGCTTCACGTGGCCGCCGCTTTGTTTGACGAAACCATAGACTTGGCTCAGTCCCAGACCGGTGCCTCTGCCGCCCTCTTTGGTCGTGAAGAAGGGCTCGAAGACTTGGCGCAAGATTTCAGGCGACATGCCGACGCCGCTGTCGGTAACCGAGATCATGACGTAGGGTCCCGGCGCGATCTCCGTCTCGCGCGCCGCATAGGCGTGATCGAGTTCGATATTGGCCGTCTCGACGATCACCTCTCCGCCGGAGGGCATCGCATCGCGCGCATTGACGATGAGATTGAGGATGGCGGCTTCGAGCTCCGTCTGGTCGACCTCGACCCGGTGCAGATCCTCGGCAAGCACCGTGCGAATATTGATCGTGTCTCCCAAAGTGCGCTGAAGCAGCTCGGACATTCCGGCAACGATCGAGTTCGGGCTGACGAGTTTCGGCTCGAGCGGCTTCTTTCTCGCAAATGCGAGAAGTCTCTCCGTAAGGACCGCGGCCAAGCGTGCGCCGTGTGCCGCATTGTCGAGCGCGACCGCGAGCCGCTCATCGTCGGTCTGACGCTGCGCATGTTCGAGATTGCCGAGCACAACCGTCAGAAGATTGTTGAAGTCATGCGCGATCCCGGCCGTCAGCCGCCCGATGGCTTCCATTTTGCTCGAATGGCGCAACTGCTCTTCCTGCGCCTTGCGCCTGGAAATATCGCGAATGCTGGCGAGGCGCGCCGGCCGATTGTCCCAATACGTATCGACCACGCGGATTTCGGCGTCGACGTGTTTTCCGCCGGGCTTGTGGATGACGATCTCCGAAGTGTCTCCGCTAACCAGCGGGACGCCGATTGGCGAGCCGATCAAAGATTCCGGCGCCCGGCCGAAAATCTGTTCGCTCGCCGGATTGGCGAAGAGAACGATTCCTTCTGCATCGAGGACGAGGATCCCATCCGCGTTCTTTTCGACGAGGAACCTGATTTCCTTTTCGGTGAATGCCGCGCTAGCCATTTCCGATGCTACCCGGCGCTCAGCGCTGGTAATAATCCGGCTCGCCGCTCGAGAAGACATTGGGCGCGCCCTTGAACGGCTCTCCGAGGTGCATGCCGCTCCCATCGATCGTGAAGCGCCGGATCTCCTTGGCATGTTCGCTGCCCCGCATCTTCAGCACCATCAAGCCGCGATGCATTACGTCCTGTTCCTGCATGTAACGCAGCAGGATGATCGAATCTGTGAGCGTCGAGATATGCTGTTCGCTCGCCGACTCGCCCCCGATCAGCGACTTGCTGGTCGCCGTGTAGAGCCCGGCTATTTCGCGCTTCTTGATGAAGGAGGTGAGGCTGATCAGAAACTCGCGAAAACCCACATCCGGCGCGACGCGTTCGAGGGCGGAAATGGAATCGATTGCGATTCGATTGGGCTGCACCTCGTCCACGAGGTTTTGGATTGCGAGGAGGTGATCGGCGAGGCCCTGGGCTTCCGGATAGAGACAAAAGACCTTGAGCTTTCCTTCTGCCTCCATGGCGGCGAAATCGACTCCCCAACCGCTCGCATTACGAAATAGCTGGCCGCGGCTCTCTTCAAATCCGAAGAGGATCGCCCTTTCTCCCGCGGCAACGCCGCCTGCCAGAAAGTTCGTTACGAGAAGCGTCTTACCCGTCCCGGTCGCGCCGCTGACCAGCGTGACGCTGTCACGAAAGAATCCGCCCCCGCACATTTCATCGATCGCGCGATTGCCGCTCGTCACCCGTACCGTGCTCGATTGCTGCTCGAGACGCAGCGAGGACAATGGCACGGCAACGAGGCCATGGGCGCCCGGGCCTTCGTCGCGCCCGAGGATCGTGAAAGGCGACTCGCCCTCGGCGTGATGGCTGCCGCGCATCTTGAGCACCTCGATCGTGCGCCGGCGCTTCTCGCGCTGCAGGACGTTTCGCAGGATCACGACATTGTCGGCAATGAACTCCTCGAGCCGGTGACGGGTGATCTCGCCATATTCGGCATTGCGTTCTGCGGTCATGAGGACGGTGAGGTCCGCCTTCTTGAGCGCATCGGTGATGCGAAAGAGCTCGCGACGCAGAACTTTCGGATCGCCGATGAAATGATCGAAAAGCTGAGTCAGCGAATCGAGTACGATGCGCTTGGCATTGACCGACCGCGCGGCATGCTGGATGCGCGACAAGAGCCCGAGCAGGTCGAAATCGCCGATGACGAGTTCGTCCTTTGTCGGTGGACTGGCGTCTACGACGGCAAGGCACCCGGCCTTGCGCCAGGCCGTCAAATCCCAACCGAAACCGCGCATGTTGGAGTCGATATCGGCCGGCGATTCCTCGAATGTAACCAGCACGCCGTTCTCCGAGCATTCGCTGATTCCATGTGCGAGAAATTGGATGGCGAAAATGGTCTTGCCGCTGCCCGGCGTGCCGCCCACGACGGTCGTGCGCGCGCGCGGCAAACCGCCGGTCACCAATTCATCGAAAGCCGCAACGCCGGTCTTGACGCGCTCCAGCACGTCAGGGACCTCGACCTCTGCGTCCTGCGCGCTCATGCATTCTTCTCCTTCGGCTCGATTGCGCGACCATCCTTCTCCTGCGCTCTGAACCCCAGAAATTCGAGAACCCGTTTGGTGTCGCTCAGATCGCCGATGACGCGGCGAGGACGTTCGGGATGTTCGTAAGAGAGTGTCGGCGTCGCCAGAATGCCGGCTTGCTCGGCGAGTTCGGGCCGCGTGACGACGTCGATGATCTCGACCTTGCAGTCGGGCTCGATCAGACGCTGGAGTTGAAAGAGGTTTTGCTCGGCTCGCTGAGAGATCGCCGATCTTCCGGCAATGTAGAGCCGCAACAAGAAGCCGCTCACGCGCGCGTCGCCTTCCTAAAGCACGCAGTGATCACCTCGATGGTCGAGTATCGCGACTTTCCCGGAAGAGGCGAGACGGAAAGCAACCCGTCTCGCCGGATTCGTAAGCAGCAGCGACGTCAATCTGGTGATACGCGAATGCGCTCAAAAGACATCACCCGACCGCGTCGCGCAAGAGAGCGATAAATACCATCCCTACTAGTTGGACATTCGCTACCAATCCTACTAGTAGGCGCTCACCGATCGCTCTCGTGGTTCACGCGTCTGCGCCCTCTCGGCGCCTGGAACTCGTGGCTCGTAATCGCGCGCTCCCGCGCCCAGATGATCGCGGCGCTGCGCCGGTTGACGCCGATCTTGCGATAAAGAGAGGCGACGTGATTGCGCACGGTGTTCTGGGAAAGCTTGAGCGTCCGGCCCATCTCGGCGTCACTTCGGCCTTCGCAAATGAGCGCAAGGATTTCGCGCTCGCGCTCGGTGAGGAGGTCGAGGTCGGACGAGCGAGCAGAGGCTTGCTTCGCCTGCCTCCAGGCCTTGAGCTTCTCGATCATCGTGCGGGTAAGCCAAGACGTATCGGACATGATCGCCTCAACGGCAGCAACGAGGTCGTGCCCGACTTCCTTTGGATCGCCGCTCTCGCGCAGTACGCAAACGGTCCGGCGCTCGCCCTCAAGCACGATGTCCATCGTCGAGACGAAGCAAGGAATGCCCGGCTCGTTTTCAGTCGATGGGAGCGAGAATTCCGGCAGGCCGCCATTGATGCTGCGGCGGGTCTTTTCGTCCATCCAGACGATCTCGTCGCGCGAGTCGACGACCAACAGTCCGCGCGCCAAGGCAGAAGCGACTCGCCGCCATTTTTCGTCATTGGTGATCTGGTCCATGGCTATCCGTCCCCTGCTTGGGAAAGGCCACGTATAGGCTGCAGGCAAAACGCCGGCGTCGGCGTTTAGTTCCTGTTCACCAGGACCTTAGTAGCTGGCTACTAGGACAGATCCGAAAAAGTTCCGCCGCACACGTCGAATTGAGCGCGTTTGCGAATCCGTTCTTCGTATCCCGCTCTCGGCTCAGATTTTCGGATAGCAGGAGGCCTCGCACTCCGACCAGGGGTGATATTGAAAGACCCAGGTCTCGCTCAGGATCTTGTCGCCCGCCCGCAGGAAGAGCCGCATTTCGACCGGATCCGCGCCCGTGACCGTCAGATCGAATTGTGCCCGCCAATGGCCCGGAACATTATCCGGCACTGCTTCGGTAAAGACGTAGGAAAAGGTGCCGCGCGAGGCCCAGAGCACGGGCTCGGGCTTCACGCCGAAGGGCAATTCGGCGAGCGGGCCACCGAGGAATTCGACCATGAATTTGCGCACGCCTTTCGGGCGGGGTTTCCCGGGCTGGCCGCCGTTGCCGAGGCGAGTTGCGACGCAGCGCGCAAGCGGCCCGGGGAAGGGCCCGTCCGCGAGCCAGTAAAGGCGATAACCGGACGCAATCTCAGCGCCCGCTTTCGCCGGCTCCTCGGCGACCCACATGGCGACGATATTGTCGTGGATCTCGTCGTCGGTCGGGATTTCGACGAGCTGAATTGCGCCTCTGCCCCATTTCCCTTTTGGCTCGACCCAGAGGCTGGGGCGGCGATCATAAAAGACGCCGTCGAGATAATGATCGAAATTGCGATCGCGCTGCATCAGTCCAAAGCCGCGCGGCTCCTCGTCGAGAAAGGCCGAGGCGGTGACGCGCGGCGGATTATTGAGCGGGCGCCAGATCCGCTCGCCTTTTCCCGTCCAAAGCGCGAGACCATCGGAATCATGCACTTCCGGACGCCAGTCCACCGCGGTCGGTTTAACAGTCTCGGAAAACCAATACATGGACGTCAAAGGCGCGATGCCGAAACGCGTGATGTCGCGCCGCAGGCACAAGATCTGCTCGACATCCATGATGACGCCCTTGTCGCGCGTCATGGCATATTTGCAGGCCCCGACAATCGAGGGGCCTTCGAGGAGCGCGTAAAGCGTGAGGCCGTTCTCGGGTCCTGATTCGTCGATATAGAACTGGGTGAAGTCGGGAAATTCTTCCGCTTTGCCGGCGACCGCGACATCGAGCGCCACCGCGCGGCAGGAAAGTCCATATTGGTGCAATTCGCCGATGGCGCGGAAATAATCGGATCCGAGAAATGCGACCCAATCGTTCTGGCGCCAGTCGAGGGCGCCGGCGCGCGCCTCTTGCACGCGCAGGCCGGCAAATCCGGCGCCCTTCGGCAATTCTCGCGCGGGCGAATCGGCCGGCATGGCGAAATAGGCCGGGTCGTAAACAATCTCGCGCGCCTGCCCCCCTTCGACCGCATACATCTCGACCGCTTTGGGAAAGAACATGCCGAGGTGAAAAAAGCTGACCGGAAACTGCCCCGGACCCTTGGCGAATAGCGCCTGATCGGCATCGAACCTGATCTTGCCCCAGGCCTCGTAATCGATTTTCTGGACGATCTCGGGTGCCGGCCGGACCGGTTCGGCATAGGGCTCCTTAGCCATCTGCCGCGCCTTCTCCTTCAAGAGGTCGAAAGAAAAGGGACGCGGGGAACCGAATTTGAGCTGCGCTCGAGCCGGCTTGGCATCGAGAAGGCCGAGCGCAGCGCCAGCCGCAGCGGCTTTGAGGAAAGTCCGTCGATCGGAAGGAATCATCTCACGATGGTCGCAGGGCTTGCGCGATCAGGTCCGGCTCATTCGCGGATCGGTTCGTTCTTGATCGCGACCCGCATGAAATAGAAGAGCAGGACGAAGCCGCAGAGCGCAAAGAAACCCTCGAAGACATGCGCGATCGTCGGGCTCAATTGCAACAGACCGCCAAGCGCCCAACCGGCGGCCCAAGAGGCGCCGACCATTTCCGTGCCCACGAGAATGCAAACTGCGACTATGGTCGACAGGTGCAGAAAATTGATCTTCTTGCGTTCCGGCACGTATAGGTTTCCCGTTCACGAGCTTAAGCCTGCGCCACTATAACATGGCACCGCCGCGGGCAAGCCTGCTCATCGGGAAAGTCCGGTCGGGAAGGTTCGGCGAGGCGAAGAACGGCCAAGCTTACGCTCGGCGCAACAATGCGGGCGCGAGACATTCTCGCGCCCCTGCGCGGCCGCTCGAGAGGCCAGCGGCGATCTTAAAGTTTAACTGCCTTCGGGCCGCCGTGCGATGCGTGGCCGCCTTTGCGGCCGGCCTCGGAAGCCAACTGGTGGTTTTGCGAGAAACTGCGTTTGCTCGGGCTGACGCTCTGCCCGCCCTTGCGCCCGGCCTGAGCCGCAAGAGTCGGATTTTGCGAGAAACTCCGCTTTTCGTGCGGCACGCTCTCACCGCCTTTGCGGGCGATCGCTCTCTGTTTCTCGGGGTCCATTGACGCAAACCCACGGGTTGATGTCCGGTTCAGCGAGATCGACTCGGTCATGCGTGCTTCCTCTGATTGTGGCCCGCTTTGAGACTGTGTTCACCAAACGCACCGCGGCGATGAAGGTTCCGCCGCGGCAGCATGGAACGGTTTGCGGCCTTGGCCGTTGGATTTCGGACAAAATACCGGCGCAACCTCTCTGTGAATCTGCCGCCAATCGCGCGATCCGCCCGGCGCGGATGATTAGGGCTAATTTTTATGGATGCGGCACGGTGGCAGCTGCCCGACACCCGGAGTTGGCGCCAAAGTGGGCTTGCGCCTCTAGGGAAGGGAGACGGACATGTCAGATTTCGACACCATCAAGGATCAGGCCCGGCACGACCTCGCCGCCGATCTCGCCAATCTGCGTGAGGATATTTCCAAGCTTTCGGCCTCGGTGCTCGAGCTCGTGCAGAACCAGGCGAGTTCCGCGAAGACGCAAGTGCTCGGCGCCGCCGATGAAGCACGGCAGAAATTTGCCGCGCAGACAGCGGACGCGAAAGACCGTCTGACCGCACTCACGGCAGATCTCGAAAACACGATCGAGCGCAGCCCCTTTGCCGCCGTTCTCGCCGGCGCCATTGCAGGCTTTTTGATTGGGATTCTGGTCCGTCCGCACAAATGATGGGGTTGCTCACCCGCCCCTTGCGTGAATGGACCGCGCTCCTCGAGGCGGCGAGCAGACGTCTGCTGACCAGCATGGTTCTGCTGATCGTCGCGCTGATCTTCGTTCTCGCCGCCTTCGCCTTTTTGTCCGTCGCGCTCTATCTTTGGGTGGCCGAGATCACGCGCCCGGCGATTGCGGCGCTCGCCGTCGCCGGGCTCGAGATCTTCATCGCTCTCATGTGCCTGGTCGCTTTCCGCTTGAAAGCGCCCAAGAAAGCGTCGAAGCCAAAGCCGCGGAAAGAAGATGCGGCAACGCAGGAAGCCGCGGCAGCGCGCGCAAAACGCGCCGAAAAGATCGACGATACCCTGGCGCCCCTCATCGCAGTGCTGCACGAAGCGGACATGCGGCCGGAAGAAGCCGCACTGAGGCTCGGCGCCGGGCTGACGAAACAAGTCGGGCCCCTCGCCCTCGTTGCCTTCGCGCTTGCCGCGGGTTTCATGTTCGCGCGCAGAATGACGGAGAGCAAAGATTGACGCTATCCGCCAAGCCCCTGGCTGTTCGGCCGAGCTCCGTCTCTTCGGCCGTGACATCGTTCGCACCCTTCCTAAGCGCGCGTGACGCTGCTACCCTGCGCGCCGGAGATTTGCGCAGCGGGGGAGGCGTTACGTGTCCATGACGGTTACAGGCAATCGACGCGACACCGCTTCTTTTCGGCATTCGGCAGGGCCGGATGATGAAGCCGGCTTCGCGTCCGCCTCGCGCACGCCAGGCGGCCTGCCGCCGGCCGAGGCCGCCGGCGAGGAAAGCGGCGCAGTTTCGGCAGAGCAAGGCCCCCGCATTCTCATTGTCGAGGACGATTATTTCGTCGGCTTGCAGAACGAGGACATGCTGGCCAAGGCCGGGTTCAACGTCATCGGGATTGCAACGACGGCCGAATATGCGCTGACACTCGCGGCCGAAAGAAAGCCCGATCTCGTGCTCATGGACATTCGCCTCGCTCATGGAGGCGATGGAATCGACGCGGCGATGAAGCTCCTGCAGCGATTCGGCATTCGCAGCATTTTCGCCACCGCGCATGCCGATGCCGGAACGCGCTCGCGCGCTGCTGCCGCCAAGCCGCTCGGCTGGGTCGTCAAACCCTTTACCGCCGCGGCCCTGGTCAAATCGGTAAGGGACGCACTCGCCGCAAAGCGATCCGAAAGCGGCTAGATCGTTTCCGATCGTTCAAAGCGTCGGCGTTAAACCAACGCGCCTCTCGTCTCCGGATCCTTGCGCCGCGACTTCCGGTCGAAAAAAAGCGCTTGGCTGATCACGGCCTTCAAACTGTCGACTCCGAAAGGTTTGGTGATCAAGAAGGCCGGCTCCGGCGGCGTGCCGGTGAGAAACCGCTCGGGATAGGCGGTGATGAAAATCACCGGGACGGAGAAATTGCCGAGAATCTGGTTGACGGCCTCGAGTCCCGAACTTCCATCAGCGAGCTGAATGTCGGCCAGGATCAGCCCGGGCTTGCTCCGCTGTGCCGCGGTGACGGCCTCCCCATGGGTCCGGGCGATATTGACGACCCTGTGGCCGAGTTCCTCCACAAGCATCTGAATGTCGATCGCGATGAGCGGCTCATCCTCGATGATGAGCACATCGGTGCGGATCTGATTGGAGATCTCCTTCCCCGCCCGGTCGATGAGTTCGGCCGCCTCTTCGGGGCTGCAATCCATCACGCGGGCGACTTCACCGGTCTCGAATCCTTCGAGCGAGCTGAGAAGGAAGGCGATACGCGGCCGCAGCGGAATGGCCTCCAAGTTACGCTGCGCGCCTTTTTCGTCGGAGGAGAAGGAAAGTTGGTCGACAAAGCCGTTAACGGGCATTGATTCCCAGACTTTGAGGAATAGCCTATAGAGCGCGGTCCGCAGATCGGCGCTTTCGGCAAAGGCGTCCGGCTCTGCCACCACCGCCTCGAGCGTCGCGAGCACATAGGCGTCTCCGCCGGCTTGCGTGCCGGTCAGGGCTCGAGCGAAACGCCGAAGGTAGGGAACATGTGATGAAATGGCTTTCGAAATCGACATCAATCCCTTCTCCTCTGCCGCCCCGGCCCAATTACGGCATAGCTTTTTAATGCACCAGTCTAATATTGGTTCCCCACCCGGAACTTTCGCCGAATCATCGCGTTGCAAGAGGGGAGTTGTGCGGCTTGGATTTGCTGTTCGGCGCGCCGCCGGACCATAAATCCGATCCGCAACCCCAAGAGGCGACGACCTCTGGATCTTCCGCGGGAGGCGGGACCCGCCGATGGAACGGGACAATGGACGCAAGGGCACGGCCGTGACGAAACCAATCGAGCTCAGAGCAAAGAAGGCGGACTTGCCGGAACACCGGGGATCGGAGCGCCGAATGTTCGAAAAGGGCGTGGATCTCAAAGAGGCGAATGCCAAAAACGCCAAAGAGGCGAATTCATCAAAGGAGAACCGCGGCACGGTGAGCACGCTTTCTGCGGCACGGGTGCGTAGCAAGTCGGCGCCCAAACAGGAGATCGCCGAGCAGATCGGGCTGCGGCTGCGCGGCATCTATAACGATGTCCTGATGCAGCCGATCCCCGACCGCTTCCTCGATTTGTTGCGCCAGCTCGAAGCCGGTGGCGAACCCAAGCCGCAGACCGCGGCCGCCTCCAAAGTCACTACCCCGAAAAAGGATGTCAAGTGACTGGCTTAGATAAGCAAGACAGAGAAGAAGCCCCGCGACCGACGCAAGCGAGTGCGCAGATCAAGGAAGACCTGATCGCGGTCATTCCAAATCTGCGTGCTTTCGCGGTTTCGCTCTGCGGCAATCCCGATCGCGCCGACGACCTTGTCCAGGAAACCTTGGTGAAGGCTTGGGGCAATCTCGATTCTTTTGTCGAGGGCACCAACCTGCCGGCTTGGCTCTTCACCATCCTGCGCAATTTCTATTATTCGGAATATCGCAAAAGGCGTCGCGAGGTTGCCGATTCCGACGGAGCCATCGCCACCCGGCTCGCGACCGCCCCCGCGCAGAACGGCCATATGGATCTGCTCGATCTGCACGGCGCGCTCCAGCAACTGCCCAACGATCAGCGCGAGGCGCTGATTCTCATCGGTGCCTCAGGTCTATCCTACGAGGAAGCGGCGGCGATCTGCGGTTGCGCCATCGGCACGATGAAAAGCCGCGTCAATCGGGCGCGCAACCGGCTCGCGGAAATCCTCTCGATCCACTCGAGCAGCGAGCTCGGCCACGACGGCGAATGGCAGGTGGGCGATCCGATCTCGATCGGCCAGCGCTTTTCCAAAACCGGAAGCGACTAGATCGCGATCCCGGAAAAGCTCCGAGCCGGTTTTCCGATCGGCTCGTGCTTGGATAAAATCACTCGGCCTATGACGCCACGAAGGGCTTGAGCGTATATCCGGCACCGATGAGCCGGTCCCTCAGCATATGGGCGATGGCCACGGCATTCGGCGTGTCGCCGTGGACGCAAATGGAGTCGACCGCGATCGGAATGCGCCTGCCCGAGTTGGCGATCACCGCGCCTTCCTTGAGCATGGCGAGAACGCGCGCGGCAATCTTCTCCGGGTCGTGCAGAACCGCGCCTTCCTCAGAGCGAGAAATCAAAAGGCCGTCATCGCCATAGCCGCGATCGGCATAGATCTCGCGCGCCACTTTGAGCCCTTCGGCATTTGCCGCGCTCTCGAGCTTCGTCCCCGCAATCGCCAAAAACACCAGGCCCGGGTCGACCGCCTTGATAGAGCGTGCGATTGCGCGCGCCACTTCGATGTCTTCGGCTGCAACATTGCTCAACGCGCCATGCGGCTTCACGTGCGTGAGCCTGTGACCGGAATAGGCGGCGAGCGCCGCGGCAGCGCCCACTTGATAGGCGACGAGGCGCTCGATTTCCGCCGGCGAGAAAGGCAATCGCCTGCGGCCGAAACCCCAGAGATCCGGGAAACTCGGATGCGCGCCGACCGCGACGCCCTTCCCTTTGGCCAGGCGAAAAGTCTCGGCCATGATCAGCGGATCGCCGCCGTGAAAGCCGCAGGCGACATTGGCCGTGGTGACGAGATCGAGCATGGCCGCGTCGTCGCCTATCTTATAGGCGCCGAAGCTTTCGCCGCAGTCGCAATTGAGGTCGATGCTCGCCATGGCCGCGCCATGATGCCTATCGCAGGCCTGCAACACAAGTTGCGATCTCAGCACCGCGCTTCGATCTCGCGCCGCTTTCGGTCGATGAGCATATTGGCGATCTTCATCCGCGCCGTTGCCTCGGCGTGGCCGCCCGACTTGAAGAGATCGGGATGATTGCGCAAAGCGAAGGCGCGGCGGATCCGTTTGAGGTCGGCGAGCGATGTCGCGCTATCGAGCGAAAGCTCCAAGACGACACGCTCTTCTTCGCTCATCTTTGCCGATAAGGGTTCGCCCACGTCCCCATAGGCGAAGACTCGAGGCGCTGCCTGCGCACTCTGCGAACCCTGCGAACCCTCGCTCTCCGCGGAACTGACGCTATAGAGCCAATCATGATTATTCCCGACCGGACGTGCAGGCGTTGGGACGGGCAAACGAAGTTCGTCCAGGATTTCGGAAAATGTGAGCGGCCGAAGCGGATGACCCATGCGCGCCCTGTTCTGCGCTAGAGACCCTTATTGCTGCGCCGGCAGGCTTAACAAAGGTTTAATCCGAAAAATCCAGATCGAGTTTTCGCGCGCTCGCGGTTGCGTAACCTTCCCTCAAAGCTTTTCGACGAGAAGGAAACGGCGGGACGAACGTGGCAAGCATCACTTACGAACGGATCGAATTGGCGCGGGGCGGGAGGAGCCGGACGTGGCTCCTGATCGTGCTCGCTTTGGCGCTCGGTGCGCTCATGTCCTGGGCTCGCGCACGCGCGGTCTTGCAGGACGGTACGTTCTTCGATTCCGACGACGCGATGCAGCTCGTCCAGGTGCGCGAACTCATCGCCGGACAAAACTGGTTCGACATGACCATCTGGCGGCTCGACCCGCCGCATGGCGTGTTCATGCACTGGTCGCGGATCATCGACGCGCCGCTCGCGCTCATGATCAAAAGCTTTGCGCTGCTTATGCCCGCCGAGACGGCGGAGCGGCTGACGCGGCTCATCTTTCCGCTGGCCTTGCAGGCTCTCCTCTATGCGAGCGTCGCATGGCTCGCCCGGGTTTTGATGGGAGCGCGCGCGGTCCTTCCGGCGATCCTGCTTACGCTTTTGAGCGGCATGGTCTTCAATCAATTTCAGCCGGGCCGGATCGATCATTCCGCGCCGCAGATCGTGCTCCTTGTTTTCATGTCGGCGAGTTTCGTCGAGGCTATCGATCCGGCGAAGGCGCGCCGCGCGGCCTGGACCGGCGCACTCGCCGCGCTTTCGCTTGCCATCAGCGTCGAAAACCTGCCGTTCATCGCCGCGCTCGCAGGCCTTGCGCTTGTCCTTTGGGCCATGCGCGGCGCGCCCATGCAAAAGGCGCTCGTCTACTTCGGATTGGGTCTGGGCCTCGCACTGCCGCTGGCTTTCGTGCTGACGATCGGACCGGCGCATTGGGCGGACGAATCCTGCGATGCCTATTCGGCGGCCTATCTCCTGCCTGGCGTTGCAGGAGCCGTCGCAATGATCGCGCTCGGCATCGTCTCTTTTCGGTTGCCGAACCGCTCGGCCCGCGGGCTCGCGCTCGTCCTCGCGGCCGCAACCATCGTCGCCACGGCTTTTCTCACAAAGCCGGTCTGTTTCGTCGATCCCTATACGGGCATCGATCCGCTGGTGCGCGAGATTTGGCTCAAAAATGTCGAAGAAGCTCTGCCGCTCCTGCGCTTCTTTCAGCGCCAGCCCTTCGCGGCGGCCGCGTTCGCGCTGCCTCTCGCGCTCGGCTTTGTTGCCATGCTCGCTGCCGTTTGGCTTGAGCGCGGTCTCGCGCGCCTGCGCTGGTTAGCCGTCGCGGCGCTCTCTGCCCTTGCTCTCGCGCTCTCCTGCTGGATGATCCGGGTGATCGGCTTTGCTCAGCCGGTCGCGCTGATCGGCGGCGCCTGGTGCATCGTCCGTCTGCAGGATTATTTGGCGGGCACCCAATGGCCGAAGGCGGCAGCCTTGGCATTGGCGCTCGTCTTGCCTTTTTCGCCGATCGGTTGGGCGCTCTTTCTACCGGCAGATGCAGCGATCGCGAAGGAAACAAGTCGCGAGGCCTGCCTTGCTTCGTCCGCTTTCGCGCCGATCGCGGAATTGCCGCCCGGCCTCGTTCTCGCACCGATCGATGCCGGCTCCCACCTGCTTGCGCTCACGCAGATGAGCGCGTTGGCCGCCCCTTATCATCGCAATAATCACGGAAACCGAACGGCACTCGATGCTTTTCTCGCTGAACCCGATGCCGCCCGTTCGATCCTGATCGCGAACCATGTCTCATACGTGATGACATGCGCGGGATTGAAAGAGACAAGAGCACTTGCCTTGCGCGCGCCGCATGGACTTGCTGCAGCGCTCGTTTCCGGCGATGCGCCGAACTGGCTGAAACTCCGGCTCGGCAAAGGTCCGTATCAAGTCTACGTGATAAGGCCCTGACGCGGGCGATATTGCGAAAGCTTAATTTGAAGCGATTGCGGGAGCAGCCTACCCCTCGCCCCGTTCACGTCCGTGAATGGAGGGATGAGATGAATATGCGCTTGCCGCTCGTTGGTTTTGCCGCGCTCGTTGGCTTGGGTTCGCTCGGCTTCGCAGCCTATGCAGAAGAGAGCACGGGCACGCCGCCGGAACAGGCTCAAGAGGGACCCCATCATTTCGTGCCTTCGCCGGCCGATCGCGCCGCATTCATGGATGCACGCCTCGCTGCGCTTCGCGCGGGTCTCGAGCTCACTCCCGATCAGGAAAAGCTTTGGCCGCCGGTCGATGCCGCATTTCGCGATCTCTTCAAGACATTTGCAGACGAACGGGAGAAGGCGAGAAGCGAAGGCCGCCCGGCCGATCCGATCGCCCGCTTGCAGCGCGTCAGCGAGAACGAGATTGCTCGCGGGCAGGATCTGAAGAAACTCGCGGATGCCGCGGCTCCCCTTTATGCCGCTCTGACGGACGATCAGAAGAAGCGGCTGCCGATCCTGCTGCATGCCGCCCATCTTTTTCCGTGGCATCGGCACTTAGCCATGGGTGAAGAATGGCGCGGGCACGAAGGCGGCCCGGGCGGCGATCTCGACCGCGGCGATCGTCCGGATCACGAGGACGAAGACCAGCGCTAAAGGATTTCGCGCGCGAACGAGGGCAGGACCCGGGTCCTGCCCTTAGCTTTGGCGCTCAGATTTGGCGTTCAGCTTTGGCGCTTGGCCAGAAGATCGCGGATCTCTTCGAGCAGGACTTCCTGGCGCGGTGGCGGCGCGGCGGCTTTTTCGGCCTGCTGCTCGTGCAGGACGCGTGCGCGGAACATGCTGATGCTGCGCACGATGAGAAAGAGCACGAAGGCGATGATCAGGAAATTGAGCGTCACCGTCAGGAAGCTGCCCCACGCAAGGACCGCACCCTGTTTGCGCGCCTCAGAAAGCACGGGCGAGGTCACGGCTTTCGAGAGCGGCAGGAAGTAATTGGTGAAATCGAGACCACCGCTGATCGCGCCGATGACCGGCATGATGATGTCGTTGACGAGCGACTCGATGATCTTGCCGAAGGCGGCGCCGATGATCACGGCGACGGCAAGGTCGACGACATTGCCGCGCATCGCAAAGTCACGAAATTCTTTCCACATCTTCACCCCCTGTCGGCGCAAGGACGGTCGCGGCACTAGCGATCGCGCGGGGCAGGCTACCAGAACTTATGGAAATGGTGGAGCGGCCCGGGGCCATGCCCCACATTGAGGGCATCCGCGGTCGCAAGCGCTTCATTGACATAGGCCTTTGCGGCCTCGATCGCGCTCGAAAGCTCGCGGCCCTGCGCAAGCTCGGCGGCAATGGCCGCCGAAAGCGTGCAGCCCGTCCCATGCGTATCCTTTGCCGTAAGCCGCGGCGCCGAAAAGCTTCGATGCGAAGTTCCGTCGAACAGGATGTCCTCGGCTTTCTCGCTTTCAAGATGGCCGCCCTTGATCAGGACGGCCGCAAATCCGCGCCTCTGCAGGTCTTCGGCGAGCTTGTGCATGGAAGCGAGCGTGGTTGGAGCCGGCGCGCCGGCCAATGCCGCGGCCTCGTCGAGATTGGGCGCAACGAGCGTGACGAGAGGTGCAAGATGATCGAGAATGGCGCTTGCGACGTCTCCGATCGCCAATGGATCACCGCTCGAGGCGACGAGCACCGGATCGAGCACGATGTGTTTGGGACGGTAATGGGCAAGCCGCCCCGCCAATGTTTCTATGATATCCGGCGCAGCAAGCATGCCGATCTTCACCGCAGCGATCTCAATGTCGGCGAAGAGCGCGTCGATCTCCATGCCCACGAACTCGGCAGGTACTGGGTCCATGCCGACGACGCCGCGCGTATTCTGGGCGGTGAGCGCGGTAGCGACCGCAAGCCCGTGGCAGCGCAGGGCGGCAAAGGTCTTGATGTCGGCGAGCACGCCCGCCCCGCCTGAAGGATCGAAGCCGGCCACCGACAGGACGTTAGGGATCATCAGACTTTCACCAAAGGCTCGCCCGGCTCTGGCTTACGCCGGCGGAACAATTTGTGGCGATGGCGGATCGGCAATCCGATCAGATGAACGATGCCGCCGCCGATAATGAAACCGATGATCCCGGCCAGAAATCCTTCGGTCGTCGTCGGCAACGCCGGCTGGAACGTCTCGTATGTCCGCTCGGCGATATAGGGATCGAAAGTCTCGAACAGATTGAGCCAGCGGCCCGCTACGTTCGGATTGTCGAAGGCCGCTGCGGCGCGGTGCAACCTGGCGAGCCTTTCGATGATGCGTTGCATCTCATCGCCCTGGCCCTGCACCAGCCGATCGGAATTGGCCTCGAGGCGCGCGACCGCTTCATGTTCGGTGAGCTTTTGGGCCGCCGCCTGCGCATCGAATTGCGCCACGATGGCCGAGAGTTCGTCTATAGCGCCGCCAAGCCGCTGGCGATATTGCTGCCAGAACTCCGGCATTTGCGTCGTCGCAATGCCAAAGACTAGAGCGAAAAAGAGGGCAATGCGGCCGATAATCATCCGACCTCCCTAGATCACGATGCTTTTGGAGCATGGACGTGATCGATTCTAGAGCGCGACAAAGATTCAATTTGGAATGGGCTCGCGCTTCGAGGCGCCGCTTACCGGCACACCGTGCCTTCTAATATAGGTCATCGGCGCGCAAGATGGCGGCGTTTCGGCCATCTCTGAGCGGAAAATCTAGGGCATCGTCAGGAGGCCCGCGTGACCTTCGCTCGTGCCGAACAGGAGACGCCGGCCCGCTTCGTCCCAGGCGAGCGCAGAAACCGGATCGTGCCCCTCGCTCTCCGGCTTTCGCACCAGGATTTCGGCGGCGTCAGTCAGCCGGCAAAGCAGGATCCAACCGTCCTCGTAGCCGATGGCGATCACGAGCGCCTGCGGGTGAAAGGCGACGCGCGAAACTTTCGCCGGCCGCACGCCGCATTCCCGCGGCGCCTTTTTCATCGGGCCGTCCTTGTCCTTGAAGGGCCAGACGATACAGGCCTCGGCACCGGAGGTGGCGAGCCAATGTCCGTCGCTCGACCAGGAAAAAGAGCGGGTCTTTGCGGGATAGCCGCTCATGCGCATGTCGCGCTTGTCTGCGAGCCGCCAACCGTGCAGCGCATTCTCCTGCATCGAGGTGACCAGGAAGCGCCCGTCCGGCGAGAAGGAGGCATCGAGATGCGAGCCCTTCCAGGAGAGGACCTCGGGCGTTGCGGCGGTATTCGGAAACCACAGCGTCGCGCCATTGTAATGGGCGATGGCGAGGCGGTAGCCCTTCGGCGCATAGGCAAGGCCTCGAACGGAGGAAGGCGCGCTGAAGGATTTCACCGCGCCTTGCGGATCGCGTGCACTCACCTGCCGGCCGCTCGACCAGGCGATCGAGGAATCCTCGCGCCCGGCGAGGGCGTCGATCCATTGCCCGGCAGAGGCAATCTCTTCGAGCGCGCCCTTGACATCCATCGCGACGACGCGGCCGTCATCGCCGCCGGTCACCAATTTCTGCCCGGCCTTGGCGGCGACGAGGATCGTGCCGTCGCGATGCAGCGCGACGCGTTTTTCTTCCCCGTCGAAGCGCAAAGCCGTGCCGTCGCCGAGCGCGAGCGCCGGAACACCGGCGAGAAAGCAGCCCGCCGTGACATGTGCGCCGGCGGCGATCTTCATGACGTTCTCGGCGAGCGAGCTTTGCGTCATGCCAAGGCTCTCTGTGCCATCCCGCACATCAGGCCGCGCAGGCCAAGAAGCCCTGCCTGATTTCGTCTTCCTTGAGATCGCGCCCGATGAAGACCACGCGGCTCTTGCGCGGTTCGGCCGCTTTCCATTCGCGCTGCAAATCGCCGTCGAGGATCATATGCACGCCCTGGAAGACGAAGCGCTTCGGCTCGTTCTTGAAGGCGAGAATTCCCTTCGAGCGCAAGATCGAGGGGCCTTCCTTTTGCACATAGGCGTTGAGCCAAGGCAAAAACTTCTCCGGATCCACGTCGCCGTCGATCGAAAGCGCGACGGATTGCATATCTTCGTCGTGATAATGCTTCAGGCCGCCTTGATGCGCGCCATGATCATCGTGGCCGTGAGCGTGATGTCCGTGATCATGATCGTGATGATGATCATGGTCGTGGTCGTGATGGTGATCATCGTCCTCGCTTTCGAGGAAAGCCGGCTCGATTTCGAGAATGCGGTCGAGATCGAACGCGTTGCGGCCTAGGACGGCATCGAGCGGCACGTCGCATTTCACTGTCTTGTGAAGCTTGGCATAGGGATTGATCGCGCGAATGCGCGCCTCGACCTCGGCCAGTTCCGCGGGGCTCACGAGATCTGTCTTGTTGAGTAGGATCACGTCGGCGAAGGCGATCTGGTTCTTCGCTTCCGGCGCGTCCTTCAGCCGCTCGACGAGCCATTTGGCATCGGCGACGGTCACCACCGCGTCGAGCCGCGCTGCACCTTCGACATCGGCGTCGACGAAGAACGTCTGCGCAACGGGGGCAGGATCGGCGAGCCCCGTCGTTTCGACAAGGATCGCATCGAACTTGCCTTTGCGCTTCATCAAGCCTTCGATGATCCGGATGAGATCGCCGCGCACCGTGCAGCAAATACAGCCATTGTTCATCTCGAAAATTTCTTCGTCGGCACCGACGACGAGATCATTGTCTATGCCGATCTCGCCGAATTCATTGACGATTACTGCATATTTCTTGCCGTGCGGCTCGCTCAGGATACGGTTGAGCAATGTGGTCTTGCCGGCGCCGAGATAGCCGGTGAGCACGGTGACGGGAATCTTTTCGGCCATGCCTAGCTCCGAGACGAGGGGATCCCGCCGAAAACGGCGGCGATGAGGGAGGCCCGCGAGAGGGACTGTCCGTTATATTGTATCGCATCGTGGCAATATTAATCCCGCCGCCGAGTTCCCGTGGCGAGACCCCGCGCCAGCTCAAAGCCCGCGATAGTTCCGCCACCCTCTGAGCCGCAACTGGCAGGCCGGACATTCGCCGCAACCATAACCCCAATCGTGCCTCCGGCCGCGCTCGCCCAGATAGCAGGTATGGGTCTCCTCGACGATGAGCTCGATCAGAGCCGGTCCGCCGAGCTGCTCGGCGAGCCGCCACGTCTGCGCCTTATCGAGCCACATCAGCGGCGTCTCGAGCAGGAAGTTTTTCTCCATGCCGAGGTTGAGCGCAACTTGCATCGCTTTGACCGTATCGTCGCGGCAATCGGGGTAGCCTGAGAAATCCGTCTCGCACATGCCGCCGACGATATGACGCAGGCCGCGCCGATAGGCGATCGCCGCCGCAAAGGTGAGGAAGAGCAGATTGCGCCCCGGCACGAACGTATTGGGCAGGCCGCTGGCATCGGTCGCGATCGCAACCTCCCGCGTCATGCCGGTCGCCGAGATCTGCCCGAGGATGCCGAGATCGAGCAGATGATCCTTGCCGAGCCGCCCCTCCCAGCGGGACTTGATGGCCACGATTTTTTTCAGGATCTCGGGGCGCTGGTCGAGTTCGACCCGATGGCGCTGGCGATAGTCGAACCCGATGGTCTCGACCCGGTCGAACCGCTCGAGCGCGAGCGCGAGGCAGGTGGTCGAATCCTGGCCCCCGGAGAAGAGGACGAGCGCGTCAGCCATGGCGCGAACGGAAATAGCACGATTTGGAGCGGGGCGAGGGCATAGCGGTTAAGCCTTTGTCATAGCTTACAATCGATTGCAAAGTTCGCGCCTGCCCTCGGCACCTTCCTATTGCGAAAGCGGCCCACATGATCCATTTTAGCGCCGGGAGGTTGGCGGTGGACGCACCACTCGCCAACCGGGTCAGGTCCGGAAGGAAGCAGCCCAGACGAGACCGGGCGGGTCTCTGTCCAGCCTCCCACTTCTCACATGACGATTGGGCTAGCGAGCGCGCTTGCGCCGCGGCCCGCTTTTTTCATAGATCATCCGGGCAAGCGCCAGGACCAGTCGGCAAGGAGGCCGAAGCGATGGATCGCGACGCGTCCGAGCCGGACCTCAATCTCAACGATCCGCCGGCGCCCTATCGCGTGCTGGCGCGCAAATATCGGCCCGCGAGCTTCGAGGACCTCATCGGCCAGGAGCCGATGGTGAAAACGCTGTCCAATGCTTTCGACCTCGGGCGCATCCACCAGGCCTATCTGCTGACCGGCGTGCGCGGTGTCGGCAAGACAACGACGGCCCGAATCCTGGCGCGCGCCTTCAACTACGAACTTCCCGCGCAAGGCGTGAACCAGCCGACCATCCATATGCCGGAGCTCGGCGTCCACTGCCAGGCGATCATCGATTCGCGTCATGTCGACGTGATCGAAATGGATGCGGCCTCGCATACCGGCATCGACGACGTGCGCGAGATCATCGACAATGCGCGCTATAGGCCGGTTCTTGCGCGCACGAAGGTCTATATTATCGACGAAGTCCACATGCTCTCAAAACAGGCCTTCAACGGCCTCTTGAAGACCCTCGAAGAGCCGCCGGACCACGTCAAGTTCATCTTCGCGACGACCGAGATCGAGAAAGTGCCGGTGACGGTGCGCTCGCGCTGCCAAAGGTTCGATTTGCGGCGCGTCGAAGCGGATGTGCTCGTCGCCCATCTTGCCAAGATCTGCGTCAAGGAAGGCATTGCGGTCGAGGCGGAAGCGCTCGCCCTCATCGCCCGCGTTTCGGAAGGCTCGGTGCGCGACTCGCTCTCGCTGCTCGATCAGGCCATTGCCCACGCGAAGGGCGGCGGGCTGCGCAGCGAAGTGAAAGCCGAAGATTTGCGCGCCATGCTGGGTCTTGCCGATCATGCGCGGATCATCGATCTCTTCGAAGAGAGCATGAAAGGCGACGTCGCGGCGGCCCTCGGCTCTCTGAAAGCGCTCTACGATGCCGGCGCCGACCCGGCGCGCGTCCTCGGGGAACTCGCCGAATTCGTCCATTTCGTCACGCGCCTCAAGCTCGCGCCCGAGACGGCCAAGGATCCCGCCGTCACTGAGGAAGAGCGCCGCCGCGGCGGCGAATTCGCGAAAGTGCTTTCTCTCCCCGTGCTCAGCCGCGCCTGGCAATTGCTGCTCAAGGGCCTGCAGGAAGTAAGGGATGCGCCGCGCCCGCTCGCTGCGGCCGACATGGTGATCGTGCGGCTCGCTTATGCGGCGGACCTGCCTACCCCCGACGAGGCTCTGCGCCGGCTGACGCAAGGCGGTCCCTCGGCCCCCGCGCCGGCTCGCGCTCCGGCGCCCGTTGCCGGCGCGAGCCGCGCCAGTGCGACCGTGCAAGCCAGAGTGCCGGCTCCGGCCGCGCCGCAGGAGCCGCGGCTCACCAGTTTCCAGGATGTCGTGGCGCTCACTGCCGCGCGCCGCGACATTCAGCTCAAGATCGCGCTCGAGCGCGACGTCCGGCTCGTCCGTTTCGAGGAAGGATCGATCGACTTCGCGCTCTCCCCCGGCGCCTCGCCTGCCCTTGCCCAGCAGCTTGCCCGCCGGCTGCAGGAATGGACGGGGCGGCGCTGGATGGTCGCCCTTTCGAGCGAGCCCGGCGCGCCGAGCCTCAGCGAACAATCCGAGGCCGCAGCGGCTTCCGCTCTCCATGGCGTGCAGTCGGAACCGATCGTGCGACGTGCGCTGGCCCTCTTCCCGGGCGCTGAAATCGTGGCGATCCGCAATTGCGAACCGCAAGGCGAGGCGGCCGAAGCAAGCGACGAAGTCGCCTATGCGGACCAGACCTTTACCGAAGACGATCTCTAATCCGCGTTTCGGAGTCGAGGCATGCCCGATATTATGAGCTTGATGAAACAGGCGCAGGCCGTGCAGGCGAAAATGCAGGAGGCGCAAGCGGAGATGGAGCGCCTCGAGGTCGAAGGCCAGGCGGGCGGCGGCCTCGTGCGCGTCACCCTCACCGCCAAAGGCCAGATGAAAGCCCTCGCGATCGATGCGTCCCTTGTCAAGCCGGAGGAGCGCGAGATCCTCGAAGATCTCATCGTCGCGGCGCATGAAGATGCGCGCAAGAAGGCCGAGCGGCTGGTCGAGGAAAAGATGAAGGCGGTGACGGCAGGGCTGCCGCTACCGCCCGGCATGAAGCTCTTCTGATGGCCGAACGTGTCGCCGGACCCGAAATCGAGCGGCTGATCCAATTGCTGGCTCGCCTGCCGGGCCTGGGTCCGCGATCCGCGCGCCGTGCGGCACTCCATCTCATCAGAAAGCGCGAAGAATTGCTCTCGCCGCTCGCGGACGCACTGGCAGCAGCGCGCGAGCGCATCGTCGTTTGCTCGGTCTGCGGCAATATCGACAGCTGCGACCCGTGCACTCTCTGCCGCGACGTGCGGCGCGACCGCAAGCTGCTGATTGTCGTCGAGACTGTCGCCGACCTCTGGGCGCTCGAGCGTGCCGGCGCGCTCTCGGCGCGCTATCACGTCCTCGGCGGGTGTCTCTCGCCGCTCGACGGCATCGGACCGAAGGAGCTCAATCTGGCCGGGCTTGTCGACCGCGTAGCCAGCGACGGCGTCGAGGAAGTGGTGCTCGCAGTCAATGCAACCGTCGATGGCCAGACCACGGCGCATTACATCACCGATCTTCTCTCCCACTTGCCGGTGCGCGTCACGCGGCTCGCGCATGGCGTGCCGGTCGGCGGCGAGCTCGACTATCTCGACGAAGGAACGCTCGTCGCCGCGATCCGCAGCCGCAGCGATTTCTGACGCCGCGCGAACGGCCAAGTTGACGGTTCATTCATTCTGTTCGCTGCAAATTTGTTCACTCTTCTCCCTTAAGAACTCAACTCAGATGCGCGCGATCGCGCGTCCCAAGTTCTCGAAGCAGCCGGGGGGCGAACATGCAGAGCGCTTGCGTGCGCGGCAGAATTTTGCCGCCGAACGCCACATCCCCGTCGCTTGCTCCCCTCTATCGATTTTTCACCGCCTCGAAGCGCGGCCTGCCGCAAAGAGCTTCTTCTGCGTCGGCCGCACCCGGGCATTTCATTTTTCATCACCCACTGAAGTCCATCTCCGGGAGTTTTGCCGCCCGGGAACCCCAAGGAGCGCTCTGAATGGGCAAGACGATACTGACGGTCGATGATTCGCGCACGATGCGCGACATGCTGTTGCTGGCGCTTTCCGGCGCAGGCTATCGCGTGGTCCAAGCCGAGGACGGCATGCATGGCCTCGAGGTTCTGCGGCAGGAAACGCCGGACGTGATTGTCACCGACATCAACATGCCGCGGCTCGACGGGTTCGGTTTCATCGAGCGCGTGCGCCACGACTCCAAACATCGCGCCGTGCCGATTCTCGTCCTCACGACCGAGAGCGACGCCGAAAAGAAGGATCGGGCGCGGCGGGCCGGGGCCACCGGCTGGATTGTGAAACCCTTCGATCCGACGAAACTCCTGGCGGCTGTCCGCCGCGTCGCAGCCTGATCGGGGAGACGATCCTTGGACCCGATGGCAGCCATCAAACAGACCTTCTTCCAGGAATGCGAGGAACAGCTCGGCGAACTGGAATCGGGTCTCCTCGCCCTGGAAGGCGGCGATACCGACCCCGAGACGGTGAACGCCGTGTTCCGCGCCGTGCATTCGATCAAAGGCGGCGCCGGCGCGTTCAGTCTCGAGGATCTCGTCCGGTTCGCACATGTATTCGAGACCGCGCTCGATCATATCCGGGCCGGCCGGGTTGTCGCGACGCCCGATGTCCTCAAGATTCTCTTGCGCGCAGCCGATGTCTTGGCGGATCTCGTGCATGCGGCGCGCGACGGGGGCGAGGTCGATGCCGAACGCAGCCAGGCACTCACGGGAGAATTGCGCGGCCTTGATCCGAACGGCGGAGCTGAAGCGGCCGAGGATGATCTTTCGGGGCTGAATTTCCAGCCGATCCAGGTATCGTTCGACGATCTCGACGATCCTCTGGAACCCGCCAAACGATCGTTCCTCATCAGGTTCAAGCCGAAGCCCAGCCTCTATGCGAAGGCCAATGAGGCGGCGCTCATCCTGCGCGAACTCGGCGAGCTCGGCCGCACGAAGGTTGCCTGCGACACGTCCGAATTGCCCCTGCTCAGCGAGCTCGATCCGGAAGGTGCCTATCTCGCCTGGACGATCGAGCTCGAAACCGAGCAGGACGAAGCGGCGATCCGGGAAGTCTTCGAATTCGTCGCCTGGGATTGCGAGCTCGAGATCGGCCAACCCGGAGAGGCGCCGCCAGCGGGCGCGGACATTGACGACGAGGTCGCCGCATTGCTTGCAAAGGTCGGCGCCTCGCTCGATGAGGAAACGAGCGAGCCGAAAACGCAGGACCTCATCGAGAAGGCGGAACCAGAAAAACCGCGCGAAACGGTAAAGCCAGGCAAAGGGAGCCCGGAGACCGAGGGCAAGGCTGCAACACAAACGATCCGCGTCGATCTCGACCGGGTCGACCGGCTGATCGATCTCGTGGGCGAGCTCGTCATCAATCAGGCGATGCTTGCCCAGCGCGTCGGCGAGGCAGGACTCGCGCGCGCCTCGGCGGTCGTCGTGGGGCTCGACGAGCTCGAGCAATTGACGCGCGAAATTCAAGACAGCGTGATGGCGATCCGCGCCCAGCCGGTGAAATCGGTCTTCCAGCGCATGCCTCGCCTGGTGCGCGAGCTCGCCGCCATGACCGGCAAGTCGGTACGCCTCGTGAGCGAAGGCGAAACCACCGAAGTCGACAAGACCGTGATCGAGCGGCTGACAGATCCGCTCACCCATATGATCCGCAACGCCATCGATCACGGGATCGAAAAGCCCGAGGTGCGCGCGGCAAGCGGCAAGCCGGAAGAGGGTGTCGTGCGGCTGTCGGCTTTGCATCGCTCCGGCCGCATCGTGATCGAGGTTTCGGACGATGGCGCCGGAATCGATCGTCCCCGCGTCAAGAAGATCGCCGCCGACAAGGGGCTGATCGCCGCCGATGCTTTGCTCTCGGACGATGAGATCGACAATCTGATCTTCCTGCCGGGATTTTCGACCGCTTCGGTGGTGTCCGATATTTCCGGCCGCGGCGTCGGCATGGACGTAGTGAAACGCTCGATCCAGGCGCTCGGCGGGCGCATCTCGATCAGCTCGCGTCCCGGCCGCGGCTCGACGTTCACGATGAGCCTGCCTCTGACGCTTGCGGTGCTCGACGGCATGGTGGTCACGGTAGCGCACCAGACGCTTGTCGTACCGCTTACCGCGATTATCGAGAGCCTGAAGCCCAAGGCGTCGGAAGTTCACGGAATGGGCGGCACGGCGCGGGTGATCTCGATCCGCAATAAGTTCACCCCGTTGATCGACGTCGGCCGCGAGCTCGGATATCGAGCGGAGGCCGCCGATCCGCTCGCCGGCGTGGTCCTGCTCGTCGAGACCGAGGGCGGCGGACGCAGCGCGCTCTTGGTCGATGCGATCCAGGGCCAGCGGCAGGTCGTCATCAAAAGCCTCGAAGCCAATTATCGCCACGTTGCCGGCATAGCTGCCGCGACCATTCTCGGCGATGGCCGCGTCGCGCTCATTCTCGACATCGATGCGGTTGTCGCCGGCTCGCAGGCCGAGGCAGGAATCTACGAGGCGGAGCTCGCGAGCTGATCATGACCGAAACGCAGAATGAGACCATGCGCGAATTGATCGCCTTCCGCATCGGCGCCCAGGAATTCTGTGTCGACATCATGTCGGTGCGCGAGATCCGCGGCTATACGCAGGCAACCGCCCTGCCGCAGGCGCCTTCTTTCGTGCGCGGCGTCATCAATCTGCGCGGCGCCGTTCTGCCCATCGTCGATCTCGCCGTGCGCCTCGGCTTTCCGCCGCCCGAGCCGACCGCCCGGCACGTGATCATGGTGGTCAATATCGGCGCGCAGGTGGTCGGACTTCTGGTCGATGCGGTGCTCGACATATTGACGGTCGAGGAAGGGGCCATCCAGCCGACGCCGGATGTCGCCTCGGAAATGGCGAAAGTCTTCACCCGCGGGGTTTTGGCAATCGACGGGCGGATGATCAGTCTCATCGGCCTC
>Ga0070738_10000402_pt1 | contig 124889 bp, 115 predicted proteins | sample Coa_R2_2_FD_66446 | JGI IMG/M metagenome (GOLD analysis project Ga0070738, IMG submission 66446) | Surface soil microbial communities from Centralia Pennsylvania, which are recovering from an underground coalmine fire - Coalmine... | ecosystem: Environmental > Terrestrial > Soil >... | reverse complement strand
TACTTGATCCAGCGTTCCAGCAACTCGTAGTCGAGCTTGCGTTGCTCCACTACCTGCGCCATGTCCTTCTTTGGCTTGCCCGTCACGTCGTAAACGCCTTGAAGATAGTTGGAGATTTGAAACGCCAACGACCGGGAAAGCTGATTGGAAAGATTCTGCTGTTCTTCCTGAAGGATCTTTTGCTTCATATCCAGCTCATCCTCGAGCTTGGAGTATTCTTCGACGACTTTCTTGGGCGCCAGTGGATACTCCTCGTAGATGGTGTTGAAGAAAACGCCCGCCAGCGCGTAATAATCGGTTTGCGGGATGGGATCGTATTTATGGTTGTGGCACCGCGCGCAAGCCACCGTGAGGCCGAGGAAGCCGCGCGTGACGGCATCGACTCGGTCATGGCGCTCGTCGGCGCGCGTTACTTCATTCGAGCCATTGTCGTAATACCACGGTCCCAGGCCCAAAAATCCGGTAGCCGGCAACATTTTGGCGCGAACATCTTCCGGCATCAGGTCGCCCGCAAGTTGCGCCTTGACGAACATGTCGTAGGGCAGATCGTCGTTGAAGGCTTGAATCACCCAGTCGCGATAAGCATAGGCGTTGGGATAAGGGCGATAGCCTTTCGGATTCGGGTTGAGGCTGCGGTAATCGTCCTCGCCATAGCGGGCGACATCCAGCCAGATACGGCCCCACCGCTCGCCATAATGCGGCGAGGCGAGCAGCCGGTCCACCACCTTCGCGAAAGCGTCGGGCGACCGGTCTTGTTCGAACGCCGCCACTTCTTCCGGGGTGGGCGGCAGGCCGGTCAAATCGAGCGTGGCCCGCCGGATCAGATCGCGCTTACTAGCCGCGGGAACGGGCTTCAAGCCTTGTTTTTCAAGATTCGCCAGGACGAACCGGTCGATGTCCGTCTTCGCCCATTTCTGGTCCTTCACTTGCGGAACCGCGGGCGCGGAAAGCGGAAGCAGCGACCAGAACTTCTTGCGCTCCGGCGAAATCACATACTTTTCTCCCGCGGCAGCCGCTGCGGGAGCCGCCGCGGCCCCTTTGGGCCACACCGCGCCGGCCTTCACCCAGGCGGCCAAATCGGCAACTTCGGCGTCTTTTAATTTCCCTCCCAGCGGCATTTTCAAATCGGGAAGAGTCTGCCGTACAGCGACCACCAACAGACTCTTATCGGGATCGCCGGGCGCGATCGCGGGTCCGCGCGAGCCGCCTTTCAGCATGGCCTCCGCGCTATCGAGCCTCAGGCCCCCAAGCTGCGAATCGGTGTGGCACGAGTAACAGTTATTGGCCAGAATGGGCCGGATCTTGCTTTCGAAGAAATCGGCAGAGGCGGCGTCGGGCGCTTGAGCCCGCGCTACGCTTATCGCCGCCGTTATCAGGAAAACCGGACATGCGCGCATTAAGAAAATCCTCACTTCCGATCGGCTGTAAAAGTTATGAAGTCCCGAAAGACGCAGGGGGTATGAAAGGCGCGACGGAGGAGCCGACGGGCTGCGTGGCCGTGGAAGAGCGGAACGAGGCGGCCGGGCGAGACGAGATGTGATGGCCGCTTATTTTTTATACCGTTTCAGGCGCTCTGGTGTCAAGGTCTGCCCGCGTTAGTGTATCCTGTGATTGGACCGCCGCCCTCAGGCGGGGATGGAGTTGACGACTGTCGGGCGCCCACCGGCGCTGTGCGCATAAGAAAGGAGTGCGGGATGGAGGAAGACAACAAGCTTTCCTATTTTTTCCTGGGTTTGGGGCTCGGCGTAGCGGTGGGGGTGCTATTCGCGCCCAAATCCGGCGAAGAAACGCGTGAATACATCAAGGCCAAAACGGGCGAAGGCGCCGATTTCGTAAAACGGCGCGGCGCCGAGCTGCGCGAAGCCGCCACCGACGCGTTGGAACGCGGCAAAGAGAGCCTGCGCAAGCAAAAGGACAATTTGTCGGCTGCCATCGATGCCGGCAAGCAGGCTTACCGCGATGCGATGAATAACCCCGTGGCGGATTAAGGCCGCGGGCGCCAAAACCGGAGGGAATGCCGCACGGGGCCTGGTTTCGCTCTGAGCTTGCGGCCGCAACCTTATGGATATGCAAGTCCTGCTGATCATCCTGGCGGCGTTCACGGCAGTCGCCGCGATCGCGCTGGCGGTTCAGGCCGCCGTCATGGTCGGCGTGTACAAATCGTTCCGCGCCTTGCAGGAGAAAATCGAGGCCTTGACCCCGAAAATTCATTCGGTGGCCGATCATTCACTCGCCGCGATTCAGGAGAGCAGGGTGAAAATCGCGGAGATTACGGCGAAAACCAGCCAAATTCTCGATTCCGCCTCGCGCCAACTGACGCTGGCCGAGAGCCTGTTCACGGATTTCAGCGGCCGAGCGCGCAGTCAGTTGGATCGGGCCGAAATGGTGCTGGACGACGCCATGGGCCGGGTTCAGCAGACCGTCGGGTTGGTGCACAGGGGCATTATGCGGCCGATTCGCGAGATCAACGGCGTAGCCGCGGGCATCCGGGCCGCCATGCAGTATTTCGCGCGCCGAGGCCGGCCCGACCCGGACCGGGCGACAGCGGACGAAGAGATGTTCATCTGAAGGGCTAGACGGTCGGCAATGAAGGCGCGCGGCTACCTCCTTCTGATCCCCGCCTTGTGTTTGCTCCCGGCTCTCCTTCGCGCGGGCGATGGCGCCGATCTGATCCAGATGCTGCATTCTGGCGGCCTGGATGCGGCGGAATGCTACCGGGTCCGCGACCTCAGCCTGGTGAAAGAGGATCTCCGCCTTTATTTCAACGATGGATTTCTCATTTTTGCGAAGCCCATTGGCGGCGAGCGCTGGGCCGCTGTTTTTTCCGGGGATGTTGAGGGCGGCGATGGCGAGGTGCTTCTTCTTCCGCCCTATCGCGGCGAGCGTCAGAGCCTGGCGAAATTCACTCAGACGCCAAATCTGGATGAGCATTTTGCAAGCGGCCTGTTGCTGTTCACCGATGGATCAGGAGACGCCCTAAGGGATCAGGTCGCTGAGGGTGGCCGCGGCCGAAAGTCGCAGCAAGAGGGCGCCCTCCTCGCCGGGCAATTCAATCCGGCGCTGCTCAACATAGCGGCGGCCTTTCAGTTCCGGCTCGCCGGAGACCTGTTGACTCCGCCTGCGTTCCGGCGCGGGTTGGTTTTCGCCACGGTCGCCGGCAAGAGTCTCGGGAATTTCGATCTGTTCTATGATTCCCAGGCGGGCGAGCAGATCCTGGCCGGGCGGCTGGCGGAGCACAGCGGCCGCCTTTCCTACGATGTCTGGACTAGCTTCCCGGCGCGCAGCTTTCGCAACGGGGCGCCGCGGCCGCCCGCGCCGTTCGCTTGCCAGCGATTTCAAATCGAAGCCCAGCTCGACGCAAACCTGAAGCTGAAGGCGGCCACCCGAGTTTCCGTAAAGGTGGGCTCCCATCCGGTACGCGTGTTGCCGTTCGAGATCTCGCGCGCCATTGAGATTACCGCGGCGCGAATCGACGGCGCTCCGGCGGAGCTTATCGTCAGCGATTCGCCGCGGGAGCGCGCGCTACGCACCGACGAAAACGATCCGTTCCTGTTGGTTTCGCCCCAGTTGCTTGCGCCCGAAACCACGCATCAGGTTGAGTTCGAGCAAGCCGGTTCGGTGATCGCCTCCGCCGGCAGAGACGTTTACTTTGTCGCGGCCCGCTCCAACTGGTATCCGCGGGCGGGAATGGAGGTTTCGACCTACGATTTGTCCTTCCGGTACCCCAAGCGGCTGACGCTGGTCACGCCAGGCCTGGTGACGGAGGACCGAATGGACGGCGAATGGCGCTACTCCCGCACCGTCACCTCGGCTCCGATCCGCGTGGCCGGATTCAATCTGGGCGATTACGAAAAGGTCACGGGCGCCGTTCCAAATTTCCGCGTGGAAGTGTATGGAAACCGCGCATTGGAAGCCTCCCTTCAACGAAGGGTGGCCGAGAGCGAAACGGCCGTCGGCGACCCGGAGCTGGGGAGATTAAGCGCCGGCCGCGGCGGGCGCCGTCCGCCCATCCAGCCGCCGGCGCCGCCTCCCGCCCCGCCGGATCCGCTGGCTCGTCTGCATTCCGTGGCCGCGGATGTGTCCAGCGCGCTTGAAATGTTCTCCGGATGGTTCGGGCCTCCCGGTCTTCAGAGCCTCACAGTTTCGCCCATACCTGGCGCCTTTGGCCAGGGTTTTCCCGGACTGGTGTACCTCTCGACGCTAGCCTATCTTGATCCCAGCGCCCGGCCGCCTTTCGCCCGCGGGCCCCGCGAGCAGATCTTTTTCTCCGACCTGATGCAGGCGCACGAAGTCGCTCATCAGTGGTGGGGAGACTTGGTGCTGCCCGCCACCTACCAGGACGAATGGATTCCGGAGGCCCTTGCCAATTATTCGGCGCTCCTGTATTTGGAGAAGAAGCGGGGCGCCAAAGCGATGCAGGACGTGCTCGAAGATTTTCGCGACCTATTGATGCGAAAGACGCAAAATGGAAACACGCTGGAATCCGCAGGGCCGATCACTTTGGGATACCGGCTCGAATCAGCGGACTCGCCGGAGGCTTGGCATGCGATCGCCTACGACAAGGGCGCCTGGATTTTCCACATGCTGCGCCGCCGGCTGGGAGACGGCCGCTTTTTCAAAATGCTTGCGGAATTGCGGCGGCGCTTCGAATTTCGCGAGGTGTCCACGGCGGATTTGCGGGCCTTGGTGAAGGAATTTTTGCCGCCTCAGGTGAAAGCCGCCAGCGCGGACGAATTCTTCGACAATTGGGTTTATTCCACCGGCGTTCCCGCTCTGAAGCTAACCTATTCCGTAAAAGCGGCGGCGCAGGCCGTCAAGCTTGCGGGAAGAATAGAGCAAGGCGGGGTGGAGGATGGCTTTTCGGTGGACGTCCCGGTGCAGGTGCAGTTCGCGAAGGCTTCGCCGCAAACCATCTGGGTCGAATCTTCCAACGCGGGCGCGGCCTTTTCGGCGACGCTGAAACAGGCGCCCGTGCGCGTCTTTATTCCGGTGGGCACGGACATACTGGCGAGCCGGTGACAAGCCGCCTGCGGGCGCCATCGCCCGGCCCACCGCGATGCGACAATGAATACAAATGGTGAAGTACGGATATTACTACGCGGGCGCGCTCTTGGCCGGCGCGTTGGCCACGGCCTATCTCGCGGGCTGGCCGTACTCGATACCGTTCTACATTTTCGCCGCGTTTTGTTTGAACTTCTTCCGTGATCCGGAGCGTCGCGCGCCCGAAGGTCCAGTCGCGGTTTCGCCCGCGGATGGAAAGGTTGTGTCGGTGAAGGCGGGCTCCCAGGGGCCGGCTCAAATCAGCATTTTCATGAACGTCTTCGACGTCCACGTGAACCGCGCGCCGATTTCCGGAAAAATCGCCTGCGTCCAATACAAGAAAGGCGATTTTCTAGCGGCCGATAAAGAGGAAGCGAGCGATGCGAACGAGCAAAATATTATCGCCATCGACGGAGTGGCCGGCGGGCGGCCCGCTACGGTCGTGGTGAAACAGATCGCGGGTCTGATCGCGCGCCGGATTATTTGTTACAAGCGCGCGGGCGACGCAGTGGGCCGTGGCGAGCGCATTGGGTTGATCAAATTCGGCTCGCGGGTGGACGTGCTGTTCGGGCCGGAATGGGAAATTACCGTGCGCGCGGGCCAGAGGGTATCGGCGGGCGAGAGCGTGGTCGCGCGGGTGGTCGAGTTTCGGGGCCAGACGCGGGAGGATGCGGCATGAGAACGCTGAGCTTGCGCGACCGCTTGATCGGTCCTCGCTCGCCAGATCAAAGGCCGCGGCGCGCCGCCTACGCCCTGCCCACCCTGTTCACCGCGGGCAACGTCTTTTTGGGCTTTTACTCGCTCATCGAGGTGTTTCAGGGAGCGATGCAGGCGGTCCAGAACGCCGCGGGCGCGCAAGCGCACTTTGAATGGGCCGCGATCGCCATCGGCGTGGCCGTTGTTCTCGACGGTTTGGACGGCCGCATCGCCCGCATGACCAACACGGTGAGCGATTTTGGCCGCGAGATGGATTCCCTGGCGGACGTAATCACGTTCGGCATTGCGCCGGCGGTGCTGGCCTTCACCTGGGGCATCGAATTCGTCGAGCCTCCCACGGACGTAATCACGCTGGAGCAACTGCGCAACGCCGGCTATTTCGTTTCCTTCGTGTTCCTTCTGTGCGGCGCGCTGCGGCTGGCGCGCTTCAATATTCAGAAAAATCCCGTGCTGCGAAATCCCGGCCGCCCGGACCGCAAATACTTCGCGGGCCTGCCCATTCCCGCGGCGGCGGCGATGGTTGCGGGTGTGGTCTATGGTTTTGGGGCCACCCCTTTGCGATGGTGGGTGTTTTCCGCGGCGTGGGTGGCCTTGTTGGGAGTGCTCTCCTTTCTGATGGTTAGCACCTGGCGCTACCCGAGTTTTAAAGACATCGATCTGCTGCGTCCCCGCTCGCCGCTTACGTTCATTCTGCTGGCCAGCGCGATCGCCCTGATCGTGAATTTCCTGCGGCCGGCATTACTGCTGCTGCCGGCTTGTTATGTGGCTGCCGGAATCGTAATTCGGATCGCCGGGATTTTACGAAAGCGGTTCCGGCCCTCGGCGCCGCGGTCCGCGGACGATCGGCGATCGGCCATTTCCCCCCCGGAGCGCAAGGTTGGCTGAGCGTCCGCTAGTGGCGATGGTCGGCGGTGAGACGCTGTTGGCCAAGGAAATCCGAGAGGTGCTCGGCGAAAACAAGCCCGCTCCCCGCGTTCAGTTGATTTCCGCCGCGGGCGACGGATCCATGCTGCTTGCGCTGGAGGAAGACGAAGCCGCCGTGTTGACGCCCTTGAGCGCGGAGAGCTTGGAAGGAGCCAGCGTGGCGTTTTTGGCGGGATCGCAAGCGTCCAGCCGGCGCGCTCTAAAGCTAAATCCGGCGGGCGGCCCGGTCTTGATCGATTTGGCGGGAGCCCTGGAAGAACAGCCGAACGCACGGCTGCGGGCGCCTTCCGCCGAACCGGAAACCGGCGGTTCAGCAGCGGCGTCGATCTATGTTGTGGCGCATCCGGCGGCCATTGCGCTGGCGATTTTTCTGGTTCGTCTGGCGCGGGCCGGAAGCATCCGGCGCGCTCTTGTCCATATCTTCGAGCCCGCCAGCGAGCGCGGGCAACGCGGTCTGGACGAATTGCAGCAGCAAACCGTCGCCGTGCTCAATTTTCAAAAACTGAAGCAGGACGTTTTCGACGCGCAAGCGGGTTTTAATATGCTTGCGCGATACGGCGCGGAGGCGCTGGAGCCCTTGCAAGGAATCGAGCAGCGCATCGAAAGACATCTCGCATCGCTGCTAGCGGCGTGGCCCGGCGTTCCCATGCCATCGCTCCGGCTGATTCAGGCTCCCGTCTTCCACGGCCACAGCTTTTCCTTGTGGGTGGAGTTCGACCAGCAGCCCGGCGTGGAGGCGATTTCGTCCGTCCTCGAACAAGGCGGCATCGATGTCCGCTTCGAAGATCCGCCGACCAACGCAGGCATCGCCGGACAGAGCGGCCTGAGCGCTGGCGCGATCGCCGTGGATAACAACAACCCGCGCGCTTGCTGGTTTTGGGTTGTCTCGGACAATCTTCGCCTGGCGGCGGAGAACGCGGTGGCGGTCGCTCGCGAAGTGCTATGAGTAAAGTCCACCTTTTGGCTCCCGTCGCCTGTCTTGCGTCTGCTTGCGGCTATCACGTGGCGGGGCGCGGCGATCTGCTGCCGAAAACGGCCCACACCGTCGCCATTCCGGCTTTTGGCAACGCCACCATCCGCTACAAGCTCACCGATAAACTGCCGGAAGCCATCACGCGCGAATTTCTGACTCGCACGCGATACCGCATCGTTTCCGACGTTAATCAGGCCGATATGGTCCTCAACGGCCTAGTGAACAATTACTCGTCTTTCCCAATTACGTTCGATCCGGCCACCGGCCGAGCGTCCACCGTGGAAGTGCATGTCACGATGCAGATCAAGCTCACCGAGCGCGCGACGGGCAAGATTCTGTTCAGCCGTCCCAGCCTGGAAGTGACCGACCGCTATGAGATCAGCCAGGATCCCCGGCAGTACTTCGAAGAGAGCGACGACGCTCTGAATCGCGCCAGCGTGGCCGTGGCGCGACAAGTGGTTTCGGCGATTTTGAACAATTTCTGATGACGCCCGAGCAATTTTTGGAGAGCCTCCAGCGCAAGGGGCCCGAGCCGGCCTATCTTTTCCTAGGGACCGAATCCTATAATCGCGACCGCTGCCGGAGGGCGTTGATCGAGGCGGCGCTGCCGGAGGGCGAGCGGGAGAGTGGATTCACGCGCCACGATCTCGACCAAATCCCATTGGCCGCGGCGCTCGACGACGCCCGTTCCCTATCTCTCTTCGCCGCGCGGCGCGTCCTTTGGCTGGCGAGGGCGGAAGCGGCGTTGCCGAAGGGAAGGGCTGCCGACGCGGAAGAAGACGCCTCGACATCGCAGGGAGGGGCGAAAGCGCTGGAGGAATACATGCGCCAGCCGGCGCCCGGAACGATCCTGGCGATCGATTGCGCCCGCTACGATTTCGAGGGCGAGGACAAGGCGCGCCTGGAGAGGGTGCGCAAGTACTTCTCCGCCGTCCCGGCGCAAGTGGAATTTCGCCCTTTCTCGCCGGAAATGGCGCGGGCGCTCGCTCAGAATCTCGCGCGGAGCATGGGTGTGCGGCTTGGCCTGCCGGAGCTGGCGCTGTTGCTTGAAGCCACAGGCGGCGAGGCTTCGCGCATCGCCGCGGAAATGGAGAAGCTGAAGCTGTTTGCGGGAGACCGGAAGGTTACCGCGGAAGATATCGTGGCGCTGGCGCCCGAGGCGCACTCCACGACCATCTTCGCGATGGTGGCGGCGCTGGGGCGCGGCGACCGGGCGCGGGCCTTGGAAACCCTGGACACGCTGAGTCGCGCCGGCGAATATATGCCCATGGCGCTGACGTTTCTTTCGACTCAATTTCGAATGGCGCTGGCGGCGCGCGACGCCGGGCTGCGCAGTCCAAGCGAGATTCAGGCTCACTTCAACCGGCTGGGCGTACGGATTTGGGCGGAACGCGCCCGCCAGATTTCTGAAACCATCCACGCGTTTCCCAAGGGTCGGCTGGAACAAGCCATCGGGAAGCTTTTCGAGGCTGACCGAGCCCTGCGCGACGCGCGCCCGGACGACCGGATCGTGATGGAGGAAATGGTCTTCGATCTGACCGCAGCCCGTTCCGGCGCCTGATAACATAGGTGGTTCTTATGAGCACTACCCCTGTCGCCGCTCCTCAAACCGTGGCCGCAGCTAAGCCGAAACTCAAGTGGGGATGGCTGGCCGTGGCGATCGCCGTGGGCTTGCTGGTCGCGTTCATCCCCACCCCGCAGGGGCTTTCACGGACGGCGCAGCTTGTGCTGGCCATCATCTGCGGAACTGTGGTGCTATGGGCCGCCGAAGTGATGAACAACGGGGTTGCCTCGCTGCTTATGATGGCGATGCTGATGGCGGTGGGCGTTCCGCCGCTGCTCGTCGATCTGGAGCTGGCGCGCCCGTCGGTCAGCGGAGCGCTCAGCGGCTATTCCGACGGTGCGTGGTGGACTCTGCTGGTGGTGGTCTACTACGGCTTCATCATGAAGAAAACAGGGCTGGCGGAGAGAATCTCCTACTACATCCTTTCGTTATTTCCCGGCACTTACGCCGGCATCGTCAGCGCCTTCTTTTTGATCGGACTAGTGCTGTCGTTGGGGATTCCGTCCATGACCGTCCGCACGGCCATCATGGCCCCGATCGCTTGGAGCCTGGTGCAAACCTTGGAGCTCCCGCCGCGGAGCCGGGGCTCGGCGCTGATCATGATTACGGTGATTGAAATGGCCGTGGTTCCAGGCCTCGCCTGGGAGCTGGGGTCGCTCAACGGACCTGTCGTGCTCAGCATGTTCGCCGCCAAGAAGATCCCCATCTCCTGGGGCTCCTACGCCGAGTATTTGACCGTCCCTACGCTGATCCTTTGCGGGCTGATTCTGTTGTTAAACCTTACGTTATTTAAGCCCGAAAAGCCGATCCGCGCCTCGCGCGATTTCGCCTTGGGCAAGCTGCGCGCGCTCGGCTCCTTCAAGCGAGCCGAACTCGTTACCGCCCTGGTGGTGCTGGTTTCCATCGGGTTCTGGGTGCTCACCAAAGTTCCCACCTTCGTCGTCGGGATGTTCGGGCTGGCGGTTCTGAATCTGGCCGGCATTTTTCAAGACGCCGACGTCGGCACGGGGATCTCCTGGACCTTGATGCTCTTCCTTGGCGGCATTTTCAGTTTGACCCACATCATTCCGCAATATCACATTACGAATTGGATCGCGGGAATTCTCGTGCCCAAGGTCCAACCGCTTCTTGGCGCGCCGGTTATTTTGCTGACGGTGGTGGGACTGATGATGCTGGCGATGCGATTCCTAGATCCCACGGCGTTCATCGCCATGCCGCTGATTTGGACGCCGCTAGTGGATACCGTCTCGGCCGCCCACATTCCTCCGCTGGCTCTGGCGGCGCCCACTCTGTTGATGTCGGCGCCGTTCTGGCTGCTTTACATGAATTTCTGGATGGCCATGGGCGATGGAATGACCGGCAAACAAGGGTTCAACAAAGGACAGCTTTTCTACCTGGGCTCGCTGTACGCGATCGCTTCGATCGTCGCCACCATCGCGGCGGTCTTCTATTGGAGGCTGATCGGAGCGCTCTAATGCTGGATCGAGTAGGGTTCGTCGGCTTCGGAGAGGCGGCCTATCATATAGCGAAAGGGTTGAAGGGGGCGGGCCTGGAGCGTGTTTATGCCTTCGACGTAAACACGCATACGCCGGGTTTGGGCGAGAAGATTCGGGGGCGCGCCGGCGAGACGCAAACCCAGCTTTTCGAATCGAGCGCCGCGCTCGCCCGGGCTTGCGACGTGATCCTTTCCGCCGTCACCGCCGACCAAGCGCTGCAAGCCGCGAGGCAAACGGCTCCCCATCTCGCGCAGCGGCATTACTATGTCGATCTGAACTCGGTTTCTCCGCGGATGAAACACGAGATCTCCCAGACGGTGGAGACGCGGGGGGCGCGATTTGTCGAGGCGGCGATGATGGCGCCCGTTCCTGGGCACGCTCACAAGGTTCCTACGCTGCTGGGCGGCTGCTCCGCGCCCGCGCTGCTCGAAATGCTTCAGCCGTTCGGAGTCCGGATGGAGGTCGTCTCTACCGGTCAGATCGGCCGCGCGGCTGCGGTGAAGATGTTCCGCAGCATCGTCTATAAGGGCCTTGAGGCGCTGATGCTCGAATGTGTCCTGGGCGCGAGCCAATATGGAGCGGAAGAGCGCGTCTTTGCGTCGCTCAACGAAAGTTTCCCCGGCGTGGATTTCGAGAAGCTCGCCCACTATATGATTGGCCGCGTGGCGATCCACGGCGAGCGGCGGGCGCGGGAGATGGAAGAGGTTGCGTGCACGTTGCGCGAATCGGGCGTCGAGCCGATTATGGCCGAGGCCACAGTGCGCCGGATGGATTGGGCCGCCGGCCTGGGCTTACGGGACCGTCTCAACGGAGAATTCCCGAAGACCTATCGGGAAGTTCTGGGATTGATCGGCGCCGGAGAGCGCTCAAGTTCAAGCCGATCCGAATAGAGCGAAGAAGAGGCTCTGGCCGTGTTTTGGCCCTGCATCCTTTCCGTGCCGGAGTCACCGTGTTCCCTGGCTTGAAAAGCGCTCAGCCCCTGCTGCGCGCCCTCTCCAATCGAGCAGGGCTGAAGTCGCGCCCCGATGCAGGCTGGCGTCAACGACGCTGATACCAACCCACCGCATCGCGGGCGGTGGGGTCTTGATCGTCGAAACGGACGACGGTGATGCCGGTTTGCCGCATGACGCCGCGGGGCGATTCTGGCAATTGGTCGTTGGTGAGCAGCAGGCCGCCGGGCTTAAGCATGGAGCCGGCGTTTTCCAGCGCCAGAGTTTGCTCCCGGGCTTCGTAATAGACGAAGATGTTGGTTGCCACCATGAGGTCGAAGCGCTCCGATTCGGGGAGGTTGAGGCGCTCGACGACGATGTTCAAATCGACAGGCTCGCAGGCGAGGACGACGTCGGGGCGGATACGGACGGCTCGCGTCTCCAGACCGTGCAGTAGCTCTGGTGGAGGGATGGGCGCGACCGGGGTTCCCACCTGGTCGCCCAGAGCGCGCCAATAGCCGGCTAGAGCGGGCGACCATGGGCGGGCGATATCGCGCGGCAACTGGAGGACATAGCCGTTATCCTTGCGAGCGCGCCCGCGGGCGCGGTTGACGTGATCGAGCACCCGGGCGCTGATGTCGAGAATCGACATGGATAAGCCGCCCGGCTTGGCCAATTTCAAGCGCACCAGCGAATCGTAGAGGGCAAAAGGTTGAAGCGTTTGCGGCGGATAGTAGTCGAATGCGGATTGCTCTTGCTTGTCGATAAAATCCAGACCCGGGCCGATTACCGCTACGCGGGCGATTTGGCCCTGGCGGAGGAGTCCGCGCATTTTCAGATCGCGAAGGGCTTGGTCGAGGGAGAAGTCGGGCAGAATGCTGGTGTCGAGCGAGAGGCCGCGGTCATGGAATAGCGAAGCGCGGTCCAGAATTGACGCTGGTTTGACTTCGGCGGCGCGCTGAGCCAGGGTTTTGCGCTCCTGAAGCGCCCGAAGCAGGTTGTTATAGACGAACAAGCTGGCCTGCGGCGATTCCAAGCCGACGCCCTCGCGCAACAGAAGATCGCGGAGAAAGGAGAGGCGCTCGTTGTCACCGGGATTGCGGAGGCCGGCGACCAGGTCGTCCACCCGGGCGCGGACAACGCCGGATTTAGAGGCTTCGGTCAGGTTGGCGATACTGACGCGCGGCTGATGGGTGAAGGAGGTTCCGAAGAGCAGGAGGTTCGCCATCGAATCCAGCTCGCCCTGGTCGAGGCGGGCGCGGATGGCCTTGTCTTGCCGACGGGACCAGGACCGGTCCGCGTCGGGGGTGAGGATGCGATCGGCGGCGGGCGCGGCTGACGCCAAAAGGACGCCCAAAAACACGCAAAGCACGCTAAGCCGTGTGAGTTGACTTAGCGTGCTTTGCGTACTTCGCAAGAGAGCTACTGCATTAGAAGCTGAACCGGGCGATCAAGGTGCCGGTGCGGCCGGTCAGGTATTGGGTGTTAAAGCCGCTGACGTTGGTTAGCGGGCCGGTGTTCGGCCCCAGGTAAGCTGGGATGACTCCGAAGCCGGCTGTGTAGATTGACTGGTTGATCTTCGAGGGTTGGTTCTGCGGATTCGTCGTGATCGGGTTGGGCATTTGGGTGCGATTGAAGACGTTGACAAACTCGCCTCGGACGTAGAAGTCGTATTTGCCTTCTTTGCCAACGCGGAAGTGGCGGCCGATGTTGGCGTTCTCCTGGGGATGACGAGGGGCCCGGAAATCGCTATAGAGTGTAGAGGCTGCCGGACAAGTGGAATTGGTGGGGCAGGAGGTCCACGCGGCCGGATTCAAAACGATGTCGTAGTACGGATTGTAGCTGTGGATGTTGTTAATGTCCTTCAGGTACAGCGGCACGCCCGGATTGCGGATATCTTCGCTGGTCAAATAGTTTGCCGTGGGGCTGGAAGGCGGAGTCAGGAAGATGCCGCTTTGGTAGTTGGCGAAAAAGCCGATCTGCCAGTCGTGACTGATGGCGTTCACATACTTCGGCAGGAACGCGGCTTTCGGAACGGTATAGGTGGCGTTGAAGGTGAGAGTTTGCGGCGGAATCTGCTGCATGGCCCAGGGATTGGTTGCGGGATTGAAAAAGTCCTGCCGCGTAGGCCGGCTGAAGCCCTTGGCGAAGGTGTATGCGCCGCCGGCCTGGAGGCCATGTGAAAAGCGTTTGGTCGCCTTTATCTGCAAGGAATCATACTTGGAGTTTCCGGTTGCCGATCCGGTGGGGCCGATGGCGCCAAATTGCGGGAACGGATAGAGCGCGCTCAAAAGCGTCGTGCCGGCGAAACCGGTGTAGGGAAGGATGTTGCCCACCTTCTGAATGACAGCCGCGCTGGTGAGCGGTTGGGTCAAAAGATAGCGGTCACAATCGTTGCCGGGCACGCAAGGCGCGTTACCCGCGGGTTTGTAGTTGTAGCCCGCCGGACCGGTGCCCGGATAGGGGTAAAGGTTATATTTCGCGAACATGGCGGGAGAGATCTGGCTCAGGAAGCCCAGGGGGCCGCTGGCGGCATATGCGCTGCCTTGTTCCCACACGCCACGGTTGGCCACGTAGGACGCCTCCATGATGAAATTGTGCGTGATTTCGCGCTGGATGCCGACACTCCATTGCTCGATGCGCGAGGGGCGATTTTGGTTCGCGTCTGGCATCGTGGGGTCGGAGACTCCAGGCACGCCAACCGTGCCAAGAACCGGATACCGGTTTGGATCGGTGACGGGCCAACTGGGGGCCACAATCGCGCCGGGCGTTTCGATATTGACAAACGGATTGTTGCCGCTTAAGGGATAAGCGCCATTGGCGGCGACGATGGAGCCAGCCGCGCCTCCGGCGCCAGTGCCTCCCGCGAACTGATAGTTCACACCCCAGCCGGCGCGAAGCACGGTTTTGGAGTCAAGCTGGTATGCCGCGCCAAGACGGGGCCCGACTGCATACGGATAGGTTGGCTGATAGAACTGGCAATTGCAGGTGCTCGCGTAGATCGTGGCGCCCGGATGGCCGCCGGCATTGGCGTTGGGCAGGGTTTCCGAAAACTGGCCAAGCCGTCCGTACTGCTCCCGAAAGGGCGTCGAGTAGTCCCAGCGGAGACCATAATCCAAGGTGAACTTGCGCGTCACCTTCCAGGAATCTTGAGCGTACAGTCCCCAAACTTGCTGGCCTTGCCGGTAATTCTCTTGGGGGGTCTGCGTAGTGGAAGAATAGTCGCCCAGCAGCCAACTGGCGTAGCCGAAGCCCTGCGTAAAGCCGTTGAAGTTGTACGCCAAGTAATTCAAGGGCTGAGCGGTGGCATTGGCTCCAGAAGTGAGCGTCACGGTGGAAAAGTTACCGTTATAGGTGTTCTCGAAATAAAGTTCGGCGCCGACTTTGTAGGTATGTTTTCCGCGAATCCACGTCAGATTGGCCACATAGCTGGGCTTTTCCTCGTAATTGAGCGTCTGAATGGCTTCGCCCATATTCTGCATGCCGCCCAGCGCGGCAGCCGGGGTTCCAGCCGCCGCCAAGTTGCCCGTAATAGAAGGGAACTGGCGATGAATGACAAATCCGGTGAGACCGACCGACGCGGGATCGAAGTTCAAGAAAGGCGCATGATCGAGGAAAGTGGTGTGATAATAACCCGCCCCTAAGTGCAACAGCAGAGTTGGGGTAATGGTGCGGTCGTAGTTCAGGCGAGTGGTCCAAGTGGCGACGAAGGTGCCACGGTAAGCGCCGATCTCAAGCGGCAGACCATCGGCGCCGCCAAGGGGCTGAGAGATCTGACTTTCGGTGTTATCTCTGGACCAGTAAAATGAAATCTTATCTTTATTTGAAATGTTCTCGTCGATTTTGATCGAGGGAATGGCCGAATAGCGCCCGCCGGGAATGGTTGGGAAATAGTTGCTGGTGAGATTCGAATTCGTCGCCGACGGAATAAGTTTTTCGATGTTTAACGTAACCGGATCGAAGCGACTGACGGGAATTTGGTTGTTTGGAAATGGGTTAGCGTAGCCCAGGCCGTTGCTGGCGATGCCGCGGGTATTCGGATCGTAAATCTCGTTGGCGAACATGGGGCGCCCCAGGGCATCCGTCGTTCCGCCTAAAGCGCCTGTTGGAACTCCGTATTGCGCACAAAGGCTGCAATTGCCGTTGGGGGAGATCGCCGAAAAATCGCCATTGCGGTAAGCCGTGGTCGGGACGGTGTCAGTATTGCCGTAGAGCGTGCTCTCGAGGAACTCCTCGTAGTTGAAGAAAAAGAAGGTTTTATTGTGCCCGTCGTAAACTTTGGGGATATAGACGGGACCGCCCAGCGTGCCGCCAAAATCGTTGCGGCGGTTTCGTGGCCGGAACTTTCCTCCACTGCCGCCGGTAGTGCTGCCCGGGCCACCGCTCACCGTAAAGGGATAGCCGGCGTTCAGATCCTCATTGACGAAATAGTCGTAGCCAGTGCCATGATATTGATTGGTCCCGGATTTCATGGTCATGTTGATAACCACCGAGCCGGCTTGCCCATATTCGGGGGCGTAGTTGCTGGTCTGGTACGCCATTTCCTGAATCGAATCCGCGCTGGGCTGGGCGATTTGCGTGTAATCGTAGGTGCCGAACAAGCGGGATGTAGCGTCCTGGCCTTCAATCCGCATTGTTTCGGTCATGTTGCCGCCCAAGCCGTTCAGGGTGAACTGGCCGCTGCTGTTGTACTGCGACACGCCCGGCAGGATCTGAAGGGTGCTATAGGGATTGCGGAAACCGGAAGTGCCCGAGTTCACCGTTCCGATTCCAAGAAGAGGAAGATCCTGCATTTGCTCGAGCGTAACGTTGTGGCTCAACTCGCCGGTTTCGGTTTTGAGCAGCGAAGCTTCGGCGGTGACGGTGACGGACTCGGCGGAGGCGCCGACCTCAAGCTTGGCGTCTTCTCTCAAGATCTGCGCGGCCCCCACGGCGAGGTTGGCGTGTGTATAAGTTTTGAAGCCCTGGACCTTCACGGTGACGGTGTAGGTTCCAATCGGCAAGTCGGAAATCGTATAAACTCCGGCATTGGTGGTTACGCCGGAATAAACCACGCCGGTTTGGCTGTTTCTGGCTTCCACGGCGGCCCCAGCGACCACCGCGCCAGCAGGATCGATGACTGTTCCAGTGATGATTCCGTTACCCACCTGCGCGAACAAGGCGGCCGCGCACACGATGAGCGAGATAAAGAGACAACGAAGCCTCATCTAATGACCTCCCTTAAGGGACCTTATGATATACCGGCGTGAAAAGCGACCGGCCTGAAGCTGAAGTTCTACAGGATCGTACTACATAAAGTGGATCGCCGTCAATAGTCCCTAAACCGGATTCGGTTGCAAACGGAGTGAAATGCGGATGCTGCGAGTTTACGCACTCGAAAAAACGAAGCCAATTCGCCCGCGTTTCTAACCGGCCAGATTATGCGGGCTTTCTCCAGATACGAGGCGAATCATAAAGCTAGGAAATTGATTCGACAGGAACTTGCGGGTGAATCGACTCTTGTGACCGCCGACAGGCTTCGGCCCTCTCCGTGTTTTCTTTAGGGCAGCGGATCGAGCTGCTTGGGCGAAGAACGGTCAGGCGGCTATCGAATAGCGAGCGAGTATCTGGTTGAGCGCTTCGGCCGTGGTGACGGGAAGCTGGCAGGTATAATTTTCGCAAACGTACGCCGTAGGATGGCCCTCGATGGCGGGCATGGCTACGGGCGAGTGTTCGCCTCGCATTATGACAGCGTTGGGCAAGAACCGCCCACGGATCGCCTTAAGCATGGCTTGCATTTCGGGGTCCGCGGGAGGCCCCGCAAGCACGATTTCCATTGGCCTGGCTGAAGAAAGGAGACTGGCCGCCAGCATCATGGGCGCGGCGGTGGGAGCGGCGGCGAGCCGGCGCCCGAAGGCTTTCAGCGCTCGCTCGGCGGCCGCGCGGAAATCTTCCCGGCCTGTGAAGCGAGCCAGGCGAAGCAACGCCAAGGAGATGGCCGAGTTGCCGGAAGGCTCGGCGCCATCGTAATCCTCCTTGAGGCGCAGAACAAGGTCGGATCCGGGCATAGTGGAAAAAAAGCCGCCGTCGGCGTCGTCTTCAAACAGCTCGATGGCGCGATTGACTAGCCGCGCCGCCCAGGCAAGGTCCGCGGGATCGAAGCTGGTTTCGTACATGTCCAGCAGTCCCAATGCAAGGAATGCATAATCGTCTAGAAATCCTTCCACGGCGGCTTCGCCTTGGCGATAGCGGCGCAGCAGGGTGGAATCGGACTCGCGCCAGAGGGTGCGGCCAAGGAAATCGATGGCCCTCCGGGCCGCTTGCTCGTAGCGGGAATCCTGCAAAATCTGCGCGCCCTTGGCGAAAGCCGAGATCATCAGGCCGTTCCAGCCGGCGAGGATTTTGTCGTCGAGAGGCGGGCGGGGCCGGGTAGAACGAATGCGCAGCAGCTTTTGGCGGGCCGCCGCCAGAACGTCTTGTTCTTCCGGGGCGGCCGCGCGGGCCTGGTGCAAAATGTTGCCAGTCCCGAATTCGCCATGAGGATCGTCGCGCACGTTGCCTCGCTCTTCGACGCCATAGAAGCTGCAAAAGGCTGCGGCTTGGCTTGCGCCAAGCGCTTGAACCAGTTCACGATAATTCCAGAGATAGAAAGCCCCCTCCCTCCTTTCTTCGGGACGCGAAGGGTCGAGGGCGCTATCGGCGTCTTCGGCCGAATAAAAGCCGCCGGCGGGATCTGGCAGATCCCGCAGCACGTAATCGAAGACGCTCCGCGCCGTTGCGGCGTACTGGGGCTCGCGCGTGATTTGAAACGCTTCCAGGTAAGACACGGCAAGCTGCGCCTGATCGTAGAGCATCTTTTCGAAATGGGGGACGAACCAGCGTTCATCGACGGAGTAGCGGTGAAATCCGCCTCCGAGCTGATCGTTGATGCCGCCCTTCGCCATCTCGCGCAGCGTCAGCAGAACCATTTCCAGGGCTTCGGCGTTGCCGGTTTGTGCGTGATAGCGCAGCAAGAAATGGCAGACGCTGGGGCGGGGAAACTTGGGCGCGCCGCCAAAGCCGCCCAGCCGCGAATCAAAGGATCTCCGGAAGGCATAGAAGGCCGAATCCGCCACGTCGCGGCCCGCGGCATAAGCGGCGCCGGCGGAGAGAGCCGAATATTCGCGGAGCTGCTCGATGGCCTGGGCGCTGGATTGCTGGATGCGGGCGCGGTCCAGGCGCCAGGCGCGCGCTAGATTTTCGAGAATCGCCGCGAATCCGGGGCGTCCATGGCGGCTGTGGGGAGGGAAGTAAGTTCCGCCGAAGAACGGTTTCCGGTCGGGCGTGAGAAACACGGACATAGGCCAGCCGCCCCCTCCGGTGGATGCCTGGACGAACAGCATGTAAATACGGTCCACGTCGGGGCGCTCTTCGCGGTCGACCTTGATGGAAACGAAATTCTCGTTAAGCAGGCGGGCGATTTCTTCGTTCTCGAACGACTCCCGCTCCATTACATGACACCAGTGGCATGTGGAATAGCCGATGGAGAGGAAAACGGGCTTGTCCTCGCGCGCCGCTTTCTCAAACGCCTCGTCTCCCCAGGGATGCCAGTCCACGGGATTGTGGGCGTGTTGCAACAAATAGGGGCTTTTTTCAGCAGCCAGGCGGTTGGGCACGCTTCATGGTACCAGCGGCCGGCGGCGCCGAACCGCTAAGCTCTGGAACAGGGCGTAAAGCCCGCAAAGACGTTTCGCCATGGGCGCTTTGCTCGAAGATTTGCGGAAAGGGCCTTTTACTCCGCGGCCCGTCGAGGTTCCTGGCCGGCCATCAGTTGCTTTAAGACCTCTTGCGCGGCCTTCTGGCCGGCGCTTTTCTTTGAATACCCGCTGGCCTGGCTCGCCCACTCTTTCCCCAAGCGGACTTCCACAGTAAAGACCTTCAAATGTTCGGGCCCGGACTCGGCCACGACGGAATAACGCGGGGCGGGCAACTTGAGGACCTGCGCCATTTCCTGAAGAGCGCTTTTGAAATCCGTGACGGCCGCTTCCTGGTCCGGTCCGGTGGAGAGCCAGTTCCCGATCACGCGAGCCTCGATGAACCTTTGTACGGTTTCCAGGCCGCCGTCCAGATATAGGGCCGCGATCAGGGCCTCTAGGGCGTCGGAGAGCAGGGCGCGCTTAGCTCGGCCGCCGCTCAACTCTTCGCCCCGGCCGAGGAACAGAAATTGCCCCAACCCCAGCTCCTGCGCCACCTCGTAGAGGCGGTTGGCGCTCACCAGATGCGCTTTCAGCTTGGAAAGGCGGCCTTCGGGGAAATCAGGAAAACGCCGGACAAGGCAGACACTAACGACGAATCCCAGGATCGCGTCGCCCAGAAATTCAAGCTGCTCGTTGTCCCGCGGCGCGCCATTCGCGGCCACCCGTTCGCCGCCGAAACTAACCGAGCGCTCGTGCGCCCGCTCGTGTACGTGCGATTTGTGAGTTAAGGCCCGTTCCAACAGCGAGCGGTCGCGGAAGACGTAGCCCAGTCTTTCTTCCACCACAGATTACGATCCCCGGGGTCTTCGAGGCGGGGAGATGCAACGGCTTATTTGGCGGCTTTGCCCTTCTCGGCCTTGGTCTTTTCGTTCTGCGCGAAATTCTTTACCGCCGGGTTCAGATCGGACATCGCCAAAAGCTTGTTTAGCACCGCCAGAGCGTCGTCGTACTGCTTCAATTCGTTATAGGCGTTCGCCAGACGCGCCATGGCGACCTGGTCCGGCGGATTCATCATATCCACCGCCGTTTTGAACTCCTGCGCTTCGACGGCCGTTTTCCTTTGGGCCATGGCGATCAAGCCAAGGTCGACGTGAGCGCGGGCGGTGGCGTATTTCTTGTAGTTTTCCCACTGCTCGTCTTTGATAGAAGGCTGCGGCTTGGCGGCCGTCGGAATGGCTTCCAGCGCCTCTTTTGTATATTTCTCCGCCTTGGCGAGCTTGTCGTCTTTGTCGAGATCGTTTTCGCGAGTGTGCTGAGCAATTTCGCCGGCGACCAGGAGCTTGGCGTCGAAATTGGTGGAATCGGCCTGCAAAGACTCGTCGCCGTAGATGATCGCCTTCTGCCAGTCGCCCTTTTGATCGGCCGCCTCCGCCGCATCGTACAAGGCAATGCCTTTGTACTGCGAGTCGGCGAACTTGACGACGAACTCATCGGCGGCCTTCATCTTTTCGTCGGGGGTCTGGGCCTTGAGGATCGCGTTGAAGCTCTCGGCCTCGGCCTTGGTGACGCCCTTGGCGGCCTTCACCTGGCTCTGGGGCGGCGGGGCTGGTTGCTGGGCCAGCGCCAGCGACGCCGCGCCCACCCAAATCACTGGCTGAAAAAATTTCATATCTTCTCCACTCCTCTATGGCTTATTGGTAAACGGACTTTCCAGGCCCTTCTGCGCCGAATCGCGAACCGTATCCGGCACGCCGGGCACGGCTAGCGCCTGTTTATAAAACTCCGTGGCTGCTTGACGATCCTTCTGTGAATCGGCGAGCCGGCCCAAATAGAGCAAGCTCCACGACTTCGTGGAAGGATCGGGATCGAGATCCAGCACTTTCCGGAAAAGGCGGTCGGCGGTTTCCGGATCGCGCTCCAATGCCGCGATGCGCGCCAAACCATAATACGCCTTGGCGTGCATGGAATTCTCGCTGGTTTGGTTCAAGACGCGAAGGTATGCTGTCTTGGCTCGCGCCAGATCGCGGTCGAGATAGGCGTTTTCGGCCTCGTCCAAAGTTTTCGCCGCCCCTGTCAAAATCGGCTTGGCGGGGGCGGCGACCGCGGGCGGATGCACGGTGCGAACCGCCGGAGCCGAGGCGAAATCGATATGTTCCAGGCGCTTCTCTTCGCGCTTCAGGTCGATTTGAGCGACCATGTCGGGAAAATACAGGCGCATCGCCTGATCCTGTTTTTCGTAATCCGCCAACAACTCGGCGAAAGCCGGCGCGAGCACGAATCCCTCGCGCAGCGCCTGATCCACCATGGCGGGCTTGCGCGCAATGCGGCTTTCCACAGCTTTGATGAAGCATTCGGTGGCTAACCGGACAAAATCCTTTTTGTATTCGTCGGAAAGCAGTCCCGAGCCGAGAGCGTAATCGCCCAGCGCCGACTTTTTCTTCAGGTCGGCGGAGAACTTGATGGCCAGGGGATCGGCCAGGTAATGCAGGTAGGCGTGGCGAATATCTTGGATGGGCAACTCGGCGGCGGGGGTCACGACGACGAAAGAGTCGTCGATGTAATTGCGGGTTTGCACCTGATTCGGCGCGCCCAACAGCTCCACGTACACTTGAAAGCGGCTGCCCAGATAACCGCTGCTGGGGTTGCGGAGATAGGCGTTCACTTCGAGCACGGCGCGCGACACCGGCGCGGTGTACTGGCCCAGCGCGTCTTCATACATAGGTTGCACCTTACGCCAGAGTTCGTCGAGGCGAGCTTCCTGATAGAACGCCGCCAGCAGGGGCGGCAACTCGGCCAGACGGCTTGCGTCCGGAGGCAAACCCAGGTCCGCGCGAAGAGGCTTGAAGCTGGGCGGGCCTGTGGAGAAGAGCGCGAACGAGATGTATTGGCTCAGCTCCGCCACGGGATCCGGCGGGCGGGCGTCGCGAAGGAAACGCTGAAGCGGGGCAAGAGTTTGCAGGTTCTGTTTGGCGAGGTAGTCCCGCACGAATTTTCGGACGGGACTGTTGGTGGGCGAATCGATTTCGGCGTCGTAACCGGCGGCATTCGCCGCGGCTAGCACGGCGAACAGCGCCGGGTTGGCGTCCAACTGGCCCGGAGGTCCCGCGGGTGCGCTCCGGCGGGATTGGGCAATCGCCGACGCGGCGGCAAGCAGGAGCCATGCAATCGCCGTTAGCCTTTTCAACACCACGAGTTTCTCTAGTCCCCTAGTATATCCAGCGCGGCCAATAGTTCCTCGCGCGCATGCGGGTCGCGAGCGGCCGCGGCGCCGCGGCGGTAAAAGTCGCGCGCCTCCTCTACCCGCCCCAACTTCTCCAGCGTTTGCCCCCCGTGGAAATACGCCGCCGCATAGGCCGGATCCGCGGCAAGGACCTGCCGGAATTCATCGATGGCCTGCTCGAGCGCGCCTGAATTGACGTATTCCATCGCCAAGCCGTAGCGGGCGAAAGTGCTGGAAGGATTCTGCTCCAGCAGTTGTTTCAACGTTTCGATGCGAGAGGACGCCAAGTTGTTAGCATAACGCCTGGGCATGGCGGACGGTCCGGCCCCGAAACATTGTTCGCCAACGCGGAATCCGTTTACCAGAGACCCTGCTTTGGGCGTCTACCGCTACCTCCGTGTGGAGGCCCGAAACGGGGTATTGAACAATTTCCAAATTGTTCCCATAATACTGAATAAACTCTTTTCCGTCGGTCCGGTGAACGGAGGAAGACAGTTGCGTGGACAAGATGGCGGCGCGGGCCGCCGGAAATGGGAGAAAGGCGGTCTGGTTGGGGGTTCAGCCCCAAGCGCGCCGACCGGCTTTGCCCTCCAAGGCGTGATTTGGCTGGGGCTGTCGAGTTGCGCTCTCCTTTGCCCGGCCCAAGCGCCGATGGACCAGGGAGGAAGAACCGTTCGCATCAATAACTCCGACTTGGCGGTGTTGGAAGCGCAGGAGATAAGAAAGGATCTGCCCTGCACCGTCACGCCCAGCAAACCGGAATTGGGATTCGACCTCAAGTTTCACATCCGCTATGACGTGAACGTTCCATTGGCCGACTTGGCGGGAGGCGAAAACCAACTCACGATTCTTTTCCGGGTCACGGCGGCCAATCGCAAGGACCAGCCGCGGTTTTTCGTACAGCGAGTTCACGTTCCGCTGCTCGACGAAGACGCCAGGGGCGACGCGACGCTGAGCGGCTCGCTCGACCTGGGGGAAGGGAATTATCACGTAGACTGGCTGATGCGCGATCGCGCAGAGCGGGTCTGCTCGTTTTACTGGGATTCAGAAGCGATACTGCCGCCCCGGGACCGTCAGATTCAAGTGGCTCTTTCGCCGGGAGTGGTGGAAAGCTCGGAGGCGCAACAGTTCACCGAGGAACCGCCTGTGGAGCGAGCCACGGGCGGGCCGCCGCTGAATATCAAGGTCCTGGTGAACTTCGCTCCGCAAAATGCCGATTCTCCTTCGCTTCGTCCGTCGGATACGACAGCGCTGGTCACCATGCTGCGGCAGATTTCCCGAGAGCCCCAGTTTGGAAAATTTTCTCTGGTGGCCTATAACATCCAGGAGCAGCGCATCTTATACCGGCAATCCAGCGCGGATCGAATCGATTTTCCAGCGCTCGGCGACGCCGTTCAGAGCATCAAGCTTGGAACCGTCGATTATCAGAAGCTGGGACAAAAGCACGGCGAAATGGAATTTCTGGCCGGGCTCATTCGACAGGAAATGTCGGGCGATCATCCCGACGCGCTCATCTTCGCCGGACCTAAAATCATGCTGGATGAATCGGTTCCCGACGACCAGTTGAAGCCATTCGCCGCCGACCTCGATTTTCCCGTCTTTTACGTCAACTATGCCCTGAATCCGCAAGCCACTCCCTGGAGAGATTCGATTGGCCACGCCGTCAAGCTCTTTCGCGGCACCGAATATACCATCAGCCGTCCGCGCGATCTCTGGTTTTCGGTGACCGAGATGGTTTCTCGTATTGTAAAATTTAAGCATGGACGGAGCAGTGCTTCCAGTTCCGGCCAGTAAGTCTGCAAGGGGTTTGCGTATGGGCGCTTTCCAAGGGCCTGGTGTCTTCATCGCGCCGTTTCTGGCGCCAATTCTCGCGGCGGTTGCGCTTCCGGCATTCGGGCAAGACCCGCTTTACAGCAACAAGCTCGCGCCCTATGTTTCCTCGCCCACCCGAGTCGTGGACCGGATGCTGGAACTGGCGAACCTGCGGCCGGGCGAGACGGTTTACGACCTAGGTTGCGGAGATGGACGCATTCTGATCGCGGCGGTGAAAAACTACAAGGCGAAGGCCGTGGGCGTCGAGATATCGCCGAAATTGGCCGCTCAGGCGACGGAGCGGATCCGGCGGGAAGGCATCTCTTCCGAGGCGCGCGTGATTCAAGGCGATTTGCTGAAAGCGGATTTCGCGGGAGCGGATGTCGTCACGATCTACCTGGCCACTTCCTTGAACGCCCAACTTCGCCCGCGCATGGAGAAGCTTCTAAAGCCTGGATCGCGAGTCATATCGCACGACTACGCCGTTCCGGGATGGAAGCCGTCGAAGGTCGAAGAGGAAGACGGCAAGCATCTCATCTATGTTTACGAGATGCCGCCCGCCAAAAAGTAGGCGTCCGGGCCGCCCGCGCAGATTTTATCTTCCCCGGCCGCCCGGCGCACGGGACTGCATGTGAGGAATGTCCTGATTATTCTCGATGCACTCGTATTCCAAGGGCCGCTCGCCTTCTTTTAGCCGGATCAAGTTATAGCGCTGGGTCCAGGGTTTGGTCATGGTTATGGGATCGTTCACGGTCGCCTGATAGGAGATCGTGTCGCCGTTTAAGGTGTAACGCTCCACGATGTGGGTCTGCTCGGTGGTGAAATGGCCGCGGGCGTCGAGCCACGTCTTGCCGTTCAGTCCCGCCACATCCACCACAAGCGTGTCGCCGTCCCAAGTTGCGATCGAATCGCCCATAAACGACGGATCGGGGTCGTCGTGTTTGCCGCCAAAGGGAATCCTGCGCCAGGCGTGGAAGGATTCGAAAATGATCACGATTTCTTTGGGCGTCTGAACGATCTCGAACGGCATAGGCATTCCGTAGATTCGCGGAACGCCGGGCAGAAGGCACTTGAGCGTGGGATCGTCGAGCGCCGCGGTCGCCGCGCCCGCCCGGACCTTGGACTCCCACTCGTCTTTGAAAACCAGAGGCTCGGGCTTGGCGGGAGTGACAGGAGGCGTCCCCTTCGCCACCGCCGCGGTGGCGCGCGTGTTGCCGCTGACTTCCCCGTACAAGCTGACGCCGCCGCCCTGCCAAACGCCCGAAAAATCCGGATGGCCGTCGGCAGCGCGGGGAATTTTCGATTGCGCCAGCGCCGGAAGCGCGGCGAGAGCAAGAATGAGAAGTTTTCTCACAATGCGCCTCCCTAAACTATTGGGCCGCCGGGCCGAAAAACATCTTGTTGCCGTTGGCGAACGTGACGTCCCTGGCGGCGATGCGATTGGCGGCGTCGCGGGCTTTCCAGCCATTGATGGTGACCACGTCTCCCTCCTTCATCAATCCGCGAGTGAAGCCGGTGCGGCGCAAGGTGTTGGGAGGATAGCCTTCCACGCCCCAGTTCACTACGTTGCCATTGGCGTCCTTGACGTCGATGTAAATGTAGGTGTGGGGGTTCGTCCATTCGACTTTGGTGACGGTTCCCTTCAATGTGACAGGCGCGCTGGAATCGTACTCCGCGGCGAAGGAATGATGCGCTAGAGCCGGGAGAGCCGCGAAACCGGCGGCCAGCGCGGCAAAGCAGAATCTTTTCATCGAGATCTTCTCCAGATGTCTTTGGTTATCCTATCACCGGCCGGTACGGTTGCGTCGGTAGGGCCGCTCGGGCTCAGCCAGCGAAAATTGAAGTTTATGCTCCACCGCATCTACGCGATCCAGGCGGACGCGCACCTTGTCGCCGATCGAGAACTGGCGCCGGGTGCGTTCCCCGACGATCTTGCGCGTGTTTTCGTGATAGGCGAACCGGTCGTTGGGAAGCGTATCCATGGGCACTAGCCCTTCGATAAACAACTCCTCCAACTCCACGAAAAAGCCGAAGCGCGTGACGGAAATAATCAGGGAATTGAAATCGTCGCCGACGCGGTTCATCATGAATTTGACTTTTTTCCATTCCACCAGCTCGCGTTCGGCCTCGGCCGCGCGGCGTTCAGCTTGCGAACACGAATCGGCAATCTCTTCCAACGGCGCGCCATATGTCCTTCCCTCCAGGTGAGCTTTCAAAACCCGATGCACGATCAGATCTGGGTAGCGGCGGATCGGGGAAGTGAAGTGAGTATAGCTGGAGGCGGCCAGCGCGAAATGCCCCAGGTTCTGCTCGCTATAGCGGGCCTGCTTGAGCGAGCGGAGCATCAAGTAACTTAAAATGCGCTCCTCGGGTTTGCCCTCGATCTTTTGAACCAGCTTTTGGTAATGGCGCGAGGTGAGATTCAGGTTGTCGAGCGCGATGAATTCCATTTTGCCCGTGGCGCGGTCGCGGAAGCGCTTCACCGGCCCCGCGCCCGCGCCCAGCGAGTAGCCGAAGTGGGCGGCCACGTCTTCGAACTCCAGCACCCGCTTGGGATCGGGGCGCTCGTGAATGCGGAACAGAGTGGGGGCGCCGGCCGCTTCTAGATGGGACGCTACCGCTTCGTTCGCGGCGAGCATGAATTCCTCGATGATGCGATGGGCAATGTTGCGCGGGGCGCGCGTGACGCCCGTCATTTCGCCGAACTCGTCGAATTCGAGCAGGGGCTCGGGAAGATCGAAATCGATCGAGCCGCGCCGGACCCGTTTGCGATTGAGGATCAAGGCCAGCTCGCGCATCCGCTCGAGGCGAGGCAACAAAGCGTGGTAGCGCTCGCGCAGGGCCTGGTCGCCTTCCAGGGCGCCGTGCACGGAGGCGTAAGTCATACGCTCGACGCTCCGAATCACGCCGGGAGTGAAACGCTGGGCGACCACGTCGCCCTGAGAATCGATTTCAAGCAGCGCCGACAGCACCAATCGATCCTCCTGCGGGCGGAGCGAGCACTGGTCGGCGCATAGCTCCACCGGCAGCATGGGAACGGCGCGGTTGGGAAAGTACACGCTGGTTCCGCGCTGCGCCGCTTCGCGGTCTATGGGCGAGCCCGGCGGAACGTAGTGGCTGACATCGGCGATGTGCACTTGCAGAAGGAAACGGCCGCCGGCCAACCGCTCCACCCACACGGCGTCGTCAAAATCGCGCGCCGTCTCGCCATCGATGGTGACGATGTCCAGACCGCGGAAATCCTGCCGGCGGGCGACTTCTTCGGCCGGGATGGGGCCAGGAAGCGAACGCGCTTGCGCCAGCACGTCTTCGGGGAACCGATGGGGGATGTGATGGGATCGGATCAGGATTTCCACATCGACTCCGAAATCGTCCGGACCGCCGAGGATTTCCACGACCCGTCCGACCGGCCGGCCGCCATTTTCGCCGAAGTCGACAATCTCGGCGGCGACGATCATGCCGTCGAGATCCTCTGGCGTTTGCGCCTTCGGCGCGTTCGCGCCCACGCGGTGGATGTTGTCGGCGCGGCGAGGCAGAGCCATATCCTCCGGAATTTCGATCCATCGGCGAATTCGTTCATCGTTGGGAACGAGAAAAAATCCGGCGCGCCGGATGCGGAACTCGCCTACCACCTCCGGATGGGCGCGATGCAATACGCGCACAATTTCGCCATGCGCCCGGCCGTCCGGCTCAATGCGGCCGATGCGCACCACCACGCGATCCCCGTGCATGGCGCGTTCGGCCGCTGCTTTGGGGATGTAGATATCGCCCTTCAAACCTGGGACCGGAATGCGGGGCGTGACGAAAGCATAGCCGTCGCGGTGCACGTGCAGGCTGCCCGCGGCGTATTCGCGCGTTGCGCCCATGGCGACGTATTGGCCGGATCGCGTTTCGACGATTTCACCGCGGGCGGCGAGGCGCGCAAGCTCCGCCTCCAGCTCCACGCGCGTTACGCCGCGCCGCGAAAGCTCGCGAAGAAGCTGCCGGAGCGTCGCACGGCCGTGCGGCAGCTTACGGATGTGGTTGAGGATCAAACGTTGATTATAGGAAGGCCACAACGGGGTCCGCGGGCGCCCTTTGGGCATTTCAGCGCACGGGGCGCCCGCTCCAACTCGCGGGCTTCCCTGGGAAGGTTTGGCGCACCGCTCGCTATGGCGGCGATTGGGGAATCGGAAGCGCGCCGTCCGGCGTCCCCACGGTCTTCATGCTCATCGTGGCATTCCAAGCGGCCATCACCTGGGGAGGAAAGGTGGGAAGCAGAGCCTGAATGCGAGCCTGAATCTGGGCCACAATGTCGGGGTGTTCGGCCGCGACGTCGTAACTCTCGTCGGGGTCTTTCGCCAAGTTGTACAGCTCCGGATTGATCGGCAGGTTCCAGCTTCCCACGACCGGATCGGGCCCAAAGGGCGGATTATTGTAGCGGGAAACATGCAGCTTCCACTGGCCCATCCGCGCGCATTGCAAATTCCAGCTATCGAAATACAAGAACACGTCGCGGTTGGCGACGTCCTGTTCGGCTCCCGAAAGGACCGGCCAAATATCGGCTCCGTCCAACGGATTAGACGGCAGCGGCGCGTTACACAAGCCGGCGATGGTAGGCAGCAGGTCCAGGGTGCTGGCGATGGCGTGGCTCACGCGCCCCCCGCGCGATCCCGTGGGAATTTTTCCGGGCCATCGCGCGATAAACGGCTCGCGCACCCCTCCTTCGTAGGTCCAGCCTTTGCGACCGCGAAGCTTGCCCGGGCTTCCCAAATACCATGGTCCGTTATCGCTGGTAAACATCACCAGAGTATTTCCGTCCAAACCGTTATTTTTCAGGCATTGCAAGACTTGGCCGACGCTCCAGTCCAACTCTTGGATAACGTCGCCATAAAGTCCCATGCCGCTCTGGCCCAGAAAGGCCGCGGAGGCGGCCAAGGGGATGTGCGGAAACGTGTGAGCGAGGTAGAGAAAAAACGGCGAGCCCTTAGCCTGCGAGATGAAGTTCACCGCTTGCTGCGTATAACGCTGCGTCAGAGTGTTCAAATTCACGGGCGTTTCGATCACTGTGGTGTCCTGCACCAGCACCGATGGCGACATATCGTTGCTGTAAGGAATGCCGTAGTAATGATCGAATCCGCGGCTGGTGGGCATGTACGGCAGCGGCGTGCCCAGATGCCATTTTCCGATGCACATCGTCCGGTAGCCTGCCGGCTTCAGCACGTCTGCGATGGTTTTTTCGCTGAGCGAGAGGCCGGTGGTATCGGTTGGAGCCAGCACGTTGGGCACCCCCACCCGCGGGGCGTAGCGTCCCGTCAGCAACGAGGCGCGAGAGGGCGAGCACACGTTATTGGTGGCGTAGAACTGCTCGAACCGGACTCCTTCTTCCGCCATGCCGTCGAGGTTCGGGGTTGCGATCTTCGATCCATAAGAATGCAGGTCGCCATAGCCGAGATCATCCGCCAGAATGAGGATTATATTAGGAGGCTGTGGCGATTGACCTCGCATTCCAGAGGCCGCCAGTAAAGCTCCGGACCCCATCTGGAGGAATCTGCGCCTGGAAACTACCTCACCGTACACCACACCTCTGATCTCCGACCCTGCCCGGCGCCGTATCCGGCTTTTCGGCGTCTGCAAAACGCCGGGGTCTTGCGCGCGATCGAGCAGTCTTCTAAGATAAGCCCCGTTTGAGGACCTTGTCAAGGATTTTCGACGGCCGGGAGGTTACTAGTCGCCCTGGAACCGGTTCGCTTTTCCGCTCTCCGGCTCTCCAGGATCTTCGCAAACGAGCCGGTGCGCATTTCATCGAGCGTAAGGCCTGCTAGCGCCGAGGCTTCCGCCTCTGAAAGGGCTCCGCAGGCGGCGGCGCGCAGGAAGAAGTTCAGCAGCCCTTGCCCCGTAGCCGCGTCGTCGAACACGCCCCGCGCCTGCGTGGCTTGAGCGGCGGCCGCCATGAGATTGCGCAACCGTTGCCCGGCGGATTCCCGGCCTTCCAGAAAAAATGCATATACGGCGGCGAACCGCGCCGGCAGTTGCGCCGGATGCAGATCCCATCCCTGATAAAAACCGTGGTCGAGCGAACGGCGAACGGCATCGTAGTGCGCTTTCCACGCCCGATGCACGGCCGCTCGATTCTCGGCAGCTTGAGCTGGGGTCAACGACGAGGCCCGATGCGCCGGAATCGGCAAGAGGTTCGTGGGCCCGTCGGCAATGCGGATCGCCGTTCCAGCAAAATGTATCAGCATCATCGATCTTGCGAAATCGCAGGCCAAATGGTGGGAAGTTTCCCGCAAAGCCGCCAGCCCGACGCTCGCGGCATAATCGTAGGGACCGAAATGAGCGGCCGCGCACAGGCCGCGCGCCGCCTCGATCAACTCCGGTATCCGCAGCAGCGCTTGGGGGGTCTCGATCATCATCTCCAGCCGGATTCCCGGATACGGCTCCAGCAACCGCGCCAGCTCGCTTACTTGCCCGGGAGCGGTAATTTTGGGTAACGTCACAACGAAATTTTCTGGAGGCCGCCCTCCCGCCTGCGTCAAAAGGCGGTCCAGATAGATGTGTAGCGTGCGGATGCTTCGCAGCTTGCACTCGTCGGTGAGCGGTTTGATGCGGATTCCAAAAAAGGCGGGTAGCGACGCATTTGCCATCGCCGCCGCGGTCTCCCGCGCGGCCGAATCGGCGTCGTCGTCTTCTTGCTTGTCCGGGCGAAATCCGTAGCCGTCTTCGAAATCGATGCGGAAATCTTCGACCGGCTCGCGCGCCAGCTTGGCGGCGACTCTCGCGTGCAATGTTTCGGCAAGCTCGCCGGCAATCCCCAACACGCTCGCGAACTCCTCGGCGCCGCCGGCATATTGGGTGAGCGAGCGCCGGGCTAAATCGCCCAGCTTGCGCAGGGTTCCCGCGTGGAACAGATGCGCTCCGCCGTAGACCACGTGGACCGGCTCACGGCTTGCGCCCATCTAGCCACGATAACTCAGAGCGGCTCAGTTAGTTGCCCGAGATCACGCCGGCGTTCAAAAGGGTGCTAAAAATAATCGACTGCGGGTCGAATTGCCCATTTTGGGCATTTGCGCCGAGCGCGCCCAACAACTGGGCGAGCTGCGAAGACGGCGTGCTCGCCGATCCGGTCGAGCTGGCCGAGCTCGAACTGCTGGAGTTGGCGTCGCTTGAGTTGGAGTCGTCCGAACGGGTGGAGGAAGAGGCAGCCTGATGATGACCGTGGTGATGGTGCGCGCCGCCGATCGCCGCCGCCAAGTCCTGGACGTTAGGAAGCTGGCCCGTTTGAGATGCGCTGGTGAAGTCCGCGGCAAGCTGGTTTAGTTGGTTGGCCGCCGTTGTATTGCCGTCCGATGTAGCCGTTTGGGCCGCACTCTGTAAATTTTGGGCGATCTGCCCCGCCACCTGGCTGTACTGCGCCGGATTGGACTGCTGAAGCTGCTGAAGGGCGCCCAATAACTGCGTGAAAGGCGAAAGGCTGCTGCTATCCCGAAAACCGGATCCCAAGGACACCGTCCCGAGGCCGGTTGCGCCACTGGCCGCTCCGATCGCGGAGCTTACCGCGTTGATCGCCGAATTAGCCAGGGGCTGAAGATAGGTGCTTGAAAGAAGGGAACTGATGCTCATGCACCCGTATCGGCAATTTTAGAGCCGATTTCACTCGATGAAAATAAAAGAATTGTTGCCTTTATGCCGGCAAAAAATCGTCATTCGCCAATTTGACGGCGATGTGCGCTATCGCTGCGCCCAGTATCCTGGGCGCGACCGCACCACCACGTCTCGTCTGGACTTCACGCTCACCGCAATTCGGTGGTAGCCTTTATTCCTCGATTCCGCCGGCGCGAAGCTCAGCAGATACTGGCTGTGCACCTCTTCGCCAAGCCGCGAGATCGCCCCTTCCAGGCCGTCCAAAGTCGTAAAGGAAAGATGCCGGCCGCCAGTGGCGCGGGCGAAAACATCGGCGGCGTTGGCTTTCGTCAATCGAGCCAACTCCACAACCGCGCCCGCATAATCCGGAGCTTCGGGCAGGGCCGGGGCATCGGAGGGCTTGGAAGCCCACGCGATCTTCTGAGCCGAATACGTCACGGGATATAGCGCCACGCCTGCGCGCTGCGCGGCCTCCACAGCCTTGTCGAGCTTCGCTTTACTGCCCCGGTCGCGCGATTCGCCAAGAATCAGCAGGATGCGCCGGTAATTCTCCGGCCGAGTTTCAAGCAGATGGACGCCCTCGATCACAGCGTCCACGAGCTTGGCCCGCTTAATCGTCCGCGGCTCCACGACTTCAAACGCGCCGGTGATGAACGCCGAGTCGCGCGTGAATTGCTGAAGCGTCCTCACCTCGTCGTCGTAAGTGAGCACCGCGGCTTCGCCTCGCTCTCCGGCCACCAGCGGCTGGATCAGGGAGCCTGCGCGGCGAATTCTCGCCAGAGCCGGCTCGGAAATGCCGCTGGATTGAATCGCCACAACCATGGCCACGGGCGCAAGAACCGTGTCCGAAGTGTCCAGGCGAACTTGCTTTTGCTCCGCGCCGTCATCATAGAGGATGAAGTCGTCTTGCTGAAGCCCATCGACGGGCTTGCCTTTTGCGTCGGTGACCGTGACTGGAACCAATACGAGCGGAACGTTGGTGCGGATTACCGGTTCCTGAGCCTCCATCGTAAAGAAGGCCGTCAGGCAGAGAAAGCCTGCAAGCAGGCGCACAATGGTGGGACGGAAGGGCATCCAGCTTCGTTACATCGGGGCCGAGTTACTCTATTCTCTTAATTCTCTTATGTCCAACCGTTTGGAAGAGCTTCGCCGCCGGCACGCCGCGGCGGAGGCCGGCGGAGGTCCGGAGCGCCGCGAGCGCCAGCACAAGGAGGGCAAGCTTTCGGCGCGGGAGCGCATCGATCTGCTGCTCGACGAAGGCACCTTCGAAGAAACCGACAAGCTGGTGCGGCACCGCTCGCACGACTTCGGCATGCAGAACCAGGTGATCGACGGCGACGGCTTCGTCACCGGCTGGGGTCTGATCCATGGCCGCCCCGCCTATGTCTTCGCCCAGGACTTCACGGTCTTCGGCGGGTCGCTTTCGGAAACCAACGCTAAGAAAATCGTCAAGATCATGGATCTGGCGCTGAAGACCGGGGCGCCGGTCATCGGTTTGAACGATTCCGGCGGAGCTCGCATTCAGGAAGGAGTGTTGTCGCTGGGCGGCTACGCGGATATTTTCCTGCGCAACACGCTTTCAAGCGGCGTCATCCCGCAGATTTCCGCCATCATGGGGCCTTGCGCCGGCGGCGCCGTCTATTCGCCCGCGCTCACCGACTTCACTTTCATGGTGGAAGGCGTCAGCTACATGTTCATCACCGGTCCGGAGGTCATCAAAACCGTCACGCACGAGGATGTGACAAAGGAAGCGCTGGGCGGCGCGACGACCCACAACTCGGTGAGCGGCGTCGCCCATTTTTTGGCTCATGACGACCGCGAATGCCTCGCCATGGTGCGCGAACTGATGAGCTATTTGCCGCAGAATAATCTGGATGGACCGGCCCGCCTGGCCTCCACCGACCCCGCCGATCGCCAGGACGCCGCTTTGGACTCCCTGGTTCCGGAATCCTCCAATCAGCCCTACGACATGAAAGACGTGATTCGTCGGGTCGCCGATAACGGCCGGTTTTTCGAAGTCCACGAGCACTGGGCCAAGAACATGGTCGTCGGCTTCGCGCGTATGGACGGCCGCGTCGTGGGCGTGGTCGCCAATCAGCCGGCGCATTTGGCCGGATGCCTGGACATCGATTCATCGGTAAAGGGCGCGCGCTTTGTGCGCTTCTGCGACGCTTTTCAAATTCCCATTCTGACGTTCGAAGACGTGCCCGGATTTCTCCCGGGAACCGCGCAGGAGTTTGGCGGCATCATCCGCCATGGCGCCAAGCTTCTTTACGCTTACGCGGAAGCCACTGTTCCTAAAATCACCGTGATCACGCGCAAGGCTTATGGCGGCGCTTACTGCGTCATGGGGTCGAAGCATCTGCGCACCGACGTGAATCTGGCCTGGCCCAGCGCCGAGATCGCGGTCATGGGCCCGGAGGCGGCCGTCGGCATCGTCTACCGTCGCGAGATTGCCGCAGCCTTGACGCCGGAGCAACAAGAATCGGTGAGGCAAGCAAAAACCGCCGAGTTCCGCGAGCGTTTCGCCAGTCCATTCGTCAGCGCCGAGCACGGCTTTATTGACGACGTCATCGAGCCGCGCCAAACCCGGCCGCGCGTGATCCGCGCTCTGCGGCTGCTGGAAACCAAGGTGGACACGGCGCCGCGTAAAAAGCATGGAAATATTCCGCTCTGATTCGCGCGGGCTTCGGCGCGCGCGCGTCGCGACAGCTCCGCGGAGCCGGCTCTGGCTCGAACGTCTCCTTCCGGCTGGATGGTATCCTTTAGCTTCGCCATGAGCAGTCTTTTCGCCACGAAGCCGCTGGATCTTATCCTCAAGGACGCGGAAGGAGGGGCGCTCAAACGGACTCTCGGGCCAACACAACTGGTCGCTCTCGGCATCGGCGCCATCATCGGCGCCGGACTCTTTTCGCTCACCGGAATCGCCGCGGCTCAAAACGCCGGCCCGGCCATCGTCCTGAGCTTCATTCTTGCTGGAATCGGCTGCGCGTTCGCAGGACTCTGTTACAGCGAGTTCGCCAGCATGATCCCGATCGCCGGCAGCGCTTACACCTATTCTTACGCCACGATGGGCGAGCTTTTGGCCTGGATCATCGGCTGGGACTTGGTCCTCGAATACGCCGTCGGCGCCTCTACCGTGGCGGTGAGCTGGTCGGGATATGTGATCAGTTTTTTAAAGGACTTCGGCATCAATTTTCCCGCCCAACTGGCCGCCTCTCCATTTGAGCCGGTAACTCTGCCCGATTCCAATGTGACGCTTACCGGCATTATCAATCTGCCGGCTTTATTCATCGTGGTCGCAATCTCGCTGCTGCTGATGATCGGCATTCAGGAATCCGCGCGCGTCAATGCGCTGATCGTGGTTTTGAAGATTTCGGTGGCCTTGGTTTTTATCTTGCTCGGCTGGTCCTATATCAGCAACAAGAACTATCAGCCCTTCGTGCCGCCCAACGCGGGAGAGTTCGGCCACTACGGCTGGAGCGGAGTGCTCCGCGGGGCAGGGAAGGTATTTTTCGCTTTCATCGGATTCGACGCCGTCTCCACGGCCGCGCAAGAAGCCAAGAGACCGCAAAAGGACATGCCCATCGGCATCATCGGATCGCTGGCTCTTTGCACCTTGCTCTACGTGGTCTTTTCACACGTCCTCACGGGCATCGTGAACTACACGGAGCTGGATGTGAAGGCGCCGGTCGCCGTGGCGATTGATCGAACGGCATACACCTGGATGCGTCCGGCCGTAAAGCTCGCCATCATCCTGGGCTTCACCTCCGTAATCTTGGTGATGCTTCTAGGGCAGAGCAGGGTGTTTTTTTCCATGTCGCGCGATAAGCTTCTGCCCGGGGTGTTCAGCGCGGTTCATCCCAAATGGCGCACGCCCTGGCGCTCCAACCTTCTATTTATGGTCTTCACCGGCGTCTTCGCCGCATTCGCGCCGCTGTCCTCTTTAGGCGATATGACCAGCATCGGAACTCTCTTCGCCTTCGTTCTGGTTTGCATTGGGATTCTCATCATGCGGCGCTCTCATGCTGGAATTTCCCGTCCGTTCCGAACGCCATTTGTCCCGGTGGTGCCGATTCTCGGCGTCGCGTTCAACTTGTTCTTAATGTTCGGCCTGGGCTTGGCGAATTGGATCCGTTTATTCGGATGGATGGCGATCGGCCTAATCGTTTACTTTAACTATAGCCGCAAGCGCAGCATAGTAAAGGAACAAAAGCAGTCAGTTCTTTGATCGCGGCGGCACAAAGCCTGGCGGCAGCGCGGCGCCTTCTCCGAAGAAATACTCTTCCATCTGCTTGAGCAAGAATTCCTGGGCCTCCTGCGTGCCGAGGTTCAAGCGATATTCGTTCATAATCATCTTCATCTGCTCGAGCCACATCTTCCAGGCCTCTTTTGAGACATTTTCGTAGATGCGCTGCCCCAGTGGATGATTGTCGAACGGAGCTTCGTCGAGCCCCGGCATTTCCCGCTGGAACTTCACGCAGAAAACCTTGCGCCCGGTTCGATTCTGTTCTTCCACTTGCGGACCCAGCATGCCGCCGCCACAACCCATGTGCGCCTCTCCTTCCGGCTTCCAGGATAGCGTAGTCAACGCGAAGAGTCTTTGTCGCTAGAGGAGTCCGTTTTGTCTGAAGAGCCGCCGCGCCGCGGCGCGCTGCCTGCTCGTGTGGCCGCCAGATACTCGGAAAGCTTCATCGGCAGCCGGCTTCCCTTGCGCATCTGCCGTTGCACCGCCTTCTGATACCGGCGCAGGACCGTCCGTCTGGACGGCTGCCACAATTCACAACTCTCCATGTCGAGCAAAAGCTCAATCTCCCATGGCCGGAAACTGTTGCGCCGAAACGAGCCACCCAGAATTTCCTCTATCAAGCGGTTGAACTGCGCGAGAATCGTTTCGCTGTCAGGCAGAGCTTCGTACATCCCTGGTTCCACTTATCGGCGCCGCTTCGCATGGACCTTAGCAAGCTTGCCCATCCTGCGCGCCGCCGGGATAGAATCGATCGAGGACGCCGTTCTGGATTCTCTTATGAAAAAGCCAACCTCGAAGTGGAGGCTCGCGCTCACCGCCATCTGCGCGGCCGCGATATTTGCAAATTTTCCTGCCCAAGCGGAGCTGTTGGAAAAAACAAAGAAGGTAGGAGACCTTACGGTCCAATACAAAGTCGTCCTTCCCAATAACTACGATCCGGCAAAAGCCTATCCTGCCATCCTTGCCTTTGGCGGAGGGCCACAGACCATGAATACCGTCGACAGCGTGCTCAGCCGGAACCTCAGGGCCGAAGCTGAAAAACGAGGGTACATCGTGATCGCCCCGGCCGCGCCGGACGATCAACTGTTCTTTGAGGACGGAGCTCGCATCTTCCCGGATTTCCTTAAGATGATCCTGGCGGACTACAAAATACAGGACAATAAGTTCCACATCGCCGGCCCATCCAACGGAGGAATCGCCGCATTTCACGTTGCCGCGCTCAATCCACAATATTTCCTTTCCGTCACCGCCTTTCCGGGCTACATGTGGCAGCCTACGCCGGCCAAACTTCAAGCCATTTCGAAGATGTGCGTCTTCATGTACGTAGGAGAAAACGACCCCTATATGTGGCACGATGAAATGAAGCGCGAAGCCGAACTGTTGCGCTCCCACGGAACCGTCGCCACCTACACCGTCGAAAAGGGACAACCCCACCGCCTGGATACGCTGGCCGGCGCCAACGCGAGCCGCCTGTTCGAGGGATTTGCTCAAACCAAGAACGGTTGCGGCGGCCGCTAGCCGCGTGCGCTTCCTTCCGCCGCGGGTCCTCCGCCGTTTCGCTTCGTCTTCCCGCAAAGGAAACCCCTAAAAAAGCGTCGCGCTGGCCGGCGATCCATCTTCAGCGGCGTGGATGCCGATGACGGGGGTCTCCCATGACATTTCTTTTCGCGATCCTGCTTTTGCCGTGCGCGCGAGAAGCCGCGCCGGGCCTGCAAGCCGTATATTGTCAGGCAGTTCAAGCCTGGGCGCCCTATACGGCGGAAGTCCGCGAGGTGCGGTGGTGTAAACCCGGAGAGTGCTCCGGCATGGGCGGCGCGATGTTTCTCTTCGACTCCCGGGTGATTGCGATCGATCCCAAATGGCCTTTCAAAGATAACGAGCTGCTGCTGACCATGGAGCACGAATACGGGCATGCGCTCGGCCTGCCGCATCGGTTTGGAGACTCAATCATGAAGGCAGGATGGGATCCGCCTTTTGCGCTTGGACCGACCGAGGAGGATTTCAACGATCTCCGAAAAATGCGCGGCGCCGGACCGCCTTCATGCGCGGCAAGCCGGTAACAAAACGCGAAACGCATCACGTCGCGCCGTTCACCGTTTGTCTCCCCTTTCCTTTCGCCCTCGCTGGGTATATACTTTGGCCAGCTCAAGTCAGGTTGGGACGTATTTGTCACGGCCTTTACGATAGGAGGGCTTCATGTTCGATAGCCTCGACGAGCAGATCAGGAAGGACGAGGATCGCGTTACATCCAGCAAACAACGGATGCTGCGCTGGGCGCTGTACGCTCTGGCTGGCGTGGTCGTGATAGGAGGTTTGATTCTCGGTTCGCTGAAGCTGAGTTAGCAGCGATATAAGTGAAAGCAAGGCCGTTTTTGGGCTTTCGCATCGGCCTGGACTGCCGATGCGTCGCCGCCAGGCGCGCCTACTTGCCTTCCTTCAATTCCTGGTAGACCTGCGTGACAAAGCGGTCCGCGGTTGTGCCGGGCTGTGGAACCTTCGCGTCGAAATCGGCGGTCGGCTTCATAGCGAGCACCTCTTGCTGGCTCTTGCCTTGCGCCACCAGCGGCGCGATCTTATCCCGTATGGCCAGGATCATGTCGCGATGCGTCATGACCGCGTTGCGGTCCACTATTTCGCCATGCCCCGGAATAATCTTGGTCTTCGGTCCCGCCAGTCCGATCACGAGGGCGAGTCCATCCAGCATGCCCTTCAGGCTTCCGCCATTCGCCCGGTCGATATTAGGGTACTGGATGGAGCGGTAAAAATCGCCGGTCATGATGATATCGTTATTTACGAAGCGCACGAGCGTATCCCCGTCTGTATGGGCATGGGGAATCGGAATCAGATCGATCTCCTCGCCGTTCATGTGAAAGGTGACGGGGCCGTCGTAGGTGATCGCCGGCAACGCGCCGATCGGAGCGGGCGTTCCGGGCGTTCCATTGGCGGCCGGGGCCGGATGAGCCAGGCGGTACCGCAGTTCGGTTCGCGACAAAAGCACGGCTCCCGTCTTGGCCAGATTTTCGTTTCCGCCGGTGTGATCGCCGTGCACGTGCGTGTTCACCACATACTTGATGGGCGCGCTATTCGATACCTTTTTGATAGCGGCGATAATCTTCTCGCTCAAAGGAGCAAACTGCGTATCCACCATGAACACGCCGTCCGGGCCGGTCAGAACGCCGATGGTCCCGCCCTGTCCTTCGAGCGTATAGAAATGATCGGTGAGCTTCGTGGTTTTGATCTCCACTTTGCTGAAATCCTGTTGCTGCTGGGCTTGTGCGGTCGCCGCCAGGACGCCCAGAAAGCCCGCGAATCCGCACGCGCATCCTAGGGCCAGAGCTTTCATGTCTGCATCTCCTTTCGAACGGACATATTCTACACCTCCAAAATGACGGGCATAATCAGCGGCCGGCGGGAGGTGTGCTTGCCGATGTAGCGCTTGAGGTCGGCGCGAATTTTCTCCTGCATCACGCCCCAGTCCCCGCGCTCCTCCGCGGTGGAGCTGTCCAGGGTTTTCATCACCACCTGCCGGGCTTCTTGCAACACGCCCGCGCTCTCTTCCATCGACATGAAGCCGCGGCTCACGATCTCCGGAGGCGTCTCGCTGCGTCCGGTATGCCGGTTGATGGCGATGATGGGCAGCACGAAGCCGTCTTCGGAAAGATGGCGCCGGTCGCGGATCACGATGTCTTCCACAACTTCGTCCAAGCTTCCCGAGTCGATGCAGACGCGTCCCACCGGCACGGGCTCGCCTTTGCGCGCCTCCTCGCGATCGATTTCCAGCGTCTCGCCGGACTCGAGAATGAACGTCTCCTTTAAACCCGCGTGGCTCAAGTGTTGCGCCAGTTGCGCGTGCTTCGCCATCTGGCGGTATTCCCCATGGATCGGGACAAAGTAACGCGGCCGCACCAGATTTAACACCAGCCGCAATTCCTCGGCGCTGGCGTGTCCGGAAACGTGGATTGGCGGGTTCATCGACCCGTACACGACGTCCGCTCCGCGGCGCGCGCAATGATTAATCATGCGGTAAATGGATTTCTCATTGCCGGGAATGATGCGCGCGCTCAATGCCACCGTGTCGCCGGGTTCAATCGAGAGATGTTTGTGGTTATCCACGGCCACGCGCGACATCGCCGACATGGGCTCGCCTTGGGTGCCCGAAACGATCGCCACCACTTTGTTGGGGGCCGCGCTCATGAGATCTTGCGGCCGCAGCAGAAGATTATTGGGTATCGACAGCAGCCCCAAATCGTGCGCGATCTCGGTGGTGGTCAGCATGCTTCGCCCCAAAAACGCGACCTTCCGGCCATATTCCTCAGCCAGATCGATAATCTGCTGCAAGCGGTGAATCGAGGAGCTGAAGCAACTGATCACCAGTCTCCGCGGCGAGCGGACAAACAGATCCTCCATGCGAGGAGCCACGGCGCGCTCGCTTTCGGTGTAGCCCGGCCGGTCGACGTTGGTCGAATCGGAGAGCAACAGCAGAACGCCCCGCTTGCCGTATTCCGCCAGCGTGTGGAGATCGAAAAGAACATTGTCGGTCGGCGTTGGATCGACCTTAAAATCTCCGGTATGGATGACCACTCCCAGGGGAGTCGTGATCGCCAAGGCCACCGCGCTCACGATGGAGTGCGTGACGTAAATAAACTCAATGGAGAAACAGCCGAGTTGCACCCGGTCGCCGGGCTTGATCTTGTTAAGATCGGCTTCCTCGAGCATCTCGTGTTCTTCCAGCCGGCGCTCGACGAGCGCCAGCGTAAAAGCCGTTCCGTAGACGGGCATCGGAACCTGGGCGAGCAGAAACGGAACTCCCCCAATATGGTCCTCATGGCCATGCGTTAAGATCAGCCCCCGCACCAGCGTCGCGTTCTTTTCCAGGTACGAAAAATCGGGCGTGACGATATCCACTCCCAGCAGTTCAGCGTCGGGAAACATCATTCCGGCGTCGATGACGATGATGTCGTCCCCATAGCGCAGGGCCAGCGAATTCATCCCGAATTCGCCTAATCCGCCCAGCGGGATCACCTGTAATTTGCTCTCCGGCATGCGTAGTATTCAAGGGTAGCAGCATTTCCCGGGGCTTCAATTCGAGCGGCCTTCGCTAAAAATGGCCCGCTGGTTGCATCTGAATCCGGCATGAAGGCGAAATTCAGCAACAAGCGCGCGGCGCCGCGACGCTGGTCCCAGCGCGTTACTCAAACCAGTAATGCTCTGGATTTGGAGCCAGGCGTGTTCGCGTTTACCAGCCCCAAGCGCATCGCGGCGTCCCTCAAGCGCTCCGCGGAGTCCAGCCGCCGGCGCAAAGCGCCGCCGTTTCAGTCGGCCATGTCGATGTTGAATTTTTACATTAACCGCGCGGGAAAAGCGCTGCCGGAGAAACGCAAGCACGTTCTGACGCGGGCCAAAGAGGAGCTGCGGCGGCAGTTCGGAAGAACGTCCTCCCGCGGGCGCGCGCTAAAAGCCGGTTAGAAAATCAGGGCGTCTTTCTTTTTCAGCACCTCGCGCAGAAACCATTCGTGCTTTTCGTGCATTCGCACGCGCTTGGAGAACAGATCCACCGTGCCCGGGTCGCCCGCCTCGTCGGCCATCTTCGCCGCTTCGCGCATGCCTTTGATGACGATCAGCAGATTCGCTCCCGCCTCCTCCAGCATCTCGCGCGGCGTTTGTCCCGGCTGCGCGGAATGGACCGACGCCGTTTCCTGCATCTGCTTTAACTGCACGGCTTGAATATCCTGACCGATCATCCGGATGCGCTCGGCTAGTTCGTCTATGGTCTTAAACACATCCTGGGCGAATTCGTCGAACATCAAATGCAGGTCGTGAAACAACGGGCCGTACATCTGCCAGTGGTAATGCTTGTAATTTGCGTACAGCACGAAGGCGTTTGCGAATTCGCGCTGCAGATGCTTCATAACGGGATGATCGAGTCGGTTCTCGTGCGATACTTCTTGTACAAGCGTCGAAGATTTCATATGAACCTCTTCCATGGATAATGTGCAATCTGGCCGCCAGAGCTTTCCCCGGCAAGGCCGCGCCTCCGCAAATTTAGAGCCCGCCTAAAACAAGAAGTTTCTGGCCGCCCGGAACGTTTCCGGCATATTTGCGCCCAGCCGCGGCGGCGTGAGTTTTCGCGGCGAGTCTGCGGATTGTCTGCGACTTGTTTGCTCTACTCTCCTTCATATGTCAAGATGCGGCCCCACACGCTCTTCGTTCCCCAGATGCCCGAGCGCAGGCATTCCAATTGAACGATCTGGCTGTGATCCACGAATAGATTCACTTCCGGCCCGTAGTTTTTGACATACCAGGTAAACACCTCCGGATCGGCGGCCTCGAACATCAGCCGCTCGATTCCCAACTCGCCGATGAACTTGGCGACCACGTCGCTCCGCCACTTTTTCACGCTCTCCGTAATCCCCTCCGACTCCACCATGATCGTTTCCGCGCCCGCCTCTAGCAAACGTTTGGCTTGCTGGATGGCCCAGCCTGGATCGCGCGAGCCCTCGGCTTGCAATTCCTCGGCCGAGGTCGCTCCGCCGGCGCCGAACTGAATGCCGACTTCCGGCTTGGGCTTCAAGCCCGCCCGCTTCACCTCCTCCACCAGGCGGACCCAATCGTCGGTGGGAACGGTGATAAAGCCGCAAGAGATCTCCACGATATCGAAGCCCAATTCCTGACATTCGCGAAGGTAGCAACCCACGGCCTCGCGGCTTTGGCGCAGCACGTATTCCAGAAAGCCGCCGGTGGAGACCAGCACGTCATGCCGGTGACAGAGGTCGGTAATCGCCCGCACCGCCTGCCGCGGCATCAGACTAAACGATCCGCCCGCGAACTTAAGCGAGTCCACGTACGCCCCCATGGTCTCGAAAATGTCTTGGAGATATCGCGTGCCCACCGGCGTGTAATAAGGTCCGCGAATCTCGGTGACTCCTGTTTTCCGCGGCTTCGGCGGACGCCGGTTCATTCGCAAAAAAGGAAACGCGCGGCCCTGGTCGTTACGTTCCACCATATTGCAACGCCTCCTGCTGTAGAGCGGCGGCCTCGGCTTGCCGCAGAAGGGCCATGAGGCTTCGAACCGGCGCCTTCTCCATGCTTTTCACGGTTTCCGCGATGCGATTCCGGAGCGCCGGCGTGAGATGCGGCTCGCTTAAACGGTCGAATTTTTTGTACGCGCTCTCCCAATTGGGCGGCCGGCTCGTAAAACCCTCGTAATCGCTCTTTTCGGCGCGCAGCCGGCGGCCGTCTGCAAGCTGGACCATGAGGCGGCACGGCATCTCGCGCGGGAAACGCTCGCTCAAATCGGCCGCCGGGGTCACCCGCACCTTCCGCAACAAGCGCTGCACATCGCTTCGCCAAATCCGCTCGGGCCGATATTGCTCCGGCATCACCTCGCCATCCAAAATCGCCACTGCAATCAGATAGGGAAGGCTGTGATCGGCCGCCTCTTTGGTTTGCACCGTCGTCTTGTCGCCTTCCTCTCCGCCGCCGATAATCTGAAAGGCTACGTCGAAAATCTCGACCTCCACTTGTTCGATGTCCGAAGCCTCAAAGCCATGCTGGCCGCGCAACTCCAAAATCGCTTCGATGGCGGATTGCGAATGAATCTCCGCGTTGTGCCGCTTGACGATGGTTTGCGCGACCCGCTCCAAATCCTCCTTGGACCAATCCATTTCAAATTTCCCCGCAATGGCGTCCATGAATCCCTTGTTGCCTTCGAAGACCTCCAGCGGTCCCGTGACGCCGCGCATCGCCAGGAACGCCGCGTGGGTGGCGCAAAACGCCGTGTTCGGATAAGCCAAGCCCTTCCAATTGGAAAGGGTTCCCGTCCGCGCAACGCGCAGAGCGTTGAAGGCGGCGCCGGCGATCGCCAAGGCGTTCGCCGTCCGCTCCGCGTCGAGTCCCAACCCCTTCGATACGCCCGCGGCCACGGCGTACGCTCCCTGGGTTACGTGATCGAAGCCCTTTGCCCGCACGGGCGCCACATCGCTCAGCCGGCATTGAACTTGATAAGCAGCCGCCAGCGCCGTCAGGAAATTCGCTCCCGTGCTGTCCGCATATTCGCAGGCGGCCAACACCGCTCCCAAATTATCGCTGGGGTGGCAAGTCTCGTGTTTCGCCAGGTAGCTGTCGTTGAAATCCAGATAGCGGACGAGCGCGCAATTATAGAAAGCGGCCCGGTCCGGAGCTGTTCGCGGGCCTCCGATCAGGCTGCACAGTCCCGTGCCGCCAAACTCCTGCGTGTGCTCAAAAATCAGGCGCATCGTTTGGCTGCCTAGCGCGCCCAGGGCGCAACCCAACGCGTCCAGCACCCGAATCTTCAACTGCTCTCGGGCTAAGCGGGAAAGATCTTCGTAACGCGCTCGTAAAACGAATTCGGCGATCTGTTGCGCTTGCGTCACCCTCATTGAGGGGAGATGGGTGAGAGCGGCGTGGCGTTTCCTTCGTTATATGATGTATGGCTGATGTCCGCCCTGCGCAGCGTTTTCTGGCTGGCCGCGATCGCTTCGGCGCGTCTTTTCGCCCAGGCCGATTTTAGTGGGGAATGGGCGCCGCTTTATCATGAAGACGCGCCCGAGCGTCTTCCCGGCCCTGAGTTGGCCGATTACACCGAGCTCCCGATCAACGCCGCCGCCCGCATGCGCGCCGACAGTTGGGATGCGGACCGCATTTCCGTCGTCGAGGAGTATCAATGCCGTCCTCACGGCTCCGACTATTCCATGCGCGGCCTTGGCAATCTCCGCATCTGGAGAGAGTTCGATCCCGCCACTCAGCGGACCCTCGCCATCCACACGCACATGCTCGCCTGGGATAGCGAGCGCACCATCTACCTCGATGGCCGCCCTCATCCGCCCGACTATGCTCCGCATACCTGGCAGGGCTTCTCCACCGGCGTCTGGGAAGGCAACATGCTCACCATCACCACCACCCATCTCAAGGAGAATTACATCCGGCGCAACGGCGTCCCCCGCAGCGATCAGGCCATCGTCACCGAGCACTGGACCCGCCACGGAGACTATCTCACCGTCACGACGGTGATCGACGATCCCGTCTTTCTCACCGAGCCCCTAGTGCGCAGCGATAATTGGTATCTCGATCCGGGCCAGCACATCGGCGTCTTCGGCTGCGAATACGCCGCGGAGCTTCCCCGGCCGGAAGGCGCTGTTCCCCATCATCTTCCGGGCGAAAATCCATTCCTCCACGAGTTCGCCACCTGGTACGGATTGCCCTTCGAAGCCACCCGCGGCGGCGCGGAAACGCTCTATCCGGAGTACCGCCGGAAGCTGACCGGCTACAAGCCTCCGGAAAAGTGCGAACGCTACTGCACCTGCACCAACCTGTTCAATTGCAACCGGTGAACACCATGAGACTGCCGATGGCCGCGGTGCTTCTGGCTGGCGCTTTGCCGGCGCAGCAGTCCAGTCCGGCGAGCGCTCCCAATAACGCTGAGATTCACGTGCTTCCCGTGCAGGGCGCCGTCTCTATGCTGGTTGGCGGCGGTGCAAACATCACGGTGCAGGCGGGCAAGGACGGAATCCTGCTGGTGGATACGGGACTGCCGGAGCTGGCTCCTAAGATCATCGCCGCGCTCCGGACCCTTTCCGACGGGCCGGTTCGCTATATCGTCAATACCCACGTTCACACGGATCACACCGGCGGCAACGAGGCTCTGGCGAAGCTCGGCAGAGACAACCCTCCGCCCACATTTCCCCGCATCATCGCGAATCTCGCCGTTCAGGAGCGGATGGCCTCTAATCAAATCGACGTCCTCTGGCCCAACGACACCTACAGTACTCCCTTTAAGGACTTCTCCTTCAACAACGAGCCGATCGTCGTCTATCACATTCCCGCGGCCCACACCGACGGCGACAGCCTCGTTTTTTTCCGGCGCTCCGACGTCATCAGCGCGGGCGATATTTTTACGCCCGACCGGTATCCATTCATTGACCTGGAACGTGGCGGGAGCGTCCAGGGGATTATCAATGGACTGAACAAAATCCTGGAGATCACGGTGCCATTGAGGTACCAGGAAGGCGGCACCTACGTCATCCCGGGCCATGGGCGCCTTTGCGACGAAGCCGACGTGGTCGAATTTCGCGACATGGTCACGATTATTCGCGATCGCGTCCAGGACTTAATCAAAAAGGGCATGTCGCTCGAGCAGGTGAAGGCGGCGAAGCCCAGTTTCGATTACGACACCCAATATTCCGGCTCCCCCGACGCATTCGTGGAAGCCGTATACAAGAGCTTAAAGAGGTAGGCTGCTGGATGCCGAATTCATCGAAAAGGACAAGGGATCGCGGCGCGCCTGGCCGATGGCCGCGCCCCCGGCGTTCCTCTGGCGTGCTCTCGGCCCCCGTTGGCCGGCGCGCGGATGGCCCGGCCGGCGGGCAAACGCCGGCGCAAACTCGTCAAAATTCCGGCGGATTCACGATCATGCGCACGGCCCAAATCGCGGTCCTCGCCGCTGCCTCCGTTTCGAGTCTGGTGCACGCCCAGGGTGGCCGCGGCGCGCCCAAGGGACCGCCGCCTACCGCGAAAGCGGCTGCGCCCGCCGATTTCACCGGCTACTGGGTTTCGGTCGTCACCGAAGATTGGCGCTGGCGCATGGTCACGCCCATTAAAGGCGATTTCGCCGGCATCCCTCTCAACGCCGAAGGCCGCAAGCTCGGCGATGCCTGGGATCCGGCCAAGGATGAAGCCGCCGGCAATCAGTGCAAAGCCTATGGCGCTCCCGCCATCATGCGCGTCCCGGGCCGCCTGCACATCGCCTGGGCGGACGACAATACCCTCAAAATCGAAACCGATTCCGGAATGCAGACGCGTCTTTTGCACTTCGGAGGCTCGCCGCCTGTCCAGGCGGAGCCCTCGTGGCAAGGCTATTCCGTCGCGAATTGGGAAAAGCCCCTGCGCGGAACCGGCGCGCCTCTGGCCGCGCTCGGCGCAACTCGCGAAGGCGCCGCCGGTCGCTCGCTCGAAGTGGTCACCACCCAATTGCGCCCCGGATATCTCCGCAAAAACGGCCCGCCCTATAGCGCGGACACCATCCTCAAAGAATTCTTCGACTTATCCCACGAGCGTAATGGCGACATTTGGTTTGTCGTCACTACAATCGTCGAGGACCGCCGCTACCTGAGCGAGCCCTTCGTCACAAGCACCAACTTCAAGAAAGAACCCGACGGCTCCAAATGGAGTCCGTCGCCCTGTTCGGCGCGCTGAGCGCGGAAGCGCCAACCCGCACATTTTCCCTGGATCTCCACCTTCGTTTGCGCAAACGAAAACGTGGCCTGACGCTTCACTCCACCAGGCGCAGAATCATTCCGGTGTCCGTGCCCGCCCACAAATGATGCGCGTCCGGACCCGCCAGCACAAGCGTCGTCGCCTCGGCCCGATAATCCACGGGCATCTCCTTCCACTCCATCAGGTCCGAGCTCGTGAGGATCTTCACTTTGCCCGGAATGGGCGCGGTGTTGAGGCTGCCAGTCGGCTCCACGGCGGCAAGGAACGCCTTGCGCCCCGGAAACAGCGCGATATCCGTCACCTTGCGGTCTTTCTCCCGGAAGACTAACTTGCTGGAGCCCGCAGTCAGGTCCAGACGATAGACCTCGGAAGGCCATGGAGCAGACGGGCCATAACTGAAAACATCCAGCGCGTCCTCGCCGGCCATCTGTAGCGCCGTGATCAGGCCGAAAAGAGGCGCATTTAGCGCGCTCCAACTTGCGCCTCGGTCGTGGGTCTGGAGCAGCAGCGTCTGGGTTGGCCTCTCCCGCTGCTTGGTCGCCCGTTCCGGCTCCATCCACGATGGAAAAGGGCCAAGATCGTTGCGCGGCGGAATGGCGACGCCCACAATCAGCCCCAGCGGTCCATCGAAAGAGATTTGAGAATACGCCGTGAACGCCTGGTCCCCCGCCGGCTTGGCCGCCTCCGGCAATGGCCTCCACGTGCGGCCCCCGTCGGAGGTCTGAAGCACGGTCTTCTGATAACCCGCCGCATATCCATGTTGCGAGTCGAGAAACCACACCCGCATAATCAACCCGCCGGGCGGCGTTGGCTTCAGCTTCTTGTTGGGTTTGCTTTGATCGCAGATCTTGCGCCAAGCCTTGCCGTCCTCCGAAAACCAGATGGCGTCTTCGGTCACCATCCAGCCCGTGGATTGGTTCAGGAAAAATAAAGATCGCGGAATATCCGGAAGCGGACCGAGCGTCCAGTGCTGGCCGCCATCGGCGGTCGTCAGCGACACCGGCTTCGCTTTGCGCCCTCTCTCCTGCGTCCATCCCACGGCGACGCCCCGCTGCGAAGTGGGAAAGGCGAGATCCGCGATGGTCAATTCGGCGCGCGGCTCATCGTAAAAATACTGGAGCGTCCAGCGCTGCGCGTAGAGAGACGAAAGACACGGCAAAAGCAACAACCAGCGCATGACTACGCAGACCGCGCGGATGTCGCCATCGGATCCAACCCCGCCGGCGCTTTGAGCGCCGGCCCGTTGAGTTGAGATAAAGCCACCAGCGCGCCAACCTGTTCGCCGACCGTGGTAAGCAGCTCCATTTCATCTCCGGTGTGAAAATGGGTCTCGCGGTGCTGCACGTTGATCACGCCCGTCACGCGGCCGCGGACAATCACCGGGGCCGATAGAAACGCTTCATACGCATCCTCCGGCAGATCCGTAAACAACTTGAATCGTGGATCCAAATACGCTTCGCGGGAAATCGACAGCAGACGGCGCTCGCGCGCCACCCAGCCGGTGAGTCCTTCGCCTAACTTAAGCCGCACCGTCCCAATCGTGTCCGGCTGAGGATTATTCGAGGCGCAAAGAACCAGCTCTTGATCGCGCAGAAGATACAGCAGGCAGGAGTCGCACTGCATGAATTCGACGACTAACTCTACCACCCCCTGAAGAGCGTCTGGAAGGCTCACTTCGCGCGCCACCAGGCGGCTGATGCGCTGCACCAGCCGGAGTTGGTGCTCGGTGCCCTCTAGGCGGGATTCTAATTCCTTGAAACGGGCCACAACTGAATCTTAACCCACGCCCGGCAGGCTTACCCTTCGCCTGGATCCGCGCTCCCACGCAATCCGTATCCTATAGTAGAACGGAATGCATCTGATGCCATGGGCGGCCGCCCTGTCGGCCTGCGCACTGCTTCAGGCGCTGAGCTCGGCCGCGGACGCCGATCTCGCGCGCCGTCTGCGGGCGCGCGATCCGCGCGTGATGGCGGCTTTATATGACCGCTACGGAAAACTCGCATACTCGTTAATCTTCCGCATTGTCCGCGACGGCGCGGCCGCGGAGGATCTGGTGCAAGAGACGTTTCTCCGCGTCTGGAACCGGGCTCATTCCTTCGACGCCGGTCGCGGAGCTCTTGGCCCCTGGATACTCGCCGTGGCGCGCAACCGCGCCATCGACCACATTCGCTCTCGCGACGGCCGCATGGCCGCCGCGGCGGTGGATCTGGACCGCATGGAGAATCATCCTCTTTTTGCGCGGCTCGAAGACAGCGCGCTCTCCCTCGACCGGTCTCGGCGGCTGAAAGCCGCCTTCGCCAAGCTCCCTCCCCGCCACCGCGAAGTCATCGAGCTGGCTTACTTCGAAGGCCTTTCTCAAACCGAAATGGCCGAGCGCATGAATCAGCCCCTGGGCACTGTGAAGACGTGGGTGCGCACGGCTCTCAAGGCTTTGCGCGAGGAATTAGCGGAGGCGATTGTCGCATGAGCTGCGAGGAGCTGAAAGACATGCTCGAGCTTTACTCGCTCGGCCTTGCAGAAGAGCAGGAGCGCGCCGAGATCGAAGCGCATTTGGCGCGCGGCTGCGACGCCTGCCGGAACAATCTCAACGAGGCCTTGTCGATAAACGCTCTGATGCTGGCTTCCGTTGCCGGCGCCAAGCCGCCCGCGCGCCTGAAGCGCCGCGTTATGGCGTCCTTCGGCCTGGAGCGCCCTGGATGGGGGTGGCTGGGAGCGTTTGCCGCCGCCTGCCTGGCCGCGCTCTGTGTCTGGCTCAGCATTCAGGAGCGTCAGCGCACGGCCGAGTTGGTGCAAGCCCGGCGGGATCTGTTTCAGATGACCGCCGGGCAGGAGCGGCTTCAACGCGCTCTGAGCTTCCTCCATCAACCCGGCACGCAAGAGGTAAATTTCGGTGAAAACCAGACTCGCCCGCCGAGAGGCAGCGTCTTTGTGAATCCACGGCTGGGCGTGTTGCTGATCGCGGGCAATCTGCCGGCTTTGCCCGCTGGCAAAACCTATGAGATGTGGGTGATTCCAAAAGGAGCCGCGCCCCGGCCCGCGGGACTGTTCCAAGCCGCCGCGGATGGCTCCGCCGTGCATGTGCTTTCAGGACCTCTGGATTCCGCATCGCTGGGAGCCGTAGCCGTCTCCGTCGAGCCGCAATCCGGCTCTCCGGCTCCCACGACCACGCCGATTATCGTAGCCATGCTCGGAGAGTAGCGGCTGTCCAAATCTCGCCGCGCCGCGCTGGCGTTCGGAAATCCGTAGCCTAAACTGAAAGTCAATGCCTACGGTGCTCCTTGCCGATGCGGTCTATAAACAACACGACACCGGTCTGGGCCATCCCGAGCGCCCGGAACGATACGACGCCATCGTTGGCGCGCTGGAGCAAGCTGGACTGGCGAAGTTTTTGCGCCGAGTCGAAATCCGCCCGGCGGACATAGATGAGATTGCGCTGTGCCACACCAAAGATTACATCTCCCAGGTAAGGCGCGAAATCGCCGCTGCGCCGGAGGGAGCCGTTCGCGAGCTCAGCACCGGCGACACCGCTATATGCTCCCAGTCTTTCGATGTCGCGCTCCGAGCCACGGGTGGAATTCTCAACGCCGTCGACGCTGTGATGCGCCGCTCCGCTTCAAACGCCTTTTGCGCCGTCCGGCCGCCCGGGCATCACGCCCGCCCCAGCCAAGGAATGGGGTTCTGCATCTTCAACCACATCGCGATCGCCGCGCGCTACGCCCAACGCAAGCACGGGGTGGATCGCGTCCTCATCGCCGATTGGGACGTGCATCATGGCAACGGGACCCAAGACATCTTCTACTCGGATGGGTCGGTGTTGTTTTTCAGCACGCATCAGTCCCCGTGGTATCCCGGCACCGGCGCGCGTGAAGAAATGGGGGAAGGGAAGGGAAAAGGCTGCATCATAAACTTCCCTTTTTCCGCTGGGGCTGGACGCGAGCGGATCCTGCCCGCTTTCCGCGACCGGCTCGCCCGCGCCGCCGATGACTTCAAGCCGGCTTTGGTGCTGCTGTCGGCCGGTTTTGATTCCCGCCTTGGCGACCCCTTGGGCCGGTTCACTTTATCCGACTCCGATTTCGCCGAGCTTACCGGGATTGCGCTCGAAATTGCCGACAAGCACGCCGGCGGTCGGCTCGTCTCGGTTCTGGAAGGCGGCTACAATCTCGCCGGATTGGCCTCCGCCGTCGCCGCCCACGTGCGGGCGCTGACCAAGGTCTGAACCTGGCCAATGGAGACCGTTTTCGCCTGGATCTCGGCGTATGGCTATGCGGCCATCTTTCTGCTGCTCATGCTGGGCATTGTCGGTTTGCCGGTGCCGGACGAAACTCTGTTAGTGTTCTGTGGCGCGCTGATCGCCCGCGGCAACCTTCATCCGTTGGCGGCGTTTTTTGCGGCGGCGGGCGGCAGTTGGGGCGGCATCACTTTGAGCTATGTCATCGGGCGAACGCTTGGCCTGGGTTTTGTACGCCGCTTCGGCCGGTATTTCCATCTGTCGGATGAGCGCCTCGACCAGATCCATAAATGGTTCGATCGGATCGGGCACTGGGCGTTGCTGGTGGGCTACTTCGTCGCCGGCGTGCGCCACTTCACCGCGATTGTCGCCGGCGCTTCGAAGCTGGAATACCCCTCCTTCGCCGTTTACGCCTACACGGGCGCGGTTCTTTGGGTGACGACGTTTCTCACTCTGGGCTATTACGTTGGGGAAAATTGGAAGCAGATCGCCGAACTGCTTCACCGGTATGTCGCCATCGCTTCTTTGGCTATAGTCGCCGCGGCGGTCGTCTATTTCGTGCTGCGCCGCCGAAAGGACAGCGCGTGACAGCTACTTGTTCGGCCCGGCCGTCGGATCTTTATCTCCGTGGGCCGAATACTGCGGCTGCGGAGAATTCAAGACAATCTCCAGCGTCTTCTCTTCCTCTTTGACGTCGAAAGTATCGCCGAAAGTCTGGTAATTTTTGGCGATCACTTGAACCTGCACCTTGCCCTGCGGGATCTCGGGTATTTTCGCCATGCCTTCCTGAGAGGTCCGCAGCTCCCAGGAAGTGCGCGAGTGCTTAATCTTGACCAGCCGGTCGGGCACAAAGCGGACGATCACGCTGGCGTTGCCGATCGGCTTGCCTTCGTTGTTGGTCACGTGAATGTGAAGGAGGGTCTGATCCCCCCCTATCGCCGGCAGCGCGCCCGCGGACAACGAGGCCGCAAGCAGCGCGACGCGTAACTTCTTCATATTGCGATTATCGCTCACCACGCCCTGGGCGGCGCCGCCTTCAAACCAGCTTCGTGCCGCACACTTGCGCCGCGCCCGGAATGGTGCGAAGCCATAGCGGGCGCCGCACTTTCAGTCCGGCCGCGCGCAACCACGATTCGATCTCCGCCACGGACCAGGAGCCCGATGTGCTGGTGAGCGCGAAAAAAAGATTCAACGTCTGGACGGCCTGATCGCCCGCTTGGGGCGAGGCCGGGCGAATCACTTCCTGGATCGCAAGCGATCCACCCAAAGTCAGGGCGCGTGCGGCGCGCTTCGCCAAATCGCGATTCTGCCCATCCGTGAAATGGTGCGCCAGGTTCGAAATGAGGATGAGGTCGTAGCGATTTTCGCCCAAATCCTCCACGAGGGCGTCTCCCGTCTGGTGCCGGACGCGATCTCCCATGGCCTCCATCGCCAAAATGGGAGCGGCGGCCTCAATCGCCTCCGGCAAGTCCAAAATGACGGCCGCGAGCCGAGGGTGCTTTCGGCACAAAGCGACCGCGTAGAACCCGTGCGAGCCCCCGATGTCAAGCATGGTGCGCGCTTCTGGTTTCAAGGGCATGCGGCGGCTGACCTCCTCCGCCGCCACTGCCGCCAGCGCCCGCATGGCCCGCTGGTAGCGCCGCCATTGTTCGGGCCCCCATCCGCCGGAGTGTATCTCCAGCGCTTTGCCGGTTCGCAGAAACTGCTCCAGGCCTTCGATCGCCCGCCACACGTCGCCAACGTGCGGCATGTAGTCGAACAACGACCAATGATTTTGCGGCGCCAGCCATTTTTTGGACTTCCCCGTCAGCTCGTACTGCTGGTGCGAATATCGCAAATAGTTCGCCGAGACCAGCGCTGTCAACAACGCCTCGGTGGCGCGCCGTTCCAGAGCGCATGCTTTTGCGATCTCCGGCGCGCTCAACCTTTTATGCTCCAGACAGGAAAATATGCCCACTTCGGTGGCCGCCATAATGGCGCGGGCCGACAGGAGCGCGATCTGAGTTTCTAAAATCGGAGTCGGCGCCAGGTTCAAAAGCAGCGCAACCCGATCAAAAAACGAATCCGGCTGGGGGTTGAGCCGCATGAGAGACAAAACCTCGATATTACTACGTACGCCCGATAGAAAGTTTCAATCGAACCAATAAAAAGATCCAACTCGCGACGGCGCAACTCCTTGCTTATACTTGTGATGAAACATGAAAGCGTGGTTGCCGAACCAGGTGGTCCCACGCCCGTCAGAGCCGGGAGTGACGCCCCGGAGACGCGGCCCATGGGAGAAACGAGAGCCGCGAACGGGCGGCCGATGCGTTCGCCCGCCCACAACCAGGAGATAAGGATTCGTGAGCGACCTCGCCATCGTCCCCCCCCCGCCGCCGGATGCCGTACAGAGGAGTCTGGCTTCGCGCTCGGGGGAAGCAGAAGCTCGAGTCCTGGACGCATTTGCCCAGACTCTTGAGCACAACGCGCCAAAAGGCTTGGCCTTGGTGGCCGTCGGCGGTTTCGGCAGGCGGGAGCTATTTCCGTATTCCGACGTCGATCTGTTGTTGCTGACCGCATCGGATTCGGCTGTTCCCTCACGGGAGGCGATCTCCGGGTTTCTGCAGCTTCTCTGGGACATCGGGCTACGCCCCAGCCACTCCGTGCACAGCGTAGAAGACTGCTGCCAGGAGCACTCCGGCAACCTGGAATTCACGATCAGCTTGATGGATCATCGGTTTTTAGCCGGAGAGCATGCGCTGTACGCCGCGCTGCAAGAGCGCTTCAAAACGTTTTTGACCAAGCGAGGAGCCGCGATTGCCGTGCAAATCGCGGCGCTGGCGGAAGCGCGCCGCGCCAAGTTCCAAAACACGATCTATCATCTCGAGCCGAACATTAAAGAGACGCCCGGCGGCTTGCGCGATCTTCAAACCGCGCGCTGGCTGCAAGTCATCGAGCCCCAGGAAAATTTCCCTCCCTTAACGAGCGCCCTGGATTTTCTGGGAGGCATCCGTCTCCGACTCCACGAGCTCGCCGGACGCGATCAGAACGTTCTCAGCTTCGACGCCCAGGACGCTCTTGCCGACGAACCCGCCACGTTGATGCGGGAGTATTACCGTCATGCGCGGGTGGTCGACCGGGCCGTGCGTCACGCCATCGAAGCGGCGACCGAGAAGCCCAGCGGCCTGTTGGGAAGATTCCACGAATGGCGTTCGCGGCTCTCCACGGCGGAATTTACCGTGGTGAGGGATCGCGTGCTGCTGCGCGTTCCTCAGCCGCCAACCGATCTCCGGTTGTTCGAATTCGTCGCGCGGCATCAGTTGCGGCTGGCGCCCGACACCATGGAGCGAATGAACGGATTCGCTCCCGCCGCCACCTGGACCGACTGGATGCGCCTTCTCTCTCTGCCCAAGCCCGCAGCCGGCTTGCGAGCCATGCAGGAAACCGGAGTTTTGGCCCAGGCGCTGCCGGAGTGGCGCAACATCGAATGTTTGGTGGTGCGCGACTTCTATCACCGCTACACCGTCGACGAGCATACTTTGGTCGCCATCGCTTCCTTGGAATCCATCGCCGATGGCCGCTTCTCGGAGCTTTTGGGAGAGATCGAAAACCCGGCCCTGATCCGCTTCGCGCTGTTGATGCACGATATTGGAAAGGGCTCCGGCCGCGAGCACTGCCAGGAAGCCCTCCAGATCGCCCGCCGCGTCCTGAATCGGCTGCAAGCGCCCGAGGCCGAACGCGACACGATCGAGTTCCTGGTGGAGCGCCATTTGGAAATGTCCAAAGTGATGAGCTCGCGTGATCTGCACGACGTCGCCACCGCTCGCGCCCTGGCGGATCGCATCGGCACCATCGAGCGCTTGAAGCTCCTCACAATGGTCACTTACGCCGATGTCAGCGCCGTCAATCCGCAGGCCATGACGCCTTGGCGGCTGGAGCAGTTGTGGCGCGTTTATCTGCTGGCGCATCAGGAACTGACCAAAGAACTGGAGACGGCGCGCATTCATCTTCCCGAAGGCGCCACGCCGGAAAGGGCGCGGTTCCTCGAAGGCCTCCCCACGCGCTATTTGCGCATCCATAGCGCCGCCGAGATTGACGCGCACCTCGCGCTGGCGCGGCAACTGGAAAGTCGTCCCGTGGCCATCGAGATCGAGCATCAGCGAAGCATCTACAAGCTCACTCTCCTGACCCGCGATCATCCTGGTTTATTCGCTTCGGTGGCGGGAGCGATCTCCAGCTTCGGCCTGAATATTCTCAAGGTGGAGGCTTTCACCAACGCGGCCGGAATTGTGGTGGACACGTTTACTTTTTCCGATCCCCATCGGACCTTGGAGTTGAATCCGAGCGAAGTGGAGCGTCTGCGCGGCGTGGTCCGGCGCGTGCTGGAAGGCAAGCAAGAGGCCGAAAAGCTGCTGCGCGGCCGGCCCAAGCCGCTGCTGCCCGGCAAGGCCAGGCTGAAGCCGCGCGTGGCCTTGAAAAACGATGTTTCCGACGCCGCGACGCTGGTCGAGATCGTGGCCGAAGACCGGCCTGGGTTGCTCTACGATCTGGCCCGCTCCATCTCGGAGGCGGGTTGCAACATCGAAGTGGTGCTCATCGACACGGAAGCCCACAAGGCCCTCGACGTGTTTTACGTAACCCGCCAGGGCCATAAACTCGATGAAGCGGCGCAGGAACGGCTTCGGGAGAGCCTGCTCGCCGCCTGCTCCGCCCCCCGCTAAAATTTTCTTTCGGCAAGCTCGATCAGCCCGGCGCAGCCATGCGCTCGCTCGCCGTTGACAGGGCCTGCGGAGCGGGGATAGAATCGCTACCGGGCGACCGGGGAAAAGGGGCGCCCCGCAGGAGGCTAGTTAACGATGGACGGCGGATTGAAAAAAGCGATTCGAACCACGGCGGCCGGGTCATTCGCGCTGAGCTGCTTTGCGGCTGCTTCGCTCGCCGTGGAACGGAGCCAGCCCGTTACGTTTACCAAAGACGTCGCGCCGATTCTTCAGGACAAATGCCAGACCTGCCATCGCGAAGGCGAGATGGCGCCCATGTCGCTGGTGACCTATGAGCAGGTCCGCCCGTGGGCCAAGGCCATTAAGGCGCGCGTTGTCGCGCGGCAGATGCCTCCCTGGCATCTGGACAAGACCGTTGGCATCCAAAAATTTCAAAACGATATCTCGCTCAGCGACCAACAGATCGCCATGATCGCGAAATGGGTGGATGACGGCGCGCCGCGGGGCGATCCCAAGGACATGCCTCCTCCCAAGCAATGGCCCAAAAACGACGGCTGGCAACTCGCCAAGCAGTTCGGGCCGCCCGATTTGATCCTCAAATCAAACGACTATACGATGCCGGCCAAGGCGCAGGACGTTTGGTACAAGCCTCTTACGCCCATCCCGATCGCCGAGCCACGCTGGGTTCGCGCCGTTGAAATGCGCCCCGCCACTCCGGCCGGCCGCAGGATCACCCATCACGCCCTGGCGTATTTGCAGCAGGAAGAGCCCGGAACCAATACTGGGCCCATCAGCCAAGGCTTGCTGATGGAATGGGCGGTCAATAAGAACTACGACATTTATCGGCCTAACACCGGCAAGCTTCTGCTGCCGGGCGCGCGCATCTGGTGGGAGATGCACTATCATGCCGTCGGCGAAGAGATTCGCGATCACGTGGAGTTGGCCGTCTATCTCTATCCCAAAGGTCAAGAGCCGAAATACCGCACATACCTGACTCCTTTCCCCGCCACGCCCGGCAACGCCGCGGCGGGCTCTCTGGATATTCCGCCCAATTCGATTGTTGAAACGGAAGGTTATACTGCGCTGAGAGCGCCGGCCATTCTCGAGAATTTCCAGCCGCACATGCACCTGCGTGGCAAAGCCATGCTTCTGGAAGCCTTGCTGCCCGATGGAAGCAGAAGGACGCTCAGCTATGTAGACCACTTCAACTTCAACTGGATGACCAACTACATCTATGCCGACGACGCGGCGCCGGTGCTGCCGAAAGGCGCTCTGATCCATGTGGTCGCCTGGCACGACAATACTTCCAATAACAAGAACAATCCAGACCCCGAGCAGTGGGTGGGATGGGGCGATCGCACGGTGGACGAAATGGCGCACGCTTGGGTTAACGTCACCTATATCAGCGAGGAAGATTACCAGGCGTGGCTGCGGGACCATCCGCAGATCGAGCCGCCTTCGCGGGCGCAGAACTGAGAGGAGTCCCCAATATCTATAAAGTCGGAATGAAAAGCATGGTCCTGGCGTGGATCGCCGCTTGCGCCCTGTTGGCGCAGACCCCGCCTTTGCATGATTCCGGTCAAAGCGTCACCCCGGCGTTTGAAGGATGGTTCCCCAACTCCGATGGCTCCTTCAGCATCCTCTGGGGATACTACAACCGCAATCTGAAACAAGAACTGGATCTTCCCGTCGGTCCGGAAAACCGTATGGAGCCGGGCGGGCCGGATCTGGGCCAGCCCACTCACTTCCTCACGCGCCGGCAGTGGGGCGTCTTTACGGTCACCGTCCCCAAAAATTTCGGCTCCCAGAAGCTGATCTGGACGCTCACGGTAAACGGCCAAACCAACTCCGTTCCCGCGAAGCTCGACCCCCTCTGGTTGCTTTCGCCGCTGGTGGACGCCACCGGAAACACCCCGCCGTTTATCGGCTTCGACGCGAACGGACCCTTTGTCCAAGGTCCCGAGGGGCAGACCAAATCGTTGCTGGCGAAAGTGAATCAGCCCTTGGAACTGCCGTTGTGGCTGGCCGACGACGCCAGCGTGATTCCTGGCGCCACCCGCCCCCGCACGCCCGCCGTGACCGTCGCCTGGAGCAAGTTTCGCGGTCCCGGCGTCGTCACTTTCGCTAGCGACAGACCCGCCGTGGAAGACGCCGCTTTCTCCGCCCCGCCGAAGACTGCTTTCCATGGCAAAGCCGTCACTACCGCCACCTTCAGCGAGCCGGGCGAATACGTCTTGCGCGTTGTCGCCAACGATTGGTCCGGCGACGGCGGACGGGGCTTTCAATGCTGCTGGTCCAATGCGCGCGTCCACGTGTCGGTGAAGTAAGAAGGCGTCCTCGGCGCGGTCTTGAGATTTGTCGTGAGCCCCCGGAATCCGCCAGGGCGCTAGAACCCGGCCAATCCTTGGCGGGCTAGGCCGATCGTGTGTTCACCAGGCTCGGGTGCGCCCTCTCGTAAGCCGCGATCGCCGCCTCTTGAGCCAGCATGTAGCCGAGTTCGTCTACGCCCTCGAGCAGGCATTGCTTGGCGAAGGAGTCGATGGGAAATTCGAAAGAGCGGCCCGTAGGCAGCCTTGCCGTCTGCGAGGCCAGATCGATGGTGACGACCGCTCCCGGAGTTCTCAAAAGTTCGGTGTGCGCCTCCGCCGGGGCCACGACCGGCAGCAATCCGTTCTTCAGCGCGTTGCCTTTAAAGATGTCCGCAAACGATGTGCTGATCACGGCGCGGAATCCATTTTGCGTAAGCGCCCAAGGCGCGTGTTCGCGCGAGCTGCCGCAGCCGAAATTGTCGCCCGCCACAAGGATTTGCGCCCCCCGGGCGCTGGCCTGGTTCAGCGGAAAATCGGGTTTGAGCGAGCCGTCCGGGTTATAGCGCCAGTCGCGAAACAACCCCTCGCCCAAGCCTTCTTTGGAAATCGCTTTCAGATAGCGAGCCGGGATAATCTGATCGGTGTCGATGTTATCGACGGCGATCACGACCGTTTTGCTCTCGATCTTTTCGAACTTCACAATAGGGTCCTCACGTCGGTGACGACGCCCGTAACCGCCGATGCCGCGGCGGTCAAGGGGCTGGCCAAAAAAGTCCGCCCGCCTTTGCCCTGGCGTCCCTCGAAATTGCGGTTGCTGGTGGAGACGCTGTATTGGCCCGGCTCCAACTGATCGCCGTTCATCGCCAGGCACATGGAGCAGCCCGATTCGCGGAAGTCCGCTCCAGCTTCCCGGAAAATCTTGTCCAGGCCCTCCGCCTCGGCTTGCTTTTTCACCTGCTGCGAACCCGGCACCACCAGCATGCGCACCTTCGGGTTCACCTTGCGCCCCTGGATCACGCCGGCCGCCGCCCGCAGATCCGAAATGCGCGAATTCGTGCAGCTTCCCACAAACACGACATCGATCGGATGGCCCAGCAGCGGCTTGCCGGGCTCCAGGTCCATATACTTTAGGGCGTTCGTCAGATCCGATTTGGCCAAAGGATCGGACACCGAGGCGGGATCCGGAATCGCTCCAGAGATCGGAATTCCCATGCCCGGATTCGTCCCAAAGGTGACCATCGGCTCCAGAACCTCGGCGTCGATCTTCAGCTCATGAGCGTAGGCCGCGCCATCGTCGCTCGCCAGCTTTCTCCAGCGCGTCACCGCCGCCTCCCAGGCGGCGCCCTTCGGCGCGAATTCCCGGCCGGCGAGGTATTGATAAGTCGTATCGTCCGGCGCGACCAGTCCCGCGCGCGCTCCGCCTTCGATGGACATGTTGCAAATCGTCATGCGCTCTTCCATCGAAAGCCCTCGAATCGTCGATCCGAGATATTCGAATACGCAGCCCGTGCCGCCGCCGATGCCGATTTTCGCGATCACGGCGAGAATAATATCCTTGGCCGAAACGCCCGGCTTCAGCGCCCCGTCCACGCGAATCGCGTAGGTCTTCGACGGCGCCTGAAGAAGGCATTGCGTCGCCAGAACGTGGCCCACCTGGCTGGTGCCAATGCCAAAGGCCAGCGCGCCGAACGCTCCGTGCGTCGCCGTGTGGCTGTCGCCGCAGACGATCGTCATGCCCGGCTGCGTCAATCCCTGCTCCGGGCCCATCACGTGAACGATACCCTGCTTGTCGCTCTTCAGATTGTAAAGAGGAATGCCGAAATCGGCGCAATTTTTCTCCATCTGGGCAAGCTGCGCCGCCCCTTCTTTATCGAGGATCGGCAGCTCGCGCGAAGTGGTGGGCGTGGAATGGTCCATCGTCGCGATGGTGAGATCGGGACGGCGGACCTTTAGCCCGCGCTCCCGCAGCATCGAAAACGCCTGCGGCGAAGTAACTTCGTGGATCAGATGCAAATCGATGTAGAGCAGCGCCGGCGCCCCCGGCGGCTCGGCCACGACGTGGGTTTCCCAGATTTTTTCAACGATCGTGCGCGATTTCATAAAGCTTCGCTCACCGCCTGGCCAACCTGTTGGGTGGTCGCGGCGGCTCCTTTCGGCCGCAGGTCGGCCGTGACGCGGCCGGAGGCCAAAACCTTGCCGGCTGCCGCGTTCACCGCCGCGGCTTCCTTCGTCAGTCCAAACGTATATTCCAGCATCGCCGCGACGCTTCCGATCGCGCCCAGCGGATTGGCCTTGTTCTGTCCCGCGATATCCGGAGCCGAGCCATGCACCGGCTCGTATAAGCCTTTAGACGCGCCCAGCGATGCGGAAGGCAACATGCCGATCGAGCCCGCCAGGATCCCCCCGATATCGCTCAGAATGTCGCCGAAAGTGTTCTCCGTGAGCATCACGTCGAATTGCGTGGGCTTCAGCACCATCTGCATGGCCGCGTTGTCCACCAGCATGTGTTCCAGTTCCACGTCCCGATATTGCAAAGCCACTTCGTTCACCACCTGGCGCCAGAACTGCGACACCTCCAGCACGTTGGATTTGTCGACGCTGGTGACCTTCTTCCGCCGCTTTTGCGCCAGCTTAAACGCCGTATGCGTCACGCGCTCCACTTCCTTTCGCGTATAAGACATGGTGTTGAATCCCCGATTTCCGTCGATGCCTCGCGGCTGGCCGTAGTAAAGCCCTCCGGTGAGCTCGCGCACGATGATCATGTCGGTGCCGGAAACCACGTCGTTTTTGAGCGGGGACGAATCGATCAGCTCGGGATACGTCCGCACCGGCCGCAAATTGGCGTAAACCTCCAGCAGCGCGCGCATGCCCAGCAGCCCGGCTTCGGGACGCTGGCTCGGCGGGGCGTGGTCGAACTCGGGCAGCCCCACCGCGCCCATCAGCGTTGCGTCGGCCTCCAGCGCCAGCTTCCGCGTCTCTTCAGGAAAGGGAGTTCCCGTCTTGTGAATCGCTGCGCCGCCGAGCAAGCCTTCGGTCAGCTCCAGGGTGTGGCCAAATTTCTTGGCGACCGCCTTTAAAACCCAGCTCGCCGCCTCCGTCACCTCGACGCCGATGCCGTCGCCGGGCAAAAGCAAAATTTTCAGATTCATTGCGCCGCCACCGATGCCTTGACGTCTTCCACAACTGCCCGCGCCAGCGCCGCGATTTCCTCGTTGCGAAGCCCCTTTTTGCGGTCGGCCAGCGCCGTAAAGCGCCGATACATTTCGTCCAGTTGCTCGCGGCTCAGAGGACAACCTAGATCCTCGCAGCGCTTGGCCAGCGCGTGCCGGCCGCTGTGCTTGCCCAGCACCAGCTTGGACTCCGGCACTCCTACCGATTTCGGCTCGATGATCTCGTAGGTGGTCCGCTCCTTCAAAACTCCATCTTGATGAATGCCGGCCTCGTGCGCGAAGGCGTTTTCGCCGACGATCGCTTTGTTGGGTTGCGGTCCGAAAGTGATCAGCGAGCTGAGCAGTTGGCTCGCCGGGTAAAGATGCTCCGTCGCGATGCGCGTTTCAAAAGGCAGCCGGTCGCGGCGCGTGTTGATCGCCATCACCACTTCCTCAAGCGATGCGTTCCCGGCCCGCTCCCCGATGCCATTGACCGTGCATTCCACCTGCCGGGCGCCGGCTTGCACCGCCGCCAGGGAGTTCGCTACCGCCAGCCCCAAATCGTCGTGGCAATGGACGCTCACCACGGCTGAGTCCCCCAAAGCCTTGCTCATCCTCCCGATCAATGCGGCGTATTCTTCCGGAACCGAGTAGCCCACCGTGTCGGGAAGGTTCACCGTCCTCGCTCCCGCCCCGACGACCGCCTTGCATACCTCCTCCAGATAGTCCCAGTCGGTGCGAGTTGCATCCTCGGCGGAAAACTCTACGTCGTCGCAATATTCGCGAGCCAAAGCTACGGCGGCAACTGCTTCTTCCATAATCTGTTGCCTGGTTTTCTTTAACTTGTACTTGAGATGTATGTCGCTGGTCGCGATGAAGGTGTGAATCCGCGGCCGCCGCGCATGGCTCAACGATTTTGCCGCCGCCAAAATGTCCTGGCGATTGGCTCGCGCCAGCGCCGCCACGCTCGCCCAGGGAAATTCCCGGCTCACCGCGTCCACTGCCTCCAAATCGCCCTCCGAGGCGACCGGAAAGCCCGCCTCCAGAATATCGACTCCTAAATCCATCAGCTTCGCGGCCATCCGTAGCTTCTCTTGCACCGTCATGCTGCATCCGGGCGACTGCTCCCCGTCGCGCAGCGTCGTATCGAAAATATAGACGCGGTTGGGCATCGGCTTTCGACCTCTGGCTTCCATTATCGATGCGCCATTTAGATTTGGCAAATTGATAATATTCGATGTAGATATAATCTCGAATTATTTTGGGGCGGCGGCCGCTCCCTAAACAACCGCCGTCCCATAGCGCCAGATCCCGCTTTCCCCTAGAATGAGGGAAGCGGTTGCCTCTCTGTAAGTGGCTGCCGCCGCGCCACGCCGGTCGCAAACCCTTTGTCATGCCTATACGCGTAGCGCTCAACCACAAGACCACTTATCGATACGACCGCCTGGTAACGCTGTCGCCGCAGATCGTCCGCTTGCGTCCGGCCCCGCATTGCCGCACGCCCGTCTCGGCTTACTCGCTCAAAATCGACCCGAAGCCTCACTTTCTCAACTGGCAGCAGGACCCGCAAAGCAATTTCCTCGCCCGCATCGTCTTTCCCGAGCGCGTAAGGCATTTTTCTGTCACCGTCGATTTGGTCGCGGAAATGACCGTGATCAATCCCTTCGATTTCTTCCTGGAGCCGCAAGCCGAAACGTTTCCATTCCACTATGAGCCGTGGCTGGATCGCGAATTGTCGCCCTTCCGCGAAGTTTCCGCCCCCTCGGCGCTCGTCTGCGAATATCTCAAGACCATCCAGGCGGCCCGCCTAGGAACGATTCCATTCTTGGTGCAGCTCAATCAAAGGCTCCAGCGGGAAATCCGCTATCTGATCCGCATGGAGCCGGGCGTTCAATCAAGCGAACGAACGCTACAGTTGCGCAGCGGCTCCTGCCGCGATACGGCCTGGCTTCTGGTGGAGATCCTCCGGCATCTCGGCCTCGCCGCGCGCTTCGTCTCGGGCTATTTGATTCAGTTGAAGCCGGACGTGAAGCCCGTGGAAGGGCCGGAGGGTCCGCCGCGGGATTTTACGGATCTTCACGCTTGGGCGGAAGTCTATCTTCCGGGCGCGGGTTGGATCGGTCTCGATCCAACCTCCGGACTATTGGCGGGCGAGGGCCACCTGCCCTTGGCCGCGACTCCCGATCCTCATTCCGCCGCCCCGGTTTCCGGCTTGGTGGATGAATGCGAGGTAAGCTTCGAGCACGAAATGTCGCTTGCCCGCATTCAAGAAGATCCGCGCGTCACGCTGCCCTACACGGAGGCCCAATGGCAGGCGATCGAGGCGCTGGGCTCGCAAGTAGACGCGGACATTTGCCGCCACGATGTCCGCCTGACGATGGGCGGCGAGCCAACCTTCGTCTCCATCGACGATATGGATGGCGAGGAGTGGAACACCGCCGCTCTCGGCCCGCGAAAGCGCGTTCTCGCCGAGCGGCTCCTCGGCCGGCTCCGCGATCGTTTCGCGCCAGGCGGTTTGCTCCACTACGGGCAAGGCAAATGGTATCCGGGCGAGCCTCTGCCCCGCTGGGCGTTGACTTGTTGCTGGCGCGCCGACGGCATTCCTTTATGGCAAAATCGTTCGCTGCTGGCCGGCCCAGGCCCGGCGCCCTTTGACGCTTCCCATGCCCGGGAATTCGCCGAGGCTCTCGCCGCGCGCCTGGGGCTCGATCCCGATTACGTCAATCCCGCCTTCGAAGACCCCCTCTATCACCTGCAAAAAGAGCGGCAGCTTCCGGTCAATGTGGACCCGGTGGACAATCGTCTGGACAATCCCGAGGACCGCGAGCGCCTGCGCCGGGTCTTCGAGCGCGGTTTGGAAACCCCCACGGGCATGGTCCTTCCTCTTCAGAGAGGATGGGGAAAGAATGGACCTGAGTGGCAGACCGGATTATGGATGCTGCGCGGCCAGCACCTCTATTTGCTCCCCGGCGATTCTCCCGTGGGTCTCCGGCTTCCCCTTCCCAGCCTCCCGTGGGTTGCGCCGTCGGAAGCCCCGCAACATTATCCCCTCGATCCGATGGTCCATCGCGCGCCCCTGCCTGTTCCGTCTCGCCATGCGGCCTTTGTGCCGCCGGCCGCAACACCGGCCCTGCAATCACGCTCGCGCTCGGAGCGGGATTGCCAGCCTCAACCGGGGCAATCCGCCCCCTGGATCGTCCGCACGGCGCTTTGCGTGGAGGCTCGCGGCGGCCGGCTGCATGTGTTCATGCCCCCGCTCCAGAACGCGGACGATTATGTGGATCTGCTCGCGGCGATTGAAGATGTAGCCGGGAGCCTGCAAATGCCCGTGATCATCGAGGGCTACGCGCCGCCCTCCGATTCGCGCCTTCAACAGATTAAAATCACGCCCGATCCCGGCGTGATCGAAGTGAACGTCCATCCTGCTCGAAATTGGGCCGAGCTGGTGGCCGCCACCACCGCCCTTTATGAAGAGGCGCGCCAGGTCCGGCTCGGCGCGGAGAAGTTCTTGCTGGATGGCCGCCACACCGGCACGGGCGGCGGCAACCATTTCGTTTTGGGCGGACCTACGCCGCGCGACAGTCCTTTTCTTCGCCGCCCCGATCTGCTCAGAAGCATGATCGGCTATTGGCTGAATCACCCTTCGCTTTCTTACCTCTTCTCCACCATCTTCATCGGCCCGACTTCTCAAGCCCCCCGCGTCGATGAGACCCGCCCGGACAGCCTGTACGAGTTGGAAATCGCTTTCGCCCAGATCCCCGATCCCGGGGCGGGCGATTGTCCTCCCTGGCTGGTGGATCGAATTTTCCGGCACCTCCTCACCGATGTCGCCGGCAACACGCACCGCGCCGAATTTTGCATCGATAAGCTGTACTCGCCGGATTCCTCTTCCGGCCGCTTGGGCTTATTGGAGCTGCGCGGATTTGAAATGCCCCCCCATGCCCGTATGAGCCTGACGCAGCAGCTATTGGTGCGCGCTCTCATCGCGTGGTTCTGGAAAGAGCCGTACAAGCGCAAGCCAATCCATTGGGGAACGCGCCTCCACGACCAGTTCATGCTTCCGCACTTTGCTTCGCGCGATTTTCGCGAAGTGCTGGACGATCTTCGCCGCGCGGGCTATCCGTTTGAGGCGGAGTGGTTCGCGCCCCATTTCGAATTCCGCTATCCCGTCTTCGGCCGCGCTTGCCATGCCGGCGTCGCTCTGGAAATCCGCCAGGCGACCGAGCCTTGGTACGTGTTAGGCGAGGAGGGCGGAGCCGGTGGAACCACCCGCTACGTCGATTCCTCCGTCGAGCGCTTGCAGGTCAAAGTGGACGGCCTCACCGGCGATCGCTACGTCGTCGCCTGCAACGGACGCCGTCTGCCGCTGCATTCCACCGGCCAGCAAGATCAATGGGTCGCCGGCGTGCGCTATCGCGCCTGGCAGCCGCCTTCGTGCCTGCATCCCACCATCCCCGTGCACACGCCCCTCGTCTTCGACCTCCTGGATGCCTGGACCGGCCGCTCCATCGGCGGCTGCACGTATCACGTCGCCCATCCGGCCGGCCGTAATTTCGTCGCCTTCCCCGTGAATGCGAATGAAGCCGAAGCCCGCCGCGCCGCCCGCTTTTTCCCCTTCGGCCACACGCCCGGCCCCGTCGCCATTCCGCCGCCCGAGGAAAACCTTCAGTTCCCACTGACGCTGGATTTGAGAAGACCCCCACAAGCGACGGCGGCCTGATGGCTTTCGGGGTTGCGGCCTCTGGCTTGTGCCAAACTACAGAGATAACCACTCCAAGATGGACCGTCCCGCCCCAACTCTCGCCCCCGAGTGGCAATACCAGCCGAGTCAAGGCTTTTTCGACGAAGTCCTCGCCCCGGACCAACAGGTTCGCGCCCACTGGGCCGAGATGGCCGAAGCGCTGGCTTCCCTGGGCCATCGCGGCATGGCTCGCCGCTGGCAGCAGGGCTGGCGCCTGGTGCGCGACAACGGCATCACTTATAACGTCTACAACGATCCGGAAAACGCCTCGCGCCCCTGGCCTCTCGACCCGATTCCCCTGATCCTCGCCTCCAGCGAATGGAAAACCATTGAAGCGGCGATCGTACAGCGCGCGACTCTGTTCAACGCCATCCTGTCCGATCTTTACGGGGACCAGCGGTTGTTGCGCGACGGCATGCTTCCGCCGGAGCTCGTATTTCCTAACCCTTCTTTTCTCCGGCCCTGCTGGGGCATCCAGCCTCGCGGCGGCGTGTTTCTGCACCTGTATGCGGCCGATCTGGCCCGCTCCCCCGACGGCCAATGGTGGGTGCTGGCCGACCGCACCCAGGCCCCCTCCGGCGCCGGCTACGCTCTGGAGAATCGCCTGGTCACCACGCGCGCCTTGCCGGACGTCTTCCGAGGCTCCCACGTTCGCCGCCTGGCGCATTTCTTTCAAAGCTATCGCGAGGCCCTGGAGCGGCTGGCGCCCCCCAACCGCGAGAATCCGCGCGTCGTTCTTCTCACCCCCGGCCCCTACAACGAAACCTATTTCGAGCACGCCTTTCTTGCGCGCTATCTGGGCTACAGCCTGGTGGAGGGCGGCGATCTGACCGTACGGGAAAATCGCGTGTTCTTGAAAACGCTCGGCGGATTGCTTGCCGTAGACGTAATCGTGCGCCGCCAGGACGATCACTTTTGCGACCCTCTCGAGCTCCGTCCCGATTCGATGCTGGGCGTTCCCGGATTGGTCCAGGCCGCGCGCTCGGGCAACGTCGCCATCGCCAATGCGCTGGGTTCGGGTTTGGGCGAATCGCCCGCTTACGCCGCCTTTTTGCCCGGCTTGTGCCGGACCCTGCTGAATGAAGAACTGAAGCTGCCGCCCGTCGCAACCTGGTGGTGCGGCCACCAGGCTCCGCTCGATTACGTCTCGGACCATCTCGATTCGCTCGTGATCAAATCCGCCTTTCCATCCGATCGCGCCCAGCCGATCTTTGGCGCTCGCTTGAGTTCAAAAGAGCGCGAGAGTCTGCGGGCGCGGCTGCGCGACGAGCCATTTCGCTACGCCGCGCAGGAGCAGGTCGCCCTTTCCACCGTGCCGGTGTGGACGCCTCTCGCCGCCGGCCGCCAGCCGCAAGGCGCCAAGCAAGAGGGAAAGCTCCAACCTCGCCATCTCGTCCTGCGCGTCTACGCCGTGCGCGCTAAAGACGGCTATGCCGTCATGCCGGGCGGCCTCACTCGGATTTCAAATGCGCTCGATTCCCTCGTCGTCTCCATTCAAAGCGGCGGCGGCAGTAAGGATACCTGGGTCCTGGGAGAAGGACCGGCTTCCTCGTTTACTTTGCTTCGGCCCGCCGCCCATCCCCTCGACGTAAGCCGCGCCACGTTCGACCTCCCCAGCCGGGCCGCCGATAATCTGTTCTGGCTGGGGCGTTATGTCGAGCGCGTGGAAGCCGCCGTCCGCAGCGCACGCGCCGTCCTGGCCCGCGTCTTTCAGGAAGATTCCGCCCGCGCCGAAGGTCTTAACGCCGGCCTGGCGATCCTCTCGCGCCTTGGGCTTGTCGACTCCCGCGGCCCCGCTACGGCGGAGACCGGCCTTCTGTCCATGATTTACTCGCCCCAACCTTCCAAGGGCCTGATCGCGGACATTCACCACGTCCGGCGCCTGGCGTGGCTCTTGCGCGACCGTATTTCGTTGGACGCCTGGATGATCCTCAACCAGTTGGACCGGCAGTTCTCCTCGCCGCCTCCGGCCAATGAGCTGAGCGTGGGCCAAGCCCAAGATCTGCTTAACCACGCCATCGTCACTCTTTCGGCCTTCGGCGGCATGGTCATGGAAGGCATGACCCGCGGCGATGGATGGCGTTTTCTCGATATCGGCAGGCGTCTGGAGCGCGCCCTTCAGATGACGGAAATCCTTCGCGCCGCTCTGCCCCCCTCCGAGCGCGCCAGCGGCGGCGCTTTGGAAGCCATCCTCGAAATCGCCGATAGCACCATCACCTATCGCTCCCGCTATCTCACCTCTCTGCAAACCGACCTGATGCTCGATCTGCTGCTGGTGGACGAAGCCAATCCGCGTTCGGTCGCGTTTCAGTTGGCCCGCCTGCGGGAGCACATCGATTTGCTGCCCGCCAGCCAAAACGCGATCCGCCGGCCCGAGGAAGCGCGCACGGCCCTTTCGCTTTTAACCGCCGTCCAGCTCGCCGACGTTCGCGAGCTTGCCGCCGGCGATGGCTCGCTTCGGGAAGCTCTGCTGGAGCGGCTCACGGGCGATCTCGCTTCCTTGTCCGATCTGCTCACCCGGGCTTACTTCAGTCATGCCGCGCGTTCGCGGCAATTGGCGGCCTCATGAGTTTCGCCGAGGCGCTCGTATGAAGCTCCGCGCCACTCACCTCACCCGCTATCTCTACGCGGAAGACGTCGCCACCTGCCATACCGAAGTTCGCCTTTCGCCCCGCGTTCGCGCCGGCCAGATTCCGCTCAGTCAACGCCTGGAGATTGCTCCGCAACCCGATTTTTCCGCCTCCCGCCAGGACTATTTCGGCAACGAAGTGGTCTCCTTTTCCATCCATCAGCCGCACCGCGAGCTAAGCATCGTCTCGGAATGTTTGGCGGAACTCGATGCCGGACCGCCTCCCAATTTGGATCTTTCGCCGTCTTGGGAGCAAGTGTGTCGGGAGGTTGCTCGGCGCGCCTCGCCCGGCGCCTTCGAGGCCGCACAGTTCGTTTTCGAGTCGCCGCTGATTCGCAAAAGCGCTGCTTTTGCGCGCTACGCCCATGCCTGTTTCGAGCCCGGCCGCCGGTTCCTCGGCGCCGTTCAGGCGCTTTCCGAGCGCATCTTCCATGAGTTCCAATACGACCCTCGCGCCACCACCGTAAGTACGCCGGTAGAGGAAGCCCTCGCCGCCCGCCGCGGCGTGTGCCAGGATTTCGCGCACGTCATGCTCGCCTGCTTGCGCTCGCTAGAACTGCCCGCCCGTTATGTGAGCGGCTACGTGCGCGCCCAGTCGGATGCGCCGGAAGCGGTAGCCGGAGCCTCGCATGCCTGGGTGTCCGTCTGGTGCCCCGTTTTCGGATGGCGGGACTTCGACCCTACCAACAACGTCATGCCCCACGGCGGCCACATCAGCCTGGCTTGGGGCCGCGACTATTCCGACGTTCCGCCGGTGAAAGGCGTGGCCCTCGGCGGCGGCGAGCAAACCATCCGCGTCTCGGTGAAAGTCTCCCCGCTTGACTAGTAGGGCGCCCTACTCTTCCTCTCCTCCGCCCACCTTCAGCACCGCCAGAAACGCCTCCTGCGGAATCTCCACCTTGCCCACGCGCTTCATCCGCCGCTTGCCCTCTTTTTGCTTCTCCAGCAGCTTGCGCTTTCGCGTAATGTCGCCGCCGTAGCATTTGGCGAGCACGTTCTTGCGCATGGCGGGAATGTTCTCCCGCGCGATTACCTTGTTGCCGATCGCGGCTTGCAGCGCCACTTCAAACATCTGCCGCGGAATCAGCTTCCGCAGCCGCTCGATCAGCATCTTGCCGCGCTCGTAGGCGACGTCGCGATGGACAATCATGGAAAGCGCGTCCACCGGATCGCCCGCCACCAGCACGTCCAGCTTCACCATGGGCGAGACGCGATGGCCGGCCAAATGGTAATCGAGCGAGGCGTAGCCGCGCGACGCGGATTTCAGCCGGTCGTAAAAATCCAGCACGATCTCGTTGAGCGGCAGCTCGTAAACCAGAAGAACCCGCCCCGTGCCGATGTATTCGAACTTCTTCTGCGCTCCGCGCTTCTCTTCGAGCAGCTTCAAAATCTCCCCCAGAGACTCCTCGCGCGTGATCACGGTCGCTTCAATGATCGGCTCCTCGATCTTCAGGATCTCGGCGGGATTGGGGAATTTGGTCGGATTGTCCACCTCCAGCGTCTCTCCCCCGAGCTTGGTGATTTTGTACCGCACGCCCGGAGCCGTGGTGATCAAGTCGATATGAAATTCGCGCTCCAGCCGCTCTTGCACGATCTCCAGATGCAGCAGGCCCAAAAAGCCGCAGCGAAAGCCGAAACCCAGCGCCGCCGAGTTCTCCGGCTCGAAGTTGAAGGCGCTGTCGTTGAGCCGCAGCTTCTCTAGCGCGTCCCGCAACATGCCATGCTCGTGCGATTCCACCGGATATAGCCCCGCGAACACCATTGGTTTCAGAGGTTCGAATCCAGGCAGAGCCTCGGCCGCGGGATCGGCGTAATCTACGATAGTGTCGCCGATCTGCGCATCGGAAACGGTTTTGATGTTCGCGAAAAGGAATCCCACCTCGCCCGCCGATAGCTCGTCGCAGGGAACCGGCTTGGGCGATTGGTAGCCCATGCCCTCCACTTCATAGACCGTATTGGTGGCCCACAGCCGGATTTTTTGTCCCTTGCGCAGCCGGCCCTCCACCACGCGCGCCAGAATGATTACCCCGCGATACGGATCGAACCAAGAATCGAAGATCAGCGCGCGTAAGCGCGCCTCGGGCGAGCCCTTGGGCGGCGGCATCAGATGCACCACCGCCTCCAAAACCTCCTGCACGCCGATGCCGTTCTTGGCGCTCACCAGCAGAGCGCCCGAAGCGTCCAGCCCGATAACGTGCTCGATCTGTTCCCGTATGCGATCCGGCTCCGCCGAAGGCAGATCGATCTTGTTGATCACCGGAACGATTTCCAGGTTGTGGTGCAGCGCCAGATAGGTGTTGGCCAGCGTCTGGGCTTCCACGCCTTGCGAAGCGTCCACCACCAGCAGCGCCCCCTCGCAAGCTTGCAGGCTCCGCGACACTTCATAGCTGAAATCGACGTGGCCGGGAGTATCGATCAGGTTGAGCTGATACTGCTCGCCGTCGGAGGCCCGGTAATGGAGCCGCACCGCGTGAGCCTTAATCGTGATGCCGCGCTCCCGCTCCAGATCCATGGAATCGAGCACCTGCGCCATCATTTCGCGTTCCGATAAGGCGCCGGTCGTTTCCAGTAGGCGGTCGGCGAGCGTCGATTTTCCGTGATCGATGTGCGCAATAATGCTGAAATTGCGGATGTGCGCTGGGTCCATTACGCTATGATGGGGCCTGAAGCAGGGCGGCTCCGGCGCTACGTTGGCGCGTCAAAAATGCGCCCTACTTCAAAATTATCCCACGATGTCTCAAGAGCGCATGCCATTTGCGGGCGACGCGCGCGGGCTCAGGTTCGCGATCGTGGTGGCGCGCTTTAATTCCGCCATCACCGAGGCGCTGCTTTCCAGCGCCCGGCAGGCGCTGGAGGACGCCGACGCGGAAGCTTTCGAGGTATTTCACGTCCCCGGCTCGTTCGAATTGCCATTGGCTGCGAAATTGCTGGCCGGCCGCCGCACCTTTCACGCCATTATTGCCCTGGGCGCCGTGATCCGGGGCGAAACGCCGCATTTTGAATTCGTGGCCGCCCAGGCCGCGCGCGGGTTGCAGCAAGTCGCCCTGGATACCGGCGTTCCCGTCGCTTTTGGCGTGCTCACGACGGACACGCTCCCGCAGGCCCAGGCGCGGACTGGCAAGGGCCGCGATGCGGCCCTGACCGCCGTCGAGATGGCCCGCTTCGCTTACGCCCTGGCCTCGGAGCCGCGAACATGAAGGAATGCTCATGAAGACCCGCGCCCGCCACCGGTCCCGCCAGAGGGCCCTTCAGGTTCTTTTCTCCTGGGACCAGCACAGGCAGCCGGTCAGCGAAGCCATCCATGCCTTCTACGCCACCCTGGCCTCCGAAGATCCAGCCGAGCAAGCCGCGCCCGACGAGTTCATGGAGACGCTGGTCCGCGGCGCCTGCGAGAACGCCGCCGACATCGACCGGCGCATCGCCGAAAAATCGGAGCACTGGCGTCTGGAGCGGATGGCCGCCGTGGACCGCAACATTCTGCGCCTGGCGCTCTATGAGTTGACCCACACCGATACGCCGCCGGCTGTAGTCATCGACGAGGCCCTCGAACTGGCGCGGCAGTTCTCCGGCGACGAATCGGTCGCCTTTGTCAACGGTGTGCTGGACGCGGTGCATCGCGGCCTGGACTTGAGTGGCGCCCTCCGGTAACCCGAATCTGCGCGTTGTCTTGGTCGCCCCGCGCAATCCTCTCAACATCGGCGCGGCCGCCCGCGCTATGAGCAACTTCGGCTTCCTCGATTTGCGCCTGGTCAATCCCTATCATGTGGCGTTTCGCGAGGCCAAATCGGCCGTGAAAGCCGAGCAAGTGCTGAGCGGCGCCCGCGAATGCGCCACCGTCGCGGAGGCCGTGGCCGGCTGTGCCCTGGTCGTAGGAACTACTTCGCGAGGACCTCGCGCCTTGCGGCATCCGCTCCGCCGGCTTGAAAACGGAGCCCGCCTGATTAAAAAAAAGCTGGCCTCGGCGCCCGCGGCCTTGCTGTTCGGCTCGGAGAAATTCGGACTATCGAATGAAGACATGAGCCACTGCCACTGGCTTCTGCGCATCCCCACCCGCCAGGAGCATGCCTCGATGAACCTGGGGCAGTCTGTCGCCGTGTGCTTGTATGAGCTTGTTCGTAATCCCGCGGCCGAGGGCCGGATGGCTCCCCAACCGCCCGCCAAGGCCGAGGATTTGGAAAGAATGACGCGGCTGCTCCACGAACTGCTGGACCGCTCCGGTTACGTTCACGCCCGCGCGGCCGCTTCCACCCAATTGAAACTCCGCCGCCTGGTCCGGCGCTTGGATCTGTCGGCTCACGACGCCGAAGTATGGCTCGGCATGCTCCGGCAAATCCGATGGAAGTTGCTATCCTCGATCAAAGAATGACGAAGGTGACCTTACATTACGATTTGTTTCGGCCCCTCGGCGACCAGGACTTGGAGAGCGTCGCCAGCGTGCACGGAACTTATGGAATCGTGCGAGTGCAACTGGCGCCGTCCTTGGATAAGTTGACGGTGGACTACGATGCGTCGCGGCTCACCAAGACCGATGTCGAGGCGGAGCTGCGCCGCTGGGGCCTGCCGCTCAAGCGTTGAATCACTGAATTTCAACCGGATGATCGAACACCACGTCCAGCGTGGAGCCCGCGCGAAGCTCCACTTCGTGGCCCCGGGTGAGCAGAGTCGTGGCCGCCCCGGCCGCGCTCCCCACTCCCGCCCCGATGCCCGCGCCTTTCCATCCCCGGTCGGCAAGGCCTCCAATGCCCGCGCCGCTTCCCGCCAGAATCGCGATTCGCTTGGCGTCTTCGCCGGTGGAAGCCGCCGCCTTGATCTCGTTTTCCCGCCCTCCCGCCTTTTGACCGCCCTCGCCCGGATCGGCCGAAGCCAGACGCGGCGAAAACTTGTAGGCCTTGCCATTTGGCAAAGTCAACGTGTCGAGCCGGATGCCCAACTCCGCGCGGCCCCTGACCTTGCCGCTGCGCTTCGAGTACGATACCACTCCCGTCACGTAGGATTCGGCTGGGACGAGAATCTGTCCATTCACTGCGATGGGACTGGCGGTTCGCAGATAGACCGCGTCGCCCGCTTGCGCGGTTCGGGTGCTGATGGAGTTCACCATCCTTAGAAGAACATGGCTCCCTTCCGGAATCTCGGCCGCGGCGCAAGCCATGGGTAGTAGCGCTACAATCAGAAGCCTCATACGCTTCCATTCTGACTCCTGTCCGCAGAGTCCTGTAAGATAGCCCTTACGCATGAACGAAGGAATCTGGGAAGCTTACGCCATTCGCTACGCCTGGCATCACCGCACGGCGAAAGAAAATTTCTTGGGCGGCGACGCTCATGAGGGTCCGATGCCGATCGATTATTTCGTGTGGGCCGTGCGCAGCGGCGAACGGACCTTTGTAATCGATACCGGATTCGACCAGGCCATGGGGCGCAAGCGCGGCCGCAACTTTCTCCGGTGTCCCGGCGAGGGGCTGAACAAGCTGGGGATCGATCCGGCTTCGGTGCAAGACGTCATCGTCACCCACCTCCATTACGACCACTGCGGCAATCACGGCTTGTTTCCCGCGGCGAAATATCATGTCCAGGATCGTGAGATGGCCTTCAGCACCGGCCGCTACATGACCCATGCCCAGATGCGCTTCCCGTTCGAGGAAGAGGATATTGTCGCCATGGTGCGGAAACTGTTCCAGGGCAGGCTCGTCTTTCACGATGGCGACGAGGAGATCGCGCCGGGATTGAGCCTCCATTATGTGGGCGGGCACTCGATGGGATTGCAGATGGTCCGGGCGCGCACGCGGCGAGGCTGGATGGTGCTGGCCTCCGACGCCGCCCATTTCTACGCCAATATCGAGCGCGGCATTCCGTATCCGATCGTTTTCAACGCCGGCGACGTTTTGGAAGGTTACCGCCGCGCCTATCAGCTGGCCGATTCCCCCAAGCACGTCATTCCCGGCCATGATCCTTTGGTTTTGGAAAAATATCCCGCCCCCCGCGACGAACTCAAAGGCTGGATCGCCAGGTTGGATTAGCCATGGAAAGAACCGGATGGCGGATGTGGGTCCCGCCGGGCGTGATGATGTTGTCCACCCTTCTGGCCTACATCGACCGCCAGACCCTCGCGGTCCTTTCCCCCACCATCTTGTCCGATACGGGCTTGAGCGCCGCCGGCTACGGCGAAGCCTTGACCTGCTTTTCCATCGCCTACATGATCGCCAATCCGCTGTGGGGATCCCTGCTGGATTACGTGGGTTTGCGCGCGGGGATGCTGGCCGCGGTGGCGATCTGGACCGCCGCCAGCGTGGCCCACGGATGGGTGGCCGGCTTTGTGGGCTTCGCCCTCGCACGGACCGTGCTCGGAGTGGGCGAGGGCGCGGCCTTTCCCGGAGGATTTCGCGCCGCCGTCGAGTCCCTCCCCGCCGGCAGCCAGTCGCGAGGCATGGCCCTCTCCTACAGCGGAGCCTCGCTGGGCAATCTCATCACGCCCCTGCTTGTGACCCCCATGGCCCTCGCTTTCGGATGGCGATTCGCCTTTTGGATTACCGGAGGCATGGGCGCGGCTTGGCTGGTCTTGTGGTGGACGATTGCGCGGCCTCCCTGGCTCACCCCCCAACCCCGGCCAAGCGCGCGAGAATTCTCCTGGCGGAGTCTATTCAACCGCCGCGCCGTCCTGGTGATGTCCACGTTTGGCCTCGGAGGATTCGGGCTGGGCGTGGTCTTGTATATGAGCCCGCTATATTTGAATCGCGCCGTGGGTTTTACGCAAGCCGATTTGGGCCGCATCCTCTGGATTCCGTCGGTGGGATATCAGTGCGGATACTTCTTTTGGGGCTGGATCGCCGACCGCTATATCAAGGGCGACATCGCCCGCGCCACGCGCGTCTTTCTGCTCCTTACGGCCTTGGCCCTTCCGCCGGCTGTGACGCCGTTGGTGGGCCGATGGGCCGTGCTGGCGTTGTTTTTTTGGGCCATGTTTATCGCCGACGGTTTCATCATGACGGCGCTTCGCATGGGCGCGCACCTGTTCCCCCGCCGGCAAGCGGGCCTGGTGGCTGGGCTGGGAAGCGGCTCCTGGTCCGCGGTATTAGCCGTTGGGACCCTGGTCTATGGACGATGGATTGACTCGCGGCATTACGGCGCCATCTTCCTCTCCATGAGCCTGATCCCGGCGTTGGGCACGGCCCTGTGGCTGGCTTTGAGCCGCGGCTTGGCCCCCGCCGCCATTTCCCGGAGCTCCGCGGCTCCCGCGGCGCGGAACTGATCCGCGGGAAATCTTTAGAATCCTCCCCGGGGCCGATAACCGGGACGGCACTGCACGCGGTATTTCTTGCCCACGTCTGATACGATTTCCACCGTAATCTTACGGAAGCCCTCGTTGGGGTTCGGTTGTGGATAATACGTCACCGTGTAGGAGTTGCCCAGATCTTCCCGGATGGCTTCAAATGCCTCTACCTGCTTTTGCCAGGTTCGAGCGAAGTACGACTTGCCTCCGGTGCGGTTGGAGATCCGCTTGAACACGTTCGAGGAGATCGGATCTTTGTTCACCTCGTTGGTCGAGATGACGTAGATCGGAATGCCTTCGTCCTCGGCGACCGCCCGGACGTCGTCCGGCGCCACCATGCTGGCGTTATCCGGACCGTTGGAGAAAACGATCACCACCTTGCGGCCCGGCACCTTCGCGGCGTCGCGCAGCGTCAGCAGCAGCGAATTATACAGCGCCGAATCGTCCCCCGCCACCGCCGTCCGAAGGCCCCCAATCGCCGCGGTTCGCTCTTTGGACAAAGGCGCTGCCCGGTTCAGATTGCGGCTGTATGTGTATACCGCCACCGAATCGGCGCGATCCAGGCCGCGGATGAAGTCGGCGATCGCGTCGGAGGCGTAGACGAAGCCGCGGTACATGTAATTGCTCGTATCGAACAGAACGAACACGTTCGTGCCGACAAAAGCGTCGGAGCGGCCGTCGATGGCCGTTCCTTCCCCCGCCGGAACGGGACCGGCCGCAACCCCGTCGGGCGCGATTTGGATGGGCGGCCTATTCCCTTCCGCGAACGTATTCAGCTTTTGAGGAATTCCGTCTTCCAGTATCCGGAAATCCTGAGGCTTCAATCCATTCTTGTAGTGACCCTTGCTGTCGGTGACCTGAAAGCTCAGCACCACCATGTCCACCTTGACCCGGAAGGTAGGGCGGTCTTGCCCGGCCGCCAGCGCGATTAGAACAAAAATCGGTCCGAATCTGCGAATGAAAGTCGGCATGCGATTCCCCAATCCACGTTCTTAGCGCTCAATTGGCCGTTTGGGCCGCTTTCTGCGCTTTCCCCCTCACTTCGTCGCCCAGCGTTCTCAGCGAGCGCAGCAGCGCGGGCCAATCCTCCAGATTGGTCGCGAAGATGCGTTCCACAGTCTGCTGCGTCCACTCCGGCACCAGCAGGTTCAATTGCGCCGGCGCCGCGTGAATTTCGTCCGCCAGCGCGGCATAGTAGAGCAAATTGGACTCCCAGCTTTCGGCCAGTATGCGGCTCGAATAACCCATCAAAGTAGGGAAGGTCCTCAAACTTAGCAACTCGGGCTGGAAGGAGTTGGCCAGCGTCGGCTTGGGCGACCCGAACGTTCGCGAGATGGTTTGGGCGCTCACAGCCTCGGGATTCTCCGCCCTCATGCGCCGCAGACTCCCGGCCAGCGCCGATTCTCTGTCGTTCGGCGCCAGCTCGTTGGCCAATAAGTACATCTCCGCGGGAACCACGTTATCCAGCGCGGATCGTATATCGGCCCGCTCCAGCATGGCGTCCAGTTTCTTCACCCGCGCCGGCGCGGCGTAGCGGTCCAATACGCTTTCCACCTCCGCCCTGCGCCGTGAATTCAGCGCGCTTTCGGCGATTAATGCTTCCGCGTACGCCATGCTCGTTCCCACCCAGTGAATCTGCACTGGCGAAACGCCCCACCACCGCGGAATCACTCCCGTCAGAAGCATTTGCGGAACCAAATCGCCCCAGATCAGCGCTTGTTCCTTGGACGGAATTAAAAAATTCTGCTCGGCCTCTCCCAGCGCATAGGGCAGCGTGGCCAGAGAGCCCACCAGCCGTCCGCCCGCGTTGGCCGGCCATCCGCTGCCGAACACTTCGGTGCGCTTCCACGTTTGCTCGGACCCTGGAATGCCGATGAAATCGTGGCTTCGCACAAACAGCGGATTGGTGCGCAAAACCTGCGCTCCCGGCGGCGCGTAATGCACGTAGTTCAAGCCCACCAGCGTGTCTCGGAGGAAGGGCGCAAGCTGGCCGCGCAGATCCTTCAGCTTCTGCGGGTCGTTGGCGGATTTATCGATGATCGCCCGCAAGTTGATCTTCCGCTGGAAGTCGATGTGGCGCTCGGTCCAATAGCCGAACGATAGAGCGCTCTTTTCTTCGCCCGTAATCGACGTCCGCGGCAATTGCACTTCCGAAATGCGGCTGGCCAGCCGTCCGGCCAGGGCGGTGTTGAGCTTTTGCCCCCGCGCGACGCTGTCCAAATTGTCCGCCAGATCCGACAGAGTGCTGAGAGAAACCAGCCGCTGCGCTTCGAAGATCCGGATCATGTCCTCGATCATCTGCTGGTGCGTGTCCGACGAGTTGTTCGCCGCCGTACCGGCCAGAAGGTCGATCATGCGGTCCTGCGGCGAAACGCCCGGCTCCGAATGCGTCGCCTTCAGCAGAAGCCGCACCCCCGCCATTCCGCTGTCGAACGCCTCCCGCTCGTTTTGAATTTTCGCGAAGGGCCCCAGCAAATCCGCCAAAGTAGAGTCTGAGTCGCTCTGGGCGATCGAGCCTTGCCGCAAAAGGATTTGCCACAACCCAACCAAAGCTTGCATCGTTCCCGCCACATCGGCTCGCAGCGCGGGATCGTGAATGCCGGAGATGGCGTGCGCCGTGTCCAAAAACTGCAAAATGGTTTTGTCCGTCAGGCTGGGCGCTTCCGAAAACAGTGCGTATTGCGCGTTCATTTCGCGGTAGTCGCGCGCCAGCCGCTCCACCGTCGCGGGCTGCAAGGGAGTCGCGCGGCTGCGGTCCACGTCCGTTAAGGCCATGAAGATCTTCAGCGGCTCGTTTTCGGCAAGTTTGCGCGCCAGCCCGAACAAGGCTTCCAGAACGTCGTCGCCGTCCTTCCACGCCGGGGCGGATCGAGTCAGCTTGGCGTCGTATTTGCCTCGCGGATGATTCGCGAAAAGATTCTTCCAGACCTCGATTCCGCCCGGCAGATGAGGCCTTCCGTCGGGATCGACCCGCAGCCGCGTGGTCAGCAGCAACATATCCGTATTGGAGCGGAAGACGGGTCGCGCCGGTCCGGGGCTGGTCACTTTCCCCCGGATAGCCGCGTAGAACCGCTTCAACCGTTCCGGATCGGTAAGGTAATCTTTCACTCCGCCATTCATGCGGGCCAGCGCGTCGAAATAACTTGCCAGCCAGCCGTCGTCCCGCGAGATGAGCCGTTCGAAAAAGGCCGCTCCTTTATCCGCTTCGATTCCGGCTAGCTCGGCCCACGCTTTTTCCGCCCGCGCTCCGCCCGGCACAATCGCTTTTCCGTCGCGAATCTGAAACATCCCCCCGAAGAAATCCAGCACGTGGGCATAGATCTTCAATCGCGCCGCGGGAATCTGCCTGCGCAGCTCTTCGGAGGTGTCCGGATCCAGCTTCGAAAGGGCCAGATATAACCGGCACAGCGAGGGATCCGCCAAAAAATAATCGATGAATTCTCCTTGCGTCCGCTCCTTGGCCGGCTGCCAATAGTCCAGAGAGTAAAGCAGCGGAATTCGCGAGGGATGATAGTCGAGCGTGAAGGGCCGGTTGGTGCGCAGCGCCTCTTCCAATTGCTCCAGCGGGAATCCGGAATCGATGGTCAGAAAAGCGCGCGAGGCGTTGACCGTTTCCAGCGCCAGATCCGACCCGCAGCCGCCGCGAATGCGATAGCCAAGCACGCGCAGCAGGTCGCCGGTTGCGGCTGAGTCGCAGGTTTCGATGCGCAGTGTTTTGTCCTCTCCGCTCAGTTTGGCCAGCTCCCGCGCCTGCGATAGATAGCGGATGGTGAGTTTCAGATATTCGGTCTGTTCCAGCCCTTCCGATGCGCTGGTGGCTTGATATCCGTTGGTCACTACGTTGCGGGCCAAAGCGGGCAGAAGATCGTCCGGTTTCAAATCCGGCGAAAGCGCGGCCATGCGGGCGAAGGAGCGCAACGGGCCGGGGATTTCAATATAGGGCTCCTCGGCGGAGGAGGCTGCCTTCGGCTGGGACAACGCGAGCCCGGTTCCACCCGCGGCCGCGTACGCCGCCACGTGCCTCGCCGCCGCTTCCCGATCCCCCGCGGTCAAATCGAGCGCCGCCAGCCGGCGGTACACAGCCGCCCTTTCTCCCGCCGGCGCTCTCAGCCGATCCAGCGCTTGGGCCAGCCGCTCATAGGCCGCGCGCGCGCCCGGGTCGCGGTACCGGTCCAAAAATTCGGCATAGGCGCGCAGCGAGTCAGCCGATGCGTTGGTCCCCGCGGCCGCTTGGCGAAGAAGAGCCTCCGCCTGGGTCGCTTCGCCCCGCACTTCCATGGCCCAAGCTTGTTCCGCCAGGCTTTCCGGCGCCTGGCGCGCGGCGGCGCGCTGCGCCGGCGTCGTTTGAGCCCCGATGCTTTTCGCGAAACTCAGGCAGACAAGAACCCATGCCAATCGCATCCTTTAACCGGCCTCCCTAAATCCCGCAAGCGACGTGGTCGCGGCGCGCTCGCCTCTATGCCATCGCCGCCTCCCCAGTCGGGGCGGCGTTGGCCTCAGGCGCTCTTCCCCCTGTGCGGCTATTCCGCTCACGGGTCATGGATTCTTAATGTATCATTGCCACGCCGGCAATGTGGGATCGGCGTTTTGCGCCACATTATCCAGAGCCATTTCCGCTTGGACATGTTACAGCCGCCGCCGGAACACAAGGCCGCATTTTTGTTGCTATTTTTAGAAATAGGCGGATTTATGGTTGTTCGCATCCGGCTGCATACCGGCCGGCCCGTGCAGCGCAGGCGTGGCAAAAATCGTCATCTGGCGTTGGCTGGTGGCGCTCTGCTGATACCCGTGTCGCTCATGGCTTATGTTTTGGGATTTTGGGGGCTCGCCTCGGAGATGGGTATCGCCGGCGGCTCGGGCATTCAGGGTGTCTTCTCCCACTGGCAGCTTTGGATTGCGGCCGCCGTGGCGCTGAATCTCGCCTCCTCGGTTTTGAATCGTTACGGCCGCGGCGGCGAGATGGAAGTTCCTTCGGTGCTCACGCCCCGTTTTCTCCGCTTGCGCGGATCTGTGGAGCGGCCCCATTCAAAGCCTCTGCCGCGCTCCACTCCCAAGGAGCTTCTCTCGAAAACCTATAGGTGAGCGGCGGCCGAGCCCACGATCCTCCGGTTGGCGCGATCCTGCACAAACAGCACCAGCTTGAGATTTTGACGATTCCACTGTGGATGCAGATTCAGGCGGGCTTCCGCGCTATAGAATCCGCCTTTGGCGGAATCGAGTTTACCCAAACTGGTGAGGCTTCGAACCACCCCGCTATGCCGCAGGCGCCGGCCGTTGTTTTCCCCGCCCGAAATCGGCGATTGCAGGCCGCTTTCCGTGATCGCCAAGAAAATCTCGGCCGAGCGCACGCCCTCCGGCAAGCCCTGCACCTGGAAAGAAGCCGTGTCCCAGCCGTTCATGCGCAGCGTCACCACCGCCCTCGGACCTCGCGCGGCTGCCCGAATGGCGCGCTGAAGCGCCATCTCGTCCGAGCCCAAAACTTGTTCTCGCCCGTTCACAATCGCCTGAGGCGTATAGACCTCGTTCAGCCGCAGCGCTTGGCCGTAATCTTGTTGACGGGTTGTAAAAAGGGGCGAGGAAAAACGGTCGCGCCAGCCGGTTTCATTCCAGTAGTCCACGTGCTCGCCCAGCGCGATCACCTCCACGCCGCTCACGGGCTGGTCTCGCTCAAGCCGCGTTAGAACGGCGTCGGCGGGCGGGCAACTCGAGCACGCTTCCGAGGTGAACAACTCCACTAACACCGGAGTCCGCCCCTGAGCCGCCGCCATGGCCGCCCAAGCGGCAGGCAACGCTAGGGCCGCCGCGAAAGATCGTGTCATGATAAAACTTCCTCCTGTTGAAAGTGACCGCCCTTTCCCATTCTGACGCAACTCCTTCGCCCGGCGTTCAATTCGACGGCTTTTTCGGGAATTCGCCGATAGCCGCCGCCTTGGCCGGCATGATCCAAGGAGGCAAAATCCCTCAGACGCTGCTGTTTTCGGGGCCCGAGGGAGTAGGCAAGGCTACCTTGGCCAGACGGTTCGCGGCGCGGCTGTTAGGCGACAACACGGGCCTCATCGAGCAGGACGATTTGAGCCGGGAGGCCAACTCCACTCGGATCGCCGATCGCGAAAGATGGCCCGCGGACAAACGCAACGAGGACCCGCTGCTATTTTCCTCCCACCCCGATTTTTTAACTTTTCCCCCGGACGGTCCACTCCGCCAAATCACGATCCAGCAAATGCGTCTGTTGAAGGAGCGCGCGCCGCTGAAACCTCTACGAGGCGATTGGCGCGTCTTTCTGATCGATTCGATCGACCGCGCTAACGAACAGGCGGCCAATTCGCTGCTGAAGACGCTCGAGGAGCCGCCGCCGCATCTGATTCTGATCATGACCTCGCGCAATGCCTACGATCTGCTCCCGACCATCCGCTCGCGGGCCGTTCCCTTTCACTTCGCCCGGCTTGCCCAAAAAGAAATGCGCGCATTTCTCGCAACCCGGCCGCTAGACGATGCGGAACGTCGCTTGCACCTGGCGGAGGGCTCGCCTGGACTGGCCGTTTCCATCGACTTGGACTCCTACGATCGGCGCCGAGCGGCCATGCTGGCGCTTCTCCAAGCCGCCACCGGCCTGGGATCGTTTGAAGCCTGGAGAAAGCATTCCGACTTTCTCGCCGCGCGAAGGACCGAAAAGCTCGAATGGTGCCTGGAAACGCTCTATTCCCTGCTTGAAGACGTGGTTCGAGCCGCCAGCGGCGCGGTCGAATTGCGCAACCGCGACTTGACCAAGGAGATCGCGGCCCTGGCGAAAAAAGCGTCGTTTGACTGGCTCTGGCGGTTTGTTGCGAGGGTCGACGAGCTGGTCGAACTGGCGCGCAGAAACATTCAAAAGCCCATCGCGCTTGACGCTTTGGCCCTCCTCAAGCCGGGACCGCTGGACCCTCAGGGCCCTCTTTAGCCCATTCGAAAGACGCTCGGGCCTATCGTCGCCCGAGCGATTGCGCTCCCTCTAAGGCTGTGTTATCTAAGAACTAAGAGCCCTCAGGCCCGCTCGACCAACGATAAGGAGCTTCCGTAGTGGATCCCACAAACCGCAAGTTGATTCGACCGTCCTTTAACGAGATGAAGGAGCGCACGGCGAAGCGGAAGGAGGGTCCGAAAAAGACGACTCCACCCGAGCAAACCAACGCGGAGAACTTCTACTATCTCAAGCAGATGCAAGGTAAGACGCCAATGACCATCGTTCTCAAGGACGGCGAAGTCCTCAAGGGCGTCATCGAGTGGTACGACAAGACGTGCCTCAAGGTTAACCGGGAAAGCGAGCCGAATCTGCTGGTGTACAAATCCAACATCAAGTACATGCACAAGGCCTAGGTCCGGATCGGCGCGCCGTATGGCTAGGATCAAGTGCGGCGCCCAGCGCAATTTTAACGAAAAACCAAGCGGATTCCCACGCCTCTACAGGCATTTAGCGGTTGGCTTCACGTCCCGGCGCAACGCTCGGGCTGTATTCTCAACTCCTGGGCGAGCCCAAACGCTCGCCCTCGTTCTCCGGCGATTGGCTTCGTTTTTTCGAGCGTCAATCCCTGGGTCCGCGGCCGAATCGGGACCAGAACTTACCGCTCACGGCTTACGTATATTGGTACGGTATGACACCCAGCCAGACGATATCGATTTCCCAGGTCGCGGAATTGCTCGCCCATAGCGGCTACGATTTCGCCGAACAGAGCCCCGGCGTGCTGCGCGTGCGGGACATTCATAGCGGAGTGAGCTTTCAGGCCGCGCTGCAAGGCAACGTTTTGTATTTCACCGTCCATCTAGTCACGCTTTCGCCAAGCGAAGTCAACGCCGGTTTGATGCGCAAGATGCTTTCCGGCGACAACGGCATCTCAACGTCCTCATTTCGTTTATTCGAAGGGGAGGGCGGCAAGGTTCTGGTCACTTTGAACAATTTCTGTACCCTGCAAGACATGGGGCCGGAAGATCGCGGCGATATTCTAAGCTGCGCGAGTTTCTTGATGGCGGACGTAGTGGCCGCGCGCGATCTGCTGCAGCCTACAGCCGCCGCGGCATAGCAGCAAAACAGCCATCGGCGAGCGGGATAATAGGAGCAAACAGCAATATGGGTTTCTTTCGAGATTTTTTCAGCCGCGGAGGGCGCGTGGCGCGCGGACAGATGAACAAGGGCATGGGCCAGATCGAGGACGCCACGTTTGAGTCCACCGTCAGACAAACCGTGCTCGACATGCGAACCGAGCTATCCAAAACCGTCAACGCCTCGGCCGAGGCCATGGCCAACCACAACCGCCTGGAAGCGGAGTACTCCAAGTACCTGCAACAGTCCCAGGAGTGGCTGGCGCGAGCCAATCAGGCTCTGGACGCCGGCAATGAAGAGCTGGCCAAAAAGGCGCTCGCCAAAAAAGCCGAGTGCGACCAGCAAGTGAACTCCATGAAGACCGGCGTGGAAGCGGCCCGCAACGCCAGCGAGGCCTTGAAACAGCGGGTGAACGACCTCAAGCGGCGCATAGATGAAGCCGAGCGTACCGCGGCCACCCTGGTGGCGCGCCGCAACGCCGCCATGGCCCAGCGCAAGGTCGCCGAGGCCCTGAGCGGCGCGGCCCAGGCCGACAACGCTTTCGGGGCCCTCAAGAATTTCGAAGAGTCGGTGGCCCGCGAGGAAGCCAAGGCCAAGGCATTCGACCAATTGGCGGCCGGCAGCGGAAAGGACGAAGTTCTGGAAGCGGAATTCGCCGAATTGCAGGGCGGAACGGTGGATCAGGAATTGGCGGCGCTCAAGGCCGCTAGGGCCCAAAAATCCATTCCAGCCGCCGAAACCAGGCAGCTCGCGGCTCCGGAACCCTAACCCCGAGCCATAACGAAGTGATCACCGCCACATTGCTTGCGATTCTGGGCCTCGCCCTGGCTGTCGTATTGTGGGCCATGTTCCGCGCTCCGGGCGCGGCATCGCTGCCCGCTTCAAAAGGAGGCAAACAAGTGCCCGCTCCGCCCATCGAGCTCGATCCTTGGGACGCAAAGCCGGGAGACGTCATCTCCATCAGCGGCGCGGCCGAGGATTTCTCCGATCTGGATTTCGCCGTGGATCGTCGCAGTTCCTATCAAAGCAGCACCCATCGCTGGATCGATTTGAGCGGCGAATTCCGGGGGACCCGCGTTTATCTGGAAGTTCACCGCCATCCGCAGCCCGGCCTGATGGCGATTTTGGATCCACGCAAGCTAACTCTGGAAGACATCGGATCCAATGAAGACGCTCTCGCCGACATCGACGCGCGCCAGGATCCGTCGGCGTCCGTGCAATTTGAGGGCAAGAGTTGGCATTGGGAATCCAGCCGCGAGATCCGCTATTTCGAAAACGATCTCGGCAATGGCGAGGGATTGTACCGCTGGTTGTTTCGCGAGCCGCAGGGCAGCCGGCTGTTGTGCGTCGAAAAATGGGAGGATGAGCCGTTCGAGATTCGCGTCGCGCGGCGGCTGAATCCGCGCGACATCACGGTCTATCCGGCCGGACGGAGGGTCACGGCTTAATGGAACGGCGCGCGCTCGGCATTGTGGCGATTATCCTCATCGGCCTGATGGCGCTGGTGGCGGCGGCGGGGCTGGACAATCTTCCGCGGTCGGTGAAGAAGCAGGTTGATGCCGCCGGCGGTCTGCTTGTGAACGATCGGCAAACGCTTGCACGCGATCGAAGCGAGTTTGATAAAACGCTCGCCGAAGACCCGGCCTTGTTCCTGAAGGAAGCCGATGGATGGAAGGCGCGCCTCGGCCAGGATCAAACGAAGTTGGACGCGGCGGCGGCCAAGCTCGAAGATCTCAAGCGGCTCGCCAAGGCCAATCATCGCCGCGACGAAGCCGATGTCGAGCGGGGCTTGAAGGAGTTCAACGCTCTGCGCGAGCAAGCCTTGAGCGACGCCTCCGCCGTGCAGGCGGAAGCGCGGAGCAGGATCGAGTTCAAGCACGAGCTGCCGCGGCGGCTCCAGGCGATGAAGGCCGGCTATGAGTCGCTGCAATCCCTGGATGCCGGCGCCGACGCCGGGCAGGTCCGCAAAGCTATGACCGATTGGCCCGCCAAGCGCGAGGATCTTCAGTCGCGGCTGGACGCCCTTAAAAACTACAAGGCCCAGGCTCAAAGCGTTTGGGATTCCTCGGCGGAGCTGCGCGCGCAGGCCGGCAAGGGCAATCTCGCCGACTCTCAGCTTGAGACTCTTTCCGCCGACGCGGAGCAAATCGGCAAAATCGCCAAGGAAGCCAAAGAGGGCCTCGCGGCGGACAATACGCTCGCTTCGCAGCTCTATACAAGTTGGGATAAACTGCTGCTGGCGGTCGACGGACGGCAGCAGAAGGTTCGCATCGTGCGCACGCGCTTTCCGGACGCCACGCTCGCCCATGGCGAAACAACCAGCGAAGAACGCTCCGAGCCCCTGGACGCCGCGCTGTGGCGCGCCCGCGGCAGCGAAGCTCCCACCGGCATGGTGATCGAAAGGAAGCCTGCCGGAAAATACGATTCCGAGGCGGAGCATACCGTGCAGGCGCCGGGATACGCCTACCTCGCGCCGCCTGGCCAATCGAACTCCTACGGCTACTGGGACGGCGGCGTCTGGCGCTGGCTGCCCGAATATCTGCTGCTGAGCCAGTTGCTGCGCTCCTCGCGCGAACCCATCTATCTGCCGGATTACGACGCCTACCGTTATTCCCGCAGCCGGGGCGAGGTTTTCTACGGTCGCAATCGCGAATACGAGCCGCCGCGCAGGCCCACTGGCGGCTGGTATGCCGAACGCGGGCCGGCGTCTTCTGGCGCCGGAGGCTTCGGAGGCGGAGGTTTTAGCGCATCCCCCTATCGCAGCCGCGGCGCGTTTTCGGGTTCCCAATACCGCAGTCGCGGCACGTTCGGCTCCAGCGGCTTTGGCGGAGGCGGAGGTTTCCGCTCCTATTCCCGCGGCCGCCGATAACCCATCATGGATATCCTTCATCTCGATTACGCGGCGCTGGCCCTGTCGGTCGTGCAGGTGGTGCTGGGCGTGGTCGTGCTCGTGCTCGCCAAGTGGGCGCTGCGCGCCCTTTCTCCCTACGCCACTGACCAGGAGATGACCACCCGCGACAATCCCGCTTTCGGGCTCGCCCTCTCTGGATACTTCGCCGCCGTGGCGATCGTGTATTTGAGCGCGGCCGGATTTGCTCCCCTGCCGCTGGATAACGGCATGGCGGCCGTGTTCGCCTCCGTCGGCGCAAACCTCGCTTGGACGCTGGCCGGCATTGTTGTCCTCAATGCAAGCCGATGGCTGACGGATCGCCTTCTGATTCCTCATTTCCGCAACGACCGCGAAATCGTGGATCGCCGCAATCTGGCCGCCGGCGCGCTGGAGTGCGGCGGTTATATCGCCGCGGCGGCGATTCTGGCCGGCGCCATCCGGCAGCCGGGCGGCAACGCCTTCACGGCCGCCGCCACCTTCGTGCTGGGCATTTTCGTGTTGATCCTGATGGGACGGCTGTATGAAGCGTGGAGCGGTTATCCGGTCGCCCAGGAAATCCGCTCGGGCAATTTCGCTGCCGGAATCGGCTTCGCTCTTACCTTGGTCGCTCTTTCCTTGATTATGCTCAAGGCCATCAGCGGCGAGTTCACCACCTGGACCCGCAACCTCTCCTTCTTTGCCTTCGACTCCATTGTGGGCCTGGTTCTTCTGCTGTTTCTGCGCTGGCTGATGAATATCACCCTGCTGCCTCACGCCAGGATCACCGACGAAATCGTTCGCGACCGCAACGTGAATATCGGGCTGTTGGATGGCGTTCTCGCCGTCGGCCTCGCTTGGATGATTCTGCTGCTGTTTTAGCAGCTAGTCGGCGGGCGACGTGACGTCGAAATCGGCGCGGAGAAACTGCCAGTCGGGAAGCTCGTAAAGGCGAAGCTTGGTGGCCCCGGTCGCCGTCACGTCCTTGGTCTCCTGGGGGCCCAGACCGGGAATTTTGGCCTCGAATTCGGTGATCGGCTCGTCGCCCGGTTTAAAGGCTGACGTGACCATGCGAACTTTCACCGTCAGATCCCCCAGATCGGCGGTGGAATGATTGGTGGCCGCGAAGATGATCTTCAATTTCCCGGCGCCGCTTTCGGCTAACCGGAAGCCGGACAGTTCGAGATATTTGTCGAGCGGATTTTTGCCCGCCGCCGCCGGGCCGGGTCCGAAAGGCTCGGCCGCTTTGGCCTGCGCGGGCGGCGGCGCTGGCGAGGAGCACGCGGCCGAAGAGAGGATTGCCGCGGCAAGCGCGCTGGGTAAAATCAGTCTACACACAACTTAGTATAGAATGCCGGCAGCCGGCCGGTTATTTCAGTTCGATTTGTATTTCGGCCGCTGGCTTTTCGCCGATGTTTTCCGTCTGGTGCTTCATAAAGTCGCGCCAAGCCACTTCCCCCGGGCTCCGAACGTTGTCCACCAGCTTTCCATCCGCCAGCGCCATGGTGGTGTGCAATTCGGTCAAGTAGACCACCACGTAATGCGGATGCTCGTGCAGAGGGCTTTTGAGATGAGGCTCCAGAATGGTGCGCAAGACCCGCACCTGGCCGTTTTCGAACGGCACAAGATGGTGCTCGGGATCGAGCTTTACCGGATCCAGCAAGATGCGAGGCGACTTCGGCGCGTTGGGTTTCAGCTCAACGACGATCTTCTCTTGCTCGCGGTCCGTGGCGTTTGTGTCGGTTGACCGGCCCGCTTCGCCGTAAAAAACGTCACCGGCCTTCTGGCGGCCCGCCTCGGTGAGGAAAACCGTGATGGAAGGCGGGCGATCCTCGGCCGGCAGCTTGCTATGCGGGCCAAGCTTTATCCGCAGCACTTTCACCCATGCATTGTCGATTTCGACTTTGGACTCTTGGGCCGCTAGCGGCAGAGCTAGCAGGAGCGGCAAGAGATAGCGCATCCGCTACTCGCTGGACTTTGCCGCGGCGGCGGGTTTGGATTCCGTCTTGGTCTCCTCGGCGGGTTTGGAATCCTTGGCGTCGGATTTTCCTTCGGTTTTGCCTTCGGACTTTCCTTCGCCGTTGGAGCCGCCTTTGGGACTCGAATTCTTATAGTCGGTGATGTACCAGCCGCTGCCCTTGAACTGCAATCCCGGCGCGGAAAGCAGACGCTCTACCGCCCCGCCGCAGCCTTCATGCACCGTGAGAGGCGCATCAGAAAACTTCTGGAGCAGCTCAAACTGGCTGCCGCACGTCGCGCATCGGTATTCGTAGAGAGGCATAATCCGCTACTGTTGAACCATTATTGCTGGTCTGGAGAAAGTTGCTCGGCCTTGCGAAGAATCTGGTCGACCGAGCTCTTGTCCTTATCCGGCGCCGGCGCCGCATCTTGCAGGTCGGGCGAAATGTTGTCTTCCGCTTGCGTTTCCGACTCGGCTTGCGGGATCGAAGGCGTCACGCCGTTGTCTTGAATCGCCTTGCCGTTGGGGCCGTAGTATTTGGCCACGGAGAGAATCAAAGCGCTGCCGTCGTCGAGCGTCACGGCCTTTCGAATGGCGGCGTCGCCGAAGGTTCGTTCGCCCACCACCTGCGCGCGCTTGGAATCGAGCAGAGCTTCCGCCGCCACTTCCGCGGCGCCGGAAGTGGCTCGGTTTGTCAGCACGGTCAGCGGCAGCTTGGTGATTTGCTTGGAAGCCGAGGCCTGGAAATCCTGGCGGCCCGTTTTTTGTCCCTGTGTGTACGCGATCAGTCCCTTATCCATGAACAGATTCGCCAGGGCCACGCCCTCCTCCACCGGACCAGCCGAGCAATGCCGGAGATCCAGAATCAGGCGCTTGGCGCCCTGCTGTTCCAGATTGCGGACCTGCCGCGAAATTTCGCGCACATGATCCGCATCGAGCACCACGGCGGAGATCAGGCCGATCGGCGCCGGGCCCTGATCCGTGATCAGCCGAGCTGACACCTCCGGGTAGGTGATGTTCGCCCGGATCAAAGTGAACTTCTGCGGATCCTGCCGGCTTCCGTGAATCACGCTCATTTCCACCGATGTTCCAAGCTCGCCTTGAAGCAGAATTTCTGCGAATGCCAAAGGCATGTCCCGAGTGGAGACATTGTTGATGGACTCGACAATGTCATAGCTGGCGAGCCCGGCTTTGGCCGCCGGCGAGCCCGGGATTGCATCCATGATCATCATCAGGTCCGAGCGCTTGGCCAGCAATAATCCCACGCCAGCTTTCGGATTCTGTTTGGCCGCCAGATACTGCTTGTACTGATCACCGTTCAGATAGCTGGCGAACGGGTCCAGCGACGCCAGCATGCCATTAATGGCGCCGGCCGTAACCACCTTCATATCTGGCTCTTCCACGTACTGCGTCTGGATGTGCGAAAGCACTTCGCTGTACACGCCCAGGTGAGTGTAAGGACCGTCCGGCGGGGCGCTTCGTCCATAGCCCGCTCCGAACAAAAGAAGCCCTACGACGAGCGTCGAAAAGCCGACCAAAGCCACTTGAAAGCGCCGATTCATGCGGTGCACCTACCTAAACCACAGAATAACAAACGGCGGAACGTCAGCGCCTTCAGGGTTTTGGGCCGCCTTCCGGGCTTTCCTTTCCTTCCTCGCCGCCTTGTTCGGAGTTCAGATAGCGCACGATGATGCTGATGCGCCGGTTGGAGGGCGATTCCGGGTGGGCCTTGTCGCGTAGATTCTGCGACGCGAAGCCGCGCACTTGCAGCACTTGGCCGGCCCGGAGCCCGCTGGTTTCCATGAGCCGGCGTGCGGCATTGGCTCGGTCGGCCGAGAGCTCCCAGTTGGAATAGTCGGTGCGCGCGGAGAAAGGCCGGGCGTCGGTGTGGCCCTCGATCAACACGTCGTTTGGCAACTGTCCGAGTTGTCCGGCTAACAGCGTGATCATCTCCCGGCCCGCTTCTGAGGGAATGGGACTCCCAGACTGAAAGAAAGCTCCCTTTTCGCTTTCCAGCAGCTCAATTCGCAGCCCGTCTCCGGTCACGCTCATCTGAACGTAATCTTTGAGCTTTTCGAACTCCGGACTCCGTTTCATCGCTTGCTCCAGATTGTTTTTCAAGTGGGCCATATCGTTCTTACTGACCGAGAGGGCTTCCCCGGTGCCCGCGCTGGAGCTTCCCGCGTACTGGCCCGTGCCGGAAGGATCTCGGAAATAGGCGCTGATCGCCTTGCGAATCTGCTCGCTGGTGTTCATGAGCCACAACACGATGAACAGCGCCATCAGGGCGGTCACGAAATCGGCGTATGCGACCTTCCAGGCGCCGCCATGGTGAGCGTGTCCCCGAGCCTTTTTGCGCACCACCACGATGGGCGCGAGACTTTCTTCAGCCATCGATCTCCCTCACTTCGCGGCCCCACCCGCGCCTCCGCCCCGGCAGGCCGCTTCAAATTCCTTAAAAGTGGGGCGTAGCCCGCCCGGTATGCTGCGCCGGGCAAACTCCACCGCCAGCACCGGCGCCGATCCTTTTACGAAGGCGATCAGCCCGTGACGCAAGCAGCGCAGATAATCGCTCTCGTCGTCGTTGAGCTTCTGGAGATTGGATGCGAGCGGGCCCAAAAATCCGTAGCACATTAAAATGCCCAAAAACGTTCCCACCAGCGCGGCAGCCACCTTGTGCCCGATCTCCTCCGGTGGCCCGCCCAGCGCCCCCATGGTGATCACCACGCCCAGCACCGCCGCCACGATTCCCAACCCCGGCAAGGAATCCGCCACCGTGCTGAGCGCCGTCACCGGACGCGAAGCTTCATGATGATGGACTTCCATGTCCGATTCCATCATTTGGTCCAGATCGAAAGCGGCGACGCCGCCGCTTATGGCCATCCGGAGCGTGTCGCAGACAAACGCCAGCGCATGGTGGTCGGAAAGAAATCCCGGGTACTTGGAGAAAATCTGGCTCTTCGAGGGATTTTCCAGGTCCTCCTCCAGCTTGACCAGACCCTGCTTCCGCGCCATCACAAACAGGTCGTTCAGCATCTTGAGCGAGTTGAGATACAAAGCCTTGTTGTACCGACTTCCTTTGAGAATGCTGGCCACGCCCTTGAGAATTTGAAGAATCGTCGAGATCGGATTCGCAATCAGCAGAGTGCCCAGGGCGGCGCCGCCGATAATGATCAGCTCGGCCGGTTGCAGGAGCACCTTGACTTGCCCGTGCTCCATAAGATAACCCCCCACTACCGCTCCTAAAACTACAACAATCCCGATGATGGCAAACATGTTTTGAAGACAGTGATCTCCACTCGCTAGTGAAAGGCCGTAAGCTTCTTATCGGCGCGCGTGCGCGGACTTTAACGACGGCCCTTTTACGGTTCCGGATGGGAGGCAAAAGCCGAGCGGCTCTCGCCGCGAACGCCTTTTACAAGCTGGCGCTTCTGCGCGAGCCAAGCCTCCTGCCGCCGCTGCGTCTCCGCCGCCCGCCTCACCGCCTCGCGGGTGCATTCCGGCGCCGGTCCGCCCACAACCTTGCGGATTCCCACGAAGTGCCGCGGATCGAGCGCCTCCACAATTTCTGCCCGGCTCAAGCGCACCGCCGGTTTTATGCGAAGCAGAGCCGCCGCGACCGCCTCCGGCCGGTCGTCGGAGCCGCAGGCGCGCACTGCCTCGGCCACCACGTCGTGAGCCTCGCGAAAGCACCAACCTTCGCGCCTCACCAGCGTATCGGCCAGCTCGGTCGCCGTGAGAAAGTCGCTTGCTGCGCGGCGCGCCAGATGGTCGCGATCCACTTCGGCGGCGGCGATCGCGCCTGCCAGCAGCCTCAAAGCGCCCCGCGCGCTGCCGAACATCGCCAGCGCCACCGGCTGCAAGGGATCCTCGCTGTCGTTGATGTCGCCGAACGGCGTGTTATGGGCGCATCCTAAAACCGCCTGGGCTTGTCCCAGCGCGCGGCTCGCCAGAATCCGCGTGTGCTCTAGCGCCACCGGATTGCGCTTTTGCGGCATGATGCTGGAGCCCTGCGCAAAGCCGTCCGACAAGCGCAGAAATCCAAATTCGCGCGTGGACCACAGCAAGAAATCCTGATTGAGCTTGCCCACATTCACCATCGCCACCGCGATCGCCGCCGCAATCTCCGTCAGATAATCTATCGCCGCGATGGCCCCGTAAGAATTTTCCGCCAGCCCTTCAAAGCCCAGCAGCCGGGCCGTGTATTCGCGGTCGACCGGAAATCCCGATGTGGTGATGGCGGCCGCGCCCATGGGGCTTAAGTTTACGCGGCTGAACGCCCCTTTCATGCGCTCCGCGTCGCGATCCAGGAATTCGCAGGCGGCCAACAGATAATGCGCCAGCGTCGTAGGTTGGGCAGGTTGCATGTGCGTGTGCGCCGGCATCACGGTGTCCGCATGCTCGCCGGCCAGCCGCAGCAGCGCCGCGCGCAGTTGGCCGGCGGCTTCGAAAACTTCCAGCAGCCGCTCGCGCGCCAGCATGCGAAACAGCGTCACGGCGATGTCGTTGCGGCTGCGGGCCGTGTGCATTTTTCCAGCTAACTCGCGTCCGCAGGCTTGTTCCAGCGCCGCTTCCACCACATAAAACAGGTCTTCGCGAGCCCCCCGGCCCGACGATGCGATCGAGGCCTTCTCCAGGCCGCCGAGCGTCGCGATTAAGCGGCGCTCTTCCTCCGGCGTGATGATTCCCTGCCGCGCCAGCATGCGCGTGTGCGCGTCGTGAATCCGCAGCAAAAAGCCGAAAAAATGTTTTTTCGCTTGCTCGAAGTTCGGATCCAAAACGGTTTCTGAATAGACCGGCGCTGGAAAGTCCGTTGCGGCCGCGGCATCCGCCATGCAGTTTCATGATAGCGGCTCCGGCCGGCTTGCTATTCTTGCAGCATGCCACTCGCCCTTGCCCTGTGGCTGGCGTTCGCGCCGCCGGACGCGGCGCTGGAAGCGCGCTTCGAGATGGTGGCGCGCCAGGCGCGAGGGCGCGTCGGCGCCGCGGCCGAACTCATGGAGTCGCGGCAATGGTCGGCGTATCGCGGCGTGGACCGATTCCCGCTGGAAAGCGTCGCCGCACTCCCCATTGCAATGGCGATTTTGAGCGAGGTGGACCGCGGAACCCTGACGATCCAAGAGAGAGTTCGCGTGCTCCCCGCCGATCTGGTTCCCCCGGAAATTCAAAGTCCTCTTCGCGACCTGCGGCCGCACGGCTCGGAAGCGTCCATTGGCGAGTTGCTCGAGTATGCCATCCGGCAAGGCGACGGCACGGCTTCCGACGTCTTGCTCCGCCTGGCCGGAGGACCCGAGAGCGTCACCGCCTTCCTCCGCGGCATCGGCCTCCAGGACATCGCAATTGAAGTGGACGAAGGCGCCATTGGCCGAAACGGCCCACAGGCCTATCGCAACTGGGCGACTCCCGAATCCGCGCTGGCCCTGCTCGGCGGGCTGCAATCCGGCCGCGGCCTATCGCTTGAGAGCCGCTCGCTTCTGCTGCGCTTGATGAGCACATCCTCCACGAGCACGCATCGCATTCCGGGCTTGCTTCCCGCCGGCCTGCCCGTGGCCCACAAGGACGGAACCTCGGAAACCGCGCATGGGGTCACCCGGGCGACCAACGACGTCGGGATCGTCACCCTGCCGGATGGCAGGCATTTGGCCATTGCAGTGTTTGTCTCCGATTCCCCCGCTGGAGAAGATGTGAGGGAGGGCGTCATCGCCAAAATTGCGCGGGCGGCGTGGGAACATTGGTTCAACCCACGCTAGAGGTATCCTTCCTTTATGGAAACCCTGCGCTCGGTATGCGCGCTGGATTGCCCCGACACCTGCGCCATACTGGTGCAGGTTGAAAATGGCCGCGCCGCCAGGCTGCGCGGCGATCCGCGGCATCCGGTAACGCGCGGATTTCTTTGCGGGAAAGTCGCTCAGTACCTGGAGCGTGAATATTCGCCGGAGCGCTTGCTGTACCCTCGCAAGCGCATCGGCCCCAAGGGCTCCGGGGAGTTCCAGCGCATCTGCTGGGAACAAGCGCTCGATGCCATCGCCGAAAGACTCGGCGCAATCGCTCGCGATTTCGGACCGGAGTCAATTTTGCCCTATAGCTATGCGGGGACCATGGGCTTGTTAAACGGCTCGGGCATGGACCGCCGTTTTTTTCACCGCCTGGGCGCGTCCCGCCTGGATCGGACGATCTGCTCCGCCGCGGGATCGGCCGCGCTGACCGCCAGCTTGGGAGCGCGCCTGGGCACCGAGCCGGAGCAGTTCCGCCATTCCAAGCTGATCCTCGCCTGGGGCGCCAATATCCACGGCGGCAACATTCACTTGTGGCCGTTCATCGTGGAGGCCCGGCGGCAAGGCGCCAAACTGTACGTTATCGATCCTATCCGCACCCGAACCGCCGCCCTGGCAGACCGCCATTTTCCGATTTATCCCGGCAGCGACTTGGCGCTCGCCCTGGGCCTGGCTCACGTCATCGTCGCCGAAGAGCTTTACGACGCCGGCTTCCTGGCTTGCCACACGCGCGGCTTTGACGATTTTCGCCAATTGATCCGTTCCTACGACCCGGCGCGGACCGCCGCGCTCACCGGGTTGGATAAAAACGATATTGTTCACCTTGCGCGCGAATACGCCCGGACCCGCCCCGCCGCCATCCGCCTGAACTATGGCGTTCAGCGAAGTGAATTCGGTGGCGCGGCGGTACGGGCGATTACGGCGCTGCCGGCGCTTACCGGGTCGTGGCGCCAGCCCGGCGGCGGCCTGCAACTTTCCACCGCGCAAGCCTTTCAATTCGATCGCTCCGCGCTGGAAATGCCCGAGCTTCAGATGAAATCTCCACTCCGGCGCGCGGCGCGGATCGTGAATATGGCGGAATTGGGAAAAGCTTTGACGCAGCTTGACTCGCCCCCGGTGAAGGCGTTGATAGTCTACAATTCCAATCCAGCCGCCATCGCTCCGAATCAGAACCTGGTGCTTTGCGGGCTTCGGCGGCCGGATCTGTTCACCGTGGTTGTGGAGCAATTCCAAACCGATACGGCGGATTACGCCGACATCGTTCTCCCCGCCACGACGTTTTTGGAACACACCGATCTTTACCTGGCCTATGGCCACTACTATCTGCAACTGGCGCGCCCGGTGGTTCCCGCCGCCGGCCAGGCGCGGTCCAATGTCGATCTATTTCGCGCCCTGGCGCGGCGGATGGGGTTTGAAGAAACCTGCTTTCAGGACTCCGAGGACCAAATGATCCGCTCCCTGCTTGCCAGCGGGCACCCCTTCCTGGAAGGAATTACGCTCGAAAGGCTCGACCGCGAGCGTTGGGTTCGATTGAGCGTGGCCGCGGACCAGCAGCCGTTTCTGCCGTTCGCCCATGGCTTCCCCACGCCTTCTGGAAAATTCGAGTTCGGCGCGGAAACCTTGGATTACAGGCCGCCTTGCGAATCGCGCCTGGGCGATGCGCTTTTGCGCAAAAAATATCCGCTCGAGCTGATTTCGTCGAAAAACGACGACAGCATGAACTCCACCTTCGGCTATCGCGCGGACGTGGACGAGGAAACCTCCACCCTGTGGATGCATCCAACCGACGCCGCCTCGCGCGGCATCGAGGCGGGAGACCGCGTCCGCGCTTTCAACCATCGCGGCAGCCTCATCCTCCGGGCCCAAATCACCACCGCCGTCCGTCCCGGAGTTGCGCGAGCGCCATCCGTGCGATGGCCCAAGCGCTCCGTGGACCGCCGCAACGCCAATGCGCTGACCTCGGACCGGCTGACGGACATCGGCGGAGGTCCCACGTTTTACAGTTGTTTGATTGAGGTGGAGCGGTGCGGCGACTGAGGAAACCAGAGCCGCGGCTCCGAAGCCGGACCGCCGGCTGGTTGGCGCTGGCTGTGTCTGCGGTCATGGCGTTAACTGGATGTAAACGATCAGCCCACGATCCGCGGGCCCTTGTGCCCGAGCCGGGCGGGCCGCTGCTCAGCGTGGTAAGCGTAAGCGATCCCGCCGCTTCGGCGCAGCTTGTGCGCGGCTTCTACGGATTGGAGTCGGGAAGCTGGCGCTGGACCGCCAAGCAGTTCGAAGTAGCCTTAAAGCCTCCCCCCGGCTCGGCGGATAACGGCGCGAAGCTTAGCTTCCATCTGTACCTTCCGGACTCCATCGTCGCCAAATTCGGGCCGGTGACGCTCGCCGCCGCCGTCAACGGCTTCGCGCTTGCGCCCGAAACCTATTCGAAACCCGGAACCTACGTCTATGCCCGGGATGTTCCGGCGGCCGTCCTCAAAAGCGATGCCGTGATCGTGCGGTTCACATCCGACAAAGGCATGGCTCCGTCGGCCGGCGACCAGCGTGAGCTCGCGCTCGTATCCGTCTCGATCGGCCTGGAACCAAAGTGAAGTCCCCAACCGATGTCCGCCCATGAAGCGGGTTCTGTATTTTGCGGCCGCGCCCGCCGTTTGCCTGGCGCTGTTTTGGCGCGTTCTGTTCACCTGGTTCCATACCGACGATTTCGACCTGCTCTGGCTCGCCTCGACCGTTCACGACATTCCCACTCTCGGCTACGCCATGTTCCATCCGATCGCGCAAGGCACGGTGCGGGTGCTGAGCGACCGCCTGTTTTATCTCGGCCTGTATTCCCTTTTCGGAGTCGCAGCCGTTCCCTTTCGCGTCGTGATTTTGCTCACCTGGTTTGCGGCCCTGGCTCTGGGAGCCGCGCTTGGGTCCAAAATTACCGGCTCTCGGGCGGCTGGATTGCTTGGCGTTCTGCTCTGGACGGTGAACAAGGTAATGGTGACGCCGCTAGCCTCCGCGCCGGTTTATGAGGTGGTGTTGTGCGCGCTTTTGGCCCTGGCCGCGCTTTCTTCGCGCGCCCGTTGGCTGGATACGCGCGCGCCGGCATGGCGGGCCTCGGAATGGATCTTTTACATCCTCGGTTTCGGGGCGCAGGAAAGCATGGTGATGTATCCCGCCGTCGCCACGCTTTACACCTGGGCCGTGGCGCGCCGCGACGTTGCGAAAAAAGCCGAGCGCGCCGTCTTTTGGCTGTTCTTTCCCGCGATCGTTTTTGTCCTCGTCCACGCGTTCCTTATTCCCAAGCTGCCCACCGAAATCTATCGCGTTTCGGTCGATTCGCGGCTGCCGGCCACCTTTTTTATGTATCTGCGGATGGCCGTGGGACCGGAGCGTTACGCGTCGAGAAAAGTGCTGTTGCCGCTGCTGGCGGCTTTTGCGTTGTGGAAGCTGCGCCGGCCGGCTTCGCCGGAATTCGGCGCCGCGCTGTTCTGCCTGGGATGGTTTCTGTTGTGGCTCATGCCGGTGCTTCCGCTGCCCAATCACATCACCGAGTATTATCTGGTCATTCCGCTGGCGGGCTTGGCCTGGCTCGGCGGATGGGCGATGATCGCCGCCTGGCGGGCCGGGTGGATCGCGCGCGCCGTTATGGCCGCCTGCCTGGCGCTGTATCTTGCCAACGCTGTGCCCGCCATCAGGAACGGCACGGCCTGGTATCTGGAGGGGACTTCCAGAATGCGGCTGGCGTTTCGCGGAATGCAAGAGGCCGCGTTCCAGCACCCTGGAACCATCATCCTCTTCGAGGGCGTCGACGACGATCTGTTCCAGATGGGATTTCAGGAAAACCCGTTCCGGCTGGCGGGAATCTCTCGCGGTTTTCTCGCGCCGGGAACGGAGAAAAATATCTCGGTTGCGCGCCAGGATCTGGGGGGACTCTCGGGATTGACCATCTCCGAACAGGACGCCCTGCGGGCGATTGAAAACGGCCAGGCGCACGTGCTCGAACTGGAGCGCAATGGTCCGCCGCGCGACATCACGCACGCATATGAAAACTCATTGCGCGCCAGGCCGCCGCGATGAAAAAAGCGGGATATTACTTGTGCGCGCCGGCGGTTTGCCTGGCGCTGTTTTGGCGGGTTCTGTTTACGTGGTTCCGAACGGACGACTTCGCTTTCCTTGCCAACGCTTCCTCGGTTCACGATCTGCCCAGCCTTCTGCGCGCCCTCTTTCAGCCGGCCGCCGAAGGCACCGTCAGAGTCTTGGCGGACCGGCTGAATTATCTCACGTTCTATTGGTTGTTCGGGGTCGCAGCCCTGCCGTTTCACGTTTGGGGACTGCTGATATGGTTTGCCTCGCTCGCGCTGGCGGCCAATATCGGCGCGCGAATCGCGCATTCGGCCGCCGCCGGCCTGGTGGCGGCGCTGGTTTGGACCACCAGCGCGGTCATGGTTACGCCCCTCGCCTGGGCGGCCGTCAACGACATGCTGCTGCTCTCCCTTTTGGCTTTGGCGGCCCTGTACGCGCGCATTCGCTGGCTCGACACGGGCGCGGGTGGTTGGCTGGCGCTGGAGTGGAGCTTTTATCTTCTAGGGTTCGGAGCGCTCGAAACGATGGTGATGTATCCCGCCGTGGCCGTGTTGTTCACCTGGGCCGTGGCCCGGCGCGATATCGGCAAGAAAGGCGAGCGCGCCGTCCTCCTGCTTTTCCTAGCCGCGGCGATCTTCGCCGCCGTCCATTTCTTGTTTATTCCAAACCGCGGCGGCGAAACGTATCGCATCTCCGTGGATTCGCGGCTGCCGGCGACGTTGTGGGCCTACTTGAAGATGGCCGCGGGCCCGGAGCGCTACGGGTTGCAATGGGCGCTCCTGCCGGCGCTCGCCCTGTTTGCGGGATGGCGCCTGTGGCGCCGCGGCCGGGCGATATGGTTCTGCGCCGGATGGTTTGCGCTTTGGCTTGCGCCCTTGCTTTTGCTGCCGAATCACATCTCGGAGTACTATCTCACCGTGCCCTTGGCGGGCTTGGCGTGGATCGCCGGATGGGCAGCCGTATGCGCATGGCGATCGGGATGGCTCGCGCGCGGCGGCTTAGCGGCGTGCCTCGCGCTGTACTTGGCCGCCAACCTCCCCGAAATTCGCGGCGGCGCCGCCTGGTACGTCGAACGCACTTCCCAAATGCGCCGGGCATTCCGGGCCATGCAGGAAGCGGCCTTCCAACACCCCGGCGCCATGGTGATCTTCAAGGGTGTGGACGCCAATCTGTTCCAGACGGGGTTCCAGGATAATCCTTTCCCCCTGGCGGGCGTTTCCCGGGGCTTTCTTGCGCCGGGCTCGGACGACGTCGTCGCGCGCGGAGATCTCCAGGATTTTTCAAAATGGACCATATCGAAAGAGGACGCGTTACGCGCGATTGAAGACGGAAAGGCGCGCGTTGTTGACATCGAAGGCCATGGTCCGCCGCATGACATCACGGCGCGCTATGGAGCCGTTATCCGCGCGCAACTGTGGGCCGAAGGCCGCGATTTTGTGAATGTCGCCTGGCCCGATTGCTCCTCCCGTCTCGGGCCCTCCTGGTACAGAGTCGAAAATGGCTTCCGATGGATGCCTAAATCGGCCACGGTGGTATTGGCGGGTCCGAAATCGGCCGGCGAAAGGCTCTATGTGACCGGGTACAGCGCCGCCCCGGCGCTGGCGGCCGGCCCCCTCGCTTTGCGCTTCCGCGTCGACGGCCAGGACATTGGAACTATAAGACTATCCGAGCCCAACCGGCCGTTTCAGTGCGATTTCGCTTTGCCGGACCGGTTCTTGGGCGGCTACGCCCTCACAGTCTCCATCGAAGCGAACAGAACGTTCCGCGCTCCAGGCGACGGCCGGGAGCTGGGGATGGTGTTCGGAACCTTCTCAATCCGGTGATTGCTTCTTCTCTTCTTTCTCAACCCTGAGATTGAGACTAGGCGCTTTGCGCGAGTCGAATACGCTGAGCCTTCTCGAATCGCTCGTGAGGCCTTTCCAATCGGCTTTTACCTGGTAATCGTCGTCTACTTTCAGTCCCGAGAAGAAATACGCGCCATCGTCCTTGGTGATGAAGGAGCGGATTTGCAGAGTTCGCAAGTCTTTCAACTGCACCACCGCCCCTGCCGCCGGGTTCCCGTCTTTGTCGGTGACCAACCCCTGCAAGGTGCGAGTGGAAGATTCCTCTTTATCTTTCTTTTTCTGAGCCGGAAGCGGGCGCACCAAGATGAGGGAAAAGATGAGAACGCCGATGGACGGGCGCCATCTCACTCCTCTTCTTCCTCCTCCTCGTCGTCCTCATCCTCGTCTTCGTCCTCGTAATCCTCCTCGAAATCCTCGTCCTCCTCAAAATCCTCTTCATCGTCGTCGGGAGTCAGCTCAAGCGGAGAAACGCTACTGACGCTCAAATTCGCGCCACACTGTTCGCAGGTGAGCGCGTCGCCCTCGTCCAAATCGTCTTCGTCCACGTCCATCAATTCATTGCAAAGGGGGCAGTTAACCATTCCGTCCTCCGTCCATCCAGGCGCCTTTAAAACTTCAGATCCATTATTACCATGCCGGTTGTAAAAGAGAATCACGCCGCTTGCAACAAACCAGCCGCGCGCGCAAGATCGCCGGGCGAAAGCGTGATCAGCGTTTTATCCATGTCCTCGCCCGATTCGATCATGTAGGCAAGATGCCTGCCCGCCAGCTTCATGCACCAGGGGTCGGTGAGGGGATGCCCGGTCTCTTTGCTCAAAGCCAGCAGATCGGCATGCGGCAACGCGAGAACCTTTTCCTGCTTTGGCTCTCCTTCGGTCCATAAGTAGTACTTTACGTCGACCGTGTCGGCATGACGGATGGAAATTCCGGTTTGAAGCCACTGGAATTCTACTTCCCAGGTCCGTCCGAAGGGATCTGCTCCGGCGCGAAAGCGGCGGAAATTCTCTGGCATGCCTTCAGCGTACCAAAACAAGGGCCGCGTTCGATCCTTTGGCCACGCGCCGAACGCCCAAGCTCTCTCCGCGCGCTCCTTGGCGCCGGCTGACAGCCGGATTCAAGCCGAAGGAACTTCGCGGGCCGCCCCCGCGTTTGGTAGGGTATGAACATGCCCGTAAAGCTGATCGCAATGGGTCTTGCTGTCGCCGGAGCGGTTTCCGCGGCGGAAAAAGTCACGTTCACGGAAACGATCGCGCCGATCATTTATGACAACTGCGTCACCTGCCATCGGCCCGGCGAGGCGGCTCCCTTCGCTCTCATCACCTACGACGACGTGAAAAAGCGGGGAAGCCTGATTGCGTCCGTGACCCGGTCGCGCTACATGCCGCCCTGGCACGCGGCTCACGGCTATGGCGATTTTCAGGGCGAGCGAAGGCTCTCTGACGCCCAGATCACGGCCATAGGCGAGTGGGTAAAGCAGGGCATGCCCGAGGGCGATCCCGCCAAGATGCCCAAAATTCCCGTTTTTACGGAGGGCTGGCATTTGGGCAAGCCCGATCTTGTCTTGCAAATGCCCGCGGCCTTCGATCTTCCCGCCAGCGGCCCCGACGTCTACCGCAACTTCGTCATTCCTACCGGATTGACCGAGGATAAATGGGTTCGCGCCGTGGAATTCCGTCCCAGCGCGCGCAAAGTAGTGCATCACGTCCTCTACGCTTATGTGGCGGGCGGATCTCTCAAGAATCGGGACGGCAAGGATGGCAAGCCCGGCTTCGGCGGCATGGGCACTGTGGGCGTGGTCCCGGGGCAGGCGGGCGGAGGCTTGGGCGGCTGGGCGGTGGGGAACACGCCCGTTTTCCTTCCAGATGGCCTCGCATGGCCGCTTCCTAAAGGCTCCGATTTCGTATTGCAGATGCATTTTCATCTGACCGGCAAGCCGGAGTCCGAGCGGTCCACCATCGGAATCTACTTCGCCGATAAGGCGCCTGAGAGGAAAATGTTCGGCCTGCAAGTGCCCGCTTTGTTCGGCTTCGGATCCGGCATCGACATTCCGGCCGGCGCGAAGGCTTACGCCATCGAGGATTCCGTTACGCTCCCGGTGGATGTGCTCGCCTATTCGGCCGGCGCCCACGCCCATTACGTGGGCAAGGAGATGAAGGCTACCGCGACGCTGCCCGACGGAACCGTTCAGCCGCTGCTGTGGATTCCAGATTGGGATTTCGCATGGCAGGATCGCTACAACTACGCAAAGCCGGTTTTTCTGCCCAAAGGCGCTCGTATCGACGTGAAGCTGACTTACGACAACTCTTCGGACAATCCCCGCAATCCCAACAATCCTCCCAAGCGGGTGCTGTGGGGCGAGCAGTCCTTCGATGAGATGGGCAGCGTTACCGAGCAGGTGGTCGCGGTCCACAAGGAAGACGAACCCGTCTTGCAGAAGTTCCTGGCGGAGCGCACCCGCGCCGCGATTCAAGCCGGAATGCGGAACGGAACGGCGCAGCGCTACCTTCAACAGCGCGCCTCGGAGAACTAGCTCACCAGGCGAAGGGGAGCGTGAACGGCGCTTGTTCGGGCCGCCATGCCATTTCGTCGAACCACAGCCGGCGCCCGTCGGTGGAAACGCTCACCAGTCCATCTTGATCTGTCCGAAGAATCGCGATGTGGCGCTCCGTCAGGCGCTTCACGACGTCGGGGTGGGGATGGCCGAATGAGTTCTCATAACCGGCGGAGATGATCGCCACCGATGGCGCCACGGCGTCCAAAAATGGCGGAATCGTTGAAGTTCGAGAGCCGTGATGGCCTACTTTCAGCACATCGGCGCGAAGCGCGTAAGGTTCCGCGAGCAACAGCCCCTCCATCGGCTTCTCCATATCGCCGGTGAGCAGAAAGGCCCTTTCGCCATAGCTTATGCGGAAGGCGAGAGAATCGTTATTGCCGGTTTTCTCCGCCACATAATCCGAAGGCGGAGAGAGAATTTCAATCCTGGCTCCCGAGAAGTCGAAAGCCTCTCCGGCGGCTCTGTCGAGCACGCGTACGCCCAGGCGCGCGGCATGCTCGTTTAGCGAAGGGGACGCGTTCGCGCCCGTCCAAAGTTCCCTCGGCCGGAAGTTATCGAGCACCGCGGCTAGACCGCCAATGTGATCCTCGTGCGCGTGAGTTTCGACGACCACATCAAGCTGGCGGATGCCGCGAGCCCAAAGATAGGGAGAAACAACGTCCTCGCCGATGTCGAGATTGGTTTTCCGCGCCCGGCCAAATTGAAGGATGCCGCCGCCATCCACAAGCATGCGTTTCCCGCCCGGAAACACCAGCAGGTGGCTATCGCCTTGGCCCACGTCGATCGTGGTTAGCTCCAGAGTTCCTGGATGCGTCCGCGCCGGCCAGGGCTGCCACAGCAGCAGCGCGAACAATGTCGCCACCGCCGCCGCGGCCGGCCATTTGGCCCACTTTCGCCGGGCGGCCATCGCAAACGCGATCAGCGCCGCGGAGAAACTTATCGCGAGCCAGCCCGGCGGCTCCGGTACGCGCCAGGAAGGCTCCAGGCGCGCGTGCCACTCGGCCACGCGGGCGGAAAATTTGAGCAGCCCGCCTGTCAGCGCCGCAAGCCAGCTCCAATTGGTGAAAATGGCGGCGAATCCCATCGGCACGGCCACTTCCATCACCGGACAAATCAGAAGGTTCGCGGTAAGCCCCGTGAGCGAGATCCGGTGGAAATACTCCGCCATCGGCAGCGCCAGCCCAATCTGAATCACCGTCGAGATCGCCGCCATTTCCACGGCATACAATACAGCCCGCCCGCAAAGCGCCAGGCCAAGTTCCACCCATTGGCGCGGCAACCGCGTCCAGAGCGCGATCGTCTCGGCGGCCAGCCGCAGCTCGACTCGCGCTTGCGCCACGCGCGGCTCAAGATGCGGGTCGATTCCCACATCCGAGATCGACCGCATTCCGCGCGCCAGCGGAGCGATGCGGGGTTCAAGCAACGGCGCCGCCAGCGCTCCGATCGCCGCCACCGACAGGAACGAAAGCTGAAAGCTTGCGTCAAAGAGTTGATAGGGATCCCAAAGCAAGTAGACGATCGTGATCGCGGCCAGCAGATTCATCACCTGCGTCTTTCGGAACAAAGAGCGGGCGGCCAGATAGAGGCTGAAGCCTCCGGCCGCCCGCACCACCGGGGCCGACAGGCCGGAGACCAGCGCATACAGCCAGGCGGCGGCCGCGGTCGCGGCCAGGGCCCCAAGCTCGGGCATCCCGCATAACCGCAGCAAAAACAGCAAAACGCCCGCCAGCGCCGTGACGTGCACGCCCGAAATCACCAGCGCATGAAAAGTTCCCGTCCGCCGGAAACCGTCGGTCCAGGCGCGCTGAAGGCCTGCTGTTTCCCCGATCAGAATCGCCTGCATCATTCCCGTGGCGTATTCGTCGCCGGCGTAGAGACGTTCCAGCCTCTCGAGCGCGGACGTTCGCAAACCGTAAACGAACGCCAAAAATCGCGAGCCGCAGCGCCCGCCCAGCACCCTGGGAGCGGAGCCGCGCGTCATAGCCGCGGTCCAGTAAATATGTCGCCGGGCCAGGTAGGCCGCGTAATCGAACGATCCTGGATTGGCGTAGTTGTGCGGGGCGCGCACTCTCGCTTCAATTTCCACCCGTTGGCCATAGGCAAGGCGCGGCGCCAGCGCGTCGTCATCCACGGATTGACTGACGCGCGCGCGGGCGTCGGGCTCCAGCTCCAGCGTGAACTGCTCCCGCCCCGGCGAAAGCACTGTCGGCTCCACCACGCATCCTTCCAGCAGAACCGTCTCCCTGCCTCCGGCGTCGATTTCGGGCGAGGGGCCGGGACGATGCCAAGCTTCGGTCAAAGCTCCCGCGCAGATTGTTCCCAGCAGCGCGCACGCGCGCTTCAACCAGATCGTTGGCGCGAATGCGGCCAGCCCGAAAAAGGCGCACACCGGCCACGCCGCCTCGCGAACGGAAAATGGCGACCAGTGGCTCAGCAAAATTCCCGCGGCGAGCCCGGCGGCGGGTAACAGCAGGGGATTGCGCACGAAAGTAGCCTATGTTTTAGTTGGCCAAGGACGGAAAAATTCTCCTCGCCGCGGCGCCCGGCGTGGAAGTCTGGAGCTCGCGTCCCCTCGATGCGGGCTGCATTGCGCGCCGTTACCGCAAAGGATCACCGGTCCGAAAGCGGCTATCTGCAATTTCGCGCCGGCGGCATAATGAGGTATGGGAATAGGGCGCCAGATTTCGATCCGGCCGAATTCGAACAAGCCCGCTTGGCTCGCGATTCCCGGGAAGGGAAATTCATGAACTACCTATATTTGGACTCTCCCCTTGGAAGGTTGTTGATTGCGGGTGACCGGGATACGCTTCAGCGCGTCGAATTTCCCGCCGACGGCAAGCCGCGCAAGCCCCGTGCGGGCTGGATGGAGTCGTCTGCCGGAGCCCTCGAGCAAGCGGCGCGCCAGCTTCGTGAATATTTTTCCGGAAGCCGCAAGCAATTCCATCTTCGGCTCGCGCCGGAGGGAACGGCCTTTCAGCGCGCAGTGTGGCGCGAGCTGCAAAACATCCCTTACGGCGAGACGATTTCCTACGGCGAGCTGGCCCGGCGCATCGGAAATGCAAACGCGTCCCGCGCCGTGGGAGCCGCCAACGGAGCCAATCCGATCCCCATCGTCATTCCGTGCCATCGCGTCATCGGCGCCAACGGAAAGCTGATCGGCTTTGGCGGCGGGCTGCCCCTTAAGGAGAAGCTTCTGGCGCTCGAAAGCCGCCTGTTGCCGGTCGAACGTGACGAGTAACTCGCGCTATCCCGCAATCGGCCCGGTTCCAGCGCAGAGAGCGGCGACCATCGTCTCCTTCTGCGCCTCCGCAAATCCGCTGGCGGATTCCAAAGCGATGCGATAGACCGCCAATCCCGCGACAGCTTCAAATGCCAGCACCGCGAAAAACGCCAATTCGCTGTCGAAAGCAAAACGCCCCAAATAGGCGAGCGCCGCGGGAACAAACGACAGCGGCAAAACGGCCAGACGGGCCGCCGCGCTTCGGCCCGTGGCTCCCTGGCGCAGCGAAGCGTCCGGATCCACGCCCCGCGCCTGCCGCACCGACAATATGTTTCCCGCGGCGAGCTGGAACAACGCCGTCACCGCCACCACGCTCAGCGCCTCGCCGATTTTGCGAGAGTTGATAGGCACTCGCAGCAGCCCGCAGGCGGCGGTCACCGCCGCGATTTCAAGCAAGATAAAGAACAGCGCGGCGAGATTTTTTCCCATCAGCACGCGCGGGAGGGCGACCGGCGCCAGAAAATACATCTGCGCGGCGGAACGGTCGAATCCAAAGGCGTTGAACATGCAGACTTCATTCAACAGCAGCAACGAATAGATGCTGACCATCGTGAGGTAGTTCGCCCCGATGAATCCTCGCGCCAGGCCGGGGCGGCCGAGCGCGCTGGGAAGCCATACTGCCAGGCCGAAGGAAAAGCCCATAAAGAACATCATCCGGAAGCGCGGTGAGCGCGCCAGCACCCGGATCTCCTTTTCAAGCAGGGCCGCGATAGGATCGGGCAAGGGAAGAGAAAAATGCACGCGCTTGCGCGTCTGGCTGACTTCCTCGGCCTGATCGAACGCCAGAGTCCGTCTGAATTGCCAGAACCCGAAAACGCCGGCGGCCGCGCACCACGCCAAAAGATGCGTAAATGCCGTTTCGTGGCCCTCGATCGCTCGCGCCGCCGCCTCCCAAGGCCATTTTTCCCAAACAAGCCGGTCGAGATACGGCTGGAGAGCTTTAGAGATCTGCGGATTTTTGGCGGCAAGCTGAATTGTGGTCATCAGCGCGACGAAGGCGAGAACTGCGGCTTCCCGCCATCGTCTTCGCGCAAACAGCCGCGCCATTACATCGCGAATGCCGAGAGCGAGAAGGAGATTAAAGGCCGCAAAAAGCGGAATGGCCGCGATTCCGGCCGGCGCCAAGCGCGGGTTGATCGAAATTCCCACCGCCGCTCCGCCCAGAACTATCGACATTTCGGGAGCGGACGTAGAACGTAACGCGACCTCGATAAAAAATAGCTGCCGCGTGGGAATCGGATAGGGTCTGAGCTTCCGTAGATCGAGCGCCGCGCCGCTGGCCGCCATCAACAGCGGAACGGCTTGCCAGTACAGCAGAACCAGCCCCAATCCGAGGGGCAGCGCTTCGGCAATCGTATCCCGGTCCGCGTCTGCAAGAAAGCGCGAGGTTAACGCGGACGCCGCTAGCCACAGGCCGTACCATAGGGCCGCCAGTCCGCCCGCAACGACTCCAGTCGCATCCGGGGCGCGGCCCAAGCGCGTCGAATGACGAAGGCTGCGCCACTGCGCCCACAAGATCGCTCGGGCCTGCTTCATTGCCTATGTTATTTTCGCATTGAAGTGCTTTTGTGGTTTTTCGCCGTTTTCGCCGCCGCTGCCTCCGCCCAAATTCAAACCGAGAGGATCGCCGGAAGTCTGACGGAGCAAGACACCGGCGCCACGGGCTCCGATTCGCTTGCCGCGAACCCCCCCGGCCGGTTCTATGCTCCTGCGGACGATTCCGTCTTTGATTCTCCGCGCGGCGCAGGCGAACCGCTGCCGGACGTTAAGGCCCTGTTTCTCGAGGTTCTGAAGAATCAGAAGGCGATCGAGGAGATGCAGAAGCGCTACACTTGCCGCGTCGTCGAAGAGCAGGAGGAAGTGGGCGGCAAGGGTCAGGTGAAATCCCGAAAGATAAGGGAATCGGAAGTCTTCCATATCGCCGGAGCGGAGGTGAAGCGGCTCACCGCCAGAGACGGCCAGCCTCTCAGCCCGGAAGAGCAAAAGAAGGAAGACCGGAGGTTCAATAAGGAATTCGATGAGCAGATCAGCAAGGAAGCCGGGTTCGCCCGCCACCCTGACAAGCGCGAGCGGCGACAAGCCAAGGACGAACAGCGCCTCTCCGACATCCTGCGCGCCATTCGCTTCTGCAACCCGCGCCGCGAGCGTTTTCGCGGGCAGGAGGTCATCGCCGTGGATTTCGGACCCAACCCTGACTATAAGCCGCAAAAATTGATGGAGAAGATCGCCCAGAAGCTTGCCGGCGTCGTCTGGATTGACGAACAGGCGCGCGACGTCGCGCGTCTGGAAGCGCATTTCATCGATTCGGCGAAATTCGGCGGCGGAGTTGTCGCGTCCATCGACAAAGGCTCCCGCTTCGTCTTCGAGCAAGCCAAGGTGAACGGCGAAGTATGGTTGCCCGTCTATGACGAGGTCCACTTCGGCGGACGCTTGCTGTTTTTGAAATCGAAAGCCAATCAGATCGACCGCTATTCCGATTGCAAGAAGTTTCACGCCGAATCGAAGATCGTCCCCGTCGGCGATCCATAAACGCCCGATTCGCCTACTTAACCAGGAACGGAGGCCGCCACGTCAAATGATAATGGAACTCCACCACGGCGATGAGCGCGCACAAGGCGATCAGCGCAACCGCGATCGCGGCCCAGCTAAGGAAAGCCTTCCACGGGAAGCGGCGGCGTTCGCGGCGCAGCACTAGCAGATAGCTGGCGAAAATGCCGAGGAAAAACAGCATGCACATCGGCACGGCGAACAGCATGAGGTTGAACACGTCGGGCGTCGGCGTGACGATGGCCGCGATGATGACGATGGCCAGGATGGCGTAGCGCGAGTGATTGAGCAGGAAGGTCGGCGACACCACCCGCAGCAGCGAGAGGAAGAATATTAAGATCGGCAGCTCAAACACCAGCCCGATGCCCAGCATCACGTCGACGAACTTGTCGAAATAGTTGTCGATCGTAATCAGAGGCGTCACGTCGGCGAATCCGCCCAAGCCGAACAAAAACGACATTCCGTAAGGGAAGGCGACGAAATATCCGAAAACCCCGCCCAGGATGAACAAACCGGCCGTGCAGAGCACAAAGGGCACGGCCCATCTCTTTTCGCGGCGATACAGGCCCGGGGAAATAAATGCCCAGACCTGATACAAAATCCACGGCGACCCCAAAAACAGCGCGGCCACCACCGGCGTCCAGACCCAGATGATGGAGAACTGCTCCATCGGATCGATGGCGATGAAATGGGCGTTGGGGTTGCCCGTGTTCCTGAGCGCGATGAGCCCCGGACGCTCGACGATTTTGAACAAATGATTGCTGAAGATGACGCACAGCAGGAAGATGGCGCCAAAGCCGTACAAAGCTTTGATGATGCGGCTGCGCAGTTCCTCCAGGTGCTCCAGGAAGGACATGCGCAGCATGCCGGATTCTTCGTCGTCTTCATCCCCGCCGTCGCCCGGCGGAGGGGGGGGAGGCGGCGTCCGCCCGCCGCCTCCCGCCGCTTTCTCCAGCCTCACGGGCGGCGCTGTCTCCTCCGGAGCGGGCGCGAACGGATCGTCCGGAAAGCCGCTAGGCGGGTTTATGGTTGTTTCGTCCATGCTTCAAACCCGTGGAGCGCCCAACCCTCAAGCGTCGGCTTTAAGCCGCCCGCGGCCGGGATTGGCCGCCCACAATTCACTCAAATGTTCTAGCTGTGTTGGGACGCTTCCGGTTTTTCCGCCCGCGCCACCGTGCCCTCGGCCGCGGCGAGCGTGGTCCCGTGCGATTCGGCGCTCGATACTTCTGAAGCGCTTACTGTGGATGTGTTATTGGGTTCCGGGAGAAGATGCGGATCGGCGGGCGTTGCGTGCTCCTCGTAGATGGTGTAGTTCTCCACGCGATCGTAGATTTCGTTGGCCACCTGATGAGTCACTTGTTTGATCGATTGATTCTCCTGGTCCAGGGTTTGCATTTCGCGCTCGAACGTGGCCTTAAGGTCGCTTGAGGCGCGCCGGAACTCGGTGAGTGCTTTTCCGAGCGTCCGCCCTAGTTCTGGAAGCTTCTTGGGCCCAAACAGAACGAGGGCGACGAGGAAAATGACGACCATTTCTTGTACGCCGAGCGTACCCATCGTGTGCCCTCCTTGCTCGCTATGATAACAGATTGGCCGTCGCGAACCCTTCCGAATCCATCGTGCGCGAATCGCCCTGGGGGCCCATCGCCATCGCCGACGCGCACGCCCATTTCTTCTCCCATGCGTTCTTTTCCGCCTTGGTCGCCCAAAATCCCGATTTGACGCTCGACGCCGCCGGTGCGATGCTTGGCTGGACGATGCCGCCCGAGGACCCGGTCCGGCTGGCGGAGGAGTGGGTGAAGGAGTTGGACCGGCAGCGCGTCGCCCGCGCCGCGTTGATGGCCAGCATTGCCGGCGACGAAGCCTCCGTCATCGCGGCCTCCGCGGCTTTTCCCAAGCGTTTCTTCGCGTTCGCCATGGTGAATCCGAAGGCTTGGCAAGCCCGCACATTTGAAAATATCCGCGCGGCCTGCCTCTTTCCGGCCATGCATGGTTACTCCGTGCAGGATGACGCGGCGCGGGCGGTTTTCGATTGGGCCCAAACGCGCCGCCGCGTCGTATTCGTGCACTGCGGCGTGCTCAGCGTCGGAGTGCGGGCGAAACTCGGCTTGCCGTCGCCCTTCGACATGCGGTTTTCCAATCCCATCGATCTGCACGCCGTGGCCCTGCGTTATCCCTCCGTTCCCATTGTCGTGCCCCATTTCGGCGCGGGATATTTTCGCGAAGCCCTCATGCTGGCCGATTTGTGCCCCAATGTCTATTTGGATACCGCCAGCTCGAATCGCTGGGTGCGGTATTTGGAGCCGCATCATCTGCAATCGCGCGTCGATTTGCGCCGCGTCTTCCGGCAGGCGCTCGACGTCGTCGGCCCATCGCGCCTTCTGTTCGGCACGGATTCCTCCTATTTCCCTCGCGGTTGGCACGATGCGATTTTCGAGCAACAGGCTCGCGCTCTTTATGAGCTCGGGCTGACCGCGCCGGACGCTCGCGCGATTTTCGGGGAAAATCTGATGAGAATTCTGGCTTCAGAAGATCTCCTCTAATACAGAGTGATATTTGATTGGTTTTCCGGAAAGGTTGCTTTGCGCTACCCCGTGCCGCCCGCCCCGCCCACGGCGGTGCTGGTTCCTTTCGTGCGCCCAACCTCGATGGTGCGCGTGTTTCCCCAGGGATGGTGTGAGCAGGCCGAAGCGTTTCAGCCGGCCGCTCTGGCCGCCGATTGGGTTCGCTTTCAGGCCCTGCTGGACCGCCATATCCCCTCCTTAACGCATGCTGTAATCGTGCTTGCCCGGCATGTCGATGAACTGCTGGAAGAACGCCAGCGGCTCGAGTTGTGGCGCGCATTTCGAGTGCCGGTCTTTGAGCAGATTCTCGCGGACAACGGATCGCTGCTGGCGGCGGAATGCGAGGCCCACGACGGGCTGCACGTGGAGTCGCCTGGCTTGTCTGCGGAAGCGGAAGCCTCCGAAGCGGCGGCGCTCGCCCTCGATCCGTGCGGCTGTGGAAAGGCGACTCCCAGGTTGAAGCGCGTCCGCCCCGAACCCGAGCGGATTCTTTCTGTCGCCGTGTGAAAAGAAGAAAGGTTCCAAGTGACCTTCAGGACAACTTGTTCTCCGGCCGGCATGCACGGCCAGAACATGGCGCCCAAAAGCGGCGGGATGTATGCCCTTAACTCCCCGCCGCAGGTTTTGCCCCGCGGCGGATCGCAGCTCCGGTGCGCATCCGCGAGTCCGCCTTTGGTGGAAGTTTGCCCCTCGATACGGCCTTTCACTCTCCGGCGGCGACAGCCTGCCTTGCGGACAGGTCCCCGCAGCCGCGTCAACGCTCCCGGCCTATATCTTCGAAGCGATTCTGAGCCGTTACAAAGCCCGTTCGACCTTCGGCTCCCGCCCCCGCCCCGCTTTTATTCAGAGCGGAGCGCGTTCGTCGCCTGAGCCCGTTGCAAATTCCCGGCTCGGAATCCACCGTTTGTCCTCGAGCATCCGCTCCCCTCCAGGACCTCTCAATCCTTCGGGATCGTTGCGCTCCGCCCGAATCCAACCGGCGCAACTTACCTTTGTGGGTTGCCCGATCTTCCTTCACTCCCCGCCTCGCGGAAACTTTTGATCGCCGCAAAACGGCTCCACGCTCCGGATTCGCTACGCCCCACCAGGCTCGTTGTCCTTAAAACCTCTTGGAACCAGCTTCATCATGCGGCGCCCCGGCGCGCCTCGTCAATATAAAAATTGCGTTTCCAACAAGATTCACGCGGCCCATATCGTCTTTACCGTCATCGGCTTGACTCGCCCGATCTGTGGATGAATTGTGGAAAAAACGCCGCCGCCCCCTTCTGTTGTTGGAGCGCTGAGGTAAGCTTTAGCTTTGTCGTCTTCCATTCGTGTCAATCGCAAGGCTGCCGATCGCGTTGCCGCCGGCCATCCGTGGGTCTTTTCTAGCGACCTCGCCGGCGCGGGCGACGCGCAGCCTGGCGACGCCGTGCGCGTGCTCGATCCGCGCGGCAGGTTCTTGGGCACGGCTCATTACAGTTCCCTATCCCGCATCTCGCTCCGAATGCTTTCGCCCCTCGCCGAGCCGCTGGATAAATCCTTTTTCCTGCGGCGGCTCTCTCAGGCCATCGCCTTCCGGCAGCGCACCGTCCGTGATTCCGGCGCCTGCCGGCTGGTCTATTCCGAAGCCGACCTGCTGCCCGGGCTCATTGTGGATCGCTACGGGCCGTATCTGATCATGCAGACCCTCAGCCAAGGAATGGAGCGCAGCCGCGATCTGATCGCTCACTGCCTCACCGAACTGGCTCATCCCGCCGGAATTTTGGCTCGCAACGATGTTTCTGTCCGGGCCCTGGAGGGGTTGGCCCGCGAAACGGTCGCCCTTAGCGGCGAAATTCCCGAACGCGTCGTCGTGGAAATGAACGGGCTGAAACTCCAAGTCGATCTCTGGCGCGGCCAGAAAACCGGAGCCTATCTGGATCAGCGCGAGAACTACCTGGCCGCCGCCGCCTATGCCCGGGGCCGGATTCTGGACTGCTTCACTTCCACCGGCGGCTTTGCCCTGCACGCCGCGCCCCGCGCGGAAACGGTGGAGGCGATCGATTCCTCCGCCCCGGCTCTGGAGACCGCCGCGCAAAATGCGCGGCTTAACCGCATTGCGAACATCCAGTTCCGGCAAGCCGACGTATTCCAATTCCTGAAAGGAATAGAGCGGCGCTATTCCATGGTCATTCTGGACCCGCCGGCCTTCGCCAAGTCGCGCGCCCGTCTGGAAGGCGCGGCGCGAGGGTATAAAGAGATAAATTTGCGCGCTCTCCGGCTGCTGGATGCCGGCGGCTTTCTGGTGACTTGCTCCTGCTCGCACCACATGAGCGAAGCGGCTTTGCTGCAAATCGTCGCGCAAGCCGCGCTGGAGGCGGGAAAAACTTTGCGCGTGTTGGAGCGGCGAACCCAGGCGTCCGATCATCCCCTTCTCCTGACCGTTCCCGAGACCCTGTATCTGAAATGCCTGATTTTTGAGGTGCTCGGGAGGTAACCTCGGGCAGCCGCTAAAAAGGCCGCTGCGGGCCAGATTTGCCAGCCCCGCCTTAGAGGCTGCTAGCATAGGAAGTTGTCAGGCTCCGGGCTTCGTGCAACAGGCAGCCGCGAACCCCGCCAGGTCCGGAAGGAAGCAACGGTAGTGGTTTAGCCTGTGTGCCGCGGATCACCCGGGGTCTGGCATGAGTTCCCGCAAGCCACGCGTAGCCTATCCCATTCATGTACCAGGTGATCGCTCGCAAATACCGGCCGCAAAGTTTTGCCGCCCTGATCGGCCAGGAGCATGTTAAGACGACTCTCGAAAATGCCATCGCCCAAGGGCGCATCGCCCACGGCTATATCTTTTCGGGCCAGCGCGGCACCGGTAAGACCACCGTGGCGCGCATCCTGGCCCGATGCCTGAACTGTGAGAAAGGGCCAGCCGCGATTCCCTGCGGCGCCTGCGCAAGCTGCCGCGAAATCGCCGCCGGCTCCGGCCTGGATGTCATCGAGATCGACGCCGCCTCCAATCGCGGCATCAACGAAATGCGCGAGCTGCGCGAAAACGTGCGGTTCCGTCCGGCGCGCGACCCCTACAAGATTTTCATTATCGACGAAGCTCATCAGATTACGCCCGAGGCCTTCAATGCGCTGCTCAAGACGCTCGAGGAGCCTCCCGAATGGGTGGTCTTTCTGCTCTGCACCACCGAAGCGCACAAAATTCCCGTGACCATCGCTTCGCGGTGCCAGCAGTTCAATTTCCGCTCCGTGGATTTCAACGACCTCCTGGCGCGCTTGGAACAAATCGCGCGCTTGGAGGGCGTCGAGGCCGATCGAGAAGCCCTCAGCGTGCTCGCGCAGGCGGGGGAGGGAAGCGTGCGGGACTCGCTTTCCGCTCTGGATCAGGCCATCGCCTGCTGCGGGACCAGGTTAAGCGCTTCCGAGGTCCGGGCCCTGCTCGGCATGTTTGCGGCCGAATCGCTGGAGCAGGTCGCCGAAGCCCTAGCCGCCGAAGATACCCGCAAGATGCTGGAAATCGTCGCCGGGCTCGACGCCAACGGGCGAAGCCTTCCGCATTTCGCGCGCGAGCTGGTGCGCTATTTTCGCAATCTTCTCGTCGTGAAAATCGCGGGCGCTCCGACGCGGCTGGTGGCCGCCTCCCCTGCCGAGCAGCAACGATTGCTCGCCGCCGCAGATCGGTTCTCTGAACGGGATTTGACCCGTTTTTTGAAGCTGAGCCTGGATCTCTTTAGAGATCTCCAGAGCTCGCTTCAACCCAGGCTGCATCTGGAGATGGGCTTGCTGCGTCTGGTCCACGCCGGCCGCTTGCAGACAGTCGAGCAAGCGTTAGCCTCCCTGGCAGGCGGCGGCCGTGAGAACCCCGTTCCGGCAAATTCCATCTTAGCCGCCTCTCAAGCGGTTTCCACCGCCGGAGCCTCCGGCGATTTCCGCACCCGCCTCCGCAACGTTCTCCTCCAATCCAGGCGCGCCAATCTGGCCGATGCGATCGAGCATTCCGCCGTATCGGAATCCGCCCATGAGGTGGTCTTCGCCGTTCCGAAAATGTATCAGATTTATCTCAAAGGATCCGAATTCGAAGCGGCCGTGCAACAAGCCGCCGGCCGGCCCGTAAGGATCGCGGTCAAGGTTGACGACTCGGCCCCGCAACCCGCTCCCGCCTCTCCCGCCGCCCCCGCCGCCCAGGACGAGGTCGCCGCACGAGCGCTCGCGCACCCGGAAGTGCAAAAATTTCAAGAGCTGTTCCCCGGAAGCCAAGTGAGAAAAATCCGGGACCTGAGGGAGAACGATTTATGAAAATGCCCGGAAACATGCAAGCCATGATGCAGCAGGCCCAGAAGATGCAACAAAAAATGCAGGAGGAGATCGCTCAGATCCGCGTGGAGGCCTCTGCCGGCGGCGGCATGGTCTCGGTGAAAATGGATGGCCACAAGAACGTAACGGCCGTGAAGATCGACCCGGAAGTCGCCGGCGACGTCGAGATGCTCCAGGATCTGGTGATGGCCGCCTGTAATGAGGCCGCTAAGAAGGTCGACGAGGAATCCCAGCGCGCCACCGCCAGCTTGCTCGGCGGATTGGGACTGCCGCCGGGAATATTGGGAGGCTAACCCCTTCCGGCGGCGGCCCGCTCCAGAATCTTTTTATGCGCCCGCCGCCCCGCCCGCCAGCGATCGCGCGGCCGAGAGAGCGGCTTCGTAATTGGGATGGTCGCCCACTTCCTTCACGTACTCCGTATAACGGATCGTGTTGCCCGAATCGACGACGAATATGGCCCGGCTCATAATCCGTAAATCCTTGATGAGCGTTCCATATGCCTGCCCGAATGAACCGTCCCGGTGGTCGGAAACCATCTTGACGTGATCCACCCCAAACGCTCCGCACCACCGCTTCTGCGCGAAGGGCAGATCCATGCTGATCGTGTAAATACTCACATTCGGCAATTTGCCGGCTTCTTCGTTGAATCGCTTGGTTTGCGCGTCGCACACGGGCGTATCCAGCGAGGGCACCACGCTAAAAATACGCACCCCGTTGCCCGTGGCGGCGAGATTCACTGGTTTCAATCCGTCGTCCACGGCGTGAAAATCGGGCGCGGGATCCCCGGGTTTGAGCTCCGGTCCCACCACAGTCATCGGATTGCCTCTCAGTGTTGTTGCTCCTTGTCTTTCCATAGGGACCATTGTAGCGGCGCGTTGAATGGAAATGGCCTGGCTGCTGTTACGATCAAATTCTATGCCTGCTTCTCGCCCTCACAAGACTGTGCAAGTGCGGCGGGTGGATGAATGCGAGTCTCTCGATGAGCTGATCCGGCACTCCTTTCCCGCCTTTGGAGGCGCGTTTCTGCGCCGCATTTACACCATTCTCGATGAAGCCATCGGGCTGGGTTGCCCCCTCACCCTGGCGATCTCGGGGCCCGTCACCGTCTCCGGGCAGCACCAGGCCTGGCTCCTTCCCCTGCTGGAAACCGGCTGGGTGGCCTATCTCAGCACCACCGATGCCGTCTGCTATCACGATGGCCATCGAAGCTTGAATGCGCATCCCGATCCGGTCTTTGAAGTCCCCATTTGGGGCGACGACAAAGCGTTGCGCGATGAGCGCACCATTCGCGTCACGGATATGGCGTTCGACGAGGATGTTCTGCTCGATCAGGACAGATTCTTAAGCGCGGCGCTGCGGCGTCCCGAGTTCCAGCGCGCCATGACCGGCACCGAGCTGCGCTACCGGCTTGGCGCCCTTTACGCCCAACAGGAGCGCCGCAACGGAGTGCGGCCCGGCCTGCTCTCCACCTGCCATCGGCTGGCGATTCCCGTCTTCGTCGGCGCTCCCGCCGATGGCAGCGTTTTTCTGAATTCCGTCAAGCTCTGGGCCATGCGCCAAGCCGGCTTGATGAATTCCTACAGTTTCGATTTGGATATGCATGCCGAAGTCTTCGAGGCCTGCGCCTACCATCGCTGGGGCCTGTTCGATAATCCCCCCAACGCCCTGGCGACCCTGATTTTGGGCGGCGGCGTTCCCAAAAACTACAACCTTCAGCCTGAGCCCGCCCTGGGTCAGGTGCTCGGCTTGCCCAACGTCCGGGGTTATCATTTTGACGTCCAGATCGTGACCTCTCCAGTCACGGATGGCTCGCTTTCTTCCTGCTTGCCCGCTGAGGCCGTGACGTGGGGCAAAGTCGATAAAGACAGCTACCGTCAGACCACCGAGAGCATGCAATGCGATTACACCATCGTCGCGCCGTTTCTTGTAAAGGCTCTGCTCGATAACCGCAGCCGCTATGAACGCGAAGCCGCCCGCCTGGGCGAGCAAGCCTTGTTCGCCCGCCAGCCAAAGGCGCGCGGATATTTGCGCCCCCGCGCCGGATATCGCCTCTTCGAGCAGCGCGGGGAGTTGTGCCGCCGCCTCACCGCCGATGTCAGGAATAATCGCCAGTGGCTGGAGGATTCGCTGGAATATCCCTTGGCGGCGATCTGAGCTCTAAATTTTCGGCGCTCTAAACCTTCGGCGCGGGCGGAGGCAGCTCGCGGGCTTGGCACACCGAATTGAATCCCAGCCGGCCGTGAGAGCCGTCGCAGAACGGCTTGTTTTCAGAGTGGCCGCAACGGCAAAGAGCGATGGCCGTGCGTCCTCCCAACCCAAACGGCTTGCCTTCCATATCGGTGATCGTGAACTCTCCCTCGATGCGAATCGGACCATTGTTTCGGATAGTAACGTTAGCGGGCATTTGATTCGATGCTATCAAATGCGCTCGCGCCTATAATGATCACCATGTGGCGGCTTGCGGCCTTCGCGCTTGTCTGCGCTCCCTCGGCCTGCCGCGAATCGCCGCCGCCCTCGCCTATGGGAGAACTTCGCAACCGTGGTTCATTTGTTGAGCGATAACGCAACGGGCGAACGCGACGAGCCCTTTCTTCAGGCTTTTCAGTTCGCCCAGAAGCAGGTCCGGAAGCTGATCGAGGCGCACCCGGGACTTTACCCTCTCTACACCCTGCATGGGCGCTGGAAGCACGAAGGGCCCTCTTGGATGCACTGGGGCGACGGCTTCCTGCCCGGGCTCATGTGGATCTTCTGCAAGCGCGCGGGTAAGGAATCGGAGGAGGGGAAATTTTGGCTGGAGCGGGCCGTTCGCTACACCAAGCCGCTGGAGCCCCGCAAAACCGATAGCGATCTCCACGATCTTGGCTTCCTCTTCTTCTCCACCTACTATCGCTGGTTCCGGTTGGCGCACGATCCGGCCCTCCGCGACGTCCTGGTGGAGGCGGGAAAAACGCTGGCCCGCCGGTTTCGGGAAAAAGGCCAGTACTTGCGGTCTTTCATCGGAGAGAACTCCCTTTCCATAGATATGATGATGAACGTGGGAATGGTCTTTTATGCCGCGCGCGAAAGCGGCGACCGCCGCCTGTTCGATATTGCCCTGCGCCATTCGCTCACCACCCGCCGCGTCCTGGTGCGCGGCGACGGTTCGACCGCCCACGAAGGAGTCTTCGACGTCGATACCGGCGAATTCCTCCGCCAGGGGACCTCTCAGGGCTACCGCGGCGATTCCTGCTGGTCGCGAGGGCTGGCTTGGGCGTTGTACGGCTTCACCACCGCCTTCCAATACAGCCACGACCCCCGCTTTCTCGATACCGCTCAAAGTTGCGCCGATTTCTACATCGCCCACTCTCCCCCCGACGGCGTTCCTCCCTGGGACTTCAACGCTCCCGTCGAAAACCGCTCCTTGCTGGACACCTCCGCCGCCGCCATTTGCGCGGCCGGGCTGCTCCGGTTGTGCCGCTTGGCGGCCGACTCCATCAAAGGCCAGTTTTACTGGTCCGTGGCGCTGAAGATTCTAAGTTCGCTTTGCCAAAAGCATCTCGCCAAAGGCGATCCGGACTGGGAAGGCGTCCTGAAAGGCGGCGTCTATCACGTTCACAAGAGTCTGGGCGTCGATGAAAGCGTCATGTGGGGCGAATATTTCTTCTGCGAGGCCCTGGAGCGCGTTCTGGCCTAGCGCTTCGTCCTGCTTCCTAACGCATCGAATCCGCGAGCGAGAATATCGGCAGATACAGCGACACCAGCACAAATCCCACAAAGCAGCCCATCGCGATGAGGATCGCCGGCTCGATCAAGCTCAGCGCCGCCGTCACCCGGGTAGAGACGTCGTCTTCATAGAACTCCGCCACGCTCGATAGCATCGCCGGCAGCGCCCCCGTAGACTCGCCCACCTCGATCATGTCGATGGACAGGGCGGGGAACAGCTTGGTCGTCCGCAGCGCTTGCGACAAAGCCTGCCCTTCGCGCACCAGTTTCGCCGCTTGATCCAAAACTTTTTTCAAAACCTGCGTGCCTAAGGAATCGGCGGCCGTATCGAGCGCCCCCATCAGCGGAATTCCGCCCATAAGCAGAGTTCCCATCACTCGCGAAAACTGCGCCACTTGAAATTTAAGCCATACCTCGCCCGCGACCGGAGTTTTCAGCACCGCTCGGTCGATCGTCTCCCGGCCCGGGGGCGTTCGCGACCACAGGCGAAAAGCCACCAGCGCCAGAATCAGCCCCACAAATCCCAAAATCACGTAGCTCCGCGCCGTCGTCCCCACCGCAATGAGAATCTGCGTTGGCGTGGGCAACTGCGATCCCATGCTGCTGTAAAGCTGCGCGAAATTCGGCACTACGTAGGTCACCAAAAACACCACCAGGCCAAACGCCAAAAAAATCAGCACTGCTGGATACAGCATGGAAACGATCAGTTTTTTGCGCACCGACAGCGCCAGTTTCTGGTAAGCGATAAAGCGCTCCAAAACCTCGGCTAGCGATCCGCTCCGCTCGCCCGCCAGCACGCTGGTCACGTAGATGGCCGGAAAAACCCCCTGGCGCGCAAACGCGTCCGATAAAAGAGCTCCATTGCGAACCTCCTCGCGCACCCGCTGTATGTGCTGCCCAAGCTTGGGATCGGTGAGCCTTTCCGCCAGCAGGTCCAGCGATTTCAGAATCGGAAGCCCCGCGCGGATCAGCGTCACAAACTGCTGATTAAAAATTAGAAACTTTTCTAGATCCAGCTTGCCGCGCCGAACCCCAGGCTTTGCCGCCTCCAAACGCGGCTTGATCGAATAAATGAGGAAACCCTGCTGCGTCAACCGCTCCCGGATCTCCCGCTCGGAGCCCGCCTCGGCCACCTGCTGATGCATTTCGCCCCGCGCGTCCGCGTACTTTAGCGTCCATTCAGCCATCCCGATCCAGCACCCAAAATATCATGACGAATCCGGAAGGCGAGGCGTGCACTGATTTCCTCGGTAGACGATCGTACCATCTTGGCCGCGCAAGCCCCCCTTCGATTGCTACGCTGGCAACGATGCCTCGCAAACGCTTCGAATGGAAGCTTCGGGACCGCACCCTGATCCTCGGCGAGCGCACCCTCGTCATGGGCGTGCTCAATGTCACTCCCGATTCATTTTCCGATGGCGGCCAATACTCGGACCCCGACGGCGCCTTCGCGCGCGCCATCCAAATCGAAGAAGAAGGCGCCGACATCGTTGACATCGGCGCGGAATCCACTCGGCCCGGCTCTCAAAGGATCTCCGAAGCGGAAGAGCTCCGGCGGCTGGTTCCCGTGCTAAAGCGCTTGCGCGATCGGCTGACCATTCCGCTTTCCGTGGACACGTATAAAGCCGGCGTCGCGGCCAAGGCGCTCGAATTGGGCGCGCTGATCATCAACGATCCCACCGCTCTCACCGCCGATCCCGAAATGGCCCGGGCGGCAAACCGCGGCGGCGCCGCTTTGGTCTTGAATCATATGCGTGGAAATCCGCTAACCTGGGCCAAGCTGCCGCCCCTCAAAGACGCCATCCGGACCATTGCGGCCGAGCTGGACGCCTCCGTTCACCGCGCCGCACGCGCCGGCATCGAACGCAAGCAGATTGTCGTCGATCCCGGCCTCGGATTTGGCAAGCGCAAGGAGCAGAACGCGGAAATCCTGGCGCAGTTGGCCGTGTTGGCTCGCCTGGAATTGCCCATCCTTGCCGGGCCTTCGCGAAAGCACTTTCTGGCCCGCGATACCGCCGAACAAACCGAGTTCGCCACCGCGGCCGCTGTGACCGCGGCGATCCTCCACGGAGCCCATATTGTCCGGGTTCACGACGTGAAAGCGATGAGAGTCGTGGCGGACGTGGCGGACGAAATCGTCCGCGCCGCCGAACCGTAAGTCACCGCTTCTGACAAGCCGGGCAGAAATGCGTGCCGCGCTGCGCCGCCAGGATCCGGCGAATTGGCGTGCCGCAATTTACGCACGGCTGGCCTTCGCGTCCATAAACGCGGTGCCGCGCCTGGAACCAGCCGGGCTGGCCGTTTCCATCCACGTAATCGGAGATCGAGGAGCCGCCCATTGCGATCGCCTCGGTAAGAACGTCGCGGATGGCTTGATGCAGCCGGCCCGCCCTGGCTTGGCTCAACCGCGCCGCAATCGCTAATGGATGAATGCCCGCCGCAAAAAGGCTCTCATCCGCGTAGATATTGCCCACCCCCGCAAGAAACGCCTGGTTGAGCAACAGCGCTTTGATCCTGGCTCTGCGGCGCAGGCTTTGGCGAAATTCCTCGAACGTAATTTCCAGCGGCTCCGGGCCCAGCCGCGCCACCCGCTTGGGAGGACCCGCGCTCCATTCAATCCTTCCAAATTGCCGCGGATCGTCATACAGAAGCTGCCCATCTTCTAGCGTGAACACCCCGTGGGTGTGTTCGCCCGGCTGCCCTCGCACTAACAGCCTCCCCGTCATGCCCAGGTGCACCGCCAGCGTGCCCTGATCCAGCCCCAGGACGATGAACTTGCCGCGCCTCCAAACGCTCTCCACGCGCCGCCCCGCCAGCCGCGCCGCAAGCCTTGCGCGATTGCCCGGCGTGACGTGTTTCGAGTTGAATTGGGCCGAGACGATGCGGCGGCCTGTGAGATGCGGCGCGATGCTCCGCGCCACCGTTTCGACTTCGGGAAGTTCGGGCATGCAGCCCTGTTAGCGATCGGCTATGTCGATCAAAATATCGTCGCCCTCCGTCTTCACCGGAAAGCGCGCCACTTTCACATCCGGATCGAAGTCGTTCTGGCCCGTCCGGCAATCGTATTCCCACGCGTGCCAAGGGCACACCAGCGTGGTTCCTTGCAGAGCGCCTTGCCCAAGCGGACCTCCCGCATGAGGACAGATCCCGTCCAGCGCGTGCAGCTCTCCTTCCGCGTTGCACACCGCATAAGTGTTGCCGTTCACCTCCGCTTCCATCACCGTTCCCGGAGGAAGCTTTGCCAGAGACCCTACTTTGACGAATGCCACCGCTATCTCCTTACAAGCTGGCGTCCGGCGCCGCCGCCGGCTCCGGCTCCACAATTTGCAGATTGTCCGCGGTGAAGACAAGGGTCCGGACCTGGCCGCTTGGCCCAATCGGACCCACCGGTTTCCCATTCCAGCGAATTTCGAGGCCCCCCGCATTGCCGACCTTCATGCGGGCTGCTTCCAGCCCCGAGAGGGTCTTGGTCTCTCCCGGCTCCAGTATCCCTGAAAAGACCTGTTTGCCTTCGCTTGTGATAGAGAGCCAGGTCCGCTCGGTCGCCGATAGCGACAGCTCCAAGCCGCCGAGTTCATCCTTGGAAGCCTCCGGCGTGCTTGCGACGGGTATCGTCGCGGCCGCCGCGGCCGGCTGCTGGACCCCCGCCGTTGCCGCCTGTTCCGCCGCCTTCGGCTTCGGCGGCCGGCTCCACCAGGTGTAAAAGCTCGAACACGCAAGGATCACCGCGCCGAGCGCCGCTACCGCCCCGCCCATCCGCCGGTCGGTTACATACTCCCGGTTCACCGTCTCCACCACTGGATCCAACGGCCGTAGCGGTCCCGCGCGCCGCCGCCCCGGCGAGGTTTGCCCCGGCAGCAGCGGCTCCGGCGCCGATTGGGTCACCGACTCCACCCCCGCCCGAATCTCGCCCTCCGAAACTCCCAGCGCGGCTGCGTATTGCTTCACGAAACTCTTGTAGAAAAACGTTCCAGGAAGGCTCTGGAGGTCATCTTCCTCGATCGCGCACAGATATCGCTGTGCGATGCAGAGACTCTCCGAGATCTCTGCGATTTCGCGCCGCTGCCCTTCACGCGCGCTCCGAAGCATGGCTCCTACGGAGGTCATAAAACAGGTCCTATCTGTATTTATCGGAGCTACCATAATACAACAAGAGGACCCTTTTGAAACCCGTAGGATTTCGGGTCCCTCGCCCCGCTCATGCCCAAAATCGCCGTCGTGGTCGTCAATTGGAATCGCAAAGAGCTTCTTCGGGCCTGCCTGAACTCCCTCGCCCGCCAAACCTGCTCCCATTTCGAAGTGGTCGTCGTCGACAACGGCTCCCACGATGGATCCCCCCAACTCGTATCTCAAATGGCCCCCTCCTTCCCGGCCCCCCTCCGCCTCATCTCGAATTCCTTTAACCGCGGCTTCTGCGCCGCCAATAATCAAGGCTTCGCCGCTTCCCGCTCCGATCTGGTGGCGCTTCTCAACAACGACGCCGAGGCCGATCCGGGCTGGCTCGCCGCGCTGGAAGCCGCCATCCTCCGCGCCGACGATATCGGGATGGCGGCCTCTAAAATTCTGGTTTGGGAGCCTCCCGCCTCGGCCGCCCGCACCCCCAGGATCGATAAGTGCGGCCATCTCATCTATCCCGACGGGCAGAATCGCGGCCGCGGCTCCGGCCAGCCCGATCGCGGTCAATTCGACCGCTTGGAGGAAACCCTCTGGCCCGATGGCTGCGCCGCCATGTACCGCCGTGCGATGCTAGAAGACATTGGCGGATTCGACGAGGATTTTTTTGCCTACGCCGACGACGCGGAGTTGGGTCTGCGAGGCCGCATCGCGGGTTGGCGCTGTCTTTACGTCCCCGCCGCGGTGGTGCGCCACCGTCGTGGGTCGACGTTGGGGCTTGGCTCGCTTCAGCGGCTCACTCTGATCGAACGCAATC
>Ga0070738_10000391_pt1 | contig 127119 bp, 122 predicted proteins | sample Coa_R2_2_FD_66446 | JGI IMG/M metagenome (GOLD analysis project Ga0070738, IMG submission 66446) | Surface soil microbial communities from Centralia Pennsylvania, which are recovering from an underground coalmine fire - Coalmine... | ecosystem: Environmental > Terrestrial > Soil >... | reverse complement strand
TTCAGCATTCTCAGTCCCTGCCGTTGCTCCGTCCGCCGCATGCCGCCCCCCCAAAAAGGGCCATCATGCACCGGACAGATCACGTGCTACCTGGACCGGACACTTCATGTGCTCCCTACACCCGGCCGCATCGAGGTCTTGTCGTCGTCACAGTCGCGGAACATAATGCCAACAATTCCGCGTCGGCGATTCCGAGTCTCGGACCTGACGCGAAAAGGCGCCGCTCGTCAGCGGCTCCTTCCAATCACGGGAGGACGGTCGGCCGTTTCGGCTCGACCCGCCAATTTCAATTCTGCACGTTCGGTCGCGCTTCGTCGCACGATCGAAAATTACGCAAAGCGCTGTCGGTTCGGCGCGCTTCGTTTCGTCTTCAGAGCAAGGCCGCCGTAGCGGACCGCAATCTCGACACAAAGGGGCTCAGTCTTGATGTTCTCGCGCACAGCAAAAGACGCCGTCATTCTCGGCCTCTTCGCCGCGATCGGCCCCTTCGCGATCGACATGTATCTGCCGGCCCTGCCCAGCATCGCGGCCGATCTCCACGCTTCGACCGCGGCGACGCAGATGACGTTGACGTTGTTCTTTCTCGCTTTCGGCGTCTGTCAGATTTTTTACGGCCCCGTCTCCGACATGATCGGCCGCAAACCGCCGCTCTATCTCGGCCTGGCGCTGTTCATTTTCGGCTCGATCGGCTGCAGCCTTGCGCCGAATATTTCCTGGCTGCTCGCCTTCCGCTTCGTGCAAGGCGCCGGGGCCTCCTGCACGATGGCGATTCCGCGCGCCATCATCCGCGATCTCCATACCGGGATCGAGGCGACGCGCCTGATGTCGACGATCATGCTGGTGATCAGCGTCTCGCCGATTCTCGCGCCCTTGACCGGCAGCGCTTTGATCGTCCCGTTCGGCTGGCGCGCCGTCTTCGTCGCGGTCACGATCGCCGCTTTGGTGAGCTTCGCGCTGCTCATCTTCTTTCTCCCCGAGACGCGTCCGGCGGGAGAGCGCGCGCCGGTCTCGGTCCGCGGCATGGCGGCGGGCTTCGGCCAGCTCCTGACCGATTGGCGATTTCTCGGCCTGACTTTCACCGGCGGCTTCGGCATGGCGAGCTTCTTCGTCTTCTTGGCGACGTCGTCCTTCGTCTATATCGACCATTTCGGCCTGACGCCGACTGGGTTCAGCTTCTTCTTCGCCATTAACGCAGCCGGTTTCATCGGCTCGGCGCAATTCGCCGCGCCGCTCGGCGCGCGCTTCGGCATGGCGCGGATCGTGATGGGCGCGGTCTCGCTCTATATGGCCTTCGCCGTCCTGCTCCTCCTCGTGACGGCGGCGGGAGTCGATCGCCTTACGGTCCTCGCCGGCCTTCTGTTTTGCGCCTATGCCTGTCTCGGGCTGGTCATCGGGCCGACCATGGTTCTGGCGCTCGAAGAGCACGGCCCGCTCGCCGGCCTCGCCTCCGCTCTTGGCGGCACGCTGCAAATGGCCGCCGGCGGCTTGATGATCGCGCTGGCGAGCCTCGTCTTCAACAAGACCGCCCTGCCAATGGTCGCCGCGATTGCGCTGTGCGCCGTCTGCGCCTTCATACTCGCCGTCGCGACGCTCGGCCGGCGCGAGCCGGCGACGCAGGCGGCGGAGTAAGAGCTCCCCGGCCGGGCGCGGCCATTCGATTGACGACGAATGTGGCGTTTGGCGTTGGATGCTCTTCAGCAAGCGGAGCATGCAATGGCGGATCCGGCCAAACGCAAGCGCATCGTCGTCATCGGCTCGGGCTTTGGCGGCATGGCGGCAGTCAAGGGCCTGAAGCGCATCGACGCGGAGATCACGCTGGTCGACCGCACCAATCATCATCTGTTTCAGCCTCTGCTTTATCAGGTCGCGACCGCGGCTCTGTCGCCGGCCGACATCGCGACGGCGAGCCGGGCGCTGCTCCGCCATCAGCCCAATGTCGGCGTGCTGATGGCCGAGGTCACGGGGATCGACAAGGAGCGCCGGCTCGTTCATCTCGCCGGCGGCCGCGATTTGCCGTACGACTTTCTCGTCCTTGCAGTCGGCGCGGCCTATAGTTTCTTCGGCCACGGATCCTGGCGCCGCTACGCGCCCACCCTGAAGACGCTGACCGACGCCTTGTCGATCCGGGCGCGCCTGCTGAGCGCGTTCGAGAAGGCCGAGGAATGCGGCGATCCGCAGCTCATCAAGAAACTCATGACGTTCGTCGTGGTCGGCGCCGGGCCGACCGGGGTCGAGCTCGCCGGCACGATCGCCGAACTCGCCCGCTCGACCCTGGCGCGCGACTTCAAGGCGATCGATCCGCGTTCGGCGCGGGTGATCCTGTGCGAAGCCGGCGATCGCGCGCTCGCCGCTTTTCCGCGCCGCTTGTCCGAGTATGCGGCGAAAGCCTTGCAATCGCTCGGCGTCGAATTGCGCTTCGGCGAGGCCGTGAAGGAGATCGACGGTCATGGCCTGATGGTCGGCGAAACGCGGATCGAGGCGGCGAACGTGCTGTGGTGCGCGGGGACGGAAGCGCGGCCCGCCGCGAACTGGCTCGGCGTCGCTGCGGCGCGGAACGGCGCGGTGATCGTCGGGCCGGATTGCGCAGTGCGGGATTGGCCGAACATTTTTGCGATCGGCGATGTTGCGAGCTGCGATGACGGAAGCGGCAAGGCTTTGCCGGGTCTCGCGCCGGTCGCAAAGCAGCAGGGCAAATACGTCGCCAAGGTCATCAAGGCGCGCCTCGCCGGCATGCCTGCGCCGGGTCCTTTCCGGTATCGCAATTATGGTACAATGGCGATCATCGGCCGCTCGCGCGCCGTCGCCGATTTCGGCGGATTTACGTTGACCGGCTTTCCCGCTTGGCTCACCTGGTCGCTGGTCCACCTCATGCTGCTCGTCGATTTCCGCAGCCGGCTGACGGTCTACGTGAACTGGTCCTGGGCGTGGTTCACCTATGGCCGCGGCGCGCGGCTGCTGATGAGGGGGACGGAGGAGGAGGCGAGCCGTCCGCCCGACGCCGCCCGCTAATCCCAACTCTACGCCCGGCGATAGTCGGGCGAGGAATCGGCTTCATTCATAGCGCGCCCTGTCGTATCGACCGCGCCTAAGAATCGACCTAGCCTGAACGAAGCGATCCGGCCCGGCCATTCGGAGCGGCTTTTGCACGAAACGCTCAATTTCTCGCTTTATCGAGAAACCTTGCTGTTCCTGGCGACGGCGGGGATCGTCGCGCCGCTATTCGTCCGGCTGCGCGTCTCGCCGGTCCTGGGATTCCTGCTTGCCGGCGCCGCGCTCGGCCCGCATGGGCTCGGGCGGCTCGCCGAGCGCGCGCCTCAGCTCGCCACTTTCGCGCTGACCAATGTCGGCGAGGTCGACACGATCGCCTCGCTCGGCGTCGTGTTCCTGCTGTTCATGATCGGGCTCGGCCTGCCGTTCGAGCGCTTGTCGCGCATGCGCCGCCTGGTTTTCGGCCTCGGCCTCGCGCAGGTCGTCCTGTGCTCGATCCTGCTCGGCGCAGCGGCCTTGGCGCTCGGCGAACCGCTCCCGGCCGCGCTGGTGCTTGGCGCGGCTCTGTCGCTGTCTTCGACCGCGATCGTCATTCCTGTGCTCGCAGAGCGCAAAAGGCTCAATTCCGCCGCTGGTCGCGCCACTTTTTCCGTTCTCCTGTTTCAGGATCTCGCCGTCGCGCCGCTCCTCTTCATGACGACGATGTTGGCGCGTGGCCAATCCCACGGGCTCGGCGCCGAGCTCCTTTGGACGCTCGGTCCGGCGGCGTTCGCCTTGATCGGCTTGATCTTGATCGGGCGGCTCGTGCTGAGACCGCTGTTCCATTCGGTAGCTTTGACCAAGAACGCCGAATTGTTCATGGCGGCGTCGCTCTTCGTCATCATCGGCGCCGGATTGGTCGCGGCGTCGAGCGGCCTCTCCATGGCGCTCGGCGCTTTCATCGCCGGCCTGCTCCTCGCCGAGACCGAGTTCCGTCGCCAGATCGAGGTGATGATCGAGCCCTTCCAAGGCTTGTTGCTCGGCCTGTTCTTCGTCTCGGTCGGCGCCAGCCTTGATCTGTCTTTGCTCGAGGCGCAGCCGCTTCTCGTCATCGCGATCGCCGTTGGGCTGATCCTCGTCAAAGCCGCGGCGGTGTTCGCGCTCGACCGCGCCTTCAAGGCGCCCCGCCGGGTCGCCCGCGAAGTCGCGCTGCTGCTCGGTCCGGGCGGCGAATTCGCCTTCGTCATGATTGCGGTGGCGACGTCGGGCGGCGTCGTCGGGCCGGGGGCCGGGCACGCCGCCCTGGTCGCCGTCACGTTGACGATGCTGCTGATCCCTGTCCTCGCCCGGCTCAGCGAGCGCCTGGCGCATGGCGAAGCCGCGCCCGGCGCGCCGGCGACTTTCGAACTCCCGCCCGAAGACCACGCGGCGCGGGTCATCATCGTCGGCTATGGCCGCGTCGGCGCCTTGATCGGCGACATGCTCGCGCGCCATCAGGTCTCTTACATCGCCGTTGATTTCGACGCCAAGCTGGCGGCGCGGGCGCGCGCCGAAGGCGCGCCGATCTATTTCGGCGACGCGACGCGGCCGGATTTCCTTCAGCGCTGCGGCGTCGATAAGGCTCGGGCCCTGGTCGTGACCATGGACGCGCCGCGCGCCAACGAGGCGGTGGTCCAGACGGCGCGGGGCTTGCGGTCCGACCTTGTCATCGTCGCTCGCGCCCGCGACGCCGAGCACGCCAAGGCGCTTTACGATCTCGGCGTGACCGACGCCGTGCCGGAGACGATCGAAGCGAGCCTGCAACTGTCCGAGGCGGTTCTCGTCGATATTGGCGTGCCGATGGGTTATGTGATCGCCTCGATCCACGACAAGCGCGACGAATTCCGCAAACTGCTGATCGAATCGGGCGCGCCGGCGCGGCCGCGCATGGCCAAGAGAACCCGCGTCGGGGCGGCCGAGGCGCCGCCGCGATAGGCAAGTCGAACTTTTGACGCGATGCGGCGCAACGCTTCCCCTTGCAAGGCGTTTCACGGTTGCGCGAGCGGCCCGGCGGGTCTGGTTGCGGGCGCAGCCTTGCGGGTTTAACAATGCCGGCCCGAAGCGGCCGTTCTCAGCGCCGCCGATCTCCTCGTCCTGTTACGATTGATGGAGTGTGCCCATGTCCTTCTCATTGCCCGATCTGCCTTATCCGCATGACGCGCTCGCGCCGATCATGTCGAAGGAGACGCTCGAATTTCATCACGACAAGCATCACCTTGCCTATGTCAACACCGGCAACAACTTGATGAAAGGCACGGAATTCGAAGGCAAGTCGGTTGAGGAAGTCGTCAAAGGTTCGTACGGCAAGAACGCTCCGCTCTTCAACAACGCCGGCCAGCACTTCAATCACATCCATTTCTGGAAATGGATGAAGCCGAAGGGCGGCGGCAAGATTCCCGGCGAATTGGAGAAGGCGATCGTCGATTCGCTCGGCTCCGTCGAGAAAGCCAAGGAAGATTTCATCCAGGCCGGCGTCACGCAGTTCGGCTCGGGCTGGGCCTGGCTGGCCGTCAAGAACGGCAAGATCGAAGTGATGAAGACGCCGAACGGCGAGAATCCGCTCGTACATGGCGGGAAGCCGATCCTCGGCGTCGACGTCTGGGAGCATTCCTACTATATCGACTACCGCAATCGTCGGCCCGACTATCTCAAGGCGTTCGTCGACAATCTGGTCAACTGGGAATATGTCGCCGAACTCTATGCCGCGGCGGCGAAGTAGCGACGCCGAGCTTAGAGCGCTCACGAGACGTGAAAGGCCCGGCCGATCGGCCGGGCCTTGTTCGTCAGGCGCCAGGTCTCGCTATTCGACGAGGTTGAGCGACTTGTCTTTGCAGATATCGACCGAGGCGATGTCGGCCGCTTGGCCGTCTTCGTAGATGGCGTGGAAGTCGTAAAGGCAATCCTTGCCCTTGCCGAGCTTGACGACCTTCTTGCCGCCCGGGGCGAGGTCGGAGACGACCTTTTTCGACTCCGGACCTCCGGCCGCGGCGGCGTCGAGCTCCTTGAGCCCGATCTTTCGGTCGTTGGTTACGGTCACGCTGATCATCGGCCGCGGCTTCGGCTTCGGCTTGGGTTTAGCCGCGGCCTCGGCGACCGGCGCGGCGGCGGGCGCAGCCGCCGGGGCGGCGCCAGTTTGCGCGCGCGCCGCGGTCAACGGAATCGCCGCGGCCAGGACGGCGACCGCGAACACGTTCAAACTTATCCGTATCATTCAGGCCCCTCCAACATGACGTCTTCTGAAAGCGCGTCCTTCGGCGCGCGTCATAATGGCGCCGTGTCTGGGCTCCAGCCAAGCCCGTTTCGTCTCCCGCCGCCTATCCCGCTCAAGCCTGAGAAAAGCTCGTCTCTTGTCCGCGACGCTCCGCCGCAGCCGCGAGCATCGGCACCACATCTTCGACTTTCTCGGCGACAAGATAGCGCAGCTCGAAATCGCCGCGGATGAACCCCTCTTCGCGCATATGCGCGAAGAGAGACAGAAGCGGCCGCCAGAACCCGAAAAGATCGGCGAGGAGCACCGGCTTGTCGTGGCGGAGCAATTGCGCCCAAGTGAGCTGCTCGACCAATTCCTCGAGCGTGCCGACGCCGCCTGGCAGCGCGACGAACGCGTCGGCGCGCTCGAACATCATTTGTTTGCGCTGATGCATGCTGTCGACGACGATCAACTCCTGCGCCTGTTTCAGCGCATGCTCCTTGCGTATGAGGAAGGTCGGTATGACGCCGACGACTCGCCCGCCGCCATCCAAAGCGGCATGGGCGACGCGGCCCATCAAGCCTTCTTCGCCGCCGCCGAAGACGAGCGTGATTCCCGCGCTCGCCAAGGCGCGACCCAGAGCCTCGGCCGCATCGCCGAAACGAGGATCTCGCCCCGGGCTCGAGCCGCAATAGACGCACACGCTCCGAATCGTCGCCATGGGCCTAGTGGCGCTCGCTGCGGCCAAAGGTCAAGCGGGCGGCGCGCCCGCGCTTATGCGTCTAGGCGCGTTTGCCGGCGCGGCGACGCTGCTGGCCGAGGCCCATCTGTTTGGCCAAGGCCGAGCGCGCCTTGGCGTAAGCCGGCGCGACCATCGGATAATCGGGCGGCAGGCTCCATTTCTCGCGGTACTGTTCCGGCGACATATTGTATTGCGTGCGCAAATGCCGCTTCAGCGACTTGAATTTCCGTCCGTCTTCGAGGCAGACGATATAGTCGTTGGTGACCGACTTCTTGGGCGGCACCGCCGGCTTGGCTGCTTCGGGGACCGCCGGCGCCGCGCCGGTCGAGACCCGCATCAGCGCCGAATGGACGTCGCTCAGCAATCCAGGAAGATCGCTCGCCGGCACCGAATTATTGGACACATAAGCGGAAACTATTTCCGCCGCCAGTTCAATATAATTCAACGTCTCTGACATGTCATTGACGCTCCCCGCTAATCTTGCGGCTTGCGCGTTAGCTTGCGGCAAAACTGCGCTTGGCCTCCTCGTCGAGCGGTTTCGACCCTTGAACTTGAAGAGTCGCACGAACGCTCACTTCGAAAAACCATAAGCGCAAAGAATGGCGTCGGCAAGAACAATAGAGAAGAACCTTAGATATTCTATCGGGTCGGGCTTAAACTTATCTTTGCAAAACCACTTCCGGCAGATTCGGCCCCCGGAACATCAGTATAGCAAGCTTGGTCGGATTTCGAGACTGCAAGCACGTTCAATATTGCCGTTTCGGCTCATTTTGCTCGCCCGGCCGGCCTACGGGGATGCGGCCGCGGCGCCAGCGCCCTATATTGCAGCGTCAATATTCTTAGCCGCGGGCCGAAATGCTGCAATCGAAACCTTCGAACTTTCAACCGGCGCCGCCGCGTGCGACGCTGGCGACGACCGCGCGGCAATTGTGGCCCTACATCTGGCCGAAGGACCGGGCCGATCTGAAATTGCGCGTCGTCTTGGCGATCGCGCTGATGATCGCGGCCAAGGCCGTCACGGTCGCCGTTCCTTACGCGTTCAAATGGGCGACCGACGCCTTGGCGGGCCAAGCCGCCGCCGACAAATTGCCGCTGCCCAAGGTTCTGACCGGAATCGTCGCCCTGACCATTGCTTACGGCGCGCTGCGCGTGCTGATGGCCCTGTTCACGCAGGCGCGCGACGCGCTCTTCGCCGCTGTCGCCATGAACGCGGTGCGCCGCCTCGCGGTCGAAGTCTTCGTCCATCTCCATTCGCTGTCGCTGCGCTTTCATCTGGAGCGCAAGACCGGCGGCCTGACCCGCGTTCTCGAACGCGGCCGCAACGCGATCGAGACGATCATCCGAACCTCGATGCTGACCGCGGTTCCGACGATCGTCGAATTCGCCTTCGTCGTCGCCGCGTTCATGGTCTCGTTCGATTGGCGCTACGTCGTCGCGGTCTCGGCGATGATCGCGGCCTACATGGCCTACACGACGGTCGCGACGAATTGGCGGATCGCGATCCGCCGCTCGATGAACGAGAGCGACACCGACGCCAACACCAAGGCGATCGACAGTTTGCTGAACTACGAGACGGTGAAATATTTCGGCGCCGAGGCGCGCGAGGCGGCGCGCTACGACAAGTCCATGGCTCGCTACGAGCGGATGAGCGTGAAAACCTATGTGTCGCTCGCCGTGCTCAACGCCGGCCAAGCGGTCATTTTCACCGTCGGGCTCGTCGCCGCGATCCTGATGTGCGTCCAGGGCATCCGCGCCGGCCGCAACACGGTCGGCGATTTCGCGCTGATCAATCTGATGATGCTGCAACTCTATCAACCGCTCAATTTCATGGGCATGGTCTATCGCGAGATCCGGCAGGCGATCGTCGACATCGAAGCGATGTTCGGCATCCTCGCCGAACACGCCGAGATAAAGGACGCGGCGGGCGCGGCGCCGCTCAAGGTGACGAGAGGCGCGGTCCGTTTCGAGGACGTGCATTTCAATTACGATCCGGAGCGGAAAATTCTGCGCGGCGTCTCCTTCGAAGCGCCGGCCGGCCATACGATCGCCATTGTCGGGCCGTCAGGAGCGGGCAAGTCGACCATTTCGCGGCTGCTGTTTCGCTTTTATGAGCCGAGTTCCGGCCGCATCACGATCGATGGCCAGGACATTTCGCGCGTCACCCAGAAATCGTTGCGCGCGGCGATCGGCATGGTGCCGCAGGACACCGTACTGTTCAATGATACGATCGCCTATAATATCGGCTATGGCCGCGACGGGGCCGGCCGGCCGGAAATATCAGCGGCTGCGGCGAACGCGCAGATCGACGCCTTCATTCGCGCCTTGCCGCTGGGCTACGAGGCGCAGGTCGGCGAGCGCGGCCTCAAATTATCGGGCGGTGAGAAGCAGCGCGTCGCCATCGCCCGCACCATCCTCAAAGGGCCGCCCATTCTGGTCCTCGACGAAGCGACCTCGGCGCTCGACAGTTTCACCGAACGCGAAATTCAGGCGGCGCTCGAGCGCGTCTCGAAGGGGCGCACGACCCTGATCATCGCGCATCGCCTGTCGACGGTGATTCACGCCGACGAAATTCTCGTGCTCGACAAGGGCGTCATCGCCGAGCGCGGCCGCCACGAGGAGTTGCTCGCCAAAGGCGGCCTCTACGCCGCGCTCTGGAGCCGGCAGCGCGAGGTCGACGCAGCCGAGGAGACGTTGCGCCGCGCCGGCGAGATCGAGGCGCGCGAAGAGGCGGAGGCGATCGGCGGCGCGCGGTCCAGCACGGCGCCGCCGATCGAAAAAGAAGAGGCGTGAAGGCGAATGTGGGCTGGTCCGCCCGTCCCGCCATTCGGCAATCGACTTTTCCCGCCATCGGCGCCAAAAGGCCGCAACGCTTGAGACAATAGGCGCCCATGTCCGTCTTTGATTCAATCCGTCGGCAATTCGCGCCGATCCATCCCGAAGGCTATGTGTTCATCGCGGTGTTCTTCGTCGCGACGATCGCGCTCGACTGGCTGTGGAGTCCGCTGGGTTGGATCGCCGCCGTGCTCACTGTGTGGTGCGCCTATTTCTTCCGTGATCCGCAGCGCGTGACGCCGTGGCGCGAGGGCTTGGTCGTCGCGCCCGCGGACGGCGTCGTCAGTTTCGCCGGACCGGCGGCGCCGCCGCCGGAGCTCGGCCTCGGCGACCGGCCGCTGCCGCGCGTCTCGATCTTCATGTCTGTGTTCGATTGTCATGTGAATCGAGCCCCCGTCGCCGGGCGAGTGACGCGGGTTGCGTACAAGCCCGGCCTGTTCCTCAACGCCGATCTCGACAAGGCGAGCGAGGACAATGAGCGCAATGGCGTCGTCATCGAAGGGCCATCTGGAACTTTCGGCGTCGTTCAAATCGCCGGCCTGATCGCGCGGCGCATCGTCTGTTTCGTTAACGAAGGAACGACCTTGAGCGCGGGCGATCGGTTCGGCTTGATCCGGTTCGGCTCGCGCGTCGACGTCTATCTGCCGGACGGCGCGCAAATCCTGGTCGGGCTCAATTCGCGGGCCATCGCCGGCGAGACGGTGATCGCCGATATGAAGCTCGTCGAGCCGCTCCGGGTCTTCCGCCAGAGTTGAGGTATGGACGCTTCCTTTCCCAGCGGCCCCGACCGAACGCCCTTGCAAGGCGCGCCGCCCCTCAGGCCGCAGCGTCGCTTTCGCGGCGTGCCGCTGCGTTTGTTGATTCCGAATCTGGTGACGCTGTTGGCGCTGTGCCTGGGCCTCACCGCCATCCGCTTCGCCTTCGAAGCCCATATCGAATGGGCGGTGATGGCGATCGCGATCGCGGCGGTGCTCGACGGGCTCGACGGGCGCATCGCCCGCGCGCTGAAAGGCGCCTCGCGTTTCGGCGCGGAGCTTGATTCACTGGCCGATTTCGTCGATTTCGGCGTCGCTCCGGCGCTGCTCCTTTACGTGTTCGGCCTTCATCAGATGCCGAGCCTCGGCTGGGTCGCGGCGCTGATCTTCGCCATCGCCTGCGCGCTGCGTTTGGCGCGTTTCAACGTGATGATCGACGATCCCGATCGGCCGGCCTGGCAGAATTCCTTCTTCGTCGGCATGCCGGCGCCGGCCGGCGCGATTGTCGCCCTGTTGCCGATCTATCTCCATCTCTCGCTTCTGCACGTCCCCGTCTCGCCCGCCTCGGCGCCGATCGAGATCGCCTACGTGCTGATCGTCGCGCTGCTGATGGCGAGCCGCGTGCCGCATTTTTCGGGAAAGGTCGTCGGCCGGGTGCCGCGCGAATATGTCGCCGTGGTGCTCTTCGCGCTGGTCGCGGGCATTCTCCTCCTGGTCAATTTCCCGATGGAGATGTTGGCGGCGATGACGCTCGCCTATCTGGCGGCGATCCCGTTCAGCGTCAGGCGCTTCGAGCGCCTGCGCCGCGCTGAAGAAAGCTCGAGCGGCGCGGCATTGCCGGGATAGGGCGAGGAGCGACCCTGCCTCTCCTTGTTTTGGGATCACAGACTTTTCCGCCGCGGCTCTGTCCTTCCGCTGCCGACGTCGGAAGGTTTGATCGTTTTAACGAAGAACGCCAAAACGCGCTAAACGCCCATCCGTTTCACGAAAATGCCGATAGCCGTCCAATCAGCGCGACCAACTCACCTTGTCCATGCGTACTCGTCTTCAAAAATACCGATTTTAAGTATGAGCGGGCGGTCTCGTAGCGGATGCCCAGCTCCTCGCTAGCGGCGTGCAGATTGACGCCTTGCGCCAGCTTGAGCGTGACTTTGATTTCCGCCGCCGTCAGGCCGTAGAGCCGACGCAGCAGGTCGTCGGGCGCCGGCGGGCGCATATCCGGATCGGAAATCAGGACCATCGCCGCGGCGCGCCTCGCGCCAATATCGAATCTCGGCGTCGGCAATGGCGCGATCAGTATCGAGTAAGGCGCGCGGGGGGGGGGCGGCTGGCCGACGTCACGCCGCCGGCGCGAGGGCCCGGCTGCGGGTCCAGGCCAAGCGCGTCGTCGAGGAGCGCCGCGAAGCGCTTTTGTTCGCCGTTGGTGCCGGCGCGGCACAGCCCCTCGCGGTCGATCCGAAAACCGTCGCCCTTTGCGCTGATTTGCGCGGCTATTCTGTTCTTGTGGACGACGGCGCGATTTCGCCCGATCGCGACAAAGCCGAACGGCAGTCGATCGAGGACCGTATCGACGGATTCGTTCGACAAGCGGGCCGGGACGAACTGTTCGTGAAGCTGGAGGGCGCGTTGTACGTGCGGCGCGAGCACCTCCAAGAGCCGAAGCTCCTCCTCGGACGGCGCTCCGGCTTTGGCGGACCGAACGATGCTGAGAAAGCTGAAACGCCGATCGTTGAAAATGCTGATGCCGAATCCCTTGAACAAATCCTGCGGCCGCAGCCAATCGCTGTAGAACTCGGTCTTCGTCAATTCGTTTTCGGGATACAGCTCTTCCGTTCTATGGAGGACGCCGCTCGGCTTCAGGAGCTTCTTTTTGCACCCAGGGATTGATGTGGTAATAGTGCTCGGCCAGGGACGACATCGAGCGCGGCTCGTACCGGACATATTCGGAAATGTTGAATTGAGAGTCTCTGTTATCCGAGTGCCAAAGCGCGACCGAAGCGTCTTGGAATTCTTCAGAGACCTTGCCGAGGAAGATCGGCCAACCCGCCGCATCCGTGATGGAAGCGTATAGAAGCTCCGTATATTCGAATGCTCGGCGGATGATCGAGTCCATCGCTTTCTCCCCGGCCTTCATGAACCCCAGCTACGGCGGATATTTCTCCGACAGCAGGCGCGCCGCCAACTCGTCTTGGAGTTTCGTCATGAATTGGCTATCGGACGCGACGCCGTGCTTCAACACAAGCGGCACGCCGCGTTCGGCCCTCACGTCGCGTTGGCTCCAGCCGTTTCTGAAATAGTCGTCGAACATCGGCGCGACGGGAACGCCCCCGGCATGCGCTTGTCGGTGGAGACTAGGACGGCGCCCTTTGCGCCGGCCTCGGCGCTGAGGTCGGCAAGGACATCCGGCCAGAGCGACGCGTCCAGCGCCGCCTGCTAGCCGCTCCGCAACTCGGTCGAGTGCCCACCCAGCCATGAAACGCCCGCGCCAGCCGCGCCGGTCTCTTTCGGCGCCCCCATTTGGGGGTTCTTCTTCCGAAAAAGCAAGCCTAGCATCGGGCCCTCAGTTCCCAACACAGACCGGACAGGCCCGGTCATGATCAAAATTAGCATTTATTTCAGGACTATGCCCACGGTTCGCATTCACGCCAGTTCCGTCATGAAATAACGGGGGTTTCTATGCCGGATTTTACCAAGTCTCTCAGCTTAGCTGCACTGGCAATCGCCACATCCATTGGGCTTCTTACAGCAGCGCGAGCCGACGCTGCGCCGCCAATGGGAGGCGGATACACGGACGTAGTCTCGATTCCGGTGAGCGATTCGGCGGTCAAGGCGATTGCCGGCGCGCTGTTCAAACCTTCTGGCGCAGGGCCCTTTCCCGTCGTCGTTTATCTGAGCGGGTGCGCAGGCCTCGACAACGAAGCGGATCGGGCAATGCAGAAGGCGGCCATCGAGCATTATAAATCTAAGGGGGTCGCCACTCTGATTGTCGATCCATTCACCCCGCGCGGCGAAATGCAAGGCGTGTGCGCTGATCTCGCCGATCCAGCCAAGGCGAGCAAAGGTCCGGAATATTTCGGGCGCACGAGCAAAGATGCGCTCGCGGCGGTAAGTGCGCTCAAAGCCATGCCGGATATTGATCAGAAGCACATATTCTTGCAGGGGTATTCCTTTGGTGCGATTGGCTCGCTCACCGCGATCGATAAGAAGAACCCGGCAAGTCAGGACGCAGGCGTCGCCGGGCTCGTCGCGTACTATCCATTCTGCTTTGACGGTGTTGACCCTTCTGTTCCTGTTCTCGTCCTGATTGGCGAAAAGGACGATTGGACCCCGGCCGCGAAATGTCAGGCTGTGACTGGCAAGGCGGACTTCAATGTCGTCGTCTATCCCGGCGATACTCACGCATTCACAATGAATTTCGGGAAGCCGATCGACTTCGCGGGGCACCACATGGAATACGATGAAAAGGCGACGCAGGACGCCCAACAGCGCGCCGACGCATTCATCGCCGCTCACTTGAAGTGAAGGGAAGACGGGGCAACAGCTAGCGGCTGATCGTAACGGATCTCGTTTTGCGCCGGCGTCAGCAGACGCCGGCGCGACCCGGCACCCGACCGAGATTCCGCCCAGCCATGAAGCGCCCGCGCCATTCGGATCTCGGGGCACTCCCGGAGAGGGGCCGGTCATGAACAAATCCGCCTTTTATTCTGCAGTCGCCGCCGTTCTCGCGATCGGTTTGGCGACGCCCGCGCATGCCTTGATCACCCGCGCCTGGGTTTCCGGCAAGGGCGTCGACGCCGCCGGTTGCGGCGCGCCGACCAACGCGTGTCGCACTTTCCAATATGTCCTGAGCAACATTCTCGCGCCCGGCGGCGAGATCGACGTGCTCGATCCGGCCGGCTATGGCCCGATGACGATCAACTTTGCGGTGCGCATCATCAACGACGGCGTCGGCACGGCGGGCGTGCAGCAAGCGACCGCAGGACAGAACGCCATCACGATCAACGCCGGGCCGAACGACAAGATCAACCTGAAAGGCCTGACGATCGAAGGATTGGGCGTCGCTCAAAACGGCATTCAGTTCAATTCCGGCAACGTGCTTCGGCTCATGGGTTTGAGCATTGCCAACTTCGCGGGAGTGGGGGTGAATTTCGTCCCGAACAACGGCAGCGGCGCGAATAGTTTTTTGATCATCTCCGGCGGCAGCATTGGCGGCAATGGCGGCGGCCAAGTCGTCAATCGTCCCTCCGGCGGTACAAATGGCTACGCGAATCTTCAGGATCATTGCACTCTCGTTAGAGGCCCCATCGGTATCACTGTGGACGGGTCGGCGAGTTCCGCCGGCAAGGCGCAGACCACCATATCCCACTGCACGATCGAATTCTCATCAGCAGTCGCCGTGGAGGCCAGCGGTGAAGCAGCGGTCATGATCGACGAGAGCGCCCTGCTCAACAACACGACGACGTTATCGGCGGACGGCGCGAACGCGCTCATCGCATTGAACGCTTCGTTCATCGAAGGAGCCGCCACGATCAGCAGCACATCGAACGGAGCGATCATCGCAACATTCAGCAATAATGGAGTCGTCGGTTACGGGACATTCGGCACCGCGTTCTCGCCCCAACCTCTTCATTGATCACGGAGATGCAATCCTATGTCCAAGCTTGTTTCACCGTCGATCCTCGCGAGCGTCTTCCTCGTCCTGAGCCTGACGACGCCCGCTCATGCCTTGATCAACCGCGCTTGGGTTTCCGGCCACGGGACCGACGCCGCCGGCTGCGGCGCGCCGACCAGCCCCTGCCGCAGCTTCCAATATGTCCTGAACAACATCGTCGCCCCCGGCGGCGAGATCGATGTGCTGAATCCGGCCGGCTATGGGGCGATGACGATCGCGTTTGCAGTCACGATCCGCAATGACGGGGTCGGCGTGGCGGGCGTGCAACAAGCGACCACGGGCCAGAACGCTGTCACGATCAATGCGGGGCCAAATGACAATGTCAGCCTGGTGGGGCTAACGATCGAAGGACTCGGCGTCGCGCAGAACGGCATCCAGTTCAATTCCGGCAGCGGTTTATTACTCGCAAACTCGGAAATCTTCGGTTTCACCGGAATCGGCCTGAACTTCACGCCGAACAACGGCAACAACAACTTTGTCGGTTTAGAGGTCTCGGGCGGCGGAATTTACCAAAACGGCGGCCGCGGCGTCGTTGTGAAGCCCTTCGGGGGCGCGCTCGCGCTCGCGAACCTCAAGGATCAATGCGACATCAATGAAGGAGTGACCGCGGACGGGTGGGTCGATCCTGTTCCGAGCGGAGAAGAAGCGGTGCACGTGAACATCTCCGACTGCACTCTCAACGCCGCAGGCACGGCGGTTCAGGCCAGCGGCCCGAGCACCGGCGGCTATTCCACCACTATAGATCTCGACCATGCCGTCGTATCCAACTCGACCACCGGCCTATCTGCGGACGGCGCACACACCGTAATCACGGCGAACGCCTCCACCTTTTTCGGCATTACCACAGTCACCAGCGCGACGAACGGAGGGTTCATCAGTTCGTTTGGCAACAACGCTGTCTATTTCTATGGGTCGATTGGCGCAGGTTTTTCTACCCAACCGTTAAACTAGATCGGCTCGGGCGCTTCCAGCATGATCACCTTCATCAGAAGCGTTGTCGCAATGCCGAGCAAGCTCGAAGAGCTGCTCGCCGTTGCAAAGGAGTCCGTACCAGTAAACAAGCGCCTCCACGGCCTCGACGTCGCGATCGCCGCCTCGTTCGGGGGGCAGCGCGAACTGGCCTGGGTGCTCGATGCGCCCGGCGTCGGTCACCTTGAAGACGCCGCGAACAAGCTGATGACCGACGCCGAATATCGCGCGATCCTCAAGAAGATGGAGACCCTGGTCATGCCCGGGTCGGTTCGAGACCAGATTTGGCGACACGTTTAGGGTGGGTTCATTGCTCGAAGGCGGCGGCGCGTAAGCGCTCGCTCCGGCTCGGTGAGCCTTGATTGACCCATAGAGGCTGCCAAGGACTCGGAATCTCCGCCGAATTCCCGGTTTCCTCTTTTTTAAAAAATCATATAGGGTCCGCCGCGTTTTCGCCGGGGTTCGCCGGCGCAACCGGTTGGACAGGTCGCCCTCAGGCGACCCGCGTTTTCGCCCTTACCTGGAGCGTCGGCGCGATCAAGCAGGGCCCCTATGTCGAAAGAAGAATTGCTGGAATTTCCGGGCTATGTCGTCGAGCTCCTGCCCAACGCGACGTTCCGCGTGAAGCTCGAGAACGACCACGAGATCATCGCCCATACCGCAGGCAAGATGCGGAAGAACCGGATTCGCGTGCTGGCCGGCGACAAGGTTCTTGTCGAGATGACGCCCTACGATCTGACCAAGGGCCGCATCACCTATCGGTTCAAATAATCCCGCCCAAGCGCCCGTTCAGCGCATAGAGACCAGGATCATGAGCGAGCCGGCTCGGCGCCCAAAACTCGTTCTGGCGTCCGCCTCCGTTCGGCGCCTCGCGCTTTTGGGCCAGATCGGGCTCGATCCCGCCGCCGTCATTCCCGCCGACATCGACGAGACGCCGCGCCGAGGCGAATCGCCGCGCGCGCTCGTCCAGAGGCTGGCGAGCGAAAAGGCGGCGGTGGCGGCGAGAGTCGCCGAAAATCGCGACGAGCTCGGCCGTTGCCTCGTGCTGGCCGCCGATACGGTCGTCTGCGTCGGCCGCCGCGCTTTGCCGAAATGCGAGGTGATCGAGGAAGCGGCGACCTGCTTGCGCATTCTGTCCGGGCGCGCTCACCGGGTCTATACGGCAATTGCCCTGTCGACGCCGAGCGGCTCCTTGCGCCGGAGGCTGGTCGAGGCGCGCGTCAGGTTCAAACGCCTGTCCCGCGACGAGATCGACGCCTATCTTGCGAGCGGCGAATGGCGGGGAAAAGCGGGCGGCTACGCGATTCAAGGCTTCGCCGGCGCGTTTGTCGTGCGCCTCGTCGGATCCTATACTTGCGTCGTCGGCTTGCCGTTGGTCGAGACGATGGGGCTCTTGGCGGGCGAGGGCCTGCCAGCCTACGCCTATTGGCCGGCGGACGCCGACGCGAAGGTGAAAAGCGATGACCAATTCGCCGGCTAACGACAATAAAGGCGCAAGGACCCCGGCCTGCCCGATTTGCGGCCGTCCTCGCGTCGCCGAGCACCGTCCGTTTTGCTCGCGCCGCTGCGCCGACGTCGATCTGCATCATTGGCTGAGCGCCGCCTATGTCATTTCAAGTCGCGAGGCGGCGGAAGAGGACGGGCCAAGCGCCGACGATCCGCTTTGGCGGCGGCCCAACGAATCCGGCGCCAAAACGTGACGCGGCCCACGAAAATCGCCGCGGCGCAGGCGGATGTAGCCGCGCTCGCTGAGCGCGGCTGACGCGGCCAGCGGCCGCGTCTACAAAGCGGCGCTCAGGGAGCGCGGCTGCACTTTGCGTATTAACTGCCGCGGCGTGCGGTCCGACCAACGGGGGAGAGGCATGGAATATCGCCAGCTTGGCCATTCGGGCCTGAAAGTGTCCACCCTCGCCATGGGCACGATGACGATCGGCGGCCGCGGCAATTTCTCGAAAGTCGGCAATGTCGGGCTCGACGAGGCGCGGCGCCTGATCGACCTCGTCATCGATTCCGGCGTCAATCTCATCGACACCGCCAATGTCTATTCCGGCGGCGCCTCGGAGGAGATTATCGGCGAGGCGCTCGGCGGCAAGCGCAAGGGCGGCGTCCTCATCGCCACCAAGGCTCGCTTTCCGATGGGCGAGGGGCCGAACGACCGAGGCTTGTCGCGCTGGCATCTCGTCCGCGAATGCGAAGCCAGTCTGCGGCGGCTGCGCACCGACGTGATCGACCTCTATCAAGTCCACCAATGGGACGGCTTGACGCCGCTCGAAGAGACGATGGAGGCGCTCGACAGCCTGGTCCGCAGCGGCAAGGTGAGGTATGTCGGCTGCTCGAATTATTCCGGCTGGCATGTGATGAAGGCGATGGAAGTCGCCCGGCGAGACGGACGCATTCCCTTCGTCTCGCAGCAGATTCACTATACGCTCCAGGCGCGCGAAGCGGAGTACGAACTCATTCCGATCGCGCTCGACCAGGGCCTCGGCGTCCTCGTTTGGAGCCCGCTCGCCGGCGGGCTCCTGTCGGGCAAGCACCGGCGCAACAAGCAGGCGCCGGAAGGGACAAGGCAATTCGCCGGCTGGAGAGAGCCCCCGATCTATGACGAAGCCAAGCTCTGGAGCATCGTCGACGTGCTCGTCGCGATCGCGGAGGCGCACGGCGTCTCGGGCGCGCAGGTCGCGCTCGCGTGGCTGCTTGGCCGGCCCGGCGTGACTTCCGTCATTGTCGGCGGCCGCACCGAAGCGCAGTTCAAGGACAATCTTGCCGCCTCGGATCTGAAGCTCTCCGCCGAAGAGCGCAAGCGCCTCGACGAGGTCAGCCTGCCGACCTTGATCTATCCCTACTGGCATCAAAGCTGGACCGCGAGGGATCGGCTCGGGCCGGCGGACCTTGCGCTGCACGCGCCGTATTTGGTTGGGTGAGCCCGGCCCGGCGTCGCAGGCCCATCCGTCATTGCGAGGAGCGCAGCGACGAAGCAATCCATTCGTAGGGCAGCGCTCTATGAATGGATTGCTTCGCTTCGCTCGCAATGACGGCCAGCGACGGCCGGTACGGACCCGTCACGCCTCGAAGAAGCCCGGATGCCGGGTGACGAAAATCTCCAGCTCCCGCAGGACTTGATCCAGATGGCGGCCCATCGCCTCGCGCGCCGCCTCAGGCTCGCGCGAGGCGAGCGCGCGATAAATCTCCTGATGTTCGCCGAACGTGCGCACCATGCGGCCGGGCTCCGGCAGCAGCGTGCGCCGCACGCGCTCGAGATGGGTGCGGACCGGATCGAGGATTTCGGCGACCCGGCCCCAGCCCAGCGCATCGACCAATTGCAGATGAAGCACGGTGTCGAGTTCGTGGAAGCCTTGCATGTCGCCCGCGTCAAGGGCGGTGCGTTGGTAGGCGATGTTGCGGCCCAGACGTTCGATCGCCGCATCCGGCAACTCGCGCGCGCAGGTGGCGACGACCTCCATTTCCAGCGCGCGGCGCACCAGCATCCATTGCCGAGCGTCGGATAGCCTTATCTTGGCCACGTACGAGCCGCGTTGCGGCTCGACCACAACCAGCTTTTCGAACGCCAAGCGATTGACCGCCGCGGTCACCGACAGGCGCGAGACCTGAAACCGGGCGCTGAGCTCGATCTTGTCGATGAGGGCGTTGGGCGGCAGCTCGCCGGAGACGATCGCCTGTTTAACGCTCAAATAGACCCGATCGGCCTTGGACTGACGGGCGCCGTCGCCGGACAAGCCGACGCTCGACGCTTCGTTCCCCACCAAGCGAGCGCCTCTGGTTCCCCCAAGCAATTTCGCGCCTCCATCGGCAAAAACGCTTGACCGACACGCACTAGTATAACTAGCATATCAGATAGTCGATAAGCAACGATCGCGCGAGACAGGCCTTTAATGTTCCGTCTGCGCGTCTGCAAATGGGCGGAGCGACTCAATGCGGCTTTGGCGGAGCGCGCCTCGGACGTCTCGCGAATCGCCTTCCTTTTCCGCGGTCGAGCCGTCGAATGCGGCGCTCCAGCGCGGCGCGGTCGTGCTGGCCGCCAAAGGCGTCTCCAAATCTTTCTCAGGCGTATGGGCGCTGCAAGACGTCGATTTCGAACTCAAATGCGGCGAGGTCCACGCTCTGATGGGCGAGAACGGCGCCGGCAAGTCGACGCTGATGAAGATCCTCGCCGGCGTCCATAGCGATTATATCGGCGAGATCAGCGTCGCTGGGCGCGCGACGACATTCGCCGGCGTGCGCGACGCCGAACTCGCCGGCGTCGCCATTATCCATCAGGAATTGAATCTCGTCCCCGAATTGAGCGTCGCCGAAAATATGTTTCTCGGCCGCGAGCCGCTGATCGCCGGCCTCATCGTCGATCGGCGACGCATCGTCGCCGTGGCGCGCGACCTGCTGCGCCGTCTGAACATCGCCATCGATCCCGAAAGCCGAGTCGGCGCTCTGCGCGTCGGCGAGCAACAATTGGTCGAGATCGCCAAGGCGCTGTCGCTCGATACGCGCATTTTGATCATGGACGAGCCGACTTCGGCTCTGTCGTCCTCGGAATGCGAGACTTTGTTCAAGGTCGTCCGGCAACTCGCCGCTTCCGGCGTCGCCATCATCTATACGTCCCATCGTCTCGACGAGGTGATGGCGCTCGCCGATCGGGTCACCGTGCTGCGTGACGGCCGCCATGTGCTCACGGCGCCCGTCGCCGAAATTTCGCGCGAACGGATCATTTCGGCGATGGTCGGGCGCGATGTGGCGACGAGCAGCCGCAACGCCGCCGCCGTAGCCGCGCCGCCGATCCTGTCGGTCAAGGACTTGACCTTCGACGTCGTCACTTCGCGCGGCTGGCGGCGCGTGCTGCATGGCGTCAATTTCGAGGTCAGGCGCGGCGAAGTCTTCGGCATAGGCGGCCTGCTCGGCTCGGGCCGCACCGAGATCGTCGAAGCTATTTTCGGCGCCGGCCGCGGCTGGCGCGGCGGCGCCATCTCGATCGACGGCGAGCTGGCGACGATCAACTCGCCCGCCGACGCGTACCGGCTCGGCATCGCGCTGGTGACGGAGGACCGCAAGACGCGCGGCCTGCACCTCGCCTCCACCATCCGCGACAATGTCGCGCTGCCCTCGGTCGGCGCCATGTCGCGCTTCGGCTTGCGCGCCTTCGCGCGCGAGGCGGCGCTGGCTGCGGACGTCGTCCAGCGCCTGTCCGTGCGCTGCACCGGCGTCGATCAGGTCGTCTCCAACCTGTCGGGCGGCAATCAGCAAAAGATCGTGATCGGCAAATGGCTTGCGACCGAGCCGCGCGTGCTCCTGCTCGACGAGCCGACGCGCGGCATCGATGTCGGCGCCAAGCAGGAAATCTACCAGCTCATTTTCAAACTCGCCGCGGAGGGGCTCGCCATTGTCGTCGTCAGTTCAGAACTGCCGGAGCTGTTGCTTCTTTCTGATCGGGTTTTGGTGATGTGCGAAGGACGACAGACGGGAATTTTGCGCCGCGGCGAGGCGACCCAAGAAGCCGTGATGCGGCTCGCCGCGCCGGGGGGCGTCGACGATTTCAGGAAAATGCCCGCATGACCGCGCTGCGCATCCTCTCCCGAACCAAGCTCTATTGGGGCTTGCTGCTGATTTTCGCGATCGGCGCAATCCTCTCGCCGCATACCTCGTCGGGCAGGAACATTTTCCTGTCGTACCCCAATCTTACCGACGTCCTGCGGCAGGTCTCGATCACCGGCCTGGTGGCGACCGGCATGACGATCGTCATCCTGCTTGGCGGCATAGACCTTTCGGTCGGCTCGGTGATGGGCTTCTCGACCGTGATTTGCGCCATGCTGCTGACCAAAGCCGGTTGGACGGCCGCCTCGGCGATCGCGGTTCCGGCGGTGGTCGTCGTGAGTTTCGCCGCGGTCGCGTTCTTGGCGCGGTTCGTGCTCAGCGGGCTGGCGCGCGGACGCGACGCCCATGTCGGCCGGCGACGGGAGATTGATCTCGGCGTGTGGCGCGGCTTCTGGCTGCCTTGCCTCCTCGGCCTTGTCGCGGCGGCGATCGCCTTCGTCTTCGTCACGAGCCAGCTTTCGACCAAGTTCGGCGTCCTGGCCGTGCTGCTGGCGACCCCTTGCGTCGCGCTGCTGCTCGGCTCGCTCAACGGCGCGATCATTGTCGGGGGGCGGCTGCAGCCCTTCATCGTGACGCTGGCGATGATGGTCGCCGCGCTCGGGATCGGACGCCTCACCGCCGGCCAGGACAATGCGGTTGTGCCGGTCTATACCGGCACTAACGCGACGGAAGCCTTCGAAATCCTGCGCTCGATGGTCGGCGGCGTGCTGCCAATGCCGGGCGTGTTCTTCCTCGCAGCGATCATCCTGTTCGGCGCGATCCTGCGCTTCACCTCCTTCGGCCGCTACATCTACGCGATCGGCGGCAATGTCGAAGCGGCGCGTCTCTCGGGCATCAACGTCGTCCAGGTCCAATTCACGGCCTACCTTCTTTCGGGGCTGCTCGCCGGCGTCGCCGGCGTGCTGTTCGTGGCCCAATATCGTCAGGGCAAGCCGGATGCGGGAACCGGTCTCGAACTCGACGCGATCGCAGCCGTCGTCATTGGCGGGACCAGCCTGATGGGCGGACGCGGCGGCCTCGCTGGCACGCTGGTCGGCGTGCTGATCTTTGGTCTCCTCTCCGACATCCTTCAATTGCAGAACATCGATTCGAACGTTCAGCTCGTGATGAAGGGGCTGATCATCGTCTGCACGGTTCTCGTGCAGGAGCAGAATCTCGGCCAACTCGTCGCCAGGCTGAGGCGCATCGCGCCGCCGCCGACGCGCGAGCCGGCGAGATCGGCCGAACTCGCTCGGTCGCCAGGCGTTCTAGAAACCTTGAAAATTCGGGAGGACCTCGATGAAGCGTCGTGATTTTCTGAAACTGTCGACCGCCGTCGCCGGAGCGACGCTGACCACCTATCTGCCGAGCGGCTGGCGGGCCCAGGCGGCGGCGAAATGGAAGGTCGGCTTCAGCCAATGCACCACGTTGGAGCCCTGGCGCGTCCAGTTCAATAAGGAGATCGAGACCGAGGCGAAGAAGCATCCCGAGGTCGATCTCATCATCACCGACGGGTTGGATAAGACCGAGAAGCAGGTCGCCGATTGCGACAACCTCATCGTTCAGCAGGTCAACGTACTGTTGATCTCGCCGAAAGAATCCGCGGGCCTGACCGGCGTCGTCGACAAGGCGATCGACGCCAAGATTCCGGTCATCGTGCTCGACCGCAACGTCGAGACCAAGCGAATCACCCAGTTCATCGGCGGCGACAACAAGCTGATCGGCCGCTCGGCCGGCGAATATGCCGTCAAGCTGCTCGGAGGACCGGGCAAGGCGCAAGGCAATGTGGTCGAAATCTGGGGCGGCATGGGCACCCAGCCGGCGCATGACCGCCATGACGGCTTCCACGAATTCACCGACAAGGAGCCGGGCGTCAAGATGCTGCTCAACAACCAGTCCGGCGACTGGAAGCAGGATCAGGCGTACAACATCATGACTACGGCTTTGCGCAACAACGAGAAGATCGATCTCGTCTATGGCCATAACGATCCGATGGCCTATGGCGCGTATCTCGCCGCCAAGGATGCGGGCCGCGAGAAGGACATCAAGTTCTTCCTCGGCATCGACGGCTTGCCGGACGAAGGCGTCGAATGGGTGAACAAGGGCCTGCTGACTGCGACCTTCCTCTATCCGACGCCCGGCGCCGAAGGTTTGCGCCAGGCGATCAAGCTTCTCAACGGCGAGAAAATCCCCCCGGTGATCACCCTGCCGACCAAGCTGATCACCAAGGAGAACGCGCCGGAGATTCTGAAAGCGAACGGCTTGCTCTGACCCTCCCGGGAAGCCGTTTTCTGGAGCCGCGCCGCCTGGCGCGGCTCCTCTTTTAATACCCGTGGGGCGCCAATTCGGATTGCGTCGGCAGGCGTCCGTTCGGCGTCAGCTTGTCGACCAGGCTCGGCAGGACCAGCGCGAGTTGGCTCAGCAATTCCTGTTCGCTGACGCCGGCTTGGCGGGCGAGATCGCTTATCGTCTGTTGGCCGAGCGCCGAGCCGACCTGCGCCGGCGACACCGGCTGATTGGGCCCGGCGGCGATCCAGGAATTGACCGCCTCGCCGTGGCCGGCGTTTTGAAATCGCTGCACGAGGTCGTTGAGCCCGCTCAGCAAACCGCCGCTTTGGGGCGCCGGCGGGGGCGGCGGCGCCGCGCCTTGGCTCGGCGCAGCGGCGCGATTGCTGAAATACTTCCCAAGCAGGAGCGCGCCCGCCGCGATCGCGAGGGGGGCGGCGACGGCGCCGCCGGGAACCGAATCTTTCAGAGCGTCGTCGAACAATCCCATGCGAACCTCCTCTTCGTCTAACCAAAGCCGGCCGACGGCCAAGCGATAGCGCCTTGCCTTTTAGGCCTCTATCGCGGACAAAAGAATGACGGAGAGCCGACTCGGGCCTGCGCGGCGGGCCTGCCGCTCTCTCGAATAGGGGATGGAAACCATGTCAATCATTGCTTGGATCATTCTCGGGCTTATCGCCGGCTTCATCGCCAGCAAGATCGTCAACAAGACCGGCGAAGGCTTTTTTCTCGACATTGCGCTTGGCGTCATCGGCGCGATTGTCGGCGGCTTCCTGTTCAGCCTGATCGGGCATCAGGGCGTCACAGGCCTCAATCTGTGGAGCCTGTTCGTCTCTGTGATCGGCGCGGTCGTAGTGCTCTTGATCTATCGCGCGGTCGTAAAGGCCTGACGGCGCGGTCCTTCAGCTTTCGGCGGCGCGCCAACGCGCCGCCGAAATGTCGTCCGCGCCCCTCGGCTCGACCCAATCGCCGCGTGCGCCGCCGACGAGATGGGCGCGCTTCCAGAACGGCGCGCGCGTCTTCAAATAATCCATCAGGAAACTCGCCGCCTCGAACGCGTCGCCGCGATGCGCCGCGGCGACGGCGACCAGCACGATGCGGCCGCTCGCTTCGATCAGGCCGTAGCGATGGACGATGGTCGCGCCGAGCAGCGGCCAGCGCGATAAAGCTTCGGCGGCGACGCGCTCGATCTCGGCGATCGCCATGGCGCCGTAATGTTCGATCTCGAGCGCCTGCAGCGTCCCGCCCTCGTCGCGGCAAAGGCCGACGAACGTGACCAGCGCGCCGATATCGGCGCGGCCGCGCCGCAAGGCTTCGCTCTCGACGGCCGGATCGAAATCCTCGCGCTGCACGCGAACGATTGGCTTCGCCGCGCCGGCCATTGGGTCAGCCGCCCGTCATCGGCGGAAAGAAGGCGATCTCCTTCGCCCCAGCGATGCGGGCGTCGTGCGAGACATGGGCGCGGTCGAGCGCCGCGCGGATGACGCTCTTCTTCTCGAAAGCGTGCGCGTAGGCCTCGTCCTTTTCCGCCAACCAGGTCATGAGGTCGTCGACTGTCGCGACGCTCGCCGGCGGCGCGATCTCCTCTTCGCTTTTGCCGACCCGTTCGCGCACCCAGGCGAAATAGAGCGCCTTCATGTTCCGCTCATTCGGAGGCGAGGTGATCGTAGCTCGCCTTGAGATAGTCCCAGCCCGTATAGAGCGTCAGGATCGCCGCCGCCCAGAGCAGAACGACGCCGATCCGCGTCGTTCCCGGAAGGATGCGCTCGCCCGCGGGACCCGCAATCAGGAAGGCGATGGCGACAAGCTGCACCGTCGTCTTCCATTTGGCGATGGTCGAGACCGGCACTGGCACCCGCAATTCGGCGAGGAATTCGCGCAAGCCGGAAACCAGGATTTCACGGCACAGGATGACGATCGCCGCCCAGAGGGACCAGCCGGCGATCACCCGGTCCGCGGCGAGCACGAGCAGCGTCGCGGCCACCAGCAATTTGTCCGCGATCGGATCGAGCATGCGGCCGAGCGAAGATTGCTGCGACCAGGCCCGGGCGAGATAGCCGTCGAAGAAATCGGTGATCGCAGCGGCGACGAAAATCGCCAGCGCCGTCCAGCGCATCCAATGCTCCGCCGGCCAGAACAGCAGCGCGACGACGAGAGGCACCGCCGCCAGCCGACCATAAGTCAGCAGGTTCGGCAAATTCCATTGCCGCTGCGCGGCCCCAGTGGAAGCAGACGCCATGACCTTAATGAGGTGACATTGTCGGGCGGTCGCGGTCAATGACCACAGGCGTCAAATAAGCACGCGACGAGCCGGAATAAAGGCGAAGCCTCAGAAATTGGCGGTTGGCGATGGGCAATCGGCAGTGGGTAATTCGCGCGGCCGGCCGCCTCCGCGCTTGCAACGCCGTTCCTTCGCCTGCCTACTGCCGGCTGCCGATTGCCGAAAACGAGGTCCTCATGTCCGGCGCCCATGTCGTCGATCATCCCCTGGTGCAGCATAAGCTGACCTTGATGCGCGACAAGCAGCGCTCGACCAAGGGCTTCCGCCAGCTCATGAACGAGATCGGCATGCTGCTCTGCTACGAGGTGACGCGCGACCTGCCGATCGAGATGGTGGAGGTCGAGACGCCGATCGAAAAGACCCGCGCGCCGATGATCGCCGGGAAGAAGCTGGTTTTCGCGCCGATCCTGCGCGCCGGCGTCGGCTTCCTCGACGGCATGCTCGAATTGGTGCCGTCCGCCCGCGTCGCCCATATCGGCATTTATCGCGATCCGCAGACGCTGGAGGCCGTGGAGTATTATTTCAAGGCTCCGGCCGACGTTGCCGAGCGGCTGGTCATCGTCATGGATCCGATGCTGGCCACAGCCAATTCGGCGATCGCCGCCATCGACCGGCTGAAGCGCCGAGGCGTCAGGGATATCCGCTTCGTCTGTCTGCTGGCGGCGCCGGAAGGCGTCGAGCGGCTGAACAAGGCCCATCCCGACGTCCAAATCTGGACCGCCGCCATTGACGAGCGCCTCAACAATCATGGCTACATCGTGCCCGGGCTGGGCGATGCGGGCGACCGGATGTTCGGCACGCGTTGAGGCGTCAGCGCCCGGCGCGAGTCGATCGCAGGACGCGAATATTCGCCTCAGCCGGGGGTTTGAATTGCCTTCCAGCCGCCTCCCGCCTATATATTGGCTATTCCCGCATGATGAGAACTTGAGGCTCCGCCTCCCGGGCGCCGGCTAAGAAAGCGCGCCAAGACGAATTCTTTAGGGAGCGGCGAAGGAGACTGAGAATTATGACCGAAGCCCCGTTAATGCCCAAAGCGACAGCCGTTTGGCTGGTCGAGAACACGTCGCTCACCTTTGACCAGATCGCCGAATTCTGCAAACTCCATCCTTTGGAGGTGAAAGGCATCGCGGACGGAGAAGTGGCGACCGGCATCAAGGGCTTCGACCCGATCTCCGCCGGCCAATTGACCCGTGAGGAGATCGCGGAAGCTGAGAAGAATCCCGATCATCGGCTGAAGCTGGCCGCCGCCAAGGTGCGGCTGCCCGAGATCAAGAAGCCGCGGGGTGCGCGCTATACGCCGCTGTCGCGCCGGCAGGATCGGCCGAACGCCATTCTCTGGCTGTTGCGCAACCATCCCGAGCTGAAGGACGCGCAGATCATGCGCTTGGTCGGGACGACCAAGTCGACCTTGCAGTCGATCCGCGAGCGCAGTCATTGGAACTCGGCCAATCTGCAGCCGATGGATCCGGTGACGCTCGGCCTCTGCTCGCAGATCGACCTCGACTTCGAGGTCAATCGCGCCGCCAAGGAGCGGCCGAAGGCCGAGGAGGAGGGCGGTCAGACGCTGGTGCCGGCGGAAATCACCACCGCCAAGCCGGCGCCGGCGCCGACGACGAGAACCGAGGTCTTTGGCGGGCCAGCTAAGCCGAAGAGCGAAGAAGAGAAGATCGACGTCGATTCGGTCTTCGGCAAGCTCAAAACGCTAAAGAACGCGGGTTGAGCGCGTCGCCGGCGGGCCCCGCCGGCGCGGGCTGCGAAAACCAGGCGAGGACTAGTCTCGTGCAGACCCGCGCTTATTGCGCTTGACGCTTCTCTCCTTCGAGAATCAACTGTCGCCAGGCGGCAATTCTCAAGGAGGTATCCCATGCGGGAATTTTCTCTGCTTGGCCGATGCGCCCGCGCCGTGGCGGCGGTCGGGCTGATCACGACTTCCCTAGCGGCGCCCGCTTCGGCCGTACCCCTGACCAGCGCCGGCTTTGGCGCCGTTGGACCTGTCTTCTTAGCGCAGATGCAGCAGGTTCCGAGGCCCGGCCCGGTCGGTGGCGGCGCGGCCGGCGTCAGACCCGCTGCCCCCGGCTGGCGGCCAGGACCAGGCCACGGGCCGGGGCCCGGGCCCGGATTCGGCCATGGGCCTAGCCCTGGCTCTGGCGGCCAGTGGGCTTACCACCACCATCACGGCGGCCACTGGCGGAATGGCGTCTGGGTTCCGGCCGTCGCCTTCGGCATCCTGGGCGCAGCCGCGGCCGCGGCGATGTTCGGGGCGCCGCCCGAGCCCGGCATGTGCTGGTATTACGACGATCCTTACCAAACCACCGGCCATTGGGATTATTGCTGATCATTTCATCGACCGTCCTCAAAGCGGCGCGCAAGCGCCGCTTTTTTTGTCGGCCGCGAGTTGACTGAGACAACTCACGAGTCTTAATCTGTGATCGGAGGAGCCCTCCCAATGACCATGGTCGATGAAATCCGCAGCTTCAATCGCTTCTACACGCGGCGGATCGGCCTCCTCGAAGAACGCCTTTCCGACAGCCCGTTCTCGCTGGTCGAGGCGCGCGTACTCTATGAGTTGGCGCGCGGCGAGTTGGGCACGGCGGCCGATCTCGGCCGCGCCCTGGATATGGACAAGGCGCATCTGAGCCGCGTCCTGTCCCGCCTGCGGGCTCGCGGCCTCGTCGCGGCCGAAGTCAGCCCTCGCCACGCCAAGCATCGCCTCCTCTCCCTGACCGAGGCGGGCCGCGAGGCCTTTGCGGCGCTCGAGCGGGGAACTCAGGCGCAGATGACAGCCTTGCTCTCGCCGCTCGACCCCGCCGCGAGCGAGCGATTGAGCGGCGCGATGCGTCAGATCCGCTCCCTGCTCGAAAAGCCGGCCGCTCAGCCCGAGAAATCCTTCGTTCTGAGGTCGCCGCGCGTCGGCGATCTTGGCTGGGTCATTCATCGACAGGCGGCGCTCTATGCCGAGGAATATGGCTGGGACGGGACTTTCGAAGGCCTGATCGCCGCAATAATCGGCCGCTTCGTCGCCGAATTCGACGCCGCCAAGGAAGCGGCCTGGATCGCCGAGCGCGATGGCGCGATCGTCGGTTCGATCTTACTCGTCCGCGGCGACGAGGAAGGGGTCGCCAAGCTGCGCCTCCTCTATGTCGAGCCGAGCGCCCGCGGCCACGGCATCGGCGCGGCTTTGACGAAGGCCTGCATCGAGCGGGCGAAAGAATGCGGCTATCGTCGCCTTGTACTCTGGACCAACGACGTCCTCGTCGCGGCGCGGCGCATTTATCAGGCCGCGGGGTTCAAGCTCGTTGCCGAGGAGAGGCATCATTCCTTCGGCCACGATCTTGTCGGGCAGAATTGGGCGCTCGAGCTTTTAGGCGAGTAGAGTTGCTTTCGCGAAGAGGAAGTCCTCAGGTCGAGGCCAGCACTTTGATCGCCGGCGCGCGGTCGAGCACGTCGACGACGACGCGGCCGCCGAAGCGGCGAATCGCGACATTGGCCGACGCGCCTTTGAGCGATAGTCCGCGCAGAACGATTTCGTCGAGGAAATTCGGCAGGACCGGCTCCTCAAAGCTCAGCCGCGATTCGTCCGGATGGAAGACCAAGCCGATGCAGGATTGAATCATCGAGAGCGGCGCCGCCGCGGCCCAGGCTTGCGGAATGCAAGCGACCGGGTAGGAGGTCGGACCTTGCGTACGCTGGCGCGGGAAGCCGCAGAACAGTTCGGGCAGCCGCCTGAGATCGACGAAGGTCGACGCGGCGAATACGCCTTCGAAGATTTTCGCCGCTTCCTGCCGGAAACCGTACCTGGCGAAGCCGGCTGCGATCATCGCGTTGTCATGCGGCCACACCGAGCCGTTGTGATAGCTCATCGGGTTGTAGCGAGCCTCGGTCGAGGCGAGCGTGCGCACGCCCCAGCCGCAATAGAACGAGCTTCCGGTTAAAGTACGGACGACCTTCGCCGCCCGCTCGGGATAAGCGACGCCGGCAAACAGCGCATGGCCGGCGTTCGACGAGCGCACGCGGCAGGGCCGCTTGTCGCCGTCCAAGGCGAGAATATAGGTCCCCATCTTTTCGTCGAAGAAGCTTTCGTCGAAGCGGCGGCGCAATTGTTCGGCTTTCGCGGCGTAGCGCGCGCCGCGATCGGGCTCGCCGAGCCGCCGTCCGATTTCTTCGGCCGCCCGCCACGCTGCGTAGACATAGGCTTGCGCTTCAACAATCGCGACCGGCCCATGCGCCAAGGAGCCGTCGGCGTGGAATACGGAATCCTGGCTGTCCTTCCAGCCCTGGTTGACCAGACCCTCCGCAGTCCGGCGGCCGTATTCGATGAAACCGTCGCCGTCGCGATCGCCGAAGCGCTCGATCCATTCGAGCGCCGCTTCGATATTCGGCCACAGCCGGCGAATGAAGGCGATGTCGCCGGTGCGCTCAAGATAAGCGCCGGCGAGCATGACGAAGAGCGGCGTTGAATCGATGCTGCCGTAGTAGCGGCGGAACGGCACTTCGCCGAGCGCCGCCATCTCGCCGTGACGCGCCTCGTGTAGGATCTTGCCCGGCTCGGCGTCGGCCTCCGGATCGACCTCCTTCGCCTGTTCGGCGGCGAGATGGCCGAGCACGCCGCGCGCGATCATCGGATCGAGCCAGAGCGTCTCAAGCGCGGTGATCAACGCGTCGCGTCCAAAAACCGTGCTGAACCACGGGATGCCGGCGTAAGGGTAGGGGCCTTCCGGGAGATCGGTGATCAGCATGTAAAGATCGGACACGCTGCGCCTCGCCGCCTCGTTGAAGACTTCGTTCGAGGTTTCGATCGCCGCCGCGCGCAAGGCGGAGCGCCGCAACGCCCGTCGGGCGTCGCGTAGGCCGCCGAGAAAAGCGCGGCGCGTCTGTTGGCCCAGCCGTCCAGGCGCGCAGTCGATCTCGACGAACAACGAATGCGATTCGCGCGGACCAAGCTCAAACCGGAACACCGCCTGATCGCGCAACAGGCGAGTCGGCTCCGGGTCGAAACGCAAGGTCGTCGAACGACGTATCCTGTCGAGCCCGGTATAGCTGAGCGTGACGGAGTTGCGCTCGACGAGCGGATCGTGAATCTCGCCGCGCCGTTCGCGGTGTTTGCCGCGCACTTCGAATAGGTCGGCGAAATCGGCGGCGAACGCAAGGCCGACCTGAATTTGGCGCGGCCTGTCATCGAAATTCTTGACGAAGATGCGTTCGAAACAGGCGGCGTTCCACAGGAAGCGCGAACGGCGGATGTGGAGCAGATCATGCTCGAAAATCAGCCGGCCGTCGGAATCATAGAGGTCGGGGTTGGCGACGTCGCATGTCAAGGTCGCGTTGTCGTCGCGCAAAGCCGAGCTCAGCAACATCGGGCGCGCGCCGTTGATCGAAAGGAAGAAGTGCGAGAGATGGCGCGTGTCGCGATAAAAGATTCCCTCCGGCCGGCCGGGCGCGGAGGCGGCGTCGCCGCTATGATCGAAGACGGCGAAGATATCGCCGTGTTTCAAGGTGAAAGGTCGTCGCTCTTGCAACGGAGCGGCGGCCGGAATGAAGAACGGCGCCGGCGATTCGCCGAAATCGCCGCTCACGGAGTGCGTCTTCACGCTGGTCTTGCCCATTTGGCCCTTTCAAATCATCGCTCGGATGACGGCCTGAGATCGAACGTCCCTTCTTAGATACGCGAACGCAGAAGACGGCCCTTTATATCCCTGCGCTTGGCGATTTCGATGGCGCCATCTTGGCGCTTCTCTGGCGAAGCCGGCGTCGGCCCTGCTAACGCGCGATATCGGTCGAGGGTTCATCATCGTCACAGGCGGGCGGTCCGACGCAGCGGCTGCAATTCTTGGACGGGTCGTCGCCGCGGCCCAGGGCTTCGACCGCAGCGGGTATTAAAAAGGACTGGCGCGCGATTCAACCAGAAATCAAAGCGCTCTACCGCTTCAGCGCCTGAGCGATCTCGTCCAAGGCCGCCGGATCGTCGATCGTCGCGGGCGTCGCCCAATTTTCGCCATCGGCGATTTTCTTCATCGTGCCGCGCAAGATTTTGCCCGAGCGCGTCTTGGGCAGTCGCGGCACCGTGATCGCGCGCTTGAAGGCGGCGACCGGGCCGATTCGTTCGCGCACCAGGGCGACAGCCTCGCGTTCGATGACGTCGGGCTGGCGGTCGACTCCCGCCTTGAGCACGATAAAGCCGACCGGCGCTTCGCCTTTGATCTCGTCTTTGACGCCGATCACCGCGCATTCGGCGACGTCGCGATGGGCGGCGAGCGCCTCCTCTATGCCGCCGGTCGACAGGCGGTGGCCGGCGACATTGATGATGTCGTCGGTGCGGCCCATGACGAAAAGATAACCGTCCTCGTCCTTGTAGCCGGCGTCGGCCGTCTTGTAGTAGCCAGGGAACTCCGACAAGTAGCTCTCGACCATGCGCTGGTCGTTCTGGAACAAAGTCGGCAGCGCGCCGGGCGGCAGGGGCAGCTTGACGACAATCGAGCCCATCGCGCCGGGCTTGACCGGCTTGGCCGCATCGTCGACCACCTCGACTTCGTACCCGGGCATGGGCACGGTCGGCGAGCCCGGCTTGATCGGCAGCAGGCCGAGGCCGACCGGATTGGCGACGATCGGCCAGCCCGTCTCGGTCTGCCACCAATGATCGACGACCGGAATTTTGAGCATGCGGCCGGCCCAGGCCAGCGTTTCCGGATCCGCGCGCTCGCCAGCGAGGAAAAGAGTACGAAGCGAAGCGGTCGAATACTTCTTCAACAGCGCACCGTCCGGGTCCTCCTTGCGCACCGCGCGGAAGGCGGTCGGCGCGGTGAAGAAGGAGACGACCTTGTGCTCGTCGATGACGCGCCAGAACGCGCCGGCGTCGGGCGTGCCGATCGGCTTGCCCTCGTAAAGAACGCTCGTGCAGCCATGCAGCAACGGCGCATAGACGATATAGGAATGGCCGACGACCCAGCCGATGTCGGACGCGGTCCAGAACGTCTCGCCCGGCGCGACGCCGTAGATGTTCTGCATCGACCATTTCAGCGCGACCATATGGCCGCCATTGTCGCGCACCACGCCCTTCGGCTTGCCGGTCGTGCCGGACGTGTAGAGGATGTAAAGCGGATCGGTCGCTGCGACCTCGACGCAGCCGGCGCGCCGGTCAGCGGCCTTGGCCGCGTCGAAGGCCGCCTGCCAATCGTGGTCGCGGCCGGCGATCAGCTTGGCTTCGGCTTGCGGGCGCTGCAGCACCAGGCAGGCCGAGGGCTTGTGCGCGGCGAGTCCGATGGCGGCGTCGAGAAGGGGCTTGTAGGCGACGATGCGCCCGGGCTCGACGCCGCAAGAGGCGGCGAGGATCAGCTTCGGTCGAGCGTCGTCGATGCGCGCGGCGAGCTCCGGCGCGGCGAAGCCGCCGAACACGACCGAATGAACCGCGCCGATTCGCGCGCAGGCGAGCATCGCCGCCAGCGCTTGCGGGACCATCGGCATATAGATGACGACGCGGTCGCCCTTGCCGACCTCGAACGAACGCAGGACCGCGCCCAGGGTCGCGACCTCGTCGAGCAATTCGGCATAGCTGATGCGCCGCTTCGCGCCGGTCACTGGGCTGTCGTAGAGAATCGCCGTTTGGGCGCCGCGGCCGGCGACGACGTGGCGGTCGAGCGCGTTGAAGCAGGTGTTGCAGGTCGCGTCGGGAAACCAGCGGCCATAGACGCCGGCTTTGTCGTCGAAAATACGCTTCGGCGGCGAAATCCAGTCGATATCGGCGGCGGCTTTGGCCCAGAAAGCTTGCGGATCGGCGCGCCACTCCGCATAGACTTCCGCATAGCGGCTGGGCATCTCTCCCTCCTTTCCGGCTTCCTTTTCTCTAGCACGCGTTTTGCGCCGCCTTTTGCGTCAACGCAATCTGCGGCGGATACGACGTTCGGCCAAGACGGTTAAAAGCTGCGTGATGGTTTTCGACTGGGGTTTTTACGCCGCGGCTGCGCCGGCGGTCATCCTGATGGGACTCTCCAAGGGCGGCTTTTCCGGCCTCAGCACCCTGTCCATGCCGCTCCTGGCGCTGGTCATTTCCCCGGTCAAAGCGGCAGCGATTCTGCTGCCGATCCTGATCATTCAGGATTGGGTCGGCATCTGGGCTTTCCGCCGCGATTGGGAGAAACGCAATCTCCTGATTTTAATCCCGGCTTCGTTGATCGGCGTCTTGCTGGGTTGGCTTCTCGCCGCCAAGGTGAGCGAGGCCTTCGTCCGGCTCGCGGTCGGGCTGATTTCGATCGGCTTTGTCGCTTATGTCGCGCTCCGCTCCTGGGGGCGCCAGCCCAAGCCGACGCAGGCGACGGTCGCGCCGGGCGTGTTCTGGGGCGCCCTCGCCGGGTTCACCAGCTTCGTCAGTCATGCCGGCGCGCCGCCCTTCCAAGTCTACGTGCTGCCGCAGCAGCTCAGCCCGCGCCTCTTCGCCGGTACCGCGACGATGTTTTTCGCCGCAGTGAACCTCTTGAAAGTCCCGCCTTATTTCGCCCTGGGGCAATTTTCCCGCGAAAACCTGACGATCGCTGCGACGCTGTTCCCGCTCGCCGTTCTGTCGACCTTCGTCGGGGTTTGGCTCGTGCGGCGGGTCGACCCTGAGCGCTTCTATGCGCTGGTTTATGCGCTGACCCTCCTTATCGGCGTCCGCCTGGTTTGGGAGGGCGCCGCCGAACTGCTCCCCTAAGACTTCCTTAAGTGGCGCTGGCGCAACCTGTCGCCCGCCGACTGGAGGCTTAGCGGCCCGTGACCTTTCAACCGGATTCCATCGCCGCCCGCGGCGCCTTGTCGCGCCAGATTCCGGCCTTCGTTCTGATCGGCGGTCTCGGTTTTTGCGTCGACGCCGGCCTCACTGTGGCCATCGTCCGCTTCGGCGTCTCGCCGTTCCTGGCGCGCGTTCCGGCGGTCGCCGCAGCCACGATCGCGACATTTCTGCTCAATCGCGCCTTCACCTTCGCCGGGCGGGGCGTCTGGCTGCACGAATTCGCCCGCTACCTCCTTGTGGCGGCGACAGGCCAGGCCCTCAACTATGCCGCCTATGCCGCGGCTTTGACGGGGCTGGCGGCGGCGGGGTTCGGGCGGACGCCCGGGCTGATCGCGCTTTCGGTCGCCTGCGGCGCCGCGGCGGCGATGGTCCTAACCTTCGCCGGATTTAGACTTTTCGCTTTCCGAGATTGAGCCGACGCTCTCGCGCTTCGCCGGTCGGCTCGGTTATGATGCTGAGCCGAAGAGGGGGGCCGCGGCATGATTCTGACGCCCTATGACATTGATCTCGATCGCAATCCGGCCAATTTTCAGCCGCTGACGCCGCTCAGCTTTCTCGAGCGCGCCGCCGCGGTCTTCCCCGACCATGTCGCGATTATCCACGGGCCGCTGCGGCGCAGCTACCGCGACTTCTACGCCCGCTCGCGCCGCCTCGCCTCGGCGCTCGCCCGACGCGGCTTCAAACGGGGCGATACGGTCGCGGCGCTCATCGCCAACGCGCCGGCCATGCTCGAATGCCATTACGGCGTGCCGATGTGCGGCGCCGTGTTGAACACGCTCAATACGAGGCTCGACGCCGCGGCGATCGCCTTCATGCTCGACCATGGCGAGGCCAAGGCGTTCATCGTCGACCGCGAATTTTCAAAGCTGGCCCGCGACGCGCTGGCGAAATGCGCAGTCCGCCCGTTGATCGTCGATTACGACGATCCGGAATATTCCGGTCCGGGCGACAGGCTCGGCGACCTCGACTACGAAGCGCTGCTCGCGGAAGGCGACGAGAATTATGTCTGGACCGCGCCCAGCGACGAATGGGACGCGATCACGCTCAATTACACATCCGGCACGACCGGCGATCCGAAAGGCGTCGTCTATCACCATCGCGGCGCCAGCCTCCTCGCCGTTGGCAATGTCGTCACCGCCGATCTCGGCCGACATCCTGTGTACCTTTGGACCCTGCCGATGTTTCATTGCAACGGCTGGTGCTTTCCCTGGTCGATCAGCGTCAAGGCCGGCACCCATGTCTGCCTGCGACACGTGCGAGCCAAGCTGATGTACGATCTCATCGCCCGCCACAAAGTGACGCATCTTTGCGGCGCGCCGATCGTCATGTCGACCTTGCTCAACGCGCGCGACGAGGAGAAGCAGCCGCTGCCGCACGTCGTCCGTTTCTTCACCGCCGCTGCGCCGCCGCCCGCCGCGGTGCTTGCGGCGATGAAAGAGGCGGGTTTCGACGTCACGCATCTCTACGGCCTCACTGAGACCTATGGTCCGGCGGTCGTCAACGACTGGCATGAATCCTGGGACGCGCTGGATGGTCCGAGCCAGGCGGCGCTGAAAGCCCGGCAGGGCGTACGCTACCACGCGCTCGAGGCGCTCGACGTTATCGATCCGGACACGATGCAGCCGGTTCCCGCCGATGGCGAGACGCTCGGCGAGGTGATGTTTCGCGGCAATGTCGTGATGAAAGGCTATTTGAAGAACAAGGCCTCGACCGAGAAGGCGTTCGCGGGCGGCTGGTTCCATTCCGGCGATCTCGGCGTCAAGCATCCGGACGGCTACGTCCAGCTCAAGGATCGCTCGAAGGACATCATCATTTCGGGCGGCGAGAACATTTCTTCGATCGAGGTCGAGGACGTCTTGTTCCAGCATCCCGCCGTCCAACTCGCCGCAGTCGTCGCCCGGCCCGACGAGAAATGGGGCGAGACGCCCTGCGCCTTCGTCGAGCTCAAGCCGGGCGCGCAGGCGACGGCTGAAGAGCTGATCGCCTGGTGCCGCGAGCGCCTCGCTCACTACAAATGTCCGCGTCACGTCGTCTTCATGGAAATCCCGAAGACCTCGACCGGCAAGGTGCAGAAATTCGTGCTGCGGGAGCGCGCGCGCCAGGTCGGCCAGAGCTAGATTATGGCGGCTGAGCGCGAGGAAGACGGCGGCGACCCCTGGCCGAACCTTTGCCGGCGTCGGCTGATTGCGGCCATTCTCCGCGCCGCCGATCTGTTTCCTTACCCGGACCAAGACGACGCCGGCCGCATTCACGAAGCGCGCAAGGCGCTGAAAGACGCACGCGCCCTCGCCAAGCTGTTGACCGGCGTGATCGGGCCTCCCGCCTATGACGCGTTGCGCGAGCTCGAATCGGCGCGCCGCCGCTTGGGTCGGGCCCGCGATCTCGACGCGATGCCTGACGCGCTGGCGAGCCTCGGCGGACAGGTCGAAAGCCGGGTCATCGAGACGCTCGGCAAGGCGATCGCCCTCGAGCGCAGCGAGGCGCGCGCCGCGCATCGCGAGATCGACGCAGCCGCGCAAATCGCGCGCCTACGCGCGCTCGCCCGCGGGCTCGAAACCTGGGATCTCGCGGATGTCGATCTTTTCGACGTCGCCCGCTCGTTGCGCGGCCTTTATCGGGGCGCGCGGCGGATCGGCAAGCAGGCCTTCGCCAGCAACGATCCGCATGAACTGCATGAGCTTCGCGCCGCGGTGGTCGATCTCGGCCATTGCTTCGCCGCGCTCGAGCCGGCTTGGCCGGCGCATTTTTCGGCCTTCGAGCACGAATTTCGTCGGCTGCGCGAGCAACTTGGCAAGCACAACGACCTGACGGTCCTCGCTGATTTCGCCGGCGCGCGCGACGACGTCTCGCCGGCCGAAAGCCAGGCTCTGACGCGGGCCATCGACCGGCGCCAGAAGCGCCTCGCCAAGCGCGCGCAACGCCTGTTCGACCGGCTCTTTGCCGAAAAGCCGAATGCGCTGTTCGAACGCATCGCCGCCTACATGGAGAACCCGACCACCCGGCTATGAGCCGTCGCCCGGCTGATAGCGCGACTTCAGCTCCTCGATGCGCTGCGCGTTGTGGTCGATGATGCAGCCGAGCCGCGGATCGCCGCCTTTGGCCGACATGCCAGCCTCGAACGGCGCGACGTCCTGGCAGTCGGCGTCGCGCCAATTGAGCCACAGCGCTTGGCTGTCGTTGAGCGAGCGCTTCCAGCGGTTCTTTTGCGCAGCGAGCAGGCCGGACCGCGCGTCGATGCTCTTGATCGCGGCGGCGAGCGAGCCGGCCAACTCCTTATCGCTGCGATCGGCGGCCGCGCGCAGGCAATCGGCGAGATCTTTCGCGCCGATCTTCTTCGAATCGCAGGCCAATTGCGACGGGCGCGGCTGATCGGCGAAAGCCGGTCCCGCCAGAGCGAGCAGAAGAGCCGAGACGATCAGCGGTTTCATGGCTCACGATTTAAGCAAGCTGCATAGGTTCGGCGCAATAGGGGCGCTTCGTCACGCGCTGTCAATGATCCAGCGGTCTTACGGTCTGATGACATTTTGCCTAAGCGCGGCCGGCGCGCTTGCATCGCGGCGGCCTTATCCCCGATAAGGCGGCGCAAGCTCCGGCCCGAACCTGAAAATGTCCTTCTTTCGCCTTTATGCGCGCGCTTTCGCGCTGCTCTCTCGGGCCAGGGGCGCGGCCGTCGCCTTGGCGCTGGCCAATGTTCTGGTCGCGGCGGCGCAATTCGCCGAGCCGGTTCTGCTCGGCCGCATCGTCGATAAGCTCACCGCCGCGCAGGCCGCGGCGCGAGCGCCGCAATGGCGCGAAGTCGCCCCGCCGCTCGCCGCCTGGGTCGCGTTCGGCCTCTTCACCATCATCGCCAGCGTGATTGTCGCGCTCAACGCCGATCGGCTCGCCCATCGCCGGCGTCTCGCCGTCATGGCCGCCTATTTCGAGCACGCGCTGCATCTGCCGCTGAGCTTCCATGTCCGCGCCCATTCCGGCCGGCTGCTGAAAGTGATGATCGAGGGCGCGGACGGGCTGTTTACGCTGTGGCTGTCGTTCTTTCGCGAACATTGCGCCGGCGTGACAGCCTTGTTCGTCCTGCTGCCGCTGACGCTCTTCATCAATTGGCGGCTCGGCGCGCTGCTTGTCGCGCTGGTTCTCGCCTTCGGCCTGACGATGAATTTCGTTCTGCGCCGAACCGAGCGGCGCCAGAGCGAGGTCGGCCGCTACAGCTCAGATCTCGCCGAGCGGGTCTCCGACGCGCTCGGCAATGTGCCGGTCATCCAAAGCTTCGCGCGGGTCGAAGAAGAAACGCGCGCGGTCCGCGGCTTGATCAATGAGCTGCTCGCCGCGCAGCTCCCGGTCCTGTCCTGGTGGGCGGCGGCGGCGATCGCGACGCGCGCCTGCGCGACGCTCACGCTTTTCGGAATCTTCATCGTCGGCATTTGGCTGAACATCCAGCGTCTGGCGACGATCGGCGAGATCATCGCCTTCATGAATCTGGCGACAATGCTGATCACTCGGCTCGAGCAGATCGTCGGCCTGATCAATTACATGTTCCTGCAGGCGCCGCGTCTGGCGCAATTCTTCGACGTGCTTGATACCGTCTCGACCGTCGCCGACCGGCCGGGCGCGCTCGAAGTCGGCCGGCTCAAAGGCGCCGTAACCTTCGAGAATGTCTCCTATTCTTATGACGGCGTGCGCGATGCGCTGAGCGACCTTTCGTTCCATGTCGCGCCGGGCCGCACCGTCGCGCTGGTCGGCGCCACGGGCTCGGGGAAGTCGACGACGGTCAGCCTGCTGCATCGCGTTTTCGATCCGACCAAAGGCCGCGTGCTGATCGATGGCGGCGACATCAGGGACATGACCTTGTTGTCGCTCCGCCGAAATATCGGCGTCGTTTTCCAGGAGCCTTTGCTTTTCGCCCGCTCGATCGAGGATAACCTGCGGGTCGGCAAGCCGGAAGCGACGGATGATGAGATCGCGCTCGCCTTGGAGCGCGCGCAAGCCGCCGATTTCGTCGCTCGCCTGCCTCAGGGCCTATCGACCCCGATCAGCGAGCGCGGCCGCACTTTGTCCGGCGGCGAGCGCCAACGCCTCGCCATAGCCAGAGCGCTGCTCAAGGACCCGCCGATCCTGATTCTCGATGAGGCGACGAGCGCCCTGGACGCCAAGACCGAGCGCCAGTTCCAAGCAGCGCTGAAAGCCGCGACGGCCGGCCGCACGACTTTCGTCATCGCGCACCGGCTGGCGACGATCCGCGACGCGGACGAGATTCTGGTCTTCGATCAGGGCCGGATCGTCGAACGCGGCGATTTCGACGCACTCGTCGCCGCAGGCGGCCTGTTCGCCTCGCTGGCGCGGGCTCAATTCATCGAGAGCGAGGTCGGGGAGGCGGCGCGGTAACAAGCGACGGGCTCGATCGAAAGGAGAGAGCCGGCCCTATCCGGGAAGACGCGCCGCCCGTCAAACATGCCGATCGAAGCGGATTCCTTCCCCGCGGAACTCCCCGCTGCGGGCGCCGTCTATCGGCCGCTGAGCCGGCCGTTTCCCTCGAACGGCGCAGCGCGTTACAATGCGGCCAAGGAGAATAGCCATGACAGGTGCGGAATTTCCGGTCACGCGCAGCGAGGCGGAATGGCGCCGCCTGCTGACGCCCGAGCAATATCACATCATGCGCGAGCACGGCACCGAGCGGGCGGGCAGCTGCGCGCTCAATTACGAGAAGCGGCCCGGAACGTTCAGCTGCGCCGGCTGCGGCCAGAAGCTGTTCGTCTCGAAGCAGAAATTCGAGAGCGGCACCGGCTGGCCGAGCTTCAACGATCCCGAGCCCGGCGCGGTCGAGACGTCCGAGGATAATTCCTATGGAATGAGGCGCACCGAAGTTCATTGCTCGCGCTGCGGCTCGCATCTCGGCCACGTTTTCGAGGATGGGCCGCCGCCGACCGGCTTGCGCTACTGCATCAACGGCCTGGCGATGAACTTCACGCCGGAGCAAGCGTGATCCTGAAAGGCCGATCATGAACGCGCCGACGCCGTCGGAAGCCTTCCGAGCCGCCGATCCGCGGCCGGCCGGCCACCCGGCGGCGAAGCATGGGCGCGTCGGCGTCCTGCTCGTCAATCTCGGCACGCCCGAAGCGACCGATTACTGGTCGATGCGGCGCTATCTGAAGGAGTTCCTCTCCGATCGCCGCGTCATCGAAACGCCGCGCCTCCTGTGGTGGCCGCTGCTCAATTTCGTCATCCTGTCGCGACGGCCCCAGAAGCGCGGCCGCGATTATCAGACGATCTGGAACAAGGAGCGTAACGAGAGCCCGCTGAAGACGATCACCCGCGCCAGCGCGGAAAAGCTCGCCTCGGACATCGAAGAGAGCGGCCGCGATCCGGGCCGCCGATGCCTGGTCGATTGGGCGATGCGCTATGGCAACCCGGCGCTCGCCGACAGGCTCGCGGCGCTGCAGGCCGCGGGTTGCGACCGTATCCTGCTTGTACCGCTCTATCCGCAATATTGCGCCGCTACGACCGCCACAGTTTGCGACAAGGCGTTCGAGGCTTTACAGGCCATGCGCTGGCAGCCGACCTTGCGCGTCGCTGCGCCGTACTATGACGATCCCGTCTATATCGGAGCGCTGGCGCAATCCGCGCGCCGGGCCCTCGGCGCGCTCGATTTCGAGCCGGAAATTCTGCTCGTCTCGTTCCACGGCATTCCCCGCGCTTATTTCGAAAAGGGCGATCCGTACTATTGCCATTGCGCCAAAACCGCGCGGCTTTTGCGCGAGGCGTTGCGCATGCCGGAAGAGCGCATGCCGATGACGTTCCAATCGCGCTTCGGCTCGACCGAGTTCCTGAAGCCTTACACCGACGAGACGATCAAGGCTTTGGCTAAACGCGGCGTGAAGCGCATGGCCGTTATGACGCCGGGCTTCGCTGGCGATTGCCTCGAGACGCTGGAGGAGATCGGCGTCGAGAACGCCGGCTATTTCCGCGAATCCGGCGGCGAGAAATACGCCGCCTTGCCCTGTCTCAACGATAGCGAGGAGGGCATACGGGTGATCCGGTCGGTGGTCTTGCGCGAGCTGGAAGGCTGGCTGTAGGCGCCGGCTTGTGGCGCGCGGGCGAGCGGCGCCCGCAATCCGCCAAAACGACGTACGCCGGCGGTCGAGAATCTCTTCGCCGCAGTGCGCATCAGGCCGCGCGCGGCGGCTGCCCTACGTGAGCGGCTTCGCTTCGCAATGACGGCGCCTTAGTCTAAATTGGCGCAAAGACCTCGAGTTGGCCCGGCAAGAGCAACATCGAGGTCGGGGCCATGGCCGACCTGCAAGCCAAATTCGCGCTTATCCGCGAGGCCGTGCGCGCGGGGCGAGCGCGTTGGTTATGGCGACTTGCTCGGCCGCTCCCAATTCCAGAAGAAGTACCACGAATTCGCCAGCGGGTCGTTGTGTGGAGGAGCATGTCATGAGCATGCGACGCAACGCGCTCCGCGCAGCGCTTTCAGGTTAGCCCCACTCGCAGTTTCTGAAGTCTGGAACAAGGGGCAGGCGTCGGGCCGGGCGGGCAGGCCACCGAGGCCCCTCGGCCTCGCCGCCAGCGCAGCCTCGACCGCCGGAGCGAGTTCCGGTTCGACAGGCGCTCTCAACGGCTCCTCCGCAGCTGGAATTGGGGTGTGAACGGGACCAGCAGCAGCACCGAAGACCCTACAAACGGCGCTCCGATCGCGCGTCGACCCGCCAATGAGCAGGCGCGAACCGATCGCCGTCGCTGAAACGCCTCAACCGCGCGCCGGGGGCGCCGCGCAACCGAGCTATCGATGCAACATTGTCGAAGCGAATCCAGCCTCGTTCGATCTTGCGCTGGTTCAACTATGCTTCTGGTCAAACGCTCTCCGCTTGCGGCGCAGCCGAGCTGTTGACGCGGGCCCTTTTGGCTTAGCCCGCCACAGTGCTGCTAAAATGCCGATTTGCTGGCCTAGAAGAGAAATCGTGGCGGCACGGCCTTCGGGACGCTCATGAATAACGCGGTCAATTTCCTAGCGATGGCAATCATGACGGCGCAACTGTCGACGGCCGCCGCTCAGGTCGGGCCCAAAACTGGTTCCGATCCGCCCGTTGCATTGGAAAACGAACCGGCCGAGCGCGCGAAAACCGCCGTCGAGAACGCCCTGGACGAGGAGACGTGTCGTACTCTCGCCGCGATCTCGCGTTTGAAGCAACGCAACGAGCTCATTGACAGAGCGATCGGCTTGCTGCGGGACAAAAAAGTCCAGGAGGCGAATGCGGCCTTCGAACGCCTTCGCAAGTTTGATGAAACGAGCCGTGCGTCTCGCCCCTCCGAGTGCTGGCCTGAAATTTTAACGAGGACCGCTCCGCCTGTTGGCGCGTCCCCGGCGGACCCGCCCGTTTCGACGACGCCTCGGACTGGTCAACCGCATGAACCGCCTGCTCCAAGCCCGTCCGACTCGTCGATAACCGACGCGCGTGAAGCGGAGGCGGCCGAAGCCCTTGCAGAGGCCGAAAGACGGTGGTCGCGAAAAGTCTTGGCCAATAGGGCGCCCAATTCGACCTCTCCGACGCAAATTCAAACATCGCCATCGCCCAGGCCCGCGACCGCGCCGGCAGGCGAATTGGCCGGGTCAAACCTCGGCGTTGCGGCGACGCCGAAATCCGCCCGAACCGGGTCGCCGTCGGGCGACGCGGGCGGGCCGACACCGAGCGGTTCAATCGCCGCGCCGCCTAGGACGCCGGACGAGTCCGGCCAGGTGGAGGAGCGACAGCAAGCCTCGCCCCGATTTGACCAGAGGCTAAACCTACGACTTGATCTGGCTGTTTCGGCGGGAATATCCCCTTCGGCCTCGCGACAGGCGGCACAAGGCGTTGACCAACCGGGCGCCCGATGGCCGGGCGAAGACGCTCCTATCGCTGGCTCGATCGACCGCGGGCCTGATTCTCCGCACAAGCCAGAGTCGCCTCTCCCGCCGCCACAAGTCGACGCGCGTGCCGCTCCTGCTCATCCCGAAGACCAGCAGAGAGCGCCGATCGCGCCGGCGGAATCTGCGGCGCCGGCGATCAAGACGCCGCCGGCCGTACTCCATACGGACCGACGGCTCGCATCCGACAGCGAGCCTCCGTTGGCCCCGCCGGCTGGCGCTCTCGCGGAAACCTCGACGCCCTCGGCGCCCCATCGAGATTCACCCGGCCCAATCGAGGTCGGCTCGCCAAGGGCGGAAAGCTCGCCGACTTCGCCTGAAGGGCCGAAGGAGCTGAACACGTCGCATGCCGACTCGAATGGCGCCGCCATTGTGGCCGCGACGCAAGGAGAGCGAGAGCGGGTCGCTCCGCCAACGCCGCCGAACGAATTATCCTCCAGGGCTGATAACGCGGAACTTGCCCAGCTCGGATCAATCAAGCTGAACGTCCCGCTGCCTCCGCAATTACCGCCGGACTTCAGCCTGGGGCCGAATGAAGCCCCGACCGAAACGCCGGGCAAAGCGCGAGACTTCACGGAGCGGGCGAATAACAGCGAGCAGAAGAAGACCGCAGCCGCCGAAGGGCAACCGCCATCGCTTTCGCTGTACGATCGTCCGCCCCTGCACCAAAATCTCGAGCTGAAACAAATCGGGCGAAGCAGCGAGACGAGAAAAATCGCGGGGGCTATCGTTCCCGCACGCCCCAGCTCGATGACGTCGCGCGGCGAAGGTCGGCCGAGCGGCGTTCATGGGGGAAAGCGGCGAGCGAAGACCAAAGCGCGCGTATTCGCGCGAGCAGCGCATCACTCAGGCGCCGCCGTCTCGGCGACGACGACGGCCGACAGCACCAAGGTCCAGACTCGGTTGCAACGGACCTGTCCGGACATACAGGCGAATCCGGAGGACCACGACAAAGCGCTGAGATCGTTTTGCCAGGGGCATTGATTCGCCCTGTTGGTGAGCGGCTCAGCGAGTACGGAACAGCCGGGCCTTCCTGACGCGAGCGCGAAATCGGGCCCTCGTCCGACGCTACGCATAGCGGTCAAGCCAGTCGTCACGCGGCGAGAAACGGGGGATTGACGCCGAGTACGTCGATGGCGCGCCTGACAGGCGAGACAGTCGCAATCAGAACGAGAAAGCTTCGCTTTCAAGTCGAGTCCACTGGGCCATAATTCGTAATCCGTCGCGGCGACGCGCACGTCTAGATGGCGGCCGGGGTCCTCGGGGGAAACATGTCCAGCAATCGAGCACGAGCCTGTCCACGGCGGGCGGGCGGGAAGCTGTTCCACGTCAAACCATTTGGGGGAAATCCGCCCTTTGCCCTAGATATTCGACTTCGCGCGCTTTCGGGTTCTGCTCGCCATGGCGCAAAGGGTTGGACTGGCTGCGATTCACCGCGTGGCGACTGCGATCGCCGCGCCAGCCATAACGCCGGCTGCGCTGCGGTTGACCATCTTCATCGCCCTCGGCGAGCGGAACAGCGCGCGGGCGCGATTAGCGGCGAGCGCGTAGCCGACCAGGACCGGCGCAAGGACCAGCGGCATGATCGCCGCAATCTCGACGGAAGCGCCGGCGCTCATCGCATGCATGTCGACGACTAAGGGCATGATCGACAGAAAGAAAACGATCACCTTGGGATTGCCGAGCGTCAGCGACAACGCGGCGAGAAACAGGCGAACGCCGCTGTCGCTCGGCGCGATCGCCTTCTCCTCGCCGCCTGTCGGCGCGCGCCAGATACGCCAGGCGAGCCAAAGCAGATAAAGAACGCCGCAAATTCGAATCAGCGTGAACAGGGCCGCGAATTCGCGCGCCAGAACGGCGAGGCCGGTCGCCGCGACGGCGAACCAGATCAGATCGCCGACGACGAAGCCGGCGATGAAAGGCGCGACGCCGTTGAGCCCTCGTCCCAGAACGCGCCCCACGATTGCGGCGACGCCTGGTCCGGGCGTCGCCACGGCGGCGGCGTAGACGCCGGCGAATAAGATTAGGGACGAGAGCGACAGGATCGGCTTCCTCCCGAAAGCAAATAGAGGGCTGCGAGCCTAATTAGAGCGAACTCATGCTTCGCTCAACTTCGCGCGCTCTTCGTCAGCCATGCGTCCAGCGACCAGGCGCCGGCGCCGAACGCCGCCAACGCGAGAAAGCCGCCCGCTATCGCCAGGTTTTTTTGAAAATGAATGAGCTGATCGGGATCGGCGAAATCGCGATGAAAGAACAAAGCGGCGAGCAGCGTGTAGACGGCGAGGCCAATCGCCGTCAGGCGCGTCAAAAACCCGAGCAGAATGAGCATTCCGCCGCCGAATTCGACGAGGATGACAAGGCCGACGAGCTGCGGCCACACGCCGAAGCTGCGCATATAGTCCATCGTGCCGCCGACGTCGCCGACCTTGGCGGCGCCTTCGTTGACGAAGAGCGCCGCCATCGTGATGCGGCTGAGAAGCGCCAGCCCATTGCCGGCGAGGCCGATCGCCTCGACGGCGCGCAACGCCTCGTTCAGCGCGCCGCCGCGCGCCATGGCCGATCAGAGGCGATGCGCGTCGTTGATCGCCTTGTCGAGGTCTTCGTACTCTTCGCAATCGGTCGAGCCGCAGATCGCCTTGATCTTGCCGAGCTGCTCGTTGGCGAGATCGAACTTGCCCTGAATGACATAGGCCTCGCCGAGATATTCGCGCACCTGCGCGTAGTTCGGATCGAGCGCGACGGATTTCAAGTAATAGCCTATGCCCTCGTCGACCCTGCCCAATTTGCGGGTGATATAGCCGCGATAGTTCAGCGCTTTGGGCGTGTTCGGATTTTCTGAGAGATCGAGGACCTGCAGCGCTTCTTCATAGCGCTCGGCTTTGGCCAGGGCGAAGGCGTAATCGGCGAGCTCGCTGTCGGGCAGCACGCCGCTATGCCGCGGCAGGCATTTATGCGCCTTGGCGCTCCAGACTTGGCCGCGCTCGCAAGTGGTCAGATCGGTTTGACTGTTGGAGCGGTCTTGACTGGAAGAACCGGCCCCGCCGCCCCCTCCTGCTCCGCCGCCTCCGCCTCCTCCCCCTCCGCTCGAAGCGAACGCGGCCGAGGCGACGAGCATCGCGGATAAAGCAAAACCGAGGGAAAAAGCTAAACGCGGCGGATCAAGGCGCATCATTGTGAACGTCATGGCGGAAGCTCCTATTGACGGGCGCTCGAGAAACACGCCAACTGCGCGCCCTATTCGCGCCGCGTCGAACATGAGGCGCCGAAGGGGCGTAAGGATGGCGAGCCGCGACGAAATCAGGGCCGGCCTATCCGCAAATCTCGCGCGCTTGTGGCGTTACGGCCTCGCTCTGTCGGCGGCGCGCGACGTCGCCGAAGATCTCGTCCAGGCGACCGCTCTACGCGCGCTTGAAAGAGCTGAGCAATTTCAGTCCGGCACGCGGATCGACCGTTGGCTTTTCGCCATTCTGCGCTCGATTTGGCTGAATGAAATCCGGGCCCGCCGTATTCGCCAGGGCCAGGGCTTCGTCGATCCCGACCAGGTCCTGTTCAGCGACGGAACGGAGATCGAAACGAATATCTTCGCCGGGCAAGTGTTAAATGCGGTGCATCGCCTGCCCGAAGCGCAGCGCGAAACGGTGTTGCTCGTCTATGTCGAAGGATTGTCCTATGCCGAGGCGGCCGAGTTCTTGGGAACGCCGATCGGCACCATCATGAGCCGCCTCGCCGCCGCCCGATCGGCGCTCGGCAGGCTGCGCGCGCCTGGCATGTCGGCGCAGGGGACAATCAATGATCGGCGCTGACGACGACGCCCTGCTCGTCGCCCTGATCGACGATCGGCTCGACGCCGCCGCGCGCCGAGCCATCGAGATGAGGCTCACCGTCGAGCCGAAATTGCGCGCGCGCTATCATGAACTCGCTGCGGGCGGCCTGCCTTTCACCCGCGCCTTCGACGCCGCTCTCGCCGAAGCGCCGGTCGCTCGAATGCAGGCGAAGCTCAACGCGGTCGGCGGCGGCGTCCCGCGCCGGCGACCGCAGCGGCGTTGGATCGGCGCGGCCGCGGCAATCGCCCTGCTCCTCGCCGGCGCAGCGATTGGGCGCTTCGCGCCCGCGCCGTTCGCGTCGGAGGACAACGACGATTGGCGCGCAGTTGTCGCAAGCTACGCCTCGCTCTATACGCCCGAGACCTTCGCGGGGATCGACGGCGCGCCGAACGAGGCGGCGGAGCTCGCGAAACTGTCACACGCGCTCGGCGTCGCGCTGACGCCGAACGCAATAGCGCTGCCAGACTTGACGTTCAAATGGGCGGGCATGCTCGCCTATGACGGCGCGCCTTTGGGCGAGATCGCTTATCTCGACGGCGACGTTCCGGTGGTCTTCTGCATCCTCGACAAGAGCGAGCAAGACGCGCCGGTCAAAAGCGAGACCCGGGAAGGCGTCGCCGTCGCCTCCTGGGCTCGCGGCGGTCGCGGCTTTCTCGTCGGCGGCCGCATCTCCGAGGCGCGGGCGACGCAGCTCGCGGAAGCGCTCGCCACCCGGTTTTGATCGCACTCGGCCGCCATCGCGAGGAGCGAGGCGACGAAATCCAATCATAGGGCTCGGCCCTATGAATGGAGCGCTTCGCTTCGCTCGCAATGGCAGGTACACTCAACCCGCGCCGCCGGGCGCGAGGAGGCTCCGCACATGTCCGCGCATTTTGATCTCATCCTGGAAGGCGGAACCGTCGTCAACCAGGACGGCGTCGGCGCGCGCGACATCGGCGTCAATGGCGAGAAGATCGCCGCAATGGGCTCCCTGTCGCAAGTCGCGGCCGGCGAGCGCGTCGATTGCCGCGGCCTGCACATTCTTCCCGGCGTGATCGACAGCCAGGTCCATTTCCGCGAGCCCGGCCTCACGCACAAGGAGGATTTGGAGACCGGTTCGGCCGCCGCCGTGCTCGGCGGCGTCACCGCGGTCTTCGAAATGCCGAACACCGATCCGCCGACCGTTTCGGCGGCGGCGCTCGAAGACAAGCTTGAACGCGCAACAGGCCGGATGCATTGCGACTTCGCTTTCTGGGTCGGCGGAACGCATGACAATGTCGACGACTTGCCCGAACTGGAGCGGCTGCCCGGCGCGGCCGGGATCAAAGTCTTCATGGGCTCCTCGACCGGCAAGCTGCTGGTCGGCGACGACGCCGGCGTGTTGGCGATCCTGAAAAAAATCCGCCGCCGCGCCGCCTTTCACAGCGAAGACGAAGAGCGCCTCGAGGAGCGCAAAGCCTTGCGCGTCGCCGGCGATCCGTCCTCGCACCCGGTCTGGCGCGACGAGATCGCGGCGCTGAAATCGACGCAGCGCCTGGTCGCGCTGGCGCGCGAAGCGCGCGCCCGCATCCATGTGCTCCATATTTCGACCGCCGAGGAGATCGAATTTCTCGAGGCCGCCAAGAACGTCGCGAGCTGCGAGGCGACGCCGCATCATCTGACGCTCGACGCCGACGATTACGCGCGGCTCGGGACGAAGCTGCAGATGAACCCGCCGGTGCGCGAGCGTCGCCATCGCGAGGCGATCTGGCGCGGCGTCGAGCAGGGGATTGTCGACGTGCTCGGCTCGGACCACGCGCCGCACACGCTCCAGGAAAAGGCGAAATCGTACCCTGAAAGCCCGTCCGGAATGACCGGCGTCCAGACGCTCGTGCCTGTCATGCTCGACCATGTCGCGAGCGGGCGCCTGACCTTGCAGCGCTTCGTCGACTTGACCAGCGCCGGCCCGCAACGCCTGTTCGGCCTCACCAATAAGGGCCGGATCGCGGCGGGCTACGACGCGGACTTCACCATCGTCGATTTGAAGCGGCGCGCGACGATCAGCGATTCCTGGATCGCCTCGCGCTGCGCCTGGACGCCGTACGACGGCCAAAGCGTCGTCGGCTGGCCGGTCGGGACAGTCATCCGCGGCGCGCGCGTCATGTGGGAAGGCGACATCCTCGCGCCGTCGCGCGGCAAGCCCGTGCGCTTCTCCGAAGCGCTCTGATCGACCTGGCTAGACTACTCCGCCGCCCGCCGCTTCCCCGCCTCCAACGCGCCGAACGCCTGATCTAAGTCCTCGATCAGATCCTCGACGTCCTCCAGCCCGACCGATAGGCGGATCATGCCGTCGCCGATGCCGAGCCGCGCCCGCGCCTCTGGCTTCAGCCGCTGATGCGTCGTCGTCGCCGGATGGGTCACCAGGCTCTTGGCGTCGCCGAGATTGTTGGAGATGCCGATGATCGACAGGGCGTTGGCGAATTTGAACGCCGCCGGCTTGCCGCCTTTGACTTCGAACGTCACGAGCGTGCCCCCGCCTTTCATCTGCCTCTTGGCCAGCGCGTGCTGCGGATGATCGGACCGGCCCGGATAGAGCGTGCGCTCGACCCGCGGATGCTCGCTCAAGAAGTCGGCGATCTTCTCGGCCGAGCGCGTCTGCGCGGCGACGCGGAGCGGCAGCGTCTCGAGCGATTTCAGCATGACCCAGGCGTTGAACGGCGACAGCGACGGCCCGGTCTGGCGCAGCAACGTATGGATATGCGCCGCGATGAAGGCTTCGCTGGCGAGGATCACGCCGCCCAGCGTGCGGCCCTGGCCGTCGATGTGCTTCGTCGCCGAATAGACGACGCAATCGGCGCCGAGCTTTAAGGGATGCTGCATCAGCGGCGTCGCGAAGACATTGTCGACGACGAGAGTCGCGCCATGTTCGCGGGCGATCTCGGCGACGCCGGCGATGTCGATGATTTCGAGCGTCGGATTGGTCGGGCTTTCGAGGAACAGCGTCTTCGTGTTTGGCCGCATCGCGGCGCGCCATTGCGCTAAGTCGGTTCCGTCGACGAGGGTTGATTCCACGCCGAAGCGCGGCAGCAACTCCTCGACGACGTAAAGACACGAGCCGAACAAAGCCCGCGCTGCGACGATATGATCGCCGGCTCTCAGCTGGCCCATCAAAGCGGCGGTGACCGCGGCCATGCCGCTCGCCGTGGCGCGCGCCGCCTCCGCGCCTTCGAGCAGCGCCATGCGATGCTCGAACATCGCCACCGTCGGATTCGAATAGCGCGAATAGATGAAGCCGGGATCGTCGCCCTTGAAGCGCGCCTCGGCCGCCTCCATCGTGTCGTAGAGATAGCCCTGGGTCAGGAACAGCGCTTCCGACGTTTCCTGGAAATCGGAGCGCAAGGAGCCGCCATGGACGAGCTTGGTCGCCTCGCGCGAAATCTTATGGTCGCGGGTCTTTCTGGGCGTCATTTAGCTCTCCTGTCTGCGCGCGAGCGCGTCCGGGCGTCAGACAGGGCGATTATTCGAAAGCCACGGTCTTTTAGCCCCTTGTTTAGCGTGGCGGCAAGCCGACCGGCTCAAATGACCACGTTGTCCAAAGCTTTAGCCGGCGGAAGCCTTGGCGTCAATGCGGCGGAAGGGTAAGGAGGCGGATATTCCCTTCTCCCCCGCTGAAGCCGGGAGAAGGGAAAGAGCAAATTCCATGCACGCGCGCAGCTCCGAGCCTGAACTCTTCGACGCCGTCGCGCCGCCGCCGGACGACGCCTACTTTCTTGCGCCTTACGGCCTCTTCGCCCGCCAGAAGATCAAGGCCATGGTCGGCCGCAAGCTGATCGTCTCCGCCAAGCCGATCGACGACAGCCAGTTCCAGCCGGCGAGTCTCGATCTGCGCCTCGGCAAGGAGGCGTACCGCGTCCGCGCGAGCTTTCTGCCTGGGCGGAGCCGCAGCGTGCTCGACCATCTCGAGAGCCTGAAGCCCGAACGCGTCTCGTTGACTGGCGAGGGCGCGGTGCTTGAAAAGGGCATCGTCTACATCGCCGCCTTGCAGGAGCGGCTCGAACTCCTGCCGAGCCTTTCCGCCGCCGCCAATCCGAAAAGCTCGACCGGCCGGCTCGACATCTTCACCCGCCTGATCGTCGACGGCGGCGAACTCTTCGACGAGGCGCCGCTCGGCTATAGCGGGCCGCTCTACGCCGAAATCTCGCCGCGCTCGTTCAGCGTGCGCGTGCGCGAAGGCTCGAAGCTGAACCAGATCCGTTTCCGCAGCCGCAATTCGCAGCAAAAAGGCTTGTCCGATTTCGCGCTCAGCGACAAGGAGCTCAAGCAGCGGCACGCGGCAAGCCCGCTCGTCGATCACGAGCTCGACGTTCGCGACGGCCTCATCCTGCGGGTCGGGCTCGAAGGCTCGCCTGGCCAGGTCGTCGGCTTTCGCGCCATCAAGAACAGCGAAGTGATCGACGTCGATCGGCCGGGCGCCTACCCTGCGGCCGAGTTCTGGGAGCCGATCCATGCGCGACGCGACAGGCGCCTGATCCTCGACCCGGACGAGTTCTACATCCTCGCCTCGCGCGAGCGCGTGCAAATCCCGCCGGACCTCGCCGCCGAAATGGCGCCGATCGATCCGGCGATCGGCGAGTTCCGCGTTCATTACGCCGGCTTTTTCGATCCTGGCTTCGGCCATGGCGGCGACGGCAAGCCTAGCGCTCGCGCCGTGCTGGAAGTACGCAGCCGCGACGTTCCCTTCTTGCTCGAAGACGGCCAGCCCGTCGGCCGCCTCGTCTTCGAAAAGCTCGCCGACCGGACGGACGCGCTCTACGGCGCGACGGCGGTGTCGAACTATCAGGGACAGGGGCTGAAGCTGTCGAAGCATTTTAGGGACTTCGGGGAGGGATGAGGTTCTGGAGCGAGCGAGGACCGCCATGAAGTCGCGGATCACGGTCAGTATGAACAAGGCGGCGCGAGATCTGGTTGAACCAAGAAAGCCGCGATTTGCACGTGCGCGAGCTTCAGCATCAGCGAAAAGAGCGATCATTTTCACCTCGACCCAAAGGAGGCGAGCGAGGGTAAGCTTTCGAGCCGAGCCTGCCGCGACAGCGATACTCTTATCGAGTGGGCGAAGGCGCTCTCTAGGCCCGATGAATGGGACGCTCAGTACTTTCCCCATGTTTTGGATGCTGCCGCAGACAAAGCGTAGCGGTTCTCGCGCTCTATCCTGCATGCCATCGCCGTGCTCGGCGTCAAGGTCAAGCCGGCTTCGCCGGTCGCTCCGCTTCGCTGCGCGAACCTTGACCCCTGCGCTCGTCGATGGCGTCCGTATCTACTGAGAGCTTTGGTGACAAAAGCGGCCATTGGGCCGGCTTTTTTCACCAAAGCTCTCAGTAGCCAACAATGCCGCGCCGGACGGTCGCAGTCGCCCGAAGGGCCGCAGCGAAGCGGAGGACCCGCCATAGCGCCTCGCAGCCAACGTACTTTGGTCCCAGCACTCGAGGCGCTATGGCGGGTTGACGGCGATCGGCCGGTGTGGCGCCTCGGCGCCAACAATTCGCCCCTCTACCTCTTTACCGGCACCCAAATCTCCACGTGCCCCACCGCTACGGCAGGATCGAACGCTTCGTCATAGCGCTCGAAGCTCGGCGCAGCGCCGGCGAATTGGCGCCCTGATTTTGGCAGCCATTTATCGAATATGTTCATCCACGTCTCGCTGATCGCTGAGATATGGCTCGTATGTGGAAAGACCGCGTAAAGCTGGGGCTCGATTGTCATCCGCGTCAGCTCGGCCGGCAGTCCGTCGAAGCTCGCGACCTCGACGCCGGCGAGATAGTCGAGCCCGCCTCGGCCATCCATATTCCAGCACACGCCGTAACTCTGCTTGTCGACCTGGCCCGGCGTGCGGCCGAAATATTTCGGACCCCAGCGCATCCAGAGAGCCGGAATCTGATCGCGATTTTCGGGGCCGAACCGGCCGCTCAAGCCGGCGATCTTCATCTCGCCGCCATTTTCGAATCGCGGCGTCATTTCGCTGTCCGTCATCGTTTCGCTCCTCTCGTTGAAAGTTCGTCAGCGGCTCATCCGATCATTTCATTCAGGCCTGTCGCGCGCTCCCTTCTCTGTTCGGGGCCGCCGAGCTTCGGTATTCTGCGCGAAACGCCGCAAGGAAAAGGACACGCGCCATGGACTCCGCCGAACTGCGCGCGCTACAAGCGCCGATCAAGGAGCGTTACAGGGCCGATCCCAAGGCCGGCCTCGTCACGCTTCGCGCCAAAGGCGCGCTGGACGAAGCAAACATCGCCTGCAAGGTCGAGACGGGCCGCGCCCTCGTCGCGGCCGGCCTGCATCCCGCGACCGGCGGCTCGGGGCTTGAACTCTGCTCGGGCGACATGCTGCTCGAAGCGCTCGTCGCCTGCGCCGGCGTCACCTTGAAGGCGGTCGCGACCGCGCTCGACATTCCGCTCAAATCCGGCGCCGTCTCGGCCGAAGGCGATCTTGATTTCCGCGGCACGCTCGGCGTCGCTAAGGATGCGCCGGTCGGCTTCGCCGCGATCCGGCTGCGCTTCGATCTCGAAACCGACGCGCCGCAGGACAAGCTCGACCAGCTCCTCAAGCTGACCGAGCGCTATTGCGTCGTCTACCAGACGATCAAGAGCGGTCCGCCCGTCGCGGTCGCGCTGCATCGGGCGTGATCGGTTCGGCGGCCAGGCGGCGCTCAAAGCTTTGCGGCCAAGGCGGCGAGCTGGTCCGCGCATTGCCCCCAGCCTTGATGAAAGCCCATTTTTTCATGCGCTTCGCGGTCGGCGACGCTCCAGTGGCGCACGCGCGCCGTGTAGCGGGTCTCGCCGCCTTCGTCGGCCAAGGTGACGATCACCGTCATGAACGGTTTCGGCGACGGCTCCCAAGCCTCGGTATAAGCGTCGGTGAAGACCAAGCGCTCGTTCGGGACGACGTCAAGATAGACGCCGCGATTGGGAAAGTCCTTGCCGTCGGGGCTGCGCATCACGATAAGATTGGCGCCGCCCGGCCTGACATCGAGCTCGGCCGACGGGGTGGTCCACGGCGCAGGCGCGAACCATTGCTTGAGCAATTCCGGCTCGGTCCAGGCGCGATAGATTTTCTCGCGCGGCGCGTCGATGAGGCGCGATAGGACGAGTTCGCGGTCGGAAGCAGGGGCGGGATTCATGTCAGTTTCTCCTGATATTCGCTGCTTCGTCGTCATTCCGAGCGAAGCGTAGCAATCCATGCGGGTCGGGCTACGCGGGCGCAGCGGGATAGCTTCGCGTCGTGTTTGCCCGTCTCGCCTAGGACGAGATACGGTCGCGCGAACCGACAGGACGGAGAAAAAATTCCTGTCATTTCCCCGAAAGCGGGAATCCAGGAGGAGTCGGTTTCGCGCTAAGGTTCTGGATTCCCGCTTGCGCGGGAATGACATGGCCTAAGCGACCAGCTCCGTCGCCGCGGTCTCCGGCACGCCGGAGACGATCAGCTCAAGCACCTCTTTCTCGGTCGTCTCGGCGATCAGGCGCTCGCCGACATTGCGGCCACGCTTCAACACCATCACCCGGTCGCCGACTTCGAATATGTCGTTCATCCGATGAGAGATGATGATCTGCGCGACATTGTGCCGCTTCAGCTCGGCAATCGTCTCGAGCAGGCGCTTGGTCGCGGTGACCGAGAGATTGGCGGTCGGCTCGTCGAAAATCACCACTTTCGGATCGAACGAGATGGCGCGAGCGATCGCCACCGATTGCTGGCGGCCGCCCGACAGGCTCTCGACCTTCTGGTACACGGAATTGACGTCGACTTTCAGCCGATCGAGAATCTCGCGCGCGTCGTGATGCATCTTGGCGCGATCGACGAACAGGCCGAAGCGCTTCGGCCAGCGGCCGAGAAAGATGTTTTGGCCGACGTCGAGATTCCCGCACAAGGCGAAGTCCTGGTAGATCATCTCGATGCCGAGGTCGCGGCTTTCATGCGGGCTCTTGAAATGCACCGTCTTGCCGTCGATGAAAATCTCGCCCGAATCGCGCTGATAGGCGCCTGTCAAAATTTTCATCAAAGTCGACTTTCCGGCGGAATTGTCGCCGACCAGGCCGAGCACTTCGCCTGGCATGAGCCGCAAATTGACGTTGACCAGCGCCCGCACAGGCCCGAAGCTTTTATCGATGCCGCGCATCTCGACGATCGGCGCATTCATGCCTCGGCCTCCTTGGCCGGCGCGGCCGCTTCTTCGGCGCGCCGCGCCCTCCCGAACCATTGTCCCAGAATGTTGTTCTGACGCAGCCAGATGTCGCCGATCACGGCGCAGATCAGGATCAGGCCGATGAACACGTTCTGCCATTGCTGCGGCAGGACGAAGGACGAGCCGTCCCGCAAGATGATCTGCAGCGACATCAATTGCCGGATCAAAGTCAGCACCGCCGCGCCGGCCATGGCGCCGATCATCGTGCCGTAGCCGCCGAAAATCGAGCCGCCGCCGATGATGATCGAGGAGATCGCGTCGAGTTCGCGGAGTTGCCCCGCCGTCGGGATGAAGCTGCGATAGAAGGCGTCATAGATAACGCCGGCAAAGGCGGCGCAGGTCGCCGAGATCAACAACGCGGTGAAGCGCACCCGCCGGGTATTGACGCCGGCGAAGCTCGCCGCGCGCTCGTTGCCGCCGACCGCGTAGACCATTTGGCCATAGGTCGTATGAGCAAGGACGATTCCGGCGATCAGCGCGACGAGAAGCACGAAAATCGTCTGCACGCTGACCGCTTTGGCGATCGCCAGCCAAAAGCCGTGCGTCGGCGCCATGCCGAACACGGTGAGCAACTCGAGCAGGCTGTGGCCGATCAAATTGAACGATTCGGGAAAGCCGTTGAGCTGCGTGCCGGCGACGATCGACGAGCCAATGCCGCGCGCCCAATAGAACGTGCCGAGCGTCGCGATGAAGGAAGGCAGGCCGACATAGGCCGTGAGCCAGCCATTGATCACGCCCGCCAGCATGCCGACGCTGATCGCCGCGACCGCGGCGACGAGCGGCCCGAGATTGGTGTCCTTCATGACCACCGCCGCGGTCGCGCCGGAAAGGGCGAGAACGGAGCCGACCGAAAGATCGATATCGCCATTGGCCATCACGAAGGCGAGGCCGACCGCGAGCAGCGCGATCTCGGAAAAGGCGAGCAGGATCGAGAAGGAATTATCGAGCCCCTCCCAGAAATCCGGCCGCGCCCACCACCCGAACAGCCAGAGCGCGATCATCAGCATCACCGCCGCCGCGTCGCGGCGATAGAAAAAGGCGACCAGGCCGCGTTTGCCCAGGCCGCGCGCTTGGACATTGGCGCCGCGAGTCTGCACGCCGGTAATGGCTATGCCGCCGAGATCGGGAACAGGCGGCGGCGGGCGACGGCGGAGCCAAGCCCAGAATCGCGGGATCAGCCGCCGGCGCACCAGCCAGGGCTCGATGAGCACGGCCAGAATCAGGACGACGCCGAGAAAGGCGGGCACGGCGCCCGGCGGCAATTGCGCCACCGCCGCGACCGTCGCGGTCTCGCCGCCGCCGAGATCGATGGTGCGAGTGATCGGCACGCCTTCGCGCAAGACCTTGTCGATCAGGCCAACGAAAATTGCGCCGAGGCAGGAGCCGATGACGCGGCCGCGGCCGCCGAAAATCGCCGCGCCGCCGACGATCACCGAGGCGATGGCGATGAGCTCGGCGCCGAGGCCGAATTGCGGGTCGGCGTCCTTGCTCTGCGCGACATTCATCAGCCCGGCGATCACCGCGCAGAGCGACGACAGCACGTAGGAGCGGATGCGTACGAAGCGTGTATTGATGCCGGCGTAGCGCGCCGCCTGCTCGTTGCCGCCGGTCGCGTAGGTCGTCCAGCCGACCGAAGTGTAAGCGAGGGCCACAGCGCCGATCGCCGCGATGATCAGAAAGGCGATGATCTGATTGTTGAAGCCGAGCCCGTTGATCTCGCCGAGCGGGAAGAAGCCGCTTGTCCCCAGCGCTTTGAGCTCGAAGGCGATGTTCTTGCCGCCGGTCAGGCCGAGAATGACGCCGCGGCCGATGAACAGCATGGTCAAAGTGGCGATGAAGGCCGGCACTTCGAGAATGGTGACGAAGAAGCCGTTGATCAGGCCGATGACGAGGCCGAGAACAAGGCACCAGATCACCGCCGTCCACAGGCCGAGATCGAAATAGCTCGGCGCGAACAGCATGCCGAAGAAGGTCGCGGTCAGGCCGAAGGTCGAGCCGACCGAGAGGTCGAGCTCCTTGTTGACCAGAACGAAAGTCATGCCGACCGCCATCACGCCGTAACGCGAAGCGTCGCGCAGCACCGAGAATAGCGCGTCGGTCGAGCCGAAGAAGGCAGGGTTGAGGTAGAGGCCGCCGGCATAGAGCAGGGCCATGACGACGATGAGGCCGATCTCCCAGCCGCCGAAAATCAGCGCGCCCTCGCGGCCCATTTCGCGGGGCGGCGTCGCGGGGGCAGGGGCGGCGGCGGAGATGGTCATGAACGTACCTTAAACGGTCCGCAATTCCCTCTCCCCGCAAAGCGGGGAGAGGGAAGAAGCGCGAGCCGCGTTCTCTCAGTTCTCGAAGCGCTTGCCCACCGACGCGACGTTCTCCTTGGTCACGAGCTGGGCGCGCGTGTCGAGATTGGCCGCCGAGATGTGGCGATCGATCTGCAGGTAGAGCTGCACGACCGGGTAGAACCCTTGCAGGAAGGGCTGCTGGCCGAGCGAGCCCATCAGCGCGCCGGATTTGATCTGCTCGAGCTGCTTCGGACCAAGGTCGAAGCCATAGGCGCAAATCTTGCCGTTCAGCTTCAATTGCGAGATTGCGTCGCCGATCGCCGGCGTCACGCCGCCATTCGGGCCGAACAGGCCGACCACGTCCTTGCGGCTTTCGATCAATTGCACGATCGGGCCGGCGGTGATGTCGGTGCCGACATCGACGCCGATATTGTTGGGGCCGGCGTCGACCTTGAAGTCCTGCAGGCGGTTAGCCGCCTTCAGGGCCTTCACCGTCGCCTGGAAGGCCGCGGTGACGCGGTTGTTCACCTCGATATTGCCGACCGGTACCGTGTTCGGGAACAGGATCGAGCCGCCCTTGACGTTGTTGTTGAGCAGGCACTTGACGATCGCTTCGCCGCCGATCGCCGCCGCCGACGCGTCCTGGCCAGTATGGCTGATATTGCTGCGATCGTAGAGCGTGCCGTCGAACGAATTGGTCGTCGCCACGACGACGCCGCGATCCTCGAGCTTCTTGACGATGTCGTTATAGGCGCCGACCTGCGGCGTGGTCATGATCACGCCGTTGATGGTCGGATCGTTGACGATCTGATTGAGGATCTGGATTTCGCGCGGAATATCGTCGACCGCCGCTTCGGAGCCGAGCTTGATCAGATTGATGCCGAAGGCGTTGGCGGCGACCTGCGCGCCGACATAGACCGGATCGAAAAAGCCGTTGCCGGCGGTATGGGTGATGATCGCGAAGGTCAGCGGCTTGCCGTCCTTCTTGGTCGCCGGCGATTCCTTGGCTGCGTCTTCGAACGAATAGCCGCCGACCGCCTTGTTGATCACGCCCGATTGCGCGAAAGCGCCCGAACCCCAAAGACAGGCCGTCGCGACGGCGACGAATCCAAAAGCCTTCCTCATCGACATTCCTCCCGGTTGAGACGCGGCCAAAGCCGATGCCTCGGCCCCGGGCGGCGTCGCGAGCCCATTTTCGGGCTTTGCCCGATCGAGGGTTGATCCCCCTGGGCGGCGCAACCGTAGCCGGCAATCGCGGTTTCGGGAAGCGGGAATTATTTCGCATAACAAAAAAATTTGCGCCAAATGGCTTTTCCGCGGTTTTGTCGCGAAGTCCTGCCGCGCCGGCGGGATTGTTCGCCTGCCGCGGCCTTGCTATGGGGCGGCCAGTTCGTCCACCGACGCCGCGAAGCGCGAGCAGGAGGCAAGATCAATGGCCGATTTGAAAATCACCGCCGGCCCCTTCGTCTTCGATGCGCGGTTCGAAGCCCAGGACGCGCCCCAGACTTGCGCCTCCTTCCAAAGCCGGCTGCCCTTCGAGAGCCATGTCGTCCACGTCCGCTGGAGCGGCGAGGGCGTCTGGATCCCGCTCGGCGACATGGATTTCAAGGTCGGCTACGAGAACCACACGTCCTTTCCGGCGCCAGGCCAGATTCTGCTCTATCCCGGCGGCGTCAGCGAGACCGAAATCCTGCTCGCCTATGGCGGCGTGCGTTTCGCCAGCAAAGTTGGCCAACTCGCCGGCAATCATTTCATCACGCTCACGTCCGGATTGGAGAATCTCGTCAAGCTGGGCAAGATGACGCTGTGGGAAGGCGCGCAGAAGATCAGGTTCGAGCGAGGGTGATTCCCGCGCCTCGCGAAGCGCGGTAGGAAAGCGCCGCGATGAGAGTCCTCGTCACAGGCAGCGCGGGTCATCTCGGCGAAGCGCTGGTCCGGGTCCTGCGCGGCGAGGGCCACGACGTCGTCGCCCTCGACATTCGGCCTTCGGCCTTCACGACCCATGTCGGCTCGATCGTCGACCGCGCCTTCGTCGCGCAATGTATGCGCGGCGCGCAATGGGTCCTCCATCCGGCAACGCTGCATAAGCCGCATGTCGCGACGCATAGCCGGCAGGACTTCGTCCATGTCAATGTCACAGGGACGCTCAATCTCCTCGAAGAGGCGGTCGCGGCGGGCGTTGAATCCTTCGTCTACACCTCGACGACCAGCGTCTTCGGCGACGCGCTCGCGCCGCCGCCCGGCGCGCCGGCCGCTTGGGTCACCGAAGAGGTCGCGCCGGTTCCGAAGAACATTTACGGCGTGACCAAGGCCGCCGCCGAGGACCTCTGCCAATTGTTCCACCGCAACCAGAAGCTTCCCTGCTTGGTTCTGAGGACGTCGCGCTTCTTTCCGGAGCCGGACGACGACAAGGCCGTGCGCGAGGCCTACCGGGACGAGAACGTCAAGGCCAACGAATTCCTCTACCGCCGCGTCGAAATCGAAGACGTGGTCAGCGCGCACATTCGGGCGGCGGAGCGCGCGCCGGCGATCGGCTTCGGCAAATACATCATCAGCGCGACGACGCCGTTTCTGCCCGAAGACCTCGTCGAGCTGCGCCGCGACGCGCCAAGCGTCGTTCGGCGCCGCGCTCCGGGCTACGAGGAAGAGTACCAGCGCCGGGGCTGGCGAATGTTTCCGTCGATCGGCCGCGTCTATGTCAACGACAAGGCGCGGCGGGATCTCGACTGGCGGCCGCGGCACGATTTTTCCGCGCTGATCCGGCGGCTCGCCGAGGGCGGCGACTTGCGGAGCGGGCTCGCCCGGACAATCGGCGTGAAAGGCTACCATGCGGAGCGGTTTGCGGAAGGCCCGTATCCGGTGGAGTAGGCGCTTTCGCTGAAGGGGACGCCGCGCAACGGCGCCAACGACGAGGGCCACGGCTCAACTCGTCAAGCCGCCATAGTTCTCAAACGCCTAAGCAATTATCGTACTTCCCTGCCCTGGCCGTTTATGGGCGCTTGCTGCGATCGCAGTCCCCGAGCCGCCGTCCACTCCTGCCAAAACCTGACAGCGCGCTCCCCTAGCCTCCGGCCCATCGGACCCTCGGAGGAGCCCATCATGCCGAGATATTGGATCATCGTCGCCGCGGCCGAGCATGTCCGTCGCGGTTTGGCCGGCGGCTTCATACAGGCCTGCCACGGCAAGATTGCGCCGCTGAAGCGTATGAAGCCGGGCGACGGAATCCTCTGCTATTCGCCGACCGCGACTTTTGGCGGCGCGGATCGGCTGCAGGCGTTCACCGCGCTCGGCTTCTTGAGGGAAGGCGAGCCCTATCTCGCCGATAACGCCCAAGGCTTCCAGCCAGCGCGACGGGACATTCGCTGGTCTGACGCCGAACCGGCGACGATCGCGCCGTTGCTCCCGGCTTTAGCCTTTACAGCGGGTCGCCGGAATTGGGGCTACCAGCTCCGCTTCGGCGTCTTCGAGATCGACAGACGCGATTTCGAAATGATCGCCGCGGCGATGAGGGCCGGACCTGCGATCGCGCGGGCGGCCTGATTCGGTCGCAGCGGAAGGTACGTCCGCCGCCGTGTTGATCAGCCATGCGCCACGGCCGCTTGACAGTCCGGCGCGCCGCCCCGCACGCTCGCGCCGATCGTGATCGGCGCGAGGTCCAATGTCGTTCGACAAGTTTAAGCAAATCTGCGTCTTCGGCGCCGGCGCGGTCGGCGGAACGCTGGCGGCGCGCCTCGCCGCCGCGCCGTCGCTTCAAGGCGCGCGCATTTCCGTCGTCGCGCGCGGCGCCCATCTCGAGGCGATCCGCGCCAAGGGGCTGCGGCTCGCCGCCGCCGGCGAAGCGCCGATCGTCGCGCGGGTCGCGGCCAGCGCCGATCCGGCCGAGCTTGGCCCGCAAGATCTGGTCATTTCGGCTCTGAAGGGCCATCAGCTTCCCGCCGCCGCCTCGGCCTTTGCGCCTTTGTTGAAGCCCTCGACGCGGGTTCTGATAATCCAGAACGGGATTCCTTTCTGGTACTTCCACGGCGACGTCCCGCTGCTTCTGCGCGACCGCCGGCTGCCCGAACTCGATCCCGGCGATGCGCTTTGGAAGGCGCTCGGGCCCGATCGCGTGCTTGGCGGCGTCGTCTATCAACCGGCGGAAATCGCCGCGCCCGGCGAAGTGCTCGCCACCGGGCCCGGCCGCTTGATCATCGGCGAACCGAGCGGCGCGATGACCGACGATGTCGAGGCCGCCGCGGGGTTGATCGAAAAAGCGGGATGGGCCGCGGTCCGCAGTCTCCGCATCCGCGACGAAATCTGGCGCAAGCTGATCGGCAACGCCGCATTCAATCCGATCAGCGCGCTGACCCGGGCGACATTGGCGGCGATGGTCGAAGACCCGCCGACCGTCGCCGTGATCAAAGGCGTCATGAACGAGGTCATCGCCGTCGCCAGAGGCGTCGGCGCGCGCGTCGAAGAGACGGCGGAAAGCCGCATCGCGGTGACGCGCGGCCTCGGCATCGTGCGCTCCTCCATGCTGCAAGACCTCCTCGCCGGCCGGCCGCTCGAATTGACCCCGCTCGTACGCGCGGTCTCGCTGCTCGGCGAGTCGGTCGGAGTTGAGACGCCGACGCTCAATACGATCTACGCGCTGACGCGATTGCTGGACGAGCAACTTCGCGCGACGGCCGCATAGAGGGGGCAATCCCGAAGCCGCGCCGCCCTCGCCCAACCGCCGGCCGTCAGAAGCGTGGCCGCGTTACAACCCGTTGTGGCGGCCGCTCTCTCCCTGCTTCGCAGGCCGGGGGTCGATGGCGCTCTTTACAGGTCGGCCGGCGACATAAGTCTCGGCCACGGCGCGATCGTCGCCCATTGTCATTAGAATGAACAGCTCCTCCGCGAGATCGCCGTCGACGGCCTCCATGCGATGCGCCATCGCGGGCGTCGCCCGCGAATCGAGCACGACGAGATCGGCTTCGAATCCGGCGCTCACCGCGCCGATGCGATCCTCGAGGCCGAGCGCGCGGGCATTGCCCAGAGTCAGTTGATAGAGGGCTTGGGCCGCCGGCCAGCTCTGACCATTCATTTGTAAGACTTTGTAAGCCTCATTCGCCGTCTCCAGCAGCGAATAGCTGGTGCCGCCGCCGACATCGGTGGCGAGCGCGACTCGGACCGGCGGCGCATGCTCCTGCAGGCGACGCATGTCGAAGAGGCCGGAGCCGAGGAATAAGTTCGAGGTCGGGCAGAAAGCGGCGACAGAGCCGCTCTCGGCCAACATCGCAACCTCGCTCTCTTCGAGATGGATACAATGGCCAAGCACCGTACGCGGGCCGAGCAGGCCGTACCGCTGATAGACCTCGGTATAGGTCTTCGTCCACGGGAACAGCTCTTTGACGAGAGCGATCTCGGCGTGGTTCTCGCAAAGATGCGTCTGGACGTAGGCCTCGGGATGCTCCCGCGCCAGCGCGCCCGCCGCTTCGAGCTGCGCGTCGGTCGAGGTCGGCGCAAAGCGCGGCGTGATGGCGTAGCCGAGCCGGCCTCTGCCGCGCCAGCGTTGGATCAGCGCCTTGGATTCGTCATAGCCGCGTTGCGGCGTGTCGCGCAAAGTCTCGGGTGCGTTGCGGTCCATCATGACCTTGCCGGCGATCATCCGCGCGCCGCGCGCTTCGGCCTCGGCGAAGAGGGCGTCGACGGATGCGGGATGAACCGTGCAATAGACGGCGGCCGTCGTCGTGCCCTGGCGGAAAAGCTCGTCGAGAAAGAAGCGCGCGACGAACTCGGCGTGACGCGGGTCGCGTAGCTTCTGCTCCTCGACGAATGTGTATTTCTGCAGCCATTCGAGGAGCTGCGTTCCATAAGATGCAATGACCCGCGTCTGCGGATAGTGAATGTGCGCGTCGATGAAGCCGGGCAGGATCAGTTTATCGCCAAAGTCGTCGAGCGCGGCGCCGGCCGGCGCTTGGGCTACGATGTCGCCTGCTTCGCCGATCGCCGCGATCACGCCGCCTTCGACCAACACGGCGCCGTTTTCGATCAGACGCAGCGCGCCAGCGCCGGCGAGGCGCGGCTCCTCGGCGAAGCTCAAAATCCTGCCGAGGATGACGCGGGCGGCTTCGGTCACGATAAGATGTCCTTGATCCGCAACGCCGCGATGCGGTCGATCTGATCGAGCGCGGTTGCAAACTCCTTGTCGGCCTCGTTCTTCAGGCGCTCTTCGAAAGCGGCGAGAATCTGCGCCTTGCTGCGGCCTTTCACCGCCATGATGAAGGGAAAGCCGAAGCGGGCGCGATAAGCATCGTTAAGGGACGCAAAGCGCGCGCGCTCATCGTCGGTCAGATGGTCGAGCCCGGCGCTGGCCTGTTCGCCGGTCGATTCCGGCGTCAGCCTTTTGGCGAGCGCCAGCTTGCCGGCAAGATCGGGATGCGCGTCGATCAGCGCGCGTTTTTGCGCCTGCGTCCCCTTGCGCATCGCCGCCGACAGGGCGGCGGCGAGGCCTTCCGCTTTATCCGCCTCCAGCCCGAGCCCGGCGTCGTACGCGGCCGCGGCGATCCATGGCGAATGCTCGTAGACGCCGCCAAAGCGCTCGACGAACAATGTTCGCGTCATATGCGACGGCCGCCAGCCGCCAGCGGGCGGATGGCGGCGAATCCAGTGGCGAGCGATGTCGATCCGGCGCGCCACCCAGATCTGATCGTGGCCGCGCACGTAATCGAGGAAGCGCGCCAACGCGGCGGCGCGGCCGGGTCGACCGACGAGGCGGCAATGCAGGCCGATCGACAGCATTTTCGGCGCTGTTGCGCCTTCCGCGTAGAGAGTATCGAACGAGTCCTTGAGGTAAGTGTAGAACTGGTCGCCGGAATTGAATCCCGCGGCGACGGCGAAGCGCATGTCATTGGAATCCAGCGTATAGGGAACGATCAGCTGCGGTCCTTTTGGCCCTTCGATCCAATAAGGAAGATCGTCGGCATAGGCGTCCGCGCAATAGAGGAAGCCGCCTTCCTCCATGGCGAGCGGAATCGTGTTGGTCGAGGAGCGGCCCTGATAGAAGCCGAGCGGCCTTTCGCCGGCGACTTCGGCATGAATGGCGATGGCTTCGGCGATATGCTTGCGCTCGATGTCGATCGGGACGTCGCGATAATCGATCCATTTATAGCCGTGCGAGGCGATTTCCCAGCCGGCTTCGTTCATCGCCGCGATCGCCGGCCGGTTGCGAGCCATCGCCATCGCGACCGCGTAGACCGTGACCGGCATGTCGCGCTCGGTGAACATGCGATAGAGACGCCAAAAGCCGGCTCGGGAGCCGTATTCGTAGATCGACTCCATATTCATGTGGCGCTGGCCGGGCCAAGGCGCAGCGCCGACGATCTCCGACAAGAAGGCTTCCGAAGCCGCATCGCCATGCAGGATATTGTTCTCGCCGCCCTCCTCGTAATTGATCACGAATTGCAGCGCGATCCGCGCGCCGTTCGGCCAGTCGGCGTAAGGCGGCGTGCGGCCATAGCCGATCATGTCGCGCGGATAGACGTCGTCAGTCATCATCAAAGCCCCGTCAGTCGATCGTCACAATAAGCGTAAAGCAGCGCGCGCCTCCTTCCAAACTTTTGCAAAACTGCTTCCTCTCCGGTCAGGAGGGCGCCGCCATATTGCCCTTAACGCTTCTTTGCCGAACTTTCGGCAGAATGCTTGCCGCCTGTCGAGGTGCGCATGCGCGGGAGGAACGGATGGACGATATCGCCCTGGCGGTCGAAGCGCCGCTGGCGCGGATCAGGCTGAATCGGCCGGAGCGCCGCAATGTCGTGTCCCTCGCGATGTGGCGGGCCCTGCCAGAAATTTGCTGGCGCATCGAGGCCGACAAGCATGCGTTGGTCGTGATCGTCGAAGGGGTCGGCGATCATTTCAGCGCCGGCGCCGATATCAATGAATTCGAGGCCGTCTATCGTAACGCCGAAACGACGCGCGAATATCTCCACGCGATTCAGGACGCCCTCACCGCGTTGAGCGCGCTCGATCGGCCGACCATCGCGGCGCTGAAAGGCAACTCAATCGGCGGCGGCCTGGCGATCGGCCTTTGCTGCGATCTGCGCTTTTGCGCCGCCGACGCTTATCTCGCCGTCACCGCGTCCAGGCTCGGCCTGCTCTATGGCTTCGCCGAAACCCGCCGCCTCGTCGACCTTGTCGGTCCGGCGCGGGCGAAAGACATCCTTTATAGCGCCCGGCGCGTCGAGGTCGAAGAGGCGCTCGCCATCGGCCTGATCGACCGGCTGGTCGCAACCGAACGCCTCGGCGAAACGGTCGAGACCTATGCGCGCGATCTCGCTGGCCTCAGCCAACAGTCGATCCGCGGCGCGAAATTCGCGGTGGAGGCCGTGCGCGGCCTCAGCACGGAGACACAAGCCTTTCGCCGGCTGATCGAGGACGCCGCGCGCGGCGAGGACAGCGTCGAAGGCCGCCGCGCCTTCGCCGAGAAGCGGCCGCCGAATTTCAAATTCCGCGGCCGGGTCGAGAAGCTCGACTGATCCCGCTCCCGACGAGGGCTACGCCGCCGCCCGGAGCGGGAAAATCAAACAGGACGTCGTCGCGTGAGCAATGATCCGACCTTGCGGATCGGTCAGCCGCCCTTCCGCCGTGCCGAATTGCCGGCCGACATGCACAATCTTGCCCTCGGCGCGAAGCGCGCCTGATTGCGGCGTCGCCGCCCGGGTGAAATGGATGGCGAGATCAAGAGTGGTCGCGGCGAAGCCAGGCTTGAGCGCTGATTGAATTGCGCAAGTCATGCAGGAATCGAGCAAAGTGGCGGCGTAGCCGCCATGCACGACGCCCATCGGGTTCAGATGGCTTTCGCCTGGAACGCCGGAAAAGACGACCTTGCCCTCTTCCGCCTCGACGAGGTCGAAGCCGATCAAGATCGCCATGGGCGGGGGCGGGTGAGCGCCTTCCTTGATTGCGCGAATGAAATCGAGGCCGCTCATCGTCGCGATTTGGTCTGGCGACAACGTTCGGCTGCCTTGACGGGCCGCGGCTTGCTGGTTCACGTCTCCCTCCCTGGCTCAGGAAGACTTTTGACGAGCTAGATAGTTCATATATAAACCAAGCACATCGGCGAGGGCCGGGCAATGGAAGGCGCCCCGCGCCGGCGCATGGCTGGCTTGCGGCGACATCTTGGCTCAGCGCAGCGTCAGAAAGCGTCAGCAAATGCGGCGCATCGGTCGGCGCAGATTGGCAGGCCCTGCTACGCCAGGAGCGCGAACGCCTCTTCCTCGGGGAGAACGGCCGGCCGAATATCGGCCGGCGGCAGCCGGATCGCTCGGCGCTCCGCGCCGGCGCGCAGGATCGCCTCCATCGCCTCGAGCGCGTGCAAAGCGAGATCGCCGCCAGCCCGGGCGGGCCTCTTCTCGCGGATCGCGGCGGCGAGATCGGCGACGCCAAGGACGCGATAATTGGCGACTTTCGGCTCCGCCGCTGGCTGGTTGAGGGCGCCGAAGGGATCAGCGGAGGTGTCGTGCGCGACCCAATCGCCGCCGCGTTTGGAGATTTCGACGGCCCCGCCGAAGAAATTGGGGTCTGGTAGGCGCAGCGAACCTTCCGTACCGTGGATTTCGATCGGCGCGGCGCTGTGCCGCCAGACGTCCCAGCTCATTCCGGCGACGATGTGCGCGCCGCTCGCGAATTCGAGCAAAGCGAGCGCCGTGGTCGGCGTTTCGACCTTGATCGCCTCGCCCTGATGCGGGCCGGCGGCGGTGACGAGACGCTCCGCCTCGCCGATCGAGGTTAGGGCTTGAACGCGAGCGATGGGCCCGAGCAGGTTGATGAGGGCCGTGATATAGTACGGACCAAGATCGAGCACCGGCCCGCCGCCGGGTTTATAAAAGAATTCCGGGTTGGGATGCCAATGCTCCATGCCGTGGCCGAGGACGAACGCCGTCCCCGTCACAGGCCGGCCGATCGCGCCTGCATCGATCAGCGTCCGCGCCCGGCGTCCCGCCGCGCCGAGAAACGTATCCGGCGCCGAGCCGATCGCAAGCCCGCGCTTCTTGGCCGCCTCGACCAGCCTTCGGCCCAAAGCGGCGCGCGCGGCGAGCGGCTTCTCGGTAAAGACGTGCTTGTTCGCTTTGAGCGCCGCCATCGACACCTCGTAATGCGCATTCGGCACGGTGAGGTTGACGACGATGTCGATTTCGGGTGAGGCGATGAGGTCGTCGACGGCGAGCGCGGGCGCGCCGAAAGCCTGGGCTTGCTTCGCCGCCGCTTCAGCCTTGATGTCGGCGCAGGCGGCGATCCTCAAGCCTTTGAACAGCGGCGTGTTGCGAAAGTAAACCGACGAGATCGCGCCGCAGCCGATAATGCCGAGCGAGACTGTTTGCATGCGGGCTCCAACGACCTGATTTCGGTCCAAGTTCGCTTTTTTATCTAAAGAGCAACTTGCTCCAGCCGTCCATGCGCTTTCGCCCCGGCCTTCCCGTACTTCCTCTGCGTGCGGGCAGGGCGCAAACGTGGTCCGTGCTTTCAACGCCGCGCCTTCAAGAGATGTGAGCGAAGCTCGCCGTCCAGCCGTGGTCGAATGGTCCAGGGAAATCTTGGAGGCCTTCGGTATCGTAAATTCGCGGCGGCGCGGCGCGCGAAGGCGCTGGCGGCGATGGTCACGATCGCCGCGACGGGGGTACGATCGGCCGCGGGTCGCCCCCTTCGGCGAAGCGGACGCCGGCTTCGGCGCAGGCTCGAATTCGTTTTGGAATATCGGCGGCGTCGCCGCTGCAAGCCGCGAGAATTACCGCCGCATAAGCGGCCCTGGCGCAGGCCGAGGGCTGCGGCGGCAGCGGCTTTTGATCGGGCGCGGTCAAGCTCCCGCCCGATCGGCCCGCCGCGACCGCGAGCCAAGTCGTCGCCTGCCGCCTATCGGCTGTTTCGCCGATCGCGAGCGCGGCGCGGCGGAGCTCCTCGTCCGGCGACCGCACCCAAGCGTCGGCGGCTCGCAGCGCGGCGTCTTCGTCGCAGCGCGGCAGAAGGGCGCTGACGCTTTGCCGCGCCCACCAGATGGCCTCGCGGCGCGGCAGGAGAAAAGAAATATAGGCGATCGAGCTCTTCTTGCCTGAAACAGCCAAGCGTCGCGCATGATCGAGCGCTGAAGCGTCGTCGGGCGGCGCCGGCGCGAGCCGCGCCAAAACCGGAAAGGCTTCAAAAACGTCCCGCGCCGCGGCGAATCGGATGCGCGACGACATGGCCTAGACAGGCACGCCGCTGACCGTCGCGGCGGCCGCATTCAGTTCAGGCGTGAACAAGGTTTCGCTGGCGTCCACAAGCGGGGCGTCGATATTGACGAGGCTGTCGGCGGTCACGCTGACGATCGGCGCGTCCAGCGCGATCATGGCCGGCGTGACTTGAATCGTTGACACGCCCATTCCGGCGCTCAGAGTGATGCCGGACGCATCCATGAAAATTTGCGTCACGGGCGCGCCGACCGGTCCGATGTTGAGCGTGATCGACTCGAATGCGTTCAATGTGAAATTGCCGCCGCCGGTCGGGCCGCCGACAGTGATCGTCTCGTCGCCGCCGATATTTTCGGTCTGGTTGCCGCCGATGTCGCGCTGTTCGTTGCGGAGCGCCTTGAACATGAGGTCCCTCTGGCAGCGCAGCTTGACGACCTCGCTGCCCGCAGTGTCGTTGAACAAGAGGAAATTGTAACCGTCGCTGTTCTTGGTCGATTTGGTCAAGAGGCCCGATTTGTTCTTGTCCGCGGGCATGTTCAGGACCAGTTTGTTCTCGCCGTTGTAAACCGAGCCGACCACGATCGGGCGATCCGGGTCGCCCTCCTCATAGTGAATCAGCACCTCGTCGCCGATACGCGGCGCAAACCATGCGCCGCGATTCTTGCCCGCCCAGAATTGCGCGACGCGCACGCGGCGCGAGGCCTTCTTCTTGCGGTCCCAATAGAACTGCACGGTAATCCGGCCCTGTTCGTCGACGTCGATCTCCTCGCCTTGCTTGCCGACGACGAGCGCCGACTGATAGCCGGAAATACGCGGCCGCTCGGTGTCGAGCTCGGCGCGAAATTGCCGGCTGCTCGGCGTGAACTCGAAATTGCCGGCATAAGCCGGCCCGCTCGAAGTCGCGCCCGACCGGTATTGCTGGGCGTGAAAAAAATGCGAGCAAGCGACGACGAGATATTCCTGGTTCTCGCCGCCGACCGGGTGATCCTTCAACGTGACGAGGCCGCCGGGGAATAGGGACAGCGCCGAGCCCGTGCCGGTGCGGCGGTCATCGAGCGACTGCGCGGCCTCGGCCTCGACCTGGGCCAGCTTGTCGCCGACGCTGCGATCGGAATACTCGCCGATATAATCGTACATCTCCATCGAGTCGTGGGCATAACCGCCGGGTTTTTCGGAATTGGCGAGCAAATTGGCGCTGGGCTTGTTGTAATCGTAGTCGTTGAGCTTGAAGACGCCGCTTTCCACCGCGCGGCCGCGCGACCATGCCTCGAGATGCTGCGCCTCCCGCCGCCCGCCTTCGGCGACCGGCAGGAAGGGAACGGTCTGCAGATCGGGGATCGGCTTGTGGCTCGCCTTCTGGTCAGCGAGGACCAGCGTGTGGCCGCCGTCCGAATATTCGAAGAAATAATAAATGCCGTATTGCTCCATCAAGCGCGAGACGAAGTCGAAATCGGTCTCGCGGTACTGGACGCAATATTCGAGCGTCGGATAGGACGATTGCGTTTCGTCGCGGAAATCCGAGAAGCCGCGGTCCGAGAACACCTGCTTGACGATATCCTTCGGCGACTTCTGCGCGAAGATGCGGCAATCGGACGTCAGCGACAACAGCCAGAGCCATGGCCTGAGGACGAGCTGATAGACAAAAAGATCGGCGCGCTGGCCGGCCCAGCGAGCTTCGCAGAGAATGCCGTTGAAGTAGCGGTCTTTATCGTCGGCGGTCTTCAGCTTGACTGTGACGCCCTTGCCCAGCGCGGCGCTGAAATCGACGTTCTGCTGCTCGCTGATCGCTTCGATGCGAAACTCGAACGGCTCGCTCAAATGCTCGCCGCCATCGAGACGGGAAAGGACGAGGACGTCCTCGCCAAGCGGCGTGGTCAGCTTGCCGATGCGTTCATCCTGCGACAGGCTCATGACGTCCTCTCAAGGTTCGAGCCGGCCGGCGGTCTCCTTGTTGGATTACGGTCCGCCTTGATCACGGCGAACTCGAATTTGGCCAGCAGGTGAATAAGGGCATATTGTCGGAGCGATGGACCCAGAACAACGGATAGAGCTCGTATTGCGCCGTCCATGGATTCATCGTGTGCAAAAGCGCGCGCTCCGTGTGGAGGTCTTGCTTGGTTTGGTAGACGATCCCCCAGACGATTTGTGCGTGAAAAAATCTTTCCGCTGGTTTCTTTGGGTCTTGCACCCGCCAGGCGACCATCATCATACCGTTGAGGCGCAGCCGTTCGATGACGAAATCGTCCCGCAGAATCGAGCGGGCGTCAGCGGAGGTCCAGAAATCGTTGCAGAGATAGCCGAAGTCCTTGGCCACGGTCCTGAGCTGGGAAACGTCGATGCCTCCGGTCGGCGTCGTCGCGTATTTTCCAACGAGTTCGTCCTCGCTCGCCTGCTTGGCCGACATGTTGGCGGCGAGCAGCGCCGATAGGCAGCACGCCCAACAGGTGTCCAGGTCCTTTTGCCGGACGAGCTTGGGCGGATTGAGTTCGTAGTCGTAGTCCGTCGCCATGGTCGTGTTCGGGCCGCCCAATTCCATCCACGAGGCTTGGCCTGGGGACGGTTCATCGATTACATCTTACGGGCCGAAACGCCGTCAAGCCGGCCGTCCGCCTTAACTTTTAACGGCTGACCGCGGGCAGCCTCGTCGTGGGAGGTGAGGCTATGATCGAATCGCCCGTACGATCGGCTCCCGCCGCTCTCTCGTCTTGAACCCGTCGCCGACCAATCTGCGAGCCCGTCATGGCCGAAACGCTCGACGAACTGCAAAAGCTGCCGCCTATCTCCGCTGAGGCGCCTTGCGGACCTGACCTCGACGCGGAGGGCGACGGGGAGTTCATGAATTTCCTGGCGGCGGCGGAAGGCTTCCTGCCCAGCTCCTATTTCGGATTCGATCGCAAGGCGGTCGATTTCGCCGCGCTTCTGGCCGAAGGCCGGAAGCTGCTGGAGCGGACCCACGACATACGCCTGCTGTCGCTGCTCGCGAAACTGTCGATCCTCAATCGCGATCTCAAGGGCTTTGCCTTCTGGCTGAGCGAAACGGCGCGGCTCATCGCCGAGCGTTGGGATGAGGTTCATCCGCGCGGCGAGGGCGGCGATTTCGGCATGCGCATGGCCCAGCTCGCGACATTCAATGACGGGCCGGTCGTGATCCTGCCGCTGCAATACGCGCCTTTGGCGGAAAGCCAACGCGACGGCGCGGCGACGTTTCGCGCCCAGCTCATCGCCCTCGGCGAAGCGGCTTTGCGCGAGGGCGAAACGGCGCCGGACGGGGCGACGATCGAAAGGATATTGCTAAGCTCCGAGCTCGACGACCTCAAGCAGACGCTCGCCGCCCTCGTCGCCGTCAAGGCTTCGGTTGATCAAATTCGAGCCGTCTCGATCGAGAAGGCCGGTTTTGACCAGGCGCCCTCCTTGGAGGCGCTGGCGCAGCTGGCCGAGCGAATGGCGAGTTTCGTGCAAGCCGCGGTGGCGCAGCGCGATCCGAGCGTCGCGCAGCCGGAGACGCCGGCGGTCAAGGCTGGATCGCCCGAAATCGAGCCACAACCGGCGGCGGCGCCGGCGCACTTCGCTTCGATGGGCGAAGTGGACGCCGCGCTCGCCGCCGCGCTTGGCTATTTCCTTCGCGCGGAGCCGTCGAGCGCCGCCGTTCTCTTGATCGGGCAAGCGCGACAGCTGCTTGGCAAGAACATCTATGAAGTTATGAGGGTCTTGGCGCCCAATCACGCCGACGCGGCGCGCGTCTTTGTCGGCGCCGAGCCCGCTTTCTCGGTCCCGGTCAGCAGCGTCGGGCCGAGCGCGGAGCCGAGCGACCCATCGTCCGAACCGACCGAACCGGCAGCGTCGCGAGCTGCGGCGCTCGCCCTCGTTGAGGCGGTCGCGGCGCATTTGCGGAAAGTCGAGCCGTCCAGCCCTATTCCGTTTCTGCTGGATCGGGCCCGGGCGCTGGCGACGCGCGACTTTCTCGGCCTGCTGAAGGAGCTCCTGTCCGAGGACGCACTGGACGAAATGAAGCGAGGCAGGTGAGCGGCGGTCGCGCAGCGTCCGCCATTGCAAGGAGCGAAGCCACGAAGCAATCCACAATCAAAGGCTCACTATGACTGGATCGCTTCGTTTGCTGTTCAGGCATCCTCCTTACTGGGATGCGTCGTTCAAGAATACGGTCCAGTCCGGGGCGTTGAGCGTATCGATCTCGGCGAAATTAACCGCCTGAAGTCCGCGCCGCCAGCAATCAGCAATCCCGGAAATCTTGAACTTGCGCCGGCCGATGCACATCGACACCGTGCCTTGCAGGACATCGGCCGCGTCGACGTCGGTTGCGTAAAGATAGACATAGCGGCCGCCGAGCGGATGCTTGATCGGCGTCGCGCAGGAATTGGGCGGCGCCGACCACCAGCCTTCGGTGGCGAAATCGTCGCCCTCGGGATAGCCGACTGCGATATTGAGCAGATATTTCGTCCGGTTACAGACGCGGAAATCGGCTCGGGCGGGACTTTCGACGGCGACGGCGCCGGCGAGCGCCAAAAGCGCCAGCAAAATCGCCTTCGCCGCGCCGCCCGACCTCAGCCTGCATCGTCGTCGCCGGTCCAGCGATAAAGCTCGCCCCATTCCTTTTTCCAAATCGCGTCGCGATCGACCACGACGATCGCCAATTTCAGCTGATTGGCGAGCTTGACCGCGCCGGACAGAGCGTCCTTCGGCGGCAGGCTGTCGCTAACCTTGTCCTCGGTCAAGGCGGGCGCCGCGCTCATCGGGCAATGGACCTTCGCCCATTGGCCGTCGCCGCGCTGTTCGAGGACGAGCGTGATCGCGTCAGGCTGGACCTCGTCGACCTGTTCGAAGCGATTGGCCATGCGGCGCCTCCAACCTCAAGTCACTTCGTAAGTGAAGCCGCCGTCGGCGATCGTCGCCTTCGCTTCACGGATCGTCTCGCGCGCCAGCGACCGGCGCAAAATCTCGCGCGACAGCGCCGGCAGGATCGTGTTGGTGATGATGTTGTCGATCACCCTTCCGCCGGAATCCGGATCATTGCACAGCGAGACGATGTGGTCGACGACCGCTTGGTCATAGACGAATTTCGCCCCGTGATTCTCCTCGATGCGCTTGCCGATCCGATCAAGCTGCAACCGGACGATGCCGCCCAGCATTTCGGGCGACAGCGGATAATAGGGAATGGTCACGATTCGGCCGAGCAGGGCCGGCGGAAAGACGTTGAGCAGCTCCTGCTTCAGCGCCGCCGCAAGCCGCTCGGGATCCTCGCCCAGCGAACCTTTCGCCGCCTCCATGATCATATCCGTCCCGACATTCGAGGTGAGGATGATCAGGGTGTTCTTGAAGTCGATGCGTCGGCCTTGCCCGTCCTCCATCACGCCTTTGTCGAAGACCTGGAAGAAGATTTCGTGCACGTCCGGATGGGCCTTCTCGACCTCGTCGAGCAGGATCACGCAGTAAGGCCGCCGCCGCACCGCCTCGGTCAACCGCCCGCCTTCGCCATAGCCGACATAGCCGGGCGGCGCGCCTTTCAAGGTCGAGACCGTGTGCGCTTCCTGGAACTCGGACATGTTGATCGAAATCATATTCTGCTCGCCGCCATAGAGCGTTTCGGCGAGCGCCAGCGCGGTCTCGGTCTTGCCGACGCCGGACGGGCCGCACAGCATGAATACGCCAATCGGCTTGTTCGGATTGTCGAGCTTGGCGCGGTTGGTCTCGATGCGCTTGGCGATCATCTTGAGGCCGTGCGATTGACCGACCACACGGCGATTGAGGATGTCGGCCAGATTCAAGATCGTCTGCACCTCGTCGGCGACCATGCGGCCGACCGGAATGCCGGTCCAGTCGGAGACGACCGAGGCGACCGCCTGCTCGTCGACATGCGGATAGATCATCCGCGACTCAGGATCGATTTCCTCCAGCGCCTTCAGCTTGTCGCGCAGATGGGCGCGGCCGACCTCCTCCTCGCTCTGCTCGTCGCTCTTCGCCGAGAGCTTGGTGCGAAGCGTCTGGATTTCTTCGACGAGCTGACGCTCCTTCGCCCATCCTTCTTCAAGCTTGGCAAGAGCTTCACCATGGCTCTTCAGCGCCGTCTCGATCTCAGCGAGCCGCTCGTCGTTCGCAGAGCCAAGATCGCGCTCGCGCGACAGCGCGTCCTTCTCTTGCTGCAAAGCGGCGATCGCGATCTGCGCATCCTCGATCGCGGCAGGCTTGGCGGTTTGGCTGATCGCCACCCGCGCGCAGGCCGTGTCGAGCAGGCTGACTGCCTTGTCGGGGAGCTGGCGGGCGGGAATGTAGCGGTGCGAGAAATTGACCGCGGCGACGATCGCCGCATCTGAGATGCGCACCTTATGGTGTTTCTCCATCGGGCCGACCAGGCCGCGCAGCATAATGGCGGCGCGGCCGACATCGGGCTCGTCGATCTGGATCGGCTGGAAGCGCCGCGTCAACGCCGGGTCCTTTTCGAAATACTGCCGATACTCGGCCCAAGTGGTCGCGGCGATCGTGCGCAGGGTCCCGCGCGCCAAGGCCGGCTTCAGCAGATTGGCGGCGTCGCCTGTGCCGGCCTGGCCGCCGGCGCCGATCAGCGTGTGGGCCTCGTCGATAAAGAGGATGATCGGCGTCGGCGAAGACTGAACCTCGTCAATGACCGAACGCAGGCGCTGCTCGAATTCGCCTTTCATCGATGCGCCGGCCTGCATCAGGCCGACATCCAAGACGCAGAGCTTGACGCCGCGCAGCGGCGGCGGCACGTCGCCCGCGGCGATGCGTTGGGCGAAGCCTTCGACGACGGCCGTCTTGCCGACGCCGGCTTCGCCGGTAAGGATCGGATTGTTCTGGCGCCGGCGCATCAGCACGTCGACGATTTGCCGGATCTCCTCGTCCCGGCCAAGAATCGGGTCCATTGCGCCGGATCTGGCGCGCGCGGTGAGGTCCTGACTGAAGCGGTCGAGCGCCGTGGTCCCTTTCGCGCCGGGCGCGGCGGCCGCGCCTTCTGTTCCGGCCGCCGCCACGCCGGAGCCGTCCATCGGCCGCAGATTCTCCTCGTCGGAATTGCGCCAGATCGAGCGGTGCTCGGCGGCGAGCGTATCGACATTGATCTTGCCGAACTCTTTTGACAGGCCGGTCAGCGCGCGTTTGAGCTCCGTTCTCTTGAACGCGCCGACGAGGAGATGGCCGGTGCGGATTTGCGTTTCGCCGAAGAACAGGGTCGCGTAATACCAGCCGTTGTCGAGCAGGTTCTGGACGTGGTCGGAAATTTCCGGCATTTCCGTCTGGTTCCGCCGCAGCGCGCCGATCGCGTCGTCAAGGTCCATCAGTATTTTGGCGCGGTCCAGCTTGAAATAATCGACCGTCATCGTGACGTCGCTGCGCTCCTGTTGGAGGATGTGCGCGAACCAATGCGCCATCTCGACATTGCGGTTGCCCGCGCTCTTGGCGTGGCGCAAAGCCTGAATGAAGCAACCATAGCCGAGCCGGTTGAGCTTTCCGGCGATCTGCTCGACGCTAATGTCTGCGCCCATCGCTTGCTCCCGAAGCTTCGTCGCGTCCGCGGTTCAGGCGGCTGACCACATGAAATCGCGCATCGGTACGGATCGTCTGATCCGTAGCCGACCAATTCGGCGCCATCCATCCCGTCCAGCCGAGCCGCGCGCCTTGTCCGAGCCGCACCGGTCGAATCTCGCCGGCTGGAATGGCGAGCTCCATGTCCCAGTCGAATTCGTCGCCGAGCTGCAGAAACACGGCGTCGGCGATCCCTTGCGCGAGATCGGCGCCCGGGAGGAAGCGCAGATACTGATCGAAATTCCTGACGAAGACGCGGACGCGGAACTTGTCCGAGACGCTGAAGACGGCGGCGCCGACGACGCAGTCGCGGCCGAGCGCGCTCGCCGCCAGACCCAGCCGCGAGCGTTCGCCCTTGTCGAGCGTCAGCCAGGAGCCGACGAATTCGTCGATCTCGACTTTGACGTCGAATAGGCCGGCGATCATCCGGCGCAGGCGCGCAGCGCTTTTCGCCTTGGGCGCGATCAGGCCGGCGAATTCCATCTTGGCGAAATCGGAGAGCGAATCGACGCCGCGATAGGGCGGCGTGCCGACGCCGATCGTTGCGCCGATAAAAGCGACGAAGCGGTCTTTGTCCGGACGGTCCTGCTGGGCGATCGGCCGCGCGTCGGCCCAGGCGCGAAAGAACAGCGCGAGAAATCGGCGCTGGAAAATGTCAACGAAACGCGGGAAGGCGTCGTCGCGCTCGATGAGCCAATGGTAGGCCTCTTCCGTCGTGGTCAGCGGCAAAGCGCCCTGTGGGCCGAACATGCCGAGAAACCGCGCGACGAGGCGCAGTCGGCCGTTGCCTTCGCGCGCCGCCGCCTCCAACGTGGAGGCGGGAAATTCGTGATAGGGATTTTGCGTGACGACGACATATTCGTCGGCCAATGTCTCGGCGTCGCCGATGCGCGGCTTGTCGGGATTGTCGCGCTCGTAGCGGCGCAGCACGTCGAGCAAATCGAACCGCCAAGGCTCGGCAAGGAGCTGCTCTTCCCTTTTCATAGGTCGCCCCGTCTGCCGATCCGCGGCGGCCAGCGCATGATTTCGCCGCGCTCCGTCGTCCGGACGACCGTCTGGGTGAAGTGATTGACGCTCGCATATTCGCAGAAGAACCGGTCCAGCACCGCGCCGATCAGAAACACGCCCGAGCCTTCATAGGCCTTATCATCGATCAGGACGGTAATCTCCGTGCCGCGCGCGGCGCCGACCGCGCCGCCGCGCTGCACGCGGCGGACGACCGGCCGCGAGTCGAGGGTGCGGATGCCGCGAATCTTGCGCTCGGTGGCGCTGTCGGACATGTCGCCGAAGAGGGCGAGCATTTCCTTTAACGATCGTGCGCCCTCGCCGCCGGCGCGGCGCGCCAGGCCGAGGTGGTTGAGGCTCAGCATATTGACGATGCGCCAGGCGACGTCGCCGGTCGTCGCGTCTTCGTTGCGCCCGGCCATCGTCGTCATGATCGGCTCCTGCGGCCGGGTCGGACCGGCGACGCAGCGCACGTCGAGACTGGTGTCGTCGAGAAAGCGGAAATCTGCGCCGCCCTCGCCGACCGGCAGATGCTCGGTCAGGTGGCGGTTGGTGCAGAGCGCTTCAACGCTGAGCTCGGCGACCTGCTCGAACTCGTTCGCGCCGGCGCGCTGGCCAAGGGAGAGAAACGTCTCGGTGCCGGTATAGTCCGAAGGTTGGCCGTATTTGCGTTCCTGCGCGGTGCGTCGCCGCGGCAGCCGTCGCACCGTGTAATAGAGCCCGGTCGCGCTGCGTCCCGCCGCGGCCGTATAGAGCGACTCCACCGCCACTTTTTGCGGCCGCCCGGGAATATGGGCAAAGACGCTGACGACGCGATTGACCTCATAGTCGAGCGCGCGGCCGCGGTCGGGTACGAGATGGTATTCGTGCTGATTGGGCTTGACCGCAGTGCGGTCGAGCGTCTTCTCGAAAAGATTGACCGCAGGCGCCGCATAAAGCGCAAAGAAGTCCTTATTCACGGCTGCCGCAAGCCTGGCGTTGACGTCGTCGAATGCGAACACCACGTCGATGCTCTTGGCCGCCAGGCTGCGCGCGATCTTGTCGAGTCCGGCGAGTTCGACGCCGAGGAAGCGGCGCGGAAAAGTGAAATATTCTCGTAAGTAATCGAAGCCCACGAAGACCCGCTTGTCATTGTAGATCAGCGCTTCGTCCTCTTTGAAGCCGATCTGGCGGAGCATGGAGTCGCCGCCGGCGCGCACGACCGGGTCGCCGAACGAATCGAGATAGCGAAAGTAGACGCCGCGGCAATGGGCGAAAATCTGCTCATAGAGCATCACCGCGTCGGCCTCGTGGCCGAGGAAGTGGAGGACGAGGTTCTTGATCCGGCACGAGGAGAATCTCAGCTCCGGCCGCGCCTCGGCGGCCGCGTCCGGCGGTTCGTCTTCGATCTGCGGCGCTGCGCGCAAACTAAGCCGCAGGCGCAGGCCCGAAACGCATTCCGCGCCGACCGGGACGCCGAGCGCCTGCAGCGGCGCGGGCGCGGCGAAATATTCGGCCTCGGCGATCTCGAAGGGCCACAGCGTGATCGGCGCGGCCAGCGCAAAGCGGCAGGCGACATTGCGCTCGAGTTCGCGGTAGGCGGCGTCCAGATAGGCGCCGCGGGGAATGGTCTTGCCCTCGAGCAAGGCCGGATCGCCGAAGGTCGGTCGCACTTGGGCGAGCATCGCCGAAGGGGTCGGCGCGAGATAATGTGGTACGAGCTGATCGATAAGATTGGTCGTGAACTCGGAAAATTCGTGCTTCAGCTTCAATTGCACGCGCGCGGCGAGAAAGGCCGAGCCTTCGAGTAACCCGTTGATCATCGGATCGACGCGTTCGCCGACCAGGCCGCCGAGCCGCTCGGCGACGCCGGGATATTCCTGGGCGAATTCGACCGCCTGCTCACGCAGCAATGCAAGCTCGCGATTGTAGAATTCGAGGAATTCGCGATTCATGACTTTACAAACGGTCGATTTTTATCTTGCCGGAATCGAGTTCGATCTCGGCGACGAATTCGAGGGGCACGTTGAGCGGCCGAGCTATGAGATCGGCTTTGACCAGAAAGCGCAGCTTCAGTTCGTCGTCGCGCGCCGCCGCTTCGTCGCGCCGCGCCCGAATTGAGTTTCGGTCGAGGCGCGGTTCGAAATCGGTGAGGGCGGTTTCGATCTCGCGCGCGACTTCGGAGAGGCCGTCCTCGTCGAGCGTGCGCCAGCTCAAGTCCGGAAAGCCGTGGTTGAGGATCGACCGGCGCGCCTCCGGCGCGGCTGACAAATCCTGAGCCGACGCGAGATTGGTCGTATTGAACAGATCGAGGAGGTCGGTCAGAACTTCACGGCGTAGGCCCGCTTCCGAAATCGGCGAGCGCGTCGTCACGCGCCTCGCGGCGATCACCCGCTCGCCCGCATTGTCGCGCAGGTCGAGACGGGTCTTGGCGTCCTTCTTTTCATGCGCCGCGCGGAACGCGTACATCAGCGGCGGCGCCAGGCGATCGTTTCTGGTCAACGCCATCGGCGCTCTCCTCGCTCACAGCCGACGGCGCGCGCCGGGCCTGCAGGGCCCGACGCGCTGATCGGAAGCCTGCCGACGCGCGATCGAAAGAAATCGTCCCGCTCGACGTCTGAACAGGGTTCAGCTTACCTTGTTCGCCTTGAGATCATAGGTCTTCGGCACAACCGCGCCCTGTCCGCCCTCGGGCTTCTGCGGCCAGTATTTCATTTCGATCTTGGAGAAGTTCAGGGACACGCTCTCCTGGGCGATGCCGCCGCCTTCGTGTCCGGACGTCGTGATCGAGGAAACAAAGACTTCGCTGAGCTTGTAGACCAAATATTCCATCGGGTCTTCGCCGGCCTTGCGGATCGTGACGGTTGCGGTCGGGAAATGCTTGCCGCTGCAGCACGCGCCGAACAGATTGGGCGAGGACTTGTCGACGTATTTGGTGAAATGCGCGTCCTGAACATTAACTTTGCTCGAGCCCGAACCGGTGCCGACCGCGCCGGAGCCCAAGTTGCTGGCGCCGAAGCTGAACGACAGAATTTGAATTTCGTTCGGGTGTTTATCGTCTTGGGATTCGCCCTCGACGCCGTCGATCTTCAGGAAAAAATCTGCCTGAGCCATTTGCCTATCCTCCGATTAGGGTGAGCGACGTACCGAGCTTTGCTCTTCAGCGTCGCGCGGGCCGCGTCGCCCGTCGGATTTTATTTACGGTCTCAAACGCGACCGTTTCGACGTCGGAAAACCGCGCTGGAGAAAATTTTTCAGGTCTTCTCAGCCAGGGGCAGCCGCGAGACGAGGCTCATGCCAATATCCATGCCCTCGAGCTGGAAATGCGGGCGAAGGTAGACGTTGGCCTTGTAGTAGCCGGGATTCTCCTCGTCGGCGACCACCGTGACTTTCCCGTCGGCGAGCGGATAGCGCGCCTTGACCTCTTCGCTGGAGTTCTTCGGATCGCCGTCGACATAGAGCGTGATCCAATTATTCAGCCACTTTTCGAGCTGGTCCTTTTCCTTGGTCGAGCCGATCTTGTCGCGCACCATGCATTTCAAATAGTGCGCGAAGCGCGACACGGCGAACATGTAAGGGATGCGCGAGGAGAGATTGTCGGACGCGGTCGCCTCGACCTTGTCGTACTTCTTCGGCTTATAGACCGATTGAGCGCCGATGAACGCGGCTTTGTCGGTGTTTTTGCGATGGACAATCGAGATCAGCCCCGACTTCGAAAGCTCGCCTTCGCGCCGATCGGTGATCGAGATTTCCGTCGGGCACTTGAGGTCGACGCCGCCGTCGTCGGTCGGGAAGACGTGAGTTGGCAGGTTGATCACCTCGCCGCCCGATTCGACGCCGCGGATGCGCACCGTCCAGCCATATTCCTTGAACGCTCGATTGATGTTGGCGCCCATGGCGTAGGCGGCGTTCATCCAGCTGTATTTCTCGCCCTTGTGCCCGTCCGTGTCCTCCTCGAACGCGAATTCTTCGACGGGTTCGGTTTTCGCGCCGTAGGGCAGCCGCGCCAGGACGCGCGGCATGCAGAGAGCGAGGTAGCGGCTATCGACGGAATCGCGCAGGCCTTTCCACGCCGCGTATTCCGGCGTATCGAACACTTTCGAGAGATCGCGCGGATTCATCAACTCGGTCCACGAATCCATGCCGAGCAAAGCCGGATCGGCGCCTGCGATCACGGGGGCATGCGCCGCCGCGCCGATCTTCGACAAGTCGCGCATCAATTGGATGTCGACGGGCAAATGGCTGAACTGGTAGTCGGCGATCAGGCAGCCGTAAGGCTCGCCGCCGAGCGTGCCGAATTCCTGCTCGTAGACTTTCTTGAACAGCGGACTCTGGTCCCAGCGCGCGCCGGGATAGAGTTTTAGATTCCGATAGAGCTCGCTCTTCCCTACATTGAAGATCCTGATCTTCAAGGTCGCGTCGGTCTCCGAATTGTAGACCAGGTAATGGAGGCCTCGCCACGCGCTTTCGAGTTGCTGAAACTCCTCGGCGTGGAGGATTTCGTTCATTTGCGCCGTGAGCTTTTCGTCAAGCTTGGCGATCATGCTCTCGATCGTGTCGATCACGTCGCTTTTGACGACGGTCGAATCGGCGAGCGCTTCGTTCACCAGGGTCTGGACCGCGTTCTCGACTTCAGTCGCCGCCCGTTCGCTGCGCGGCTTGAAGCTCTGCTTGAGGAGGGTCGCGAAGTCGTCGGCTTCGGCAACCGTCGTCGCGCCCGCCGGGGTAGACGTCTTGTGTTCCTGTGTGGCCATGGCCCGTGATCCCCTATTCAGCCGTATCTTCAGCCGGCGGCCGCTCCGCCATCTTCTCCTTCAGCATCGTCATCAATTGCGGATCGGCCAGAAGCCGCTTCAGCGTGTCTTCAGCCGCCGCCTTGCCGTCCATGTAGCGCAGGAGGTTGGCCAGTTGCTCGCGAGCTTTCAGCAGCTTCGCGGTCGCCGGGACTTGGCGGGCGATCGCAGCCGGCGAGAAATCGTCCATTTTCTTGAACTTGAGCTTCAACGAAAGCTTCTCGCCGGAGCCGTCGCCGAGCTTGTTCGCGACCTTCATCGCAACGCCCGGCTCGATCGCGGCCATTCGCTTGTCGAAATTGTCCATGTCGATGTCGAGGAAGGTACGATCGTTCATGTCCGGCTTCGCCACGTCGGAGGCGTTGCCGGAAAGATCGGCGAGCACGCCCATGACAAAGGGAAGCTCGATGAGCTTCTCCGCGTCGTACGGGTCCTCGTAAGTGATGTGCACCCGCGGCTTGCGGTTGCGCGAGATGAATTTCTGTCCGGAATTGCTGTTCGAAGCCATGTCCGCCCTCCCGATCAAGCCCCGCCGCTGACTTCGCCGCGAAGCGCAAACATATTCCAACCGACGCCGCGCGCAAAGCGTTCTGCTTCCGCTCGCCTTAGACGCAGCCGGCCGCCGTCGCCGCCTTACGGGATGCCGGCTTGGACGGTTTGCCGAATAATCCAATACCGTATTGTATAATATGCCGATATTTTTCGTCTTGCTGACTTGGCAAAGAGAGGCCCCAGTTGAGCTAAAGCGCATAAAATTTGCGGTTCTGTCCCTTGCGCGCGCTGCGCCCGGTCATCGTTTTGCAGGAGGCGCGCGCCAACGGTTCGGAGTCCGATCAGTCATGTCGGACGGCGATCAGAACCAAGCGCCCGCGAAAATTTCTTCAATGACGAGCTGTCGATCAATTTCCTACAGACGCGTTGGGGGATCAGCGACGCGCTTGGACCCTTTCATAGCTCATCGCTGATCAGGAACGGGGCTGAGAGCGCCGCGCCTATGCAGACGCTGATCAAGACGGCGAAGGCGCAGCCTACCACGCGCGAAGTTTGCGGTGAGAAAGGTCTCGATGAGACTGCACACACGCTGCCGTCCCGTAACAAACGCCATCGGGCGGTCGTCGCTTGCTCTAAGCCGTCAGAACCTTTCGATAAGCTCCCGAGGAGGCGATATTCATGGCTCTCACAATCGGCTATCCATACGACCCCTACAAGCTCGCCAAGGCGAAGGAGGCCGCGCTAAAGGACGCCCTCAATACGCGTGGGAGAGCCTGGGACGCGTATATCGACGGCCTATCGCTTGCTTACGACAAAGCGTACTCTCTTCACACCGGCGTCCTCGGGAAGATCAAGGAGAGAATTCGCAACCAGATCGAATTCGCTCAGGCCGTGTTGTTCGGCGCGATCTTTCCTTCGGCGCTTGGCGGCGGAATGTCGGTGCTCGTCTCTAACGCCACCAAAGAAATGACGAACCGGCTCCTTGCGGTGGCGCAGAGCAATCGGAAGGAGCTTGTGGACCTTGCCGCCGGCGTCGCCTCGTCCGTTTCGAAGGACGTTACGAAACTCGCGGCGACCGAGATGTTAAAAGGGTTAAAGCCGACCTTTGGCGACGAGTGGAGCGCGGTGGCCGACACGCCGCTCAGGTTCTTTCTGAAATTAAAACAGACTATAGACGCCTACGCGACATCGGTCGTCAACGACCTGGAGATGATGAAGCGCAGGACGAGCGACACGAGCAGGAAGCCCGGGAGCGGAACCAGCGTCGACGAATATATAGATGCTCTCAACGGCTACCTGCTGAGTCCCTTCATTCAGAAGGCGCCGATGCAGAAGGATTATCTTTATGGAGAGGATGATCTCGCTCGTATTTTCGAAATATTCCTTTGGGTGGTTTGGGCGCGCGCTCGCGACGTGAACTACTGGTCGACCCAGATATCCCGGGCGACTGAAGAGGACGACCGCAGCATTGTAGGAAAAATTTGGGACGCTGCATGGCATGACGAGGACACCGAGAATAGGGCCTTCGCCGAGCTAAGGCTGGCCGATCTCGACCCAATTCTAGCGCGTCTGGTTAGTTGCGGAATTAACGCTGCAGAGATTACCCAGGCGTTTGGGGCGCATCCGGATCGGAGGTTTTTGAACATTCTTTGGGTCAGATTTCTCGGTCGGAATCATCCTCGGTCTATTTTGGGCGACTTGACCTCCAATCTCGACGCCAAGCAGCCGAAGTCCTTCTTCGAAGGCGGATACTTGAGCCGGTCTACGGCGCTCCTCTGAGCGACGCCGAGCGCGCGCCCCACGCGACCTATGTGCGGCTCAATATCGAACGGGTTGCGCCGTAGCCGAACCCGCGACGCTTTCAATTGACGAATCTGAAGAATTCCGTATCGAGCGCGCCGCCTTCGGCCGCCAGTTCGCTCTGCACGCGCGGCAGAATGGTCGTGGCGGCGCCGGATTTGAAATCGGCGAGCGAAGCGAGAGGCTTGTCCGAGACGATCGCGACGAGCACCTGCATCACGTCCTTGGGCCTCTCGTCGGCGACGATAGGGACGCTGAAGGTCGCGTTTGCGCCGTCGGCCGCCACGCGGGCGTCAAGGCGATGGACTTGCCCGTCGCTGGTCGCCGCCAGCAGCGCCAAGCTCCGTCCGGCGAGATTCGAGACCGAGCCGGCCAAGGGCCGGCTTTTCCCGACATCATAACTGACGAGCTCGATTTTCGGGGCTTGCGCTTCGTTTTTCAGGCTCGCGCCAATCAGGTTCACCGCGGGGCATTGCGCGGGCGCGATCAGCCTCACGGTCAGGTTCGGCTCGACGCCGACTTCGCGATTGAAACCGGCGTAGAAGCGCTCGAAGGCGGTCCGGTCCGCGCCGACGCCGAGAATCACCGGCTTCGATCCATTGGCGCCCAGCGCGCGGGTCAAAAAGCATGGTCCCGCGCCGAACTCGCGGAGGAAGGCGGCGGCCTTGTCGGCCGGCGGATTTGCCGCGACGACGGTTTCGGCCGGCGTCGGCGCCGGTTGCGCGGTTACGGCCGGCGTCGGCGCGACCGGCTTGGCCGCGGCTACTGAAAGCTGCGCCGCCATGCGCGCGGTCGCGCCCGCGGCGTCGCTCGCGACGATGCCGAAAGAATATTGCCCGGGTTTGGCCGGCGCGCCGGAGATCCGGCCGAAGCCTTGGCCGAGATCGGCCAGAACAAGACCTTCCGGCAGGGCCGGCTCGGCGCGAAGCACGATTCCCCTCGGATCGGCGGGGTCGCTGAACGGCGGCAGATCGACGACGTACTCTTTGCCGACCGTCGCTGGCTCCAGCACGAGCTGATCGCGCGCGGCGCGCAGCGCCGGCGCCGGCTTTGGGGTCGGCGCCTCGATCTTCTGCTCGGGCGCGGGCCGGGAGGGCGATAGGGCCGAGGCGGGCTTTGGCGCCGGTGTTTCGAACTTCGGCTCAGACGCCGGCGGGGCTGAAATGGCGGGCTTCGCCGGCGGTTGGTGTTCGCTCTTTGGCTCAGGGGCGATCGGCAAGGAAGGCGATTGCGCCTGCGGCGCTGGCTCGGTCGCCGGCGGATTGGCGGCGACGACGGCCGGCTGCTCGTTCGACGTCTTCGAAGGTTTGAGCGCGTTGACCAGTTCGTCGGCTGTCGGCACGTGCGGCGCCGGCCTGTTCGAAGCGGCGGGCGAGGCCGCGCTGGCCGAATCGCCAGGCGGCGGCAGCGGGGGCGGCGCGCTTGACGCTTGACTTGCGGTAGAGGACGGCTCGGGGAGCGGCGGCAATTTGGGCGGCGTCGAAGGCGGCTCAGCACTGGCCGCCTGCGGCGCGGGCGGGATCGGACCAGCCGCGCTTTGCGCTCCGCTCTCCCGCGCCGGCGCTTGTCGCCACGGCAGCAGGTCGCGATAGGCGTAGAGAGCGCCGCCGACGCTGACGAGCACGATTAGCGCCGCGGCGGCCGTCGCGAGCCGGCCGAAGGCTCCAGAATCGTGGCGGCTCGCCTCGCCGGTCCGCGCGGGCGCGGGCGCCCAAGCTGCGACGGCCGCCATGCTTGCCGGCCGGTCCGCGGGCGACGGCTGCAACATCGCGGCGAGGAGCGGCCGCATGGCGGGATCGATCGCCGAGAGATCGGGGACCCTACGCCGCTTTTCGATCATCTCGACTTGGGAGCCGCCCATGTCCAGGGCGCGGCCAAGCAGCGCCTCGGCAAGAACCAGGCCCAAACTGTAGATGTCGGATTTGGCTCCCACCTCGCCGCCGGCGAGGCCGAGTTGCTCGGGCGAGGCGTAGTTATACTTTCCGGCGAAGCGCGAGCCGATAATGGTGCGGTCGCCCAGGCGAAGCGACCGGGCGATGCCGAAATCGATGATCTTGGCGCGGTGCGGATCGCCGCCCGGCAGGATGACATTATCGGACGAAATGTCGCGATGAACGACGCCGAGGCGATGCGCGGTCTCGAGCGCGTCGGCCAAGCGGCGCTGAAGGATTTTGACATCGTCGAGCGGCAGGGGGCCGTTGGCCAGCCGCTTGCTCAACGAGGGGCCGTCGACAAACTCCATCGCCAGATAGGCGCGCTGCAACTCGGGATCGACCGAGAAGACGAAATAGCGAACGATCGCCTCGTGATGGAGATTGAGCAGGACCGAAGCCTCGCGCTTGAACATCGCGAAGACCTCGGGATCGCCCGAGAGTTCGGGCAGGATCATCTTGATCGCGACCGGGTCGTTGGTGACGATGTTCGCGCCGCGATAGACTTCGCCCATGCCGCCTTGCGCGATGAGCGCGCCGACTTCGTAAATCCCATTCAGCCGCGCGCCTCGGCCCACGCTCCCCGAAGCCGCCGCCGATTGGATAATCGTTCTATCTTCCACGCTCCGTCGCTCCCGCCGATCACTTACGGACCGCGCGCCTGGCGATAATATCAGAACCGCGCCGACCCGGCGACGCCGTCATTCGAAAGAATAGACCGTAAGCCGAGGCCAGAGTGCGTCGACCGGAACGAGCGCCTTGGGCGGCCGGCGACGATACGGAGCAATTCATATGTCCTTATCGCGATTGGCTTCCGTCGACCGCCTGTCTCACGCGGATCGCGGCCGTTCTATTGACGGCCCCGTCGCCTGCGCTGATAGTGCGGCGCTCGCGCGCTCAACCGCGATCTGCGTTGAAGGGAGGCTTCTCATGCGCGCTTCCATGCTTGCAGTCTTGGGCCTGGCCGTCGGCCTGATCGCCCATCCGGCTTATGCCGGTCCCGCCTACAAGGCTCACGACGTCGCCGATTTCTTCGCGAAGGCGGCTTTGGGCAAGTCCAAGTCGATCTGCTTCGGCACCGCCGCCGATTGCCCGCAGCCGCCGCCGGACGGCTCGGCGAAGTTCGACCTGTTGGTCACGTTCGAATTCGATTCCGACAAGCTGACCGCCGCGGCCAAGGAGAATCTCGACCAGTTCGCTGAGGCGCTTCGCGATCCTCGCTTGAAGGGAGAGAAATTCGAGATCGACGGCCATACCGACGCGACCGGAACCGAGCAATACAATCTGGGCCTGTCCGAGCGCCGCGCGGCCGCGGTCATCGCCTATCTGGCCTCCAAGGGCATCGACGCCAGCGAGTTGATCGGAAAGGGCTTCGGCAAGACCAAGCCGCGGGTCGCTGATCCGTTCAGCCCGGAAAATCGCCGCGTTGAGACGCATCTGCTCGAGCAGCCGGGAGGCTGACGCACCGGCTCCTGCTCGCGGGCCTGCTCTCGAAAGGAAGCGGCCAGGCGGCGTTCGAAGTTGAAGGGATGACGCGGGAGCAAGGGCGTCTTTTTCTCGGCGCAGCTTTGGCGATCGCCGCATGCTGCGCCGCGCTGGTCGGCTTTCGTCTGTTGGGGCGCAAAAGCGCGCCGCCAGCGCCTCCAGGCGTCGAAGCCCAGACCATTGCTCCGGCCAAGCCCGCCGCGCCGACCTCCACCATCATCGACTTGCCGGGCGACCCTGTTCTGGTTCGCCGCAGCGCCGCCGTCGCACTGCGCTCGATTCATGTCGAGGCGCCGATCGCCCTCGCCGCCAATGCCCCCAAATTCGACGGCGATGCCTATTTCGTCGCTTCGCCGCTTCTGTCGACAAACGGCGGCTTCATGGGCAAGTTCCCGGAAACCGAGAGCGTAGATCAGGGGGCGATGATCGCCCTCGCCGCTGACCAGACCGATCAAAGCGACGCGGCCATGGCCGCCGGCTTCGACGACGACGGCGGCGCCAACACGCCGGCCTATGCCGACGCGCTGGCGCCGAACGCCGTCAATGTCAGTCAGATGGAGGTCAAGGCCGGCGGCGCGAATGGCCAGCCGCAGATCAAGGAGACGGTGATCAAGACTGTCGCCAGCGAGAAGATTTCCGACCTGCTCATTCGCAGCGGCTATGCCGAAGACAGCGCCCGCGCCGTCGAAGAGGCGTCGAAAGCGCTCTTTAACGTCCAATCGCTGCCGGCTGGCGGGGTGGCGATCGCCGAAGGCGCGCTCGACGTCTCGGGCGCGTACCGGGTTGCGCAACTCGCGATCTATGAAGGCGGCGAATATGTCGGCGCCGTCGCGCTCGCCGAATCCGGAGGCTATGGCGAAGGCGCCAAGCCGCAGCCGCCCGAAGGCGTGTTCAATGAAGGCCAGGGCGCGCCGGCGATCGTCGAGTACAATCTGGCGGACGGGATCTATAGCGCCGGCGTGCGCAACAACGTCCCCGAACCGGTGATCCGCGAGGCGATTCAGCTCTTGGGCCGGATGACCGATCTAAAAGCGCCGGCCTCGGCCGAAGAGACGATGCGCGCTTTGTTCTCGCGCGTTTTGCGCGGCAGGTCCAGATCGACGGGCAGAGTCATTTACATCGGCCTTTCCGGCCCGGGCGGCGCGGTCGATTGTTATCCTTTCGCGAGCCCTGACGGCGAGTTCCGCTGCTTCAATCCGAAGACGAGTCCGGCCGCGCCGACGCCCTTGCCTGTCCCGCGCCCGGGCGGCGGCGCGCCGACGAGCGTCGGCGGCATTTTTCCGCCGATCAAGGGCGCGCCGATCACGTCCCTCTACGGCATGCGTTTCCATCCGATCCTGCACATCATGCGCCTTCATGCCGGCATCGATTTCGGGGCGCCGATCGGCTCCGTGGTACGCGCGGCGGCCGACGGCAAGATCGAGATCGCCGGTCCGGTGTCCGGCTTCGGCAATCATGTGCGGATCAAGCACAACGGCTTCGAAACCTCCTATTCGCACCTATCGGAAATCCCGGCCAATATCGTCCCCGGCGCGACCGTCGTCGAAGGCGAGACGGTCGGCCTGTCCGGAAATACCGGCCTGTCGACCGGGCCGCATCTCCATTTCGAATATTATCTCAATGGCGTCGCCGTCGATCCGCTGCCGCATATGGGCGTCGAAGTCGCGGGCGCGGCGACCACGGCTTCGCCGAGCCTCGCAAGCGCCAACGCGGCGAGCGGGCCCAGCGTTCAGGAGGTGTCCGCCTTCAATGCGGCCAAGGCCAGGATCGACGCCGCGCTTGACGCGGCGAGCCATTGATGCGGTAGCCGGTCGGCAGTGCGAGGAGCGAAGGACGAAATGTCTCAACGTTCAACCAGACGCCGCCTCAATCGCGCGCTGGCCCGGCTCGACCGCGCCCAGGCGGGCGGGGACGAGGTCGGATCCGTCGAAAAGGCGCGCCAAGCCGCGACGCCCGTTGTCGCGAATTCCCGCCGACCGCTCGGTCTCGTCGCCGCGCTCGTTCTTGCCGTCCTCGTCGGCGCCGCGGTTCTTCTCGCCGACTCGCGGCGATTCTCCGCGCTCGAAGAGCGCGTCGACGAGCTCGCCGCGAGCAACATCGCGCTCGCCGCGAAGGCGACCGATCGCGACAGCGAGACGAGGAAATCCGCCGACGCGCTGGAGCGTGCGCTCGCCGTCGCAAATCGGCAGGCTTCGGCGCTGGAGAACGCCAACAAGATCGCCAGCGACGCCTTGAGCGCCGGCAAGCGCGCCTGGGTCGGCGTCGTCAACGCCCGCATCGACGGGCGCCTCGCGGCCAATACCGACCTGGCCCTTCTCGTCGAGTACCGCAACAGCGGCCATGAGCCGGCGACGGATCTGGCGGTGATCCAGACGCCGATCGTCATCGAGACGGACAAGCGGGCCGATCCCGCCACGCTAAGTCGGCTCGAGCAATTCGCCCAGCGCTGCATGGCGGAAAATTACGTCGGCGCTGGGATCGCGTTTCCGAGCGGCGACGGCCAAACCTATCAAGCCGAAGCTGCGATCAAGGCGAGCGATATCGATGACGCGCTCGTCGACGGCCGCAAACTTGTCATCGTCCAGGGCTGCATCGTCTATATGACCAGCGGCTCCATTCATCACTCCTCGTCCTGCCTGTATTTCCAAGCCGGCCGGACGAGCCCGGACCATTTCTCGACTTGCGCCAAGGGCGCCGCCGCGGACTGAGTCCGCATCATCTCCGCCGGCGGGCAGGACCGAACGTGGTTCAGCCGGCGAGGCCCAGCAGCGTGCGCTCGTCGCTCGGATTGAACAGATAGAGATGCTCCGGCCGGAAGCTCACGAGAGCCGGATCGCCCATAGCGAGGCGGACCTTTTCGCCAGCGAGAGCATTCACATAGCGACCCGAAGGAAGCTCGATGCGCACCAGGGTGGTATGGCCGAGCGGCTCGATCGTATCCACCTTGCCGCGCAAGCTATAGGCGCCGTCGTCATTGGCGTGGCCGGCCAGCCGCAGATGCTCGGGCCGGACGCCGACAAGCAGAAGCGGGCTCTTCGCCTCGGCAGCCGCGCGAAGGGCTGCGTCATGCAAGGGCAGGCTCGCCTTCTCCTCGGGCAGCCTCAGTTCGTCGCCATTCATCTCGCCGGAAAGGATGTTGATCGGCGGACTGCCGATGAAGCCCGCCACATAGACATTGGCCGGCTGCTCATAGAGCTCGGTGGGCGCGCCGATTTGCTGAATCCGGCCATGCCGCATCACGACGATGCGATCGCCCATGCTGAGCGCCTCGACCTGGTCGTGGGTGACATAGAAAGTGGTGACGCCAAGGCGATCTTGCAGCTTGATGAGTTCGGCGCGCATCTCCATGCGCAGGGCTGCGTCGAGATTCGACAGCGGCTCATCCATCAGGAAGACGCGCGGCTCGCGCACGATGGCGCGGCCCAGCGCGACGCGCTGGCGCTGACCGCCGGAAAGCTCGCGCGGCCGGCGCGCGAGCGTGTCCTCGATGCCGAGCATCTGCGCGGCTCGCCTGACCCGGGAGTCGATTTCGGCCTTGGGAACTTTACGCAGCCGCATGCCGAAAGCGATGTTCGAATAGACGTCGAGATGCGGAAACAGCGCGTAGTTCTGGAAGACCATGGCCACGTCGCGGTCATGCGGCAACTGATCGGTGACGTCCTTGCCGTCGAACAGCACCTGCCCTTCGCTCACCGCTTCGAGCCCCGCGATCATTCTCATCGTCGACGTCTTGCCGCAGCCCGATGGGCCGACCAGCACGATGAATTCGCCGTCTGCGGTCGCCAGCGAGAAATCCTGCACCGCCAGGACGGGGCCGAAACGCTTCGAAACGTGACGCAGCTCGACTGTCGCCATCAGCTCCCCGCGCAATCGGCGGATCGGCCGCAAGACAGCGCGACATCCGCCTTATCGAGATATCTGAAGCACAATAGATGCACACGGCCGGCCAAGCTGTCCAGCGCGCCGCTCATTGCCGCCGCGTACAGATCGTCGGCGCGACTTCGCGGCGAGAAGTCGCGTGAGGCGGCGCGGCTCGCCTATTGACGGCTTTGCCTGCAGGGTTAAAAATTTGCCTGGCGGAGGCTTGGCGTGCGCGTGAAAGAGGCAGCGCGAGGACTCGGGGCCGGCGATACGACGAGCCGGCGGCCGAGGATCGCCGTTGAGACGCTTCGTTCGAGAAGAGGAGATTGATGGCCAAACGGGCCGCCTGGCCGCTCGCCCGTACGATAACAACGATGTCAAGCGGAGGAGACTCATGTCCAATCGCGATGGCGCGGATAAATTCGCCGAACTTGCATACGCCTACCTCAATCGGAGGATCGGACGACGCGAATTCATCACCAGAGGAATGCAGCTCGGCCTGTCGGCGACAATTCTCGCTAAGTTGGCCAGACCGGCCCGAGCCGCCAATCTCATCGACTCGGCGCCCGAAGCGCCCTACGAGTCGCCAATCACGCCGGAGCGCGTCGCCTTCCTAAAGACCAAGCCTTACAAGGGTACGACGATTAACGTCATGGTGCTCAAGGCCACGGTCGGCGACGGCCTCAAATATCATGTGCCGCATTGGGAGGAGGAGACCGGCGGCAAGGTCAACGTGGCTGAAGTGCCGATCGAGACGCTGCATCAGCAAATCTTCTCCGACTTGGCGAGCGGCCTCAACCGCTACGACGCCTACATGACCGGCTGCTGGTTCTACGGCGATTTCTTCGTTCCTCAGACGCCCTACATCGTCGAGATCGACGAGTTCCTGAAAGATCCGAAGCACTCTTATTGGGACCCCGATCAGTGGCTGCCGGCCATGAGGAAGCTCTATTCATGGAACGGCAAGCTCTACGGCGTCTTGTTCGACGGCGACGCTCAGGCGCTCTATTATCGTAAGGACGCTTTCGCCGATCCGACCAATAAGGACAAGTTCAAGGCGAAGTACAATTACGATCTGCCCGATCCGCCGAAGACGATGAAGGACCTGCACGATCTCGCCGAGTTCTTCACCGGCTGGGATTGGAACGGCGACGGCTCGAAGGACTACGGCCTAGCGTTGCACGCCAAGGTCAACGAGCAGGGTTTCTTCCACTTCCTGACCTTGTCGGGCCCCTACGTAGTCTCGCCTGATAACAAATACTATTTCTTCAATCCGGATAACATGAAACCTCTGATCAATTCGGAGGGCCATCTGCGCGCGCTCGAGGATTACGTGAAGCTCGCCAGCGACGGTCCGCGCGAGGAGATCAGCTGGACGCTTGGCCAAGGCTGGAATCTGTTCCTTGCCGGCCATTCGGCGATGGAGCCGACCTGGGGCGACCTGCCGACCCTCGCCCAGGATCCGAAGACCTCGAAAGTTCAAGGCAAGATCGGCGCGGCCCCGATTCCCGGAACGACCGAAGCCTTCGATCCGATCAAAGGCGAATGGAAGAAATACGATCTGAACCAGGTCGGCAACACTAATGGCGGCACCTGGCATTGCGTCATCAATCGCAAGTCCAAGAAGCAGGAGGCGACCTACGATTTCCTCGCTTTCATGGCCAACAAGAAGAACGCCTTCTTCAACGCCGCCAATGGCTGGACCGGCGTCCAGCCAGGCATGAAATTCGAATATCTGCCGCCGATCGGCAGCGGCGGCATCGACGAGTTCAAGGCGCAAGGGTGGAACGCCGACGACGTGCAGGAGTATCTCAAGGCCTATTACGCGGTGATCAGCGCGCCGGTTCAGCAGGAATATCTGCGCATTCCCGGCACGGCCGAATATTGGCACGAACTCGACGTCAACATCTCTGCGGTGCTCGGCGGCCAGATGCAGCCCAAAGCCGCGCTCGACGCGACCGCGGCGGCTTGGGAGAAGATCACGGACCGCTACGGGCGCGACAAGCAGAAGGCGCTCTATCAGGCCTCCTTCGCGTAATCTGCGCCTAGCCCGCGCCGCTTCGCGACGCGGGCTTCTTGTCCTCGGAGAGAAAGGAGCGCGCATGACCGCAGTCGCTCGCCGGCGGCGCGAATATGGCGGCCGCTTCAAATATGCGCTGCTGCTCCCTGCGGTCATTTGGGTGATCGCCTTCACATTTCTGCCCGTTCTTTCGGTGATCCGCTACAGCTTCGCCAACTACGTGCTCGGCGAAGGCGTCACCGGCTATGTCGGCTTCGCGAACTATCTCGACGTCCTGACGTCCGATCAGTTCTGGCATAGCATCGCGGTCACGGCGATTTATGTCGCCATTACTGTCCCGGTCGAGACTATCCTCGGCTTTATCGCCGCCTGGCTGGTCAATCTCGGCGCGCCGGGCTCGCGCGGTTTTCGCACCATCATCGGCGCGCCGTTGTTCACGCTGGAGGTCGCCATCGGCTATCTCGGCGTGACGATGTTCAGTTCGCAGGGCGGCGTCGTCGCCGTAGCGCTCAGCGCGATCGGAATCGACGTGCCCTGGATGTCCACCCCGGAAGGCGGCCTCGCCGCCGCGATCTTGCTCGATATCTGGCGATGGACGTCGTTCATCTTCCTGATCGTGCTGGCGGCGTTAAGCAGCATCCCGTCGGACCTTTACGACGCCGCCATCCTCGACGCCAAAAGTCACTGGCAGGTTATGTGGCGACTCGGGATCCCCTTGGCCTGGCCGGTCGCCAGCATCGCCATATTGCTGCGCACCATCGAGGGCCTGAAAGTCTTCGCCATCCCCTTCGCATTGACCACGGGCGGGCCGGGCACGAGCACGCAAACATTCAGCGCCATGGATTATCTGACCACGATCCAATTCTTCGATTTCGGCAAAGGCTCGGCCATGGGCGTCGCCTTTTTGATCATCGTCTCGGCGATCATCACCGTCTTCTTCAGGCAAATGCGCAAGCGGCTCGACTGATCCCAAGCGAGGACGATCATGATCAACGTGCTCTGGCTGCGCTCGTCGCTTCTGTCGCGCGCCATCGTCTATCTGCTGCTGATCGCCGCTGCGGTGTTCACGCTGATTCCCTTCCTCTGGGCGATGGTCAATTCGATCAAGACCAGCACCGACACGTTTCAGCCCGGCGCGGTGATCCCCTTCGTCAATTTCCAGCCGACCCTCGATTCGTGGCGCGAAGTCTTGTCGGATCCGCAAGCGACCAACGCCTTTATCAGCAGCGTCGTGGTGAGCCTCGGCACGACGATTTTCGCGCTCATCCTCGGCGTGCCCGCCGCTTACGCGCTCGCCCGCTTTCGGTTTCCGATCGGCGGCGCCGACATCACGCTGTGGTTCCTCTCCCAGCGGGTCCTGCCGCCCGCCGTCGTGCTGGTCCCCTTCTATCTGCTGCTCGTCAATCTCGGCCTGATCGACACCTGGACGGGGCTTATTTTCTGCTACTCGACCTTCAATCTCGCCTTCGCGGTCGTGATCATGCGCGACATCTTTCGCGACGTCAGCTCCGAAATCGAGGACGCCGCCAAGGTCGAGGGCGCGACGCCATGGCAGGTGTTCTGGAAAATCTCGCTGCCGCTATCGATGGACGGGCTGGTCGTGACGTCCGTCCTGATCTTCGCCTTCTCCTGGAACGAGGCTTTGTTTGCTTCGGCGCTGACGTCGCAAAGTGCGACGACTTTCGCCGCGCTGGTTCTCGCTTCGCGTTCAACCCGCGGCGTCGATTTCAACGTGGCGTCGGTCAACACTTTGATCGGCATCGTGCCGCCGGTCATCCTCTACTTTTTCGTGCAGCGCTACCTCGCTCGCGGCCTCTCCTTCGGCGCGGTGAAGGGGTAGGAAAGTCGTCGGGCTGACCGGGTTGCACTTCGTAGAACGTTGCCCGCCTGAACTGACGAATGCGAAGTCCTGACCGCCGGCCAAGCGGCGCGCGCCTTTCATGCCGGTGGCGCGCCGATTATTGTCGCGCGGCGCGCCCTCACCCGCCCGGCAAGGTCGCCCGAAACAGGGCGTTAAGCGCTTCGACGATCGCGCGAGATTTCTCGCCGCGCCGCAAGCCCTCGTTCAGCCGCTCCGACGCCGCAGCCTGGAAGGCCATGTAGCCGTTGTGGCGCGGCCGCAGCCAGGCGCCGTCGAGCGTCGCCCTGGTCGCCTGATAGAAATCCGCGGCGGCTCGATTCACCCCGGGATCGCGCCAGGCGCTGGAATGGCCAGGCTGGCCGCCGGAGGCGACATAGGCCCCGGCCTGTATCTCGCCGCTCGCGACCCAGAAGGCGAAATCGGCGGCGGCGGCAATCTGGTTCGAAAAGGCCGAGACGCCGATTCCCGTGCCGCCCAGAGTCGAACCGACCGGCCCAAGCGCGCCGGCGGCGGGGATGTCGGCGAAGCGGACGCGCGCCGGGCGAAAGCCCTCATGCGCGTAGCTGACATAGCCGTAGATCAAGGGCGCGCAGGCGATTCGCGCCTCCCGTTTCGCCATGCCTTCGAGAACGGCGATCGGGTCCATTTCGAAGCAGGCCGGATCGACGTGGCTGACAAATTCGCGCGCCAAGTCGAGGGCTCGTGCGCCGATTTGCGGGTCGAACAAGTCGGGGCCCCCAACGGCGCAGGGACAGCCGAGATTCGCTGACAGGGTATAAATGACCATCAGCGAATGCGGCGGCCGCATCGGCAGAATCGCCAAGCCTTTCTTCGCCAAGGCGAGCGCCTCGTCCCAAGTCGTGGTCGGCGCGTCGATCAGGTCCGGTCGCCAGGCCTGCACCTGCGTCGCCGCGTCGATCGGCAGGGCCCATTGACGCCCGGCCCAATTGTAGCTCGGCCAAGATGGGCCGACGCTGGCTTCGGCGAGAGCTCGACATTCGGCGGCGCGGGCGGGCGTGTCCAGGGGGGCGAGACAATGTTCGGCCGTGACCTGGCCGACATGCGGATGATCGATAACGATGAGGTCGTAGCGCCGCGCCAGAGTCTCGACCGGGAAGGATTCGAAATCCTGCAGCGAGCGACGGTCCCATTCGATTTCGACGCCGGTCTTCTCGCGCCAGAGCCGCGCGCAAGCCGCCAGAGGGTCGTAGCCGCGTGGATGGTCCCACGTCATTCCGCGCAAGGGCATGTGGCCTCCGAGATAGATTATCCCTCTCGAGGAGAGAGCCTACCGCCGGCGAAAGACCGGCTGACGCTTCTCCTTGAAGGCCGCCCGTCCTTCCGCCGCATCCTCGGTCGCAAAGCAAATCGTCTGCAGGTCGCGCTCATATTCGATCGCCTTTTCGGCCGGCATCGAATAGGCCGCTCTGAGATTAAGCTTCGCCGTCTCTGCCGCGATCGGCGCTCGGCTGGCGATGGTCGCGGCGATCTCGCGGGCGCGGTCGAGCAGACGATCGCGGGCCACGATTTCGCTGACCAGGCCCCAGGCGAGCGCCTTGTCGGCGCCGACCGGATCGCCGGTCATGACCATCAGAGCCGCATTGGACATGCCGATCGAATGGGCGAGATGCATGGTCATGCCGCCGCCCCCGATCCAGCCGAGCTTGATCTCCGGCGCGGCGAATTGCGCATTGTCCGAACAGATGCGGATGTCGCAGGACATCGCCGTCTCCAAGCCGCCGCCGAACGCGTAGCCGTTCACCGCCGCGATCGTCGGCTTCCGCAGCGACCGGATCGCGTCGCAATAATCGGGCCGATTGCGAAACTGCCACGCGGTGTCATAGGCGTCGAGTTCGCGAATATCGGAGCCGGCGCAGAAGGCCCTGTCGCCGGCGCCGGTGACGATTACGCACCGGACCGCGTCATTGTCGTTGCACTGGCGCGCCGCCGCCACGATTGCGTCCGCCATTTCCGGCGTCACGGCGTTGAGCTTCTGCGGCCGATTGAGCGTGATCACGCCGATATGGCCGTCGAGTTCGAACCGGACGTCCTCGGTCATCGTCGCTCCTTCATCCGCCATGGGCAGGTCCTTTAGGGGTCAAGCTCGCGTCGTCGCGATCACGCCCTCTCTCTCGAGCCGTTCGATCGTCGCCGCGTCGTAACCCGCTTCGCTAAGCACTTCGCGCGTATGCTCGCCGGCGAGCGGCGCGCCCCGTTCGACTTTGGACGGCGTTTTCGAGAATTTGATCGGAAAACCCGGCGTCTTCACTCGGCCCTCGGTCGGGTGATCGTACTCGACAAAAGCGCCATTGTGCCTGATCTGCGGGTCGTCCACCAGCTCGCGATAGCCATAGACCGGGCCGGCCCAGACGCCGCGCTCGTCGAACACTTTCAGCCACTCAGCCGAGCTCTTCTCCGACAGCTTGGCGCGCGTCTTGGCGAAGATCTCGTCGCGACGCGTCCACGAATCGACCTCGTCGTCCATGGTCAGAAAGCTTTCCTCGCCGATCGCTTCGCCGAGCGTCTTCAGCGGCGGAAAGGCGACGACGATATAGCCGTCCTTGGTGGCGAAGGCGCCATAGGGCGCGCGAATATAGACATGGGCGTGCGGCTCGGCCGAGCGGGTCTGCGGCTTGCCGCCGACTGTGAAGACCGACAATTCCTGCATCTGGATCGTCGCGATCGCGTCGAGCATGTTGACGGTGACGAGCTGGCCTTCGCCCGTCCGCTCGCGATGGAACAGCGCGGCCAGCGCGCCCTCGAAGGCGTTATAGGCGGTGATCGCATCGACCAGATATTGTCCCGCAGCGTTCGGCGCTTCGCCGGCCCGGCCCGCCGACAGCATGGCGCCGGACATGGCCTGCAGCAGCAGGTCCTGGCCAGGGCGATTGACGTAGGGCCCGCTCTCGCCATAGCCCGAGATCGACACATAAACGAGCCGCGGATTGATCTTGGCGAGCGCGTCGTAATCAACGCCGAGCCGCTTGGCGACGCCGGGCCGATAGTTCTGCAGGAAGACGTCAGCGGTCTTCACCAGATCGAACAGGACCGCCTTGCCTTGCGGCGATTTCAGATCGACCGCCAACGAGCGCTTGTTGCGGTTGAGCGACAGAAAGGAGACGTTGACCTTGTTGCCGCGCGCCCCGCCGGCCGAGACATGGCGCTGCCATTCGCCGCCGACAGGCTCCACTTTGACGACGTCCGCGCCGAGATCGCCAAGCCGCTGGCCCGCGAAAGGCCCGGCCATGGCGATCGTACAATCAAGCACACGAACGCCGCTCAGAATTCCCTTGGTCAAGATCGCCTCGTCTTGTCTCGCTACCGCATCACCCAGCCGCCATCGACATTCAACGTCTGACCGGTGACAAAGCCGGAATCTTTCGAAATGAAGAACATGAGGGCGTTGGCGACATCGCGCGGCTCGCCACGCCGCTTCACGGCTTGATGATCGAGCACGAAGCGAACATAGCCTTCCGGATCGGGATGAATCTTTTCTGCGTCGGTCGGAAAAGCGCCAGGCGCGACGGCGTTGACCGTGATTCCATACGGCCCAAATTCGCGCGCCCAGGCGCGGGTCAGGCCGATCAGCGCGCCCTTGGATTGCACGTAGGGCGAAAGATTGGCCCAGCCGCCATAGACGGTCACCGAAGCGATATTGACGATCCGGCCCCAGCCCTTCTCGCGCATACGCGGCAGGGCGACTTGAACGCAGACGACGCCGGCCTCGACATTGACGCGCTGAACAGCCTGGTGCTCCTCGATCGTGTAATCTTCGAACGGCTTCGACGGATAGATCGCCGCATTGTTAACGACGACGTTGAAGCCGCCGACATCGTTCGACAAGCGCTCGAGGACGCGTTTGAGGCCGGCCAGATCGGCAAGATCGGTCTCGCAGACCACGAGTCCGTCGAGCCTTTCATCCGCCGCGCGCGCCGCAAGCGCGTCGAGTTTAGCCCGATTGTTGTCGAGCGCGACGACGGCGGCGCCGGCGCGCAGGAAATGCAGCGTCGTGTCCGCGCCCAGCCCGCCGGCGGCGCCGGTATAAAGAATGACGTCGCCGCTGAGCGAGGCGCCGCGCAGCGGCTCCGGCTTTGCTGGCTCGCTCATGCTCGCCCCGCGATTGGCCGATGATTGCCGGACGGTTCTGGAAAATCCTCCTCTGGCTGGCGCCCGAGACCAGCAATGCGCTTTTCGGCCGCTTCGATCTCCGCCGCTCCCGCGAGCACACGAAATGTCGTGTCGTAGCGCCGCTCGTCGCCATGTTCGAGCCAGATCAATTCGCCGCGCTCGCGCGCCGCCTTGTGGCCGAGCACATGATTGGTCGAAGGTTCGATTCCGAGCGCGTATTGGCCGGCTTGCAGGTTCTGCCATTCATACATGCATGGAAACTGATCCTTGCGCGTCGCCACTTCAAAGCCCAGCGCGAGCTGGTCGTTAACGACAGCGACAGGCGACCGGCCAGCGCCGTCGGCGGCGAGTTCATGTTGCCAGACCTGCTCGTGAAAATTCTGCCTCGGCGCGGAGATCGTGCGATAGCCGACGCCCTGTTTTCGGTAGTCCGCGCCGGCATGCGCCGCCCAGACCACGTCCGCGATCGGCGCAAGGTAGCGCGAGCCCTCGGCCAGAACGGGATGGCCGACATTGATGTGATAGCAATACATATGCGGCGTGCGATAGAAGCCGCGATTTCTCACCCGGTCATGGATACGAATCTCGTTCGAGCCGACATTCGCCTCGATCCGCCGGACCAATTGCAGGTCCTCGCCGAACACCGTTCCCTGGCTGACGATTCCCTCGCACCAGAGCGTGCATTCGTCGCCGCTCCAGCTTTCGCCATAACCGGTCAGGCGAGCGGGGAGGGTGGCGACGCGGCCGTGAATTGAATGGCTGACCGACTTGCGCGGGCTGTATACGTAGTGATCGGCCGGCTCGTCGTACATGAAGAGGATGTGGTCGAGGCCGCATGTGACCATGAGGCCGGAGAAAGTGCGCAGCCAGGCGAGGCCGCCTTCGCCTTCATATTCGGCAAGGCCGGGATGCTTGAAACCGGCCGGCGAGTGCCAGCCGATCGCCATGCCGCGATACTCGCAATCGGCGATGTCGAGGGCGCGATCGACAAGCGCCGTGAAGCGCAGGCCCGAGCCGGTGCGAAACTCCAGCATTCTAACGCCGCGCTCGAGCCCGTCGCCGAGCGTCATGAGCCTGACGCCGGCGAATTGCGACAGCGATCCCGAGCGGCTCTCGACCTCGCGCCGCGTGAGCTTGGCGCCGAAGAGCTCAACCATCGTGATTCGTCCCTTTCAATGGCTCTTGCCCTCGCGCATGAGCGTTGCCACATCCGCGCCGGTGATCGCGCTCTCCACGCTGAGGAGATCGGCGTCGGCGACGACGAACTCCGCCGTCACCTCGCCGCGGCGCATGACGATGATCCGGTCGGCGACGGCGAAAACGTGATGGATGTTGTGGGTGATGAACAACACGCAATGGCCGGCTTCGCGCATCTCCTTGATGAAGCGCAGCACGCTATGGGTCTCTTCAAGGCCGAGATTGTTGGTCGGCTCGTCGAGAATGATGAGCTTGGCGGCAAATTGCATGGCCCGCGAAATGGCGATGGATTGCCGTTCGCCGCCGGACAGGGTCCGCACCGGCGCGTCGGCGTCGAGCTTCTTGGCGATGCCGACGCGGCGGAGCAGGGCGGAGGCGGCGCGGCGAAGTTCGGCGCGATCGAGCGGCGCGAAGACGCCGAGAAAAGAGAGCTTCACCGGCTCTCGGCCGAGAAACAGATTGCGGGCGATGCTGAGATCAGGCGCGAGCGACGTGTCTTGATGGATGGTCTCGATGCCGAGCTCGATCGCGTCGCGGGCCGAGCGTATCGTCGCCGGGGCGCCGCGCACGTAGATTTGGCCCGAATCGAGCGGATGCACGCCGGAGATCGATTTGATCAGGGTCGATTTGCCCGCGCCATTGTCGCCGAGCAAGGCGACCACCTCCCCTTCATGGAGCGAAAACGAAGCGCGCTTCAGCGCGCGGACGCTGCCAAAGGATTTTTGGGCGTTTTCCAACCTGAGGACTTCGGCCGACATAGTCAGGCCCTCGCCTTGTTCTTCTGCAGCGCCGCGTGCAGGACGAGCATCGCGAGAATGATCGCGCCGACGAAGATGTTGTAAGCGAGGCCAGGCACGCCGATCAGCACGATGCCGTTGCGGATCGCGCGCAACATGAGCACGCCCACCAAAGTGCCGAGAATGGTGCCGCGGCCACCGGTCAGCGCGGTGCCGCCGACCACGACCATGGCGATGACTTCCAATTCATAGCCAGTGCCGGCGACCGGCGAGGCGGCGGAGATGCGAAAGGCGCTGATCATCCCGGCGAGGCCCGCCAGGATCGACGTCAAGATGAAGAGCCAGATCTTGACCCGGTCGGCCGGCACGCCGCGCGCGATCGCCGCGCTGCGGTTGGAGCCGATCGCGCTGATCCAGTTGCCGAGCTTGGCGTAGTCGAGAATGTAGATCGCCAGCAGCGTCAGAACGATGAACCACCAGAGCGAGGTGTAGAGGCGAAACGGTCCCCAATCGAAACTGCCGGCGAGCAAGGTCACGAGCGGACCAGGCCGGTCCCAGGCTTTGAGCGGAAAGCCTTGCGTGACGTAGAGCGCCGCGCCGCGCACGATGAGCAGCATCGACAGGGTCACCAGAAAGGAGGATATGCCGACCTTGGTGACGAGGATTCCATTGATCGCGCCGATCACGACGCAGATCGCGAGCCCGACAAGCAGCGCCGCGCCCAGGCTGAAATCCGCATTCTGCGCCAGCAGCATCACCGAGACCGGCGCCAGCGCGAAGACGGCGCCGACCGAGAGGTCGAACTCGCCGGCGGTCAGAAGCAGCGTCATGCCGAGCGCGATGATGCCGAGTTCGGGCAAGAACGCGATCATGTTCGAGACGTTGAGCGGCGACAGAAACTTGCTGTCGCCGAAGGCGAAGGCCGCCAGAACGATGACGAGGATGATCAGCGAGGAGAATTCGGGCGCGCGCAAAGCCTGCGACCAGAGGCTTGGCTTAGCCGGCGGCGTCTCGGATACGGCGACCATTCTAACGAGTCCATGGCGAAGACGCCGGCCGCGCCTTTTTGCGGCCGGCGTTTCTCGCGTTACTTCTTCTTGTTATAGAGATTGAGGATCGGGCCGACGCTGCTCTTGTCATAGAGGCTGAACGTATGAATGTCGTAGCCGATCGGCTCGCCCGACGCCGCAAGGCTCAGCAGGGCGACGGGCATGAAGCCCTGCGCTGAGGGATATTGCCATGCGGCGGCGTTCACGTAGCCAGACTCGACTTCCTCGGCGGTATCCTTCGAATTGCCCCAGCCGACCACCGGCGCCGTTCCCGGCTTGACGCCGGCCGAGTCGAAGACCCGCTTGATGCTGGCGGCCACCGAATCGCCGAGCGCGATCACCGCGGGCGGATGGTTGGCGACGACATAATCGGTCATCTTGGCGATGATCCCGGCCGGGTCGGTGCCGCAATCGACGACGTCGTATTTGATTCCGAGCGGATCGAAGACGCTGGCGACGCCCTGCGTCTCGAGTTGCTGGTAGCTCGCGCCCGGCACTTCGACGGGCAGGAACACCTTATCGCCCTTTTTCACCATCTTATGATCGACCAGGTACTTCGCCCAGATCGCGCCGGCTTCGGTGAGATCGGCGCCGACGTAGGCCTGCCGTCCCGTCGCCGGGTCGTCCGTGTTGAAGAAGATGATCGGGATGCCCGCCGCTTTGGCGGCCGCGACTTCCTTGGTCCACAGACCCGGCTGCGCCGACGTCGTGGCGATGCCGTCCGGCTTGGCGGCGAGGGCGGAGTTGAATGCTTCCTTCTGCGCCGCCATGTCGCCGCCGCTGAAAGAAATCTTGCAGGTCACCCCGAGCTGATCGCAGGCCTTCACGGCCCCGGCGTTCCAATCGATCCAGAAGGCGTCGGAAGGGCCGCCATGCGACAAAAGATAGAAGACCTTCTTCTCCGCCGCGCTTCCCGGCGAGGCCAGCGCCAGGCCTATCATCGCCGCCGCGGCGGCCGCCAATCCTCGTTTCGTCATTGCAAGCATTCGTCCCTCCTCCAGCTCTTGTTCCTCCACCGTCATTGGTCGGCCGCGACGGTACGGTCTTTCATTCGGCGTCGGGCCGAAGCCCGTCTTGGCGCCCGCGCTCTGTCGGCCACATGGCCTGCCTCGGAAAGCGCAAGCCTCAGCCATCCGGCCGCGGGCTTCCGGGAAAATTCATCCCGCTCCTCCCGCGGCGTATTCGCGCGATGATGAGATTTGATAATTTTGAGCCGATCGTCAAGATGAAATTTGATCTCTAATGAGGCCAATTGAAGAGCCGAAGATTGCCGCTCTGGCTCACTTTAGCGAAAATATGGCCAAAACGCTAGTCTTTCTATCCTCGCGCGGCCTTGACGTCGGTTCGAATATGGATACGATCACATCAAAATACATCATCAAAGCTGAGGTCAGATGATGATTTCGGGGCTTTGCGCTGCTAGGGACCTGACGTGGCGCGTTCCGCGCCGTTTCCGGTTGCTCCCATTCGTGATTGCGCGTCGGTCATAAGATGACGGATCAAACGCTCTCCGAGAGACCGGCCAAAATCCGGTCCACCCTCGTCGACGTCGCCCGCGAAGCCGGCGTGTCGCCGGCCACGGTCGATCGCGTCTTGAACAATCGCGCCGGCGTACGCAGCCGCACGCGCGAGATCGTCATCGATACGGCGCAGAGGCTCGGCTACATTTCCGAGCCCGCCGCGTTCTCGCCCGCAGCCGGCGGCGCGAAATTGCGGCTCGACTTCGTCCTGCCGATGGGCACCAACGCCTTCATCAAGATGCTGCATGCGCAAATCGAGCAGCAGGGCGCGGCGCGGCCCGATCTCGACGTGCGCGTTGCGACGATCGAAGGCTTCAATCCCGATTCGCTCGCCCGCGCGCTCTACGGCCTCGCCGGCAAGACGCGCGGCGTCGGCGTGATTGCGCTCGATCATCCGACGGTGCGCGAGGCGATCCGCGCGTTGTCGGCCGGCGGCGTCAAGGTCTTGACTCTCGCTTCCGACATCTCGCACGTGCCGCGCGTCGCCTATGTCGGCATTGACAATCGGGCGGCCGGGCGCGTCGCCGGGTACATTCTCGGCAGGTTTCTTGGGAGCGCTGAGCGGAAGAAAGTGGCGCTCTTTGCCGGCTCCCTCTCGTATCGCGGCCACGAAGAGCGCGAGATGGGTTTTCGCCACATCCTTGCCGAGGAGTTCGCCAATCTGGAAGTGGTCGAGCTGCGCGAGGTCAAGGACGATTTCGAAATGGCCTTCGTCGAAGCGAGCAATCTCCTCGACCGTCATCCCGATATTGCCGGCATCTACAATATCGGCGCCGGCGCCGAGGGCATCGCGCGCGCCTTGCGCGACAGAAATTGCGCAAAAAACGTCGTCTTCGTCGGCCACGAATTGAGCGCGGCCAGCCGGGCGCTCCTGCTCGAGGGAACGCTTGATGCGGTGATCGACCAAAACCCGCGGGTCGAAGCGCGGGAGGCGTTGAACATTTTGACTCACAGCGTCCGAGGCGCGCCGTACGAATATCATGGGCCGCGGCTGCAGATCATTTGCAAGGAGAATCTTCCGGAAATTTGACGGCGAAGCCGGCAGGAAGGATCGGCGTTCGAGCCAGATGAGGCTGAACGTTTTCGGGCGACAGCGAGGTGCACCATCCGCGAGCCGCGCTGCTCATGAACGAAGAGCGCGAGCCGCAGGCGAGGCGCTGGATATTTGCGCCCCCGGCCGGATCGCGCCTGCCTCATTTCGGGCTTGCGCAGCGTTTTTCCCGGGCCTATTGTCTGGACAACCGGATGTCCGGCTGGCACAGCATGATGCATATGCACAAAGTCGACGACGGGCGGCCGCTCTACCGCCGATTGTCGGACGATTTGCGCGGCGAAATCGCGGCGATGAGGCCTGGCGACAAAATCGCCAGCGAACCGGAGCTCGCCCAACGCCTCAATGTCAGCCGGTTCACCGTGGCCAAGGCGATCGAAGGTCTGGTCGACGAGGGCTTGCTTGTCCGCCGCCAGGGCAAAGGCACCTATGTCGCGGCGGAGCCTCTGAAACGGTTGCCGGGGCAATTGCGCAGCTTCACCGATTCGGTCGTCGCGGCCGGCCGGCGGCCGCGTAGCCAGCTCATCGCTTTCGGCCCGGCCGAGCCGAGCCCGGACTCGCCGTTTCCGGCTGGCGAAAGGTTGGTCCGGCTGGATCGCCTCCGCTTCGCGGACGGCGCGCCGGTCGCAATCCATCGCTCGCTGCTTGCCCAATCGGTCTGCGACCAGCTCGGCTTGACGGCGGCGCTCGTCGCTCAGCCGAACTTCTCCCTCTATCGCGAATTGGAGCGCGCCGGCCTCGTCCTCGATCATTGCGTCGAGGAGCTGACGGCGCGGCTGGCGCTGCCGCAGGAGCGCGAACTGTTGCGCCTAAGCGCGAACGGCGTCGTCATGGTGATCCAACGCCAGACCTATGGCGCTGACGGCCGGCTCTTGGATCGCGTCGCCGCGGTCCATGATTGCCGCCACTATAGCTACCAGGCCCTTTTGATGCGGCGTCCGCCTCGCGGGATTGCGCCCGCTTTGGCAAGCAGGGAGAGAGAAGATGGCGAAATTGTACCTGACGCGCGGCATTTCGGCCCTGGCTTTGGCCCTCGGCCTCGTCGCGTCCGCGGCCTGGGCCGCTGACAAAGCGCCCGTCGCGCTGATCATCGCCCAGGGCGGCCTCGGCGACCAGTCGTACAATGACCTCGCCGACAAGGGCTTCAAAAAAGCGCTCGGCGAGACGAAGCTCGAAGGCAAGGAGGTCGAATCGAAGGACGTCGTCGCGCAGGGCGAGAACATGTTGCGACGCGCCGCCGATGGCGGCTTCGGGCTCATCGTCGATCTTGAATATTCGCACGGCGACGCGGTGAAGACCGTGGCCAAGGACTATCCCAAGGTCGATTTCTCGATCCTCAATTTGGTCGAGCCGGGCGCTAACGTCGCCTCTGTCTTGTTCAAGGAGCAGGAGGGATCGTACCTCGCCGGCGCGCTCGCGGCGATGGTCGCCTCCGATCCCAAGATCAAGGGGATCGGACCGAAGCCGATCATCGGCGTGATCGGCGGCACCAAATCGGCCGGCATCGACAAGTTCATCGCCGGCTACATTCAGGGCGCGCACGACGTCGATCCGAAAGTCGAGGTCAAGGTCGCCTATTCGAACAATTTCGGCGATCCGGCGATCGGCCATCAAATGGCGAAGGCCATGTTCGACGAGGGCGCGAGCATCGTCTACCAGGTCGCCGGCGGCACCGGCATCGGCGTGATCCAGGCGGCCAAGGAGACCGGCCACTACGCGATCGGCGTCGATACGGATCAGGACGCGCTCGCCAAAGGGCATGTCCTTACCAGCATGATCAAACGGACCGATCTGGCCGTCGAGACGGTGATCAAGGATTACGCCGAAGACAAATTCCCGGGCGGCCAAACCGTGACGCTCGGTTTGAAGGAGGACGGCGTCGGCCTGTCGCCGATGACCTACACCAAGGACCTGATCCCCGCCGCCGATCTCGCCAAGATCGACGAGATGAAGAAGAAGATCATTGCGGGCGAGATCAAGGTCTGGGACGTCACCTCGCAAGGCTATCCGAGCTGGTGGCCGAAGTGAGGAGCGGCCTTTAAGCCCCTGGAACGCGAGCGGTGGCCAATCCTGCCGTCAGAATCGGCGCGCGCGGCGTCACCCGGCGCTTCGGCGCCGTCCTCGCCAATGACGCGATCGATTTTTCCGCCGTGCCGGGCGCGATCCGCGGCGTGGTCGGCGGCAACGGCGCCGGCAAGACGACGCTGATGCGCATCCTGCAAGGCCTCGAACAGCCGGACGAAGGCGCGGTAGTTCTCAACGACGAGCCGGTCACGCTCGCCGATCCCGCCGACGCCTTCGCCCGCGGCGTCGGCATGGTCCATCAGGAGTTCATGCTGGTCGACGAGCTGACGCTGCTCGAGAATCTCATCCTCGGGCGCGAACCGGTCGGCCCGGGCGGCGTCATCGATCGCGACAAGGCGCTCGACGAGGCGCGTCGGCTCGCTCTCTCCGCGGGGGTCGAATTGGATTGGGGTCTCAAAGTTTCAGAGGCGCCGGTCCATGTCCGGCAGATCGTTGAAATCCTGCGCCTGCTCTATCGCGGCGCGGACGTTCTGATTCTCGACGAGCCCACCGCCGTGCTCGCGCCGCAGCAGGTTCGCGACCTGCTCAACCTTTTGCGGCGCCTGCGCGACGAAGGCCGCACCATTCTGTTCATCAGTCACAAGCTCGACGAGGTGCTCACGGTCTGCGACGCGATCACGGTGCTGCGCGCCGGCAAGGTCGTCGCCAGCACAACGCCCGCCGAAGCCAATGCCGGCCGTCTCGCCGAACTGATGGTTGGCGAGACGGTCGACTTCCCGCGCCGCGTTCCGCAAACCCGCGCGGTCGAGGCGCCGCTGCTTTCGCTGCGCGGCGTCAAGGCGCTCGACTCGCGAGGCGTCGAGCGACTCGCCGGAATCGACCTCGATCTGCGTCCAGGCGAGGTCGTCGGGATCGCCGGCGTCAGCGGCAGCGGCCAAGATGAGATCGTCGCCGTGACGACGGGCTTGCGCCGCGCAGCCGCCGGACGGGTGACGATCGCCGGAAAGGATGCGACGTCCCTCTCGGTCGCCGCGCGCCGGGCGGCGGGGCTCGGCTATATCAGCGCCGACCGCGCCCATGAGGGCCTGTGCCTCGCCGAATCGATCGCCGCCAATGTCGTCGCCGGCCGGCACCGCGCCAGACCTTTCGCTCGCGGCGGTTTATTGCGGCCGAGGACGATCCGCGAGCATGCAAGGAAGGCGCTCGACAGATTCGGCGTCATCTATCGCGATTGCGGCGACGCGGCGCGCAATCTTTCCGGCGGCAATCAGCAGCGCGTCGTCATCGCCCGCGAACTCGATCGCCAGCCGCGTGCGCTGATCGCGGCCCAGCCGACGCGCGGCGTCGACATTGCCGGCGCGGCTTTCATTCATCGCCAGATCCTCGCCTTCGCCGCCAGCGGCGGCGCCGTGCTTCTAGTTTCGGAGGAGCTCGAAGAGCTGCTGACCCTCGCCGATCGCATCGTCGTGCTCCATCGCGGCGCGATCGTCGGCGAAGTCGCGGGCGCCGAGCGCAGCATCGGCCGGATCGGCCGGATGATGCTGGGAGAGGCGGCGTGAGCGCGGCGGCGACGGCAGGCGTCGTAAGATCGCCCCGTCGAGATTGGACTGCGCTCGTCGACGCGCTCGCTCCTTTCGCGGTCGCGCTGATCGTCGGCGCGATCCTCCTCGCCGCCACAGGGCGCAATCCGTTCGACGTCTATGGTTTGATGGCGCGCGAAGGATTTGGCGGCGCTGGCCGGCTCGAAGCGACGCTCACCGCGGCGACGCCGATTCTCTTCACCGCGATCGCCACCGCGGTGTCGTTCCGCGCCGGCATATTCAATGTCGGCGTCGAAGGCGTCTTCTATCTCGGCGGCATGGCCGGCGCGGTCGTCGGCTTCACGCTGACCTCCTTTCCTTCGCCGCTGCTCATTGTGGTTGAACTTGCCGCCGGCGCGCTGATCGGCGGCCTGTGGCTCGCCGCGCCGGCGCTGCTGCGCGCCCGGTTGCAGGTCGACGAAGTCGTCTCGACTTTGATGCTCAACTTCATCGCCGCCAACCTGACATTGTACCTGGTCAACGGCCCTTTTCTCGCGCCGGGCTCCGCCAATTCGGCGACGCCGATGATCGTCGAGGCCGGCTGGCTGCCGCGCATCGCGCCGCCCTCGACGCTGACCCTCGGCTTCGTCATCGCGCTCATCCTGCTTGCTCTCTACGCGCTCTGGGACCGGCTGACGCCGCTCGGCTTCGAAGCCCGACTCAACGGCCTCAATCCGCGCTTCAGCCGCGCCATCGGCATCGATGCGCCGCGGCTCATCCTCAAGGTGATGATCCTGTCCGGTGCGATCGGCGGCCTCGCCGGCAGCGCCCATGCGCTCGGCGTGACCCATCGCTTCGTCGTCGGCTTTTCGCCTGGCTATGGCTGGACCGGCCTCGCGGTCGCGCTGATGGGCCGCAATTCGGCCGTCGGCATGCTGATCGGCGCGATCGTGTTCGGCGCTTTGGACTCCGCCGGCACCACGGTCCAACTCTTCAGCGACATCCCGCTCGAGATCGTCGACGTGCTGCAAGGCGTCGTGACGATTTTCGCAGTCGTACGCTTCGGGCGGCTGCGTGGCCGGCGGAGCGCGCGATGATCGACTATGTGCTCGCCGCCGCGGCCTTGCTGACCACGCCGCTGCTGCTTACCGCGATCGGCGGCCTGATCAACCGGCTCGGCGGCATCGTCAATCTCGGCCTCGAAGCCATGATGCTGACCGGCGCCTATGTCGCGCTGGCTATGTCCTCGGCGACGCAATCCTGGCTTGTCGCGCTTCTTGCGGCTTTGGCCGCCGGCGGCGCGGTCGGATTGCTGTTCTCGCTCGCCGTAACGCGCTTGGAAGCCAATGAAATCGTCGCCGGCGTCGGCTTGAACGTCGCGACAGCCGGGCTGATCGGCTTCATCCTCAAGGACTACTACCATAGCTCTGGTACGATCCGATTGCCCGACGTCGTGATGCTGCCGCGGATCGTTCTGCCTGGGGTGGCGCAAATCCCGATCGCCGGCGCCATCCTTTCAGGAAAAGACCCGCTGACCTGGCTGTCCTGGGCTCTCGTGCCGATCACGGCCTTCGTCTTGTCGCGGACGCGCGCCGGCCTGCGCCTTCGGGCGGCGGGCGCGGCGCGGGAGGCGGCGACGGCGCTCGGCCTGCGGCCGCTGGCGATCAGGGACGCCTCGACGATTGTCGCGGGCGCGCTGGCCGGACTCGCCGGCGCGCAACTCTCGATCGGCGTGGTCGGCGTGTTCAGCGTCGGCATGTCCGGCGGCCGCGCCTTCATCGCCCTCGCCGCCTTCTATTTTGGCCGCAACCGGCCGGGCCTGACCGCGGTCGGCGCGGCCCTGTTCGGCCTCTTCGACGCGATCCAGATCTATCTGCAAGGCCGCGGCGTCGCGCCGGAGCTCATGCAGATGCTGCCCTATATCGTCGTGCTCGTCGTCCTGACCGCTATTGGCGTCGGCGAACGCAAGCGACGCCTGCTGCAAGGAGTTTAGGCGATGGAAGCCGCGGGCGAGACGGCCTTGATCCTGATCGACGTCATCAATTCGTTCTATGCGCCCGGCATGCCCAACTATTATCCGGAGGCGGCGGCTACGCTCGACCCGCTTCGCAAGCTCCTCGCTGCGGCGAGAGCCGGCGGCAAAATCGTCGTCCACGCGGTCGAACGGCATTATCCCTCCTTCGACGACTTCGAATGGCGAAAGCTGCCGAAACATCATTTTATCGGCGACGACGACGCAGCTTTCGTCGAAGGCTTCGGCCCGGAAGGGTCGCGCGAGATCGTCGTGCCGAAGCGCCGCTACAGCGCGTTCTTCGCGACGGATCTGGCCCTGTTCCTCAACGAGCAGCGTGTGCGACGGCTGGTCGTCGGCGGCGTGAAGACAAATGTCTGCATCCGCGCCACGATCCAGGATGCTTTCGCAAACGGATTTGAGGTTCTGTTGCCGCGCGAGGCGACCAATTCCAATCGGCCGCATCTCGCCGCCGCCTCTCTCGAAGACGTCGAGCGCTATTTCGGCAGGGTCGTCACGCTCGATGAAGCGCTGAAGGCGCTGGCATGACGCGCATCGCGATTTCCGGCTACGCCAGCCTCGATTATGTCGTACAGCTCGCCGCCCCGCCGCAGCCGAGCCGCACCGTCGCCGTGACGAGCCGCGCCGACGCGTGGCCGCGGCCGGGCGGCAGCCCGATCTATATCGGCGCCGCCATTCGGCGGGCGGGCGGCGCCGACGTCTCGTTGATCACTTGGGTCGGCGCGGACGTCGCTGGCTCCGATTACATCCGCCGCGTCGCAGCGCTTGGCCTTTCCACCGAAGGCGTCGAAAGGAGTCTCTCGGGTCATACGCCGATCTGCATTCTCGCCTATGACCCTTCCGGCGCTTCATATTGTCTCTATGAAGCCTCCGCCTCGACAGGGGCCGGCTACAATCCGGTCCAAGCGGCGATGATGGAGGCGGCGGATTGGATCTGCTTGACAGTTCAGCCGGCTTCCGCGGCTCGCGCGGCGTTGGCGCGGATTTCCGACCGGCAACGCCTGGTATGGGCGGTGAAGGGCGACCCGGACGCATTCCCGGAAGACTTGCGTCGCGATCTGGCCGCGCGCGCGGATCTCGTCGTTCACAGCGAGGGCGAACGCGACTTCGTCGCGCCCTTTCTCGCCGCCGCGCCCGGCCGGCCTGACCGTCTGGTCGTCGAGACGCAGGGCGCGGCCGGCGCAGCGCTGACGATGGGCGGCCGAATGCTCTACGCGCCGCTCGACAAGACCAAGCGCGTAGCGGCGAACGATCCGACCGGCGCAGGCGACACGTTTGTCGGCGGTCTGATCGCTGCTTTGATCGTCAGGCGAGATCCGCTTGCCGCGCTGCGCGCGGGAGAGGCGGCGGCGCGAGAGATGTTGATCGCGCGCCACAAGAAAACGATCTGGGGAGTTGAGCGATGACGAGGTCGGCATGGTATATCGGTTGCCGGGCGGACGAAATCGGCGACTCGGCGATCCTGGTCGGCGATCCCGGCCGAATTCCGCGCCTCGCCCGGGCGCTCGACCGGCCACAGATGCTGGACGAGAGGCGCGGCCTTCGCGCCGTCACCGGCTGGCGTGGCGAGAGGCGAATCACCGCCGTGGCCTTCGGCATGGGCGCGCCGATTGCGGCCATCGTTCTGCACGAACTTCGCGATCTTGGCGTGCATACGTTCTTGCGGATCGGAACGGCGCAAGTCATGCCGCCCGCCGCGCTCGGCGATTTCGTTCTCGCCGACGCGGCGATGCGGGCCGAGGGCGCCTCATTGACCTACGCCCAGGCCGGCTATCCGGCGGCCGCCGATTTCGACCTCAACGCGGCCTTGCGCGCGCGCCTCGGCCGCAGCCGCCGCGCCTGGCGGGCCGGCGTGTTTGCGACCTATGACGGATTCTACAGCCAGATGTTCGCGCTGAACGACGGCCAGCGCCGCGCCATTGAAGGCCTTCGGCAGGACCTGCTGCGCCATCGCATCTTGGCGATGGATATGGAGACGTCGGCCGTGCTGACAATTGGGCGGCTGCTCGGCGCGCGCGCCTCCAGCTTTTGCATGGGTACGGTCGACGGCCTCACCCAGGCGACGCTTCCGCCGAGCGACCAGGCGACGCGCGAACAGGAAATGTTCGACATCGCGCTTGACGTGCTCGCCGCTTTGGCGGCGCCTGCCGAGGATTAACTCGCCGTGGATACGCTGATCGACCGCTATTTCAAGACGCTGGCGGACCGCCTGGAAGCCGTGCGAACCGGCGAGGCCGCTTCGATCGACCAAGCCGCGTCTGTCTGCGCCGAGACGGTCGCGCGCGGCAAGCTGGTCTTCACGTTCGGCACCGGTCACGGCGCGCTGCCTGCGCTCGAGACTTTTCCGCGCACCGGAACGATCGTCGGCTTTCGCCCGATCGTCGAGAGCACGATGATCTCCTTCCATCGCGTCTGGGGCGACATGGGCGCGCGGCAATATCGCTTCATCCATGCGGTCGAAGGCTACGGCAAGGCGATCTTGAGCGCGCACCGGCTCGATCCCGAGGATGCGATGATCCTGTTCTCGCATTCCGGCGTCAACGCGGTGATCCTCGACATCGCCCTCGAGAGCAAAGCGAAAGGCCTGAAGGTGATCGCGGTCACCTCGCTGCCGCATTCGCAAGGCGTCCCCTCGCGCCACTCGTCCGGCAAACGTCTCTTCGAAATCGCCGACGTCGTCATCGACACGCATGCGCCGTTGGCCGACGCTTCCCTCGCCATCGACGGATTGGAGCATCCGGTCGGGGCGAGTTCGACCAGCGTCACGATCGCGATCGCGCATGCGATTGTCGCCGCAACCGCGGAGAAATTGATGGCGCGCGGCGTCAAGCCGATGGTGATGGTCAATCCCAACACCGCCAATCGCGCCGAGGCCAATCGCGTCAACGACGCCAATTATGAAGCGCTCTGGCGCCGTCTCGCCGACCGCTGAAAAGCCGCCGTCCGCCAAACAACGAACTGAGTTCGAACGCCCCTCGGCTCATGAGGCGGGCGGTTCTACGCAAAATCAGAGATCGGTCGGTCCACAGAGGGCGACCTGGGGCAAATGACGTTTATAAGCAAATTGATGATTTTTATAGATGTGGTGTGAGCGGAGATAAAGCGCGGATTACGGATTGACTTAGATTTCTATATCAACGTATAATTTTCATATAAACCTCGTGGTGGGAAATGCCGCTAAAGGAGAGCCGCGACCTGGCGCCGTCCGGGGCAGACCAGAGTCCGCCGCTGGCGGGATTGGTCGTCCTCGACTTCGCCCAATTTCTGGCGGGACCGTCCTGCGCCTTGCGCCTCGCCGATCTCGGCGCCGACGTCGTCAAGATCGAGCGGCCGCAAGGCGGCGACCTCTGTCGCCAACTCGCCATCGCCGATCAGGTGTTCGACGGCGACAGCGCGCTCTTCCACACGATCAATCGGAACAAGCGCAGTTTCGCCGCCGATCTGAAGAGCCCCGCCGATCTCGCGCTGGTGAAGAAGCTGATCGCGCGCGCCGACGTGATGATCCATAATTTCCGGCCCGGCGTGATGGAGCGGCTCGGGCTCGGCTACGACGCGGTTTCCGAGATCAACCCACGGATCGTCTATGGCGCCGTGACCGGCTATGGCGCCAGCGGACCCTGGCGCGACAAGCCAGGTCAAGATCTGCTCGTCCAATCCCTGTCGGGCCTAGCGTGGCTTTCCGGCGACGCCGATCAAGGTCCGGTGCCGGTCGGCGTCTCTGTCGCCGACATCCTGACCGGCGCGCATCTCGTTCAAGGCGTGCTCGCCGCCCTGGTGCGTCGGGGCGTCACCGGCAAAGGCGGAAGGGTCGACGTCAATCTGATGGCTTCGGCGCTCGACCTCCAGTTCGAGCCGCTCACCGCCTATCTCAACGCAAAATCCGGCCAGCCCCGGCGCTCGCGCGTCAGCAACGCGAACGTCCATACGGCGGCGCCCTACGGCATATACGCGACGGCCGACGGCCATCTGGCGCTAGCCATGACGCCGATCGGCAAGCTGGCGGACCTGCTGCCCTGCGAAGCGCTGCGCGCCTATGCCGACCCCGCGACCTGGTTCCGCGATCGCGACGCGATCAAGCAAATTATCGCCGACCTTTTGCGCACCCGGCCGACCGCCGAGTGGCTGGCGCGGCTCGAACCTGCCGACATCTGGTGCGCCGACGTGCTCGACTGGCCGCATCTCGAGGCGCATCCCGGATTTCAAGCGCTCGACGCCGTCCAAGAGATCGTCAGTTCGGGCGGCGCGGCGATGCAGACGACCCGCTGTCCGATTCAGATCGATGGCGCGATTTTGAAATCCAAACGCGGCGCGCCTCGGCTCGGCGAGCATACGGCCGAGGTGCTCGCGCAATTCGGCTTGAACGCGGCCGATCGGAGAGCCGGATGATCGCCGAGCAATATTTCGAAGATTACACGATCGGTTTTTCCCGCCGCTCCTTCGGCCGGACGATCACCGAGGCGGACATCGTCCTGCATGCCGGCCAGACCGGCGATTTCTTCCCGCACCATATGGACGCCGAATGGTGCGCGACGCAGGATTTCAAGCAGCGCATGGCGCATGGCACGCTCGTCTTCAGCGTCGGCATCGGCATGACGGCGAGCACGATCAATCCACGCGCCATGTCCTATGGCTACGATCGCCTGCGCTTCCTCAAGCCTGTCTTCATCGGCGACACGATCACGGTCAGCGCCACGATCAAGGAGAAGCGCGACCATCCCAAGCGCCGCGGCTTCGGCGTCGTCGTCGAGGCGATCGAAATCGTCAATCAGCGCAACGAGCCGGCGCTCGTCTGCGAACACCTTTATCTCGTCGAGCGCAGGAGGCCTGCGCCAGCGTAGCCGCTCTTCGGCGAAAGGCGAACAAGTCCGCGACGACTGGATCAACCCCGGGAGGAAACGATGAACAGCTTAGTCAAATGGACCGTGGCCGCGGCGATGAGCGCGGTCGCCGCAGCGCCGGTCCTCGCCGCCGATACGTACGGCTTTTCGAATGTCGGCTTGAGCTTTCCTTTCGCGGCGGCGATCGCCAAAGGCTTCCAGGACGCGGCCAAGCAGGCCGGCGTCAACGCGGTCGTGCTCGACGCCAAGAACGACGTTCAGAAGCAGGCGAACGATATCGACGACCTCATCGCGCAGAGGGTCAAAGGCATCGTGATCATGCCGCTCGATTCGACCGTCGCCCAAGGCTGGGTCGACAAGGTCGCGGCCGCCGGCATTCCCGTCGCCTCGGTCGGCTCGCAGATCGGCGATCCCAACAAGCGCGCAATCAAGGACGTGTACCCGAAGCTGGTCGCCGTCGTCACCCAGGACGAGATCGCCGCCGGCAATCGCGCCGGCGAGCTGGCGCTCAAGCTTCTGCCGCAAGATCGGCCGGCCAAGATCGCCATCATCGAAGGCCAGGCCGGCTTCTCCGAGGTCAAGCAGCGCAGCCAGGGCTTCCTTGAGGCGCTCGACAAGGCCAAAGCCAAGTATCAGATCGTCGCCTCCCAGCCGGGCGACTGGACCGCGGAGAAGGGCGAGGCCGCCTGCCAGAACATCCTCTCCGCTCATCCGGACGTCGACCTCTTCTTCAATCAGGCGGACGACATGGTCGTCGGCTGCGCTCGCGCGGTGAAAGCGGCCGGCTCGAAGGCGAAGCTCATCGGCTTTGGCGGCTCGAAGCTTGCGATCGCCGCGATCAAGGACGGCTCGGTCGACGGCACGGTTTGCTACAAGCCGGAAGAGCTCGGCCATTTGGCGTTCCAGGCGGTCTACGAAGCGGCGACCGGCAAGAACGTCCGTCACCATGAATTCATCACCTACGACACGCCTGGCGTCGCCAAGGCCAATATCGACCAATGTGTCGGGCAGTGGTGATCTGAAATCGAGCTTAGGGCCGTGGACGCGCCGCTGCTCCAATTGCGAAAGGTCGAAAAGACTTTTCCGAACGGTACGGTCGCCTTGAGAGGCGTCGATTTCGACGCCTATGCCGGCCGCGTCCACGGCCTGCTCGGCGCCAACGGCGCCGGCAAATCGACGCTGATCAACATCCTCTCCGGCGCGGCGCCGGCGTCGCGCGGGACGATCGTCTGGCGCGGCAGAGAGGTCGCGTTCAAGACGCCGGCCGAGGCGAACGCGGCCGGCATCGCCACGATCCATCAGCACATCCCGCTGGCCCCGACCTTGTCCGTGCTCGAGAATATTTTCCTCGGGCGAAGCGGAATGTGGCGGCATAATCCCGGCGAACGGATCCGCTTCGAAGCATTGTGCCGCGACGTCGGCTACGCAATCGATCCCGACGTCCTGGTCGCCGATTTGCCGATCGGCAAGCGGCAGATGGTGGCGATCATGCAGGCGCTGGGCGGCGGCGCCGATCTCATCGTCATGGACGAGCCGACCGCCTCTCTCGCCAATGAAGAACGCGAGATCGTCTACCAGGCCGTCCGCCGCCTCGCCGCGCAAGGCAAGGGCATTGTCTTCGTCTCGCATTTTCTCGACGAGGTCGTCGCTCTGACCGACCAGGTTACGGTGCTCAGGGACGGCCGCGAGGCGATGCGCGCCAAAACCAAGGATGTCGACGAGCGCGCCATCGCTGAAGCCATCGTCGGCAAGGCGGTCGCCACGCTCGATCATTTGCGCGAGGATCGCGCAGTCGTAACCGGGCCCGAACTGCTCATCGTACGCAATCTCGCCTCCGGCGACAAGCTTCGTCCGGTCAGCCTTCAGGTGCGCAGAGGCGAAATTGTCGGCCTTGCCGGTCTGCTCGGCGCCGGCCGCAGCGAGTTGTTGCTTGCGGTTTTCGGCGCGGACCGGCATGCGACCGGCGAGGTTATGCTCGACGGAGAGCCCTTGCCGCGAAGCACGGCTGGCGCGGTCAGAGCCGACGTTGCGCTCGTACCAGAGGATCGCAAGACGCAGGGGCTGATCCCCGGCTTCGAAATTTGGCGGAATATCACCTTGCCGCATCTCGACGACACGGCTTTTGGCCGCCTGCTGACGCGCCGAGAGACGGAATGGGCGCGCGGCGCGGCGGCGATCGAAAAGCTGCGCATCAAGGCGCCGTCGCCCGAAACCGTGGTCGACGAGTTGAGCGGCGGCAACGCTCAGAAAGTGACCGTCGCGAAATGGCTGTTCGGGGCCGTGAAGCTGCTGCTTCTCGACGAGCCGACCGCCGGCATCGATGTCGGCGCCAAGGCCGACATTCTGGCGCTGACGCGCCGCCTCGCCGAATCCGGGGTCGGCGTCATCATCGTCTCTTCGGAATTCGAGGAGCTGCTCGCGGTCTGCGACCGGATCCTCGTCATGCGCGACGGCGCCATCGTCGCGGAGCGCGCGGCTTCGGCGACGTCGGAGCACGAGCTGGTCCTGCTCGCCGGCGGTCGCGGCGCACGAGGCGAGCGCGCCGCGCATCCGATTCACTGAGTCAAAGGTATGACCACGAAGGACTGGCGTCGGTATTTCGGGCTTCGCGAAGCGGGCGTCTATTACGCGCTGCTCCTGCTGATGGCGATCATCGGCCTCGTCACCGCATCGTCCAGCGGAGCAAACTATTTCAGCGCCGCCAATCTCACCAACATCCTGTACCAAGCTTCGCTGGTCGGCATGATGGGCGTCGCGATGACGGTGATCCTGATCACCGGCAATTTCGATCTCTCGGTCGCCTCCGTCGCGGCGCTTTCCGGCGCTGTGCTGATCAGCCTCGCCGGCGCGCTCGGCTTCTGGCCGGCCGCCGCGGTCGCGATGCTGATCGCGATCGGCGTCGGGCTCTTGAACGGCGCGATCGTGCAGCTCCTCGGCATCAATGCTTTCATCGTCACGCTGGGCACGCTGACCGCCATCCGCGGGCTGGTCCTCATCGTCACCAACAGCCGGTCTCTGATGATCGAGGACCCGGCGGTCAAGGCGCAGATGGTCGCGTTCGAAGGCGGTCGTGCGCCGATACAAGCTGCGCTGTTCGTCATCGGCGGCCTGCTCGTCGCCGGCGCGGCCTATGCGCGCTTTCGCCAAAAAAAGGACAAGACAGCGACGCCATGGGGAGCGGCGATCGGCGGCGTCGCCCTGATCGGGCTCGGCTTGCTCGGCGGACCGAGCCTGAGCGTCGCCAAACCGGTCGTCTACACCGCCGTCTATACGCTCGTTGTCTGGTTCGTGCTCGGCTTTACGACGATCGGCCGGCGCGTCTATGCGGTCGGCGGCAATTCCGAGGCGGCGCGGCTCTCCGGCGTCAATGTCGGCCTCTATAAGATGGCGGCCTTTGTCCTGTGCAGCGGCACGGCCGGCTTTGCCGGAATTTTGTTCGCCTCGCGGCTCGGCGCAATCAATCCGACCGCGCTGCAAGGAGCGGAGTTGACCGTCATCGCCGCAGCGATTCTCGGCGGGACGTCCCTGTTCGGCGGCGCCGGCAGCGTGGTCAAGACCCTGGTTGGCGCTCTCTTGCTCTTCGCCTTGGCCAATGGGTTCAATATTCTCGACCTCGGCGCGAACTATCAGGGCCTGATCGAAGGCACGGTGGTCGTCGCTGCCGCGGCGATCTATACCGTCGGCGGCGCGCGCCGACGCCGGGCCTGAACAGCCGCCAGCGTTCGAGGCGGAAATGAGGTATGCTCTGGCGCGAGCCGGATCAGGCTTGCGCAAGGATCGAGGGAGATGACGGACAGGGTTCTGAGCATCGAGGAAAGGCGGAGCAAATACGCTGTTCCGGCGCTCGAAAAGGCGCTCGACATCATCGAGTACCTTTCTGATCAAGCCGTGCCGATGACCCAGGCGCAGCTTGGCCGCGCGCTCGGCCGGCAACCTGGCGAATTGTTCCGCATGCTGACGGCGCTGGAGACGCGCGGCTATCTGCGGCGCGACGCGGTGACGGGCGGTTACGCTTTGACGCTGAAACTGTTCGAGCTCAGCCGCACCCATTCGCCCTATGAGGAGCTGCTGCGCGCCGCGCAGCCGATCATGCGCCGCCTCGCCGACGAGGTCCGCGAGACTTGCCATCTCAGCGTCCTGCATCGCGACAAGATCCTCGTCCTTGCGCAAGAAGAGAGTCCGAAGCCGGTGCGGCTTTCGATTGAAGTCGGCTCGTTGCATTCGCCGCTCTCCACCGCCTCGGGGCGCATCCTGCTCGGGGCGATGGAGAAGGGCGATCGCGACGCGTTCCTTGAACGCGCGACGAACTTCTCCTCGCGGCCCGAGGAGGAGCGCACAGCCTTCCTTAATCGCGTCCACGCGGTTCAGTCGCGCGGTTACGAGATTGTCGAAGGCGAGCGTTTCGTCGGCGGGCTCGATCTTGGCGTGCTGATCGGCGGGACGTCGTCCGCGGTGCGAGCGGCTCTGGTCATCGCCACCCTGAAATACGCCGACGGGCCCGACATGGAGGCGATGTTGCCTTCCCTGCGCCAAGCGGCGGCGGCGATCGCCGAACAGGCGGGACTCACAACCGATCGAGGCGCGCCATGACCGAGACGATCCGCATCGCCGTTCGCAAGTTTCCGCCGTTCGAGACGGCGATCGTCAGGCAGTTCGGGGATTTTGTCCGCGCCTCCGGCGTCGACGCGCGGGTCGAGATCGAAGCCTTTGATCTCAACCCGCTGCATGAACGCCTGTTCGAGCGTCAGGCTCTGAGGAAGGGCGAGTTCGATATCGCCTTCCTCTCGACCGACTGGGTCGCCGAGGCGCATCAGGTCGGCGCGCTCGCTGATCTGACCCCGTATCTCGAGCGCGCCCCGATTCCCGATTTTCCCGACGCCTGGAGCCCCTCGCTGCTCAAGCTGCAACAATTCGACGGCGGATTCTGGGGCATGCCGTACCATGACGGGCCGCAATGCCTGATCTACCGCAAGGATCTGTTCGACGCGGCCGGGCTCGCGCCGCCCAGGACTTGGGAGGAATTCGTCGCCGTCGCGCGCAAGCTTCACGCTCCCGAAGCGGGGCGGTACGGAACCGTGCTCGCTCTCTATCCGGACGGCCATAACAGTTTCTATGATTTCTGCGTTCATGTCTGGACGCGCGGCGGCGAGCCGTTCAGCGAGGACGGACGTCCGGACCTCGTGAGCAACGAGGCGATCGCCGCCTTGGATTTCATCCGCGGACTGGCGGCGGACGCCGACGCCATGGCGCCGAATCCGCGCGAGCTCGACAGCGTCAAATCCGGCCTGATGTTCTGCGAGGGCAAGATCGCGCTGATGACCAACTGGTTCGGCTTCGCCGCGCTCGGCGACAGCGTGGACGGACCGGTCAAGGGCAAGGTCGACGTCGCGCCGCTGCCTTCGTCCGGCGGCCGCAGCGTGTCGCTCAACGTCTTCTGGATGCTGACCCTCGCCTCCGGTTCGCGCCGTCCCGAACTCGCCTGGGCCTTCATGCGCCATGCGGCGAGTCCGCCGATGGACCTCCTGACGACGAAAGAGGGCGCGATCGGCGTTCGCCGCTCGACCTGGAGCGACCCGGACGTCAACGCGCAAATACCGTACTATGGCAAGCTCGACATGCTGCATGGATTCGCCCGCGAATTGCCGCGCCATCCTCGCCTCGCCGACTTCGCGCATGCGATCGACGAGATGCTGAGCCAAGCGCTAACCTCGGCGACGCCGAGCCGCGATCTCCTCGTCGAAGCCGAAGCGCAGATCAAGGGTTTGCTGGCATGACTATTCCGCCTCTCCGCCAGGAATGGCCCAAGCCGTCGGCGCCGAAGCCGATCGTCGTCATCGGGACGGGCGGGATCGTCAAGGACGCACATCTGCCCGCGTACCGGCGGGCCGGCTTTCCGGTCGCCGGGCTCTTCGATATCGATCGCGGAAAGGCCGAGGCGCTCGCCGCGCAATGGGGCGTTCCGAAAGTGTTCGACAGTCTCGGCGACGCGGCGCGCCAGGACGGAATCGTCTTCGACATCGCCGCGCCCCCCGTCGCGCATCGCGACATTCTGGCCGCGCTGCCGGAAGGCGCGGCCGTGCTGATTCAGAAGCCGATGGGCATGGATCTCGACGAAGCGACGGCGACGCTGCGGCTCTGCCGAGAGCGGCGCTTCAAGGCGGCGGTGAACTTCCAGCTCCGCTTCTCGCCGATGATGCTGGCGACGCGCGACGCTCTCGCCAAGGGGCTGCTCGGACGATTGATCGACATCGAAGTTCATCTCAATCTGGTCACGCCATGGGGCTTGTTTCCGCATCTCAGGGTCAATCCGCGCGTCGAGATCGTGTCGCACTCGATCCATTATCTCGATCTCATCCAGAGCCTGGTCGGCCTGCCGAAAGGCGCTTTCGCGCGTACCTATCGGCATCCGTCCAGCGACCTTGCCGATACGAGGACGACGGCGATCCTGGACTATGACGATGATCTGCGCGTCGCGCTCAGCATCAATCACCATCATGATTTCGGCCGCAGGTTTCAGGACGCGACTTTCCGGTTCGAAGGCGATTCCGGCGCGGCGATGGTCAAGCTCGGGCTGTTGCTGAACTATCCGGAAGGCGAGCCGGACGAATTGTGGATCGCGAAGAAGGGCGAAGAGCCGGAGCAGGTTCCGCTGGCGGGCCGCTGGTTTCCTGACGCGTTCATCGGCGTGATGGCCAACCTGCAGCGCTATGTCGCCGGCGAGGACGCGATCTTGGAGACGTCGGTCGAGAGCGCCTGGCGTACGATGGCCATCGTCGAGGCGTGCTACCAATCGCGCTCGATCGCCGGCGCCGGGATCGAAGAGCCGCCGATCAACTGAGGCGAGCTTCCCTCTCCCTTCGAGAGATGGGAGATAGGATGAAATCGTACCTCAGTACGGCGTAGTCGTGGTCGACGACTTTCCCGTCGACATCCGTACCGGCGGTTCGACGCTCTAGTTGGCGAATCAGCGAGTCCTTCACGCCGAACACGGCATCCGAATCGAGATATTTGTCGCCGTCGATGAATACATGCGTGACCAGCCTCTCGTAGCCGGGCGCTGAAATCATGAAATGGACGTGAGCCGGGCGATAGGGATGACGTCCCTGCGCGCGCAGCATATCGCCGACCGGCCCGTCGTCGGGGATCGGATAGAAACTCGGGACGATCGTCCAGAACCAGAAACGGCCGGCGACGTCGGCGCGAAGACGAGCGCGCAACGCCGTTGCGCCGCCTTGTTCATAGCGCTGGACGTCGTAATAGCCGTCCTTGTCGCTGTGCCAGACGTCGATGAGCGCGCCCGGCAGGGGCGCGCCGCCGAGGGCGCTGACCGAGCCCTCGACGAAGAGCGGCTCGCCCGCCATGCCCGGCGAAATGTCGGCGCCCAGCGCCGCATCCGGCGCGTTCTCGACGAAGAACGGGCCGAGCACGGTCGTCTCTGTCGCGCCTTGCGGCAGGCGATGATTGATCGCGTCGACCAGCATCGAAGCGCCGAGCGTATCGGAGAGGAGAATGAACTCCTGGCGCGTCTCGCTGCATTTTTTGCCGATTTCGGTGAGAAATTCGATCGCGGCGCGCCATTCTTCGAAGCTCGGCTCGATCTCGCGGATGAAGCCGTGCAGGTGGCGAACCAGCGCTTCGGATATTTGCCGCACGCGGGGATTCGCGGCGCCTTGCAACCGCTCGAGAACCGCGGCGGTGATTGTATGTTCGTCGAAATTGCGCATGGACGGCGTTTCCTATGCTCCGTCATCGCGCGCGCGAAGCGTCGTTAGGGCTCTTCGCAATGACGGTTTCACTACCAGAATTCCGGCACGGGCACAGGTTCGCGCGCTTTCGGCGCGAGCGCGGCGAAGGCGCTGCGGTGATAGATCAGCGGCGGGCGGTCGCTCGAATCCATGTGATCGATGGCGCCGATGAACAGCGTGTGGTCGCCGCAATCGACCTCGTTGGCGACGCTCGCGCCGATCCGCGCCGCGCAATTTTCCAGCAGCGGCGTCTCGCCGACGCGATGGAAGCGCGGTTCGACCCGGCGCGATTTCTTGCCGGCGAAATAGAGGGCGAGGTCCTGCTGGTCGGCGCCGAGAATGTTGACGCCGAAGCGGCCGGCGCGCCGGATCATGTCATGGGTGTGGGCGCGCTTGGCGATGGAGATCACGCAGAACGGCGGTTCGAATGAGCCGGACATGAAGGCGTTGGCGGTCATGGCGTGGGTCGCGCCGTCGGAATCGACGGTGACGAGGGTGACGCCGGTCGCGAAGGCGCCCATTGTCCGTCGGAACAGATGCGGGTCGATTTTGGGCTTGTCGCCGGCAGGCGAGGATTTGGGGGCATGACGCATAGTCGAGATGATAGCTGAACTTGTCAGGATCGGTGAGGCGGGCGGCGCGCCCGCATAGATGATCTATTTACATGAACAAAACGTTATATCGCGAATGCAAGAAAATCCAAATCCATGTTTCCGTGTTTTGGGGAATATCAAAGGGTTGGCGTGCAAAAAATTTGGAAAAAATTTCTGAACGCGGCGCCTCCCAATCTTCCTTCACATTCGGCTCGCGAGATTGTCTCGACGAATCGAAGGTACGTCAATCTTTTGTTCGCGTCGGGAGGCGAAGTGGGGCGTTAAGGCTTTGATGACGCGAGTTCTTTTCGAATCGAGCGCGATTCTCTTGGCGCCTCGCCAGAAATCACCGCGCGTCGTGGAAAATAATCCCCAACGTGCGCCGTTGGCCTGATCGCAATCGGCTGACGCCGTGGCGCATGTTGACCCGGTAATATCCTTTCGTCCCGCGCGCCGGCCGGTTATGGACCGCAAAGGCGACGGCGTCGCCTTGCCGGAGCGGGACGACTTCGACTCGGCTCTGCATGCGCGGGCGCTGCTCGGTCAACGTAAATTCTCCGCCGGTAAAATCGCGCCCCGGCTCGGATAGGAGGATCGCGACCTGAAGCGGAAAAGACAAGTCGCCGTAAAGGTCCTGATGCAGGCAGTTGAAATCGCCGGCGACGTACTGAAGCAGCAGCGGCGTCGGCCGGTTCTGGCCGGCGCGACGGCACAGGTCCAGGAACGCCGCATGCTCCTCCGGATAGCGCGTCTTATCGCCCAATCGCGCGCTCCATTCATTGGCGATCGGGCCGAGGCGCGGATAGAGCGCGGCGCGCAACTCGGCGACGAGCGTCGGCAGCGGATATTTGAAATAGCGGTACTCGCCTTTGCCGAAGCCATGCCGCGCCATGACGACGTGGCTGCGGAAATGCTCTTCGTGCGGGTACAGCGCCGCGATCGCCTCGCATTCCTCGCGCGTCAGCAGCTTGTCGAGAACCGCGCAGCCGTAAGCGTCGAGCTCTTCCGCCAGCGCGCGCCAGTCATAGCGCGCGACGCGCGCTTCCGCCGGCGCCGCGCCGGCCGATGCGTCTCTTGATTTCGCCAGCGCGCTCACGCCGCCTGCTCCTTGTCGAGCAACGCGCGCTTGCGCTCGACGCCCCAGCGATAGCCGCAAATGTCGCCGTCCTTGCGCACGACGCGGTGGCAGGGAATGGCGACGGCGATCTTGTTCGCCGCGATGGCCGAGGCCACGGCGCGCACCGATTTCGGCGCGCCGACGCGTTTGGCGATCTCGGCATAGGTCGTCGTCTCGCCGGCCGGGATTTTTTGCAGCGCCTCCCAGACGCGCTGCTGGAAGGCGGTGCCGCGCAAGTCCAGCGGCAGATCGAGGCCGAGCGCCGGCGCCTCGAGGAAGCCGACGACCTTGGCGACGAGTTTTTCGAAATCCTTGTCGCCGCCGATCAGGTTGGCCTTCGGAAAGCGGTCCTGCAGGTCGCGCGCCAGCGCCTCCGGATCGTCGCCGAGCAGGATGGCGCAGACGCCCTTGTCGCTGCGCGCGACCAGGATCGCGCCGAGCGAGCATTGGCCGATCGCGAATTTGATCTCGGCGCCGGCGCCGCCGCCGCGATACGCGGAGGGCGTCATGCCGAGCGCGTCCTTGGCCTTTTCATAGAAGCGGCTCGAAGCGTTGAAGCCTGCGCCATAGATCGCCTCGGTCACGCTTCGCCCATTGCTGAGCTCCTCGCGAACGCGTTTGGCGCGCTGGGCCGCGGCGTAGGCTTTCGGCGTCAGGCCGGTGACCGATTTGAACAGCCGGTGGAAATGCGACGCGCTCATCCCCGCCTTGGCGGCGAGCGTCTCGAGCCTGGGCGGCGTCTCGGCCTTCTCGATCCGCCGGCACGCTTCGGCGACAAGCGCCGCGTTGCGTTCGCCCGCCGGCGCTTCGTTCGGCCGGCACCTCTGGCAGGGCCGGAACCCCGCCTTCTCGGCCTCGGCCGGCGAAGCGTGAAACTTGACGTTCTGAGGCTTCGGCCGCCGCGACGGGCAAGTCGGCCGGCAATAGACCCCGGTCGTCGCCACCGAATAGACGAACGCGCCCTCCGCCGCCGGATCGCGGGCGAGCACGGCGGCCCAGCGCGGGTCGCGCTCGACGGGCGAGGCAGGGGCCTTGGCCGGCTTGGCGGCGGGAAATGCCATGACGAGGCTCATTATAGCGGGTCCTTTGGGCGATTGTTGTCCTGGAGATAGGCGCTCCAGGCGCGGGCCGCACTCCGGCTCTTGCTTTCAAATTCCCGCCCGACGGGCGACCCCCGACGGGCCGTCCCGCCCTCCGCCGTCATGGGCCGGGCTCGTCCTGCATAAGTCGGGGCATGACGGCAGAGGTCGCTGAGGCCCCCGCAGCGAAAGGGCGCCGAGGTGGAGAGCGCAATCCGTCATTGTTTGGAACGCACACCAGGCGCGCCGGGAAAAGAGGCTGTCAAGGGCGC